>Ga0209956_1000006_pt1 | contig 190450 bp, 151 predicted proteins | sample SalPon2A_C_D1_MG_FD_185720 | JGI IMG/M metagenome (GOLD analysis project Ga0209956, IMG submission 185720) | Soil microbial communities from South San Francisco under conditions of wetland restoration - Salt Pond MetaG R2A_C_D1_MG (SPAdes)... | ecosystem: Environmental > Terrestrial > Soil >...
GCCTCCCGCAGGTACCGCGCCGGCGACAGAGCCACCTCGTCAGCCCGCCCGCGCACCGTCTCCCATTCCTCGGGAGAGAAGCGCACCGACTTGACGAGGGTCCGATGCTCCGCCACCGACCCTCCCCTCTACCCAGCCCGCCGCCGCAGGCGGCCCCCGTTGAGCGCCCCGAAGGGGGGCGAATCGGGCGAGCACCGACGTGTGGAGCGGGCGACCGAAGGGAGCCCGCGTAATACGTCGGTCTTGCTCGCTCTCCGACCGAGCGAAGCAGCGCTCAAGAACGCCGAAGCACGGAAACGGAAGCTGGGCTCGTCAACACGCATCACCGCCTGTCAGTGTAGGCACAGCAAGGGCAGTGAGTCGAGGGAGTTTAAGCGCTCAAAGCTCAGGTTAAAAGAAGCTTACGGGCGCTCAATGTGCGGGTGGATGCTCCTGGGTCCATCACTGTGCGGGGATCTTGTGGGGGCTACGCTCGCGGGTGATCGCAACCGAATGGGGCGCTGACGGTGGTCTTCAAGTCCAAAGGGAGCGGCGGGGGTTGGAGCCCCCGTGGACCCGACCGCCCCGACGCTAACCCGGCGCCGTATTCCTCTGCGGCGCGAGTGTGTCTCAAGCCCCTCCTCCGTACTGATCAGGGCAATTCCGACGTTAGTTTCGCGAAACCAACAGAAAGAGAGAAGACAAGAGTCTCAATCCCTCCGTACTGATCAGGGCAATTCCGACTGCATACAGAGCAGCGGCTACACATGTTCTCGAGCGTGCAGTCTCAATCCCTCCGTACTGATCAGGGCAATTCCGACGTGATGCTGCAGCACATCGGGATGGAGGTCTGCTCGTCCCAGTCTCAATCCCTCCGTACTGATCAGGGCAATTCCGACCAAAGTACATGCAGGACGATCCGGCGTTCGCAGATGATGTCTCAATCCCTCCGTACTGATCAGGGCAATTCCGACTTTGCCAGGCGTTGCGCTCTCGACGTGCTCCACTTGTGTCTCAATCCCTCCGTACTGATCAGGGCAATTCCGACAGCAGCAGCTCTAAGTCACCTCTTTTCAATGGTTTGCAAGGACAAAAATCATAACCCCCTGTTTTTACGCCTCCAAAGGCGCTTGTGGAGACCTCTGCGCGGCCTCTCCTATCAGCGCAACCAGCAGTATTTTCAAGCATTTCCGGCTCCGACCCTAACCCCCTGGCCAAAATGGCACTTTCGCCTCGGCATATGATTTGCTTACTCGGTTGACCTCATCCACTTCTTCGATAAGCCATCGCAGAGAACCTCATCATACACCGGAAGACATCGAAGACCGCCAACGATTTGGTCGACGGGCCGAACGGGGTTCATCCTCGCACCAAGCTTGTCGTGCATCGGAGACGGCGCGAGATGTCGCCGTCTGAGAGCTGGCGTGAGCCGTGGTCCACCCCCTGCGGCGCTCACCCCGCCGGTCCCCTGGAGCCCTTGTTCGGGGCCTTCAATCTGAGGTAAACTTCGGGCACACTTCGAGGCACTTGAAGCGCCCCCGATACAGTCAGAATTCGGCTCTTTCGCTGGTGACATCCTGGTGACAGGCATCTATGCGCCATGCGTCCACGCTCGTACAACCCTGGCGCAAACTACTGATTATAAATAGCTTACGACTTCGGCTCGTTTGTGATCGGAGGGCATTCAGTCTAAAGCAACCGATCGGTCTTCTTGAACGGTATGAATGACGATCTAGCAACTGAACGGTGTTCTTACCAGGTAGGGATGACGATCTAGCAACTGAACGGTGTTCTTACCAGGTAGGGATGACGATCTAGCAACCGATCGTCGGTCCTACCGCTCAAGGACCCCAATCGAACGACCGAACGGTTCTCTTATCACGTTGTGACGCCCTACTTACGCCTTTCTGGCACGCTCGACGGGCTTGGAGTCTTTTGTCGTACAATCAATTGATCGCATCGAGATAGCGACACCTTCGCCGCGGGCTTGTGGCCCAGGCTCCCGACATCGTCTTTATTCTTGAACCCTTTCGGGTCGGGTCCACTATCGCGCGCCGAACCGTGTCCTCCCTTTCGAGGAGACTGCGATGGGTGCACGCTGCAATCGGAAGCTTCTTTGCCTCACGGGCATGCTGTGGGTCGGGCTGCTCGCCGTGCCCGCTGGCCGCGCCACCGCCCAGGAATCCCCTCCGGCCGACCGCTCCGAGCACCGTCTCGCAGTCGGCGAGGTGGCTTTCGCACGCGGTCTCCTCGCGCTGTACCAGGGGAAGCTCCAGGAAGCGATCCAAGACTTCGAGCAGGCGGTGGCCGCCGATCCGGAGCACCGGCACGCCCCGGCCTACCTCGACTACGCCCGCCGGCTCGCCGCCGGTGAGAGCCCGCCGGAGCCCTCGAGCGAGGAGCCACCCTTTGGCGACGTCCCCCTGTGGGAGATCGGTCTGGGCTTCCAGGTCGGCAGCGACTCGAACCCGGCGCTGCTCGGCGCGGACACCGTCGCCGTACCCTTCGAAGGAGGCCCAGAACAGGTCGTCGAGGGTGACGAGTCCGACACGTTCACCCAGCTCGATCTGCGCGCGGCGGCCCATCCCGTCGTCGACCGCGGCGGCTGGACCCTCGGCCTCACCGGCCAGGTCCACCAGACGCTCTTCGGCGATCTCGACTTTCTCGATTTCACCCGTGCTCGCGGCGTCCTCCATCTCTCCCACGGCGGCGATCCGCTCGGCTATCTGGCCGGGCCGCTGGGCTGGGTGCGGGTGCCGTACGACGACCACCGGGTGGCTTGGCTGTTCCAACTCGGCGCCGGCTCCGATCGCCTGGACGGCACCACCTGGCGCGATGAGCTGAGCGCCGCCGTCTCCGGGACGTTTCGCGAGACCCGCTCGCTCGCCACCCGGGTGAGCGTCTCCTTCCGCGACCACGATTTCGAGCAGGGCTTCGAGGCGAATGTCGCCGAGAACGAGGTGAGCCTGATCCCCCAGGACTTCTCGGAGCTGGGGCTGGCCGTGGACCAGTGGCTCTTCTTCGGCCGCCGCAACCGCTATCTCCGCGTCGGCGTCGCGGCCAGCGAATGGGACTCGAAACCGGGCACCTCGGGCGTGGGTCTGAGCCAGGAGGCTTCGACCCGCTCCTTCGTCGCCGAAGTGGCGTTGCCGTTCTCCCGGCGCTTTACGCTCTGGCTCCAGGGCACCCGGTGGGACGTGGAGTATGACGAGGTGGAGTCCAACCCGTTGTTCCCGTTCTTCTTCCCCGACCGGCCGCGGGAGGACACGCTGACCCGCCTGGTCGCGGTCGGAACCTGGATGTTGAAGCCGCGGCTCCTGCTCACCGGCCGCGTCGCGCGCATCGACCGCGACATCACTCTCGGGCCGGCGGCCGAGGAGCTGCTGGATCTCGACTACGAGCGCACGGTGGTGTCGCTGGGGGTGCGGTGGCTGGTGCTGTCGCGCAGCCAGCGGGGCGGTGAGAGAGGGGGACGGCGATGAGGGCTCCGAAGGTGCGGGTCTCGCTGACGGTCTTCGCTCTCGTCGCAGGCTGCGTCCTCTTCGTCCATCCGTTCATCCACCCCCTGTGGGCGCCCGCCGAGCCGTTGCAGCAAGCGGGCGAGGTGGTGCGGTTGGGAGGCAATCGGCTTCTGCTGGAAACCGTGCTGATCGGCGCCACGCAGGGCGACACGCAGGAGCTCGAGGTCAACGACCCGGTGCGGACCGGAACCCGCCTGGAGACCGACGAGAAATCCACCGCGACCCTGCTGATCAACGGCGAGACCACCGCTCTGCAGCTCGGGGCGAGCACGGTGATCGAGGATCAGGTCCGAAAACCCCCGGGTGTTCCCGGTCCCGAGACCCCGGGTCCCCGCGTCCCGCCCGAGCCGGAAAGCAGGGAGGTGCGGCCTCCACCGGACACGGAGCCCGAGGCCGAGGAGGGGCCCGAAGCCGGGTTCTGGGGCTGGATCCGGCAGACCGCCGGCAAGATCAGGGTCTTTCTGACCGACCCGTCGAGGGGTCTGTCCGTGGTCACCGAGCAGGGCCATATCGCGGCTCGCTCCACGGCTTTCATCGTCGAGGTAGACCCCTCGAGGCCGGGAGCCCCGGGAAAGTGGACGCGGATCTGGGCGCTGGAGGGGGAGGTCGAGGTGCTGTCGCTCGCCGGCGGCGATCCAGTCGTTCTCCAGGCGGGAGAGATGACCGTGATCCGAGCCGGCCGCCAGCCGACGCCGCCAACGCCCTTCGATCCGGAATCGGGAGCCACCGGCTCGGGGGCCGTTCCGCCGGACTTCGATCCTCCCGACGATCCTCTGGGACCACTGCTCTTCCCGCGACCGGACGAGCTGCCTCCCCGGCGCGGTATCGATCAGCCCGGTCTCCCCGGAGGAGGCTAGATGGCGGGCCGGTCCCCACGGTCCAGCTCCCGACGGCGGGCTCTGGGCCTGGGCCTGACGGCTTCGGTGGCGGTTCTGGGGCTGCGGATTCTCGGTTCCTTCGACACGCTGGAAAACGGCGCTCTCGATCTCGCCATGTACCTGCGGGGCGAGGAGGCGCTGGACGACGCCCACAAGGTCGCGGTCGTGGCCATCGACGAGCGCACCCTGCGGGAGACGCGGCTGCGGTGGCCGTGGCCACGGGCGAAGCTGGCGCAGCTCGTGCGAGCGATCCGCGCCGCCGGCGCCGAGGTCATCGCGCTCGATCTCGTGTTGCCCGAGCCGTCCCACGTGCCCGAGGACTGCGAGTGTGAGCCAGCGCGCGTCTGCGCCGTTCCCGGCGCGGAGCCCACGGACTGCCTCCTGGATGCGGAGGACTGTGACTTCGCGGAAGTGATCGCCGAAGGCGACGACACGGTGCTCGGTTATTTCTTGCTGGAGAAGAGCGTGCTCGAGGATGGCTCGCTCGAAAATCGCTCGAACGAAGTCCGCCTACCCACCGAAAGCCTCGACGCCGACCGGATGCTTCATTTCGAGGTGCCGGAAGGGACGGTCTTCTCGAGCGTCGAGTCTCGACCGGAGATCGAAGCGAGCCTGGCCTGCTTTCACCGGGGGGTCGCATTCGAGGGTTTCGTCACCCATCCCCGCAGACGCGGCGCCTTCCGCTCCTACTATCTGGTGCAACGGCTCGGAGACCGGAAAGACATACGCCCCGAGGATCCCTACCTGCCGGCCCTCGCTCTGGCGGCCGTGGCCCGGGTTTGGGGGGGAGCTCTCCGCCTGGAGCCGGACTGGAGCGAGCTGCCGGAGGTCTGGGTCGGCTCCCGGAAGATTCCGGCCGACGCGCTCGGCACCCTGGTCATCGACTACCTGGGGCCCCAAGGCACGATCCCGACCGTCTCGGCGGTCGATCTGCTGCAAGATTCCTCGTCTACCCAGCCCCCGGCGCTCGCCGGTGGGCTCGAGGGGAAGCTCGACGGAGCCCTCGTGTTCGTGGGTCTGGAAGCCGCGGGGTTGGGAGACGCCCACCCGACGCCGTTTGACGAGCTGACGCCCGGGGTCGAGATCCACGCCACCGTCGCCTACAACCTGCTGGCGGAGAGATTCGTGTGGCGTGGGGCGCTGCTGGGGTTCTTCTCGTTGCTGGCGATCCTCCTCATGGGTCCCTGGGTGGCCTTTTTTTGCAGCCTCCGGCACTATCTCGTGGGCGCGGCGCTCGCGATCGGGCTGGTCGCCGTGGCCTGGCCCGCCGTGGCGTTCGGCGTCTTTCTGCTCTGGCGCTCCCAGCTCGACTTCGTCGCGCCGATGGCGGCGGGGCTGGTGAGCCTGGTCGCGACGCTCTGGTACCAGATCCACCTCGGCAGCCGGTTCGAAGGCTACGTCTCCCCCAACGTGCGCCAAGCCCTGCGGAGCAGTCCGCAGATCGCCGAGACCCGGGCGGCGGAGCTGACAGTCCTGTTCACCGACATCCGCGGCTTCTCCACCCGCACCGAGGAGATGGACTCGGACCGGGTGGTCGGCCTGCTCAACGACTTCTTCACCCCCATGACCCGCGTGGTGCTGGAGCAGGACGGCACCCTGGACAAGTACATGGGCGACGCCCTGATGGCCTTCTTCGGCGCGCCCGTGGCCCTGCCGGACCACGCCCGCCGCGCCTGCCGCGCCGCGCTCGCCATGCGCCGCGAGCTGCACGCGATTCGTCGCATGCGGCCGGAGATGGAGGGTCTCGACATCGGCGTCGGTCTCAACACCGGCAAGATGACCGTCGGGGACATGGGCTCGCGGGGACTGTTCGACTACACGGTGATCGGCCAGAACGTCAACCTGGGCCAGCGTCTGGAGGCGGCCACCAAGCCCGAAGCCTTCGGCGTGCCCATCCTGGTCTCCGAGGCGACCCGCGAGCAGGCGGGGGAGGGCTTCCTCTTTCGCAAGGTGGCGCGGCTGCGGGCCAAAGGCTTTGTCCACCCGGTCACCCTCCACGAGCTGGTCGTGGAACGCCCCGAGCCCGGCCGCGAGCCCCCGGGCTGGAGCCAGCCGGACGAGGCCCGGTTGGACCTTGTGCGCCGCTTTGAGCAAGCCTACGACCTCTACTTCCCGGGCCGCGACTTCGTCGCCGCCGAGGAGGCCTTCGGCGCCCTGGTCGAGCAGCATCCCGACGACCGGCCTTGCCACTATTACCTCGAACGATGCCGCTCGTTCCGGACGCAGCCGCCGCCAGCGGACTGGGACGGCGTCGAAGAGCAGACCAAGAAATAAGCCGAGGCCACCATGCGCACCCAACCTTCTCGCCTTCCGGTCCGATCGCTCTTCCCGGTTCGCCTGTCTTCCCTTCTTCTGGTGTTGGCGGTCGGGAGCCCCACGCTCGGAGCGGTGCAGACCAAGGTCTTCAACGTTCCTGTTTCCACTGACGACGGGTTCGCCGGGGACCTCTTTGCTTGCGCTTTGGCCCTGTCCCACGAGCGCACGCTGGTGGTGGGCTCGGTGCTCGACGACGACCTGGGGACCGACTCGGGATCGCTCTACGTCTTCCGGCGCCGGGGCGGGGTGTTCGAGCGGACCGCCAAGCTGGTGGCCTCCGACGGCGCCGCCGAGCACCGGTTGGGGTTCTCGGTCGCGATCGATCCCACCGGGGCCCGGCTGGCCGCCGGAGCGATCTTCCACGACGCCGCCGGCCAGAACGCCGGGGCGGCCTACGTCTTTCGTCGCGAGGGGGGCGGCTGGGAGCAGGAGGCGCGGTTGATACCCACCGGAGCCGACGGCGTCGGTCCCTTCGATCAGCTCGGTCACTCGATCGCGCTCGACCGCGACGTGCTCGCCGTGGGCGCCCCCGGCGACGACACCCGAGCCGACGCCGCGGGCGCGGTCTACGTCTTCGAGCGCGGCGAGCCGGGGGTCGGTCCCGGGGACTGGGCGCTGGCAGCAAAGCTCGTTGCCTCGCCCGGCGGCCAGACCGTGGGGGACGGCCTGGGCTTCGCCGTGGCCCTCGACGGCGACACGCTGCTCGCCGGAGCGCCGTTCGCCGACGACGGGCTGGGTGCGGTGCACGTGTTCGTGCGTGGCCCCGGCGGCTGGCAGGAGGTGCAGCGGATCACCGCGCCCGAGCGCCGGGCGGGTGCCCTGTTCGGTGCCGCGGTGGCGCTCGACGGCGACCGCGCGGTGGTCGGCGCACGTCTCGACAACGGCACGCGTCTCAAGGACGGGGAAGAAGGCCGCACCGGTGCCGCCTGGGTCTTCCGCCGGGTGGCCGGGGTCTGGGAGCTGGAGACTCGACTTCCGGCGCCGGAGGGACTGGCCGAGGGCGACGAGTTGGGCATCTCGGTGGCGCTGGACGGGAACGCGCTGGCGGTCGGCGCCCGCTTCGACGACGAGGGAACAGACGACGAGAAAGCAATCGATGAGAATACAGACGACTCGGGCGCCGTCTATCGCTACCGCTTCCAGGGTGGGGAGTGGCGGCTCGTCGAGAAGCTCAAGGCGCCCGGGGCCGGGGTGGGCGACGAGCTGGGGTTTGCGGTGGCAGTGGAGGACCAGCACCTCGAGCAGGACGATCTCGTGATCGCCGGCGCCTACCGCACGAACACCGAGGCCGGCGAGGACGCTGGGATCGCCTGGCTGCGGGTCGAAGCCCGAAACGCCGACATGGCGGTCACCAAGAGCGACAATCGCGTCGGGGCCGCGGTGGGGGATCGGGTCATCTACACGCTCCGTGCGACCAACCGCGGGCCGGCGGACGTGGCGGGAGCGCGGGTCACGGACACCTTCCCGGCCGGTCTCTTCGGCTGCTCCTGGAGCTGCACCCCCGACGGCACCGGGGCCACTTGCGACACGCCGCCACCCGCAGCGGGTGCGACCGTCACCGAGCTCGATGCGCTGGTGAGCCTGCCGGCGGGTACCTCCGCGGACTTCCGGGTCACCTGCACGGTGGCCGGCGGCGCCCAGTGCACGACGATCCGCAACCGCGTCCGCATCGATCCTCCGGACGACGTGCTGGAGGTGGACGACACCGACAACACCGCCACCGACGTGACCCGGATCGGCTCCTCCTTGTTGACGGTGGCCAAACAAGCCCCCGACACGGTGACCGCCGGTGGAACGCTGACCGAGACGATCGCCGTGACCAACGTGGGACCCTGCCCCGCCGTCCCGGTGCGGGTGACCGACGTGTTCCCGGAGGAGGGCTTCCCCGGGGGCGATCCGCGCATCGGCTGCTCGTGGAGGTGTGCGGGGGTGGCGTGTGGAGCACCGGCCGGAGCCGGCAACGTCGAGGACACCCTGCCGAGCCTGCCCTCGAGCTTCCCGGGCTCCCAGGTGGTCTACACCACGACCTGCACGGTGCCGGCGAGCGTGCCGGATGGAACCCTTCTCTGCGATACGGCCACCGCGGTCGGTCCGAGCAACGCCCCCGCGGCTACCGCCTGCACCCGCGTCGTGAAGCCCTCGGTGGAGCCCCCCGATCTGAGAGTGCGTCTGGAAGCAGCCGACCCGGAGATCGTCGCCGGCGGGACCTTCACCGTACGCGCCACGGTCGACAACGTCGGAGCGGGCGGGGCGGAGAACGTCACTCTCACCCTCCTCCTGGACCCCCCGCTCCCTTCGGTCAGCCTGGAGAGCGTGACGGTGACGCCGTCCGGCTCGTGCGACGCAGAGCTCGGGTGCTCTCTACCCGATCTCGCGCCCGGGGGGACGGCCGTCGTGGAGGCGGTCTTCCGCACCGAGCCGACGGGCTGCGACACTTTGGATCCCCTCGACCTCGAGATCTCCGCCCGGGCCGCATCGGTGCCGGCGGATCTGAATCCCACCAACAACCAGGACGGCGCGGGAGTACGGGTGATCCCGACCGCCGTCACCGACTGTCCGGTGGATCTGCGCTTGGTCAAACGCGTCGTCTCCCAGATCGCGGGGCTGGTCACCTTTTCTGTGGATGTGAGCAACGCCGGGCCCGAGACCGCGTTCAATGCCCGCGTCGAAGACCTGATTCCCGACGGGCTGCAGGCCACGACCGCCCTGTGGACCTGCGAGCCTTCCGATGGCGCCACCTGCAACGCAGGGACTGGCGACCTGGTCGACCTCGTCACCCTGCCGCCGGGTGCCACGGCGACCTACACCCTCACCGCTCAAGTGTCCTTTGGCGCCTGTGGCACGTTCACCAACTTTGCCCGTGTCCAGGCCATGAGCCCGAACATCGAGAGCAAGCCGAACGACAACTTCGATTCGGTGAGCTTCCTCGCGCTGCCGAGCTCGGGCACCTGCGCCAGCAAGTCCGTCTCCCCCAAAGTCCAGATGGTAGGCGGGCAGGTGACCTACACGATCGAGATCGTCCACGCCGGTCCGGGGGTGTTCGGGGGTCCCGGTCCCGAGCTCGAGGACCTGTTCCCGGCCGAGCTGATCGTCGTCAGCGCCAGCGCCGACCGCGGCACGGCCACCTTCCTCGGCAACCTGGTGACCTGGGACGGCACGCTCCAACCCGGAGAGTCGGTGATCGTCACCGTCGTGGCCACCGTCGACGTGGCAGATCCGGGGACAGAGATCTGCAACCAGGGCACCCTGCTGCCCTCGATGACCCCCACCGACGATCCCGACGAGCCCGGGCTCACCGACCCCACCTGCTTCCGGGTCGTGCTGTCCGTGCCGACGCTCTCGCCGCTGCTGCTGGCGCTGATGGCGATGCTGCTGCTGGCGCTGGGTCTTCGGCGGCTGCGGCGGAGCTGAGGGGTCGGCGGCGCTACGCCACCCTGAGTGAAGGAGGCCGACGGCTGATAGATTCGTCGTATCTTGTCGCAGGAGGTACCAGGGAAGTGGACGAGATCATATTCACGGTTGTGGAATCCCCGGAAGGGGGTTATGAGGCCCGGGCTCTCTCGGCTTCGATTTTCACCGAGGGGGACACGCTGGACGAGCTTCGCGCAATGGTGCGGGATGCGGTCGAGTGTCACTTTGAAGAGCCCGAGCGTCCTTCGACGGCACATCTGGGACTCGAGAAGGCGGAGCTGGTGAGGCGACTCTGAGATAAGCCGAAAACAAGGACCGACGCCCACCGGTCCCTTGGCAAGCTTCGGGCCGACACGTCGGTCGGCCCCTATGGCCACTGTGCCCAAAACCCCACCGCAAGAACCGGGTGGACTCTTCGTCCGCCATCTCCAACAATATAGGAGGTCGTAGCATCAGGATCCGAAGAAAGTTCGGCTTGACATCGGATCGGCCGAACATTATTCTTGACAAGCTCCGAAAAAGACCGGGAACACTGTCCGACAAAGCCCGCTGACGAGGAAGCCCAGCCATGACCCACTCCAGCCCGCTCGACGACACCGATCTCCAGATCCTGGCCGCGCTGCAGGACAACGCCCGGGTGTCCAACGCCGAGATCGCCCGCCAGCTCGGCATGGCCCCGTCCGCGATCCTCGAGCGCATTCGCAAGCTGGAGGCGCGGGGAGTGATCCGCGGCTACACGACCGAGCTCGATCCGCTCGCCGTGGGGCGCGGGTTGCTGGCCTACATCTTCGTGCGGGTGGACGAGCGCTTGGGAGAGTCTCACACCGGCGAGCTGCTGGCGGAGATCCCGGGGGTCCTGGAGACCCACCACATCGCGGGGGAGGACTGTTACCTGGTCAAGGTCCGGGCGGAGGACACCGTCCGTCTGGGCACCCTGCTGCGCGAGCGCTTCGGGGCCATCCCGACGGTGCAGTCCACCCGCACCACCATCGTGCTGGAAACCGTCAAGGAGAGCAGTCGCCTGCTCCTACCCGCCTGTCGGGAAGCCGGCATGGAGACGGAACGAGAAAAGAAAGAAGTGGAGGTGGCCTCGTGACCCTCGCCTCTTCGTCCCCCCTGTCGTCGCCGGCGTCCTCGTCCCGCGCTTCCATCGTTCTCGCCTTCACGGCGATCTACCTGGTGTGGGGCTCGACCTATCTGGCCATCCGCTTCGCGCTGGAGACCCTGCCACCCTTCTTGATGGTCGGCGTCCGTTTTCTGATGGCCGGCGGGATTCTCTTCACCTGGGCCTGGCTGCGCGGCGAGCTTCGGCGGAAGCCCCACGAAGTGCTGCAGGTGACGTCGCCCGCGACCGGCCCCCGTTCGCCCCTGTCCTTCGTCACCTGGCGCGCTGCCTTCGTCGCCGGAGGCTTGCTTCTCCTGGGCGGCAACGGCGGCGTGGTGTGGGCGGAGTATCTGGGGTTGCCCTCCGGTCTCGCGGCGCTGATCGTTTCCACCGTGCCCCTGTGGGTGGTGGTTCTGGAGTGGTTGGGGCCGCGCTCGGTGCGCACCGGCCGCCCCGGTCGCCCGGTGGCGGTGGGCGTGCTCCTGGGTCTGGCGGGGGTCGTGCTGCTCCTCGGCCCGAAGGGCTTCGCCCACAGCGCGGAGGGCGCCGAGGGAGGAGCCCTCCTCCTGGGCGGCGCCATCGTGGTGGCCGCGTCGCTCTCCTGGGCTTACGGCTCGGTGATCTCACGGCGCTTGCCGCTGCCCTCGTCGCCCCTGCTCGCCACCGCCATGGAAATGCTGGCCGGAGGCGTGCTCTTGACCCTGGCGGGCTTCGCCACCGGCGAGTGGGGCCGCGTCGCCTGGGAGCAGGTCTCCACCAAGTCGCTGCTGGCGCTCGGCTACCTCGTCGTCTTCGGCTCGCTGGTCGCCTTCACCGCCTATGTCTGGCTGCTCAAGGTGGTGCCCACTTCGAAGGTGGCGACCTATGCCTACGTCAATCCCGTCGTGGCCCTGTTCCTCGGCTGGGGTCTCGCCGCAGAGCCGCTCACGGCGCGGACCCTGATGGCGGCCGCGGTGATCCTCGGTGCCGTCGTGCTGATCACCACCTTCCGAAGAGTCCCGGAGAAGGCTCCCGGCAAGGGGTCGAGAATCCGGCCCGAGGGGTCCGCCGCGGCCCGTCCGAGCCCCCCGGCTCGACCGGCTCCCGCCGAGGGCGGCGACTGCATCTGGGTCGCCGTGCCCCGGCCGCTGGTGCCCCGGGTCCAGCGTTTGCTGGCCGAGGAATCCTCCGAGGACACCTGCGGCTGTGCCCCGATTCCAGTGGGTTTGCAAGAGGTCCGTCAGGAGATCTGAAAAAAACTCAAAATTCGATGTCCGGTGTCGGGGCTCTCTGGTACCTATAACTTGTGAGGTCACTGAGAGAGCTCCGCGAAGTCATCGGTGATCGGAGACCGAGCCCCGAGGGTCCCGGTCCCCTTTAGCGCAAGCTGAAGCCTACATGGCTAGCGGAGTCGTTCCCAGACAGCCGGGCGGGGAGCCCATATGGTCGCCAGCCGGACTCTCCCCCGGAATTTTTTTGTCCAAAAAGCTCGCCAGCTCGCCTGCGAGCTCCTTCGGCCCCGGGCGCTCCCGGGGCTCCGCGGCCAGGGCGCTCCCCACGATCCTCGCCAATTCCTCCGGCACCTCGGGCACGACCTGCGCGAGGGGCTCGGGAGGCTCCAGCCGAAACAGCCTCTGATAATCGATGCCCCCGGACTTGCGTCGGAACAGCAGCCGGCCGGAGAGCATCTCGTAGAGCATCAGGCCCACACTGTAGATGTCTGCCTTGACGTCCCCCGGCTCGCCCCGCAACCGCTCAGGTGCCAGATAGGGGGGCGTGCCCAGGAGGTGTCCCGTACGGGTCAGCGGCAGCTCGGCGCTGTCCAGACCCTCCAACGATGGAGCCCCGCCGAGGAGCTTGGCGATGCCGAAATCCACGACCTTGACCATCTCGTGCCCCTCGGCCCGGTGGAGAAAGACGTTCCCCGGCTTGATGTCCCGGTGCACCACCCCCGCCGTCTCCGCGGTGGCGAGGACGTCGCACACCGCCAGCGCGATCTCGACGCACCGGCGAGGCTCGAGCGGCGCCCGATGTCGGATCTCCCAGCCCAGATCGTGGCCCTCCAGAAGCTCCATCACCAGGTAGGCGATGCCGGTGGCGGAGATCCCGGAGCCCAGCACGGAGACCGCGTTGGGATGATCCACCCGACAGGCCGTGACGCCCTCCCGCCGAAAGCGCTCGAGGGTCTTTTCGAGATCGTCCTCGGCAAATGCCGGCTGCAGGATCTTGACCGCCACCGGCCGCTCGGATTCCAGGTCCCGGCCGCGGTAGACGGCGGCGTTGCCGCCGGATCCGATCCGCTTCTCCAGCCGGTACCTGCCGTCCAGAACGCGGCCTTCCATCACGTCGGCGAGGGTGGAGAACACCTGGCGAGCCCGCCGCTGCGATCGCAGAAGCTCCTCGTTCTGCCGTTGCAGCTCGCGGGTTCGTCTCCGCACCTTGCCCTCGAGCTCGTGGCGCAGACCCTCGAGCTCCTCCAGCAAGTGACGGAACCGGTGCGCCAACGCCAACGCCATCGAGACCAGAACGGCGGCGAACCCAAAGGGCACCAGCGACACCGGCAGCTCGCCGACACCCAGGCTCTCGGCCACGAGCTGGTGCGCTTCGGTCATCACCAGCACGGCACCGCCGGCGGCGATCCATCTCGCCTCCAGCTCGTGGGACCGAAGCGACGCCGCCGGCTCGGCCGGGGCCGGTCTCTGCCGCGGCGGCCTCAGCTCCCGAAACACGAGCCACGCGGCCGCCGCCAGCAGCGGCAACAGCCAGAGCCAGCGCACCGTGACGGTATCCAGCACCAGAGCCGGATGGGGCCACAGCCCGAGCGTCACCGCGATCAGCACGTGGGAGAGCTGATAGACGCGCAACCAGCGGCCGATGGGGCGGCCGAAGAACGGCCACAGGAACTGGATCGCCAGCGCCGCCGCCAGGTGGCCGGAGAGGTCGCCGAGCCGGAGCACCAGGTCGCGGCGGTCCGTCAGCTCGTAGATCCACCACGACATCGTCAGGGTGTTGACGGAGAACGCCAGCGCCAGCAGCCCGAACCACAGATAGTGGACCTCCTGACGGCGGCGCAGAAAGAGCAGCAGGTGGTAGAGGGCGCCGACCCCGATCACCACCGCCAGCAGAAGGAGGGGTAGATCGGTCAGCAGGCTTTGGCTCCATCGGTAGCCGACGCCCTCGGCAAGGGTCGCGTACGACCCCAGAGCCAGCCGGCCCATGACCGGCCCCGCCACGGGGGAGCGTGCGGAGGCCCAGCCCACCGAGCGCACCCGCAGCGCGAGCGTCCAGCGCGCCGGAGCTCCGGTCTCGGCCGTCGCGAGCCTCGTGATGGCGGGCAGGGCGATCGCCGTCTCCCGCGGCACCGGCAGATCCAGGTCCCATCCGCGGGTGCGGCCGGCAGGCCGCCCGTCGATCCAGATCTCGACCGCCCCAAAGATCGGCGGCCCCAGCAGCGCCCCGAGGTCGCCGTCGCGGGCCAGCTCCTCGAGCCCCTCGGGCAACGCGACGGTCCGGCGGTACCAGACCCGGCCCTCGAGCCCGGAGTAGCCCTGCTCCTGCCAGGTGGAGGGCAAGCTCACGGATTTCCAATCGGAATCGTCCAGACCGGGGGCGGCCCAGGCGAGGTCGTCACCGGCGTGCGTCCGCCAGGTGCCCGCGAGATCGAGCGTCGTGGCCGGGCGCCCGCTCTGCGCGTCGAGCGTCCGCACTCCCCACAGCAGGCTCAGGAGCCCGAGCAAAAGGAGCGAGAAGACCCTGCGGGTCGAGAAAAGCGACATGAGAGGAAGCGGTCGCTCTCAAGGATAGCAAGCCGCTCGCACCTCTCGCCTACAATCCCAGCGCCCGCGGCAGCGCCGTCGCCCACACCTCCCGCAGCTCGGCCACGCTCATCGCGAGCGTCTCGCCCGCGCTGCGCACCTCCAGCGTCTCGCCGCCCACCTCGCCGATCTCCCGGGCGGGGACGCTGAAGCTCTCGGCCAGACGCAGGATCCGCTCCGTCTGGGCGGGCTCGCAGGTGACGAAAGCGCGGCCCTGAGACTCGGAGAACAGCGCCGCCCCTTCCATCGGCACCTCCACCCGAGCCCCGAGACCGCGTTCGAAGCACGCTTCGGCGAGCGCCACCAGAAACCCGCCCTCGGCGAGATCGTGGCTGGTGCGCGCCACTCCCCGGAAGGCGAGCGTGCGCAGCAGCTCCGCCAACGCCGCCTCGGCGGTCAGATCCACCTCCGGCGGCCGTCCGCGCTCGACGCCGTGAAGCAGTCGCAGATACGCCGAGCCGCCGTGCTCTCCCTGCTCACCGTGCGCGGCGGGGTCCTCCCCCAGCAGCACGATGTGCTCGCCCTCGCTGCGGAAGAAGGACGTCGGCACCTGGTGGACGTCCGGCACCACCCCCACCATGGCCACCGCCGGCGTGGGTGGGATCGACACGCCCTGGGTCTCGTTGTAGAACGACACGTTGCCGGAGACCACCGGCACGCCCAGCACCCGGCACGCTTCGGACATCCCGCGCACCGCCTCGCGGAACTGCCACGACACCTCCGGGTTCTCCGGGTTGCCAAAGTTGAGGCAGTCGGTGAGCCCCACCGGCTCGGCACCGGTGGTGGCCAGGTTGCGCACCGCTTCCGCCACCGCCTGGGCGCCGCCACGGCGCGGATCCAGCGAGCAATAGACCGGGTTGACGTCGCAGGTCAGCGCGATCCCCGTGTCCGCCCCCTTGAGCAGCAGCACCGCGGCGTCGCCGCCGGGACCGCGCACCGTGTTGGTGCGTACCGTGTGATCGTACTGACGCCAGATCCACTCCTTGCTCGCCAGCTCCGGGGTGGCCAGCAGATCCCGCAGGGCGTCCCGGGGATCGCCCGGCTCCGGCACCTCCGGCGCCTGCCAGCGCTCCGCCAGATCCGCCGGCTCCGCCACCGGGCGACGGTACATGGGCGCCTGCTCGGTCAGCGGATCCACCGCGATGTCGGCCACCGTCTCACCGCGGTAGACGATCTCCGCGCGGCCGGTGCCGGTGACCTCGCCGATCTCGGAGACCTCCAGACCCCAGCGCTCGAAGGCCCGGGTGACCTCCCTTTCGCGGCCCTTGCGAGCGACGATCACCATGCGCTCCTGGGACTCGGAGAGCATCATCTCGTAGGGGGTGAGCCCCTCCTCGCGTAGCGGCACGCGGTCCAGGTCCATGCGCACGCCAGTGCCGCCCCGGCCGGCCATCTCGAAGGCCGAGCTGGTGAGCCCCGCGGCACCCATGTCCTGGATGCCGACGATGGCGCCCGTACGCATCGCTTCGAGACAGGCTTCGAGCAGGATCTTCTCGGTGAACGGATCCCCCACCTGCACCGTCGGGCGTTTGGACTCGCTTTCCTCGGTGAAGGACTCCGAGGCCATGGTGGCGCCGTGGATGCCGTCGCGGCCGGTGCGGCTGCCGACGTAGAGGATCGGGTTGCCGACGCCGCTGGCGTGGGCGGTGAAGATGCGCTCCCGGCGGGTCACCCCGAGGGCGAAGGCGTTGACCAGGATGTTGCCGTTGTAGCCCTGGTGAAACCCGGTCTGGCCGCCGACGGTGGGGACGCCCACGCAGTTGCCGTAGTCGCCGATGCCGCGTACCACGCCGTCCACCAGGTGGCGCATCTTGGGGGCGTCGATCTCGCCGAAGCGCAGGGCGTCCATCAGCGCGATGGGCCGCGCGCCCATGGTGAAGACGTCGCGCAGGATGCCGCCGACACCGGTGGCGGCGCCCTGGTAGGGCTCGATAAACGACGGGTGGTTGTGGCTCTCCATCTTGAACGCCGCCACCCAGCCGTCGCCCAGGTCCACCACCCCGGCGTTCTCCCCCGGGCCGTGGATCACGTAGGGCCCCTGGGTGGGGAATTCCTTCAGGTAGACCTTGGAGGATTTGTAGGAGCAGTGCTCGGACCACAGGGCGGAGGTGATGCCCAGCTCGGTGAAGGTGGGATCGCGTCCGAGGATGTTGCGCAGGCGTTCGAATTCTTCGTCGTCGAGGCCGTGAGCCCGGGCCAGATCGGCGTCGACCCGCGGCTCGGCAGGTGAGGTGACCGTCATGGATCGAAGCTTGCCACAGGTGGAAGGGGGAATCCACCGCCGAAGAGCCCTGCTCCGCTTTGACACTCGGCGAGCGTGCTCAGTAATCTGCCTCCATGGCTGAGGCGAGCTCCTCGACCCTCTCGACCTGCCTCTCTTGCCGTCTTCTGATCGTCGGTGCGGGTCCGTACGGTCTCGCCCTGGCTGCCATGGCCCGGCATCTGGGTCTGGACTTCCTGATCGTCGGCAAACCGTTCGAATTCTGGCGGAGACATACCCCGAAGCGCATGCTGCTCCGCTCGGGCTTGGACTGGCACATCGATCCCCTGGAGAGCGCCACCCTGCGCCAGTATTTGTCTGGCCGAGCGGAGGATCCCACCACTACCGAGCCACTCACCGAGTCACTATCCCGGGAGGTCTTCCTCGATTACCTGGAGTGGTTCGTGGAGCGGAAGGGAATCGAGATGCTCCCTCTCATGGTGCAGGACCTCGATCTCGACCGAACGGGAGACGGTTTCCTGGCCACCTTGGAAGAGGGCACCAAGGTCGCTGCCGAGCGGGTGGTCGCCGTCCCGGGCTTTGCATCCTTCCCGTCTCGACCCGAGGACCTTCTGGAGCTGTTTCCCGCAGGCCGTATCTCCCACACGTGCGAGTCCGTCGAGCTGGCCGCCTTTAGGGACCGGACCTGCCTCGTCGTCGGTGGCCGACAGAGTGCGTTCGAGTGGGCTGCGCTGATGGCGGAGAACGGGGCTCGTGCCGTCCACCTGACCTACCGTCACCCAACCCCCGACTTCGCACCCTCAGACTGGTCCTGGGTGGAGCCCTTGCTCGCGCGCACCCTGGAGGACCCGAGATGGTTTCGAGAGCTGAGCCCGGAGGACAGAAGTCGACTGGAAAACAGATTCTGGAGCGAAGGCCGACGGAAGCTCGAGCCGTGGCTTCTGCCGAGGATCCAGCGGCCAGAGATCACCTTGCACCCCGGCACCCGGATCGCAGACTGCGCTCTTCGAGATCGTCACCTGCGGGTCGAGCTCGACAGCGGTGCCCGGCTCACCGTGGACCACGTACTCCTGGCCACCGGATACCGGGTGGACCTGCGGAGGCTCGGATTCCTCGGATCTCTGCTGGGAAGAATCGAGCTGGACGAGGGATATCCACGGCTCGATGAAGGCTTTCAATCCAGCATTCCGGGCCTCTTCTTCGCCGGGCTGACCACGACGAAAGCTTTTGGACCATTCTTCGGATTTCTCGTGGGTGCCCCCACCACCGCTCGGAGAATCTGCCAGGGGCTTGGGTTCGATCCCGACCACCCGATCCCATCTCAACAAAGTGAGGTAAGCCGTGCCTGATACTCCGAGAACCTCGCCGAACGACGATCTGGAAGATGCGCTAGAGAAAGATGTGCTGGAGAAGTTGTTCCGCATCATGGAGCTTTACATTGCCCAGGCGAAGACCTACAGCCAGCTCAGCGGTGGGGCGCTGATCCTGACCGTCGCCTTCTCCAAGGAAGTTCTCGGCGTGGCTGAGGATCAAGCGATCGAGGCGAGCGGGAGCCTGATCGCCACCTGGCTCTTCTTTCTCGGGGCGGTCGTCGCCGGCGTGACCTATCAATACCTTGCTGTCCGGTTCCTCGAGCTCAAGGCGGAGGTCCCGGTACACCATCGAGTGGACTGGCCGCTCTCGCTTCGTAGCAACCCGTGGATCCTATACGCGATCATGATGCTCGCATTCTATTTGGGAGCAGCTTTCTTCACACTTACGGCCATCCTCGGTCTGATCGGCACCTGAAGGGACCTCATGGCCAAGGACCGAGCGCTCTCTTCGCACCGACTCTCACGCCGCTTGTGGCACGCGCTCGTCTGGATCTACGGAATCTCGGTCGGCGCCTTGTTCGGCTTTTACTTTCGGCTCGTTCATGCAAGCAGCCGCATCACAGTGAGCGGCGAGGAAGGGCTCGATGAGAAACGAGGATATTTCTTCACTTGCTGGCACGATCGATTCCCGATCTACCTGGCCACTCTGCCGAGACACGAGGGTCAAGTCTGGATGATCCATCCCTCCGATCGCATGCAGCCGATGCGTCAACTGGCTCTCTGGTCCGGAGTAAAGGAGATCGTGTCTGGTGCCACGGGTCAACAGGGTCGCGAGGCGGCCGGTCGACTGGTGCGAGCGCTCTCCGAGGGCGGCTCGACCTCCACCGTTTTTCTACCCGATGGTCCCAACTCCGATCCTCGCAAGCTCCGGAACGGCATTCTCCACATGGCGCACCAGAGCGGTCTGGCCATCGTTCCGATGCATCTGGAAGCGTCTCGTGCTCTCCGTTTGCCCACGTGGGACAAGAAGGCGGTCCCCCTTCCGTTCACCCGAATCGAGCTTCGCTACTGCGCTCCGCTCCCGGCTCGGGCCCCCAGCGATCGCCGCAGGGCAGCTCTCACCGCGGCGCTGGATGGTGACGCCGTTGAGACTGCCCTGAAGTAAGGCGCCGGAGCTCGGCGCGAGCGTTGGCGACCGCTTTCGCTACACTGGCAAGGCAGAAGCGAGAAATCCATGTCGATCCCTGCTCGAAATCACCACCGGCCGCACGAGGCGCTCCTGGCTCCCGTGACTCACCGAGCCCGGGAGGCGGCGGGCTTGCGCCTCCTAGTCCTTTTCGGCTCGCGGTCGCGAAGGGACGAGTACGAGCGCTCGGACTGGGACTTCGGCTATCTCGCCGATCCGAGCTTCGATCCGGATGCGTTTCTGGTCGATCTGACCCGGCATCTGAAGACGGACGAGGTCGACCTTGTGGATTTGGATCGTGCGGGAGGAGTCCTGCGCTTCCGGGTGGCCTCCGAGGCGCAGGTGCTCTACGAAGCGAAACCGGATCTCTTCGCGGATTTCTGGTTCCAGGCTGTTTCGTTTTGGTGTGACGCAGAGCCCATCCTGGAAGCAGCCCACCGGGAGGTATTGGACCGGGTGGCCGAGAAGGCACGACGATGAGCCGTCTGACCGAAGCGATTCTGGCCGAAAAGGCGGCTGCGATCGAGCGCCACCTGGCTCGCGTCGAAGAGCGGCTGCCTGCGGACCCGGAGGCTCTCGTTCCGTCCACCGACGCCTCGGATGCGGTGATCCTGCACTTGTGGCAGGCGGTTCAGATCGCGATCGACACCGCGCTCTCGGCCTGTATCCAACTCGGGCTTGGTACCCCGAGCACTTACGGCGATACGTTTCGCTACCTGGCGACGGCAGGGAAGCTGGAACCCGAGCTCGCGGAGCGGTTGGCGAAGGCCGCAGGCTTCCGTAATCTCGTCGTCCATGGCTATGAAAAGCTCGACCTCGAAAGGATCCATCGCGCTGCCTCGGACGGCCCCGACGTTCTACGGGAGTTCTTGGCGCAGATCCGGGAGGCGCTTCGAGGGGACGAGGCGGGGTGAGGTCCATCCGCCGGTCTTCCCTCATCTCGCACCTCCCGCCCGCCACACCTGCCACGCCAGCCACAGATTGGCCACAAACGCCACGGCGGCGAGGATCTCGAGCGACGGGTTGCCGGGCCACAGCGCCGCCAGGCCGCCCATCTGGTAGGCCACGCCGTACCACCGCAGCGGGCCGAAGGCGAGACCACCCAGCAAGACGAAGAAATGCCCCACCACCAGCATCCACAGCCCGGGAAGCATCCAGCCCAGCCCCTCCCACAGCAAGATCGCCGACAGCACCATCGCCACCAGCGACAAGTTCGCCTGCAGCCGGAACACCCAGCCCGCCAGCGGCGTCGAGCGCGTGCGGTGGCCCCGCCCCCGGGAGCGGAAGATCACTGTCATCTCGACCATCCCCCCCGCCAGCACCGCCCCCGACCACAGCAGCACCACGCCCTGGAAGCCAAAACGCCGCACCGCCTCGCCGTGCGCCAGCGCCGCCGCCGGCAACACCACCGCCCAGGCGATCCAGCTCCACGGTGAGCGCAGGTAGGGCCGGGCCGCGGCGGCGAACTGTCGCCGCACCGTTTCCAAATCGCCCACGTTGCGGGGATCCTCCGGATCCTCCGGATCGTGCGGGGTGAAGAGGGGATCGTATTCGGACATGGCTCTGAAAGACGATCTTACGGCAGGGCCGTGGTTCGAGCGGAGCATGGCATGATCGACGGGTGAGACCCCGGACTGCAGCTCGTCTCCCGTTCCTGTCGACGATCCGTGGTCCGGGTCTGGCGAGATGGCTCGTGCTGGGGACGCTCGTGGCGAGCGCGCCGGGAACGCTCGGCTGCGCCCGGAAGGCCCCGCCCACGCCCCCCCCTCCTCCCCACCGTGGCCCGGTGGTCCTGATCACCCTCGACGCCTTGCGTGCGGACGTGGTGGGAGCGCTGGACGGGCGCCTGGTGAACGGCCACAGCCTCACGCCCCACTTCGACGGCCTGATCGCCGCGGCGGACTGGGCCGGGCGCGCGGTGGCGCCGTCGAGCTGGACCGTGCCCTCGATGGCCTCGATCATGACCGGGCTCCAGCCCTGGCAGCACGGTGCTCTCGACGACGAGCGGGCGGTCCTGCGTGACGACCTCGACACCCTGGCGGAGGTCTTCCGGGGCCTGGGCTTCGACACCGCCGGCTACCGCTCCAACGTCTGGCTCACCGAGAAGCTCGGCTGGGCCCAGGGGTTCGACGTCTTCCGCCGGCTGGGCAAGGGCTATCGCGCCCAGTACCGCCTGGCGCACCTGAGCGGTGGGCCGGAGCTGGTCTGGGTGCACGTCCTTCCTCCCCACGCCCCCTACCTGCGCGACGACGACCTCGCGCGCACCCTGGGGCAGGATCCGGCGGCTTTGCCGGAGCGGATCGAAGCGGCCGATCTCGAGCGCTTCTACGATCCGCGGCTGGAGCTGCCGGAGGACCGCCGCCGGGTCTTGTGGACCCTCTACGGCCATCACGTGGCACGGGCGGACCGCTGGCTCGGCGTTCTGCTCACCGCCCTGCGCAGCAGCGGACAGTGGGACCGCGCCCTGGTGATCGTCACCTCCGACCACGGCGAGGAATTCGGCGAGCCGGAGAAACAGGGCGGTCACCGGCAGACCGGCCACGGCGGCAACCTGCGGCGGGTGCTTCTGGAGGTGCCGCTGGCGATCAAGCTGCCGAGGGGCTTCGGCCGCGAGCTCGCGGTGGCGCCCGGCGAGCGCGTCGCCAGCCACCGTCTGTGGGCTACGCTGGTGGACGCCGCCGGCGGCGAGGTGCCCGCGGAGGTCGCGAGCCTGGCGCCGAGCCTTTTCGGTCTGAGGCCGCCGGGCATCCTCTCCGAGCTCTACAACGGCAACGGGGTCAACCGGTTCTCGTGGATCGAGGAGGAGCTCGAGGGGTTGGCCGAGACGGAGCTTCAGCTCCTCTGGGAGTCGTCGTTCGCCGACCCGGAGCCGGAGTACTTCCAGGCCCGCTACCGGACGCTCGGCGGAGACCCGCGACCGCCCCTGGCGGAGCCCGCGGCGGAGATCTTCGGACGTCTCGACCGCAGCTTCGCTCGAACGCCGCCTCTCACCGGCCGCGGGGACGCTCCCCGTCTGACCCTGCTCCGCTGGCGGCCGTCGGGAGCGACCGAGCCGGTGGCCGATCCCGAGCCCACCCGCCGTCTGGCCCGGGCCCTGCGCGATGTCTGGAGCGCGACCTTCGGTGCCGAGCAGACGCCCGGCGCACGGTTCGGGGACCGCACGCCGGCGCTGTCCGCGGAAGAGGAAGAGGCGTTGCGCTCTCTTGGATACGTGGCGGGGAAGCGTTAACTCGTCGACTCCCTCTCGGGGAGTGGGGGCTTCTCACCGCCGTCGCGTTTCTGTATGCTCCGCACGCCGACGTGGGCCACCCTCCGGGGACGGAGGCGTGGTCTCGGTGCGTGAGCCCAGTAAGGACCTCAGGTTCCTTGACCGGCTCCGTCGGGCCATGCTACGGTCTGACCGCCTTCGGAGCCCCGCTGGCGATTCAAGCGAAACATCTCGAGATCGTTCGTTGGATCGGGGAGGCTCTGCCCGGCGCACATCGTCGGCGGACGGTTTGAGATTCTTTGAAAAGAGCAGAAGGACCGGCAGACATGCCCAGGACTGAAGCCAGGGACGAGGCCAGGGACGAGGCCAGGGACGCAGAGGACGAGGGCCGTGGCGGGTACCGCTTCCTGGGAGTCGGCATGGAGCTGACCGCCGCGATCGTGGGTTTCAGCCTGGTGGGCTGGTGGATCGGCGGCAAGGTCGGCGGCGAGCGGGGCGATGTCTACGGCCTGTTGATCGGCTTCGCCTTGGGATTCGCCGGCGGCATGTACAACCTGCTCAAGGCCACGCGGTCCTCCGGATCGTCGGCGAAACGATGACCACCCATCCAGCGAGCCCCCAGCCAGGACGTTACTTGAAGTTCGCCGGTCTGTGTCTGGCGGTGACGGTCGCGGCGGGCGCGGTCGGCTGGATCCCCACCGTCCGCCGGGCCGGACCCGAGGGCGCCGTCGCGCTGCTCGCCGGCTGCGGGGTCAGCCTCGCGGCGGCGTTGATCGGCGGTCTGGTGATCGCCCGGGTGCCGGGCACCACACCCCAGGGGAGCGGCGTCCAGGGGAGCGCCCTCCAGGCAGGGCCCCAGGCGCTGTTCGCGACCCTGGGGGCGATGGGTGTCCGCCTGGTTCTGGTCCTCGGGCTCGGGACCGCCGTCGCGCTCAGCGGCGCGGTCGCCGTCAAGCCCTTTCTGCTCTGGATGGGCCTCAGCTATCTGGCCCTCCTGCCCGGGGAGACCCGGTACGCCCTCGCGGCGGCGGCGGAGACGACGCCCGCACCCCCGAGGACGCGACAGGCGGACTGGAGTCGCGCGGAACGAGAAGACGAGCAAGACGAGAGACCCGACGAGAGACCCGACGAGAGACAAGAGTAGGAGAGACGCAAACCATGATCCTGGCAGCCATCGGAGGATTTCTCGGAGTTGGGAGCGATCCTCTGGAGCACGTGATCGAGCATCGGTTGTGGACCATCGAAGGGGACTTCGGGATCCTGGGGAAGGAGATCACCATCCTCAGCGATCAGATCGCGATGATCGTCCTGGCGGGTCTTCTTCTCGCGCTGTTTCTGCCGCTGCTGGTGCGCCGCCGCGCGGGCACCGGCGAAGTGGACCGCCTGGTGCCTTCCGGCCCCGCCAACCTGCTGGAGACCATCTGCCAGTACCTGCGCACCGAGGTCGCCGAGCCGTCCCTGGGTAAGCACACCGACCGCTTCATCAAGCTCATCTGGACGACCTTCTTCTTCGTCCTCACCATGAACCTGCTCGGTCTGGTGCCTCTCAGCTCGATCTCCCCGCTCCTCGGTACCCACATCGGCGGCACCGCCACCGGCAACATCTGGGTCACCGGCGCCCTGGCCGCCATGTCGCTGGTGCTGTGGATCGTCAACGGTCTGCGGCTCGGGGGTCTGGACTACATCAAGCACTTCAATCCCGGACCCTGGTGGCTGGCGCCGTTGCTGGTGCCGCTCGAGATCGTCGGCGTCATCGCCAAGGCGTTCGCGCTGGCGGTCCGTCTGTTCGCCAACATGGTGGCGGGCCACATTCTCCTGGCGGTGCTCCTGGGCTTCATCCTGTCGGTGGGCGAGGCGATGGGTGCCGTCGCCGGCTTCGGCATGGCCCTCGTCGTCGGCGTCGCCAGCGTGGCCATCGGATGTCTGGAGATCTTCGTCGCCTTTCTCCAGGCGTTCATCTTCACCTTCCTGACCGCTCTCTTCCTGGGGCACGCGATCGTGTTCCACCACGGAGACGAGCACGGGGAGGCACCCGCGCACTGATCCGACCGATCCAGAAGCGCACCGATCTATGAGTACCGATTCGCAATACGACAACCCTCCCCCGGCCGGCTCGCGATGCACGCGGCGGCGCCGGGGGTGAGACTTGCAAGATCGATCACGCGGGCGGCGGTGCTCGCCGCCTGGAGGGACAAAGAAAGGATTCCGGAATCATGAGCAAGAGAACTGCCCTGACGATGGTGTTCGCCCTGGTGGCGGTGATGCTGTTCCCGGTCGTCGCCGCGGCGCAGGACGGCTCGATGCTGACCACCGACGGCGCACGGAAGCTCGGCGGCGCCATCGGCGCCGGGCTGGCCGTGATCGGCGGCGGCCTGGGAATCGGACGTATCGGCGGCAGCGCGGCCGAAGCCATCGCCCGCCAGCCCGAGGCCAGTGGAGCGATCCAGACCGCCATGATCATCACCGCGGCGCTCATCGAGGGCGCCACCCTGTTCGCGGTGGTCATCGGAATGATCGCGGTGCTGTGAGATGCGAGCCCTCGAGAGCCCCCGGATCGCCGTTGCGATCCCGCTGACGACGCTTCTGTGTCTGGCGCTGACGTGTCTGGCTCCAGCCTTCGCGACGCCGCTCGCCGCACAGGACCTCGCAGCGCAGGTCCATGGCGCGGCGGAGACCGCGGCGGCGCAGCCGGAGCACGGCGGTGTCGAGGCCGACGGTCCCGGTGACGAACATGGAGAAGGCCAGGGAAGCCTGTTCAGCGGCAACTTCGGCAACGCCATCTGGACCGTCGTCATCTTCTTGGCGCTGCTCTGGTTTCTGAGCAAGTTCGCCTGGGGACCGATTCTCGACGGTCTCCAGAGCCGTGAGCAGTTCATCCGCGAGTCCCTCGAGCAGGCGAAGCAGCACCGGGACGAGGCGGAAGCGCGGCACCGGGAGTACGAAGCCAAGCTGGCCGAGGCTCGCGGCGAGGTGGAGGAGATCCTCGACGAGGCACGGCGGGACGCGGGCGTCCTGCGCCAGCGCGAGGAAGACCGGGCCAAGGAGGAGGCGGAGCAGATCATCGCCCGCGCCCGCCGCGAGATCGGCATCGCGACCGAGACCGCGGTCAAGGACCTCTACGCCCGGGCCTCCCGGCTCTCGGTGGAGGTCGCGCAGAAGATCCTCCAACGCGAGCTCAAGCCCGAGGACCACGCCCGCTTGATCGACGACGCCGTGCGCTCCTTCGAGACGCGCCAGCCCAACTGAAACCCGACCGAGGCCGACATGAGCGCCAGCTTCAACGACACCGGCATCAACGAGAAACACCGCGGGGTGGCCAAGGTCTACAGCGACGCTTTGCTGCAGTTGGCGGAGGCCCAGGACGCCGCGGAGCCCCTGGGCGACGAGCTGCGCGGGCTGGCCGAGCAGATCGCGCGGGACGAGGATTTTCGCGCCTTTCTGCGCAGCCCGCTGGTGGCCGGCGCCCATCGCCGGGAAGCCCTGGAGACGATGTTCCGAGGACGGCTGTCGGACCTGCTGGTGGACGGTCTGCAGGTGATGAACCGCAAGGGCCGCGTCGGCCTGCTGCCGGCGATCGCCCACACCTACCACCAGACGCTCAACGAGCGGCTCGGCCGCGTCGACGTCCAAGTGACCACCGCGGTGCCCCTCGACCCGGCCCAGCGCCAGCACATCGAGTCGGCGGTGGCCGCGGGTCTGGGTAAGAAGCCGGTGCTCCAGGAGTCGGTGGACGAGACCCTGATCGGCGGCATCGTGTTCCAGATCGGCGACCGCAAGATCGACGGCAGCGTCGCGTCGTACCTCAACACTCTGAGCCAAGCCCTGCGCACCCGGGCCTCGCGCGAGCACGCCGAGGAGTACGTCTCCCCATGAGCACACCTCCCAGCCAGGGATCCCCCGGCAGGGGACGAACGGTAAGGAACGAGCTATGAAGTTCAAAGTCGACGAGATCTCCTCGGTGATCGCCGAGGAAATCCAGCAGTACCGGACCGAGGCGGACCTGGCCGAGGTCGGCAGCGTCCTCGAGGTCGGGGACGGCATCGCCCGCATCTACGGCCTGGACAACGCCATGGCCGGCGAGCAGGTCGTGTTCGAGAACGGCGCCTCCGGCCAGGTGCTCAACCTGGAGGAGGGCTCCGTCGGTGTCGTCGTCCTGGGCGACTACCTCGGCATCAAGGAAGGCGACGAGGTGCGCCGCACCGGCGAGCTGCTCTCGATGCCTGTGGGCGAGAAGATGATCGGCCGGGTGGTGGATCCGGTGGGCCGGCCTCTCGACGGCCTGGGCGTCATCGACACCCAAGAGCTGCGGCCGCTGGAGTTCAAGGCGCCCGGCATCGTCGAGCGGCAGCCGGTGAACGAGCCGCTCCAGACCGGCATCAAGGCCATCGACAGCATGATCCCCATCGGCCGCGGTCAGCGCGAGCTGATCATCGGCGACCGCAAGACCGGCAAGACGGCGATCGCCATCGACACCATCATCAACCAGAAGGGCAAGGGGGTCCTCTGCTTCTACGTCGCCATCGGCCAGAAGGAATCGACCGTGGCGGCGGTGGTGGAAAAGCTGCGCGAGACCGGCGCCATGGACTACACCGTGGTGGTCTCCGCCTCCGCGTCCAACCCGGCGCCGCTCCAGTACATCGCCCCCTACGCCGGCGCCGCCCTGGCCGAGTACTTCATGTACGTCCACGGCAAGGCGACCCTGTGCGTCTACGATGATTTGTCCAAGCACGCACAAGCCTATCGCCAGCTCTCGCTGCTGCTCCGGCGGCCGCCGGGACGCGAGGCATATCCGGGCGACGTGTTCTATCTCCACTCCCGTCTTCTCGAGCGCTCTGTGAAGCTGCGCGAGGAGTACGGCGTGGTGCCCAAGGACACCCCGGAGGACTCGCGCGACCGCTCGGTGGCTCTCCGCCACCCGGACGGCCTGGCCGCTCCCCACGAGCACCGGCCGGACGGCGACGACGGCCTCTACCACCGCCCCGAGGGCCGCGAGCGGGCCGAGGCGTGGTTGGAGTCGCTGTCGGAGAAGGGCCAATACCGCGTCCACCGCTATCCGGACAGCGGCGGCTCGATGACCGCGCTGCCGATCATCGAGACCCTCGAGGGTGAGGTCTCGGCCTACATCCCGACCAACGTGATCTCGATCACCGACGGCCAGATCTATCTCGTGCCGGACCTCTTCTTCGCCGGCATCCGCCCCGCGGTCGACGTCGGTATCTCGGTGTCCCGCGTCGGCGGCAACGCCCAGCGCAAGGCGATGAAGTCCATCGCCGGCTCGCTGCGTCTCGACCTCGCGTCGTTCCGCGAGCTCGAAGCCTTCGCCCAGCTCGGCACCGCGCTCGACAAGGCCTCCGAGCGCCGGCTCGGGCGCGGCCGCCGGATGACCGAGCTGCTCAAGCAGCCCCAGTATTCGCCCTACGGCGTCAACGACCAGATCCTGTCGATCTTCGCCGGTGCCAAGGGCTACCTCGACGACCTGCCGGTCGACCAGGTGCTGACGTTCGAGAAGGAGCTGCTCCGGCTCTTCCACGACGAGTATCCGGAGGTCGTCCAGGAGCTCGACGAGTCCGGCAAGCTCGGCGATGAGCTGGAAGGCAAGATCCGCGAGGTGATCGAGGGCTTCAAGCCGCACTTCGTCCGCGACCACGGCCTGGAGCAGGAGCCCGAGGAGGAGAGCTAGTCGATGGCCAACCGCAGAGCCCTCGTCAAACGCCGCAAGGCGGTGCGCAACATCCGCAAGATCACGCGCACCATGCAGATGATCGCCACCGCGCGATTCCAGGCGGCGCTGCATCGGGCGATCGCCACCCGGCCGTTCACCGACAAGCTCGCCGAGATGGTCGGCGACCTCTCCAGGGTGGCGGAGGACTTTCGCCATCCGCTGATGGAATCCCACGGCGAGAGCGGACGCACGGCGTTGATCGTCCTCACCAGCAACCGCGGTCTGTGCGGCGGCTACAACGCCAACGTCGTGCGCGCCGCGCTGGCGCACCGGGAGCGCCAGAGAAAGCAGAGCCACAAGGTGGCCATCACGATGGTGGGTCAGAAGGGCATCAGCAATCTGAATTTCCGCGGCGTCCCGATGGAGGAGACGATCAACACCATCGACGACCAGCCGCACTTCGAGCAGGTGGAGCCCATCGCCGAGAGCCTGATGGACCGCTTTCTCGACGGCGAGGTCGAAGCCGTCCACGTGGCCTACATGCGCTTCCACTCGGCGGGTCACCAGGCGCCCGAGGTCTTCCAGCTCCTGCCTCTGTCTCGAGGGGCGCCGGCCCAGGGGGCGCCGTCCCAGGGGGCACCGGCCGACGGGGAAACGGGAGCCGGTGAGGGAGACGGCGACGCCAAGGCCCTCGGCCCTTCGGCCGCCTACGAGATCCGGCCCAGCGCCGCGGAGCTGCTCGACAAGCTGCTCCCCATGACCGCACGCATGCGTCTGTTCCAGAGCTTCAACGACGCCGCCGTCAGCGAGCAGATCGCCCGCATGGCCGCCATGAAGGCCGCCACCGAGGCGGCGGACGACATGATCCAGAGCCTCACGCAGAAGTACAACCGGGCGCGGCAGACCGCCATCACCATGGAGCTGCTCGACATCGTCGGCGGCGCCAACGCCCTCGGCTGATCCCGGATCGAGAGCGACCGGAGCCAGACCCAGAGACCGATCAGAGCCAGACCTAGAGCCAGATCACGGCCAGACCAAGGCAAGACCACAGGGAACCTCACCATGGCAGAAGCGAACGCACCCGCGAGTTACGGCACCGTCACCCAGGTCATCGGATCCGTTCTGGACGCCCAGTTCCAGGAGGAATCGATGCCCGCCATCTACAACGCGTTGAAGCTCCCGGTGCAACGCACCGTGCTCGGTGAGACCGTCACCGAGACCCTGTGGTGCGAGGTCGCCCAGCACCTGGGCGGCGGCCAGGTGCGCGCGGTGGCCCTCGGATCCACCGACGGCGTGCCGCGCGGCGCCCGGATCGAGGACACCGGCCAGCCGGTCACCGTGCCGGTGGGCGAGGAGACCCTCGGCCGCGTGTTCAACCTGACCGGTGAGACCATCGACGGCCGCGGCCCCCTCGCCGGTGGCGACACCCTCCAGCGCCGGCCGATCCACCGCGAGGCGCCGACCCTCGCCGACGTCTCTCCCAAGACCGAGATGTTCGAGACCGGGATCAAGGTCATGGATCTTCTGTGCCCGCTGGTCCGTGGCGGCAAGGCGGGTCTCTTTGGCGGTGCCGGCGTCGGCAAGACCGTCATCATCCAGGAGCTGATCGCCCGTCTCGCCCGCTTCCACTCCGGCTATTCCTGCTTCGCCGGCGTCGGCGAGCGCACCCGTGAGGGCAACGACCTGTGGCTCGAGATGCAGGAGGCGAAGATCGGCGACACCGGCAAAAGCGTCATCGACCAGACCGTGATGGTCTTTGGCCAGATGAACGAGCCCCCCGGCGCCCGTCTCCGCGTCGCCCTGTCGGCGCTCACCATGGCGGAGCACTTCCGCGACCAGACCGGGGCCGACACCCTGCTCTTCATCGACAACATCTTCCGCTTCTCGCAGGCCGGCTCCGAAGTGTCCGCGCTGCTCGGCCGGATGCCTTCCGCGGTCGGTTACCAGCCCACCCTGGGCACCGAGATGGGCGAGCTGCAGGAGCGCATCACCTCGACCAAGCAGGGCGCGGTGACCTCCATCCAGGCCATCTACGTGCCCGCCGACGACTACACCGACCCGGCGCCGGCCACCGCCTTCACCCACCTCGACTCGACGGTGAACCTGGAGCGCTCGATCTCCGAGAAGGGCATCTACCCGGCGGTGGATCCGCTGGCCTCCAGCTCGCGCATCGTGTCGCCGGACGTGCTCGGCGAGCGTCATTACCGCGTGGCCCGCGAGGTGCAGCGGATCCTCCAGCGCTACAAGGACCTGCAGGACATCATCGCCATCCTCGGCGTCGACGAGCTGTCCGAGGAGGACAAGGTGGTCGTCGCCCGCGCCCGCCGCATCGAGCGCTTCCTGTCTCAAGCCTTCTTCGTCGCAGAGCAGTTCACCGGCTTCCCCGGCGTCTACGTCAAGCTGGAGGACACCGTGCGCTCGTTCGAGGAGCTGTGCGACGGCAAGTGGGACCACCTGCCCGAGCAGGCCTTCATGTACGTGGGTACCATCGAGGACGCGGCCAAGCGCGCCGAAGAGCTCGACTGAGCTGGACCGAGGAGGAGCCCGACATGGCCGCCAAGACCTTCCACTGCACCGCCGTCACCCCCGAAGGGACGATTCTCGATACCGAGGCCGTGTCGGCGGTGTTCCCCGCCTATGACGGCCAGAAGGGCGTGCTGCCCAATCACGCGCCGTTGCTCACCCAGGTGGGCATCGGCGTTCTCGAGGTGACTACTGCCGGCGGCGAGCGCGAGGAGATCTACGTCGACGGAGGCTTCGCCCAGGTCGCCAACAACAAGCTGACCGTGCTGACGGAAAAGGCGATGCAGGTGTCGGAGCTGTCCGCGGACGATCTGGACGGCCTGTGGAAAGACGCCCGCTCCCGCGGCGGTGCCAGCGACGAAGAGGTCGAAGCCCGCGACCGCGCCTACCAGCGGGCGAGGGTCCGACAGCGGTTGACGCACTGACGGCTCCCGGTCGGACGCCTCCAGCCCGCCGGTCCCTCCCCCAGCTCCCGAGCGCCCAGGATCCCAGGCGATTTCTCGCCCTTAAGAACGATTTCTTCCCCATCCTCTCGTCCCGACACGGGACGGCGGTATTCCGGCGTAGAAAGTGTTGTACAATCTCGGGGCTCTTGTTCAACAACAATCTAAGGAGACGACGCGATGAAGATTCTCAACGCGGTTCTTTTAGTGACCTGTCTGTGCCTGATGCTCTCGCTTCCCACCCTGCCGGCGACGGCGCAACCACCGGAGGGAGAGACACCGCCCGAGATGGCGGAGATGATGGCGGCGTGGCAAGAGGCCATGACTCCCGGTGAGCCCCACGAGTGGCTGGCCAAGTCGGTCGGCTCGTGGAAGCTGACCGTCAAGACCTGGATGCCCACCGGCGGCGAGCCCGAGGTCACCGAAGGCACGGCGGAGCGTGAGATGATCCTGGGAGGCCGTTACCTGGAGGAGCGGGTCACCGGCACGGCGATGGGGATGCCGTTCGAGGGCTACTCCATCGCTGGCTACAACAACGTCACTGCCGAGTATTGGGGCACGTGGATCGACAACCTGTCGACCGGCCTCATGACCATGACCGGCGAGCGCGACGGCAACACCGTGGTCTGGCACGCGGAAGGCACCGATCCCATGACTGGCGGCAAAGCGAAGATGAAGATGGTCAGCATGCTCCAGGACGACGGCAAGGAGAAGGTCGAGTTCTACGAGATGCACGGCGGCGAAGAGATGAAGACTATGGAGATTCTCTACCAGCGCGAGTAGCGAGCGCGAAATGCAGCCATGAGACGGGCGAAGCGCATTGGGGCGATGCTCTCTCTGGCGGTGTGCCTGGGCGGACCGGTCTCCGGTCTCGCCCAGGACCCGCCGCCCAGTCCCGTGGAGGAACCATCAAGGCAACGGAGCGACATTCTCGAAGCTTGGACCAGAGCCTGGAGCCCCGGTGAAGCGCACGCCCGTCTCGCCGCCCGGGTGGGCGTCTGGAAGCTCACCACCCGCACCTGGGGCGACCCCTCGGAGGAGCCGGTGGTCTCCGAGACCACCGCGGTCCGCGAGATGGTCCTGGGTGGCCGCTGCTTGCAGGAGCGGGTGGTCGGCGAGGTCCAGGGCATTCCTTTCGAATCCCTCGGGCACCTCGGCTACGACAACGTCACCGGCCGCTGGTGGAGCACCTGGATGGACACGCTGTCGACTGCGGTCGTGGTCACCACCGGCACCCGGGACCCCCGGGCCCGCGAGATCGTGCTCACCGGCGAGTACGTCGACCCGCTGAGCGGCGAGACCCGCCAGGTCCGTTCCGTCCATCGCTGGCTCAACCTGGACACCGAGCGCTTCGAGTGGTGGGAGACCCGCGACGGCATCGAGGTCAAGACCATGGAGATCCTCTACCAGCGGCAGACCCTCGACGGCTCCCGTTGAGGTCGCCTCAGGTTTCCCGGACTTCTTCGCCTCCTTCTACTTCTTCTTGAGTCTTGAGGTAGTACTTGCCATCTGTCTCGTAGCAGAGCAGGGTCGCGTCTCCAGCAACGTCATCCAAGCTGGCGGACCATGGGGGCAGTCCCCCGGCGACTGTGACTCGCCAGCCATCCTGTCCGTCGGTACCAGGGATTCGATAGCTCGTCCGCTTTCGCAGCATCAAACCCGCACAATTGCTCCTTCCCAGGCCGAGATGGCCCTCGGGGTTGATTGGCTCATCGTCCGAGACCTCGCCACGCCGCCGACGCTTGGAGCGCAGCAGCCACCCGGAGAGCCCCGGAAGCAAGCCGAGGACTCGGAAGACAAGGCCCGCCAGAAAAGCCAGGAGGATGGGAAGAATGCGCGGATCCTCGTCTTCCGTGCGGTAGACGACGGGTTCTTCGGTTTCGTTCTCGATGACCATAATACCCCCGTGGAGCACGATCTCTCTCTGTTAAAAGACTATGACCCTCCCTACTTTTGACTCCAGTCTCTCAAGTACTTGGCATTGTTGGCTCCAGTGTCGTTCTTGTCCTCACCAGGGTACTCAATACCTGAGCCTGACCAAATAGGCAAGGCAACGCTCTCGCGGTCAATTCCAAACAAGCCCAAGAAGGTGTCGATCCATGTCCTGTCTGGATCACCCATAATGGTGTGCCAGCAATACCTAGAAGATAGAAAAGCGCGAGCATCGTCCGGTTTGGGACAACCGCTCGTGTTACCCTTTTCGTGATCCAAGCCCAACAGGTGACCCAACTCATGTAACAGTGTGAACTGCTCCAATGTTGCCCTGGTGTCAGCAATAATGAAGCTTGGACAACCCCAACTGTGGAGAATTCCCCCACAAGGGTCAGCCCGGCCGCCTTCCTTGTTGTATTTACCTAGCCAAGCAACGACGTGTGGCAACCCTTGAAGAGAGCTCCGAACTTCTTCACGTAATCGGTCGTTCGTTTGAAGCGCTCTGAGCTCCTCATTTGCTGTTTTGGCACTAGTTTTCTTATTGATACCCAAAGATTTTATCTCGATGCGAATGTTGATACGATTGCGCCAGAAGACCCAGTTCGAGACTCGTTCGAGGACGAGAGAGATGAAAGAATGGTCGTCTTGCGCAGCTAAGGAATCTCGCGAATAGAAGACCGCTAGCTTTATGATGCGCTTTCCCAGCTTGGCCGAGTCGCTGTTTCCTATGTCCCTCGAGATATCCCTACCCTGGGTTGGTTGCGCCTTAGCCTCTTTAGGTTCATGCCAACCTTTGGGTCGGGTGATCCTAATTGCACCATTTGGAGAAGTGAGTTTCTCGTCGGTATCCAATAGATAGACGCGATTGTACGTTGTGATGATGCCGGCAGAGCGATGGCCACTCTGGATAAGCACAATGTCATTTTGCCTGATCTCAGTGTAGCTGAGCTGATCGGAAGTCCTCGGCACTGCATTCCCTGGTTCGGGCTGAGGCGTGGGCGGCGCTCCGTTCGGACTGGAGGTTGCTTCATCGGACGGAGAAACACCAGCATTTTCTTGGGGCATGGGCTCGGTCATGGAGAGTCAGGGTGACTATAGGCTTTCAATCTGGAATGTCCCCGAGTCCTTCTTGACAGTGTAGGTCTTTCCTTGCACCGAGAGATTCTGTAGGCGAACCACCGGCTGATTCTTGTTTCCCTTATCGTAGTCGGATTTGCGATGGATCTGTATCTCAACGGAATTGTGCGCGTCTACCTTACTAATGTCTACGATGGCACTGTTCTTCCATAGGATGCCGGCACAGCCCATGGGGTTACACGCAAGCGTGGCGTTGCCACAGAGAACGCCGAGCGGATCGGGCCCGCCACCGGGGTCATCACTCTTGGCTTCGTAGACCACATCTTCATCCGTACTGTTTTGAATCTTCATAGCATCCTCCTGCTGACTCAGGGGGTTGATAAGTGTGACGCCGCTCCAGCGGACGCGGCATCCTTGCTGAAACCACCCTGGAGTGACCTGCAGACCAAAAACGTGTCGCTCGACCGGAAGCCCGTTTCTACGGCTGGGCTGTTCGGAGTCGGAAGGACGCTTCGCTGACCGCTTGCCAGGGCCGATCCGCCAGGGCTCCCTCCAACGTGATGCCGTAGGTTCCGGTGGGGAGAGAGGCTCGGGGTACCTCGATCTCGAGGCTGAGGGATTCAGGATCCATGGGAACCAACCCTGCCTGCGCGTAGACGATCTCGTCTCGGTCGTCCCGGACGATGATCCGATAGACGTCATGGTCCGGGAGCCCTCTGAGGTCCAGCTCGAGGAGGACGAGTCGGGATGGAGACGCCGGGAAAAGCTCCAGGGTCGGGATCTTGACATCTTCGCTCCGTCGACTCAGCAGGGCCAAAGGCAGCACGAGCGTCGCCGGCTCGGACTCGAGGGTGGCGCGCAGGGTCGTGTTGACGCGAGAGAGGTGGCGGTACTGTGACGCGAGCCATCCGGAGAGGAAAGCCAGTGCCAGGATCGCGGCGAGGGACCAAACCTTCGAGCCCTGGGAAAACCTCAGCAAGCGAAAGCCGGGACCGCTCTTCCCGAGGTCGCCGGTAGCGAGGGATCTCGCCACCTCCAGCTTGGCCCGACCCTCTGCGGAGACGGAGAGAGCTTGCTCCAGGCGCTCGATGTCCTCCATCGAAAGCTCACCGCGCGCCCACGCATCGAGCAGGGATGTCTCGATCTCCAGGAAGTCCTCGTAGAGCTCCTCGTCGTGCAGTAGGCGCTCTTCCAGATTCTCTCGCTCCTGTTCGGGCAACTTCCCGAGCAGCATCCCGCGCAGGAGATCGTGGGTGGCATCGGAGACGGAACGGGTCATGGCTGGGTTCGAGGGGCGGAGCCGTCCCGCCGCAAGCAGGTGACGAGACAGGCTTCCAGCTTCGCCCGGATGCGCCGGGCTCGGCTCCGCAGGGCGCCCTGGGGAATCCTCAGCTCCTCGGCCAGACGCTTCCGGGTCTCGATGTGGGTGCCACCCTGCCCTTCCTGGTAGTAACGAAGAATCAAGGCGCGACTCCTCGCGTTCATCCGGTCGAGACAGTCGCGGAGACAGCGGTGGCGAACGTCGGGCTCTTCCGGCTCGGCGGGCTCGGCGAGACCCACTTGAGATTGCAGCTCCGCCGCCTGCCGGCGTCGCGCCTCCCTCTCCCTCACCGTCTCTTTGAAGACCCGAAACGCGACACCGCAGCAGTAGCGGAGGGGATCCTCGGCCCGAATCTCCAGTCCTTCACCCACCTTGCGGGCGACGCGGGTGAGGGTCTCGTCGGCGAGGTCCTCGGGAAACATCCGGCCCCGCCACAGGAAGAGCCGAATCAGCTTCTCACGGAGCTGCCGATACTTGCGCTCGGCCTGCACCGGGCTCTCGTCCAGAAGCTCCAGAAGCCTGCGGTATCCCCGCGCCTCGGGGGCAAGGGGCGTGGAGGAGGGGGTAGAGGAGGCGGGCTCGGGGCTCACGGCGGCGGGGTTCCCTGGACTACGAAGCCCGCCCAGAAGCCGGGGTGCTCGAAGCCCTTTCGCCGACGCAGCGTGAGCTGGGCCTGTCGGAGGGCCTCGGGCGCGCTCATCGAGTGAACGAGCAAGTTCTCGTAGAACGCCTCCATGAGAAACGCGGTGGCGGTGTCCGTCACCCGCCAGAGGCTCGCCATCACCTGTTGCGAGCCGGCGTGGAAAAAACCCCGGGTCAGCCCGACGAGACCCTCCCCCCGGATGTCACGGCCCAGCGCGGTCTGGCAAGCGCTCAGCACGACCAGGTCGGTCTGCAGGCGCAGGTCGAAAATGTCGCTGAGCAGGACGTCGCCCGGGACCGACTCTCCCTGCTCGTCGTAGAGCGACAAGGTGAGCCTGGACAGCTCGGGGTGCGCGTCGTCGGCCTCGCCGTGAGTCGCCAAGTGGAGGATTCGGTAGTCGGAAAGATCCAAGGTCAGCAAGGTTTCCCGCGAGGCTTCCGTGCCCAGTGCCATGAAGACGCGGTCGCGGCCGGCGAGCCGCTCGAGGATCTCGGCTTCCCGGGCGGATCGCCTCAGCCGTCGGAGACGCCGTCCACGACTGTCGGCAAGCGGTGGGATGGGGGCCGAGATCTTCGGAGGGGGATTCGGGCGGGCAGGTCCAGCGGCTCCCTCGTGGCTCAGTCGGGAGTCTCGGGCGGAGAAGACGGGGTCCGCCAGCACGGCGGCGATCTTGGTCCGCTCGCGCGGTCTGGATCGCCCCTGCTGCAACTGAGCCAGGAACTCCGCGGAGGCCCCGTAGAAGATCTCATACCGATCCAGGAGCACCTCGGACCCATCGTCTGAAAGCGGCAGCGGCGCGAAGGGCACGTAGTGGAGAGCCCCGTCGGGAACCACGATCAGACGTTTCCCCTGGAGAAAGGGCACTAGCGGAAGCACCACCCGACGCGCCAGATCTGCGGCCAGCTCGACGGCTCGCTCGTCCGTGATCTCCAGCGCACCGTGGAGGTCCCGGACCAGCGGCTCGATCTCCCGCCGGGGCGGTAGCTCGACCGCGTGGATCGAGGTCCGGGTGACCGCCCAGGCGAAGCTGCGCTCGAAGCCGAGAAGGTACTCGACCAGGGTGTCCTCGGGCGAGAGAAAGCGTTGGATCTCCTCCAGTGTGGCGGGCTCCGCAGGGTCCAAGGCGGCATAGGCAGGGCTCAACTCGCGGAGCCGTTCCTGTACCTGCCGCAGCTCGTCGACCAGCGAATCGACGTCCTCGGAGGAGCTGTCGCCGTCCGCTGGACTGGAGCGGAGCCTCTGGCGCAGCTCACGCTCTCGCTGGACGAGATCGGTGGGCGCATCCCGGTAGAGGTCCACGCCGGCTTCGCGGAGAACGCCGAGAAGGCCTCGAGCCCGGAAGCCGTCGCTCAGCTCGAAGCCGGCCCGTAGGCGCTCCTCCTCCGCGCCGGGGGCGTCCATCCACAGGCCGATCCGGTGCTCGTACATGTAGTGCTTGGAAGCGGTAAAGGTCTCTCGGAAGTCCCGGCGCGGCACGCGGGCTTCCAGCCACTGGGTGAGCTCGAGCGCTTGTCGGCTCCGCTCGAATGCGGTGGGGAAATCGCCTTCCGCCGAGTCGATCAGCGCCAGTTGGATGACCACCCGAGACCGGCGGGTCGGCGACCTGTCGGAATCGGCGAGCTCCAACGCGCGCTCCAGGTACTCGCGCGCGACCCGCGAGTTTCCCGCCCGGCGCTCGAGCTCCCCCAAGTCGCGCAAGGTGGGGCCGAGGCTGTGGGTGTCTTCGACAGACTCTCGGAGCTGAAGAGCCTGTTCGAGGAACGGTCTTCCTTCGTCGACTCGGCCGAGATCGCTGTAGGTCCTCCCGAGGTGGCCCAGGATGATGGCTTCGAGCCGGCGGTTTTCGAGCTCGCGGCTCAACGCCAGGGCAGTCTGAAAGTCTTGCAGGGCCTCCTCGAACCGCTCCTGACCCGTCAGGGCCCACGCCCGGTTGCTCAGGGTCGTAGCTCGGTTGCCCAGCGCCTTACCCCGCTCCGGCGAGTCTCGCTCCAAATGGGACAAAGCCTCGTCGAGCATTTCGAGCGCCCGATCGTAATACCGCTCGGCAAGCTCGTAGTCGCCGACCGCGCCGTAGGCACCGGCCAGGTTGTTGAGCACGGCGGGGGTGACGTCGTCGATCCTCTCGGCGATCGCCAGGGCTTCGCGGTGACGCTCCAGGGAGAGCCGCAGCTCCCCGAGCTCGGAGAGCGTGGAGCCGAGCCCGGTGAGGCTGTCGCGCAGCGCCTGGCTCGGCTTCTTGTCGTCCGGGCTCGCTGCCACGAGCTCCCGCCGCAGCTCCACGGCTCGTTCGTAGTGAGGACGGGCGTCGAAGTAGTCTCCCTCGGAATACAGGAAGTGCCCCAGGATGCTGGCCGCCCGGGCTTCCTCTTTCGAGACCCCCAGACCTCTCCACGTCTCGACGGCTTGTTGGAAGTGCTGCCGGGCCTTCGGCGAATCTTGTGCTGCCTCGTAACACTTCCCCAGGAAATCGTGGCTTTCCGCTTCGCGGTGCCGGATGCCGGTCTCTTGCCACAAGGGGAGGGCTTGCGCAAAGAGAGCGCGGGCCTTCTCCATGTGCTCCAAGCGGCGTTCTCTGCGTGCCAGTTGGAATCTCGCCGACGCGGCCCAATGGAGCGCCTCCGCTTCCTGGCGTCGTTCCCCAAGGGATTGCCAGAGCCGGGCCGCCTCCTCCAGGTCGTCGGCCGTTTCAGGGAAGCTCGACAGGCTCTCGTATTGGAGCTTCTCCGCCTTCACCCTCTCGACGTCGTTATTTCTCCGCGGTCGGACGGTGGCTCGAATCTCCACTTCGTTTGCACTGCCTTCAATTCCACTGCCTTCGATCAACAGCCAATGGCGGCCGCTGAGCTCCGGGAGAGCAGAGAGAACTTCCGGAATGCCGGAACCTTCGGGCCAAGCACTATCCCGCTCTTCGACTTGGCTGCTCTGTGGCGAGCACAAGTAGAGGTGCACATCGACTTGCTCCTGGCTCACCTCCACCTGGACGAAGGTGCCGGCTTCGAGGCTGAGGATCACTCGGGCAGGGCTGCCAAGGGCGACGGTGACAGAGGTGGGCAGATCCGGGCGGAGAAGCGGGGCGTCCGCTGCCGGTCGCGTCGTGCACGGGTCGGAGGGGTCGGGCTCGGGGGTCGAGGAGCCCTCCGGGCTTCCCGCCGCGGCGACCTGGCTCGAGTCGGGGGTGGGATCTGGGGGTCCAGCCTCTCTACCACAGGCAACCAGAGCCAGTGCCAGGAAGACCACAGCCAGCACTCTGCGGACCGTCTCCGAAGTTGAGGACATGTTTCGACGGCGCAGTTTAACAGGGACTTCGATGCTGCGCTACAAAGGCGCGACGACGATTCCGCCCCTCACAGCCCCGACGTCCGCATCAGCCAGGCGACATAGAGGTAGAGCGCGACCATGAAGACCAGCACCAGGGCCGCCGAGAGAGCGCCCGCCGCACGGCTTCGGAAGCTGGAGCCGATCAAGTAGGCACCGACCGAGGCCAGCAGGGTGAAGGCGACGAACAGGACCGTGGGGAGCATCCGGGACCTCCCCGCTACTTGCCGTGGAAGCGCTTGCCCTGTTTCGCCATGTCCCGGAGGAGTTGGGCCGGGGCCAGACGGTCGCCGTGCTCCTCGGCATACCCCTCCAGCTTGGCCACCACCCGATCCAGACCCAGGCGGTCCGCAGCGCGCAGAAGACCACCGCGGAAGGGTGGGAAGCCGAAGCCGAAGATCACGCCGATGTCGATGTCCACCGGGTTCTCGATCACCCCGTCCTCGATGGTGAGAGCGGTCTCGTTGAGCATCTGGAGCCAGCAGCGCTCGATGATCTCCTGGTCGTCGATGTCCGCCGGCTCCCAGCCGATCAGCTCGTAAACCGATTCGTCGACGCCCTTCTTCTTGCCGCCCTCGTACTTGTAGAAGCCCCGGCCTCCCTTGCGGCCGGTGCGGCCGTCCTCGGCCATGGCGGCGAACACTTCCGGCGGCTTCACCCGGTCCCCGAAGTAGCCGGTCATCACCTTGCTCACGTGGTGGCCGACGTCCAGTCCCACCTCGTCCATCAGGGTGATGGGACCCACGGGCCAGCCCCAGCTCGTCAGCGCTCGGTCCAGTTGCTCTACCGAGGCGCCCTCGGCGAGCAGGAACGCCGCCTCGTTGAGGAACGGTCCGAGCACCCGGCTGGTGAAGAAGCCGGGGCCATCGTTGACCACGATCACCGTCTTGCCCATGCGCCGGCCGACGTCGACCGTCGTGGCGAGAGTCTCGTCGCTGGTCGTCGGATGGCGGATGATCTCCAGCAACGGCATCTTGTGCACCGGGCTGAAGAAGTGCATGCCGACGACGTTCTCGGGCTGACGGCTCGCCTCCGCCAGCTTGGTGATGGGGATGGTCGAGGTGTTGGAGGCGAAGATCAGATCCTCCGGACCGTTCTCTTCCATCTCGCGGATCACCCGGTGTTTGAGATCCACGTCCTCGAACACCGCCTCGATGATGAAGTGGGTGCGGGCCAGCGGACGGTACTCGACGGTGCCGAGCAACCGGCCCATGGCCTGTTTGTGCTCCACCGGCGTGAGCTTGCGCCGCTTGACCAGCTCGCGGAACCGGTCGTTGGCGAAGGACATGCCGCGCGCCACGGCGTCTTGGTCGCGGTCCTTCATCACCACCTCGAAGCCCCGATAGGCCAGCACCTGGGCGATGCCAGAGCCCATGAAGCCGGCTCCCAGCACACCCACCCGCTCGGTGGGGCGCCCGGCCTTCGCCAGCTTGCCGGCGCGGGCCTCGACATCGTTCTTCATGAAGAAGATGCCCATCAGGTTCTTGGCGATGTCGGAGACCACCAGCTCGGCGAAGGCGCCGGCTTCGAGCCGTAGCGCCCGCTCCAGCGGCAGCTCCATGCCCTCCTGGACCACGTGGATCGCCACCCGCGGCGCCGGGTAGTGGCCGCCGGTCTTCTTCTGCACCGTCTCCCGGGCCTTGTCGTAGACGAACTTGCCCGCCAATGGCGTCCGCGCCAGCCACGAGCCGGCCCTAGAGGCGAAGGAGCGCTTCTTCTGGCGCCGTTTGCCGAGCGCCTCGGCGGCCTGCTCGAGGAGCTGCTCGGCGGCGTCGCCGAGGTTGTAGGGATCGCAGATCTCGTCCACCAAGCCCAGGCTGCGGGCCTTGCGCGCGTTGACGTGCTTGCCGGTGAGAATCAGATCGAGGGCGTCGGGCACCCCGATCAGACGTGGCAGACGCTGGGTTCCGCCCATGCCCGGGATCAATCCGAGCTGGACCTCGGGCAACCCGAGGCTCGTCCTCGGATGATCGGTGGCCACCCGCCGATCGCAGGCCAGCGCCAGCTCCAGCCCGCCTCCGAGACACGCGCCGTGGATCGCCGCCACCTTGGGGATCGGCAGCGCCTCCAGCCGGCCGGTCAGCTCGTGACCCCGGTCGAGGAGCTCGAGGATCTCGTCGTGGTCCTCCAGACCCTGGAGCTCTTCGATGTCCGCGCCGACAACGAAGTTGTCCTTCTTGCCGGACAGGATCACCAGACCCCGGAGCTCGTCGGAGTCGGATTCCAGGCGGGAAACCTGCTCGTCGAACCAGCCGAAGAGCCGGCTGGAGAGCGTATTCACTTTCTTTGCCGGATCGTCCAGCCAAAGCCAGGCGATGCCGTCGTCGATCACCAGATGGCCCGGCGTACCCGCGCCGGAGGCCGAGGTCGTCGAGTCGCTCTTCTTCGCAGTCATGGTCCTTTCCTCGTCGGGAGCGGCTGGATGCGGCCGGAATCCCATCGTAGGTGCCTTGCCGCAGCGTGTCAACGGACCGGCACCGCAGACTCCGATCCGATGCCGATCCGCACGAGACTTTCTCGCGTGAGCTGGGGCTTGACGATTCACGACTCCCATGTGTATGCTCTATCCGCATAAAAAAAATGACCCAGATCGATGGAGGGACGTGATTCATGAGAGCTCTCGCTATCCGTGGGATCCGTGCTTCAACCTTGCTTTTCGGCCTTGGGCTCGTCACTTTCGCGACCGTCGGTGGCTGGATGTCGCCGGCGTCGGCGCAGCCCGCCGCCTCGGAACCGTCCTCGTTCGTGCTGTCGGACGTGCTCGACTCGTGTCCGCAGGCGCGCCCCGCTCTCGCCTCACTGCCCGGCGGTGGCTTGGTCGCCGCCTGGATCGAGAACGGTCGGTTGCGGGTGCGGCGCTTCGACCGTTTCGGGGCCGTGCGGTTCCGCGACCCGGCCCCGATCCCCACCGAGTCCCACGACCTGGCCGTGACGGCCATGCCGTCCGGAGCCTTCGCCGTGGCGTGGCGCGAGACGGGCCGCGTGCGGATCTGGCCCTTCACGGCCGAGGGCGAGGGTCGCGGCATCGAGTCGATTCCCGCCCCGGGCGGTCCCGGTGTGGTGGCTCTCGCCTCCCGTGGTGAAGAGCTACTGGCGGTCTGGACCGAGGGTCAGGACGAAAGCCTTCTCTTGGTGGGGCGCAACCTCGAAACCGGCGAGGCGCTCGGTCCTTGGGATCCTGAGATCGACCGATTCTCGGGGCTGGAGATGGCCGTGCAGCCGAATGGAGACGTCTGGGTTCTGTACCGGGTCTCCGTGGTGGTCACTCCGGACCCCCTGATCGCTCAGGGTGTCCGGTTCTCCGCCGAAGCTCCGGAGGAGCCGGTCCGGTTTTTCGAGCATTTCGGGGTTCGCGACTACTCCCTCGCTCCGGATGCCGGGGGAGGTGTCGTTCTGACTTGGATCGGTGAGCCGCTCCAGGGTCCCCCCTCGGGATCCGCCGACTTTTCCCACGCGCTCCATTTCCAGCGCTATGGAGCTTCGAGCCAACCGGTGGGCGATCCGGTCGAGGTGGCTCCCGACCCGGGGGAGGAAAGCCGCTACGGTACCAACCTCAGCGTGGACGCATCCGGCAACGTCACCTTGATCTGGATCGAATTCGATGCCGACCTGGTGTACGAGTCCTATTACCGCAGCTATGGACCGGACAACCAGCCGTTGGGGCCGGTGGCAGCCGCGGGTTCGAATCGTTTCAGCGATCCTCTCCTGTGTTTCACCGCCCTCCTCAACACCATCACGGGCAGCGGTCCGGGGGAGGTCACCTGGGCGCTGTGGCGGTGCGTGGATCCGCCGGAGGGAACCGACCCCCGGGAGCCCTGTCTCACCCAGCGCCTGGAGGGCCGGAGGGCGCAGGCGGCCGGAGACCGGACCCTGCTGCTGGGGGACGGCAGATTTCGGGTGACCGTGGACTGGGAGGATCCCTTCAACGGTGGCTCTGGGACCGGCCACGCGATCCAAGACACCCGCGACACCGGGGGCTTCTGGTTCTTTGATCCCGCCAACCAGGAGCTGACCGTCAAGGTGCTCGACGGGCGGGCGATCAACGGCCATTTCTGGTTCTTCTACGGCGCGCTGTCCAACGTCGCGTACGAGATCACCGTCACCGATCAGCTCACCGGTCGGGAGAAGACCTACGACAATCCGCCGCGGAGATTTGGCAGCTTCGCGGACACCTTCGCCTTTCGGGACCCCTGATCACGACACTTGCCGAGGTGCCTTCGATGTTCCAGATGATGACCAAGATTCTGAGATTCCGCTTTTGCTGGCTCCTGTTTGTGCTCGTCGTGTCCTCGTCGGCGCAAGTCGTCGACGCACAGTCCACAGGGGATGTGCCACCGGGTCTGCTACAGCTCACCGGCTCCGGGGCCTGCGATTCCATCCTCCCGGAGCTGGCGGCGCGGCCCGGTGGGGGATTCGCCGCCGCTTGGCTCGATGGCCAGCTCGATGGCGAGCCGAGCCACCAGGTGCACGCACGGCTCTTCGACCGCCACGGAGCGCGGATCGGGGCCGAGGTGGCGGTGGGTGACCCGGACGCCCAGATCCTGGGGCCGCGCCTGGCGGTGGCGCCTTCCGGTCGCACCGCCGTGGGCTGGCTGGAGTCCGGCCAGACCCGGGTGCAGCTTCTCGACGAGCAGGGGAACCGGCTGGGGCCGGTCCTCGATCTGGGAGGTCCCGCTCCGGAGCTGATCGGGGGTCTCGAATTCCCCCTCGGCTGGCCGGAGTTCTTCGACCTGGTCAGTGCGCCCGACGGCGGCTTTCTCGCCCTGTGGCAGCACTTCACCACCCACGCCGCGCGCATCGGTGAGGACGGCGGCTTCGAGCGCATCGATCCGCCGGAAGATCCCCCGGCAGGGTCGCCGCTCATCCAGTCTCCCAGCTTCCGCGCCGCCGTGCACCCGGACGGTCGCTTGTGGTGGGTCGAGCACGTGGACCTGCCGACCAGCCCGCCCAGCTCCATCCTGCGCGTCTACCGCACGCCCCTGGAAGGTCCGGACGCTTTCGAGCGGGAGCTGTTGTTCGAGGACGGCTCCTTCAATCACGAGGAGGTGGGGATCTCCATCGACGCCCAAGGGGAGGTCGCCGTGGCGTGGATCGAGGGCTCCGGGGTGTTCTTCCAACGCTTCCGCGCCGACGGACAGACGGTCGGGGCGTCGGTCCTCGTCGCCCAGGGGAGCTTTACGACCAGCCCCCGCCTGGATCTCTACAACCTCGATCTCGCCACCGACGGCGAGGGCAACTTGGCGCTGACGTGGGGACGCTCCACTCTGGTCGAGGTGGGTGCGGGAATCGCGAGCACCGCGCTCTTCGTCCAGGGCTTTGGAGCGAACGGCTCCGCCCTGGGGCCGGCGCGGCAGGTCGCGACGGTGCCGTTCGACCGTCTGCTCAGCCCCCGCGTCGCGGTCTCTGGCCCCGGCGAGGTCACCGTGGCCTGGTGGCACGAGACGATCCCCCTCATCCTGCCCCCACCCTGCAGCTTCAGCGAGACGATCTTCGCCCGGCGTCTGCCCCTCGCGGGAGCGACGACCCTGTTGCTGAAGGACGGCCGCTTCCGGGTGGAGGTGGCCTGGCAGGACCCCTTCCACGGAGGTAGCGGTGTCGGACGGGCGCTCCAGGACAGCACCGACAGCGGGGGCTTCTGGTTCTTCGACCCCGCCAACCGGGAGCTCACGGTCAAGGTGATCGACGGCCGGCCGATCAACGGCCGCTTCTGGTTCTTCTACGGCGCGCTGTCCAACGTCGGCTACCAGATCACCGTCACCGACCAGCGCACGGGCAGAGAGCGCACCTACGAGAACCCGCCGGGGAAGCTTGGGAGCTTCGCCGACACCTTTACTTTTCCAGGAGACTGACCATGTTCGGACCACCTCGAGGCTCGATTCAGGGAGGGCCGATTCTGGCACTCGCCCTGGTTCTTGCGGTCGGTGTGTCCACTGGCTCGCTGGCCGCGGCGTCCTCGCCGGGAGAAGGGGCCCCCTTCCGGCTCGACGCCTTCACCTGCGAGCCCCGCGCGCTCGACTTGGCGGCGTTGCCCGACGGGGGATTCCTGGCGGTCTGGATCCATCGGCGGACGGATTCAGAAGGCCGCCGAGACCTGGTGGAGCAAGTGTCGCTTCGCCGGTTCGATGTCGACTTGCAACCCGTGGGCGAGGAGCGACACGTAGGCGAGGGCACGACGGACGGACCGATCGTGGATCTGGGGGACGTCGCGGTGGCCGTGGCACCGGACGGCACCCAGGCCGTCGCCTGGTCCAGCCGAACGGAAGGCGTCCGCATCCGTACCTGGGACGCGGACGGAACCCCTCGAAGCGGCGAAGTGAAGCTGGGTGACATCGGCCTCGATCTGGCGCTCGAAGCGGCGCCGAACGGTACCTTCGTCGTGACCTGGGGCGGCCCTGCGATCGAGACTCTGCGCTTCGATCGCGGGGGTCGAACGCTACATCGGTTCGATCCCTTGCCCAGCCCGGGCTTTGCCACCGACTTTGCCGGCAGCCCCGGTCTGGCCGTGCTGGCCGACGGGCGGGTGGTCATCGCCTGGACCGTCTCCATGGGCGGCTTTCCCTTTCCCAACGTTGTCACGGTCGCGGCGCTCTACGAGCCCGGGGGAGCCCGGCTGGAGGAGGATCTGGAGAAGCCGCCAGGGCTCCAGACCTCCCTCGCAGCGTTGCCTTCCGGGGGTTGGGTGTGGGTGGGAAAGAACGTGCTGGAGATCGTCGCGCGATTTTTCGACGAGACGGGAAGGCCCCTGGGACCCGCTCGGACGGTAGGTCCGTATCCCACCGATGCACGCACGGCACCGGACGTGGTGGCGCTGGCAGACGGAACCGCCTTTGTGGTTTGGGAGGGAGGTGAGGTCTCTACGGATCCCGGGCCCCCACCCCCGGGATCCGCGCCGGTAGAGATCGTGTTCCGACGCATCGCACCGGCAGGTCCCCTCGGACCGACCGAGCCGTTCCAAACCGGTCTCGTCGAAGGATCTCAGGGCGCGCCGCGGGCGGTGGCTCTGCGCGGAGGTCGCGTGCTCCTCGCCGGCCCTCACAGGCTGCCGCCAATCCCCGTCGACCCGGAGCCGTGTTGCACCCGCCTCGGTATTCTCGGACGCGCGGTCGACACTGGAGGCCCGATCCTCGCCGGCCGCTTCCGGGTTCAGGTGGAGTGGCACGACCCGCACAGTGGCGACCGGGGGCCGGGGCGTCCGGGGCCCCGGACGGCCGATACCGGGAGCTTCTGGTTCTTCGAGCCCGACAATCTCGAGCTGATCGTCAAGGTCGTCGACGGGCGGACGGTCAACGACCACTTCTGGTTTTTCTACGGCGCGCTGTCCAACGTCGGCTATCGCATCGTCGTCACCGACCTGCAGACGGGCCGGCAACGGGAGTACGAGAATCCCCCCGGGCGGTTGGCGAGCTTTGCCGACACGTTCGCCTTCCGCGCTGCAGGCTCGGGTCTCTCGGGTCTCTCCGATCCTGGGGGGCTGTCGGACGGCACCGGCGTCGGGGAAGCTCTCGGGGACGGCACGGGTCGGATCTCTGTGTCCGGCGCGGGGCACCCGCCCAAGATCAAAATACCCGAGTCGAGCCCCGCGGGTCCCTGCACCGATCCCCGGCTGCCGGTGGTGATCCGACCGGGTCTGTGCCTCCAGAGTCGCCGCTTCGAGGTGGAGGTGGCGTGGCGCGACCCTCGCAGCGGTACCTCGGGGATCGGTCGGCCGATCTCCGTCAACGACGTCACCGGGGCTTTCTGGTTTTTCCAACCCGACAACGTCGAGCTGGTGGTCAAGGTGCTCGACGGCCGCGCGGTCAACGGTCGGTTCTGGGTGCTCTACGGCTCATTGACCGACGTCGAGTACACCTTGCGCATCCGGCATGTCCTGGCCACCCCGGGGCCAGAGGCCGAGCCCGGCGACGAGGTCGTGTTCGAAAACGCTCCCTTCGAGCTCCACAGCGACGCCGACATCACCGCATTGACGCCGCCCTCAGAGCGGCTGGAGGGTTGCGCCTGTCCGCTCGTCGTGGCCCCGGTCTGCGGATTCGACGGGGTGACCTACACCAACGAGTGCTTCGCTTTCTGCGAGGGCTGGGTTCTAGCAGCCCATCTGGGAGCCTGCGGGGATCTCTGACGCAGATCCGAGAAGGAGACAGCATGCATCGAGCTCGAGCGATCCACCGCGCCACACTCATCGTCTTTCTCCTGGCCGTTGTCCCGGTCCTCGGCGCCTCCAGGGGCTCGGCCCAGACCGTGGACGCGCTCCCGGCTGCGCCGCCGCTGGTGATCTCCGCCGGCCCTCCCGCCTGCGATCCCATCGATCCAGCCCTCGCCCCCCTACCGTCCGGCGGCTTCGTCGCGGCGTGGAGCGACGGCGGGGTCTTTCTGCGGCGGTTCGACCCGCACGGTGCTGCCACCGGCCCGCTCGTTTCCCTGCGCGGTGGCTCCGGCGGTCCTATCCAGTGGCGACCGGCGGTCTCTGTGGGCTCCGAGGGACACGTTGCCGTGGTCTGGGTGGAGCCGCAAGCAGGGCTCCTCCGAGCCACGGTGCTCGACGGCGCCCTGCTGACCACCGGGGGGCCGCCCTTTGGCTTCGAGGCGTTCGAGCTGGCGGTGGAGATCGATTTTCGAACCCTCCCCGAGGTGGAAGCCGGTCCGGAGGGCTCCTTCTTCGCCGTGTGGCAGGAGCCCGACGGGCTCGGCTTCGCCCGTTTCGACCGGGAGGGTCTCGATCTGTGGCGGCTCCTCGTCTCGGGCAGCTCGGATTGCCGGTTGCGCGAGCCGTCGCTGGCTCCCGATCCCCTCGAAGGCGGAACGATCCTGGCCTGGATCGAGGAGTGCTCCGATCCGCCCGCTCGCCAGATGGTGCGCGCTCGCCGGCTGGACATCTCCGGCCGGCCCAGCGGCTCGCTGATCGAGCTCAGCGGAGAGGAGCCCTTCGCCGGTCTGGCCAACCCGGATCTCGCGGTCGATGACCGCGGACGGCTGGCCGTCGTCTGGATCCGCACCAGCGGCGCAGGCTCCGAGCTGCGGCTCGATCGCCGCGATCCACAAGGTGTTTCGCTGCCGGGTGGAGGGCAGATCGACCTGGGGGAGGTCGGCGATCTCGCCACCCCGAAGGCGGTCTCCGACGCGACGGGCAACCTCGCCGTGGTCTGGTCGCGAGTGGTCGGGACAGCGGAGCGGCGGCAAGTCTTTCTTCGCCGTCTCTTCGCCGACGGCACCGCCGCCGGAGACACCGTCGCGGTCGGCCCGCCTTCGGAGCCTTTCGAACGGAGCGCGGACGGGCCCCAGATCGTCCTCTCCGGGCCGGGGACCGGGCATGTCGTATGGTGGGAGCCCTTGTCGTTTCCGCCGATCCTTCCTCCGGCGTGCTCCAGCAGCGCCGGCGTCTTTGGCCGTCGGGTGTCGCTCGGTGGCGAGCGGGCGCTGTTGCTGCACGACGGCCGCTTCCGGGTCGCGGTGGAGTGGCAGATCGGCCCCACCGGCCCCTCGGGACGGGGTCACGCGATCCCCGGCAGCGAGGAGTCCGGCCGCTTCTGGTTCTTCGATCCCGCCAACGTGGAGCTCGACACCAAGGTGCTCGACGGCCGCGAGATCAACGGTCACTTCTGGTTTTTCTCCGGTGCCCTCACCAACGTCGGCTACCGCATCACGGTGACCGATCAGATACGGGACCGGACGCGCAGGTACGACAATCCCCCCGGGCGGTTGAGCAGTCTCGCCGACACCCAGGCTTTCCAGGCCCTCGACGAGTTGGAGTGACCGGGCAGCTTACGCACACCTCGCGGAGAGAGACTTCAAGAAGCTGGTTCCCAGCTTCCAGCGACCAGGGCCAGCCGGTTGCAGAATACCCGCCTGCTGCCATTGCCCGATAAGGCTCTGGAGACTACGCTCGCCGTCGACGCTGAGCACGTCCCGCATCTCGCGGCCTTCGGGGCCGTAGTGCCAGGCGCTTTTGAGCTCGGCGTAGTAGGACTCGCCCCCGCCGATCACGGTCCGAACGACGGCGATCTGCTCCTCGGGGCTCATGGGACGATCTTATCCGTCTTCAGTCGCGCTTCAGAAAGGGATCTCGTCCTCCCCGTTCTCCTCGCCTTCCTCATCCTCAATTTCCTCATCGTCCTCTTCACCCTCCTGGTCGAGCTCGTCCCCGTCCTCGTCCTCCCCGTCGAGGCTCTGGACGATCTGGGTGACCTCCACCTCCGCCTTGCGCAATTTGCCGCGGGCGAGGTCCAGCAGCTCCGCCGCGCGCTTGAGCTCGGAGGCCAGGGCGTCGATGTCGGTTTCCTCGCCCTCGATCCGCTGGAGGATCTGCTCCAGCTCTTCCAGGGCGTCGGTGAACGAGGGGGTGTCCTCGGGGGTCGGTCGAGTCTCGTCGGTCATGAAGAGGGCTCCTTGGAAGGCGGCGGAGAAGGTGACGGGGAAAGCTCCTGGACCTGGCTGGTGACGGCTCCCTGCGCGAGCTGGGTCGCGATGCGGTCTCCCACGGCCAGGGCGTCGATGGAACGAAGGGCCTGTCCCTGCTCGTCCCGGGTGATGCTGTAGCCGCGGCGCAGCACGCGCTCCGGGGCCAGCTCGCGGGCGACGCGCGCGAGGCCGTCCACCCGGGTGTGCGCCTCCCGCAGACGGCTCCGGGCCGCGGTGGCGATGCGCTCGGTCACCAGGTGAGGCTCCGCCGCCACCCGGCCGAGGCGCCGGGGCACCGCCTGGGACAGCCGCTGCGTCAGAGACCGGAGATGGCGTGCTTCCTCGGCCAGCCGCCGCCGTGACAACCGGACCAGCGTACGGACCGCTTCGGCGAGTCGGCGGCCGGCTTCCGCCACCCGCAGCCGGGCCAGCTCCACGCCGCGCTCGGCGCGACCCAGGTCTTCGTGAGCGTCCCGCAGACGCTCCAGCGCACTGCCGCGCAGGTCCCGCGCCAGCTCGTCGACCTTGGCTTCGGCCCGCTCCACCCGCTGGACCAGGAGCTCCGCCACCTTGGTGGGGGTCTTGAGGGCGGTATGGGCCACCCGGTCGGCGATGGACTCGTCGATCTCGTGTCCGAGACCCGTGAGCACCGGCACCGGCGAGCGGGCTACGGCCTCGGCGATGACACGGCTGTCGAAGGCCGCCAGATCGCTGCGCGACCCGCCGCCGCGAATCAGGGCCGCGAGCTCGACACGGCCCCGGGCGGCGAGCCCGGTGACGGTACGAAAGGCGGTGGCCACCTCGCGCTCGGCGGCCTTGCCCTGCACCGCCGCGTGCAGCAGCAGCACCTCGAACGGATAGCCGCTCTCCCGCAGCGTCGACAGAAAGTCGTGGTAGGCGGCGCTGCCCTCGGAGGTGATCAGCGCGAGACGCAGGGGGAGCAGCGGCAGCGGCAGAGCGCGATTGCGCTCCAGCAGGCCCTCGGCCGCGAGCGCGGCGAGAACCTCCTGCCGGCGCCGCGCCAGCAGACCCAGCGAGAACACCGGGTCGACCTCCCGGACGATGAGCTGGAGCCGCCCGCCGACCACGTAGAAATCGACGTTGCCCCGGCAGCGCATCTCCAGCCCTTCGGAGATGGACTGATCGCTCCCCGCGAGCAACCGACGGATCCGCTGATGGTCGGAGCGCCAGATGACGGCGTCCAGCTTGCCGACGATCTCGTCGGCGTCGCCCTTTTCCACCAGCTCGAAGTAGAGATGACCGGGTCGGGACTCGTGGACGCGCTGCACCTCCCCGGCGACCCACACCGAGGGAAAGCCTTCGGAGAGAACGCTGCGGATCTCCGTGCACAGGGCGGCGACGGAGTAGGTGGGCTCTGAAAAGGGCAGACTCACGGCGCCACACGCTCGTGCCGGGGGACCCGGGGCTGAAGCCCCCGGCTCGGCTCGGGTTTTTTCCGACGAGTGGTTGCGACTAGTGGTTCCGACTAGTGGTACGAGGTCAGCTCTTCCGCGCTCTCCAGCGGGATGCCTTCGGCCCAATCGCGGGCCTTCTGGTCGCCCACGGTGAGCTTGTCCAAGAAGCGGACGGCATCGTCGCGCTCGCGGAAGGTGCGCCAGATGAACGTGTGACCGGCGGGCGCCGTGAAGTAGGTGAAGCTCTTGACCCCGTCCGAGAGATCGAAGCCCAGATTCCCTTCTCCGTTGACGCCGACGCAAGCGATGGCGATGGAGCGGCAGGCGAGGGACAGCGCCTTCAGGGCGTCCTCGTACTCGCCGAGCTCCTCGGCCGACAGCGGCGAGTGATAGAGCGAAATACGGGTCGCATCCTCCTCCGCGAGGAGGTTGTAGGGAACGTCGTGACGATCCATCGCATCCTTGGTCTCGCCGGTGGTGACGAAGACGTCCTCGGTGCCGTGCACCTTGTAGGCGATGGCGTAGACGTCGGTGTCGAAGCGGGAGAAGGCCTCCGCCAGAATGCTCTCCTCTTCGACGGTGAAGTAGTAGAGACGGTTCATCGAACGTGGGGTGTTGGCCCCCGGAGTGTTGGGCGTGTTGGTCGTGCTCATCGTCGGTCCAAGTCCTCCCATGTCATTTTGGGTCTCACTCGCTTGGGTCTCACTCGCTTGGGTCTCACTCGCTTGGGTCTCGCCGGTGCACGGGCTCGGGTTTCGGTCGCGCACGGGGTCCGTCTTCGGGGTGCTCCGGAGCGAGTGTGTGGAAAGTGCGCGAAAATCGAGGGAAAGTGCGCAACGGACCGTTATATTATTGCTGATCCTCTTCCATTTTCCAAACACCTCGGATCCGACCGCTTTTTATGACGAAGTCCTCCGCCAGCTTCCCGCTCCGCCAACCGGCTGGATTCCTACGCATCTGGCACCCCGGTCTAGGCAGCTCGGAGACGTCGGGCTGGAGCGCCGTCGCCCGGCGTCTGGAGGAGCGGCTGGTCGAGATACCGGGCGTGTTTCGCCTGGGGCTGGGCTTCTACGCGGCGGTGCCGCTGCCTGGAGACGGTGACGTGCTGGATGCAGCGGCCGCCTGCGGCCGCCGGTTCCTGCGCGAGCTCGAGCGACGCGGGGGCTCGGACCGCTCCGGCGCCTTCGAGGTGCGCATGCTGGTGTACCCGGGGTGGGTGGAGAAGGTGGCGGACGACGCGCGGCTGATCCCCGACGAGCTGACCCGCCTGCTGGACGAAAAGCCTCCGCCGCTGGCGACCGCCGCCGTGCACGTGACCGGCCGCGCTTCCTTGGCTCTCGAGCTGCCGTGGAGCCTGACGCCGGCACCGGCGCTGCCGGGACCCTCCGGGCGGGAGATTCCGCTCCTGCGGCTGCAGGAGGGCAACGGAAGCCGCGCCCCGTGGCACAACCGGGAGATCTGGAGCCGCCGGATCCGATGGCAGATGCGGCCGCAGCTCGAGCAGCACTTTGCCAGCCATACCCGGACGGCGGTGCTGCGGGTCAACGGTCCGCTGGGCAGCGGCAAGACCCGGACGGTGATCCAGGTGCGCTCCGGGGGGTTTCCGGTGGTGCATCTGGGGGTCGTAGGCCCGCGGGTTCGAACGACCGGAATCCTCAGCCGTCTTCTGCTGCGTTGCCGGGCTCTGCCCCTCGGAGATCCGCAGCTCGAGCAGGACCTCGAATCCCTGGCCCGCGATCTCGAAGGCTCGCCGCCGGATGGCGGCACCCTGAGCCTGCTGGCCGAGACCCTCCAACAGATCACTCGCAGGGTCGGTCCCTGGACCATCGTGCTGGACGATCTGCACCGCGCCGACGGCGGGGACTGGAAGGTGGTGGCGGCGGTTCTCGCCGCATCGCGGGAGGACGCCTCTTTGCGGGTCGTCCTCGTCGGCCGCAACGGGGCTCCATGGCCTTCGGCCCCCCGGGGGCTGGCGGCGCTGCCCCTGATCGAGGTGCCCTATTTCGAGCCGGAGACCTCGCGGGAGCTGCTCGCCGCCCTGCTGCCCGGTGTCAGCTTGCCCGAGCCGGTCGAAGAGAGGTTGCTGCGGGCGGCCGCCGGCAATCCGTTCGCGCTGGAAGAAGCGGTGGTTCGATGGATCCAGAGCAACAGCATCCGTCGTTTCTACGGTGCCTTCGTGTTCAGCGGCAGCGACGAGACCCTCTTCGAGCCGACGGTGCGTTTCACCGCCCAGGTGGAGGCCGAGGGCCAGAGGCTGGGAAGCACGCTCCCACTCCGCCTCTTGGCGTTGGCGGGAGAGCCGATCCCCGCGCGTGAGCTGGCGTCCGCGGCGGGTCTGCTGGGAGGCGAGGTCCCCTCGTCCTGGGAGCTGCCGTTTCTCGAGAGCGGCTGGCTGCAGCGCGCCGAATCCGCCTGGGGCGAAGGGGTGGAAATGGCCTCGGAGGCCCTGGCGACCGTGTGGCGGGAGAGCCTCTCCGCCGAGACCCAGGAGACCCTGCGCCGGACCCTCGGAGAGCTGCTCTCGGTGCTCGGAGGAGGCGAAGGTCTGTGGCGCTCCTACCGGTTGCTGTCGGGGGATCCGGAGGCGATCCCGCTGCTGCTCCAGACCACCGAGAAGGGAGCTACCAGCGAGCGGGGGGCGAGCGAGGACGAGCTGGTGGACGCGCTCCGCACCGAGCTCGCGCATCACCGCTCCCGCGGGGGCGACCCGGACCTCGAGCTGCGGCTGCTCTGGAAGCTCATGCCCCTCGCCCGTCGAGCGGGGCGCCTGAGCGAGCTCGCCGGGGATCTCGACCGGGCGATCGACCTGGCCCAGGGAGAGCCCCGCCGCATCGTCGCGCTGTCTCTTCTCAAGGCGGAGCTGGACCACGGCGAGGGACGCTTCCGGGAGGCGGAGACGACCCTGCGGCAGGCGCTCGCCAACGCCGAGGCCATCGCCGAGCCGCAAAAGGCGCTGCTCCTGGTCCAGCTCGGGCACCTGTTGATGCGTCAGGAGCGGGGCTCCGAGGCCGTGGCCCTGTTCCGACGCATCCTACCCATGCTGGAGGTGGGCGGGTTGAGCTCCCTGGCCGCCACCTGCCACTTCCACCTGGGCAATATCGCTCTCTCCGAGCATCGTCTGGACGAGGCTGTCGCCGAGCACCGGCAGGCGTTGAAGGCCCGGCGGCAAGCGGGTACCCCCAAAGCGGTGAGCGCCTCGCTGGCGGCGCTCGGTGCCGTGTCGCTGGCTCGCGGCCGCTATCCCAAGGCGCTGGAGTTCTATCAGGAAGCGGAGCAGGTGGCGCTGGACAGCGGGGACGAGTCGGAGATCGCCTTCGCCCTGCGCGGAGTCGGCCGCGCCCTCACCCGTCTGGGAGACTTCACCGCGGCCGCCCAGCCTCTACGCCGCTCGCTGGAGCTTCGGGAGCAACTGGACGATGTGATGGGCGAGGCGGTGGCCAGGCTGGAGGTGGCGGAGAATTACCTGCTGCTCAACAACCCGGCGGAAGCCTTGGAGGCAGCGCGCAAGGCGGCGTTCCGGCTCAATCTGCTCCCGAGAAGCCCGGCCCTGGGTGACGTCGAGCTCCTGCTGGGCCGGATCCAGGCGCATCGGCGCCAACCCGACGGGGCTCGCAAGCACCTGCTCGCCGCCCTCGACCATCATCTGGCGCACGAAGCCCAGGTGCCCGCCGCCTTCACCCGGGGAGCGTTGATCCGCACCGAGCTGGCCCAGGAGCGACGGAGCGAGCTCGTCCCCCTCGTGCGCGACCTCGCGACCTTCCTCGAGAGATCCCACTACCCGGAGCTCGGAGAGCGGCTGGATCTGCAGCTCTACCGGGCGCTCACCTGGTTGAGCGAGCCGGTCGAGGGAACCCGGGAGCCGCTGTTCTATCTCCGCCGGGCGTACGAGAGCCTGATGGAGAAGACGGGCCACCTGGCGCCCGACATGCGCAACCGTTTCCTCTTCCAGATCGCCGATCACGAAGCCATCGTGTCGGCGGCGACCAAGGAGGGGTTGAGCGGTTAGCTCAGCCGGTGGGCGCGCCCGGAGTAGGTGGCTCGATCCGACCCGAGGTTCCCGTGATCGCCGGGAGCCCGAGATACCCGTCCAGCTCTCGACGGTTCTCCTCGGTGAGCTCGGAGAACGGCAGCAGAAAGGAGCTTCCCGGCGGGGGTAGAGGCAGGACGACCCGCGACAGCAGGGCTTCGAGGGCATTGCAGTCCAGCGGTAGGAGGGCCCCCATCAGCCTGCAGGTCTGAAGGAATCGGTCGGCGAGCCGGCTCTCGAACCACACCGTCACGTTGTCGGGCAGCTCCAACGCGGTGAACGCGTAGCCGGCTTCCCGGCGCTCGATGGCGACTCGGCCCTCGAAGCTGTGGGTTTGCCGGGGAACCTTCACCTGGTCCGAGAGCCGGCTGGTCGCCCCGGCGACCGAGACCTCCGCTTCCACCTGGCCCTCCCCTTGGACCACCACCTCGAGCTGCGCCCGATGGGTCCCGTCCGTCAACGGTGTGAGCTGCAGCTCGTGGTGGATCAGCCGCACCCGGTTGTCCGGCGAGGTGAGCTGGACGCGGAGACCGCCCTGCTCCATGGGCTCCGCCTCGGTCACCTCGTTGGCGTACTCCCGGTTGAGGCGCTCGAAGACGAAAGCGCGGGCGTCTGCCGCTGGCGAGGGCGCCGAGGCTCCAGGCTTCGGATCCTGGGTCGCTGTCGCCGGAGCCGAAAAGGGGGGCAGCAGACTCGACAGGCACAGCAGGCACAGCGGGATCGACAGCGCGGCGGCACCCCTCACGGGTAGTACCCCCGGATGGTCCGTGCCTCCAGACCCCGCTTCTTGACCTTGACCTCCACCTCCCGGAACCGTCCCTCTTCGGTCGACTCGGCGTCCGAGTTGTAGGCGAGGAGGTAGCGGCTGCGCAGCTCGGTCTCGATCTGATCGTAGACGTCGCGCAGCTCCTCGGCCTTGGAGATGAAGAACGACTGCCCTCCGGTCTCCTCGGCCAGGGACTTGAGCTTGTTGCGCACCGAGAGGTTGAGCTTGCCCACTTCGAGACCGATGGCGTAGATGGCCACGCCGCTGCGGCGCGAGAACTCCACCGCCTCGTGGAAACCGATGCTGGAGGCGGTGTCGTCGCCGTCGGAGAGAAGGATCAGCGCCCGCTGACCGCGTACGCCGCGGAAGTAGTACAGGCTGGTCACGACGGCGTCGTGGAGGGCGGTCCAGCCGACCGCCTGGAGCCCTTCGAGCACGTCTTCCACGGCCCCGACGTCGTCGGTGGGAGGCATCAGCAAGGTGGCGCGGTTGGAGAAGGCGACGGCGAACGTCTTGTCGCCGCGTTCGATGACGTTTTGGAGAAAATCGATGGCGGCCCGCTTGGCCTCGCTGATGGATTGCACCATCGAGCCCGAGGTGTCGATGGTGATGCCGACCGTGAGCGGCAGGTTGCGCACCAGCTCGAACTTGACCAGCTTCTGGCGACGACCGTCCTCGAAGACCTCGAAGTCGCTCTCCGTCAGGTTGGGCTCGAGCCGCCCGTTGCGGTCGGTCACCGCGGTGTACAGCTCGACCAGGTTGACGTCCACTTGCTCGAGGTACTGCGGCGCGTTGAGAAACCGCACGTCCTCCGAGCGGCTGCCGTCGTCGAGGAACGCGGTGGCCGCCACGTAGGACATCTCCAGCGACCCGTCCACCTCGACCACCGTCTGCCAGGGGGGCTTCTCCAAGGTCTCGACGAGCTCGTCGTTGAGCCGGAACTCCACTCGTTCCACCCGCCGCTCCTCCGGCACCACGACCTCGGCGCGGGTGGACACCGGACCGCTGACCCGGTCGCCTCCACGCTTGGGCTCGACGATGCGGACCCGGAAGGAGCCCCGCGGCTGGTTGAGCAGCACCTCGTCGGTGGCCACCAGCTCACCGGCGGAATCGTAGCCTTCCGCGCGGATCACCTGCTCGGTGGGAAACTCGCTCAGACGAAGCTCGGCGGTCCACGGGGGGTTGGTGCGGCTGAATTGAGCGGTGCCGTCCACCAGGAACACGACCTTCTGGATGCTCTCCCCGGTGACCAGGGCCTCGGCCCGCCACAGACCGATGACCACGTCGCTTTCCGGCGGCACCAGGATCAAGCTGTCCTGGCCGGGGATTCGCTGCCGGGAGAGCTCCTCGCCCAGCGCGATCGCGGCCGCCTCCACACCGGCCTCCGGCAGCTCGATCTCCTGCGCCTCGGTGGCGACGGTGAAGCTGCGCACGATCCGCGCCTCGGCACCGCTCACTTCGTCGCGCACGGTCATCCGGATCAGAAAGGGTCGCCCGGGGCGGAGCTGGCGATCCACCGCCAGCGCCAGAGGCGTTCCCTCGGCGGGGGGCTCGAGGTTGAAGCGGAGCCGGAAATCGTCGAACACCTGGCCCTCCTGCTCCACGACCCCTTCGACGGAGAAGCGCACCTCGGGCTTCTCGCCTTCGGAATCCACAGCGAAGCCCTCCGGTGGCACGGTCACCAGCGCCCGGGTCACCATCCGCTGCCCCAGCTTCTCGGGGAACTGGATCTCCACGTCCTGGATGTCGAGATCGTCCGGGGCCGGCTCGACCTCGGTGTGGATCGCTTCCCGAGCCCAGACCGCGAGATCCGACGGAGGCTGGAGATAGCGTTCGTAGTCGGCCTGGGTCGGCCGATCTGGCATGAAGTCGCGCAATCCGCGCACACCGGTAGCCATGTCCACCAGCGGCGCGGTGTCGCAGACCTGGAGATCGAAACGCTTGGCACGGAGGACCCTCCCCTGAAGCTCCTCCCATTGCTCCAGCCAGTACTCCATCTCCGAGGTGTAGAGCACCCGCTTGGTGTCGAGCGGAAGCCACAGACGCCAGGGCTCGTCCGGGGCCGGCTCGTAGAACACCAGGGCCTCCCCGGGGAGCTTCTTCTTCTTGGCCAGCTTCTTGGGCTCGAGGTCGAGATTCTCGGAGGTCACGACTTCCCCGTCCGTGGTGAGGTCCTCGGGAACCCGGTAGATCCAGACCTCGACGGGCACGAAGGCGAGACCGCACTCCACCAGCAACCGCCGGTCGGGCCGGCCGTTGAGAAAGAGGACCTGCGCCCGGACATCCGAAGGGGAGGCGAGCTCCTGCTCCACCAGGCGCTGACGCAGGGAGATCGCCCGGCGCAGCTCGTTCTCCGGTGTCGAGGGAAGCGGGTCCCGGGCGAGGAAGTCCTCGATGAAACGGTCGCGACCCGCCTCGCCCAGCGACCGTAGCTCCCCGCGTTGCTCTTCGGTCAAGAGCAGACCGGGGCCGTCGTGGAGAAAGGCGCGCTGTGTTTCCGGCCAGAAATACGACGGATCCTCGGCCTCCTGGGCGGTCAGCGGCAGGCTCCCAAGCCCTGCGAGCCCGAGCCCCGTGAGAGTCAGGAGACCCAGAAGCATCGCGAGAAGAGAGGCGTCGCTGGCTCGGTCGCCGGCTCGGGGAGGTCTGCGGTGCTGGGCGGGCGGGTGAGGCTGCATGGAGAGAGCTCCGTGGAGGTGCTGATCGGCTATGTCGTCGGGTGAGGAGATGGCTGAAGAGATGCTAGAGGTGCACACGCGATGCCAGCTTCCGAGCCCTCCAAGGAGCTTCCGGACAGGGTCTTCGGACGGCTTCGTTCACGGGTACCAAGGCTAGCAGAGCGGTCGGAACCGCGGCTCGGGGATTCCCTCTCCGGGTACAATGCCTGCTCTATGACTGAAACTGTTCGCAATGCGCCCATCGCCGATTGGCAGGCCGGGGACACGGTGGAGGGCTTCGCCCTGTTGTCACGGAAGGAGCGCCGTCGGGACCGCAACGGCCGCGAGTATCTGGACCTGGAGCTGACGGACGCTTCGGGCACCATGGCCGGCAAGGTGTGGGCCGACAGCCCCGCGCTCAACGGGGTCTACGAGGCTCACGACTTCGTCGCGGTCCGGGGTACGGTCAAGCTGTACCGGGATCAGCTCCAGGTCTCGCTGGAAGCCTGCCGCCGCGCCATGGATGCGGATCGCAAGGTGGGTTTCGACGAATCCAAGCTCATCCCGTCCACGAAAGAGGACATCGGCGAGCTGTGGGAGCGGCTCCGCACGGTCCTCGAAGAGAGCCTCGAAGCTCCCCATCTCTCCGAGCTCGCCCGCAACGCCCTGGAGACCCACGGCTCGCAGCTCCGCGAGCATCCGGCGGCCAAAGGCATCCACCACGCCTATCGCGGCGGGCTTCTGGAGCACGTCACCTCGATGGCGGAGCTGGCGGTGCTGGTGTGCTCCCACTACCCGCACATCGACCGCGAGCTGGTACTGATCGGCGTGCTCTTCCACGATCTCGGCAAGATCCGCGAGCTCGGCGCGATGCCGGCCAACGACTACACCCTCGAAGGACGGCTGGTGGGGCACGTCGTGATCGGCCGCGATCTGCTCAAGGAATGCGCCGCCTCCATCCCCGACTTCCCCCCGGAGCTGCTTCTCCACCTCGAGCACCTCGTGCTCTCCCACCAGGGCAAGCGCGAGTTCGCCTCCCCGGTGGAGCCGATGACGGCGGAAGCCTTCGTGCTCCACGCCCTCGACGACCTGGACTCCAAGCTCAACCAGCTCGAGCCTCTGCGCGAGGATCCGGCGGAGATGATCTGGGTCCGTGCCCTGGGCCGCTACGTCCACGTGCCCGTCGACGACGAGCGCCAAGCCTCGAAAGGGCGTGCACCGGGAGACGGCGACCCCGAGGATCCCGAGTCGGTCGAGGGACTGGGAGACCTCGACGACCGGGGTCCGGGCTCGCGCACCCTGTTCGACTGAGGCTCGGAGCGAAGAGCCAGCGGCGATGCAGGGCATCGTGGCTCCGCCGGCCCGAGAAGAAGTCCTCCGGGCGGAGTCACAGGGGTTCCGGTTTCCACACCGATGAAAGTGACAAAGATCCAGGTCCTGATCCGGACGGTGGCCCGGGAGCCCTCCACTCGCCTCCGCGCGGGAGTGTCCGCTTTTTCTCACCCAGCCTGTCTTGTCGACCTTTTTGAGGTCCCGGTGCCCCACCGTCTCCATTGAGCTCGAACAAGGAGGACAAGTCATGGATGTCTCGACCCAACCCTGCCGCCGTGTCCCCACGGCCGGTCCAAAATTCGTTCGGCACAGCGCCCTGTTTCTGGCGTTGGCTCTCGCCCTGGTCGGAGCGTTGCTCCTCACGACAGCCCCGGTCCAGGCCCAGGGCGACAGCCCGGACAATCGTGGAGCGAAAGCCCGCAACTTCGACGCCCGCGAGAAGGAGCACCGCGGCATGAGCCACGACGCGGCTCCCGGACAGCGCCAGGCGCTGGAACAATTGAAGCGCTCCACCCCCGGGCTCCTCGAGCGCATCGACCGCGTCACGGGTGCCACCCGCTCACTGTCGCACCCGGTGCGTCCATTGAGCTCCGAGATCCGCAGCGGCAGCCCGCGCGACGTCGCTCGGAGCTTCGCGCAGGAAAATCGCCTGGCACTGGGTTTGGAGATCCAGGACCTGGACGGGATGGAAGTGACGGACGAGGTGCCTTCCCGGCTGAGCGGCGTCACACATCTCTACTTCCGCCAGACCCTGGACGGCATCCCGGTCTACAACGGGCAGCTCCACGTCAACGTGGACGCCCAGGGGCGGGTGATGTCGGTGAACAACTCGTTTCTGCCCAATCTCCGCCGCTCGGTCAATTCCCTGAAAGCGGCGCGTGGCGCCGACCAGGCGGTGGCGGCGGCGGCGGCGCATCTGGGGATCGACCTCCCAGGCACGCCCTCGGTGCTTTCGGAGCGGAACGACACCCAGCAGACGACCCTGGTGGATCCTTCGGGCATCTCGCTGGACACCATCGAGGCCAAGCTGATGCTGCTCCCCATCAACCGCGGCAACGCCCGCCTGGTGTGGAACTTCCAGATCCAGACCCTGGACGAGGACCACTGGTACGACCTCAACGTCGACGCCGTCTCGGGCAAAGTCTGGACCCGCTACGATTGGGTCAGCGACGCGAATTACCGGGTCTTCCCGCGGCCGGTGGAGAGCCCCAACCACGGCAGCCGCGCGCTGCTCACCGATCCCTTCGACCCCACGGCCTCACCCCTGGGCTGGCACGACACGGGCACCAGCTCGTTCACCACCACCCAGGGCAACAACGTCCGCGCCTACGACGATCGGAACTCCACCAACAACGGCACTCCGGTGAGCTGCGGGGCATCCCTCAATTGCGATTTCGCCTTGAACCTGGGTTTGGATCCATCCCAGTACATCCCGGCGGCGGTCGCCAACCTTTTCTACTGGAACAACACCATCCACGACATCCAGTACAGGTACGGTTTCGACGAGGCGGCCGGCAACTTCCAGGAGAACAACTTCGGCAACGGCGGGTCGGGCTCCGATTCGGTCAACGCCGAGGCCCAGGACGGCTCCGGCACCAACAACGCCAACTTCGCCACCCCGCCGGACGGCAGCAATCCCCGGATGCAGATGTTTATCTGGACCGCGCCGAACCCGGACAAGGACGGCGACCTGGACAGCGGAATCATCATCCACGAGCACGGTCACGGCATCTCGACCCGCCAGGTGGGCGGGCCGAGCAACTCCTCGTGTCTGAACAACAACCAGCAGCCGGGTGAAGGCTGGTCGGATTGGTTCGCCCTCTCCTACACCGCGGAAGCCGGAGACGCCGGCACCGACCGCCGGGGCATCGGCACCTATGCGCTCGACCAGCCGACCACCGGCAACGGCATCCGCGTGCTGCCCTATTCGACGAATCCGGCGATCAACAACTGGACCTATTCGTCGATCGGCGGCATGTCGATTCCCCACGGCGTCGGCTCGGTGTGGGCACAGGGAATCTGGGAGGTCTACTGGGCGCTGGTGGCCCAGCACGGCTTCGTGGAGGACATCTCCCAGCCCGGCGGCGCCGGCAACCAGCGGGCGATGCTCTACGTCAACGAGGGTCTGAAGTTCACGGCCTGCTCGCCGACCTTCCTGGACACCCGCGACGGCATCATCCAGGCGGCCCAGGCCAACTTCGGCGGTGAGGACGTGTGCACCATCTGGCAGGCGTTCGCGGACTACGGTCTCGGCACCGACGCCTCCACCGGCGGCTCCAATTCGACCACCGCCACCAACGGGTTCAGCATCCCGCCGGAATGCGATTGCTCGCCGCAGGCCGTCGCCGACGCCGGCCCGGACCAGAGCATCTGTCTCGGCGATTCCGCGACGGTCGGAACTCCGGCCCTGGCAGGCCACAGCTACAGTTGGTCGCCGGGCGGACAGACCACCGCCCAGATCACGGTCTCTCCGGCGGTGACCACCACCTACACGGTGACCGCCACCACCGCCTGCGGCTCGGCGATGGACAGCGCCACCGTGACGGTGGACGACGGCTCCACGCCGGCGGGTCTGAGTGACGACTTCGAAGGCGACAACACCGATTGGACCGCCACCGGGCTGTGGCACGACGTGGCCAATTCCGGCTGCGCCGCTCCGCAGAACGGCTTCAACTCGCCGGTGACCGCCTTCTACTACGGTCAGGACGCGTCCTGCACCTACGACACCGGCGCGACCAACTCCGGGACGCTGTCGTCGCCGCCCATCGGTGGCATCACGGCGACCTCGACGTTGACCTTCCAATACCTGCGCGAGGTCGAGAGCTTCAACGGCGACTTCGACCGGACGCGGGTGGAGATCGTCACCGGCAGCGGCAACACCGAGGTGTTCTCGCTCAACGCGTCCAACCCCTCGACGGTGGCGTGGGTGAGCAGCCCGACCATCTCGCTGTCCGCCTTCGCCGGCCAGACGATCCAGGTGCGTTTCATCTTCGAGTCGGTCGACAACGTCTCCAACGCGCAGATCGGCTGGTTCATCGACGACGTGGTGGTGACCGGCGACTCGCAGTGTGCGCCTACCGGCAACACCCCGCCGACCGTGACCATCACGGCGCCGCCCAACGGTACGACGGTGACCGAGGGCACGGCGATCAACTTCACCGGCACCGCCTCCGACGCCGAGGACGGCAACCTGACGGCGGCGATCTCGTGGAGCTCCTCGATCGACGGTTCGCTCGGTACCGGCGGCTCGGTCAACGCGACCCTGTCCGCGGGCACCCACACGATCACCGCGTCGGTGACCGACAGCGGCGGTCTGGGGGACAGCGACTCGATCTCCGTCACGGTCAACCAACCGGCCAACACGGCGCCGAGCGTGACCATCACGGCGCCGCCCGACGGCACGACGGTGACCGAGGGCACGGCGATCAACTTCACCGGCACCGCCTCCGACGCCGAGGACGGCGACCTGACCGCCGCCATTTCCTGGAGCTCTAGCTTGGACGGAGCCCTGGGCACGGGCGGCTCGGTCAACGCCACCTTGTCCGTCGGCACCCACACGATCACCGCGTCGGTCACCGACAGCGGCGGTCTGGGCGCCAGCGACTCGATCTCGGTGACGGTCGAAGAGGACGTGCCGCCGCCGACGGGCACTCCGCCCATCGACTGGAGCGTCACCAACACCGTCTCCTACGCCGATCAGGACGTCAGCGGGACGGTGGCCGTCGAGGACGCCGGGGCGACGTTGTTCCTGCAGAACAACACCTGGCGCCGGACGACGAGCACGTTCACCGTCGGACCCAACACGGTGGTGGATCTCGACTTCAGCTCCACCGCCCAGGGGGAGATCCACGGTCTCGGCTTCGACGAGAACGACGTTCTCAACGACGCCCCGCGGTTGTTCCAGATCTACGGTACGCAGAGCTGGACGGGGACCGGCAAGATCGGCGGTTACACCCTCACCTATGGAGGCAGCGGCTCCTTCGAGCCGTTCACCATCCACGCCGGGCGCTTCCTGCCCGCCGGCAGCTACCCGCTGGTGTTGATCAACGACAACGACGCCGGCTCGGGGAACAACAGCCGATTCCGCAATGTCCGGATTCGGGAGTGCACGCGGATCGACGACTTCGACGACGGCACGGCCGAGGGTTGGACCAACGATCCGGCGAGCACCTGCGCCACCGGCACTTTCGTGACCGGGGTGCCCACCGCGGTCAACAACGGTGGAGTCCTCACCCAGTTGGCTGGCGATCACTCCTCCGGCGGCAGCAACGCCTTCTTCACGGCGACCAACAGCGCCGCGGGGACCAACGACGTCGACGGTGGCACGTGCATCGCGAATTCGCCGGTCTACACGGCGAGCACCGACTCCGAGGTGGTGATCTGGTACTTCCACGGCCAGCGCGATGCCGGGGGCGACCCCAGCGACGGCTTCAGCCTCGAGGCGTCCGTCAACGGCGGTCCCCTGGTGACCCTGGCGTCCTTCGGGGACGAGACGGTCAACGCCGCCTGGCAGAAGGCCAGCGTCACGCTGTCGGCCGGTCAGACGGTGCAGTTCCGTGTCGAGGTCACCGACGGTACGGCGAGCGGCGATCTGGTCGAGGCGGGAATCGACGACATTCTCGTCTGCCCCAACTGATCGGTCAGCTCGTCTTCCTTCAGCTTTCTTCGGCGGGTCGGGTTTCCGGCCCGCCGTTTTTTCGTTCCCTTCTTCCCGCACCGTTTCTCTGTTCCCACAAGGAAATTCTCTCCGCATCGTCACACCTCGATGAGATTCCATACCTTTGCCTATTAGCGGTATTTGTCGATTTTCAATGGAGTCGGTCTCGCCGGCTCGGCCTCCAACCGAGTCTGAAGCGCAGAGTGACTCGGGCAGCCAACCAGGGCGCAGACCTTGAAGCGCTCGAGGTGATCGCTTGCGGTGGAGGTTTCAAGTATTGCCATATCTACCGTGCTCGATCCGACCGGTGTGCTGCCAATCAACCCTCGACGAAGGAGGATGTCAAGCCATGGAGCAGAAGAACTCATCGCGGCAAGCGCAGTCGGAGGGATCGTTCTCGGGCAGCGCGCTGTGCGGCCTGGTCGCCCTCGTGGTGTTGGGCCTGTTGGTCTCGTTCCCGGTCTGGGCTATCGGTCCGGGCGAGAATGGGAACGTCGGAAACGGAAAGGGTGACCAGGGAGTCACTCCCGCCTCCACCCGCAACTTCGACGCCCGCATCGAGGCCAATGAGGGTCTGGATCACAAGCCCGTGGGGCGCCAAGGATTGGCTCTCGGTCGGCTCGAGCGGGACATTCCCGGTCTGCTCCGGCAGATCGATCGCAGCACCGGCGCGACCCGGACGCTGTCCCATCCGACCCGCGCTCTCACGGACGGCCCGGTCGGCGGCCGTACACCGCTGGAGAACGCCCGTGCCTTCGTCGAGCTCGAAACCGACGCTCTCGGGCTGGATCCCCAGGACCTGAAAGACATGGAGGTCACCGACGAGGTGATCTCGCCGATCACCGGCACCAGTCACGTCTACTTCCGGCAGACCCTGGACGGCATCCCGGTCTACAACGGTCAGCTCCAGGTCAACGTCAACGGCCGGGGTCAGATCCAGTCGGTCAACAACGCGTTCCTGCCCAGTCTGCGGCGTTCGATCAACTCGCTCAAGGTCGGTCTGAGCGCAGAGGAGGCGGTGGCCGCGGCCGCCGAGCATCTCGAGATCGAGGTCGTCGCCCCGCCAAAGGCTCTGACCGTGGGGAAGGACTCCCAGCAGACCACCCTCGTCGATCCCACCGGCCTTTCCCAGGGGGACATCGAAGCCAAGCTGATGCTGCTCCCCATCAACCGCGGCAACGCCCGTCTGGTGTGGAATTTCCAGATCCAGACCCTCGACAGCCTGCACTGGTACGACATCAACGTCGACGCCGTCTCGGGCAAGGTCTGGACCCGCTTCGATTGGACCAACGGCGCGTCCTTCCGGGTCTATCCGCGGCCCGTGGAAAGCCCCAACCACACCTCGCCGCTGCCGCCTTCGGACGCGCGGGTGCTGGTGAGCAACCCGGAGAACGCCACCGCCTCCCCCAACGGCTGGTTCGACGCCGGCACGACCATCATGGACGGCAACAACGTCCACGCCTGCATCGACGCCAACGCCAACAACGCCTGCGACACGCCGGAAGCGACCTGCTCCGGTCTGGTCTGCGACTTCAGCCTCAATCTCTCGACGGCGCCTTCGAGCTCGCGTCCGGCGGCGGTCACCAACCTCTTCTACTGGAACAACGTCATCCACGACGTCCAGTACCAGCACGGCTTCAACGAGGCCGCCGGCAACTTCCAGGAGAACAACTTCGGCCGGGGTGGCGCCGGCAGCGACTCGGTCAACGCCGACGGCCAGGACGGCTCGGGCAACTGCAACGCCAACTTCTCGACACCCACCGACGGCGGCAACCCGCGGATGCAGATGTTCCTGTGCTCCAATGCCAACCCGTCCCGCGACGGCGACCTCGACACCGGGGTGATCGTTCACGAGTACGGCCACGGCATCTCGATCCGCCAGGTGGGCGGCCCGGGAAACTCGAGCTGTCTCAACAACGCCCAGCAGGCCGGTGAAGGCTGGTCCGACTGGCACGGTCTGGTGTACACCGCCAAGGCGAGCGACACCGGTCCCCAGGCCCGAGGCATCGGCAGCTACCTGTTCGCCCTGGCGTCGGACGGCACCATCCGCCCACAGCGGTATTCGACCAGCTCGGCGATCAACAACTACACCTACTCCTCCATCGCCGGTCAGTCGATCCCCCACGGCGTCGGCTCGGTGTGGGCGGAGGCGATCTGGGAGGTGTACTGGGCGCTGGTCGACAAGCACGGCTTCGACACCAACCTCTACAACTCCGGCGCCGCCCCGGGTGCCCTGGGCAATACGCGGGCGCTGACCTACATCAACGAGGGTCTGAAGTTCACCGCCTGCTCGCCGACCTTCATCGCGAACCGCGACGGCATCATCCAGGCGGCGCAGAACCTCCACGGCGGCGAGGACGTGTGCGACATCTGGGAGGCCTTCGCGGCCTTCGGTCTTGGCACCGACGCCTCCACCGGCGGCTCGAACTCCACCAGCGCCACCAACGGCTTCAGCGTGCCGCCGGAGTGCAATGGGAATCCGCCCCCGGGCGATCCGGTACCGCCGGCCTGCCCGGCCGGCTCGATCGATTTCAACACCTTTGCGTTGACGTCGTACTCGAACCAGAACGTGTCGAACAACCGGTCGATCGCCGACGGCGGCGACACCCTGGTGCTGCGGGACAACACCTGGGTGCGCTCGACCTCGACGTTCAACATCACCAGCAGCACGCGGGTGGACTTCTTCTTCGCCGGCGGGCCGCAGGGTGAGATCCACGCCATCGGCTTCGACGCCGACGACACCTTGAACGACGAGCCGGCACACTTCCAGATCTGGGGCACCCAGAACTGGACCGGCACCGGCAACGCCGGGCGGACCAGCCCGCAGTACAGCGGCAGCGGCGACTTCGAGAGCTTCAGCCTCGACGCCTCGGTCCTGGGTCTCGGTCCCAAGTTCCTGGTGTTCACCAACGACAACGACGCCGGCTCGGGCAACGAGGGCCGCTTCGCTTGCGTTCGGGTGGTGGACGGCGGCTCTCCGCCGGGTCCGTGCACCGTCGACGACGACTTCGAGGCGGGCGCCGCGGGTTGGTTCAACGACGCGGCCAGCACCTGCACCACCGGTGCGTTCGTGCTGGCGACCCCGACGCTGGTCACCAACGGCGGCGTCACCACGCAGGTCGGCGGCGACCACACCAGCGGACTCGGCAACGCCATCTTCACGGCGACCAACACCAGCGCCGGAGTGAACGACGTCGACGGCGGCACCTGCATCCTCGGCTCGCCGGTGTGGAACGTCACCGATGCCTCGACGCTGTCGGTGTGGTACTTCCACGGGCAGCGCGATGCAGGAGGAGACGACTTCTTCTCGCTCGAGGTCTCGATCAACGGCGGCTCGTTCACACCGTTCGTTTCGTTCGGCGGCGTGACCAGCAACGCCGCGTGGACCAACGCCACGACCTCGATCCCGGCGAATTCGTCGGTCCAGCTCCAACTGCGGGTCGCCGACGGCCCGAATGGAGGCGATCTGGTCGAGGGTGGTATCGACGACCTGTCGATCTGCCCGCAGTAGCCGTACCCGGCACGATTCCCGGAAGACCGCTTCCTGGCGGTCTTCCGGTGTGCCCCCTTCACGGCGGGCTCGGGAGCTGTCCCGGGCCCGCCGTTTCTTCGAGACCGGAAAATCCTCCCTGCAGCGTCACATACCAACGTGTTTTACTACCCTTCCTATTAGCTACCTTTGTTCATCTCGGAAGAGTCGCTCTTGCCGGCTCCCCCCTCTGTGCGCAGCTTGAAGCGCCCGAGCGGACCCATCCACCATGCTCGAGCTCCCGGCGTGCTGCCACCCAACCCATTGATGAAGGAGGATGTCAAGCCATGGAACATGAGAGCTCATCGCGAAAAACGCAGCCGGAGACTCGATTCTCGGGCAGCGCGCTGTTCGGCCTGGGCGCCCTCGTGGTGCTCGGTCTCCTGGTCTCGTTCCCGGTCTGGGCTGCGGGCCCAGCGGGCCCGGGTGAGGACGGGAACGGCGACAACGGAAAGGGTGGTCACGAGGTCACTCCGGCGTCCGCCCGCAACTTCGACGCCCGCGTCGAGATCAACCGGGGTCTCGACTACAAGCCCACGGCGCGCCACGGGCTGGCTCTCGGTCAGCTCGAGCGCGAGATCCCCGGCCTGCTCGAGCAGATCGATCGCACCACCGGTGTGACCCGGTCGCTGTTTCATCCGACCGGGGCGCTCACCGACGGCCCGGTCGGCGGGCGCACGCCGCGGGAGAATGCCCGCGCCTTCGTCGAGCTGGAGATCGACGCCCTCGGGCTCGACCCCCAGGACCTCGAAGACATGGAGGTCACCGACGAGGTCTTCTCCCCGATCACCGGCACCAGCCACGTCTACTTCCGGCAGACCCTGGGCGGCATTCCCGTCTACCAGGGCCAGCTCCAGGTCCACGTCGACGGCAAGGGGCGGATCCAGTCGGTCAACAATGGTTTTCTGCCGGACCTGAAGCGTTCCGTGGGCTCGCTGCAAGCGGCCAAGGGCGCCGACGCGGCGGTGGTGGCCGCGGCCGAGCATCTGGGCATCGAGCTGCCCGCGGATCCCGCGGTTCTCTCCGTAGGCACGGATCTGCAGCAGACCACCCGGCTCGACGGCACCGGTCTGTCTTTCGACGACATCGAAGCCAAGTTGATGCTGCTCCCCATCCACCGCGGCAACGCCCGATGGGTCTGGAGCTTCCAGATCCAGACGCTCGACAGCCAGCACTGGTACGACATCAACGTCGACGCGGTCTCCGGCAAGGTGTGGACCCGTTTCGACTGGATCAACGGCACCTCGTACCGCGTCTACCCGCAGCCCGTGGAGAGCCCACAGCACACCACGCCGCTGCCGCCTGCCGACGCTCGCGAGCTGATCTCCAATCCGGAAAACGCGCTCGCTTCGCCCGCCGGCTGGTTCCACACCGGGACCACGATCATGGACGGCAACAACGTCCATGCCTGTGTCGACGCCAACGCCAACAACGTCTGCGACACCCCCGAGGCGAGCTGTGGAGAGGGACTGAGCTGCGATTTCCCGATCAACCTTTCAATCGCGCCTTCGAGCTCACGGCCGGCGGCGGTGACCAATCTCTTCTACTGGAACAACACCATCCACGACATCCAGTATCAGCACGGCTTCACCGAGGCGGCCGGCAACTTCCAGGAAAACAACTTTGGCCGAGGCGGTGCAGGCAGCGACTCGGTCAACGCCGACGCCCAGGACGGCTCGGGCAACTGCAACGCCAACTTCGGCACCCCGCCCGATGGCGGCAACCCGAGGATGCAGATGTACCTGTGCAACCGGGCGAGCCCATCGCGCGACGGCGACTTCGACGATGGCGTGATCGTCCACGAATACGGCCATGGCATCTCCAACCGGCAGGTGGGCGGTCCCAGCACCTCGGGATGTCTCAACAACCTCCAGGAGGGTGGCGAAGGTTGGTCCGACTGGCTCGCTCTGGTCTATACCGCCAAGGCGAGCGATACCGGTCCACAGCCGCGCGGTACCGGCAGCTATCTGTTCAATCTGCCGCCGACCGGCACCATCCGTCCGCAGCGCTATTCGACCGATCCGGCGATCAACAACTACACCTACGCCTCGATCTCCGGTCAGTCGATTCCCCACGGTGTGGGGTCGGTGTGGGCGCAGGCCATCTGGGAGGTCTACTGGGCGCTGGTCGACAAGCACGGCTTCGATTCCAACCTCTACAACCCGGGCAGCGCCCCCGGAGCCGCCGGCAACACCCGCGCGCTGACCTACATCAACGAGGGTCTCAAGCACACCATGTGCTCGCCGACCTTCATCGATGCCCGGAACGGCATCCTCGCTGCAGCGGAGAGCCTCCACGGCGGCGAGGACGTGTGCGACATGTGGCAGGCCTTCGCAGCCTTCGGTCTGGGCTTCGACGCCTCGACCCCCGGCCCGAACGCCACCACCGCCACCAACGGATTCAATGTCCCGGCGGGCTGCGAGAACGAGCCGCCGTCGACCGAGTGTCCGGCCGGCTCGATCGACTTCAACAACTTCGGGCTGGAGTCGTACTCGAACCAGAACGTCTCGAACACCTTCTTCGCCTCCGACAACGGGGACACGCTGGTGCTCCTGAACAACACCTGGTTGCGCTCGACGCAGAGCTTCCATGTCTCCGTCGGAACGCGGGTGGAATTCCAGTTCGCGGGTGGACCGCAGGGCGAGATCCACGCTATCGGCTTCGATGAGAACCAGACACTCAACGACGATCCGCGGCACTTCCAATTCTGGGGCACCCAGAACTGGACCGGCGTCGGCAAGGCCGCGGTGGTCTCGCCGCCGTACAACGGCAGCGGAGAGTTTCAGAGCTTCAGCATCCCGGTGGGTCAGACCTACACCGGCAGCTCGATGCGTCTCGTGTTTACCAACGACCAGGATTCGGGCTCGGGAGCCACCGGTCGCTTCCGTTGCGTGCGGGTGATCACCAGCGACCAGCCGCCCAGCGACCAGTGACTCGACGTCGAGGCGGCATCGACGACTTGTCGATCTGCCCACAATAGCCGTGCTCCTTCACGGCGGGCTCGGGAGCCGTTCCGGGCCCGTCGTTTCTTCGAGCGCCGGCTCGGGGGAATCCTTGCGGTACCATCGGCAGCCCATGCCGACGCCGTCAGCTACACCCACACCGACGCTCTCGCAGTCGCTTCCGCGCTCCCCCCTCCATCCGATCCTCGACGAGCTCCGCGATGACCTGGAGCCGCTCGAATTCGCTCCGCCGGTCACCCACGTCTACAACCCGTTGCGCTACGCGCGGGCGAGCCTGGATCTCTATCTCGACCGATTCGCACAACCCACCAAGGAGGTAATTCTGGTGGGAATGAACCCCGGACCCTGGGGCATGGCCCAGACCGGCGTGCCCTTCGGTGAGATCGACGCGGTGCGCGATTGGCTGGGCATCGAGGCGCCGGTCGGAAGGCCGGAGGACGAGCACCCGAAGCGGGTGGTCGAGGGCTTCGACTGCACGCGCAACGAGGTCTCCGGGCGCCGCCTCTGGGGCTGGGCGCGCGAGCGCTTTGGCACGCCCGACGCGTTCTTCGACCGCTTCTTCGTCCACAACTACTGTCCGCTGGCGTTTCTCGAGGAGAGCGGCCGCAACCGCACGCCGGACAAGCTGAAGAAGGACGAGCGGGACGCGCTGTTCGGCGCTTGCGACCGCGCGCTGCGGCGGGCGGTGGAGGCGCTCGCGCCGCGCTGGGTGATCGGCATCGGCAAGTTCGCCGAGGACCGGGCACGGGCGTCGCTCGAAGGATTGGATGTCGAGATCGGACGCATCCTCCACCCCAGCCCCGCCAGCCCGGCGGCCAACCGCGGCTGGGCCGAGCAGGCGGAGGAGGAGCTGGCAGCGATGGGGATCGCGCTCCCCTGAGAGCTGGATCGCGCGGAGCGAGCGCGCTGTGCGAGCGCCCTCTCCGAGCGCCCTGTGCGAGCGCGATATGCTCGCGCCGATGTCCGAAGCCCCGAAGTCCCAGGCCCCGAGCCCAGAAGCACCTCCGCGCACGCTGGCCCACTTCGCCGGCTTTCGCCTGGGCAACCGTCTTTGGACCTATCCACCGGAGGAGCGGGCGGAGATCGCGCGCCGCTGGACCGAGGAGGTGAAGGGCTCCGCCCCGCGGGTCGAGCTCTACCAGGTCTATCCTTCCCGCGGCGACCTGGATCTGCTGGTGTGGAGCGCGCTGCCGGTGGACTCGGACGGCGCTCCAGCCGACTTCTTCCAGCGCTTCGCCCGGGCGGTGGGCCACCGGCGCCGCACGTTCGCTCCGGACCTCACCCTCTGGGGTCTCACCCGGCCGTCCCCTTACGCCCGCCGGGGCTCGGACCGCGCCATCGACGCGGTCGAGGGCGAGCGCTCCCGCTATCTCATCGTCTACCCCTTCGTAAAGACCGTCGATTGGTATCTCCTCGACGCCGACGAGCGGCAAGCGATGATGAACGAGCACATCAAGGTGGGCCGCCAGTTTGGCGGCGTACGCCAGCTTCTGCTGTATTCCTTCGGTCTCCAGGACCAGGAATTCGTGGTGGTGTACGAGACCGCGGACCTGCTAGAGTTCTCCGACCTGGTTCACAAGCTCCGAGAGACCGAGGCGCGGCGCTACACGCAGAGGGACACCCCGATCCTCACCGCCGTGCATCACCCGGACGACACGATCCTCGACTTGTTACGTTAACTGCCAGGTTGCGCTGAGTGCTGCGAAACGCCGATCCCCGCGATGGCCGACCACGCCGAGATCCAGACCCCCGAGATGCAGGCGCAGACAGGGACCATGGCCGTCCTGCTGATGGCCTACGGCGGACCGGAGTCGCTCGACGACGTCGAGCCCTTTCTGCTCGACATCCGCGGCGGCCGTCCCACCTCGCCGGAGCTGGTGGAGGAGATCCGCGGACGCTACGCCGCCATCGGCGGACGCTCGCCGCTGCTCGAGATCTCCCGCGCCCAGGCCGCCGGGCTGGAGGAGCACTTGAACCTACATCCCGGGGACGGCGAGCCCCGATTCCGCGCTTTTGTCGGCATGCGCCACTGGACGCCCACCATCCGCCAGGCGGTGGCGGAGATCGCCGACTCCGGGCTCACCGAGTGTGGCCCCACTGACTTCGTCGCCCTCTGCCTCGCCCCCCACTACTCGCGGATGTCGATCGGCGCCTATCTGGCGAAGCTCCGCGAGGCGGTGGACGAGCAAGAGCGCGCGGGACGTCGCCTCCAGGTCACCGCGGTCGAGAGCTGGGGCGACCACCCGCTCTTTCTCGACGTCGTGGCGCGCAAGGTGCGCGAGGGTCTCCGGCGCTGGCCGGCGGAGGAGCGCGCCGAGGTGGAGATCCTCTTCACCGCCCACAGTCTGCCCGCCCGCATCGTCGAACAGGAGGGAGACCCCTACGCCGACCAGCTTCTCGCCACCGCCCGCGGCGTCGCCGCGCGGCTGACCCGCGACACGCTCGACGGAGACGGGAGCGAGCGACCGGAGCCCCGCTGGAGCTTCTGCTACCAGAGCGCCGGAGCCTCGTCGATCCCCTGGCTCGGTCCGGCGATCGAGGAGGTGATCCCGGAACGCGCCGCCGCCGGCCGCAAGCATCTGCTGGTGGCCCCCATCGGCTTCGTCTCCGACCACGTGGAAATCCTCTACGACCTCGACGTCGAAGCCCGGCAGATCGCCGAGAAGCACGGGGTGCGTCTGGAGCGCACCGAGTCGATGAACACCGACCCCGGTTTTCTCGCCGCCCTCTCGGCCATCGTGCGCGAGCACCTGGAGACCGAGCGCGAGCACCTGAAAACCGAGCGCGAGCACAACACCTCTCCCTCGTCCGCGGCTCGGGAGACGGTCCATGTCTGAGCGTCGCGATCCCCGGGAGCGAAGGGTCCTGATCGTCGGTGGGGGCATCACCGGGCTCACCCTCGCCCATCGCTTGCGCAGCGATCTGCCGAGCCCCCCCGCCATCGACCTGGTGGAAGCCGCCCCCGATTTCGGCGGCAAGATCGCCACCGAGCGACAGGACGGCTTCGTGATGGAGGCGGGGCCGGACTCCTTCGTCACCCGCAAGCGGCCGGCGTTGGAGCTGGTGCGGGAGCTGGGGTTGGAGTCCCGCCTTCGCGGCACCGACCCGCGCCACGGCCGCGTCCTGGTGCTCCACAAGGGCCGGCTCGTCCCCTTGCCCGAAGGCATGACCCTGCTGGTGCCCACCCGCCTCGGCCCCGTGCTCCGCACGCCGCTGCTGTCTCCCTGGGGCAAGATCCGCATGGCGCTGGACCTGGTGCGCCCCGCTCGGCGCATCGGCGAAGGCGAGGGCATGGACGACGAGAGCCTGGCCGCCTTCGTCCGCCGACGCTTTGGCCGCGAGGTGCTCGACACCGTCGCCGGACCGCTGCTGGCCGGGATCCACTCCGCGGACCCGGAGCGGCTGAGCCTCCAGGCCACCTTTCCTCGCTTCGCCGAGATGGAGCAGCGCCACGGCAGCCTGATCCGCGCCATGCGCCGCGCCCGCGCGGCCCACTTCCGGGCCACCCAGTCCGCCCCGAGTGAGTCACCCACGCGACAGATCCACGACCCCGCTCGCCGGCTGCCCTCGCCCACCTCCGCGCGCATGACCCTGGCGGGCGGTATGGACGAGCTGGTGACGGCGCTGGTGGACCGCCTGTCCGGGGCGCCGCCCGAGCAGATGCGCCTTCGCCCCGGCTGCCGTCTGGTGGCGCTGTCCCGCCGGGGCGAAGACCGGGACCGCGCTCCCGTCTGGGTGGCGACGGTGGAGGAGGGGTCGCGAGGGGAGCGCTCCCGTCTCGAGGTCGATGCGGTCGTGCTCGCCACGCCGGCCGCCGCCGCGGCGCGGGTGCTGCAAGCGCAGGAGGCGGAGCTGTCCGGGCCGGCCGACAAGGTGGCCCGCTTCGCCGCGTCCCCGTCCGCCATCGTCTCGCTGGGCTTCCGACGCGCCGACGTGCCGCACGCGCTGGACGCCTACGGTCTCGTGGTGCCGGCGCGGGAACGGCGGCACGTCACCGCCTGCACCTGGACCTCGTCCAAGCTCGGCCAGCGGGCGCCGGAAGGCCACGCCCTGTTGCGCATCTTTCTCGGCGGAGATCGCAACCGGGAGCTGGTGGCGATGGACGACGACGAGCTGATCGCGATCGCCTTGCGCGAGCAGGCGGAGATCCTCGGCGCCCCGGCGGGCTTCGGGGCACCCCCGGTGCTCGCCCGCGTGCACCGCGTACGGGGCGGCAATCCGCTCTACGAGGTGGGTCACGGGGAGAGGCTCGCCGAGACGGAGGCCGCGTGCCCGCCGGGTCTCTTCTTCGCCGGTGCGGCGTTCCACGGTGTGGGCATCCCGGATTGCATCGAGAGCGCCCGCCGGACGGCGGCACGGATCGCCGGACATCTGGAGCTGAAGCTCGACTCGAACGCCGGCGCGACCGGGGAGATCCAAACCATGGACGGCTCGCTGGCGGTCGCCTCGTGAGCAAGAGCATGAGCTTGAGCGCGAAGAGGACCGACCCGTGGCGATGAAGCTCAAGTGGCGGAGCGGGGCGTCGTCCAGCGGCCGTGCCCGGGACTCCGACAAGCCCATCTCCGAGTCCGCGGGAGGCGGGAAGATCGGTCGCGGCTGCATCCTGCTTTTCTTCGGCGTCTTCTTCGTGGCGGGTGCTCTGATGCTCTGGTTCCTCGGGATTCGGCCCGTGATGCAGGTCTTCGAGGCCCGCTCCTGGCCGGAGGTCCCCTGCACCGTCACCTCCAGCCAGGTCGAAAGTCATTCCGACAGCGACGGCACCACCTACAGCATCGACATCCGCTACACCTACGAGATTGGCGGCGAGACCTACCCCGGCGACCGCTACAACTTCTCGATCGGCTCGAGCAGCGGCTACAACTCCAAGCAGAAGGTCGTCGACCGCTATCCCCCGGGCACCGAGACCGTCTGTCGGGTGGATCCGGAGGACCCCACGAACTCGGTGATCGACGTCGACTTCAGCGCCGCCTACCTGTGGGGCCTGTTCGGGCTTCCGTTCTTCCTGGTGGGGCTGCTCGGCGGCCTCTGGATGCTGCGAAAGCCCCGGCCGGCGGAGGTGGGAGGCACCCGGTGGATGCCACATGTGCCAGGGCGAGAGGTCCATCCGAAGCTCGCCGGCTATGGCTCCACGGGTCCGCTGACGCTGCAATCCACCTACCGCCCGATCTGGCGCTTCGTGGGCATCCTGCTGTTCGCCGGCTTGTGGAATGCGATGGTCTATTTCCTCCTGTGGCCGGCGGCCCGCGACGAGGGTGGCTGTATCTGGGTGTTTCTCGCGGTCTTCGGGCTCGCGGGTTTGATGCTCCTGATTTCGGTGCCGTATACCTTCCTCGCCATGTTCAACCCCCGGCCGGTGCTCACGATGGACAGCTCCTCCCTGGCCCTGGGTGAAAGCACCCGGCTGAGTTGGAGTTGGTCGGGGGGTGCCAAGCGCATCGACCGTCTGCGCATCTCTCTGGAAGGTCAGGAGGAAGCCACCTACCGACGGGGCACCGACACCCACACGGACAAGCACCTGTTCGCCCGGATCGAGGTGCTCGACACGCCCCACTCGGTCGAGATCGGCCGCGGCAGCGCGGAGCTGGTGATCCCGGCGGACACCATGCACTCCTTCGAGTCGTCCAACAACAAGATCGTCTGGCGTCTGAAGGTGCAGGCGGAGATCTCCCGGTGGCCCGACGTCGGCGAGGAGCACAAATTGGTGGTCCAGCCGAAGGAGGCGAGCACGTGAGCGACTTCGATCCCGGGTCCTTCCGCGAGCTGGAGGAGGTCCCGCCGCTCCCGGGGCAGGAGCTGGAGGAGCAGCCCCTGTTCATCGAGCTGGAGGATGAGAAGGATCGCTTCCAGCCGGGGGAGGCCGTGCGGGGCATGGCGCGCTGGGAGCTCGGCGGCGATCCCACCGAGGTGGTGCTGCGGCTGTTCTGGTTTACCGAGGGCCGGGGCACCCGCGACGTGGAGGTGGTCCACCAGAAGATCTTCGAAGCCCCGGCGCGCGAGGACCGCCGCGCGTTCGAATTCCGGCTGCCGGAAGGCCCCTACAGCTTCTCCGGAACGCTCATCTCGCTGATCTGGGCGCTGGAGCTGGTCGCGGATCCCGGAGACCGCACCACCCGCCGGATGCTCACCGTGGGTCCCGACGGCCGCGAGATCCAGCTCGGCAGCGCCGAGCCGGAGGACGCGGAGACGGGCGAGGAGGCGGGCGACGGGGAGGGAGATCCGTATGCTGGATGACCGGACGGTCGAGGACCTGGTAGAGACCTGGGAGACCAACCAGCGGATCCACCGTCTGCTGCTGGAAGCAATCTCGGACGATGGGCTCGCCGCCACCCTGTCGACCCGCGGCGGTCGCGACGTGGCGCGCCAGTTCGCCCATCTCCACACCCAACGGGTGCGTTGGTTGGAGGCCAAGGGCGGCGCCGACCTGGCTGCGGACCTGCCCCGCTTCGAGAGCCAGGAGCAGCCCTCCCGCGAGGCTCTGATCGAGGCGCTGGACGCCTCGGCGGAGGCGATGACCCGCTATCTGCGGGAGGCGGGAGCCGGCGAGCGCCCGATCAAGGGCCAGAAGAAGGGGTTGCTGGTCTCGGTGGCGTACTTCGTTTCCCACGAGAGCCACCACCGGGGCAGCATCCTGCTGACCCTCAAGCAGTGCGGCCACTCGGTCGAGAAAAAGATCGCCTACCGGATCTGGGACTGGCACCGGGTGTAGGGCGGAAGGCAAAGCCGATACGGATCCCACCGTCTCGGCCGGGAAGCTCTTCTTCTCTTTGCAGCGACGAGGTTTCTGGCACGGTGCAGGAAAGGGCGTAACCGGGGTTTGGTCGTGCCAGGAGCGAGGGACCGCGCGACGAAACGGCGGAACGACTCGGAGAATCGGCTCTGCAGTCGTCCATTGCCTCCTCCTTCAGTAGAGTGGCGCGTTGATCTTACCTGTCACACACCTACGATGCGCGGGATTTTCGATCCAAATCCCCCACCAACCCCTCCAACACCTGCTCCTCCTCCACCGCAATCCCAACCTCCGCCATCGCCGCGCCCAGCCCCGGATCCCACCCCGCCTCCACCGCTTCACCGACCAACCGCCGGCTCATCGCTCCCGCGCCACCACCCTCCCCCCGACCCAGCCCCGCAACGGCTGCCCGGTAGTCCTCCGCCGTGAAGCGCCACGGCTCGAAGTGCACCGTTCGCCGGACCGAATTCGCGATACGTAGCCCCTCCCAATCGAAATCTCCGTGGTAGCGCAGCTCCGAGCCCCGATCGGCGAGAAGCTCGAGCAGGCGGCGGCCGGCGTGGTCGGGGTAGCCACTCAAGCACACCAGCGGCGACGACTCGGCGCCCCAACGATCCGCCGCGGCGGAGATCACCACGGGGTTCTCGCACACGTGGACGACTCCCGCGGGGAAGCGCAGCTCCGGCACCAGCAACTGACGCAACGTGAGCTGCACCGGCTCCCCGGCTTCGGCGAGCAGTCGAAGGGCTTCTCCGACGGCACCTCCTCTTTCGGGTCGGAGACCCAGTGCCAGCACCCGCGAGCTGACATCGTCGGTGACCACTCCGGCGCCGTGCCACAGCTCGCGCCTCTCCCCGGCGGAGCCCGGCACGGGCAGTCCCTGGAGCCGCGCCAGCGCTCGCAACACCAGCGCGGCTTCCGGCTGCCCTGCGTCCAGCGCGTGGCTCGAACCGAGCACCCGGCTGGCCAAGACAGGGAGACGCTCGCTTCCGGATTCCCGCTCGGCGATAGGCAGCGCGGCCAGCACGGTCAGCGCCCTTTCCAACAGACGGCGTTCGTCGTCGGGGTCCCTGGCCAGACGCCGCAGCAGACCGCTGCTGCGCAGCTCGTCGAGCCACTCCTGCAGCTCGCTCCGTTCTGTCACCAACGGATGCCCCTGCGCCTCGTCCCACATCGCGTGGCGGTCGCGGCGCCGGCGTTCCTTCTCCGCCGGGCGGTCGCGCAGCGGGCCTCCCAGACGGGTGAGGGCCTCCTCCAGCGAGACCTCGAATCGGGACTCGCGCAACGTCCGGTCCAGCCGTTCCAACGAGACGCGAAGGTCGCCTTCCGAGGGTAGGGCGCGGAGCCCCAGCAGACCGCCCACGGCGCGTCGCTCGCCCTCGGTCGCGTCGCTCAGCCGCACCGTCCCTCGCGCGCCTCCCAGGTGCTCGAAGCGGTCGCGTACCGCGGGCCACAGACGCTCCAGCCCGGGACGGCGGAGGGCCTCCAGCAGCTCGTCTTCGGCGTCACGGCTCACGCGGTGTCTCGGGGTCACGGCTCCGGGGGGGTCGCGGCCGAGGGTTCGATCTGTTTTCGCGCCGGCTGCTCTTCGAGGCTTCGGCCGTCCCAGACGAAACGCACGGCGGCGACACCTTCGAAGTCCGGATCGCGGTAGAGCTGGTAGGTGGCGAGGCCTGGGAGCTCCTCGTAGCAGCCCCACTCGTCGTGGCTGGTCATCATGAAGTCGAGGTCGAACTGGACCAGCAGGCCCATGCAACGGCCGCGCATGCCCTGGTCGATGCCGGCGAAGGCCTCGTCGAGGAGCACCAGCCGCGGCGCGGTCTCCCGCGCCGAGCCGTAGTGGGCCGCCGCCGCCGCGAACAGCGGCAGATGGAGCGCCACCGCTTTTTCGCCTCCGGAGCTGGCGGCGTGGTCGCGGCGGGTCATGGGTACCCACTTCTCAGCCGCGCCGGTGCGGCGCAGGACGGTGAAGGCGAACCATCTCCGGTAGTCGAGGGCCCGGAGCAGGTGCTCGCGCCAGGGCACCGGCTCCCGTCGCTGGCGGGCCTCGTCGATGCGGCGACGGAAGAAGGTCTGGAGCCCACGGCGGTCGGGGTCGGAGAGCAGGTAGGGGTCTTTGAGGAGCCGCTCGACCGCCTGACGGACGGAGGTGGAATCGGTGCCCGCGGGGGTCGAGCCGCCCGCATCCGGTGCGGGTTTCCAGGCCAGCTTGAGGACCATGCCGGAGGCGGTGGGGCAGTCCTCGAGCAGCCGGTTCATGTCGTCCACGAGGCCCTGACCGGCGCGCAGGCGGTCGCGCAGGTGGTCGCCCACTTCGCCCAGCAGAAAGCGTTGAAGCAGCTTGCGCTCGTGGTCGGCGAGGAGGCTGCGCCGGGTTTCGATGGCCTCCTGCAGCGCGGCGCGGAGACCCGGCAGATCGTGGTCGCGGCCGTTGTGGGTGACCCGCACCAGCAGGAGGGTTTCCTCCGGGTGGAGCGCCGGCTGGAAGTCGGCACCCAGGTCGGCGGCGAAGGTGTGGAAGCGGCGGTGCAACCGGTCCGCCCGCCGGTCGCGGGCCTCCGGCGAGAGATCGATCCCGGAGCACCGCCGCTCGATCTCCCGCGCCAGCTCGAGAGCGCGGGTGAAGGACCAGGCGTCGGGATCCTCGGGGGGACGCTCGCCGGGCACTTCGGCGGCCCGCTCGGTGGCCTCCTCGGTGATCTCCTCGCCGGGCTCCTCCAGCACCAGCGTGAGAAACCCCGTCTCGCCGAGCCGGCGGAGGCCGTGGAGCGCCCGGCCGCGGTCGGAGTCGCGGTCCTCCAGCTCTTCTTGCTTGAGTCGCCGCTCGGTGCGGACTTCGATGTGCCGATCCCGGGTTTTCCGCCAGTCGCCGTCGAGCCGCTCGAGGTCCTCACGCCGGGAGTCCAGCGCCTCCTCGGTCTGCCGCAGCCGCTCCATCACCTCCCGCGCCTCGGCACCGACGGTGGCTTCCAGCTCGTCCACCTCGGCGCGAGTACGGGCGGCCTCGGCAGTGCGGGCTTCGGTACGGCGCTGCGCCTCTCGGTGGCGCGCCTCGGCCGCCTCGAAGATCTGCCGCGCGCGTTCCTCTTGGCGCCGCGCCCGTAGCGTTGCGAGGGCAGTGTGGAACAGCTCGCGGAAGGCGGCCTCCCAGGCGTCGAGCCGGTGACGGTAGCCGTCGAGGTCGTCGAGATAGGGCGTGAGACCTGACGCCCGCGCCTGCTCTTCGAGCCTCCGCACCGCGGCCTCCCACGTCGTGCGGGCTTCGGCCGCGGCGGTTTCGGCCTCCGCCAGCTCGCCGCGCCGTCGATCGAGATCCCGCGTCGCCGCCGCGGCGTCCTGGAGCGCCTGCCGGAGCTGTCGTTCGGAGGGCACCGAGGCCACCTCGCGGTCGAGGGCGGCGAGACGCTCCGCCACCTCCCGGCGTTGTCCAGAGAGATCTTCGAGACGTCCCGAGATCTCGTCGAGCCGCGCCGTCAGCTCTTCCAGACGCCGCAGCCGCGCCGCTTCGCGGGCAGCGGCGCCGATGTGCCGGGCGGCCGATTTGGACCACGCGCCGCGCAACGGCCCGAGACGCCAGCGTCCGTCCGGGCCAAGCGTGTGGACCCCCGGCGACCTCTCCGGAGCCTCCTCCCCCGACCTTTCCGCCAGATCGATGGAGTGGAGCAGCGCCACGACGACCTCGCGGTGCACGTCTCCGAGGTGCATCGGGTCGGCGGGGACGAGGACCTCCGCGAGAGTCCCGGGGCGATCGCGGGGTGTGGGCGTCAGCACGGTATCGAGCACCGGCTCGGACTCGGTGTCCAGCATCCGACCCTCCGGGGTCACCCAGGCGTCGAGCAGCCCGGCGCCTTCGAGCGCGGCTTCGACTCCCGCCTGGCGTTCCGGGCTCGTTCCCTCGGCGAATTCCAGCAGCCGGTAGAAGGGGGCTCCGGGGCGTCCTTCACGATCGGCCTCGCGGGTGCGCGGCGGCTCCGGCGGCACCTCCTCGGCGGCCTCGACTCTACGACGCTCGGCCTCCACCTCGCCGCGCTCCTCTTCGGTGGCTTCGATCTCCCGGGCCAAGCTCTGATCCTCGCGGATTCGTATCTCCCGCTGCGGTCGCGCCAGGGCCTCGACAGCGGTCACCAGATCCTCTTCGCCTGCAACCCCCTCGGACGGCTCTGCGTCCTCCAACCCTTCGTCCTTACCCCGTGCTGTTTCACCCAGCCCATCATCACTCGACAGCCCGCCATCGAGGCGGGCGCACAGCACCTCGAGCCCCTCCTCGTCGAGCCGCAGCTCGTCGAGATCGCGCCACCACGTCCAAAGCGCTTCCTCCAGCGCCTCGCGCTGTCGTTCGACGTCCCGGGCGGCGGCGTTGCGTCGCTCCAGCGCGGCGTCCACCTGGGCCTCGGCGTCGCGGCGGCGGTCCTCGGTGCGCTCGTGGCGGCTCCGGGCCTCGTCTCTTTCCGCCACCCGTTCCTGGAGCTCCTCCAGCGCCTCGCGCCGTTCTTCGAGCGCCGATCGTACTGTGGCCCGCGCCGCTTCGGGCCGATCGTCGAGGGACTCGACGGCGGCGGCGTGGATCGCCTCGGTACCCGCGTCCCGGGCCGCACGCTCCGCCTCCCGGCCCCGGCGGTCGCGGGTCTCGCCGGTGTCACGGGCTTCCTTTTCGGCCTCCTGGACCGCCGTCCGGTGGTCCGCCACCTCGCCGCGTGCGGCCTCGGCGTCCTCGCGGTCCTGCTCGGCCTGGCGCTCGAGCTCGCTCGCGCGGCGGCCCTGGAGCTGGAGCGCCTCGGCGGAGCGCATGGCCTCGGACCGTTCCAGCGCCCGCGCCCGCCCCTGGAGCTCCTCCACCTCGGTGTGGCATGCGCGGCGTTGGTTTTCGAGATCCTCCAGCCGCGCCTCCAGCTCCCCGCCCTCGGACTCCGCCTCGCGCACCTCCGCGGCGGTTTTGTGGTAGCGGCTGTCCGCCTGCCGGACCTCGGTGGCCCGTTCGCGGGCAATGCCGCGGCCGTAGTCGCGGTAGACGTCGAGAAACGAGCGCACCTCGGCCTCGGCGGCCTCGACCCGCATCAGCTCCTTCTGGTCCTTGTCGAGCTGCTGGAACCCCTCCGAGAGCTGCCCGATGAGGTCGGCGTCGAGGGGCGGCAGCGACTCGGTGAGCAGCTCGGAGAGCTTGTCGGGGTCGAGCTTTTCGGAGAGGTGGGGCCGCCGGAGCTGGAGCAGCAGATGGCGCAGGTTTGCGAACCGGTCGTCGCTGCCGAACCCGAACAGGTGACGGTCGAGAGCCTCGCGGTAGTCGCGGCCGGTGTCGAACAGCCGGCCCTCGTCCCCCAACGCTTCGCCGAGCTGTTTGCGCACCCGGGGCGTCCCTCCGGGCAGCAGCAGATCCAGATCGCGGCCGATGCGCTGGGGCGTGAGGAAGTACCAGGAGGTGGGTGGGCCGCTCACCCGCTGCCGCGCCTGGAGCCCGCACCCGAGGGTCCAGTAGAGGGCGCGGGGCTCACTGCCATCGCCGTCGCCCCCCGCCTCGCCGGGCTCCTCGCTCTTCCCCTGCGCTGTCTCCTCCTCGGTCAGCAGCCGTCCCAGCTCGAGCCAGACGTAGCCGACGCGGCTCTCCCAACGGCCTTCCATGAGCAGGTTCCAGCGCATGGTGCGGGAAGTGCCGCCGAAGGGATCGAGGCGGTTGGGCGCGAGATCGGCGTCGAGCAGGAAGGGCAGAAGAACCTCCAGCGCCTTGGACTTGCCGCTGCCGTTGTCGCCGCGCAGCAGCAGCCGCCCGTGGTGGAACCGCAGCTCCTGGTGGTCGTACTGCCACAGGTTGAGGATGCCGGCACGCAGCGGCTGGAAGCGCTCGCGGGTGGGGACCGGCAGCTCTGCCAGGGCTCCGGGGCGCTCGTCGGTGGAGGGCTCGATGCCGAAGAGGGTCTCGGTCATGGCGCCCACTCGAACAGGCCGGGCTCCTCGCCGCCCCCGCTACCGCCGTCGGCTAAGCCTTCGACCTCGGCATCGTCCCCTGCTTCCGCACGGTAACGCGCGACGGCGGGTCGCGGCTGGACGCCCTCGGCGTGACGGGCTGCGAGACCCATGGCGGCGAGACGGTCGACGGCTTCTGCGGTGAGCCGTCGCGGCCCGTCGGTGCCGTCCCCGGTGTACTGCTTGCTCCAGTAGCGGCGGTACTTCCCGATCCACCCCGCGGTGAGCTCCTCGAGCTCGCTCCAGGGCACCACCGTCAGGGACCCCTCCGGCTCGCGATCCTGCATCGCCTCCTCGCCGTAAGCCTGGCGTCCCCGCCCCGCCAGCTCCTCGGCGAGCAGGAGCGCGGCGTGGGCGACGGTGCCGTTGGCGGGAAAAGCGAGGTCGGTCAGGCCGCCGGAGGGATCGACGGCGGCGAGGCCCTCGCGGCGCACTTCGACGGTCAAGCCGGTGGCACGCTCGATCTGTCGGACGAGCGGGTAGCGGGTGCGCTCGAGATACTCGCGCTCGGCCGGCTCCAGCTCGTCGAGATAGAGCACCGGCTCTTCGACCAGCCGCCGCATCAGCCGGTGGCGGGCGCGGCGGCGGGCGCCCTCGTCGGTGTCGGGGTAAGTGTCCAGGTCGGCTCCGCCGTCTCGCAGCAGGGTCTCGGGTGCCTCCGGCACCGGCATCGACAGCATCTGCGACAACCGCCGCGGGTGGATGTCGTAGAGGGCGTCGCCGGTGCGGTCGACGTAGGCCGAGTCCTCGCCGTCGGTGAGGCTCAGGACATCGAGATCCACCAGCGCCCGCACGACGTCGACGAACGCCTGGCGCTCCCCCCGGCTTTCGAGGTCCAGATTGCGCAGACCTTCCTCGGACTGGGCCAGCAGCGCCACCTGGTCCGCCAGCTCGGAGAGCACGGTCTGGACCTCGAGCCGCTCCAGCGCCGCCAGCACCAGACAGAGCAGGGCGTAGCGCCGAGGATCGAAGTCGCGGCCGGAATGGCGGGTGCGTAGCGGCCGGGGGCGGGCTCCGGGAGCGGGACGCTTGTGGAGCCGGGCCAGCTCCGGATCCACCACCAGTCGGTAGCCCAATTGCTCCGCGAACCAGCGCTGGAGCTCCGGGGCGTAGCGGCGGACCAGGGAAAAAGCCTGGGGATCCGGCGAGCGGTCGCTCACCAACGGGCGCTCCAGCAGCAACCGCACAGCCTGCCGCCACTCCTCGTCTCGGCGCTCTTCCTCGGCGGTTTCGACCGGAGACGGCAGGCCCCTCGCTTCCTCGCTCATCCCGCCGCCTTCCGCGCGGTGCGCCCCGCGGCGAGGTCGTCGACGGTGAGGGTCCAGGCCGGCATGGTGAGCCAGCCCGCGGGCGACTCCACCCGCGCCTGCGCTCCTGGCTCCAGGGGCGGATCGAGCCGCAGGAGGAGCCGGCCGTCGCGGCTATGGGCCTCGCGCACACCGTCCGGATCGGCGCCGGTGGAGAGCAACCGGTCGAGAAACCCCAGCAGCTCTCGCAGCTCGTCCATCGAGAGGGGAGGGAATTCCGCCAGCGGCAACGGTCCCCGGTCGGCGAAGCGCACCAGGGCACGCGCCCGGGCTTGGCGCTCCCGGCGGTGGCGCTCGGCGAGGAAGCGCTTGGCGTCCGAGTGGTCGGCGATGCGCGCCGCCCGTCCCGCCGAAGTGTTGCGACCGGTCTCCCGCAGCGCCGCCGACACCGGCACCGGCGGTGCCTGCCACCAGCTCTCGCCCGCCGGTGCGATCTCGGGGTCGTCGTGCAGCGCGCCGAGATGCCGCGCGCCGAATAGCCCGAAGGCGGCCTGGAACAGCCGGTGGGCCCGGTCGTCCCCGGGCTCCGTCTTCCCCGGCCCCCCGCTTCCCGGCGAGCCTTCGATCCACTCGAAGCCCTCGGCGAGACGGATCAGATCCGTGGCGCGGCTGACACGGCGGAAGCGCTTCTCGTGAAGCCTTTCGAGCACCCGCAGGATGCGGTGGATGGCGCTCCGGGCCGCCCCGCGGAGACGCTCGACGGTGGGCGCCGCGCCGCCGTCGCCGACGAACCAGGCGGTCATCCCGTGCCACTGGTTGCGCAGCTCCACCTCGGGTCCGGCGATGCCCAGAGCCTCCGGCGCCTCCTCGGCACGAGCGGCGACGGCGACCATGCGGTCGACACCCCGTCGGGTCACCTCCTCGATCTTCTGCCGGATCCGCGGGGCACGCTCCTTGAGCTCCTCGAGAAACGACTCCAGGTACTCGATCACCGCCTGCTTGTAGAGACGGAAGGCCTCGACGTGGACCTCGCCCCGGTCGATGGCCTCGTGCAGTCGGGCGAGAAAAGTGCTGGCGTTTTCGGTCAGCGCCTTGAATTGCTCGGAGATGTTGAACAGGGCTTCGTAGAGCCGCTCCGGCTCTGGCGTATCGGCGTCGAGCTGCCGCAGCACCTCGTCGAGGTTGCGGAGGATGGCGCCCAGCATCACGCGTTGGAGCGAGCCGCTGGTCTCCAGCGCCCGGATCACCTCGCCGAGGGCGCGCTCGGCGGCCTCGCCGGCGGGGGTGAGCTGGTAGAGGAAATGACGCCGGCGGAAGTCTTCGAGCGTGGCCACCCGGCCGCTGTCGTGGCTGCGCCGCAGGTTTCCCCACTCGACGAGCTGGTCGAGGGCCCGGTCGAGGCCCCCGTCGGGGAGCCCGTCCTCGAATCCGCCCCGCCGTAGCTCGGCCGCCACCTCTTCGGGTCGGAATTGAATCCGATACCGCGCCTTGGCCTCGAGGAAAAGCCGCATCACCGCTCGGTAGAGCGGTGCGTTGGCCTCGATGGTGTAGGAGAAAAGGGTGAGGCGCTGGTAGGGATCGGGGGTGGGCGGGATCGCTTGCCGGCCACCCTCGGACCGACGCGGATCTTCCGGTTGGATGGACTGGGAGTCTCGCCCCATGACAGCGGTTCCTCCGCGACACCGAGCGCTCCTGTAAACGATGGCTCAGGGGTGTCGCGGCTCAGGAGTTGCGGGAGAGGATCCTATCACCGTAGAGAATTACCCTCCGCGGCGAAACGGGGTCGGCCAAAGCCGCCAACTGGCCCAGCGAACCGGACTTGACCCCCCTCCGTCGAGCTCGAGCTGCTCCCGTGTTGGCGGCTGGTCGCCGATCCCGGGGACCGCACCACTCGCCGGATGCTCGTCGTCGGTCCCGAGGGGCGGCAGATCGAGCTCGGCAGCGCGGAGCCCGAGGACGCTGCGGAGGCCGAGGGAGACGAGGGCCAGGAGATCGAGGATGATCGCTTCGCCGGATGACCGTCATGTTGGATGAGCGCACGATCGACGACCTGGTCGAGACCTAAATGCAGATGCCTTTTACACCTAGTCCGACCAAATGTAAAAAGCACCTGCAGTAAGTCGAGATTTCTACCCGTGACTCGCTTCAATCCCGCAGGACCCACACGATCGTCGCGAACGACGCGACGGGAACCAGGACGGCGATCGCCAGAGCCTGGAGCGCCGTCTTGCGGCCCGGGCCCCACACGCTTGCGAGTGCCAGCCCGATGGCGACCAGATTGACGACCGCACCCAACCCCATCAACGCCAGCGGATACACCAGGACAAAGTTGGTGTAGAAGCTGTCGGGATCTTCATAGACGAGGACCGCCCCCAGAAAGAAGACGGCTCCGACGATCGCCAGGATCCGCGCCGTGATCGCCAGGCGAGAGGAGGCCGGCGGGGGCATGGAGTCACTCTACTAAACCGGAGGGCCAAAGAGCTCGCGGCGAGGCAGATGAAATCGGGCTCGAGCCGGCCTCGAAGAGCTTTTCATCGATGGAATCAGGTCTTCGTCGGACTAGAGCCCATTTTCATTGATGGCAACGGGTTCGAGACCGCCTCCAACGCTATTTCATTAATGAAATCTGGTTCAATACCGGATCGAACACGATTTCATCAATGAAATTGAATTCTCTCCCGCCTAGAGCGCTTTTTCATCGATGAAAATCCAAAAGACACCGCCTAGAACACGATTTCATCGATGAAATCGAAACCTGGCACAGCTATTGCTCCGACTGCCCGAGCGCCGTGTTTGGAAGACGTTTATACTTTATCTCGCGCGTTTGTTGATTTCAGTCGGTTGCAACTGCGGCGAGGGCCGGCTGGCCTTCGTGGCCCTCCTCACGCCGCTCACTGAACCGCTACCACTCCCCAGGGCGCCACCATGAGGCCGCTTGCGCCACACGGGTGAGCGCCGTAGCGTCGGCGCACGGCCGGAGTGTGTCCTCACAAGGCGATGGTGTAGAATTGGCGCAAATGTATTGCAGGGTCGCTATCAAACTTTCGAGGATAGAGGTGTGATTGACCCCGGCGCCTGGCGGCACAGCCCGGGACAAACCGCAAGAATTGTCTCGCGGCCTGAAGTCTTCATCGCACCCCTCTCGATCGATGGCACAGTGCCTTTCGGCTTCATCGGACACGTGCAGTCCAGCACCATCCCCCCGACCGGCATCACCCGCGAGCTTCTCGTTGTTCCCCTGACTCGAAGGCAACCCCGTCAGCTCCTACCCCAGCTCATCCAAGTTGCCGTCGATGCCGGAGCCTTCCGGGACGCGGAGGCCAAGATGCGCCCCCTCGTGCCATTCTTCGACGAGTTGGCGCCCGCGGAGGCGCAATCCTTGGCGGAGGGATCTGTTGAGAACGACCAGATCTGGGATGCATCACTTTGCCGGACGGAGTACCTGCCCCAGCTCATTCGCGCTCAGGAGGGAAACATCCACCCCAAGACCTTACGGGCACTCAAGTACCAGATTGAGCATGCCCGCTGGTATCCTGGCGACCCTGATGAGACAGGAGAGGCCTAACAAGGCGATGCAGACGCGGCTTCGCCGCGCCGCTGATCGCCAAGTCGTTGGGCGGCTGCCTTGGAACTTTCCTGCCATCACTGCCCAGCGGGGCGCTGCGTGAGCCGCTGGGCGAGTATAACGAGGGGATCTACCCAGCCGGGCAGAGCGTATCCATGAGAGCGGTGAACACCTTGATGGCGTCCCACCACTTCTTCGGGATGAGTGGGAAGGTCTGGAGGATGATGAGGATCGGCCGGATGCCACGGTAGATGGCGCAGAGCTTCCCCAGAACCTCGCCTGGGGCCGCCGCTACTGCGTCGGCGGTGAAGTGCGAGCGCCCACCGGGCTGGAAGTCCCTCAGATTGAGAGAGTTGATCTGTCGATCGATGTCCTCGAAGCTGTAGGCTTGTGCCATTGCATTTCTCCCTTGGATTGAATGCAGCGCCACTCCTAGGGACGAACATGGTCTCTCGATTTCCGGCTCGCTCATCACCAATGGCTACTCGGCCGCCCAACCAATCACTAGCCGGGTCCTTGGGAAAGCTCCGGTGTAGAGTGAGGCCCATGAGGCTTCACGCATTCGCTGTTGCTCTCCTGGCGCTGGGTCTCCTGGTGCCCGAGACAGTCATCGCAGACCGGCTGCACCTGGTCGACGACCGGTACGAGCCCATCGAAGCGGCGGTGGAAGTCTGCCTCGTCGTGGCGCTCGAGCGAGACTGCGAATCGATCGCCGACGGTGGTCTCGAGCTCCCCGACGAATTCGATCTCCTGACCGTGGAGGGACCCGATCACGGCCCGGTGACGCTGGCCTCTGCGGACCTGGACTGGAGCGACGGTGACTCGGCACGAGCAGTCGTGCCCCGCAAGGCACAGATCCAGCTCACGGGGCTGCCGGAGGACGGTGCCACGGTGTCGCTCTACCGCGTCGACGACCCGGGCTTCCGGCGTCCCGCGGTGCGCCGAGCCGTGGCGGAGAGGGAAACGCTCAAGATCCCAGCAGGTCGGTTCCTGCTCTCCATCTCGGGCAAGGGCTTTGCTCCGGATTTGCGGGAGCTCGACCTCCAGCCGGCACAGGAGCTGCGTCTGGCTCTGCGGCGTCACGCCGGGGGCTCCGTGGTGTTGCGCGTTCAGGCGCGGACCGACCTGCGGAGGGAAACGCCGGTTCCCGAGGTCCGTGTAGAGCTGAGGACCTCGTCCCTGGACCTCGGACCGGATGCGGAGCCCGAGCTTCTGGGCGAGACCATCACCTCGCCTTCGGGTCTGGCGCTGTTCTCCGGAGTCGAAGTGTCCACCGCCGACGCAGCCCTGCAGCATCCCGATTTCCTACCTGAGACCGTCCCCGCGCTGGCTATCGAGCCGGGAAGCTTCGCCTTCCGGGAAGTCACCGTCCAGCGAGGGGGTACCCTGGAGGCCCAGGTGACCCTGGATGGGTTGGCACTCCCCAACGCGAGCTGCCGGCTCGTGGTCTACGATCGAGTCCCCAGCGGCGATTCGGAGCCTACGGAGATCTGGGGGTCCAACGCCAACTACCTCGGCTTCTGCCGGGGCCACAAGCTCCGGGAGGGAGACTACTTTCTACGCGTCGAGGCGCCGCCCCCCCGCGGTCGCAACGTGTGGCTCGACATGCCGGTGGCGATCACCGAGGGGGAAACGACGCGGGTCACCGCCAATCTGGAGCGGGTGATTCTGGAAGGATCCCTCCTCCTGGGGACCAAGCCGGCTCCGGGCTACCGTCTGGTGGTTCACGATCTGGAAGCCCCCAAGCCCTACGCCCGGGACCAGGACGCCGCGGCCATCTCCGAGGCCGACGAGGATGGCCGGTATCGGGTCACTCTTTGGCGACCCGGACGTTACCGGCTGCACGTGCAAACCCCTCGCGGCACCCCGGCCTTGGTGGAGCGCACGGAGCTCGTCGCCGGCACCCAGAGCCGGGACTTCGAGCTGGCCTCCCACGAGATCGAGGTGCGAGTCGTGGATGAGCGGAAGCGACCCATCGAGGGTGCCGCAGTGTCTCTCACCTGGCAGGGGACCTATCACTACCGAGGCTTTACGAACGAGGACGGCGAGCTCTCTTTCGCCTTGACCGAGGAGACGGGATCGGCGCAGATCCGAGCAAGGAGCGAGGGTTACTTTCTCTCCGAGCCCACGGAAATCGAAGTGACGGAGGGACAGCCGCCGCCTCCCGTGATCCTGGTGCTCGAGCGGCACGGGGGCATCCGCGGACGGCTCGTGGCGGCGGGCGGGCCCGTCAACGGGGGAACCGTGATGAGCTACCAAGTGGAGCCGTTCGTCAACCCCCGATGGCTGGGGCAAGCACGGACGGATCCTCGAGGGTACTTCGAGATTCCCCAGGCCAAGGCTGGGTCTACCCGCGTCTTTTTCACCGGCCCCCGGTGCCCCCTGGGCACAGCGATCCCCCCAAACGGTACGGGGGAGATCGGTGACTCCGAGGGCGACGGCGTGTGGCAGCTCACCTGCCAGCCGGCGTCCGTGGGCCTGGAGATCGTGCTGCACGAGCCGGATCGGACGCCGCGAAGTGGGAGTGGCATCCTCTTGCGCCGGGGAGGTCTGGTCTTCCCCCGAGAGGTGCTGGCCACCCACCTGGCCCGAGCCCGTCTACCGTTCGTCAGCGATGCTTCCGGACGTCTGTTCCTGGCCGGCCTGGAGCCGGAAACCTACGAGCTCTATCTGGCGGAAGCCACCAGTGCGGCAGCCTTGCGCATGGGTGCGGACCGAGGATTCCTGGCAGCCGTCCAGCTGCCCCCCCACACCACGCGCACGGTCGTAGCGACCTTGCAGGAGACCATTCCACAGGAGGTGCCATGAAGAAGATCGGTCAAAGTGCGGGGATGTTGCGGGAACTGCGTTACGGCCCACCGTGTGCTCAACGACACTGCCTGTCGGCTAATAGCAGCGCGCGAGAACCCAGCTACGTAGGGGGCCAGCTTGCCTGGCCCCGGGCGGGCGGCCGGTTCGGCGGGAGTCTCCACGGCGAGTCTTCCTCCCACCCGGGTGGAGACAAGCTCCACCCCTACGTTGCAGTTGCCAGGAGTTGACTCGCTCAAAGCCTCGATCGAAGGGTGGATCGAGGGCAAGCCCTGCGATCGAACGATCTGCCACCCTCTTGTAGGAGCAGTGCCGTGCTGGGCGCCACTGCGAGGAGGGTCGGCTGGCCTTCATAGCCCTCCTCACGCCGCTGGCCGGACCACCTCCCCCAAGGCGCCACCATGAGGCCGCGGTGAGAGGAGAACCCAGGTACGTAGGGGGCCAGCTTGCCTGGCCCCGGGCGGGCGGCCGGTTCGGCGGGAGTCTCCACGGCGAGCCTTCCTCCCACCCGGGTGGAGACAAGCTCCACCCCTACGTTGCAGTTGCCAGGAGTTGACTCGCTCAAAGCCTCGATCGAAGGGTGGATCGAGGGCAAGCCCTGCGATCGAACGATCTGCCACCCTCTTGTAGGAGCAGTGCCGTGCTGGGCGCCTCAGCACCGGAGCCCCGTGACCGTGCTGCGCCTGTCCCTGATAGTGCCGAAGCCGAGTCTCTGCGTTGCCGCCATTGCGAGGAGGGTCGGCTGGCCTTCGTAGCCCTTCTCACGCCGCTCGCTGACCCGCTTCCACTTGCGAATATTCTTAGATTGTATATACTCGCCTCCTTCAATCTCTGATGCCCCAAACAAGGAGGATGACATGACTGAAGGATTCCGCTTGCGTCCCATCACTACGGCCCTCGTTTTGCTCGCCACGCTCGTGGTCCTCGCTTCCCCCGCGGCGGCGGTGGGCAACGTCGTCTTCAAGGAAGGCAACGGTGGGAGCCAGAGCACGGTGTGCAGCATCCCGTCGGTAGGTCAGCGCGTCCACTTCAAGAGCGATCCCTACGGCTGCGACAATGACGAAGCTCGCTCGATGATTCTCCCGTCCGGGTTGCCGGCCGGATTCGTCATCCACGTGATGGACGACCCCGAGTGCCGTCCGATCGACGATTACACTCGCTACACGATTCGACAGACGCTCAGCCAGAACGTGACCATCGGCAGCTTCGAGGGTGGGACGCCACCTTCGTCCATCAGCGTGCTGTGGGCGCAGCTCAACGGCCTGGACGGTAAGGTCTCGTGCGTGATCTTCAGCAGGTGCGGGGACGGTCTGTGCACGAGCCCCATCGAAGCCTGCGGCAATTGCTCCGACTGCTGCTCGGGAGGCGGGTCCGGGGGCGGTTCGGGGGGTGACGACGGACCGCTCGAAGAGCTCACCGTCGGAGGGCCGAATCAATAGGACCGAAACCCAAGGGAAGGAGCTGACCCGCAGCCGATTCCCTACCGCTCCACCCCCGTCATCAGCACCGCGATCCGCTCCTTCGGCTCCACGGACTCGCCGGTCTTCTGGAGGTGCAGGAGGCCCGCCAGCCCCGCCGTGCCCGTGGGGTCGGCGGGGATGTCGGTGTGCTCGTGGGTCCTTCGGTGCGCCTCCGCCAGGGTCTCCTCGGAAACCACCAGCGGCCAGCCGCCGGTGAGCACCATCGCTTCCACCACCGAGAACCAGTCGTAGGTCTCGTCGTCGAGGATGCCGGTGGCGAGGCTTCGCGGCTCGGACTCCCACGGCCACATGAATTCGGAGCGGTGTCGGCAGGCGTGGTCCAGTGCGTCGTGCCTCTCCGCCAGCCCAAAGCTCCAGCGGGCGCACTGGGAGTCGGTCATTCGGGCCACGGTGTGCTCGGGGATGCCCGACTCCCGCAGAGTCCGCTCGATCACCTGGCGCCAAGCCCGGTGAAGCGGGCTGGCCCCCTCGGTCTGCACGGCGTGGATCTTCGGCAGACTCGAGGTCAGCCCCAGGGCCAGCGCCTCCATCAGTCCCTGGAAGCAAGCGCTGGCCAGAGCACCGCCCCCGACCTGGATCAGCACGCGGTCGGCCAGCTTCCGGATCGAGCCGGTAGCCCAGGGATCGCCCTCTTCGTAGCGCTTCCGTCGGTCGCGATGCAGCCGCGCCACCATCTCCCACACCAGCGTCTTGCCCCCATCGATGACCAGACCGTTCTCGTTGCCCTGACAGGTGAAGGGGAGCACCCCTTGCGCCAGCGCCTCGTGGAAGCGGTGGACGCAGGGATCCCCCGCCTCTCCAGCCACCCGCGGGCAGGGGTGGAGCTCCGCGTCGAGCGCCCGCAGCCGCTCCAGCACCCGCGGATTGGCGTCCGGTGGCACGAAGACCTCCAGCGGCCACTCGGCGGCCTTCGCCACCACGGCGGCGGCCAGCGCGGCGTTGCCGCAGCTCGCGATGCCCAGGGGAGCCCGGCCCTTGGGAGCTCGGTCCTGGAGGGCACGGGAGGCGTGCAGCTCCAGCCACAGCATCAGCCCCATCAGATGGCGCCCTTTGTGGGAGCCGGAGACGTTGCCCGTCTCGTCCTTGAGCCACAGCTTCCCCGGCTCCAACCCCAAGCTCGCCGCCAGCTCGTCGGCGGGCTCGAACGGGGTCTCTCGGAAGCCGCGGCCGTCCACCGCTGCCACGGCCCGGTCGAGACGCTCGACGAGCGCCACGAAGTCCTGGTCCCGGCGCACTCGCTCCGCGGCGTCCTCCCCCGCCTTGGCCATCGCCACCGCGTGGCTGTGGAGCAACCACCGGTAGCGGATGAAGGGGTTGGGCTCAGGTTGGAGAAAGAGATCCCGCGGACTTTCGAACCCTGCGCTCGCAGCGACCCCCGGCTGCATCACCACCCGCAGCACGTGATCGACGTCGTCCCCGGTGTCTTCACCGGGCGCTCCCGCCCGGGGGCAGCGGAAGGGCAGCGGCTCCCCCCACACCTCGGTCCCACAACCGATGCACAGAAGCTTTGAAGCAGGTGGCATGCTGGTGTTCTCGCCGACTACGCCGCCTCGGGTTCTAAAGCAGACCTCGCGGCAGGTCGAAGCGCCGGATGATCGCAGACACCAACCCCTTGCGAATCTCCGTATTGTCGCCGTGGCACTTGATGGGGAAGGATGCTGGCCGACCGTTGACATCGGGGTGATAAAGCATCCGCTCGCTGCCCTTGCCCCGATTGGTGTAGACCTCGAACCGCGGGTCGTACTTCTTGAGTTTCTTGACTAGCTCTCGGTATTTGTAGGGCTTAGCCATCTGCCAGAGAGAACTGATTCTGCTGGGCAGCAATCACATGCGGACCCGGAATGGCCAAACCTCCAGCGTGGCGCTCCTCAGCTTGATTTCCTGGCGCGATCTGGAGAATCTGGGCACGTTGAGCTTCCCGGAACATGTCCCAAAACTTTTCCTCGGCGCTCATCCAGATCATGTCGAGCTGATTCTTGGCCTGCGCGAAGCTGATCTGCATGAGGACCAGCTCCCGCAGCTCGTCCACAGCTTCCTCCCAAGTCGCGCCATATCCTCGGAGGTCCATCTCCAAGGCAAGCGCAACCCACTCACCATCCTCCTTGTATCCGAGGATATTCAGAACGGCTTCGAAGTATGTGGCCTCCTGCGCTTTTCTTGTCGTCATCTCGGTCAAGGATCACTCCTGGGCATTGACGAGCTCGGCGTTGGAAGGCCGCTCGACCTTGAGAGGTCAGCATTATATCTGGAAGGGGATTGAGAAGTGCTCCCGTCTACTCGACCTGCCCGCTGTTGCGGTTGAGTTGGGTGATCATCAGGTCCCACATCGGCACCAGCTCGAGCAGCCCATCCCAGAACGACGCCTCGCGCCGGGCCACGAAGTCCTCCACCGAGATCCCCTGTTGCTCCACCCAGGTGTAGTAGCCGAGGTTGAAGATGCGCTCGCGGTCGCGCAGCGACAGCTCCTGGAGGTGGTCGGTGGCGGCGCCCCGCAGGTGCTGGCCGAAGACCTCGGGAGCGCTCAGCGGGCCAAAACCCAGCGGGAAGCGCTGGCGCTCGATCTTCTCCAGCTCGCTGGTGTAAAGCTCGGCGCCGTCGGTGGCGACGGTGGCCACCACGTCGTGCCGGCCGAGCCCCAGGTACCTGGCGAGCTTGATCGAGGCCACCAGGTTGCACAGCGACGACAGCCCCAGCCGCGGCAGCCCAGCCTCCGTCTCCGGCGTCAGCTCGCAACGCTCCGCCAGGAAGCGGCGGCCGGTCTCGGTGTTGAAGAGCAGGAAGAGCGAGTCGGTGGTCGCGTCGGAGACGGCGATGGCGAAGTCCGTTCCCATCACGTTGTGGATCAGCGGGATGTGCTTGTCACCGATGCCCTGGATGTTGTGCTCGCCAAAGCCGTTGTAGAGCAGGGTCGGGCACTCGAGCGCTTCGACCGCGGCGGTGAGCGAGCCGTAGCGCTTCTTCAGAGCGTCACCGGCGGCCAGGGTGCCCGCCGAGCCGGTGGCGGAGACGAAGGCACGCAGGCTCAGCTCCTCCAGCGGATCGTCGCCGGCCACCTCGTCGGACACGAGCCGCGGCTCCGTCGAGCGATGCTCCTCGGCCAGGTGCTCGAACACCTTGGCCACCGCCGGACCGGTGCACAGGCGATGGACCAGGTAGTTCCCGAGCTCTGAGAACTGGTTGAAGATGATGTTCTTTGGGTCCTTCTCCAGCTCCCGGCAGCGGTCGTAGATCTCCTTGACGTTGCTCTCGGTGCCCGGGGTGCGGATGATGTCGTTGGGGTCGGTGACCCAGCGCTCCAGCCAGTCGAACCGCTCGCGGCTCATGCCTTCCGGCAGCACCGCGACGCCGTGGCAGCCGAGGATCCTCGACACGGCGACACCGCCCCGGCAGTAGTTGCCGGTGGACGGCCACACCGCCCGGTGATGGGTGGGGTCGAACTGGCCGGTGACCACCCGCGGTGCCAGACAGCCGTAGCTGGCGAGCACCTTGTGGGCATGGATCATGGGGAAGCGGTCGGCGAGCAGCAGGACGATCCGCGCCGGCACCCCGGTGAGCGAGTCCGGCAGCTCGAGGTACTCGGGCACCGCGCGCAGCGCCCCCGGGTCCTCGTCGTTGTACCAGTGGATGCGGAAGAGGTTGAGGGGGTCCGGGGCGTCAGGGTCGATCCCCGCGAGCTTCTCCCGCACGTCCTCCGGGATGCGTTGGGGCTCCGCCAGCTCGGCGAAGGTGGGCAGCCGGACGCCGGCCTGGCGGAAGTGCTGAACCCCGCGAGCATACGCCTCGCGGTCGACGATGTGGCTTTCGAGTCCCAGGCTGGGCACCGGCGGTCTCCCTCGGGGTGCTGTCGGTTCGGGCTTGCGATTTGATTCGGGTCGGGAACGCAGTCTACCGACCCGGCAGTCTATGCGGCAGGGAAGCGTTGCCACAACCGCGGGGCTTTCTCCCGCGCCTTGGCCCGGATCTCCTCGACGTCGGCGGTGAGCAATGCCCGTTCAGAATGCGGCTAGCTCCGCTTCGCCCGAGTTCGATGCCGGGCAGCTTGCTCTCGACCTACCTGTTTTCGTGCTCCGCTATGGTTTAGGCGCCACTTCATCATCGCTTCGCTCACTCCGTAGTGTAGAGCGCTCAGTCGCACGTCGCGATTCTTGCGGACGATCTCTAATGCGGCTTGACGAGGCACCAGCAACTCGCCAGCAAGCCAGTCGGCCTCACGCTCCATCATTTGATCCCACCGACGGCAGCCGGCCTCTAGAATTTCGCTGGGCGGTTCGTGCTTCAATAGGAGGTGAGAGACCTCGTGGACGATGTTGCTGGCTTGTCTGCCAACGGAATGGACTGGGTTCGCAACGATTAACCGCACCCCGCCCCGCTCGAAGAGCGCCGCCGAGAACTCGCGCTTTCCCCTTCCCAGCAAGTGGCGTACTGAGTATTCGGGCATCCCCGCGGCAACGAGTTCTGGTACTTCCCTAATTGGTACCCGTACATGTTCGGCAAGTGCGCGGGGATCGAGTCGTTCCCGAAAATTCAAGCCCATCTCGGCCCTAACAGCCATCGCCAACCTCTCGGCTTCCGCCTTGAATCCACGGCGATAGTCACCCGCCATCCTCATCCTCCGACACGCCTCCTTGACCAGAGTCCATTAACCGCTCTACAGCACCCAAGAGATCCTGCAAGGCATCCACGGTCTTGGGAGTCAAGTTCTTGTCAGCGCGAAGATGGGTAGAAAGCACAGCCAGGGTCCTGCGGCTAGCGACCGTTTCACCTTCGGGCCCGCGTAGGAAATCGCCGGCCGGCGCACCAAGCCAGTCAACAAGAGTAGCGAAACTGTCGACATCAGGTCTCTTTCCCTGGGCCATTCGACTGAGAGTCGAAGGGCTCACCCCTGCCGCCTCCGCCACCTGACGCCACGAGAATTTCTTTACTCGTCGCTGCTGGTCTAGAGCATCGTATAGAGCTTGCACATCGAGCTTGGCCTTGTTTGGATGGGCTCCCATGTTTAGACCTTAGTGCAGTTGTTCGCCTCTTGCAATCCTCTTCGGATCGTGCTAGAGTGAATCAAGTGTTCGACTCAAGCAATCAACGAGGAGACCGAAGCTATGACGAAGAGCGTGACCATTGTGGTAAACGGAAGGGAACTGCAGGTCCCGAAGGAAGACCTCTCTTTCGAGGAGATTGCGAATCTGGCGTTTAACGACACGGCAAGTGCCAACACGATTTTTACCATCACCTACAAACGGGGCCAAGGCCACAAGCCGGAGGGCAGCCTCGTTAAAGGGGATTCGGTGAAGGTGAAGGAGGGAATGATCTTCAATGTCACAAGAACTGATAAGTCGTAGTAGCGATCTGCGGCGACTCCAGGATGAGGGATACGAAGTCAGCATCGTTTCGGGCCACCTTCTTGTGAGCCATGTTCCCTATGTCAGCCCCGGAAAAGAGGTTAAGTTCGGCACTCTAGTGTCAGCTTTAACCCTCGCCGGCGAGCGTACCGCTCGCCCAAACACTCATGTAGTGTACTACATTGGCGAGCAGCCTTGTGATAAGGATGGCCAAGAAATACTCCAGATCAAGCACCAAGTTGGAGACAAGAAGCTGGTAGAAGGACTTACGGTAAACCGTTCTTTTTCAAACAAGCCAGCAGGAGGTTATCCTGACTACTATGACAAGATGAGCACCTATGCGCGAATCATTTCTGCTCCCGCTGAGTCCATAGATCCTGAGGTGACAGCCAAGACGTTCATCGTCAGCAACACTAATCACGACTCGGTGTTTAGGTACACTGACACTGCAACATCTCGGGCGGAGATCGGGACTCTGACTGAGTTACTAGAAGGATACAAGATTGCCATCGTAGGCTTGGGTGGTACTGGGTCGTACGTCCTCGATCTGATCGCAAAGACTCCGGTAGCCGAGATTCACCTGTTTGATGGAGATCGGTTCCATCAGCACAGTGCCTTCCGGTCACCCGGCGCCCCCTCCCTGGAAGAGCTGAGGCGGTCGCCGTATAAGGTTGAGCATTTTGGTGCTATCTACTCAGCCATGCATCAGTGCATTAAGGCGCACCCGTTTTTCATTGACAACCAGAATTCAGAGGCGCTTTCAGGTGTAGATTTTGTGTTCCTGTGCGTGGATCGCCCTGAGGCTAGGGAGTCAGTGATTCAGGCGATGCACCTATACGACAAACCTTTCATCGATGTGGGGATGGGTGTGATGTGGGCAGAGGAAAGCCTCATCGGCATATTACGTGTATCAGTCAGCACTCCTGAACAACGAGCCGGGGAGCGGCGCGTCCCGTTGGTCAAGGCAGAGGCAGGTGATGACTACAGTAGAAATATTCAGATCGCCGACCTAAATTGCCTGAATGCTGCATTAGCAGTGATCCGTTGGAAGAAACTATGTGGCTTTTATCAAGACCTTGAGGGGGAACATTTTTCTGCGTATACACTTAATGTCAATCAGTTATTGAGCGCCGAGTACTAATATGGAAAGCAAGAAAGTAGTCCGACATAAGTTTGTGAAGTCGATTCCCCGAGAGCTTGAGGACGGCGTCATCTACATCAGCGTAGAGTATGGAACAGCTGTCCACATGTGTTGCTGTGGCTGTGGCGAGAGAGTTGTGACGCCACTTACACCCACGGACTGGAAAATGACTTACGATGGCGAGAGTATAACTCTAGATCCCTCGATCGGGAATTGGGAGTTCGAGTGCGGGTCGCATTACTGGATCAGCCGAAACCGGGTGCGATGGTCGCGCAAGTTTACAACCGAGGAGATATTGGAGGGGCGCGAACTAGACCGACGGCAGAAACGAGATTTTTTCGCCGCAAAGAAGCGTCAAGTGTTTACAGACAATCATGAGTAAGAGAGTCCGCCAGATGAAGACAATTCTGGTCTTCGTCGAGGTCAGGGATCTTCACATGCGCCGGGCAACCGTTGCCACAACCGCGGGGCTTCCTCTCGCGCCCGCGCCCGGATCTCCTCGACGTCGGCGGTGAGCAGCTCGCCGTCCTTGACCACCTGGCGGCCGGCGACCCAGACGTTCCTCCCGCTGCCGTTCTCGTCGACCCGGTCGCCTTCTAGCGAGCCCAGCCGCTCCGCTGCCAGCTTCCAGCCCCCGGCGAGGCGGCGGGGCAGATCGTCGAGATCGTCGCCGTGGGCCTGGGCCTGCTCTTCCAGCGCCTCGGCCTCGTCGTCCATCCGCGCGGGATAGCCGTCCGTGCCCACCGCCACGCGCGAGCTGGCGGTCAGCTCCCCGGGGTAGCCCACCCGGTTGCCGCGGTTCGAGCGCGGGTTCTGGACGATCCACAGCCCGCGCTGGTCGGCGAGACGCACCTGCTCCTCGGAGCACCACACGGCGTGGGCGAGGATCGAGCCGGGGGGTAGGGCGCCGCGTTCGAGCATCCGTTCCAGCGGTCCCGGGTAACCGCGCTCTTGGGCGTCCTCGACGTCGACGCCGTCCTCAGCGAGGTGGACGTGGCAGACGGTGTCAAGCTCGCGACACAGGTCCCCGGCCTCCTCCAAGGTCTCGTCGGAGACGGTGAACGAGGCGTGGAGCCCCACCACGCCGGTGACCAGCGGTCGCTGATTGTCGAGTAAGAATCGCCGGCACTCGGCGAGCCCCCGGCGCGCCTCCTCGCGGCCGCCGTTGCGCTCGGTGGCGCCAAAGCAGAGCAGGGCACGGATGCCCAGCTCCTGGCAGGCGTCGGCGAGGATGTCGAGCGAGCCCTCGATGAACGAGGGCGACTCGTGGTGGTCGATGAGGACGGTGGTGCCGGCGAGCAGCGATTCGGCGGCGTAGAGCCGTGCGGAGGCGCGCAGCGAGCTCTCGTCCAGCGCCCGGTCGAGCCTCCACCAAACCCGTTGGAGGATCTGGAGGAAGTTCTCCGGCGGCGGCTCCGGCTCCGGCATGCCGAACGGGGCGAGGGCGCTGTAGATGTGGGTGTGGGCGTTGACCCGGCCCCGTTCGGTGTCGGCGGGCGAGGGAACGACGGCGGGATCCGTCATACCGGAACCCGCTCCGGCCGGGGCTTCTTCTTGGCTGCCGTCTCCGCTACCGGCTTCACCTTGCGGCCACGGATCTTACCCACGGACATCGCCTGGGCGGCCGGGGAGTCCTTCATCGGCAGCACGGTGCGATGGATGCCGTCGAAGGCGGCGAGGGCCCCGGCGACCGCTCCGGCGGTGGGCACCAGACCGATCTCGCCCACGCCCTTGGCGCCAAAGGGGCCTTCCGGCTCCGGCTCCTCGACCAGCACCACCTCGACCTCCGGCATGTCCTTGGGGCGCAGCACTCCGAGCTCGCGTAGCTTGAAGGTCACCGGCATGCCGTCCGGGCAGGGCAGCTCCTCGGTCAACGCGTAGCCCAGACCCATGTGCACCGAGCCCTCGATCTGGCCCTCGCACATCGCCGGGTTGATCGCGCGGCCGACGTCGTGGGCGGCGATCACGCGCTCTACCCGGCCGTCCTCGTCGAGCACGACCACCTGGGTGGCGAAGCCGTAGCTGGTGTGGGTTTTGGGGGTCGTCCCCGGAGCCTCCTGCCCCGGCGCGGTGGTGTCGTTGATCAGCACCTCGCCCTCGTAGATCCGGCCGGCGAGCTGCTCGAGGCTCTGACCCGCGTCCAGGGCATCGAGATCTTTCTTGAGCTTCTGTCCGGCCACCTGCACCGCACGGCCGCCGAACAGCGTCGCGCGCGAGCCGGTGGTCTGGCCGCAATCGAGCTCGAAGGTGGAGTCCACCCGCGGCCGGAAGGTCGACGCCGGCAGCCCGGTGACCTCGACCGCGCATTGCACCAGCACCGTCAGCAGCCCCTGACCCATCTCCGTGTAGCCGTTGTAGAGCGAGACCGTACCGTCCCCTTCCACCACCAGCCGCGCCTTGCCCCACTCGGGGGCGCCGTTGCCGATGCCGCTGTTCTTGATGCCGCAGGCGATGCCCACCGCGCGGCCCGCTTGCAGCGCTTCGTAGTAACGGTCCTTGACCGCTTCCAGCGACTTCTTGACCCCCACCGACTTCTCCAGCACCTGACCGGTGGTCACCGTGTCGCCCACCTCCACCGCGTTGCGGTAGCGGATCTCCCAGCCGTCCAGCCCGGCCTTTTCGGCCAACCGGTCGAGACAGCCCTCCATGGCGAAGTGGGCCTGGTTGGCGCCAAAGCCGCGCATGGCGCCGCAGGGCGGATTGTCGGTGAGCACCGCCTTGGCCTCGATGGCGACGTTGGGCACCTTGTAGGGACCGCAGGCGTGGCCGGCGGCGCGTTCGAGCACCTTCGACCCCACCGAGGCGTAGGCGCCGGTGTCGCCGATCATGTCCGCCACCACCGCGGTGAGCCGGCCCTCGGCGTCGCAGCCCGCCCTGTATCGCATCTCGATCGGGTGGCGCTTGGGGTGCATCCGGATCGACTCCTCGCGGCTGAGGGTGAGCTTGACCGGACGTCCGGTGACCTGCGCCAGCAGCGTGGTCTGCGCCTGGATCGACATGTCCTCCTTGCCACCGAAGGCACCGCCGTTGGGGATCAGCTCGACTTCCAGGTCCGCGGTGTCGATGCCCAGCACCCCGGCCACCTGGCGGCGGTCGTCGAAGATGCCCTGGCCCTGGGTGTAGAGCCGCAGCCGGCCGTTGCCGACCGGCTCCGCCAGGGCGCTCTCGGGCTCGAGATAGAGGTGCTCGATGCGCTGGGTCTCGAAGGTCTCGGAGACCACGTGCGCGCTGGCCGCGAGCGCCGCCTCGACGTCGCCGCGGCGGATGACGGTAGTCGAGAGCAGGTTGGGTTTCTCAGGGTCCTTTCCGTGTCGCGGATTGACCTGCGGCGCGCCCGGCTCGAGGGCTTCTTCGGGATCGAGCACCGGCTCCAGCACCTCGTAGTCGACCTCGACCAGGGCGGCCGCTTCGCGGGCGGTGGCCTCGTCCTCCGCGGCGACGGCGGCGAGGACGTCGCCGACACAGCGCACCTCTTCGCCTTCGGCCACCAGCACCGGCCAGTCGGGGTAGAGCAGCCCGACCCAGCGGTCGCCGGGGACGTCGCGGGCGGTGATTGCCGCCGCCACGCCGGGATGGGCCTCGGCCTTCGAGGTGTCGATGGAGACCACCCGGGCGCGGGCGTGAGGCGAGAGCACGACGGCGCCGTGGAGCAGGTTCGGCCGCGTCATGTCGTCGATGTAGAGCTTGTCGCCGAGGACGTTGGAGAGGCCGTCGACCCGCGCCAGCGAGGCGCCGACGCCGCCGTCGGTGACCGGCTCGGGCACCGCCTCGCCGCGGCGCGCGGCGGCCAACAGCTCGATGGCCTCGAAGATCTTGACGTAACCGGTGCAGCGGCACAGGTGACCGGAGAGCGAGCGGGCGATGTCGTCGCGGCTGGGCGAGGGGTTCTTGTCCAGCAGTGCCTTGGCCTGGAGCGCGAAGCCGGGGATGCAGAACCCGCATTGGAGCCCGGCGGCGGCGACAAAGGAGCGCGAGATGAGGTTTCGCTCCTCCTCGGTCAGCCCTTCGAGGGTGGTGACCTCCTTGCCGTCGGCCTTGGCGGCGGGTATGGCGCAGGTGGTTTTGGGCAGGCCGTCGACCAGCGCCAGACAGCAGCCGCACTGGGCCTGGGGAGCGCAGCCGTCTTTGGTGGAGACGATGCCGCAGCGGTTGCGCAGCGTCTCGAGCAGGCTTTCGCCGGGCCGAATCGAGAGCCGGTGGCTTCGGCCGTTGACGGTGAGGGCGATCTCTTGCAGGGCCATAGGCGTCCTTCCGACGGTGGATGGGGACGGGCTGGGCCCTCAAGCGTAGCGTGCGCAGGGGGTTGCGGCAAGGTCATCGCAGTGCAATTCCCACCTTCTCCTGCATAGGTGCGGAGCAGCGATGAGCAAGACGCGGAGATGTCGAAGGTCGGTTGACCTATGCAGCACTCAGACCTATCGGCAAGGAGGATGTTCTTCTCATGGTAGCCTTCCGGTCCCATGAAGAGCAGGGAGACAGGAGAGTCGTCCTCGTGAGCAAGAAGCGTCGCAACGTCCTGGATCTCATCGGCAACACATCGATGTTGGCGCTAAGACGGATCGTGCCAGAGAACGGGTCCAGGATTCTGCTGAAGCTGGAGAGCGAGAATCCTACCGGCAGCATGAAGGACCGGATGGCTCTGGCCATGATCGAGGCAGCGGAGGCGGACGGCCGTCTGGCACCGGGGGGCCTCGTGGTGGAGTACACCGGCGGTAGCACGGGCGTCTCCCTCTCCTTGGTGTGCGCGATCAAGGGGTATCCCCTGCACGTGGTGACCTCGGATGCGTTCGCCCAGGAGAAGCTCGATCACATGGAGATCCTGGGTGCCAAGCTCCAGATCGTGAAGAGCGACAGCGGCGGAATGACGGAGAAGCTGACGCGAGACATGATCGCGGCCGCCCGAGAGATCGCCAAGGAGCCCGGCAGCTACTGGACCGACCAGCTCAACAACACCGACCAGATCGCGGCGTATCACCGACTGGCCAAAGAGATCTGGATGCAAACGGAAGGGCAGATCGACGGCTTCGTGCAGAGTGTGGGCACCGCGGCGTGTCTACGCGGTACCGGGGAAGTGCTTCGGGGCTACGCCCGTCAGATACGGCTGGTCGCTGTCGAGCCGGCCGAGTCCCCCGTGCTCTCCGGTGGAGAGACAGGTGCCCACAAGATCGACGGTGTCGGTGCGGGCTTCGTCGTTCCGCTCTGGCAGGAGAACCTCGCCAATCAGATCGAACGGGTCTCCACGGAAGAAGCAGCGGCCATGGCGTTCCGGCTCGCCCGCGAGGAGGGTCTGTTCGCCGGCACGTCGACCGGCGCCAACGTGGTCGCGGCCTTGCGGTTGGCGGAGGAGCTCGGCCCCGGGAAGTCCATCGTCACCGTGATGTGCGACACCGGGATGAAGTACCTCAGCACGGCTTTGTATCGCGATCATTCCGGCCCCTAGCAGGCCAACAATCGAGTAGTCAAAACCGACGCTGCTTTACGACACTCCGAGGCCCATTCTTAGGGCAGTCTGAGGTGATCGGAGCAGCCTCAATACGCATCGGGAAGATCAATTTGCTCGGGGCAGGCGGTGGCAGGTCGCGCACGTCGACTCGAAGGCGCTGAGCCGTGGCCGCCGATTTGAACCAAGGGTCCTCCGTATAGAGGATTGACGCGTTCCGCTCCTCTGCGACGGCCAGGATCAGTGCATCTACCTTGAGCGCTCGCCGGGTGCAGCCACTCCCGGAACCCTCACGTCGTACTACGGGGATCAGATCGTTGGCAAGAACGGCTGCCGGTGCGTTGAGAGGAAGCAGTCTCAGGTCCTTGAAGAGCTGCGGATCGCAATGACCTACCTCGGCAAACGCCGGGGTGGGGATCGCAACAGGGTCACCTTGATTTCCGTGGAGGCGAATTATGGACCTCGCTCTGGCCAAGCCATCTCGGTGGCTTGACTGTCCACCGGACAGAGTGACGATGATGGACGAGTCGAGAACGATCAACCGATTCAATCCTCGTCCCTCTCCCGTGCTCTGCTGGCAAGCAGATCCTCAACGCTGTCCGTCGTCAACTCGACGGGCAATCGGCCGTTGTGCTGGGAGAGCACGTCGTGAAGATGGACGTCACGCCACTCTTCATCGAGGTCGACGACCCTCAAGTCGTTCAGCGAAAGGCTTACCGGGTCCCACTCGGCCTCGATGGCTAACTTGACGGTCTCATAGAGATGCCTTCCGAGGCGTTGAGACAGGTCCTTGTCAGCCACCCGGTAAGTCTTGGAGCCACCCCCAGGAAACTGGAGCTGGACGGTCGGGCCGCCAGGAGGCTCACCGCCGGCCCTCTGGACGTAGGCGTATACTTCGTCCAACCCTTTCAGAAGGGTGGCTTGTCGTTCTTGGATCCGTTCCCGATATGGCATATCAAAACGAACCGGCTGAGTCTCTTCGGCATCATCCAAGGGGATAAGCTCGACGTAACTCCAGGGTGTTTGCGTCGTGATGTTTCGCGCCAAGAAGTCCAAGCCCTTTGCACCGAGCTCCAGCGCCTCCGCTCTTCTCGCAAATGTTAGGACATGCGGGCGCAATTGGCTAGCGAACTCCGTATGAACGGATGCTAGGGAAGAGCCGCTCCCAACGATCTCGACATGTGGATTGGTCTCGCGCCAGATTCCGGGGTCCCCCCTTCGTCGGCGATCGAAGCCAAGAGATCCTGCAACATGCCAAAAGCTCTGACCGGCAGCATTCCGGATCTGAGCCTTCCACCGCCGAGCCGCACCTCTAAGAGTCTGTCCATCACCAAGTCTCTCCGATGGAGCTTACACTACATCGTGTAGGCAGACCCTTGCGGTACTCTTTCCCCGTGCCCTCCCTCCTGATCCAGAACGCAGACCTCGTCACCTCCGAGGACCGGTTTCGGGGGGATGTCCGTTGCCGTGAGGGGCGGATCGTCGAGGTCGGCGAAGAGCTGGAGCCGGCGTCGGGCGACGGCGAGATCCGCCTCGACGCTTCGGGTCTCCTGGTCTTTCCCGGGGGTGTGGACCCCCACGTCCACATGTCCTTGCCGGTGGCCGGCACCGTCTCTTCGGACGACTTCGCGAGCGGCTCGCGGGCGGCGCTGGCCGGGGGCACCACCACCCTGATCGACTTCGTCCACCCCGAGCGCGGCGAGGACCTGACCGCGGCCTTGAACGCCCGCAAGCGCGAGGCGGAGCCCTCCGTGATCGACTACGGCTTCCACATGGCGGTCACTTGGTGGGGCGACGGCGTGGCGGAGGGCATGGAGCGCTGCGTGCGGTCCGAAGGCATCGCCAGCTTCAAGCTCTACATGGCCTACCGCGAGACCGTCGGGCTACCGGACGAGGAGCTGATCGAGGCGATGGCGGTGGCCGGCCGTCTGGGAGCGCGCGTGCTGGTCCACGCCGAGCACGGCCCGATCGTCGACTACCTGCGTGCCGCGCTGGTGGCGGCGGGAGAGATGGGGCCGGCGAGCCATCCCCGCTCCCGACCTCCGGAGGCGGAAGGCGAGGCCACGGTGCGCGCCACGGTGCTGGCCCGTCTCACTGGCGCGCCGCTCTACGTGGTCCACGTCACCTGCCGGCAGGCCATGGAGGCCGTTGCTCGGGCGCGGGCCGAAGGCTGGGACGTCTACGGCGAGACCTGCCCGCAGTACCTGCTGCTCGACGACTCCGTCTACCACCTGCCGGATTTCGAGTCCGCCGCCTACGTGATCGCACCGCCGATCCGGCCGCGGGGCCACCAGAACGCGCTGTGGCAGGCGTTGGTGACGGGCGTGCTGTCGGTCGTGGGCACCGATCACTGCCCGTTCCATCTGGCGGGTCAGAAGGAGCTCGGACGCGATGACTTCCGGCGCATCCCCGGCGGCGCGGCGGGGATCGAGCACCGCCTCGCTCTGCTCTACACTCACGGCGTGCGTAGCGGGCACCTGGATCTCCCGAGCTTCGTCGATCTGGTGTCGACCCGACCCGCCAGGATCTTCGGGCTCTACCCCCGCAAGGGATCGCTGGAAGTCGGAGCGGACGCCGACCTGGTGCTGTGGGATCCCGAGGCCACGCAGACGATCTCCGCCGCCACCCATCACCACAACTGCGACCGCAGCATCTACGAGGGGTTCGAGGTGACCGGGCTGCCGGCGATGGTGATCGCGAGCGGGGAGGTACGGTATCGCGACGGGGAGCTTCGGGTGGAGCCGGGGTGTGGGCGGTATTTGGTGCGGGGCGTTCACGGCAGCGAGCCTCCGCGGGAGTGATACCCGTGGGTGAACGCCAATCCCCAGGGAACTTCCTTCAGACCCCCAGGGTCCAAGACAACCAAGAGCGTGGCCACGCTCCTCACTCGTTCGACCCACGAAGGAGGAGCACGATGTCTACGAGACCCGACAGGACCGCACCGAACGACCCGAGCCCCCACGACCCGAGCCTGCACGACGCAGGGCTCACGGCGCTCTCGATACGCGACGCCGACCAGGCCGAGGACCGCCGCCGGCTACGCATCACCCTGCTCCTCGCGGCAGCCTTCCACCTGGTGCTCTTCTTCGTCCACCTTCCCGCCCTGGCACCGGCCTTCGAGGTCGAGGCTGCGGAGCCCATCTACGTCTACCCGGTGCGGCCCCTGCCCAGGATCAAGGTCGAAAAGCCGCCGCCGGTGGCCCCGGAGCCCCGGCCCGAGCTGCCCACGATTCCGGTGCCCGAGCACCTGATGCCCGAGATCGTGCGCGAGCCGGAGCTCGCCCCCGTGGTGCGGCTCGACCTGCCACCGATCCCGACGGACTTCGAGATCCCGGGACCGCCGCCGCGGGTGATCGCGCCGGAGATCCCACCCACCTTCGGTCCCATCGAGGTCAAGGGTGAGGTGAAGCGGCCGATCACCCTCTTTTCCACCCAGCCCCAGTACACCGAGTCGGCCCGGCGGATCCGTCTCGAAGGCGACGTGATCCTGGAAGCGGTCATCGACAAGACCGGCCAGGTGACCGACCTGAAGGTGCTCAAGGGCCTGCCGCTGGGCCTCACCGAGTCGGCGGTGCAGGCGGCCCGGCAATGGCGTTTCGAGCCGGCGACGTTGCGCGATCGGCCGGTCGCCGTCTACTGGCGTCTGAAGGTGAGCTTCCTGTTGCAGTGACGTCTGCGAGCCCGAGCCTTCGAAGTCCTTCACCGCCCCCGGGGTGACCCCGGGGGTTCTTTCTTTGGTCGACACCCGATCAACACCCCGGCTCCCGACCGCGTAGTAGATCCCGACAGTGATCTCGATGGAATCCGGCCACGAGCTCGGCCAAGACATGGTCTGGCCGACGGGAACGACCCGGAAAGGAGCACCGATGAAGGAGACTTTGTGGATCCTGGTGGGAGCGGTGACGTTGTCGACCGCCGCATGCTTGACCTCCGGCGTCTCCGGAGCAGCGGCTGACGACGAGAGAGACGATGGGCCGCAGCTCGAAATCACCCTGGAGCACGGCTCGGAGGCGGAGCGCGGAGCCCAGGAGCGGTTGGAGCGTCTGCTCCGCGAGCACGATCTGGAGCGCTGGATCTTCACCCACGAGATCCTCATCGACGAGGAGACCCGCATCCCGCACAGCCATCCGGTGCTCACGCTCAACACCGACATCGAGGACGACACGGACCTGCTGTCCACCTTCGTGCACGAGCAGCTCCACTGGCTCGAATCCGACCGGCGGGAAGCCACCGAGGGTGCCATTGCCGACTTCCGCAAGATCTTCCCGGAAGTCCCCGTGCGAGGCAGCGAGGGGGCTCGGGACGAATACAGCACCTACCTCCATCTGGTTGTCTGCGATCTCGAGTACCAGGCCCTCACCGAGCTCATCGGCAAGAAGCGAGCCCTGGAGCACCTCGCGAAGATGGGCCACTACCGGTGGATCTACCGACAGGTCCTGGAGCGCCCGGAGGTACGCGAGATCAACGCCCGTCACGGTTTCCTGGTGCCGTGATCCGGCCCGGATGTCTCCCGGGTCATGCGCCGGACAGGTCTCCACGGTACACTACCGCTCACCATGATCTCGATCGACCTGTCCGGCAAACGCGGTCTCGTGATGGGTGTCGCCAACGCCCACAGCCTGGGCTGGGCCATCGCCGACAAGCTCCACCAGGCGGGGGCCGAGCTGGCCTTCAGCTACCAGGGGGAGCGGTTGGCCGCGTCCCTCGAAAAGCTCACCGCGGGCTTCCCCGAGCCGCCCCGGCTCTACGAGTGCGACGTCACCGAGCCCGAGCAGGTGCGGGCGATGTTCTCGGATCTGAAGGACGCCTGGGGCAGCCTGGACTACGTCGTCCACGCCATCGCCTTTGCGCCGCGTCCGGCCATGGAAGGCCGCTACATCGAGACCACCCGCGAGGACTGGCTGACGGCGATGGAGATCTCCGCCTACTCGCTGGTGGCGGTGGCGCAGCAGGCTGAGCCGCTGCTCAACGAGGGGGGCGGGTTGGTCACCCTCACCTACTACGCCGCCGAGAAGGTGGTGCCCAAGTACAACGTCATGGGCGTCGCCAAGAGCGCCCTGGAGGCGAGCGTCCGGTATCTGGCCTACGAGCTGGGCAAGAAGGGGGTCCGGATCAACGCGGTGTCCGCCGGACCGGTGCGCACCATCGCCGCCCGCAGCGTGCCCGGCTTTCTCAAGATGCACCGCCGGGTGGCCGACATCGCGCCCCTGGGCCGCAACGTCGAGCATGGCGAGGTCGGCGACCTGGGGCTTTACCTGCTGTCCCCGATGGCCAGCGGCATCACCGGCGAGACCGTCTACGTGGACTGCGGCTTCCACGCCATGGGGATGGAGCTCGGCGACGAAGAAGGGGGATGAGACCTTCCCTATTCCCCGATGTCCCGTTTCCGGGGGGTCCAGGCACCTTTTCCCCTAGAGGACTTTTCCGAAAAAGTATCCCTGTCGGGGGATGTGGGCTAGCTGAGGACTTCCACCGGTCTTTCCGATCCGTGAGGTCGAGACTCTGGAGGTCCCCGGCGCCTGCCTCCCCTGCGCACGGTCGAGGGTCGCCGCCCGCGCCTGTTGTGCTTGATTCGCCTTGGAGGCGAACATCTCGCAACAGCAGGAAGAGAGTCGGCCGCAGACACAGCCGTGATCCGAGCGCAGAAGCTGTGTGCCGTCGACGGCGAGGGCAGTCACCGGCCGCCGGTTGCGTTGGGAGGCGTCGGTCTTCCGCACCGGTGTCGATGACGAGATCCTGCCTCGCACGGTGGTCCAGAACACAACCATCTTCGGCAACGTCGGCCAGACCCGGCACCAGCGGGTCGAGCTGGCGGTGGACGTGCGGCTGCCCTGGAGCCTGGAGCTGGGATTGGGTTCCGGCTGGTCGGACAACACCTTCACGGATTTCGTCAACGAGGAGGGCGTCGATCTCTCCGGCAACGTCATCCCGGGTCACCCGACTGGCAGCGGACGTCGGTGTTCGTCCGCGGCACCAACCTCACCGACGAGCTCTACCCGGAGATCGCCGTGTTGCCGGACGGCCGGCGGGTGGTGATCTGGGAGGAAGGTCGCCAGACGGAAGGGGACGACGAGACCGTCCGGAATCTGCGAGCCCGCGTCGCCGTGCCCGCGAGCGACACCTGGGGGCCGCCGGTGACGGTGGCGTCCGGTGGTACCTTCCCGCGGGTCGCGGTGGCCCCGGACGGCCGTACCGCGCTGGCCTTCACCCGCCTCGCCGGCGATCCTGCCGCCGGAGCCGCCAGCGAGATCGTGGTCGTCGATCTCGATCCGCAGCTTCCCGCGGGTTGATCGTTAGAGCCCGGGCTCCAAGGCCGACGGCACCCACGCCGGCAGCGCCGGTGGCTGGCTGACCGGGGGCCCGGACCGCTTCGCCCGCACCGTCCGGGAGGACGCCCGCTGCGCCGGGCGGCGGTCGAAGATCACCTCCACCAACGTCGCCTCCCACTCCACGTGGCGGGAGCGGCGCGGGTCCCAGCGGCGGCACGGGCTGCGGCGGGTGAGCACGTTGAGACCGCCGTCGATCTCCACCGGGGCCTGGGCAGTGGCCACGTCGGAGACACTGGAAGCGTCGGAGGCACCGGTCGCCAGACCGATCTCGAACACCCCCCAGTCCCCGGGACGGGAGACCTCCCGCGCGATGGGCAGACCGTCGTGGTCGCGATCGATCCACAGACGGAGCTCCGACCACAGCCGGTCGCCCTCGGTCAGCACTCCGTCGCCGTTCCCCCCGAGGGTGGACCGGTCCCAGCGGCGGAGCTGGCCAAAGCCGGTCAACAGCTCGCCGGCTCCGGGCAGGCCGTCGCCGTCGACGTCTCGCCAGAGAAACGCCTCGTTCTGACGGCCGGCGGTCCAGCTCAGGACCTCGTCCCGGCCGTCGCCGTCGAGGTCGTAGCGCACGGGGTAGTAGCGGTCGGAGAGTCGCAACCCGTCCCCATCGAGATCGAGGACGAGGACTTCGGCGAAGAGCGGAGCAGCACAGAGGAAGAGCACCAGGGCGGACAACGAGATCGAGATGCGGATCTCCCGTCTGGTGGTCATGGAGGTTTCTCCCGGGTCGGTGGAGGTGGGTCCGGCAGGGTCGCCGCCGGTGAGGTCGAAGTCTGCGCGGGGTCGGCGAGTCGGTCCAGCACGTCGCGGCGCCGCCGATGCTCCCAGGCCGTGAGCCACATCTGCCCCACCGCCTGGCACTCCTCGTCGGAAACTTCCCGACGCCCGGCGTTGCGCTCGCTGATCAACGACATGATCTGGCCCTCGCAAGCGGGCCCCGGAGGCGCGTCCCGCAGCCCGAGCACGTGGCCCAGCTCGTGGGCGAGGTTGTGGGCCAGCGACCCGCAGGGCTGCTGCCGGCCGTCGGGGCCGGTCATGAAGTCGAAGAGCACGATCTCGGTCCCCACGAAGTGGCCGCAGTGCTCGCCGCCGCCGGTGCCGGGCCGGTAGCGAACGGTGAGCACACGGCGGGCTTCCTTTGTTGTTCGGGCGGTCTCCGAGCTCGGCGGGATCGGCTCGAAGGCCGGAAATCCCTCGCCGTAGCTCACGCATGTGCGCCAGAGGGCGATCGCCTGGAGGACGACCTCCTCGGGGACCTCCGGCGAGGCGAGCAGTCCGATGGACTCGGCGAGGAAGGTGTTTCGTCTCTTGACCCGCGTGCACGGGGAGCCGGTTTCCGCCGGGTCGCCCGCTGTGCCCAGGGTCAGCAGGGCGACCGAGACGGCGAGCCATGGGGACGGACGGTCACCGGGGGTCCGAGTCGCGCGCACTTTCATTGTCTGGCAATCCATGCGCCTTTTTCGTCATCGGCGCTTACCTTTGCTCTACGCCGCGACATCCGCAAGGTTCCCGACCTTGCCCGGATCGAAGGGGTGGGATAGCTTCGGATCCGGAGATCCAACGAGAGATCCAACGAGGAGGCTCTCATGCCCCGAATCACCAAGGTCTACACCCGTACCGGCGACGAAGGCCTGACTCGGCTCGGAGGAGGTCAGCAGGTCCCCAAGGACACCTTGCGCATCGCGACCTACGGCACCGTCGACGAGCTGAGCTCGGTGTTGGGAGGAGCCCTCGCCACCGGCCTCCACGAGGCCCTGGAGCCATCGGTCCGGCGCATCCAGAACGATCTGTTCAGTCTTGGATCGGACCTCTGCATCCTGGAGAAGGACAAGGAGCGGAGATCGGTTCCCGTGCTCGAGGAACAGCACGTCGACGACCTGGAGGAGCTGATGGACCGGCTGTCGAAGGATCTGAAGCCCCTGTCCAATTTCATCCTCCCCGGGGGCGCCCAGGGGGCCGCGTGGCTGCACCTGGCACGGACCGTCTGCCGGCGCGCGGAGCGTCTGCTGGTGACCCTGAGCCGGGAGGAGACCGTCGGCCCGCACACCCTCCGCTATCTCAACCGTCTGTCGGACGCCCTCTTCGTGATGGCCCGCTGGCACAACCACCAGCAGGGTGTCGAGGAGCCGGTGTGGAACAGCCGTGGGTTGAAGGGCAGCTAAGCGGTCAGGGCAGCTAGAGGACGGTCTCGCGCACCACCTCTTCGATCGAGGTGACGCCGTCGCGGATCTTCTGCAGGCCGCTGCCGCGGAGGCTGACCATGCCGTTCTCCAGCACTCTCTGGCGCAGCTCGGTCGAGCTGGCGCCGGCCAGGATCAGGTCCCGGACGTCGTCGTCGACGTCCATCACCTCGTACAGACCCACCCGGCCCTTGTAGCCGGTGTTGCTGCAGCGCTCGCAGCCGCGGCCGCGGAAGAGGTTGATTTCCGGCGCTTCCTCCTGGCTGAAGCCCACCTCCACCAGCGCCTGGGGCGGCGCGTCGAGAGGCTCCTTGCAGTAGGTGCAGATGCGGCGGACCAGACGCTGGGCGGCGATCATGTGCACCGAGGTGGCGACCAGGAAGGGCTCGATGCCCATGTTCATCATGCGGTTGATCGACGACGGGGCATCGTTGGTGTGCAGCGTCGAGAGGACGAGGTGCCCGGTCATGGCGGCCTTGATCGCCACCTCCGCGGTCTCGAAATCCCGGATCTCGCCGACCAGGACGATGTTGGGGTCCTGGCGCAGGAAGGAACGGAGCGCGGCGGCGAAGTTGAGACCGATCTGCTCGCGCATCTGCACCTGGTTGATGCCCGGCAGGTTGAACTCCACCGGGTCCTCGGCGGTCATGATGTTGACCTCCGGGGTGTTGATGCGCGAGAGGGCGGAGTACAGCGTGTTGGTCTTGCCGGAGCCCGTCGGTCCGGTGACCAGGACCATTCCGTAGGGCTTGAGGATCGCCTGCTCGAACACCCGCAACGACTCGACCTCGAAGCCGAGCTTCGTCATGTCGAGCATCAGCTTGTCTTTGTCGAGCAGACGCATGACGATCTTCTCGCCGAAGATCGTCGGCAGCACCGAGACGCGAAAGTCCAGGTCCTTGACCTTGCCCTGGATGCGGGTCTTGATCTTGATGCGCCCGTCCTGTGGCAAGCGCTTCTCGGCGATGTCCAGGCTGGCCATGATCTTGGCGCGGCTGGTGATCGCCTCTTTGAGCTTGAGGGGCGGTCGCATCATCTCGTAGAGAATGCCGTCGATGCGGTACCGGACACGGTAGTCCTTCTCGTAGGGCTCGATGTGGATGTCGGAGGCGCCGCGTTTGATGGCGTCGGTCAGAATGATGTTGACCAGCTTGACCACCGGCGCGGTCTCGGACTCCTCCTCCAGCGTCTCGAGATCGAGATCTTCCTCGTCGTCGAGAACCTCGAGATCCGTGTCATCGGTGTCGGTCAGGTCCTCCATGACCTTTTTCAGCTCGATGGCATGGGTCGAGCCGTAGTACTGGTCGATGGCGGCCCGCAGGGAGGCTTCCGAGGCCACGACCGGCTCGACCCGGTAGCCGGTCATGAACTTCACGTCGTCCATGGCGAAGACGTTGGTGGGATCGATCATCGCCAGGGTGACGGTGGCTCCGGCCTTGGACACCGGCAGGATCGTGTACTTGCGGGCGATGTCCGCGGGGATGATCTTGATCACCGACTCGTCGATCTCCATCTGGCCGAGATCCACGGCGGGGACGCCGAAGTGCTTGGCCAGCGCGTCGACCAGGTCCTTCTCGCTGATCGCGTCGATCTTGACGAGATTGGTCCCCAGACGACCTCCCTCGGTCTCCTGGAGATGGAGCGCCTCCTGGAGCTGAGTCTCGTCGATCTTGCCCGCTTTGATCAGGAACTCGCCAAAGCGATCCTGTGCGGCTCGGGTGGTTGGTGCCATACGTCGCGACCTCAGTGACGGCTCTGTTTCGATGCGATCAGGGTGCAAAGTCTAGCAGCGCATTGGAAAAAGGGTCAATGCGGCGTCGGGTCGGCTCGGGTCGGGCTACGCGTCGGACAGAGAGTCGGGCAGCGCGAGCGCCTTGTCGACCACCTTGCGGGGAGGGAGGGAGAGCAGACAGGCCTTCGCCTCGTCAAAGCGCTTGTAACAGAAGCTGCACGGCAGACGCACCGACAGCGAGCGCTCCGGTGCCCCGTAGGGTCCGTGCCGCGTCGGATCCGTCGGGCCCATCACGCACAGCACGGGGGTGCCCAGCGCGTGGGCCAGATGGGTGGGACCGGTGTCCCCTCCCAGCACCAAACGGGCCGCCCGCAGCTCGGTCGCGAGCGTATGGAGGCTCGCCGCCGGGACGGCGCGGGCGGCGCCGCCGCTGGCCGCCACCACCCGCTGGGCGAGCTCTTCCTCGCCGGGGGCGATGGCGACGCGGGCCGGCCAGCCGGCGGCCTCTCGGAGCCCTGCCGCCACCCGGCCCCACCCTTCCGGCGGGTAGGTCTTGTTGCCCCAGCCCGCTCCAGGTTGGATCAGGACGTGCGGCCCGGGAGAGCCTTCCGGCTCGTTTGGCTCGCGCTCCGGCGCCCCGGTCTCGGACCCGGGTGCCGGAGTCCGGAAGAGCTTGTCGCCGCCGAAGTCCGCGGGCTCGTCCCCGGGCAGCCCCAGGGAGCAGGCGACGGCGAGGGCGCGGTCCACCGCGTGCGCCGCCTCCGTGGTCACCGGCTCGTTGATCCACACGGCGCTGGATGGCTCGCGGCGTTGAGACTTCGCCAACCCCAGGCGCCGCGGCGCGCCGGACGCCCGGGCCACCAGAGCGCCTTTGTGGTTGCCCATCAGATCCAGCGCCACGTCGGCGTCGAAACGACGGAGCCGGCGGCGCAGCTCGCCGATCTCACGCCGCGTCCGCGCCGCGAGCAGCCGGTGACGCCACGGCCGGAAGCGCACCGGAAAGACCTCGTCGAGATCGGGATGACCCTCGAGGACCGGTGCCATGACCTCTTCCACCACCCAGCCGATCCGGGCGTCGGGAAACCGGCGGCGCAGCGCGGTGAGCACCGGCAGACAGTGCACCACGTCACCCAGGGCGCTGGTGCGGACGATCAAGATGCGCGAAGGGTCCGGCACGCGAAGCATCTTAGCCTGGCCACCTCGACTATAATGTGATGTTGTTGCTAAGATGTTGTATCCAGAATGCAAAGAAAGGCCGAGGAGGAGACGATGAAAGGACTGATATACGTAGTCTTTGCCGTGGCATCAGGAGCGATTGTGATCGGAGCCCTATGGGTCGCTACGCCGGCTTTGCAAGCGTCGGCCGACAACGGCCTCAGTCAGCCGAGCTCCGAAGAAATACTTCTTCCGCCCATCCAGAGATCGTCCGCCTACCAACTGGGGGGCTGGTGCTACATCGACTGCGGGAACAACGGTACGACGGACTACTCCGTGTACCTCGAATTCTATACTTGGAGTACCTGCGCCTGCGCTTGCGCTGATATGTGCGGGACGGAGTGCGTCAGCAACACGGCCATTTGCGGGGGCTTTTGAATCACTCCGCCCGAGACGGAGAACCTCCGGGGCTCGAAGAATCTCCCCGGAGATTTTCCTGGAATGCTTTCGGAGGCTAGGGCTCCGAAGTCTCTGGAAGCGCCTTCACCCTGGCGATTAGATCGGTCGTGGCATGGTCCTTGGGGTCACCCACCAGCCGCGTCTCCCCGCCATAGCTCCGCACCACGTCGTGCTCGGGAACTTTCTCGGGCGATCCGTAGTCCGTTCCCTTGCAGTGGACGTCCGGTTGCAGCCGCCGGAGCAGCGGCGCCGGGGTATCCCCCTCGAACACCACGACATAGCTCACCGGCACCAGACCGGCGAGCAGCTCGGCGCGCTCGGCGGCGGGGACCACCGGGCGGCCCGGCCCTTTGAGACGCTCGACCGAGGCATCGTCGTTGATCGCCACCACCAGCACATCCCCTTGCCGGCGCGCGTCGGTCAGGTACCGAAGATGCCCCACGTGCAGCAGGTCGAAATGTCCGTTGGCCAAGGCGATGCGCTCGCCGCGCCGGCGATGCCCGGCGAGGGCGTCTTCCAGCTCCGCGATCGTCACCACCCGGCCCATCGTCTCGATCTCCCGTTTCACCGTTTGCGCCCCGAGCCCGTCAAGCTCGACAGCGGAGCTTCTCGATCGGGGCGGGATCGTCGGCGACCGCCTCTTTCAGCTCCTCGGGCGAGAGCGTCGCCGTGCCCTGCTTCATCACCACGATGCCGCCGGCGTAGTTGGCCAGCAGGGCCGCTTCCAGCGGCTGGGCGCCGGCCGCCAGGGCCAGCGAGAAGGTCCCGAGAACCGTGTCTCCAGCGCCGGTGACGTCCGCCACCTGATCCGTGCCGTGGACCGGGAGGTGACAGACGGAGGATCCATGGAAGAGCGACATCCCGCGGCTCCCGCGGGTGATCAGGAGAAAGCCGACGCCCAGACGCTCGACCAGCCGGCGGCCGGCGGCGTCGAGCTCCTCCCCCTCCGGCAGCGGACCGCCGAGCAGCGCCTCCGCCTCCTCCTGGTTCGGCGTGGCGCCATCGAGCCCCTCGAGCTCGCCCAGACGATACCGGCTGTCGCACAGCACCCGGCATCCTGGTCCCAAGGCGTCCCGCACATCGGGTACCAACCCGGGCTGCACGCTTCCATAGCCGTAGTCGGAGAGCACCGCCACCTGTGGCTGCGGCTTTCGGCCCGCCCAGACGGCGAGCCGTTCCCGGAAGCCCTGCCGATCTTCCGCGGTCGGAACCAGCGAATCCTCGACGTCGTAGCGGACGATCTGCTGCTTGATGGCACCGCCTCCCAGGATCCGTGTCTTGGTCGGTGTGCGGTAGCCGGGGCGCGTCCGTATACCCTCGGTGGGGATCCCGCGCGCGCGCAGCATTTCGAGGAGAGTGCGGCCGCTGTCGTCCTCTCCCACGATGCCCAGGACCAGCGGACGGCCGCCGAGGGCGGCCACGTTGGCCGCCGCGTTGGCACCGCCACCCGGGATCGAGCGCTCCCCCTCGAAAGCGAGGATCAACACCGGCGCCTCGCGGCTGATCCGCTTCGGCACACCGGTGATGAAGCGGTCCACAACCAGGTCCGCCGCGAGCACCACCGACCGGCCCGCCATGGCGTCGATCCGAGTCAGCAGCTCCGAGGAGATGGGACGGCCGGGAAGGGGAGACATCGGCGGCGGATCCTACCAGAAACGAGGCGGATTCAAGGATTTGAACGAAGCTTCAAGGAATTGGGTTTCCGGCCGGGGCGTCATGTCGGCACGTCCGCGTGCCGATCCGTCCCCACCCGGGGACACCCCGAAGCCGGCATTCGGACCGATCCCGCAGAAAGGACGACTTTCTCCCTGCAACGGTTGGCACCGTCTGTGCGTAAACATTCCGAGAAGCTGAGCGACCACGGAGCTTGCCAATGACCAAGAATGCACCGATCCATCAGCGCGGCTGGGATTTCGAAGCGGCGGCCATGCCCTTCGTCGACGCGCTTTACAATACCGCGTACCGGATGACCCGAAACTCCGAGGACGCCGAGGACCTCGTCCAGGAGACCTACCTCAAGGCCTACAAGTACTACGACAAGTTCACCGAGGGGACGAATTTCAAGGCGTGGCTCTTCAAAATTATGAAGAACACGTTCATCAACAACTATCGGAAGAAGCAGTCCGCCCCTCCCCAGAGCGACTTCGCGGACATCGAGGAGTCGTTCGAGAGCCAGGTGAGCGAAGAGGTCACCCGCAAGGTCAAGGATCCGGAAGCGGAGCTGCTCGAGGACGTGCTCGACGAGGACGTCCAAAGGGCGCTGGAGGAGCTGCCGGAGGACTACCGCATGGTGGTTCTCCTGGCCGATCTGGAAGGCTTCGCCTACAAGGAGATCGCCGAGATTCTCGAGGTACCCGTGGGGACGGTCATGAGCCGTCTGTACCGCGGTCGACGTCGGCTGGAGGAAGCCATGCTGCGCTACGCCCGGGAGCACGGCTACATCCGCGAAGGCCAACCGGTCAAGATGCGAAGCCGCAGCGACAGCCAGGACGGCGACTCGGCCGAGGACGGCTCCGGCAAGGACGGCTCGAAGGGCGCCACGGCAGAGAAGACCGTCGTGACCAACGACGCCTGAGCCGTTCCGGGGCTCCAGGAATTTCGTCATCGAGGGCAGAGTTAGACTGGGAGGAGGCGAGTGGGCGACACCCTCGGAGCTTCATCCCGACGCCGCGCCCCATGCTCTGGTTGGCTTTCGATACCCTGTGCCGGAGGACGAGATGAATTGCAAGAGGGCGGCCGAAGTCATCTTTCTCTACATCGACGACGACCAGATCGAGGACGAGCTCAAAGACCCCTTCCAACGGCATCTCGAGCACTGTCCCCATTGCAAGCAGAGAGCGGTCTTCATCCGCAGGCTCTTCGTGGTGTTCCGCTCCCGCTGCACCCGGCACTCCGCTCCGTCCCGGCTTCGAGAACGCATCCTGACCAGCCTTCCCCATCGTCACTGAGCCCACGACACCGAGCCCACGACACCGAGCCCACGACTGAGCGCTATCGACCGAGCCCAGCTCTCATGATCGCCTCCCTGCGCCATCCGTCCCGACTTCCGGCCGTTCTCGGTGTGACGATCCTGCTGGGAGCTTTCCTGGCTCCGCAGGTCCGGGCCCAGGCCGGTATCGACCTGCAGGGCCTCCGCGGTGAGAGCTTCTCGGAAGCCGAGCTGTCCCGGGGTCCGACCATCGTCGTGGTGTGGGCCTCGTGGTCGCCCCGGGGGCGCGACGTGGTCGATCGCGTCAACTCGCTCCACCGGTCCTGGAGCGCCAAGAGCCGGGTCGTGACGGTGAATTTCCAGGAAGACCGCGCCACCATCGAAGAGTTCCTCTCCGGAAAGGGCCTCCAGGCTCCGGTGCTGATGGACCAGGACGGCGCCTTCGCCAAGCGCTACGCCATCACCGCGCTTCCGGGGCTGCTGGTCTTCCGCGACGGTCAGAAGGCCTTCGGTGGACGCCTCCCCGACGATCCCGACCGCATCCTCTCCGAGATCTTCCCCTAGACCCTCCTGGACCCTCCCGGACCAGGACCCGCTTCACGGCGCGTCCCCCATGGCTCCATCTCCCGTTCAACGCGGACGGTGTCTCCTTGCATCACGATCTAATGTCGGGGTAGCATCATCCAGCTTTCTCAATGCGCTTTCGATTGCGCTTTCGAGCCATCGCCGGCCCCGTGGGACGGGGTTTCGAGGGAGATCGGATGAGGAGAGGTCGGGTCACGAGTCGGATGAGGAGTCGGGTGAAGAGTTGGCTGAAGAGAGGTCGGGCGGTGAGGGGTAGGACATGAGGCGGCGATCCGGCTGGGTGCTCTGGCTCGGCGGGCCTGTCCTCGTCGCCGGCACCGCGATTCTCGGCTCACACCTTCTCTTTCCTCCCGCCGCTCCGGTCGCCCTCGATCCTCCCGTACCCTTCCGGGCCGCGGCCGCCCCGCAGCCCGGACCCGATCTGCCCCGCTTCGAGGTCGATCGCATCCCGGTGGAGCGGACGCTGGAACGTGGCCAGACCCTGGGGGACGTTCTCGGGGACTTGGGCGTGGAAGGCCGTGAGGCCCACGAAGCGGTGACCGTTCTGTCCGAGCACCTGGACGTCCGCCGTCTGCGCGCCGGGGAGCCCTACATCACCTTCTACCCACGGGACGCCGGGCCCGACGCCCGACCGGCCGCGCTCGAGTGGCGCCTGGGCGAGGAGGGCCGGGTCCTCGCCGAGCGGAAGGACGGCCGCTGGCAGGGCTCGTTTCATCCCTTCGACCGCCGGACCGAGATCCGGTCCGTCGCCGGCACCCTGGAGGACAGCCTGATCGGGAGCCTCGAGCGGGCCGGAGCCTCCGAGATGCTCGCCTACAAGATGGCCTGGGTGCTCCAGTGGGATCTGGATTTCAACCGCGACCTGAGGCTCGGAGACCGCTTCCAGGTGCTCTACGAAGAGGTCTACCTGGACGGTCAGAGCGCCGGCCTCGGCGGCATCCTGGCTCTGCGCTACGAGAACGGCGGCCGGATGCTGGAAGCCTTCCGCTTCCGCGACGAGGACAGCTACTATGATGCCGAGGGGCGCCCCCTCAAGAAGATGTTCCTGCGCTCGCCGCTGCGTTTCTCCCGGGTCACCTCCCGCTTCAGCCGTCGCCGCTTCCACCCGGTGCTCAAGCGGTACCGGCCCCACTACGGGGTCGACTTCGGCGCTCCCGTCGGCACTCCCGTCCGGGTGACCGCCAACGGCGTGGTCACGTTCGCCGGCTCGAGCGGCGGCGCCGGCCGGATGGTCAAGGTCCGGCACCCCAACGACTACCTCACGGCCTACCTCCACCTGTCGCGCTTCGCCAAGGGGACGCGCCCCGGCCGCCGGGTCCGGCAGGGAGACCTGATCGGTTACGTGGGATCGACCGGCCTGGCCACCGGACCGCACCTCGACTATCGGGTCCAGCACCGCGGGCGGTGGATCGATCCCCTGTCCCTCAAGAGCGTGCCGGCCGAGCCCATCGGCGAGGAGGACCTGGCGGAGTTCCGGCTGTGGCGGGACGCCCTGCAGGCGAGCCTCGATCGAGGCGTGCCGCTACCGGACGGTCTGCTGGAGCCGAGACCCGAGGACCCGCCACGGCTCGCCGCCTCCCCGGCCGTGGGGGTCGCGACCGCCCGCTGAGCTAGCGCCGTCGCCGCCGCAAGACGCCGCACCCCCCATGCCTGCACCGTCCCGATCTCCGTCCGTCCCCGACGGGCCCGGCGCGGTGAAGGCTCGGGCGGGCTGCCGGTTGGATCTGGCCGGGGGCACGCTCGACATCTGGCCCCTCGGCCTCCTCCATCCGGGCGCCCGCACCGTCAACCTCGCGGTCGACGTCGAGGTCGAGGTGCGCTTGGAGCGGCGATCCGAAGGCTTCGTCGTCCAACAGGGAGAGTCACGGATCGAGAAGGAGACGGCGGTGGCGCTGCTGGAACGCACCGAGACGGCTCTGGTCGGGGTCGTCGCCGAGGAGCTGGGGCTGCCGCCGGTGCTGGTGACCCTCGACAGCAGCTCCCCCCGGGGAGGCGGTCTCGGAGCGAGCTCGGCCCTCGCCGTGGCGCTCATCGCCGCCGGTCAGAGCCTCCTGGGGCTGACCGAGGGCTCCGCGGAAGGCACAGCGACCCACCGGGCGCATCTGGCACGGGACCTCGAGGCCCGTCTGATGGGTCTCCCCACCGGCGCCCAGGACCACTACCCGGCCCTGCTGGGAGGTGCCTTGGAAATCCGGCACCAGGCGGGCGCCGAGCGAGTGCGCCGTCTCGATGCGGACCTCGAGGCCCTGAGCGAGGCTCTGTTGGTGTTCTTCACCGGTATCAGCCACTTCTCGGCGGGACAGAACTGGCAGGTGGTGCGCCGCCGGCTGGAAGGCGATCTCGAGGCGCGGGGATTGCTCACTGGCATCGCCGAGGTGGCCGGCGAGCTGCCGGCGGCGTTGGAAGCGGGGGACTTCCCTCGTGTCGGGGAGCTGGTGGGCCGGGAGTGGGGCTACCGGAGACATCTCGCCCAGGGCGTCACCACGCCGGAGATCGACTGCCTGCTGGACACCGCCGTCTCCCTCGGCGCCTGGGGTGGCAAGGCCTGCGGGGCCGGCGGCGGCGGCTGTGTCCTGCTCCTGGTACCCCCGGAGCGCCGCGAGCGGATTGCGGAGCGGCTGGCTCAGACCGGGGTCGAGCGGCTCCCAGCCCACCCGTCGGCGGAGGGTCTGCGGATCGAGGTGGTCTCTTGAGACGCTACCGAACCCGCCTCTCCAGCAGCTCGTAGGCTTGCGGCAGGGTTCGGCCCTCTCCGAGCGGGAGGCTCTGGACCGCGCTCCAGCCCTCGGACTTCCACTCGCGGTAGAGAAGCTCGCGCTCTCCGAGCCAACCGACCAGCACGTTCCGGCCGTCGGGGGAGACGAAGATCCGTGTCGGTGCGTCGCCGGTCTGTGGGGCCGGGAAGACGGCCACCGGCCGCACCTCCAGGACGTGCTCCTCCGGGTGCTCTTCCGGCGCGGCCGTGCTCTGGCCCTCCATGGCGAGGAGCGTGGACTCTTCCGGAGCCGAGCCGACCAGGCCCTGGGACCCGAAGCTGGCACCGCTGCGGAGGATCTCCTCCCAGATCCGCTCCCCGAGCTGCTCGAGATCCGGTTCGGTACCGGGATCGCCGAAGCTCAACACGGTGTCCCGGACCCGCCCGGCGATGTAGTCGACGGCCGCCGGGTGGAAGCTGCTGCTCACGTGGCTGTCCACGACATATCCGTGCATCACGTCCGCCATCCGTGGGCGCGGCATCCGATGGCCCACGATGGTGATGTTGGCGCGTCCTCCGGCCGCCAGCCGCTGCAGCTCCTGGGGCAGCGCGTGGATCTCCGCGGTCATCAGCGCCCGGGATCGGGGATCGGCGAACGCCAGGATCACCGTCCGCTCGTTGCGTCCCCGGGAGACCGTCGGTGCGGTGACGAGAGAGAGCATGGGCTCGGTGGAGGTGTTGGCCGGCTCCTCCGCCAGGGTCGAGAGATCGAAGCTGGAGCTGGCACCGAAGGAGCCGTTCTCCAGGACCACCGGGGTGTACATCACCCGGTCCCCCTGCGGCCCGAGCTCCGACCACACCAGGTGCAGCAGAGTGCGGTGCTGAGTGACCGTCTCGCCCTCCGGACCCTCGAAGTGGGCGGTGTCTTGCGTGACCGAGAGGCTGGGATGGGAGCCCGGGCTCAGCGGATTGCCGGAGATCGTCAGCACCTCGGACCAGTCGAGATCGGCGCCCAGGCGGGTGAGGCGCAGCTCGGCGGCGGCGTTCTGCAGGCTCTCCCAGAACACGTACAGCGCGTCGGAGGTCTTGTCGAAGACGAGGCTGGTGGCACTCTCCCGGTCCGCGCCTTCCGTGCCGGGCACCAGGAGGTAGTCCACCGAGCGGTCGCCACGGGCGAGCTCCAGCACCAGCACCGGGCTCCGAGGATCGGCTTCGGTCCCGAGCGGGAACAGGTCGCCGTAGGTGCTCTGGATCACCCGGATCGGCTTGCCGTCGAAGCCGAGAACCGTGAGCTCGCTCTGGCCCAGAAGCGAAGCCGGGAGCAGAGCCAGCGTCAGAAGCAGGATCGCGAGTTTCAGTTTCATGATCTCAGGCTCGCAGGTTGATGAATTTGCGCAGATCGAGGGCGATCAGGAAATCCGTGACGTAGGGAAGCTCGGGATAGAACTCCTGCAGCTCCAGAAAGTGGACGCGGGCCAGCTCGTCGTCCCCTTGCAAGTTGGCGCTCTCACCCAGGATGTAGAGGGCGTTCTTGATCGAGTGGGAGTCGCCGATCGCGCGCGCGAGCTCCAGTCCGGCGCGAGCATGGTGCGCCGCAGATCGGGGCCGGTCCGCTTCCAGGTGCGCGAAGGCGAGGTCCAGACGGAAGGACAGCAGGGTCTTCCGCTCACCGCCGGTCCGCCGCAACATCCGCCAGCTCCGATAGAGGAGGTCGAAGCACGTCGGAAGCTCGCCGTCGAGGAGATGGCAGTAGCCGAGATTTCCCAGGATCGTTCCCCGGAAGGTGCTCGGAGCTTCCGGCAGGAGCCCCAGGGCGGTTTCGTAGATCTCGATGGCCTCGGACGATCGGCCTTCGACCAGCAGCAGGTTGCCGATGCGGTTGTAGGCGGCCGCCCGCCAGTCGTCCCGGCCCAGTTGCTCGGCCCGCTTGAGAGCGATGCGGGCGTGAAACAGACCCTTCTCCGCCTCCTTGGTCAGGTCGTAGAAGTACGAGGCGTTGTAGGCGGCCAGATAGGAGATCTCCGGATCGAGGCTGCGGGTGAGGATCTGCCGGAGTCGGGGCAGGCACGCCTGGCCTTGGCCGAGCTCGATCTTGGGGAGGCTCAGGTTGCAGTAGGCGCGGTCGACGAGATCGGCATCTCCCTGCCGGCCGGCCGATTCGTACGCCTCCTGGAACAGGTCCAAGGCGTCGCTCCAGCGGCCGTCCTCTTGCGCCCGCTGCCCGCGATCCCTCAGCTCTTCATACCTCGGGCTCGATGTCTCGCCAGCTTGTCTCATGGTGCGCCTCTCACTGTGCGTCTCACTCTGGGGATTCCCGCTATCTCATGAACCGTTGGAGCCGCCGTTCTCCCTCGTCTTCGGTCGCTCGTGCACCGAGCGCTCGGTGGACTGTGACCGCTTGAAAGAGATGAAGTCCTCCACCTCGCGCCGCGTTTTCTCGTCCATGGCCTTCAAGTGGCGCATGATCTGGAGGTCCCGCGGGGTGATCGACTCGTGGGTGAGATCCTCGAAGAACTCGCCGATGCTCAGCTTGAACTCGGCGAGGATCCGGAAAAGCGTGTCCAGGCTGACCCGGTACTCCCCCTTCTCCATGCGGGACAGATCGGATTGCTGGACCCCGATGCGGGCAGCCAGCTCCGTCTGGGTGAGCTTGCGCTCCTTGCGCAGCTTGCGGATCTTACGTCCGACGAGAGCGACCTGTCGGATCTTCCCTTTCGAGTCTCGGGGCACGTTCAGTCCTCGATCGTCTCAATCCTCGATGGTCCGCCTGCGGTATGTCAGCTCCGCATGTGAAGGATGAGCTTTCTGCATAGTACTCCCCCCTCGAGCGACTGTCAACACACCTGGGAGGTGCCGAGGCTCGGCCCAGGGTAGGCCGTGGATCCGCGGTGCTCGCGCCGGCTCGCGGAGCGTGCCTCGGCGGTCGAGCTTCGCGCGTCAGAGACCGGGCTGGACGCTCTGCTCGAGCAGCTTCAACGCGGTCGGGAGGTCGATCTCCGCGAGGGTGGAGATGTGGTTGACCGTGCTCCAGCTTCCCCCGCTGGCCTTGCGGAATTGCAGGCCGTCCTCGGTTTCCCAGGCGAGGACCAGATCGCTGCCTTCGGGGCTGGCGAAGAGGTGGGTCCTGCCGGGACCCGCGACCGGGATGGGGAGCTCGGAGGCGAGCGTAAGCCGCACCAGCGTTGGGACCTCCGGATCGCCCCCCGCCGGCTCGATCGCCTGTGCGGTATCCGGGGCGACCTCGATCACGCTGGTGGCCAGGGCGGGCCGGAACTGGTCGAGGGTCTCGCCGGAGATCCGGGCGCCGACGATGACGATCCGGGAATGGATCGTCCCCGCCAGCGACGCGAGATCCGGAGGAGGCTCCTGCGACACGCTCTCGGAGACGAGGGCGTGAACCTCCTGGGCCAGGTGCTGCACGCCTTGCGGGTTCAGACGCACGCGATGACCGACGATCACGATGCGGGAGTGGATGCGTCCTGCGATCGACGAAATCTCGGGGTCTTGGGGGTCCAGGGGACCCAGTCCGAGCACGAAGTCATGGACATCGTCGGCGAGGAGCCCCAGACCCGCGGGCAGGAGGTTGACCTCGAGCACCAGGATTCTGCGGGTCACCTGGTCGGCGAAGGTGATCAGGGTCGTCCTGCCGTCGGCGCCGACCTGGACGCTGGGGTGGCGGACGAGATCGTCGTAGGGATCCTCGGCGTCGAGGGCGATGGCGTCGCTGGCGAGCTCGTTGAGCACGGAGACCTGCCCCATGGTCTGCAGCTTGCCGTCTTCCAGGAGCAGAGGCCGGTACAGCGTGCGGTCACCTTCCGCCGTCTGCTCCCACCACACCACGTGGAGCAGCGTGCGCTGTGCGGTTCGGATCTCCCCGGCTTGGTCCTCGATTTCGAACGATTCGCGGCTGATCGCGAGCTGGGGGAAGCCCTTGAGGCTCCAGATGTTGTCCGACACCAGGTGGGTTCCCGACCAGGAGCCGTCCTGGAAGGCCGCCAGTTGGATGATCGGATGGCTGCCGATCCGGCCCTCCCAGACGACGTACACGGTGTTCGACGAGTCCTCGTAGAGGACGAAGTAAGAGGCGTTGGGATTGACTCCCTCGCTCTCCGGCACCTTGATCCATTCGGGCTCTTGATTCGGACGCAGGATTTCGAGGCCCAGGACCAAGGCATCGCTGCCCGCACCCTTTGCGCCGAACAGCTCGGACTCCTGTCCGACCTTGGCGAGGTAGACCTCGCCGCCGGCGCCCAGGCTGCCGGTACGGCCTTCTCGACCGGCCAGCGCCGGTGACGTAGCAAAGCTCAGAAAGCTCAGAAGGAGAAGCACAGTGAACAAAGCTCGAATCTTCATGACTTTAAGCTCCAAGGTTGACCAGCTTCCGGGCGTCCACGGCCAGGAGCAGGTCGGGAAGAGCTTCTTCCTGGGGAAAGAACTCGCTCTGCAGCCGCGTGTAGAAGCGGCGCGCCAAGACGGTGGCTCCGGCTTGGTTGGCGGTCTCACCCAGCAGATACAGTGCCTTCTTGGTCGAGCGGGCGTCCCCCTCGGACTCGGCGATCTCGAGCGCGCGGAACCCGTGGCGAATCGCTCTGCGGCAGCGCCCGATGTCCAGATAGGCGAAGCAGAGACTCAACCGGGGGCCGATCTGATAGCGACGGGCGGAGAGGCGCTGGAGCGCGCGAAGGCTGGCGAACAGCAGCGAGAACCCCTCCTTGTGGCGTCCCTGGATGATGCGGCAGTAGCCCAGGTTGTCGAAGATCAAGGCGCGCTCGACCTCGGCGTTCTCCGGGATCAGCTCGAGGGCTTTCTCATAGTCCCGGCAGGCCTCGTCGAAGAAGCTCAGCGCCAGCTTCATCCGGGCGATCTGGTTGTAGCTGCTGGCGCGCCACACCTGCCGTTGGAGACGCTCCGCGTAGCTCTCGGCGATACGGGCGTAGAACAACGACTTCCGATACTCGCGCTGGAGCTCGAAGTGAACCGACAGCGTGTAACCGGCCAGGAAGCAGTTTTCCAGGTCGGAGCTGCGCATCAGGGCGTCGCGCAGCTCGGCCTTGGGGGCCTCGATGCCGAGCTCCTGCCCGGCGCTCGCGCGGCCACAGACGGCCCGGTCGACGAGGTCGGGATCGCCGATCTCGTGCGCCACCTCCAGCGCCTCGCCGAGCCGCTCATAGGCGGTCTCGAAGTCGCTGTGCTGCACCGCCTCGACCGCCTGCCCCCGCAGGGCCTCGAAACGTTCGCGTTGCGAGTCGGTGCTGCGCGGCTCGAAGTCCAGCATCTGAAGGGGTGGCGCCATGGGGTCTTTCGCCTCGTCTCGTTCCGTGTCGGGTGCCGTGCCGGTCGTGCCGGTCGCTCGCAGCTCTCGGATCATCCCCTCGGCCTCTCGAGCCGCGGCCGCGGATTCTTCAGGTCGCTGACCTGCTGGTGCTGGAGCTGCTTGAAGGAGATGAAGTCCTCGACCTCCCGGCGTGCCTGGTCGTCGAGGGCGCTCAGATTGCGCATGGTCTGCAGATCCCGCGGCGAGATCGACTCCTGATGCAGCTCGTCGAAGAACTCACCGACGGTCATCCGCAGCTCACCCAGAACCCGGAAGAGGGTATCCAGGCTCACCCGATACTCGCCTTTTTCCATGCGTGAGAGATCCGACTGCTGGATCCCGATGCGGGTGGCGAGCTCGGTCTGGGTCAGCTTGCACTGCTTACGGAGCTGACGGAGCTTCCGCCCCACCAGCTCGACTTGCTGAATTCTGTAGCGGGTCGCCATGGTCTCTCTTGGCTCCTTCGGCCCTTTCGGCACCTCAGGGCGTCTTGTCTCGACTCCCCTCGACTCCAATCCTCGACCTATGCCGATATGACATGAGCTAGCATACCTGAAACCAGATCGTACGCGCCAGGGGCAAGCATGTCAATCGAGCGTGTCACTTCCGCGGCCACCGGACTCGGCTCCACCGTCTGGTATCTTCGCGCTGCCATGGCGGGCATCCAGGCAGGTCGATTCATCACCTTCGAGGGCCTCGACGGCAGCGGCAAGACCACCCACCTGCGGCGGGTGGCCTCGCGCTTCGCCGAGAGCGGCCTCGCCTGCCGGGTCACCCACGAGCCCGGGGGCACGCCCCTGGGCGACGCCTTGCGCCGGGTCTTTCTCGACCCCCGCTGGGGCCGGCTCGACGGCACCGTCGAGCTGATGGTGGTCTTCGCCAGCCGACGTCAGCACCTTCTCGAGGTCATCGACACCGCCCTCGCGGACGGCATCCACGTCCTGTGCGACCGCTTTACCGACTCGACCTACGCCTACCAGGGGGCGGGACGGGGGGTGGCGGCGGATTTGATCGACGCGGTGGACCGCATCGCCACCGGCAGGCGCCGGCCGCACCGGACGCTGCTCTTCGATCTGCCGGCCGAGGCCGCGCGGCTTCGCGGCCACTCCGAGAGCCGCTTGGAGCAGGGCACCGCCGACCGTCTCGACGCCGAGGACCTGGCGTTCTACGAGCGGGTGCGCCAGGCTTATCTGGAGCGCGCGGCGCAGGAGCCGGAGCGCATCCGGGTGATCGACTCCAGCAGCGACCGCGAGGCTACCGAACGCCAGGTGGACCGCGCCCTGGCGGATCTGCTGGGGGAGCCCGCACCGTGAGCCTCGCCGGCACCCACCATCTGGCCGCCGAGGGCAGCCTCTACCCGGCGGTCATCCTCCATGGCGGCGACGCGGCCCACCGCCGCGCGGTGGCGGTCGACCTCGCCCGCACCCTCCTTTGCGAGCGGACCCCCGAGGAGCGCCCGTGCGGCACCTGCCGCCACTGCCGCCGCATCGCCTGGCCCGACGACCCGGAAGCGCCCTACCATCCCGATTTCGCAGTGCTGGAGCGGGATCTCAAGACCTCCACCTCCGTCGACGCCACCCGGACGTTTCTGCGCGGCGCCCAGGTCGCACCGTTCGAGGCCCGCGGTCAGGTGTTCGTTCTCGGCGACGCGGAGACCCTCTCCGGCGAGGCCGCCAACGCGCTGCTCAAGACTCTGGAGGAGCCCCACGTCACCGCCCCGCGGCACTTCTTTCTGCTCACTCCGTCGCATCTCGACCTGCTGCCCACCCTGCGCAGCCGTTCGCTGTCGGTCTTCCTCGGCCCCGCCGAGCCACTCGATCCGGAGGAGGTGGCTCCGTGCGCCGAGGCGTTCGGTCGCTGGGTCTCCGCCTGGTCGCGGAGCGGCGCGGCGGTACATCTCCTGCTCGCCGCCGGTGCCCTCGGCGAGGGGGCCGACTGGAGCGACCCCCGCGCCACGCGGCCCTGGGCGCTGGCGGCCAACGCGGTCAAGACCACCGCCGAGCAGGGCGGCGCCACGCTACGGCGCCCCCTGCTGGCGCTGGCGGAAGAGCTTCTCGCAGCTCCCCGGATGCGGCTCCGGGGCGTCTCCAAGGACCACATTCTCGAGGGGCTCGTGTGCCGGCATTTGGCCTCGGTATCGGTGTCGGGCTCGCCATGATGGGACTCGGCAAGTCTTCCTGCGTTTGCTCAAGCGGGGCACCGGCGCTAGAATGGACGTTCTCGTTGAGCGGCGGATCTCCGCCCAGAAAAGAATTCCCAGATATGCATATCTTCCAACCGGAAGAGCTCGCACCCCGGATACACAAGGAGAGACACTCATGAGCATCATGCCCCAAAAGCCCCTGGCCAGGAGCCTGGGACTCGGCCTTCTCACCTCCGCTCTGCTGGTAGGCGGCGTCCTGCTGCCAGCCTGCTCCGCCCAGGAGGGGAGCGCAGAGGGTGCGGGTACTGAAGGAGACTCCGAGGTCCTGGCGACGGTCAACGGCGAAAACGTCACCCTCGGCGACGTCCGCGAGCAGTCCGCGGCCCAGCTCGAGCAGGTCGAAGCCCAGCTCGTCCAGTGCCGGACCAACTACGACCGCAACCGCTTCCAGGTCCTCGAGCAGGGCGTCAAGCAGGTGATCGAAAACCAGCTCCTGGACGCCGAGGCGGAGAAGCGCGGCATTTCCCGGGACGACCTGGTCGCCGCCGAGGTGGACGGCACCATCGCCGAGCTGACCGAAGCCGAAACGCAGGCCTGGTACGAGGAGAACAAGGCCCGGCTGCGCGGCACCTACGAGTCGCTCGCGCCGCAGATCAAGGACTACCTCCAGCGCCAGCGCCAGCAGGAGGCCCACGACGCCTTCATCAACTCCTTGAAGGAAGGCGTCAAGGTCTCCTACCGGCTCGATCCCCCGCGCACCGAGGTCGAGGCCGACGGTCCCGCCAAGGGTCCCGACAACGCGCCGGTGACCATCGTCGAGTTCTCCGACTTCCAGTGTCCCTTCTGCTCCCGGGTCAACCCGACTCTGGCGCAGGTGCGTGAGACCTACGGCGACAAGGTGCGGATCGTCTTCCGTCACTTCCCGCTCTCGATCCACCCCAACGCCCCCAAGGCCGCCGAGGCCTCGCTGTGCGCCGAGGACCAGGGCAAGTTCTGGCAGATGCACGACCTGATGTTCGAGGAGCAGCAACAGCTCGCCGTCGCCGATCTCAAGGCCAAGGCCGAGCGCCTCGAGCTGGACACCGAGGCGTTCAACGAGTGCCTCGACTCCGGCAAGTACACCGACAAGGTCCAGGAGGACATGCAGGACGGCCAGCGCGCGGGCGTCACCGGCACCCCGGCGATGTTCGTCAACGGCCGCTTGGTCTCCGGCGCGGTGCCCTTTGAGCAGGTCGCCGAGGTCATCGACAGCGAGCTCCAGCGCGCTTCCGGCGAGTAAGCTTCCGCCCGCCCGCCGTTCTCCCGAGTAGCTTGGGAGGACCCTCGACGCCGGCCCTCCCCGGGTCGGCGTCTTGCGTCAGTGGCTCGCCCGTTCGGCGGACGCCCGGGGGGAGGTACACTCCCGCCATGTCCGGATCGTCTTCCCCCGGCTCCCCCTCTCTGGGAGACCTCCCGCCGGAGGTGGCCCGCGCCGCCCTGCACCGGGTCGCCGACCGTATCGCCGACTACCTCGAAGGAGTCGGCGGCTACCCCGTCCGGCCCCGCATCGAGCCCGGCGACGTCGCCGCCGCCCTCCCCACCGCGCCGCCCGAGGAGCCCGAATCCCTCGACGCCATCCTCGACGACTACGAGCGGCTGATCGAGCCCAACGTCACCCACTGGAACCACCCCGGCTTTCTCGCCTACTTCGGCATCACCGGCTCGGCACCGGGGATCCTGGGCGAGGCGCTGGCCGCCGCGCTCAACGTCAACGCCATGCTCTGGCGCTCCGGGCCGGCCCCCACCGAGCTCGAAGAGCGCGCCTGCGACTGGCTGCGCCAGCTCCTCGGCCTGCCGGAGGGTTTTCACGGGCACATCAACGACACCGCGTCGACCAGCTCGCTGGTGGCCCTCACCGCCGCCCGCGAGCGTCTGGGACGCGACATCCGCCGGCGCGGCATGGCGGGCCGGGACGACCTGCCGCCGCTCACCGTCTATCTCAGCGACCAGGCCCACTCCTCGGTCGACAAGGCGGCGCTGGTGCTCGGGCTCGGGCTCGAAGGCATCCGCCGGCTGCCCAGTGACGAGCGCTTCCGGATGCGGCCGGACGCCCTGCGCGCCGCCCTCGCCGAGGACCGCGCCGCCGGCAAGCTGCCGCTGGCCGTCGTCGCCACCGCCGGTACCACCTCGTCCACCAGCGTCGATCCGTTGGCCGAGATCGCCGACGTCTGCGCCGAGCAGGGGGAGGAAAGAATCTGGCTCCACGTCGACGCCGCCTACGCCGGCAGCGCCGCCACCTGCCCGGAGCTGCGGCCGTTGTTCGAGGGCTGGGAGCGTGCCGACTCGGTGGTGGTCAATCCCCACAAATGGCTCTTCGTGCCCGTCGACTGCTCGGTGCTGTTCGTGCGCGACCTGGCCGGGTTGCAGGCGGCCTTCTCGCTGGTGCCGGAGTACCTCAAGACCGCCGAATCCGGGGTGACCAACCTGATGGATCTGGGGTTTCAGCTCGGCCGCCGGTTTCGGTCGCTCAAATTGTGGATGGTGATGCGCGCTTTCGGCGCCTCGGGCATCCGCGACCGCATCCGCGAGCACTGCCGGCTGGCGCGCGAGCTGGCGGCGCGCATCGAGGCCGACCCGCGATTCGAGCTGGCCGCCCCGGTGCCGTTCTCCACCGTCTGTCTGCGGGCCAAGCTAGAGGGCGTCTCGCAGGGAGAGACCACGCCGGAAGAGCAAGACCGCTTCAACGAGCGCCTGATGGAAGAGGTCAACGCCGACGGCTCGGTGTTTCTCTCCCACACCCGGCTCCCCGACGGCGACAGGGATCGCTACGTGATCCGGGTGGCGATCGGCAATCTCAAGACCACGCAGAGGGAGGTGGACACGGTGTGGAAGCTGCTCGACGAGGGAGCCCGGCGCCTGCTAGCGGAGGCGACACGATGAGCAGTACGAGTGAGTCCGACCGACGCGCTCGCGAGCGGCGCACCCCCAGGGATCCGCGCTTCATCCCCTACCGGCCGGAGCGTCTGCCGCCGGAGGAGATGGCGCGCCGCGCTTGGGCCTTCTACGAGGAGATGGACCACCGCCGCAGCGTGCGCCACTTCGCGCCCGACCCCGTGTCCCGCGAGCTGATCGAAACGGCGATCCGTACCGCGTCGACGGCGCCGTCGGGAGCGCACCGTCAGCCGTGGCTCTTCGTGGCGGTGGACGACCCGGCGATCAAGAAGGAGATCCGCGCTGCCGCCGAGGCGGAGGAGAAGAAGAACTACGAGGGCGGCCGCTTCCCGGAGGAGTGGATCGAGGCGCTGGAGCCGATCGGCACGACGTGGGAGAAGCCGTACCTGGAGACCGCCCCCTGGCTGGTAGTGGTATTCGAGGAGCTGTTCGGCTACGAGGAGGACGGCAGCAAGCGCAAGAACTACTACGTCAAGGAAAGCGTCGGCATCGCGTGCGGGATGTTCATCGCTGCGCTGCACCACATGGGCTTGTCGACCCTCACCCACACCCCGAGCCCGATGCGATTTCTGTCCACGATCCTGGGCCGGCCGAAGAACGAGAAGCCGTACATCCTGTTCCCCATCGGCTACCCGGCGGAGGAGGCGCAGGTACCGGATCTGCGGCGGAAGGGGCTGGAGGAGGTGGCTTTGTGGAATCCCGAGAAGCGTAGGTAAACATCCAGAAAGCGCCTCTTCTGTGCCTCGCCCGCCCAGCCTTGGCCTTTAGCTCGGAACCGCACTTCATCGCACCCGTCTGGACCGCCGTTACGAGCCCGGGGATTAATCCCCGGGCGGAGTTGCCGTTGCAATGGCTCTGTGTGCCGGTCGAGCCTCCTCATGATCGTTGAGCGCATGCAACAGTCCGAAAAAGTGCCACCGGGACCGTTGCAGCGAACCAACGACCCGGTCGAGAGTCCGGAGAAGCGTTGCGAGCTATCAACGCCCCGATCGAACCTCACCTTCACGGTTGCAGGCTTCCAACCGAGAAAAGCAGAAAAGTCAAAGGCGTTGCAAGTCTGCAACATCAAAGGGGAGCCTCCCCTGCGACGTTGACTGCCCGCAACGTCATGAAGGAGACTCGATCGAGGCGTTGCAGCCTCGCAACGGCATCTTGAATGCTCGATCAGATAATTCGATCGAATCCGAGCCATCCGAGCCACTCGACCCCCAGGGCCCGACTCATACATAGGCTTTGCGCTCACTCTGCATACGTAGTAACCTCCAAAGTCCCAAATACTGAGAGGTCTGAGAAGTCGGTATCGGACACAGACTGCCACCTGTGGAGGAGATGTCTCATGCGTCAAAAGGTCTGGAGGATCGCCCCCGCCCTCGCCGTTCTCGCTCTGTCCTCGAGCTTGCTGTTCCAATCCGGTCAGCCGCTGGCCCAGACGTCTCCGAGCCCGGATCCAACCTACGCCGATGCCCTGTGGGCCGGCCGCAGCGGCGAGGTCCTGAAGGTCGCCGCCACGGACGGCGGGGTGCTGCTCGACCTGGCCGACGGACTCGAAGCGCAGGCGGTGGCCGCCGACGAGCTGGCGGGCCAGGTCTGGGCGTTCGGCGCAGAGACCCTGCGATCCTTCGACTTCGATGGCACGCCGGGGGTCCAGGCGACCCTTTCCGGTCTCGACGACGCTCCTCCCCATCTGGCCGCGCACGACGGGACGGTCTGGCTGGGCGTCGGGGACGCGCTGCATCGGCTGGACGCCAGCGGAGCGCTGCTCGAAACCCAGACGCTGGACGGCACGATCCGCGGTCTTTCCGTCGACCCCGTCAGCGGCGTGCTGCTGGCGATCACCAAGACGACGGTGTTCAGCTTCGACGCCGACGGTGAGCCGATCGACGTCCTCGACCTGGGCTCCAGCACCGACCTGCGGGACGTCTCCACCGAACGCGGTACGGGCAGCTATTGGCTGGCCTCACGCCGGACGGTGGAGCGCCGCGGCGCCGACGGCATGGTCGAGGTCTCGGTGGAAGCCGGCAACAATCTCTCGTTCGTCGCCGCGGACGGTCTCGGAGGGGCCTGGAGCGCCAGCCCACAGGATCTGGTGCGGGTCGACGGCGTCGGTCAGGTGGCGCTCGATCTGCCGGGCTTCGCCCAGGGCTCCGGCTCGATCGTCGCGCTCACCGCGGATGTGCGCGACGGCTCGGTCTGGGTCGCCACCCAGCGGGACCTCACCCACGTGGCCGCAGACGGTGAGCTGCTCCTGGGGCTCGATCTGCAGGAGAACGGGTTCCCGGGCCGGACGTTCGACCTGGCCTTCTACACCGATCTGGTCGCCCCGGAGCTGACCTTCGACGCTCCGTCCCCGGGCGCGGAGGTGACCACGGCGCGGCCGGAGCTCCAGCTCTCGTTCGGTGACATCGGCCTCGGGGTCGATCCCTCCACGCTCGACATCGCCTCCGAGGGCACCTCGCTGCCGATCGACTGCGACTTCACCGCGGACACGGCGGTGTGCGGCCTCCAGTCCGATCTGCCGGCGGGAGCAGTGACACTGACGGCCACGGTGGCCGATTTCGCCGGCAACGTGTCGGCTCCGGCGGAGGTGACGTTCACGGTCATTCTCAACCGTCCCCCGGTGCTGGCCCCGATCGGCGACCAGACGGTGCCGCTGGGCTCGACCCTCACCCTCGATCTCGAGGCCGACGACCCGGACGGCGATCCCCTCACCTTCTCGGCGGCTCCGCTGCCACTGCCGCAAGGGGCGCTCTTCGGGGCGGCCCAGGGTCTGTTCACCTACACCCCGGACGAGGACGAGGTGGGCACCACGGTGCTCACCTTCAGCGTCAGCGACGGCATCGAGACCGCATCCGAAGCCGTGGCCATCACCGTGGTGGCGCCGCCGCCGGGCACACCGACGGCCCTCGCCGGTCGGATCCTCGACACCAACGATTTCGTGACCGGGGTCGAGACCCCCGTGGTCGGCGCCATCGTGCGGATCGGCAACCGCTCGGCCACCTCCGGCGCCGACGGCCACTTCATGCTCTCCGGTCTCCCCTTCGGCGAGCAACTGCTCCGGATCGACACCTCGACCGCGGCCCTCGCGCCGGACGGCTCTCCGTACGCCGGATTCGCCGAGCTCATCGTGTTGCCCGAGGGGGTGACCCGGGTGGTCGACCGGCCGTTCTTCCTGCCGCGCATCGCGCGCGAAAGCCTGACGCCCATCGACCCGACCCAGACCACGGAGGTCGAGAACCCGACTCTGAACGTCACCCTGAGAGTGCCTCCGCTTTCCGCCCGAAACCCCAACGGCACCTTCTTTACCGGCGAGCTGTCGGTGTCCGAGGTACCGGAGGCGCTGGCGCCGGCGGCTCTGCCGGAGGCTCTCGAGCCGGGGCTTCTGATCACCATCCAACCCGTGGGGGTGACCTTCTCGACGCCGGTACCGATCACCCTGCCCAACGTCGACCTCCTCCCCCCGGGCAGCGAGGTCGACCTGTGGTCGCTCGACCCGAACACCGGGACCTTCCAGATCGTCGGCATCGGGCGGGTGAGCCCCGACGGCTCGGTGATCGAGACGATCTCCGGCGGCATCCGCTCGGCTACCTGGCACGCGGCGCTGCCACCCACGCCGGGCTCCGACGACCAGGACAACAACGACGACAACCAGGATCCGGACAAGTGCGACGACTGCAACACCGGCTCGGAGACGGCACTTTCCTCCGGCAATCTGCAGGTACGGCACGAGCTGGCCCCCTATCGATCGCTCAACGAGCTGCGCAACATGAGCCTCGTCTACAACAGCGAGACCGCCGCTCCGCAGCCGGTGATCCAGTCGCGGATGACCATCTCGCGGCGCGCCGCGGTGCCGCGATCGGTCTCCTCGCGTCTCCAGGTCGGCGGTCTGGACCAGGGAGTCGACCGCTTTACCAGCACCGCCGGTCTGAGTGAGAGCGTCGACGAGGTCCTGAGCCAGGCCGTGCAGCTCGACGGCACTGGCCTCGCCACCGGCCGGTATCCCTATCGCCTCAAGCTGTCGAGCAACTACAGCAGCTCGACCGTGTCGTCGTTCCAGACCGGCGGGGTGCTGGTCCACAACCAGGCGAGCAGCCCGCTGGGGACCGGCTGGGGGCTCGATGGAGTCCAGCGCGTGCTCGAGCAAAGCGACGGCAGCGTGCTGGTGAGCGACGGCAACGGCGCGATGCAGGTGTTCTCTCCTGCACCCGTGGACCTGCGGGCTTGGCGGGAGGAAGGGCCGCCGGCCAACGGCAACTGGATCGTCTCGGGCGACGGCCTGTCGGTGCTCCAGACCGTCAACGGCAACCCGACCTTCTTCGTCAGCCCCGACAGCTTCATCGACACGGTGATCCGCGGCCGCTTCCGGGTGGAGACCACCGGCGACGACGACTACGTGGGCTTCGTCATCGGCTACCAGTCGCCGCTCGCGGCGGAGGGCGACGACCCCAACGACTTCGACTTCCTGCTCTTCGACTGGAAGCAGGCCAACCAGGCCTTCTCGGGCTTCACCGCCCTCGAGGGCTTCGCCCTGTCCCGCGTCCAGGGCCGGATCACGGACTTCTTCCGCTTCTTCTGGGGCCACACGCCAGGTCCCGAGTTTCAGGTACTGGCCACCGATTTCGGCACGGACAAGGGCTGGCTCGACCTGACGGACCATGACTTCGAGCTGATCTATCAGCGCAACCGGATCAAGATCTCGATCGACGGACGCACCATCTTCGATCTGCCGGGGACCTTCGAGCCCGGACGGTTCGGCTTCTACAACTTCTCCCAGGCCCAGGTGCGCTACCGCAGCTTCACCGCGGCGGCGAATTTCGAGAGCCCGCCGGGAGACTTCTCGACGCTGGTCAAGAACAACGACGGCACCTTCACCCGCACCTTCAAGGACGGCACCCGGTTCGAGTTCGACCCGCAAGGCCGCCAGTCGGCGGTGGTGGATCGCAACGGAAACGCCACGAGCTACACCTACGACGCGGCCGGACGGCTCACCGCCATCACCGATCCGGTGGGGCTGGTCACCACCCTCGCCTACTCCGGCGACCGCCTCGCGGCGATGACCGATCCGGCGGGACGCACCACCACCTTCGAGCACGACGGAGACGGCCGCCTGGTCCGCATCACCGATCCCGACGGCACCAGCCGCCTCTTTGGCTACGACGGCCGGGGCCGGCTGGTCTCCCAGACCTCGAAGCGCGGCTTCGTCACCAGCTACGGCTATGACTTCGCAGGACGCAACGTCTCCGTGCAGCGCCCCGACGGCTCGTCGCGCCTGATTCAGCCGGCGCAGACGGTGGGGCTCCTCGATCCCGCGAGCGGTCTGGGCACGGTGGACGACCCGGCTCCCGTGGTGCGGCCCGACCAGGTCGTGGCGAGCTTTACCGACGGCCGGGGCAACACGACCGTCTTCGTCACCGACCGGTTCGGCGGCAGCACCCAGACCTTCGACCCGCTGGGGCGGGTGAGCACGGCGGTGCGCGACGACGACGGCAACCCGACCCGCATCGTCACCCCCGGCGGCCGCATCACGGATCTGGTCTACGACTCCCGGGGCAACCTGGTCAGCCTGCGCGAGGCGGTCGGATCACCGCTGGCACGCGAGGCGTCCTTCGAGTACGAGCCGCTGTTCAACAACATCGTGCGTCTCACTGACGCCGGGGGCGCGGTGACCACGCTCGGATACGACGGCCGGGGCAATGCCACGCGGATCGTCGATCCGCTGGGCGGAGAGCGAAGGCTGACCTACGACAGCCGGGGCCTGGTGCTGACCAGCACCGACGCAGAGGACCGCGTGACCCTCTTCGCCTACGACAGCGCGGGCAACCTGGCCGAGGTCACCGACGCCGCGGGACGGATCACCCGCTTCGGCCGCGACGCCGCCGGCAATCTCGCGTCCCTGACGGAAGCGGTGGGCACGCCCCTGGAGCGCACCAGCTCCATGACCTACGACGCCCGCAACCGCTTGCTCTCCACGACCAACGCGGCCGGCGACACGGTGAGCTTCACCTACGACGCGGCGGGCAACCAGGTGGAGACGGTGAGCCCGACCGGGCAGATCACTCTGCGCAGCTACGACCCCCTCAACCGGGAAACCCGTTTCGACGAGCCAGGTAGCGGGGCCACCGACATCGCCTACGACGGCAACGGCAACATCCTCCGGGCTTCCAACGCCCTCGGGCAGACGGTGATGCTGCGCTACGACGCGAGCAACCGGCTGGTCGAGACCGAGGACGCCCTGGGGAGCATCCAGCGTTTCACCTACGACGTCGAAAGCAACCTGACCGCCTTCCAGGACGCCGTGGGGCGGGTCACCACTTTCGACTACGACCGCCTGGACCGTCAGATCGGCCGGACCAATCCGCTGGGTGAGTCCTGGACCTTCGCATTCGACTCGAGGGACCGCTTGACGCGGAGCACCGACCCGCGCGGGTTGGTGACCGAGCACACCTTCGACGATCTGTCGCGGCGCACCCTCACGGTCACACCCGAGCAGACGCTGAGCTACGTCTTCGACGGTGTCGGCAACCTGCTCGAGGCGGAGGACGCCGACAGCCACCTGGTCTTCACCTACGACGCCCTGGATCGGGTGTCGACGGTCGCGACCGTCGACGTCGGGGTGCAGCCGGCCGTGACCCTCACCAACACCCACGACGCCCTGGGCAACCGGGTCAGCCTCACCGACTCGCTGGGGGGCACTACCGCGTTCAGCTACGACGACGCCGACCGGCTGGTGGGTCTGGTGACCCCCGGCGGCGGCTCGATCGCCCTCGGTCACGACGCGGACGGACGCATCGAGTCGATCGCCTTCCCCAACGGCATCACGGCCGACCGCCGGTACGACACCCAGGGCCGGCTCTCGACCCTCGCCTTCCTGGATACGGGCGGCGCCGAGCTGCTCGGTCTGGACTACCTCTACGACCCGATCGGCCAGATCGTCTCCATCGCCGAGGGCACCCGGATCCGCACTTTCGCCTACGACGACCTCCAACGTCTGGTAGCGGGAGGCACCGAGGGCCTGCCGGAGACCTACAGCTACGACGCCGTGGGCAACCGCGTGTCGTCGTTCCTGTCCAGCACCTACCAGGTGAATGCGGCCCACCGGCTGCTCTCCGACGACGACTTCCTGTACCAGTACGACGCCAACGGCAACCTGACCCAGCGTACGGACCGGACCAGCGGCGAGGTGACGACGTTCACCTACGACGCCCAGAACCAGCTCGTGCAGGTCGACCTCCCCGGGGGTGGCGTCGCGAGCTATCGCTACGACGCCCTTGGCCGCCGGATCGAGAAGAACGTCGACGGCAGCGTCGAGCGGTATGTCTACGACGGCCAGGACATCGTGCTGGAGCTCGACGGCGCCGGCCAGCCGACCGCTCGCTACACCCACGGCAGCCTGGTCGATCAGCCGCTGGCGCTGGAAACCGGTGGCGAGAGCTATTTCTATCTCTCCGACCACCTGGGCTCGATCCGCTTCCTCGTCGACAGCACAGGCGAGGCGGTCAACAGCTACGAGTACGACTCGTTCGGCCGCTTGCTGGTGGCCGACGAGACGGTCGACAACCCGTTCACCTTCACCGGCCGCGAGCACGATGCGGAAACCGGCCTCTACTACCTGCGGGCCCGCTACTACGACCCGCAGACCGGTCGCTTCGTCAGCGAGGACCCCATCGGCTTCGCCGGTGGGGATCCCAACCTCTACGCCTACGCCTTCAACGACCCGGTGAGCCTCGCCGATCCGTCCGGGCTGATTACGCCTCTCGACGTGCTCGACGTCTTCTTCTTCTTCGACAGCCTCAAGGACTTCATCGATTGTCCGGGGCTGGGCACCGGCTTCAACCTGGCGCTCGACACCATCAGTCTGTTGCCGATCATTCCCTCGCTGGGCATCGTGAACCGCGCCGACGACGTGCTCGACGCGGTGCGGCGCTCGGATGACGTGGTGGATGCCGCCCGCCGGGCCGACGATGCGGCCGACGCGGCGCGACGGGCCGACGACGCGGCCGATGCGGGGCGGTCGCTGGACAACCCCGGGCCGGGCACCTCCGGCGGCGATCGGGCGGGCAAGGACTTCACCCCGAAGGGCAAGCAGGAGGTGATCGACCGCAACCGCGACGCCAACGGCGGCACCACCCGCTGCCAGCAATGCGGCGTCGAGACCGTGCCGTCCCAGAAGAGCCAGAAGGGGGTCACCCCGCCCTCGAACGAGACCCAGGTGGACCATATAAACCCCAAGTCCAAGGGCGGTGACGGCTCACCTTCCAACGGGCAGGTCCTGTGCCGAACGTGCAACCGAGGAAAGAGTGACAAATACCCGTAGGGGGTCCCGATGGCGGAAACCGACGAAGGAACCGAGGAGTACCGGAAGATCTTCTTCCGCTTGCAGCGGGACGAGCACGGCTATCCGCCGGACGATTGGGAGACGCTGTGGGCCCGGGAGGTCGAGCCCGGGCTCTTCGGGATCGACAACGTGCCGTTCTACGTCCGTGGAGTGAGCTGGAAGGACGTGGTGGACGTCGAAGAGCAGGAGAACGAGCTGCACTTCAAGAGCGTCGTACGGCCGTCGGGTCACAGCGTCCTGAGGATCATCGTCTACGATCTGCCGGCGGTGGAGGAGCTGCGGGAGTCGCTGCGCGGGCTGGGCTGCTCCTCCGAAGCGAGCCACATCGAGGGCTTTCTCGCCGTCGACGTCCCTCCCTCGGTCTCGCTCGATGAGGTGCGCCGCTTCCTCGACCCGGGAGAGGCCGCCGAGCGGTGGGAGTACGAGGAGGGATCGCTCCGACACGCCTGAGGATGAGTGAGGTCACAATCCGCCGGGGGTCTTCCAGCCCTCCCGCGCCACCAGGTAGGATCAGGCAGCATTTCGCCAGGACCTGCATTCCTTCCCGGAGGAGAAGCCCATGCGCTGGAGAGGCCGTCGGGAGAGCACCCGCGTCGAAGACCGCCGGGGAGCCCGGGGGGTCCGCCTCCCAGGAGGCAAGGGCGCCGGCATCGGCTGCGGCGGTCTGCTCCTCATCCTGCTGCTCGCCTACTTCACCGGCGAGAACCCGGTGCAACTGCTCGAGTCCCTCGGCACCTCCAGCTCCGTCTCCGGTCCTTCATCGGGTCTGGACGGGACGCCGGCCCCGGGTCCCCGGGACGAGCTGAGCCAGTTCGCCAGCGTCGTGCTGGCCGACACCGAAGACACCTGGACCGCCCTCTTCCAACGCGAGAGCGAGAGCTACCGGCTCCCCACCCTGGTGCTGTTCTCGGGCTCCGTGGCGTCCGCCTGCGGCTATGCGTCGTCCGCCGTGGGCCCCTTCTACTGTCCGGCGGACGGCAAGGTGTACCTGGACCTCTCGTTCTTCGACGAGCTGGCGCGGCGCTTCGGAGCCCCGGGCGATTTCGCCCAGGCCTATGTCATCGCCCACGAGATCGGCCACCACGTCCAGAACCTGCTGGGGATCTCCGCCGAGATTCGCCGCCGGCAGCAGGGGGCATCGCAGACGCGGGCCAACGAGCTGTCGGTGCGGCTCGAGCTGCAGGCGGACTGTCTGGCAGGGGTGTGGGGCTACCACGCCCAGGACCTGCTGGAGCCCGGGGACATCGAGGAGGGTCTGGCCGCCGCGGCCGCCATCGGCGACGACCAGATGCAGCGCCGCGCCGGGGGCTACGTGCGGCCCGAGTCCTGGACCCACGGCTCGTCACAACAGCGGGTGACCTGGCTGCGTCGGGGGCTGCAGAGCGGCGACCCCGACGCGTGCGACACGTTCAACTGAGGGAGCCCTGGCCGCACCACCTCAATAGAAATCCGAGCAGGAAAGGAAATAGCCGCAGCGGGGGTCAGGGCAGCAGAGCTTGCACTTGCGCTCCGCCAGCTCCTTGCCGCAGACGGGGCAGGTGCGCATCACGCGCTCGGGGTCGTCCGACGCAGGGGTGACGCGAGAAGAGGAGAGAGCCTCGACAGGGCGGGACGGCATGACCCCGAGTCTACCCGCTGGGCGGCTCCTGGCCGCCCGGCCTGGCTCAGTGCTCGTATTTCAGGGGGAACCTCTCGTGGATGCCTTCGGCCTTCCGCTCCTCGAAGTTGAAGACGTACCCCTCTCCGACGAAGGGGCTCTCCTCGTTGTGGCAGATCTCGCAGGTCGCGGCGGTCGGTACGGCGATCAGTCCCACGGCCTCGAGCTCCGCGAGCTTGTACTCCTTGTTGCGGAGCGTCATGTATCCGTCCTGCAGATAGGTGCCGCCCGGACCGTGACACATCTCACAGCCCACTCCGACCAGATCCGGGGTGTCCTCGATGCTGGTGAAGCCACCGGCCTTGCCGTAGCCGGTGACGTGACATTTCAGGCAGGCCGGATCCGTCGTGTAGTCCTTGTTCGGATCGAGGCCGGCTTTCTTCTTGGCGTCCGCCTGCTCGCCCGGCTTCAGTCCCTCGAAGGCCTTGGCCATCTTGGTCTCCTGCCATGAACGGTACTCCTTGATATGACATTTCCTGCATTGTTGGCTGCCCACGTAGGCATGCTCGTCGGCGCTCGCGGCGAGAGCCACGACGGTGACGACGAGAGCCAGGACGATCGAGACCAGCCCCAAGAGTTTTCGAGTGGGAAGCTTCACGCGGCACCTCCTCGGTGGGTTCGGTTCGTTTCGCTGTCGCGACGTGAATCGTAACGCCATCGTAGCCAAATCGGCGAGATTTCCGCATACCCGAATGGGCAGGGCGAGGGGCTCCCGGCTTCCTGGTGCAGCGAGCCCGGCGGATATACTCCCGGGCCGCATGGGGATCAAGAAAACCCTCGTCTCGACCGCGGCGGGCGAGCGGCTGCTGTCGGAGCTGGAAGTGCCGCTGGATCTCGACGCCCTGTCGCCGGGCTCCGGCCCCTGGGAGGTCGAAATCGGCTTTGGCAAGGGTCGCTACTTGTTGCGGCGCGCCCGGGAGGAGCCGCAGGGCCGCTTTCTGGGCATCGAGATCGCCAGCAAGTACCACCGTCGGGTGGCGCGGCGCGTTCGCAAGTGGGGGTTGGCCAACGTGGTGGCGCTGCGGGGGGACGGCCCCTACCTGATGTCCGCGGTGCTGCCGGAAGGCTTCGCGCAGGCGGTGCACGTGTACTTCCCGGATCCCTGGCCCAAGGCGCGGCATCACAAGCGGCGGCTGTTCGACCCGGAGAATCTCGACCTGCTGTTCCGAATGCTTCGGCCCGATGGCCGTCTGTGGCTCGCCACCGATTTCCTGGACTACGGGGAGCTGGCGGAAGCGATGCTGAGGGCGATGCCCGGGCTGGAGATCGAGCGTCTCGACGAGCCCTGGCCGGAGGGGCCGCGCACCAACTACGAGGCCAAGTACATGGAGGAGGGGCGGCCGATCCTGCGTCTGGGGGTGCGGATTCGCATCGAGGGGGCCAAGGAAGAGGACCGCGGGGCCCTCCACCCGGCCGGCGCAGCGGGCATCCACTGCGCCTGGGCCGAGCGGCAGGACCCGGCGGACGGGTGATGGAGGGGGACCTCTACCGACTTGGAATCGATAGCGGCGTCCAGGCCGACCAGCTCGTCGAGCCACTGGTCGCCGTCTGCTCGCGCAAGAAGAGATCGTCGATCCCCCAGGTGAAGAAGAAGATGTGCCCGTTCCCGACGCGCACCGCTTCCACGTCACTGGTGCCGTGGCCTCCGAACGTGGGCACGGCGCGCCAGATCCCGAAGGCGTCCCGGTAGAAGGAGTCGAGCGCGCTCGAGCTCCGGTTGCGGCGGAACGCCTGGAGCCGGCCGTCCAGGTTGGCGGCGGCCGCCGGGCTGTGGCTGGCCGAGCTCACGCTCTGGTTGGACAGCAGCCCACCGGACGACGGTGCACGGTGCCAGAGCTGATCGGCCGTCGTGCGGACGACCATCTCCAAGAACCCGTTGGACTGGAGATTGAGCGCCGGCCGCCCCTCGATCTTGAGGGACTGGGACTGGTAGTTGTTCGCCGTGAACGTGCCGTTCGGGTTTCCCGGCAGCCTAAACAGAGTGTAATCGTTTCCGCGGACGAAGACGTCCACCCGGCCGTCGCCGCGGCGGGCGGCCACCGGATCGTCCAACAGCTCGCCGCCGAGCCCGCCCCAGCCGCCAAAGCCGAGACCCGATTGCATCTTGAAGTAGAGCGCGTGGTCGGCACCGCGAACGAACACCACCAACCGGCCGAACGCGGTATCGAGCGCCACGGCCGGCCGGCCGACGAGGAATCCACCGAGCGACAGCCAGCCGGTCCAGGCACCGGATGGGTCGCGCCGCCGGTACCAGAGCTCGTTGTTGGTGCCCCGAACGAAAACGTAGAGCCGACCCCCGGCGTCGACCGCGGCGGAGGGCGCGCTGGCACAGGTCCCGTCGCGGTCGAGCCAGCTCGTGAACGCCCCTGAGGACAACCGTTGCCGATAGTAGAGGTGGCGGTCGTTGCGGCCGCAGGCGAAGATCTCCAGGTTGCCGTTGGGATTGGCCACCACCTCCGGCGCCAGGTCATCGCGGCGCAGGGTGTCGAAGAGCGCCAGGCTCTCGCAGTCTCCGCCGCCGCTCAGGGTGCAGCTCGAGAAGGGCTCGGGAACCACGGCGGTCCCCCCGGCGGGCCCGCGGCTGTTGTTGATCCCGGGCAGGATGCTCGCTCCCCGGTACATCGCAAGGTGCAGGTGGACCACACCCGTGCCGCTGTTCCCGGCACCCCCGATGGGGGTGGAGGTGTCGACGAGCTGGTTCTCGGCGACGAAGATCCGGTTCAGGTGGGCGTAGATGGTCTGGTAGTCGTTCTGGTGCTCGATCACCACCAGGTTGCCGTAGCCCGCCCAGCCTTCGCGCGCCGTCTCGGCGAAGATCACCTTCCCCGGGGCCGCCGGATAGATGGTCTCGTCCCGGTTCATCGGGAAGTCGAGGGCGAAGTGGTCCTGGGTGCCCCCGGCCCCGTTGTCGTGCAGCCCGCAGCCGTAGCCGCAGGTGATCTGAAAGCTCTTCCCCGGGCTCCACGGGGGCTGGATGCTGAAGCCGCGGTCTTTGGAGACCCCGTTGCCACCCGGCGAGGTGGTCTGGGCCGCGAGGGGCACCGGGGCGAGGGCCAGGGTGAGAGAGAAGGCGAGAGGGACCGTGAGAACCAGGGCCAGCCAGGCGGTCCACCGGCACGGGCGGATTTCGAGGTGCGTCTCGAAGATCGAGCTCGACATCGTGTCGCTCCTTTCCGGTCGCCTAGCAGTTGCCCAGGTAGTGGAAGAAGCCCAAGTTCCAGTCCGCGTCCTCGTATTGGCTGTTGCCGTTGGGGTCGCAGTAGCCGCCCGGGAAGGTCATCGGACAGTTGGTGGTGCGCGGCGGGTGATGGCAGAAGTTGTTGATCCCGCTGGGCCCGGTGCACGAGCAGTTGGTGTCGCCCACGCCCTTGCCACCTCGGATGTAATCCCACTCCGCGTCGTCCTGCAGGACGTTGTAGGTGAAGTCGAAGGGATTGGTGTCAAAGGCGTCGAAGAGCAGATAGGCGCGAACCGTGGGGTTGGCCTTGAGCGCCAGGTACTGGTCGCGCATGTTGATCAGCGCCTGGGTGCGGGAGGCCTGCCCCTGCTGGATCTCGAGCATCCCGGTCTCGGTCACGTAGACGTTGGAGATGGGAGCCTGGATCCCGGCGTTCCGAAAGTAGCTCTGACACAGCGTGACGTACTGGCTGGCAGTCTGGCCATCCACGTTGTAGCCGTTGACCGCCAGCCCGTTGAGCAGATCGAAGCGCGCACCGTGGTTGGCCATGGCCTGGATGATCGGCTGGGTGTGGACGTTGAGACAGTCGAAGGCGGGGGAGAGCAGACCGATCTGACCGCCGGTGCGGAGGGTCCGCCCGTTCAAGCCGGTGATCAAGTCGTTCATGTAACCCGCGTTGGCCAACCCCACCGCGTTGATCTCGGCAGAGCTCAAGCTTCCGTCGCTGTCGATCCAGGATTGGCTCTCTCCGGCGATCCACAGCTCCTTGTCGGGCTCGTTGGCTCCGGCGATGACGTAGAAGGTGCCGTTGACCAGGTCGTCGATCCCCTTGATGTGATTGACGAAGGTGGACGAATTGGCGTAATCGCAGGGGTAGCTTCCGTCGCCTCCTGGGGTCAGATCGACGCACAGCCGCACGATCGGGGTGAGACCCCGGGCGAGCGCCGAATTCATCGCGCGCACCATTCCCTCGCCGCCGAACTGGTCGACGTCGATCTCCAGGTAGTAACCCATGCCCAGACCCGCCGCCCGGTTGTGGTTGGCGGTGGCCGAAGGATTGCTGTTCGGATCGGAGAAGGGCATCGCGGTGTTGACGCCCAGCTTGTGGTGGTCGGTGCTGCACGGCGAGCTTCCAGTGACTCGGTGCCACCCGCCCGGCTCGCAGACGAAGTAGTGGTCGTCGGTGCCACAAGCGATGTACCCGCAGTAGGTGTCCGCAGGATCGATCGGCAAGCCGCCGAAATGCTGGCCCCCGAAGCACGTGCACGAGGGAACCACGTTGTACAGGCTGCAGGGATCGCTGAGGTTGACGAACTGCCAGCCGCTGGATTCACAGACGTAGAAGTGGTTGTCTCCGCCGCAGGCTGTAAAGCCGCAGAAGGTGTCCTCGGGGGGTATCGGGTAGCCCCCGAGGTAGGCACCGAAGGCACAGCTACAGCTCCCCTGGGCTGGAATGGGCGAGGCGAGGAGGCCGATCAGGGCAACGGCCATCACCGAAAGAAGGAGGATGGGACCGCGGAAGGGTCGACGAACGAGACAGCGAACGACAGCACGACGACTTACGATAGGGCTCATGACGATTCTCCTTGAGACGAGCTTCAAGAAAGGGGCCTCACGGCCTACTAGAACAGACTTTATAAAGAAGATAGGCGAGTATCGACGAATCTGCAAGTCTCAACATGGCTTCCAAGGCAGTTGAGCCCTGCGGCAGGCGACCCGCAACGAGCTGCTCACCACGCTCCTTGGCCGGGTCCCGGTCGAGCTGAACGGGGAAACCCCCGTCGGCCGCCGCCACCTCATCGACAAGCGTGGCGAGGGGGTTCCGATCATCTTCCGCGAGAGTCGCCGGCTCTCCAGCCGCGATCCGGAGTATCGGCTGATCGACGACGCAGAGCTCCTGCTGACGATCTGGTCGGCGGAGACGCCCAACTTCTGATGGTGGCGTGACAGTCTCGTGCCACCCCGGGTACGCCGCGGAGCACCGCCGGCTGCGTGGTAACATCCCCCAGCTTCCGAACGCGGCGACCACGGCTCGTGGCCGCTCCCAAGAGTCTCTCCAAGCTCAGGATCCGAGATGCCGATGGAAGATCGATTTGCGATCCGCTCGAACACGAATGTAAGCCCAAAAAGTCGTTCCACCGACTATCTGCGCCGGCCCGGTCTGGCCGGTCTGGCCCTCGCGCTGCTCCTCTTTGCTCTCTTGGTCTCGGCGGTCCCGCAGCTTCGAGCGGGCGAGCCGGAGGTCGGACCCCAGGCGCTGGAGCCGCCGACCACCGGCGGCGTGGTGGCGCTGGACCGGGCGCTGGCCAAGCTCTCCACGCACAAGCGACTGCTGGTGATCGCTGCCCACCCCGACGACGAGGACACCTCGCTGCTCTCTCTCGTGGCACGCGGGTTGGGCGGGGAGTCCGCCTATCTGTCGCTGTCGCGCGGCGAGGGCGGCCAGAACCTGATCGGCCCCGAGCTGGGCGTGGGTCTGGGGCTGGTGCGCAGCCGCGAGCTGCTGGCCGCGCGCTCGATCGATGGCGCCCGGCAGTTCTTCACCCGTGCTTACGACTTCGGCTACACGCGCTCGCTGGAGGAGACCTTCACCCTCTGGCCGCGAGAGGTGCTGCAGGAGGACGTGGCGCGCGTCATTCGGCGCTTTCGCCCGCAGGTGGTGGTGTCGATCTTCCCGGGCCAACCCGTGCGCACCCACGGTCAGCACCAAGCGGCGGGCGTGGTGGCCCACGAGGTCTTCGAAACGGTGGGCGAGCCCGGCGCTTTTCCACAGCTCGACGCGGAGGGCCTGCCGCCGTGGCAGCCGAACGCGCTCTATCGCTCGACCTTCTTCGACCGTGCGAGCACGACGCTGGAGATGCCCGTGGGCACGGTGGACCCGCTGACGGGCAAATCGATCTTCCAGCTCGCCATGGCCAGCCGCAGCCAGCATCGCTCGCAGGACATGGGGGTGCTCCAGCCCTTGGGCTCGCGCAGCACCCAACTGTCCTGGGAGCGCGGGGCCGGAGGCGTCGAAGCGTCGCAGGTTTTTGACGGCATCGACACCTCGCTCGCGGGGATGGTGTCCACCCTGCCGGCCGACGGCCCGGGGGGCGAGGTGCGGAAAGCCGTGACCGAGCTGCTGGATCGCGCCGAAACCCGGGCTCGCGAAATCCGTGCCGCGCTGGTGCCCACCGATCTGGCGGCCGCAGTGCCGGCGCTCCAGGAGATCGTCACCGATCTTCGCCAGGCCCACGATCTGCTGGCCGAGAGCCGCATCGACAACGACGCTCTCGATCGCGAGGCCCTCGCCATCGCTCGCATTCTCGATGAGAAGCTGCAGGTGGCCGAGGAGGCGCTGGTCGCCGCCGCCGGAGTGGCGGTGGACGTCTTCGCCGCCGAGGAGACCCTGGTGCCCGGCGAGGAGGTCGAGGTCGAGGCGCTGGTGTGGAACGCCGACGGCCCGAGGGACGGGACAAGCGACGGGGCACCGGCGGTGGAGCTGAAAGACACCCAAATCGTCACCGAAAGCGGCCTCGCCGAGGACGGCTGGCCGGTGCGGCCGGCACCGGAGGAGGAGGACCAGGGGCGCGGCTTCTTTGGTATCGAGCCCACCCTGAGCGCGCCGGGAACGCTGCACCGTGGCGACCTCTACCAGGGCCGCTTCCTGCTCGGCGTGCCCACGGACGCGGAGCCCTCGATGCCCTACTTCCTGCGCCGGCCGCTCCGCGGCGCGCTCTACGACTGGAGCACGGTGGCGCCCGAGCTGCGCGGCGAGCCCTTCGATCCGCCGCGGGTGCGGATGCTCTTCACCCTCGAGCTCGCCGGCACCGAGGTGCGCTTGGAGCGAGAGGTCGTGTCGCGCTTCCGCGACCAGGCGCGCGGCGAGGTACGCCGTCCGCTGCGGGTGGTGCCGCCGGTGGAGGTCGCCGTCGCCCCGGACCTGCTGGTCTGGCCCACCGGCGAGGGGCAGCCCCGGAGGCTCGAGGTGACGCTGACCTCGCACCGCTCACAGCCGGTCTCCGGGCACCTGGAGGTGACGGTGCCCGAGGGCTGGCCGTCCGTGGCTCCGGTGCCGTTCGAGCTGCGCGAGACCGAGGCACCGGAGACGGCGATCCTCGAGCTGCAACCGCCGACGGACTTCCCCCGCGGCCGCTACAGGGTGGCGGTCTCCGCGGTGGCGGAAGGTGCAGGAAACGGTGACAAGGAACGCTTCGAGCTGGCGGTGCCGCTGGTGGACTACGAGCACATCCAGCCCACGCCGTGGCCGCAGCCGGCGGCGGTGAAGATCAGCGCGGCGGAGATCCGGATCCCGCCGCTGGACCGCGTCGGCTACGTGCGCGGCGCCTCCGACCGGGTGCCCGAATTCCTGCGTGAGATCGGAGTGCCTCTGGAGCTGATCTCGCCCAGGGATCTGAGCAATGGGTCCCTCGATGGCTTCGACGCGGTGGTCATCGGCAGCCGCGCCTACGAGACCGAGCCGGCGCTGGCCCGGACCAACGGCAAGCTCCTCGATTACGTGCGCCGGGGCGGGCTGCTGATCGTCCAGTACCAGCAGTACCAGTTCGCCCGCGGCGGCTTTGCGCCCTTCCCGCTCGACATCTCGCGACCCCACGACCGGGTGACCGACGAGACCGCGGCGGTGCGGGTGCTGCACCCGGACCATCCGGTCCTCCACGTCCCGAACGAGATCGGCGAGGACGACTGGCAGGGCTGGGTGCAGGAACGGGGCCTCTACTTCGCCGGCACCTGGGACGCCGCCTACACGCCGCTGCTGGCGATGGCGGATCCGGGCGGTGAGGAGGTGCAGGGCTCGCTGCTGGTGGCTCCCCTCGGTGAGGGCACCTACGTCTACACCGGGCTCGCCTTCTTCCGCCAGCTCCCCGCCGGGGTTCCCGGCGGTTACCGGCTGTTCGCCAATCTGCTCGGGCTCGCCCCGGGAGGCTCGGGATGAGTCGCCTCTCGCTCCCCGCTCTCACCGCCGGCCTCGCCTCGCTCCTCTGCGTCGGGCTCGTGGGAGCTCTGCTCACCGGCTGCAGCGACGGGCGCACGCCGTTGGTGGTGTACTCGCCCCACGGCCCGGTGCTGCTACGGCTGATCGAGACCGAGTTCGAGAAGCGTCACCCGGAGATCGACATGCGCTGGCTCGACATGGGCTCGCAGGAGGTCTACGACCGGGTGCGCTCGGAGACCGCCAACCCGCAGGCCAGCGTGTGGTTCGGCGGGCCGTCGCAGATCTTCGCCCGCGGAGCCGCGGACGGTCTGCTCGCCCCCTACCGCCCCGAGTGGGCGGACGCGGTGTCGCCCCACAGCCGGCATCCGGAGAACCTCTACATCGCCTCCTACCGCACAGCGCCGGTGATCGTCTATAACACCACGCTGGTGTCCGACGAGGAGGCGCCCCGGGACTGGGAGGATCTGCTCGATCCCCGATGGGACGACGCGCTGCTGATCCGTGAGCCCCTCGCCAGCGGCACCATGCGCACCTTCTTCAGCATGGTGCTGGCCCGCTCGCTGGCAGAGACCGGCACCCCGGACCAGGGCTTCGAATGGCTGCGCCGCCTCGACGCCCAGACCAAGGAATACATCAACAACCCGGTGCTGATGATGGAAAAGCTGGTACGCGGCGAAGGCAAGGTCACCATCTGGGAGCTGACCGATGTGCTGCTGCGCATCGAGCAGGGCAACCCCCTCGGCTACTCCTTCCCCTCCAGCGGCACGCCGGTGATCGACGACTCGCTGGGGCTGGTCGCCGGCGCGCCACAGCCGGAGGCGGCTGAGCGCTTCCTCGACTTCGTCGGCAGCCCGGAAGCCCAGGAGCTGGCGGCGCGGGAAGCCCTGCGGCTGCCGGCGCGCAACGACCTGCCGCCGGAGCGTCTGCCGGAGTGGGCGCGCCAAGTGCTCGCCGAGCTGGTGCCGGCGGAGGTCGACTGGGACGTCATCGAGCGCCACGGCGCCGACTGGATGCGCACCTGGGACCGCACGGTCCGGGGACGGGGCGAAGGCTGAGGTTTCGTACGAGCGAGCCGAACAATCGCCTACTTTTGTCGTAGAAACTGCTGACGGGAGCTATTCGTGGCCTCGCCTTTCGTGACCCTCACGGAGCTCGACAAAAGATTTGGGGAGCTGCACGTGATCCGGAGCATCTCATTGTCGGTGAACCGCGGGGAGGCTCTCGCCCTGCTCGGTCCCAGCGGCAGCGGCAAGACCACGCTGCTGCGGCTGCTCGCCGGCTTCGAGACGCCGGATGCGGGGACGATCCGGGTCGACGGCGAGGACCTCACGCGCCAGCCTCCCGCGCGGCGGCGCATCGGCATGGTCTTCCAGCACTACGCTCTGTTTCCCCATCTCACCGTGGGAGAGAACGTGGCCTTCGGTCTCGGCGGCCTGGCACCGTCGGAGCGCCGGCAGCGGGTGGCGGAGGTGCTCGCCCTGGTGGATCTGCCCGGGTTCGAAACGCGCCGGCCGGGGGAGATCTCCGGCGGTCAGCAGCAGCGGGTGGCCCTGGCCCGGGCGCTGGCTCCGCGACCACGGGTGCTGCTGCTCGACGAGCCGCTGTCCAACCTCGACCCGTCGCTGCGCGAGCGCACCCGGCGGGAGATCAAGAAGACGATCCGTCAGGTGGGCATCACCACCGTGCTGGTGACCCACGAGCAGGAGGAGGCGTTCGACCTGGGGGACCGCGTGGCGGTGCTCCACGACGGCCGCCTGGACCAGGTGGGGGCGCCGGAGGAGCTCTACCGCGAGCCGCGCACGCGCTTCGTCGCCACCTTCGTCGGCCGCGCCGCGGCGCTCCCGGGCAAGGTCGGCAAGGGCGGTGCGGCCGGCGACGTGGGCAGCCTGCTGCCGGACGGCCTCGACCTCGCCGGCCCGTGGACCGGTGTCCTGGCCCATGATCTGCGACCCGGCGAACGTGGCGAGATGGCGGTCCGGCCCGAGACCTTCGCCTTCGTCCGCCCCGGCACGCCCGGAGCCTTCCAGGGACGGGTGATCGAGCGCCGCTACGCCGGCCCGGTGTCCTATTACCTGGTGACGGTGGCCGGAGCCCGCGAGATGGAGGTCCTCGCCTCCGCCGACGCCGCCCGGGAGGGAGACCGGGTGACCGTGGCCCTCCGGGGCGACGGTCCGACTCCACGCATCTTCCAGGCCGCGGAGACGCCCCGGAAGCCGGCGGGAGAGGCGGCCGGGTGAGCGTCGCCGCTACCTCTGCCGCCGGCGGTCACGCTCCGTCGTTCCGCTCCGCCTCCTCGTGGCGGGCGCGGGTGCCCTGGCTGCTGCTGGCCGCGGTGCTGCTCTGGATGGTGGGCGCACCGCTGCTGACGACCTTTCTCTCCGCCGTGCGTGGCACCGGGGGAGGCTGGTCCCTGGGGGCCTTCGAGGAATTCGCCGGACGCTCGGACGAATGGCTGGCGCTGTGGCGCAGCCTGTGGATCTCCGCTGCCTCGGTGGCGCTGGCGGCGGGGGTGGGGATCCCCCTGGGCTTCGTCTTCGAGCGCACAGACTTTCCCGGACGTCGGTTGCTGGGGGCGCTGATGGCGCTGCCGGTGGCGTTGCCACCGCTGGTCGGGGTGATCGCCTTTCTCTTTCTCTACGGCGAGAGCGGTTTCGTCTCGCGCGCCGTGCAGGCGGTGCTGGGGCTGGAGAAGGCCCCCTGGCGGCTCCACGGGGCGGGGGCGATCCTGCTGGTCCACACCTACTCCTTCTACGTCTACTTCTACCTCTTCACCCGCGCCGGGCTGGCGCGGCTCGACGCCGCCCTGGGGGAAGCCGCGGCGTCGCTCGGAGCCGGCCGTACCCGCACCTTCTTCCGGGTCACCCTGCCGCTGTTGCGACCGGCCCTGGTGGGTGCGGTACTGCTGACCTTCATGACGTCGCTGGCGTCGTTTTCCGCACCCTACATCTTTGGCGGCGGCTTCCGGGTGATGACCACCCAGATCGTCGCCTCGCGGCTCAACGGCGACCTGGTGATGGCGCAGGTGGAAACGGTGATGCTCGCCGGTCTCGCGCTGGCCGGGCTGTGGCTGATGCAGCGCAGCGGCGGCGGGCGGGTGGCCGGCGCCGTGCGCGGCGTGGCACCGGCGCGCCGCAGGCTACGCAGCTCTGGGGCCCGGGTGGGTGCGGCGATCGCCGGCTACGGTCTGGCTGCGGTGCTGTTGCTACCGCATGCCACGCTGGTGCTGATTTCTTTCGTCCCCCCCGGCACCTGGACCACCGAAACCCTGCCGCCGGTGCTCGACACCGGCAACTACCTGCGCTTTCTCTCCGAGCCGGAGCGATTGCGACCGGTGCTCAACTCGCTGTGGATGGCGACAGCGGCGACGCTAGCGGCCCTCGGTCTGGGCTTCGCCGCCGCACGTGGCGCGGTGCAGGGCCGAGCGGCTGGACGCAAGAGCGACGGCGCAACGGGGAGCGCCGGGGGCAGCCGGCCGGGGCGCTCCATGGGCAAGCTCCTGGAAACCCTGGTGGCGCTGCCCTGGGCGGTTCCGGGCACGGTGTTCGCCGTCGCCCTGGCGATCACCCACAGCGCCCACCAGCCGTGGCTCGGGCGCTTCCTGCTCATCGGCACGCCGTGGATCCTGCCGCTGGCCTACCTGGTGCGAAGCCTGCCGGTCACCGGCCGCTCGGCGCTGGCAGGGCTCGGGCAACTGGACCCCGCGCTGGAGGAGGCCGCAGCATCGCTCGGCGCCGGCCGCGCGCGCACCCTGTGGCGGGTGGTGGTGCCGCTGGTGCGCCCGGCGCTGGCGGCGGGAGCGAGCCTCGCGTTCATCACCGCACTGGGGGACTTCGTCACCTCGATCCTCCTCTACACCTACGAAACGCGGCCCATCTCGATGGAGATCCTCAGCACCCTACGGCTCCAGGAGCTGGGGCTGGCGGCGGTCTACGGCGTGCTGCTGATGCTGGTCAGCACGGCGGCCTTCGTGCTCTGGGGCCGGGGCGAGGTGCGGGCATGAAGGGGGAGACCGTGAAGGGGGACGCCCCGTGAGCGGCCGCACCTTCCTCCGGCGTCTGTGGGTTCTCATGGCCATCGTGTTCGTGGACATGATGGGCTTTCTCATCGTGCTGCCGCTGCTGCCCTTCTACGCCGAGGACCTGGGCGCCAGCGAGATCATGGTGGGCGTCCTGATCTCCGCCTTCGCGTTCGCCCAGTTGGTCACCGCACCCTTCTGGGGCCAGTTGTCGGATCGCTACGGTCGGCGGCCGTTGATCCTGGTCGGGCTGATCCTCTCGGCGGCGTCGTACCTGCTCTTCGGTCTCGCGAGCTCCGTCCTCGTGCTGCTGATCTCGCGGCTGGTGCAGGGCATGGGGGCGGGCAACATCGGCGTGGTGCAGGCCTATGTCAGTGACGCGGTGCCTCCCGGCAGCCGCACCCAGGCTCTGGGTTGGGTCACCGTCGCCAGCAGCGCCGGGGTGATGATCGGGCCGGCGGTGGGCTCGTTGTCCACGGAGCTCGGGGATGCCGCCCCCGGCTTCGTCGCCGCCACACTGTGCCTGCTGAACTTCGTTTTCGCCTGGTTCCTCCTGCCGGAGTCGTCGGGGGAGGAGGAGGCGGAAGGGGAAGCCCCGCGGAAAGCCACCTCGGATAGCTCGCCGGACACGTCTCCCGAGGGCAAACCGGTGGCTCCCCAATCTCTGGGCCGGTCCCTGCGCCAGGTCCTCTTCTACCCCGGCTCGACCATGGCGACGCTGATCTGGATCTACGCCCTCGGCATGATGGCCTTCATGGCCATGAACGGCGTCGTCGCGCTCTATCTCGGTCGGATGTTCGGCTTCACCAAGGTGTCCATCGGTTGGTTCTACTTCTACGTCGGCGCGGTGTCGACGCTCATGCGCGGCTTTGTTCTCGGCCCGGTGGTCAAGCGGTTGGGCGAGGTACGCACCCTGCGCCTGGGCGTCGCCAGCATCGCCACCGGGCTCCTCGTGATGCCCTTCCCCCGAGGGATTTTGCAGCTCGGGACCTGGGTGCTCGAGGTGCCGCTGGGGACGGAAGTCTTCTCGATCCCCGTGTCCGGAGACCTGATCGCCCTGGGACTGGTGGTCCTGTTCGTACCGGTGGGGACGGCGCTTCTGTTCCCGGCGACTACCTCGCTGGTGTCCCAGTGCTCCCCCAAGGGGGAGGTGGGGCAGAACCTCGGGGTGCAGCAGGCGTTCGGCGGAGTGTCGCGGATGGTCGGGCCGCTGTGGGCCACGGCGGCATTCCAGTTCCTGAGCATCCAGGCGCCGTTCTGGATCGCCGCGGGCTTGACGTTCCTGGTGCTGCTCATCGCCTTCCGGGTGCCGCAGGGTGAGGGCGAGGAAGTCCGGAAGCGGAGCTCCGAGCGCCTGCTGGACAGCAAGCCTCCGGCGGCGGATCAACTGTAGGCGGCGAGGTGCAGGCCGGCGTGCGCAGCCGTGAGAAGGGCAGCTTCCCCCTACAGCCAGGCGTACCGGCTCCCGTTGCGGATCAACCAGAGGCTGCGCTCCGGAAAGTCCTCCATCGCCCCCTCGACGATGCCCCAGTATTCGGACGTGTAGTTGCGCTCCCGAAGGTGGGCCAGCGTGCGGAGCAGCAGATACTCGACGGACTCCGTCGGCAGCAGGATGGTGGCCCAGTGGAACTGGACGGTTCCGTCCGGGGAGAAGGCGCTCCAGCGAGTCCCCAGATCACGCACTTTGATGGCGGTGGGCTCGACACCCAGGTCGTGGGCCCAGGGCTCGGCGCGATCCTCGAGGAAGGGCTTGGCGTGGCGCCGGTACCAGCGAAGGAAGTGGCCGCGGCCGGCCACCGAGTCCTTGTGGCGTAAGTGGAACTTGCCCTGGTTGAGCTTGAGCGGGACGTCCTGGCTGTTGTTGTCGACGATCACGATCTGGTGATTGCGGCCCAGGTAGGGAAGGGTCTCCCCCGCGACGAACCGCTTGTGGCTGCGGTCCGGACCCAGGACCTCGCGGCGGGCCAGCTTGGTGTAGATCCAGTAGCGTCGCTCGTGGATGAACACCTTGAGGGCGTCTTCCCCCGTGGTGTCCGGCGCGGCGACCAGCACGTGGCCCTTCGGATCGACGGTGACGGCGACGGTCTTGCGCCTCGAGCTCCAATGGACCTGGACTCCCAGATATCCGACCTCCAGATGCTTCACAGTCTCCGCGGAGACAGCGGTTCTTGTTTTCATGGACCCGAGTGTACAGGAGCTTGAGCTCAACGCCGCCGTCCGGGATCCACCAAAACCTCCGCCAAGGCCCGTGACAGCGGGAACCCGGGGTAGTGCTCGAGCCAGAACCATTCGCCGGAAGGGTTGATCTCCAAGAAGACGTAGCGCCCGTCCGGGGTGAGGATCAGGTCGATGGCACCGTAGTTGAGCCCGAGATGGTCGCACAGCCCCAGCAAGCGGTCCCGCAGGTCCTTCGGTAGCTCGTGGACCTGCCAGCGATCGATCATCTTGGCGCCTTCACGCCGCCAGTCGTGGGTGGCGCGCTCCTCGGTCTGGGACGCGATGGAGGCGGCGAAGACCTGGCGGCCCATCACCGTCACCCGCAGCTCGACGTCCTTGGGCACGTTCTCTTGGAAGGTCATGGGGCACAGATCCAAACCCTCCATCTGCTCCAGATCCTCCGGCCCGACCGGGTTGGTGAACACGACGTTCTCGCGCCCCTCGTCATCGTAGATGGCGAAGCTGGAGAGCATCTTGGTGATGATGCCGTCGGGGTGCTCCGCGGCGAATCGGCGCACCGCATCCGGATCGTTGGTGGTCAGGGTGTCCGGGATGGCGAGACCCATCTCGCGAGCGATCTCGAGCTGGAGCTGCTTGTTCATCGCGTGCTTGACCGTCTCGAAGGGATCGACCCAGAAGGCGTCCAGGCTGGCGAACAGCCCCACCAACGTGCGGCGGGTCTCGTTCAGGGAGGCGTCGCGGAGCTGTGGATCGAGGTCCGCCGGAAGCTTGCCGCCGGCTTGGAAGCGCCGGTACCACACCGCGGTGACCTCCAACAGGTCGGCCTCCCTGCCGTCCTTCCAACGCAGAACCAGATCGTCACCGTCGCCGTGGACCCGGGCGGCGAGCTGGATCTCGGTGGGGAACAGATCGGTGTCGAAGCGCACCGGCTCGTCGCCCAGCTCGCGGATCGCCTCGGCGACGCGGTCGATGGAGTCGTTGTCCTCGCTGTGGGTGATGATCAGCACGCTCATGGTGTCGCTCTCCTCGCAGTCCCCGGAGCTCGCACAGAGTCTCCGGGGAAGGTCTCAGGGTTGGGGGGCTGGAGTCGGGATACCCTCCGCGACGTCCGGCGCCGCATCCGGGACGGCATCGTCCGCCAGGCGCCCGAGCAGGGCGTCGGCCACCGCTTCGGAGATGGGAAGGTCGAGGTCCCGCTCCAACATCCCCCACTCGCCCACCGGGTTGACTTCCAGAAAGACGTGCTCGCCGTCCGGAGTACGAATGAAGTCGAACGCCCCCTGGCGCAGGCCGACGGAGGTCATGAAGCGGCGCATCCGGGCGACCACCTCGATGGGCACCTCGGCGGGCTCCCAGCCGACCTCGGTGACCTCCGCCTGTCGCCAGTCCGTCGCGCCCTGGGTGCCGGCGGCGCGGATGGCGCCGGCAAAGACGCGGCCGGCGATGTACATCGCCCGCAGCTCGCAGTCCTTCTCCACTTTCTCCTGAAAGATCATCGGGCTGTAGCGCAGCGCCTCCAGACCCTCCAGATCCTCCTCCGTCACGTCGCTGGTGTGAAAGGTGCCGGCCGTCCGGTGCATGCCGAAGGTGAGGGACGCCAGCAGCTTGGTGACCAGCCGACCCTCGACCCGACGGTAGAAGCGGCGGACCTGATCGGGCTCGTTGGTCACCAGGGTGCGGGGGGTGGCGAGCCCCGCATGGCGTGCAGCACGAAGCTGGAAGATCTTGTGGGACGCCCTCCCCAGGGCATGGAAGTCGTTGATCCAGCGCGCCCCGCCGAGGGTGTGGAGGAATCCGTGGAGCGCCTCGCGGGCCTGGGCGACGCAGGCACCCCGATGCTCGGGGTCGAGATCCTCGCCCAGGTTCGGTGGCCACAGGCTGCGAGTCCACACGGCGTCGATGTTCTGACCGTCGAGACTCGCGGCGTCGATCCCGGGATCGAGGCGATCCCGGGTCTCGTCCATCGAGTCGAAGACGCTCAGCCCCACGTGGCGCGGAAACCGGTCGGTGTCGAAGCGTACCGGCCGCGCGCCGAGCTCGCGCAGCGCGTCGATCACCCGGTCGATGACGAAAAAATCGCCGCTGTGGGAGAGCAGGAGAACGGTCTGGGGCTCGGCGGACACGGTGGGCGCTCGCGAAGTGTGGGAAGAGAGGTGGAGAGAGAAAGAGCCGGCTGCCTCTAGACTCCGGAGGCGGAGCCGGCCCAGGTCAGGCGAGAGCGTCCTACTCGTCGTCCTCGGACGGGAACTTCAAGGTCTCGTCGTTGTCCGACGGATATTTGAGCGTCATCCCGGCGGCGACTCCGGAGAGCTCCTGTGCCTCCAGAAAGCGAGTGAAGTAGGGTGCCTTCTGCTGCTTCGTGTCCTTCTTCATGACGTGGGGCCTTCCTCGTCGTCGTCCGAGGGGTACTTGAGGGTCACGTTCTCATCGGCGTCGGACGGGTACTTTTGCGTGACCACGGGCCACCCGCCCTGTACCTCGGACAGCTCCTGGCGCTCCAGGAAACGGGCGAAGTACGGCTTTTTCGGGGCAGACTTCTTCATTGCTTGACTCCTCGTCCATCAGGACATTCGATGGGCTGTATCGGGGTGAGGGCCGCTCGCGGTCACTCTAGGTTGGTGCTCCAGGTCACAGCAAGCGGCACCTCGCTGGGCTACACGAAGACTCTTTCACGAAAAGTCCTGTGAGACCAATCGCCTTGTCGTTGGAGCTCTGCTTTTTCATTTCTTGGCTCTCCGTTCTTGGTTGGAGTTTCGTTATGCTCGAGGGGCTCCGCCGGTTCTCGTAGGAAGAGGCGAAAGCCAGGATGTGGCCGGCGTCTTTCGAGCCCTCATCCCCTTCTATGCAGAAACCCGATCCGACACGACATGACATCTGAGAAAGACCAGAAAGAGCGAAGCGGATCCTGGGCTCGGCCCCTGGTTCTCGGCATCGAAACCTCGTGCGACGACACCGCCTGCGCCCTGGTGGACGGAGCGGGACGGGTGCTGACCTCGGTGGTCTCCAGCCAGCTCGCGGCGCATCGGCCCTTCGGCGGCGTGGTGCCGGAGATCGCGTCCCGCGAGCACCTGAAGAGCTGGCCGCTGGTGTCCCGGGAGGCGCTGGCCCGGGCGGGGGTGGGTTTCGGCGATCTCGACGTGGTGGCGGCCACCCGCGGCCCCGGCCTGGTGGGTTCGCTTCTGGTGGGGCTGTCGCTGGGCAAGGCCCTGGCCTACGCCCTGGACAAGCCCTTTCACGCCGTGCACCACCTGGCGGGACACCTCTACTCCCCGTTTCTCGAGCCGCCGGGGAACGGCGCGCCCTCCGGAGGGGCCGAGGCGGCACCGGAGCGCTTCACCGGGTTGGTGCTCTCCGGGGGGCACACCGCTCTCTTCGCCGTCGACGGGGAGAAGCCGACCACCCTCGGCGAGACCCGCGACGACGCCATCGGCGAGGTCTTCGACAAGGTGGGTAAGCGCCTCGGGCTGCCCTATCCCCAGGGGCCCCGGGTGGACGTCCTGGCGGAGCACGGCGATCCGGAGGCCCACCCCCTGCCGGTGCCCACCTGCGGCGACAGCCTGGACTTCTCCTACTCCGGGCTCAAGAGCCAGGCTCTGGTCGAGATCCAGCGTCTGGAGCAACGCGGCGTCGACACCGATCTCGCCACCGTAGATCCCGCCACGGCAGAGCTGCCGGACGGATCGCGGGTGGCGCAGGAAGTGCTCGATCTGCTGGCGGGGTTCCGCCGGGCGGCGGTGGACGAGGTGCTGGACCGCTGCCGGCGCCTGCACCGGGAGCGTCTCGACCGGGGCCGCCCTCTGGAGCTGCTTGCGGTGTCCGGTGGCGCCGCGGCCAACCGCCTGCTGCGGCGCGAGCTGACCGCGTGGGCGGAGAACGAAGCGCTGGAGCTGCGGCTGGTGCCGCTGGCCTACTCCGGCGACAACGCCGCGATGATCGCCTACGCCGCGCTGCTTCGCCAGCGGCGCGGGATCTCCGACGACCCTCGCAACGCCGAGGCGGCGAGCCGCGTTCCGTTGACCGGAAGCTGAGGGGTGATCGGCCCGCCCACGCCGAAGAGTCGACGTATACTCCGGGTCCATGCCGCAATCGGACGCCCCCCACCGCCGCATCCGCAACTTCTCCATCATCGCCCACATCGATCATGGGAAGTCGACCCTGGCCGACCGCCTTCTCGAGTGGACCGGGGCGCTGACCCAACGGGAGATGAAGGAGCAGGTCCTCGACGACATGGACCTGGAGCGCGAGCGGGGCATCACCATCAAGGCCCACGCGGTGCGCTTGAGGTACCGGGCGAAGGACGGGGAGACCTATCTCTTCCACCTCATCGATACTCCGGGACACGTGGACTTCTCCTACGAGGTGTCCCGCAGCCTCGCCGCCTGCGAAGGGGCGCTACTGGTGGTGGACGCCGCCCAGGGCGTGGAGGCCCAGACCCTGGCCAACGCCTACCTGGCGGTGCACAACGATGTCGAGCTGGTACCGGTGATCAACAAGATCGACCTTCCCGCCGCCGATCCGGAACGCGTCCAGGAGCAGATCGAAAGCGTCGTCGGCATCGACGCCTCCCACGCCATCCTCGCTTCGGCCAAGGAGGGAATCGGGATCGACGAGATCCTCGAGCGCATCGTCACCGACGTCCCACCGCCCCAGGGAGACCCCGAGGCCCCCCTCAAGGCGCTGCTCTTCGACTCCTGGTACGACCCGTACCGCGGAGTGGCCTGCCTGATCCGGATCCTCGACGGTGCGCTGACGGTACGCGACGAGATCGAGCTGATGGCCACCGGCCGGGTCTACGAGGTGGCGGAGATCACCGTCTTCGCTCCCAAGGCCCAGAAAGTGGAGAAGCTCTCGACCGGCGAGGTGGGAATGGTCTTCGCGGGCATCAAGGACATCCACAACGCCAAGATCGGCGACACCCTGACCCACCCGGACCGCCGCACGTCCAAGCCTTGTCCCGGCTTCCAGGAGGTCAAGCCGATGGTCTTCGCCGGGCTCTTCCCGGTGTCCGCCGACGACTACGAGGACCTGCGCGACGCGGTGGACAAGCTCCGCCTCAACGACGCCTCTTTCACCTTCGAGCCGGAGACCTCGAAGGCGCTGGGCTTCGGTTTCCGGTGCGGCTTTCTCGGTCTGCTCCACATGGAGATCATCCAGGCCCGGCTGGAGCGGGAGTTCGATCTCGATCTCATCACCACCGCCCCCGGCGTGAGCTATCACTGCCACACCACCGACGGTGAGGTGGTCGGGGTCGACAGCCCCTCGAAGCTGCCCGACGCGATGAGAATCGATCATCTGGAGGAGCCCTATATCCGGTCCACCATCCTCACCCGCTCGGACTTCGTGGGTGGCATCCTGGCGTTGGCGGAGGATCGGCGCGGCGAGCAGCGCAAGCTCGAGTACCTGTCGTCGGACCGGGTGCTCATCGAGTACGACTTCCCGCTGGGCGAGGTGATCTACGACTTCTACGACCGCCTCAAGTCGGTGTCCCGCGGCTACGCCTCGTTGGATTACCAATTCGACGGTTACCGGGCGAGCGATCTGGTCAAGCTCGACATTCTGGTCAACAGCGAGCCGGTGGACGCGCTGTCGATGATCGTCCACCAGGACAAGGCCTACGAGCGGGGCAAGCAGCTCGTGGAGAAGATGAAAGAATTGATCCCGCGGCAGCTCTTCGAGGTGGTGGTGCAGGCGGCGATCGGCCGCCGGGTGATCGCCCGCGAGACGATCCGGGCGATCAAAAAGAACGTCACCGCCAAGTGCTACGGCGGCGACATCACCCGCAAGCGCAAGCTCATCGAGCGGCAGAAGGAAGGCAAGAAGCGCATGAAGCGCGTCGGCAGCGTGGACATCCCGCAGGAGGCGTTCTTGGCGGTGCTGAGCGTGGATTGACGGTCAGGTTGGATCGCCTGAGGCTCAGAGCTAGCGTCCAGGAGAAAGGTCCGCGGACCACTCTCCCAGCTCGTTTGCATCACGTCATACCCTCTGGCAAATGCGCGAGAAACCGCTCGATCTCGGCGTCGTCGAAGTCGACGAGATCCGCCAACTCCCTCAACTTGCCTCGGCTGATCTCTTCTCGCCGGTTACTTCTCTCGGCGTCGTTCGATTTTTTACACGCCCGCCGAAAAACTTATGGACCTTATGACGGACCGATCGTGCTAGATTCTTCTACGAAAATGAGTCCGTAAGCTTTACGACGTCCTCCAGCTTTCACGCTCGACGAGAGCTCAGCCCATGTCATCTCTCAAGGCACGCACCTCCGGAACAGCGCTTCCCGGTATCACTTCCACCACTCTGACAGTCGCCGCACTCATGGCCATCGCTCTCCTTACGGCGCTGATCGCCCTCCCCCTCGCTGCCGATCCGGCGGAACGGGTGACGGACCGCTACCCGCCCCAGCACAGGGAGACCAAGGAGCTGATCGCCCTGGTGGAGGACGCGGCGGCGCTGATCGCCGAGCATGGGGTCTACGACGCTTGCGGCCACTTCCGCCAGCCCGACTCCCGCTGGCTCGACGACGAGGTCTACGTCTTCATCATCGACCTCGAAGGCAACGCCGTCTGCCACCCGGTCCGGCCCCAGCTCGAAGGCAAGACCCTGCTCGAGCTGCGAGACCCCAACGGCAAGCCCATCGTCCGCAACTTCCTGCGCGAGATCGAGGGCGGTGACGAGGACGGCTGGGTCCATTACCAGTGGCCGCGGCCCGGCGGCGGCACCTTCTTCTGGAAGACCTCCTACGTGCGGCGGGTGAAAGCGGCAGAGGGCAAGAGCTACCTGGTGGGCTCCGGCCTCTACCAGATGAAACCGGAGCGCTTCTTTGTCGTCGAGCAGGTGGACGACGCGGCGGACCTGCTGGAGACCCTCGGCGAGCTGGCCTTCGAAACCCTGCGGGACAAGTCCAGCGGCTATCGCTTCTACGACGCCTACGTGTTTGTGATGGACGAGCAAGGTGTCCAGCACGTCAACGCCGGGTTCCCGGAGAACGAGGGCAAAAATCTGCTGGACCTGAAGGATCCCAACGGCAAGGTCATCGGCCGGGAGATCCTTGCGCTGCTCGACGACCGGAGCACTGGGTGGGTGGACTATCTGTGGCCTCGCCCCGGGGACACCCGGCCGGTCCAGAAGTCCACCTACGTGCGCAAGGTGGATGTGGACGGCCGGATGCTGGTCGTGGGCGCGGGGATGTATCTCGGGGAGCCCTGATCGGGGCACCTACGGGCCGGGGCTCCGGCGCTCAAGCGAAGCCGGTCACGATGTAGCTGCCCGAGCGCTTGTCCTTCTTCAGCTTGACGATGTTCTTCTTCTCGGCGTCCTCCAGTAGCTCGGAGAAGCTGCCGTACCCGTGATAGCCCTCGTTGAACGAAGGCTTCTTGCGCTGCATCGTCTGTTTGACCATCGAGCCCCACAGCACGTCCTTGTTCTCGCGGACCAGGGCCTGGATCGAGTCGACCATGAGCTGGAACGCTTTGGCGGTCTTGGGATCCAGGCCGTCGAGCTTGGGCGCCTGCTGAGTGTCCCGCCAGATGTCCTCATAGTAGATGAACTCGTCGCAGTTGTTGACCAACAGGTTGGAGGACGAGTTCTTGACCCCCACGCCGATCACATACTTGTTGTTCTCCTTGAGCTTGGAGACCAGGGGGCTGAAGTCGCTGTCCCCGGAGAGCACCACGAAGGTGTCCAGGTGCTCCTTGGAGTAGGACAGGTCCATGGCGTCCACGACCATCTTGATGTCCGCGCTGTTCTTGCCGGAGTAGTACTTTTGCGGGATGTCGATCATCTCGATGGCGGCCTCGTGAAAGGCGCGCTTGTAGTCGCTGTAGCGCTCCCAGTCGCAGTAGGCCTTCTTGACGATGATCTTGCCCTTTTCCAGCAGGCGCTCCAAGACCAGGAGGATGTCGAATTTGTTGACCTCCGAGGAGTCTCGGACCCCCAGGGCGATATTTTCCAGATCGCAGAACAGCGCGATCTTGCGTTCGTCGTTCACAGCTTGACTCCTGTCTGAAGCGGAAAGGTCGATCTCGCGGATGAGCTCCAGGCCTTCACTCGGAGAGCCTTCGAAGGTGAGGTGCTCCATGCGTCTCTCGGCTCTTCGGTCGTCCTTTCGGTCGTCCTTCCGGTCGTCCTTCCGGTCGTCTTTTCGGTCGTCTCTCTTGGCAACCGGCTTGCTGGCCGGCTTCTTGGCGTCTTTTCTGGCGCCGGACGACTCGCTCTTCCTTTCCGGCTTCTTGTCTTTCGGCTCCGACTTGGTTTGCTTGGTGTTGGCTTGCTCGGCCTGGGGCTTCGCGTCCGACTTGGCGGAGGAATAGGGCCGGCGGCGACGGCGGCGACGTCCCCCGGCGGACTCGTCACCCGCTCCATCACGCTCGTCCTGGCCCGGGTCGCTCGCCTTCTGCTCTTCAGCCTTGCGAGAAGGCTTCTTGGGGCTCTCTTTCTTTCGAGCGTCTTTTTTCGCACCGTCGTCTTGCGAGGACGTCCGGCGGGAGCTGCGGCGGCGACGACGGCGTCCGGAGCCGCTCGCACCGTTGTCGTCTCCCGCGCTCGGCTCGGAGTCGCCGTCCTCTTCGAGCTCGAGGTCTTCGTCCTCCGTCGGATCGTAATCCTCGGGCAGATCGTCCGCTGTCGGCCGCGACCACCAGGGGCTCAAGGCTCTTTCCTTTCAGTCATCTTCCTGTCCCTCATCGCTGTCCTTCTCTGTCGTAAGTCGCAGCCACGCGTTCCCCCCTCGCCGATCTCCGCAAGCTCTTACATCGTGCCCCGGCACCTTGGCGCTCACACGTGGCGGCTGCTCCTGGGAATGCGGACCGGTTTTCGTCGTCGGTGAGATCGGTCCGGGTGGGAAGGCGAAACGAATGGCCTCGCTGAGATATCCTATCATCGTTTCAGGGTTTCGCTCTTCCCCGGCGCAGTCTGCCCGACTCCATGTATCGCTCCTTCGAATGAGTCACCGTCTCGCCTTTCTCGTCTCCGGTGCATCGGGGATGCTGCTGCCCCGCCGGGTCCTGGCGACTCTGACCCGGCATCCGGCGATCTCACGGGTCCACCTGGTGGTTTCCCGGGGCGCGACTCAGGTGCTGCGGCACGAGATGCCGGACGCCCACCCGGGAGCCTCGGGATTGGTCGAGGCGGCGGGTCTCGACGAGGACGCCCGCCGGAAGGTGTCGATCCATCGGGACAGCGAGCTCGACGCTCCCATCGCATCGGGCTCCTACGGTCTGACCGGTACCTTGATCCTGCCCTGCAGCGCCGGCACCCTCGGGGCGTTGGCGACCGGCGCCGCGCGGACGCTGATCCAGCGCGCCGGTGCGGTGGCGCTCAAGGAGGGCTGGCCGCTGGTGCTGGGCTTCCGCGAGACCCCGTTCTCCGTCATGCACATCGAGAACATGCGGCGACTGGCCTACGCGGGGGCCACCATCCTGCCCCCGACCCCGGCCTTCTACATCGGCGACGAGGGTCTGGAGCGCTTCCTCGACCACTACACGCTGCGCGTCCTCGACCGCCTCGGAATCCGCGAGGTCGAAGGCTCCGAGCTGCGTTGGGGCGGGGGAGCGGGGAGCCCGGGGGGATCCGAATGAAGCGAGCCATCCACAGCCTTCAGAGCCTTGGCGTCGTGCTCGAGATGATCAAGATCGAGCACACGCTGTTCGCCCTGCCCTTCGCCTTCCTGGGCATGCTTCTGGCCGCCGAGGGATTGCCGCCGTGGCGGACGGTTTTCTGGATCGCCGTCGCGATGGTGGGAGCCCGGAGCGCCGCCATGGGCTTCAATCGGTTGGTCGACCGTCACTTCGACGCCGAGAACCCGCGCACCGCCGACCGCGCGCTCCCCGCCGGGCAGGTCTCCCCTGCGGCGGTCGGCCTCTTCGTGGTCGCCAGCGTCGCCCTGCTGGTGCTCGCCGCCTGGCGTCTCAACCCGCTGGCGCTCCAGCTTTCGCCGGTGGCCGTTCTGGTGATCCTGGGCTACTCCTACACCAAGCGCTTCACCTGGGCCGCCCACCTCGTCCTCGGGCTGAGTCTGAGCGGTGCACCTCTGGGTGCGTGGATCGCGGTGCGGGGGGACGTCACCGCGGCGCCCCTGGCACTGGCGGCGGCGGTGCTGCTGTGGGTGGCAGGCTTCGACGTTCTCTACGCGCTTCAGGATCGGGACTTCGACCGACAGCGGGGTCTCCAATCGGTCCCGGCCCGCTTCGGGGTGGCCGGCTCGTTGTGGATCTCCGCCCTGTCCCACGCCGGTACGTTGGCGCTGCTCGCCTGGCTGCCCCGCCTCTACCCACCGGGGCTGGGCGTGATCTACTGGCTCGGCTGGGCCGGGTGTCTGATGTTGATCCTCTACCAGCACTGGGTGGTACGGCCCCGCGATCTGTCGCGGCTCAACGCGGCGTTCTTCCAGGCCAACGCCCTGCTGTCCGCCTGGCTCTTCGCCGCCACCGCCGTTGATATACTCGCGCGGCCATGAGCCGTGTATCCGAGCAACTCTCGCACCGCCCTTCCGATCGCCCTCTGTTGCCTGACTCGTTCCCAGCCCCGCTGCGGGATCTGGCAGCCAAGGTGGAGGCCGGTGCGCGGCTTGACGAGAGCGATGCCCTCCTCTGCTTCACCACCCCCCACGTGCTCCATCTGGGACGGCTGGCGGACCATGTCCGGCACAAGCTGCACGGGGATGTGACCTACTTCAACCTCAACCGCCACATCAACCCGACCAACGTCTGCGTCTACACCTACAACTGCAAGTTCTGTGGCTTTGCGGCGCTGCCTGGAGAAGACCACGCCTGGGAGATGAGCCACGAGGACGTCTACCGGCGGGCGGCGGAGCAGGGCGGCGAAGACGTCACCGAGTTCCACATCGTCGGCGGGCTGCATCCCGATCTCTCCCTCGATTGGTACCTGGAGATGATGCGCGGGCTCAAGGAGCGCTTTCCCACGGTCCATCTCAAGGCCTTCACCGCCATCGAGATCGGCTGGTTCGCCAAGCGCGAGAAGCTCTCGATCCACGAGGTGCTGGAGAAGCTGCGGGACGCCGGGTTGGGATCGCTACCCGGTGGTGGCGCCGAGATCTTCCACACTGAGGTGCGCGAGATCATCTGCGACGGCAAGCTGGACGCGGAGGAGTGGATCGAGGTCCACCGCACCGCCCACCGGATGGGCATCCAGAGCAACTGCACGATGCTCTACGGCCACGTCGAGAAGGCCGAGCACAAGGTGGATCACCTGCTCCGGTTGCGGGCGCTGCAGGACGACACCGGGGGGTTCAACGCCTTCATCCCGCTGGCGTACCACCCGGAGAACAACTACATGGGGCTCACCTACCACACCACCGGCACCGAGGATCTGCGGCACATCGCGACCGCCCGGTTGGTGCTCGACAACATCCCCCACATCAAGGCGTACTGGGTGATGGTGACTCCCAAGCTGGCACAAGTGGCGCTTCGGTGCGGAGCCGACGACCTGGACGGTACGGTGGTGGAAGAGAAGATCTACCACATGGCCGGCGCCGACACCGCCCAGCAATTGACGCGTGCCGAGCTCGAGCGCGTTGTCCGCGAGGCCGGATTCCGTCCCGTCGAACGCGACACCCTGTACAACCCCATCGAGCGGCCGCCGGTCGAGCCCGCCGCTGCGGTTCCGGCGTGACCCGGGCAGTGGATCGAGTGGCGTGAGCTCCCACCCGTTCCCCTTCCGCTATCTGGCCATCGACGGGCCCATCGGCGTCGGCAAGACGACGCTGGTGGAGCTGTTGGCCCGCCGCTTCGAGGGGGTGAAGATTCTGGAGGACGTTCAGAATCCCTTTCTCGGGGACTTCTACCGGGAGCGTCCCGGCGCCGCTTTCCAGACCCAACTCTACTTCCTCCTCTCCCGGTTCAAGCAGCAGCAGGACATCGCGCAGCCCGAGCTCTTCGACCGGCTGCTGCTCGCCGATTACACCTTCCAGAAGGACCGGGTCTTCGCCTACCTCAACCTCTCCGACGACGAGCTGATGCTGTACGACAAGCTCTACAGCCTGCTCGAGACCCAGGTCCCGACGCCCGACTTGGTGCTGTACCTGGTGGCCGATCTGGAAACCTGCATGGCGCGCATCAAGAAGCGTCAGCGGGAGGTGGAAAAACACCTGGCGAAGGATTACGAGTCGGAGCTGATCGACGCCTACAACCACTATTACTACTACTACGACCGCACGCCGTTGTTGGTGGTGGACACCAAGGACCTCGACTTCCCCGACTGTCCCGACGACTTCGAAGAGCTGATCGAGCGCCTCAAGCATCCGGTCAAGGGCACCGAGCATTGGGTGCCGCGGGCGGTGCGACGGTAAACGACGGGGGAGCTAGTCGCTCCCGTCCTCACACTTCACGCGCTACACTTCACGCGCTGCACAGGGACAAAGGAAGATCCGCTTAGCCGACAGGTCATGGTCGACGGGGTGTTGCGTCACTGGATCGCCACTGCATCGCCGCGGTGGTATCATCTACCTGCCGCTTGGATCCGGCCCCGGCCGCTCACAGCCCCGAGCTCGAGCCGCCGGGAGGACCGAGACGGAAGTGACCACGGCGTGCTCCCCAGGGCACAGGGTCGCGAGTGAGGATTGGATCCCGCCGTATAGGCATCCAATAGGGGCCTAGGGACCGACACCCACTCTGAAGCGATCCGAGACGCCCATCCGATCCCCTCGAAGACACGAGCAGGGATCCGCGCGGAGCACGACTCCGAAACCCTTCCGCTCGCCCCGCGGAAGGGTTTTTCGTTTTGGGGCGAAGAAAGCGAGATCCGCGTCATGACGGACGGTACCTCGAAGCCTCCAACGCCAAGGACCGTACCCTGGGTCGCCACGGCCCCCGAACGCGGCGAGCGGCTGGTGATGCTCACCGCTTATGACTACCCTCAAGCCCGCGCCGCCGATGCCTCCGACGTCGACATCGTCCTTGTCGGCGACTCCCTCGCCATGGTGGTGCTGGGACACCCGGACACCCTCTCCGTCACCGTCGACGAGATGCTGCACCACGTCCGCGCGGTGCGTCGCGGCGTCGAACGAGCCGTGCTGGTGGCGGACATGCCCTTCGGCTCTTTCCATCTGGGCCCCGCCCAGGCGGTGGAGAACGCCGTGCGCTTCGTCAAGGAAGGTGGCGCCCAGGCGGTGAAGATCGAAGGCGCCCGCGCCGAGGTGGTCCGCGCGCTGGTCGACGCCGAGATTCCGGTGATGGCCCACCTCGGGCTGACCCCGCAATCCCTCCACAAGCTTGGAGGCTTCCGCGTCCAGGGACGCGAAGAAGATGCTCGCACCCTGCTGCTCGAAGGCGCGGAAGAAATGCAGGCATCGGGAGCCTTCTCGCTGGTGCTCGAATGCGTGCCCGCCGGGCTCGCTGCCGAAATCACCAAACGCCTCACCATCCCCACCATCGGCATCGGTGCCGGTCCGAGCTGCGACGGCCAGGTCCTCGTCTTCCACGATCTTCTGGGTTGGACCGAAGGCCTCCGCCCCCGCTTCGTCCGCCGCTACGCCGAGCAGGGGGATGGTGCGAGAGAGGCCATCGCCCGCTTTGCCGGCGAGGTGCGCTCCGGAGCTTTCCCCAGCGACGACGAGAGCTACGGCTCCGGACCGCAGCTCGTGACCCTCCAAGCTCCGCCGCTCAAGAAGGTCTACGGCTGACCGAATCGACTCTCGACCGGACTTCCGAGGGAAACGAGCGAGACACGACCGTGCACACCGTTCACACTGTAGAAGAGCTGCGCCACCGCATTGCCGTCTGGCGGCAGGAAGGCGCCACCGTGGGCTTTGTGCCCACCATGGGAGCGCTCCACGAAGGCCACCTCTCCCTTGTGCGGCGAGCCCGCGAGCTGGCCGACCGGACCGTCGTCTCCATCTTCGTCAACCCGGCCCAGTTCGGTCCCGGCGAGGATCTGGACACCTACCCACGCACCCCGGAGGACGACGCGCAAATGCTGGTGGACGAAGGCTGCGACCTGCTGTTCCTTCCCACCCGCGAGGCGATCTACCCGGAAGGCTTCGCCACCTGGGTGGAAATCGAGGGCCCCGCTCTCGGGCTCGAAGGCGATCACCGCCCGAGCCACTTCCGTGGGGTCGCCACGGTGGTGGTGGTGCTGCTCAACCAGGTGCAGCCCGACCTCGCCGTCTTTGGTGAGAAAGACGCCCAGCAGCTCGCCGTGGTGCGCAAGCTGGTCCACGACCTCTGCCTGCCGGTGAGGATCGTGCCCGGTCCCACGGTGCGGGAGGAGGACGGGCTCGCGCTCTCCTCCCGCAACCGGTACCTCTCCCCGGAGGAGCGGCGTGCCGCCAGGGTGCTCTCGCGTGCGCTCGCGGCGGCGCGGGAATCCTTCGAGGCCGGTGAGCGCAACGCGGACCCGCTCCGGCGACGCATGCGCGAGGCTCTCGACGCGGAGCCGCTGGCGAAGACCGAGTACGCCGAAGTCGTCGACGCCGTCGACTTTCAGCCCATCGGGGCCGGGGGAAGCATCACCCGCCCCAGCATCACCCGCCCCGTCGTGTTGCCGCTGGCGGTTCGCATCGGCAGCACCCGTCTCATCGACAATCTTCGCTTGGACCCCACCCAAGACACCCAGGACCCTCCGACGCAGGAAGAAGCATCATGAGGCGAACCCTACTCAAGTCAAAAATCCACCGCGCCACCGTCACCGGTGCGGATCTCCACTACCACGGCTCCGTGACCGTCGATCCCGTGTTGCTGGAAGCGGCGGACATCGCGCTTCACGAACGGGTCGAGATCTACGACATCGACAACGGCGAGCGCTTCGCCACCTACGCCATTCCCGGTGCGCCCGGCTCGGGAGACATCCAGCTCAACGGCGCCGCCGCCCACAAGGTGAGTGTCGGCGACCTGGTGATCCTCTGCACCTACGCCGAATATGAAAGCGCCGAGATCGCCGACCACCGGCCCATCCTCGTCTTCGTCGACGAGAACAACCACATGGTCGAGCGCAAGCGCGCCACCGCCGAGACCTATCGCGACCTGGTTCTAGCCTCCTCTCCGGACGAGGCCGTGGCGGCTGGCTGAGACACGCCGGGTGTCCGTCGTTTGGACCACTGCTCCCGACACCTCGGGGACCGCTACAATGGGTCCTCAGGAGGACCTGTGACTGCCACTGTAACGACCCTCGATCCACAAACGTCGACCACCGTCGCTCCCCTCGAGCTGGGAGGCCGCACCTTCGGGTCGCGGCTGATCCTGGGCACCGGGAAGTACACCGACTTCGCCACCATGGAGGCCGCCTTCGAGGCCTCCGGAACCGAGATGGTGACGGTGGCGCTGCGGCGAGTGGACCTGAGTAAGAAGGACAACCTGGTCGACCACGTCGATCCGGACAAGTATCTGCTGCTGCCCAACACCGCCGGTTGCTACACCGCGGACGAGGCGATCCGCACCGCTCGTCTGGCGCGGGAGGCCGGGGGTTGGAATTGGGTCAAGCTGGAGGTCATCGGCGATCGAAAGACCTTGTTCCCCGACACCTACGAGCTGCTCAAGGCGACCGAGACCCTGGTGGCCGAGGGCTTCGTGGTGTTGCCCTACACCAACGACGACCCCATCACCGCCAAAAAGCTGGAGGAGCTGGGAGCGGCGGCGGTGATGCCGCTGGCGGCGCCCATCGGCTCCGGGCTCGGGGTGCGCAATCCGGCCAACCTGCGGATCCTGATCGAGCAGGCGACGGTGCCGGTGATCGTCGACGCAGGAGTGGGCACCGCGTCGGACGCGGCCATCGCCATGGAGCTGGGCGCGGACGGGGTGTTGATGAACACGGGTGTGGCGCAGGCGAAGAATCCGGTGCGCATGGCCCGCGCCATGAAGCTGGCCATCGAGTCGGGCTGGCTGGCGGCGCATGCGGGACGCATCCCGAAGAAGCTCTACGCCTCCGCGTCGTCGCCCTGGGAGGGGTTGTTGGAGTAACCAATCATAGGCAGATTTGTGAGCATGCCAAGGCTGTACCACGAATGCGCTTTCATCGCTGAAATCGTCTATGTGTCGGTGTCTTTTTGATTTTTATCGATGAAATCGTGTTCGAGTCGGTCTTGGGCCCGATTTCACTGATGAAATCGCGTTGGAGTCGGTCTCGAATCCATTTTCATTGGTGAAATCGCATTCGAGGGCGACCAAGAGCCGCTGGAGACGATGAAAACGAGCTTGGGTCGGAAAACTCTGCGTCGAGGAGCATGAAAGCGTGGAATCGGCCGACGGAGAAACATGGGGAAAGTACTCGGTTCGCAGGGGTTGCGCCTCCTGGAGGTATGATCTAGAATGCCCGTTCGCGGCAGCCTGCCCGCTGTCGTCCGCAGCACGGAACCCAGTGCACCCATAGCTCAACTGGATAGAGCGTCTGACTACGGATCAGAAGGTTGGGGGTTCGACTCCTCCTGGGTGCACCACCTAAACCCCAACAAACACGCCACTTACAGAACGGCTCTTACGTAGGGGCTCTGCGCGCCAGATCAATCGGTAAGCTCCTGGTAAGCACTGGGCAAGGCCGGTTTGGCCGTTTCGCCGATCTGTCTGACACCGAGCTTTCCGGCGAGGGGAGGCACCTCTCGTTCGAGCCCGCAAGACCTTCCGAGGGGTCAGAAGTCCTGGAGGGGGGGTGGATCCGTCGGCTTAGCCGGTGTCTCGGGGTACTCAGATGGATCTCGAAGTCGAAGGAGCTCGATGCGAGACGCCAAGATCTGGAAGATGTCCGTCTGGCTGCCATCCGCGCCGCGGCACCTGCCGGCCTGAATCCGACCCTCGACGAGCACCCGGTCGCCTCGATTGAGCTCGAGAAACCTTCTGGCCAGATCGTTGGTTGCCACGATGGGATGCCAGTCGGTCTCGGGCCGTCGAATCCCGTCTGTCCCGGGGTACTTGCCGCGAGTAACGAGCTGAAAGGATGCCCATAACGTCTCGCCACTCATGATGGACTCGGGAGCATCGCACACGGTGCCAGTGAGGACTGCGAGATTGGTCGAACGCATAGTCTGTCTCCTTTTCTAGAAGCTGTTTTGTCTTGAGCGCTCGCCTGCGAGCGCTTCACTCGAGTGCTCCCACCGATCTCTCGGGTGGGCGGGGGAGGTGAAGACCTCGCCTTCAGCCGATCCGGGGAAATCCGCGAGCGTAGGTGACGCGGATCCCGAGCACCGTGCGCTGATGGCCGTCACGCTCGACCTCGAGGGCCACCCGGTCGCCCGCTGAAAGCATTGCCACCTCGCGGCCGAGCGGGCTTGCGGCGGGAAACCAGAATTGCTCGATGTCGTTGCCGGTCTCGAGATAGAGCCCGATGCTGCCGTGGGCGGTTTCGATGTCGGTGGCGACCTCGCCGCGGATCTCGAACGTGTAAGCCATGTCAGCCTCCTTGGTCGTGGTTCGTGAGGTCCTTCGCCCTGCCGCTGGGGACCTCTCGAAGCACGGGACAAGGAGATGACATGGCTGGGGTTCGAGGCGCGTGGGGTGGCCCCGAGCATTCACCTCCGGGCGGCAAGCTCGGGGCAGCGGGCGGTGACCAACTCGAGGACCTCGACTGCTACCGGGCCGGGTAGCTGGAGGGTGAGGTGTGCCGGAGCTGATTGGTGGATGGGGGCTTGGGAGACCTTGATCGAGCCCCGCAAGTCCCGGAGAGTCACCTCGTGAGTTTGAATCTGCCTCTCGGTCGGCCTCTGGATACGGCACAGGCTGGCGAGCTTGTCGAGGAGGTCGTTGGCGGATCGATCTCGGATCTCGATTTGCTCGACCTGCTGTCGTACCGCCTCGAACACCTGTCGGTATCCCGGCAGCAAGCGTCGCGAAATGTCTCGGGCCAGGTGGCCGGGACGGCGCTTGAGGCTCGCCCGGATCCGGCAGCGTTTCTTCTCCTCCTGGCGCAGAAAAACCGGATTGCCGCAGGGGAGCTTGGGAAGCCCACCACGGATCTCGGCGGTCTTGCGGCCCGGGCGATCGCAGATCTCGAGAGACTGTCCCCCGGGTCCGTCCAGGTAGACAACACACCCACCCCAGTCAGGGCTCGGCGGTCGAAAGCTCCAGCCCTCGCCAAGGTGCTCGGCGATGCCTTCGGCTGTGGTGAGAAGCGTCTGTTCCTTGAGGTCCTGGTGGGTCTGACGGTCGCTCATGCTGGTCTCCTTTCAAAACGTTGAGAAGCTCCTGCGCTCGCCTGCGAGCGCCTCACCCTTCGACCTCACACCTCTCTCGGGCGGGTGGGGGCGCGGGGTCGATTGCTACGCACGGGTTGGCGCTACAGCCGATCGAGCCAGGCGGTGCCTGCCAGGAAAACCTCGTCGTAGCGCGGAGCAGGGCTCGGAGGTGCCGTTGTGCGGTGGCGGCGACGAGCAGCGAGGCGGCGTCGAACCTCGGCCCGGAGGGCATCGGTGTCCCTTGGCATCTCACAGCAGGCCTCGGCGGCGGGCGGCGGATTGCAGGGGGCTGAGTCTGGAGAAAACGGTGGCAGAGGCCCCGGAGCGCAGTCGGTTGCAAGCTCCTCGTCTAGGCGTCGGGCGGTCCAGACCTCGCCGCACTCGCAGCGCAGCAGATGGAGCCCTTCGGCCGTCTGGGGCCTCTCGGTACCCCAGAGGAGGGTCTGGCCGGTCCGTTCGAAGGCACCGTCTTCGGTGGGGGCGATTTCGAGCCGGCCGGCTACCTGGGTGAGCACCGCGGCCGCCGGACACTCGCACTTCGGACACAACGGACGATCGAATCGCATCTCGCTCTCCTTTCGTGAGTCACCAGCGCTCGGGCACGAGCGCTTTCGCCCTCCCCCTTCACACCGATCTCTCGGGTGGGGGGCGATCTGTAGGGGGGGCTCCGGAATCAATTGAGGCGGCGATGAAAGGAGGCCAGATGCTGCTCGACGACCCGGGCGGCGTGGTTGCGGGAGGAGCGCCTGGGGATGGGCGCAGCTTCGCGGGTTTCGGGGTGAAGCCGGTGGACGAGGATCTGGAGGTACGGTGAGGCGGCTCCTACTCGGGCTAGGACGAGAGCTTGGAGACCGTCGAAGCCAAGACTGTGGAGCACCGGATCGAGGATGGCTTCACCAAGCTCGGTCGGGAGAGCGGGCTCCCCCGGCAGGGCCACGATCACCTGGCACAAAGGGAAGCTCTGGCCACTCCGAGATGCGCGTTTCATGGCGGCCAGCGCCTCCTCGGGAGTGGCCGAAGGAAGATGTCGCGCGGCCGTCCAGGCAACGCGGGAGCCGGAGCCAAGAAAACCCCGGCTTGGCTGGATGAGGGTCCTGGCTTGATCGAAGATGGCGCCGTTGCGCTGCGGGTCCTGAAGGGCTTGCAGGAGGATGATCGAGGTGCACATGGAATCTCCTTTGCCGGTGGTCGGTTCGTGATGTCCTTCACCCTTTTCCGAGGACATCGCGAACCGACCCACCGGCCGGCGGCCGGCTACAAGAGGCTGAGCTGGACGCCGGAGGAGGTGGTGCGGCGGATGGGCTTTCCGGCAGGTGCTTGGTGGACGAGCTTGGGAGGCTTGGGTGCCGGTGGCCGCCGCCTGGGCTTGCCGGTCAGGGCCTCGTAGATTGCCTGGCCCAAGCTCATGGCGGTGGCGAGCGCGGCCGTGCGATCACTCGACGCCCCCGCAGCCTCCAGCGCCGCCTGGAGATCGAGCCCGTCGACCTGAAGCGAGGCGCCGACCTTCTTGGCCACCAGGTCGAAGGCGACTTCTTGGGAGGTCTCGGCGTAGTAGGGGATCTTGACCGTGACGGGCTTGGTCTGTCCGATCCGGTGGATCCGCCCGTTGGCCTGGCGGTAGGTGGTGGCCGACCAGTCGAGCTGGTACCAGAGAGCGGTGGAAAAGCTGACCAGGTTGTTCAGACCCGTGCGGACGGCGTTGGGGTTGACCAGCAGGACCTGGACGTCTTTGCCCAACACGTGGCGGTCGATCCAGCCCTGGCGCTTGTGGGTGGGTACCTTGCCGGCGTCGAGCCAGGCCACCCTGGGGGTGACCTCGCGGATGAGCCCCATCAGCCTCTCGGGCAGATGAGCGGTTCCGGTGTGGCGCAGGAAGACGAGGACCTTCTGACCCCGCGCGAGCTGGCGGCCGAGCTCTGCCAGCAGCCACCGCTCCTTCGGGGTCTTCCATGAGGCCGGGAAGCTCCTCGCTCGGGCCACCAGCTCACCACCGAGGGCCTCCGGGTAGCGCACCTCGAAGGGCGGCAGGTCGTCGGTGGAGCGATCGAGATACGACGGCAGCTCGACCAAGGCCCCCAGCAGCCGACCCGAGCGGTCCGAGCTGAACCGATCCTTCCGGACGCAGGCGAGCACCTTGGCTTCGATGCGCTTGTACTCGGCCAGAAGAGCCTCGTCGTGCTCGTCCTCCGGGTCGGGCTCGAGGCTCTCCGGGACCTCGGTCAGCGTGGGAAGCTCGCAGTCGAGGTCGTCTTTGTGGACCAGCACCGAGGTCGGGAGCAGGTGCCGGAGGATGAAGGTGGGCATCACCCCGGGGGCCTCGCCGAGCGTGGTGCGGCCGTCGACGTCGCGGTCGGTGTAGCGTCCCCGCCGGCCCGAGCTCGGCTCGTCCGTTTCGGGCTCGCGCAGGGTCTTCCTATAGCCGTAGCGGTGGATAAACCCCGAGCGATCCGTGCGGTCGAATTCCTTCCTGAAGAGCGGGGAGAGGTGCCAGAAGTTGGTGAAGAGACTGCTCGCATAGCCCCCCATCAAGCTGCCGGTGAGCACCAGCGTCGAGACTCCCGGAAGTCCCGAGAGCCGGTGGGCGGCCTTCGTCTGGGCTGATCCCGCGTGGCTGTACTCGTGGGCCTCGTCGAGCAGGACTAAATCAAAATCCCGCCGGTGGTAGCGCTGGATGATCTCGGCCAAGGGCACCCGGCGGGGATGGGGCCGGGCTTGAAAAAGGGGCTCGTTGCAGGTCCCCTCTTCGGTCCACTCTCCTTCCTTGTGGAGCCGCTCGACAGTGCGCAGCAGCCCGGAGATGCTCGGGGCCGTGTGCTCGGGACTCACATCAGCGACGACGCTCCGGCGCAGCGACTCGATCGGGCCTTCGAGCCACGGGATCCCCCTGGACTTTTCAGCCAGGAGAGTCACAATCCCTCGCTCGACCCCGAGCTCTGAGGCCAGTGGCTCCAGCGCCTGGGCCAGGTCGTGAGCGCCGACAGGTTGGAAGCTCTCTGTGCTCGACTGCGCCTCGGCCAGCGCACCGAGCTCCCGGGCGAGGCTCCAGGTGAAGCTCTCCAGGACGTTCCGGGCAACGGGGCGCCCCTCCGCGTCCTTGCCGTAGCGCTCGAGCAGGAGCGGGGAGCGCACGAGGCTGCGCAACAGCGCTTTGTCCGGGGCTGCCGGGAGGAGGATCGCGGCGAGTAGCTCGGCCCGGCGGGCGGTGCGGTTGACCGGACGCCGGAGGGTCGCCTGGCACCGGAGCCTTCGCGAGGCGTTGGCTTGGGAGCGGGTCTCGAGCAGCGCGCCACACTTGGGACAAGAGCCCCCGACGCCTTCGACCGCATGGCCCAGCTTGGCGGTCTCGCGTGAGAGGACATACAGCTCAGCGTCCCGTCCCAAATCCTCGATCGCCTTGACCACCTGGACCCGCCACTCGGGCACCACCGCCGCGGCCTCCTCGGTCCAGGTGTCGAGCAGGTGCGGTGGGCAGACCGCAAGGGTCTTCTCGACGTGTGGCGGCCGGTCTGGGATGCCGACCCGCTGGAGCTCGGTGACCGTATCCTCGTAATGCTCGGGCGAAAGAGCCGCCGCGACCGACAAGGCCATCGTGGTCTTACCCGTCCCGACCTCGGCCACCAGCATGGGGTTTCTCCGGGTGGCCAGGAGCTTCAAGGACGCCTGGATCGCCTGGGACTGGATCCGGTAGGGAGTCCGGGCGAGGGGGGGCAGCTTGATTGCGTGCTCGGGATCGGTCGGGTCATGGAGCGCGGGAAACTGCTGTCCCAAGAGCCGGGCGAGTGAGCCGTCGTAGCACTCGATCAGGTCGGCGGCGTTCCACTTGGCGACGTCGTCGGCACCTGTGGGCACCGTCCCGGCGGCCAGCTCGTGGAAGCTCATGTCATCGAGCCGCAGCACGGTCAGACGCAGCTTGGGCTGCTCGATCTCGACGATGCCGGTGACTCGACCCTCCTTGTCGGTCTTCTCCGAGACCACCAGGTGCTCGCGCTCGAAGACTCCTTTGGCCAAGAGCGGCGGATGGCGGTGCGGGTCGTTGGCCGTCAAGGGCCACCCATTAAACATCCCCGAGGACAAAGCCAGGGCGATGTGAGCCGGCTTGGGGGGTACGGCGGTTTGAAACTTGGCACCCAGCAACGCCGCGGGATCGTCTCCAAGCCCCACCGCCTCGTCAGCCAAGGGTCGAAAGCCCGAGAGAGCTGCGGTCACATCGAGCTCCTCGAGACTGAGACTGAGTGAGTAGTGGGGGTCGGGCGTGAGATCCACGGTCAACGGCTCCGGGCAGACCTCGGGTAGCTCGGGGAGAAGGGCAGGATCTTTGGCCCACCGTCGAATCTCCTCCGCACTCGAGAGATCGGTCAAGGGCTTGGCGGCTCGGCGGGCGACGAGGACCACCTGACCGAACGCCTCGAAGTCTTCCCGGGGAAACCGCCAGGCCCGGACGTCGAGAAGGCACCGGGCCAGGTGGTCGGCCGAGGCGGCCAGGGCATGGGCTGGCACCACGAAGAGCAGGATCCCCGAGCCCGGGTGGAGGAGCTCGGTGAAGCGGGCCAGGAAGCGCTGCTCCAGCCGGCCGTGCTCGGGATCCTGGTCGTAGGGGGGGTTCAAGAAAAGCACCGTGGCCCGGTCGGCCCTTTCCCCTGGATGAAGCAGGAAGGCGTCGCCGTGGTGAGCCTTGTCACGGTAGGAGCTGAGCCACTTGCCGAGAGCGTCGGCCCGCTCCGCTTCGAGCTCGCAGGCATGGATATCGAGGGAGGACCTGTAGTAGCGCCTCTCCTCGACGTCAGGTACCCATTGCCGGACCCACAGGTCCCGCAGCGTCACGATCGCCTCGCCGTCTCCCGCGCACGGATCGAGCAGGTAGATGGAGTGCTGGGGCTCTTCAGGCCAGCGCAAGATGGAGCTGATCGCGGGCAGCAGGTGCTTTGGGGTGGGGTAGTAGCCGGCGATCTGACGCGAGGCGATCCTGGCCATGGGGAATCTCCTTGGGTTGGTACTTCGAGGTCTGATCGATCAAGAATTCGGTGAGCTTTTCTTGGGGGACGGAAACGGCCAGCAGCTCGTCGAAGCCGCAGCTCCCGAGGCCCTGGGCTGAGAGCACTGTTTGGCGGCGGTACGAGCTCCGGGAGCCTGGCTCGTGGACCCAGTCGGTCTTGCAAGCGGCACGGTAGAGCTGCTGGTGGAAGGCAAGCTCGCCCAGCACCGGCAACGGCGTGCGGCGGTCCAGATAGGCGGCAAACAACGCTGCCCGGGCGGCCTCCGGTGCGTCGGTACCTACCTCGGCACGGAGAGCCTCGCCGGCACGCTCGATCCACCACGTAGGCGGCGCGAAGACGAACCGCACCTGCGCCTGCGCCGGGTCCACGGGCTCCAGGTGGAACAGATCCGGCAGGTAGGCAGTGGTGATCGCTCCACCGGGTACCTTGTGGGTGATCCAGCGGTAGGGGGCGGATTTCAAGATCTGGAGCCTCTTGATCCCGCTCGTGGCTTTGTGGCCGACGCGGAAGTTTGCGGTGAATGCCTGGGTCTCGCTGTCGGTGCCGAGGTAGGAGATCCAGACGGGCCGGACGTCGTCGGTGGCACCGGTCTCCCACAGGCGGTCGGCCTCGATGTATCCCAGGAGCCGAACGGAGAAAACGCGGGTCTTTTTCGAGCGCCCTTGGCCTGTCGAGCGTTCGAGGGTGAGCGTGGATACCGGCATGGCCTCCTCGCAAGCTGGTGAATTCCGGAGGGAGACGGGCCGATCCCGCCTCTTCTCTCGGAGGCCCGCCAGGGCCTCTCACCAGAAGCCCTCACATCGATCTTTCAAGGGGGGGGGACGTCCTGGCCGTCAGCCAGGGGCGCTCAGACGGCAGGACACACGGAGACCGCGGGCTCGGAGCTTGCGACGAGCCCACGCGTCGGAGCCGGTGGGTTGCAACAGGGCAACTGTCGAGCAGGGGGCTGAGGTCAGGCCTCTGAGCGCCGCCCGTGCCTACAGGTGAAGGTGCTTGGGAGAAGGGCTCAGGTCTGGCATTGTGACGGGGAAGCGGGGTCTTCGGGCAGGGCCGCCGTCGGTGCGAAGTGTTGGGCGTTTAGCAGCATGATCTAGAGGATGCGTAGCAGCTCTGAGCTGAAGGCGGGGGGTGTCACTTCTCGGGTAGACTCCGAGAAGATCCGGCTGTCTTTGCTGAAACAGGGTTAAGATCGTCGCCAGTGATCTCCAGCCACTGCTCCCCTCGGTCTTTTTCGGCGAAGTGGAACCGCTTGATGATCGGCTCGTAGCCCTCCTCTACGACGCGGAGCTCATGGGCGCCAGCAGAAACCTGGTAAGGTTCAGCCCACGGGAAGTTCTCGACCTCCTTGCCATCGAGGAAGACCGTGGGGTTCTCTAAGGCGGCAGGCCGAAAGAGGTGCACGAAGAAGCTCAGGGCGCCGTTGCACAGTTTCCTCTTCGGCGAAATGGAAATCGACTTGAGCTTCCATGCTTCCGGGCGCCAGCGACTCACCGCCTGTAGACCTCGCTCGTCGAAGTGCAGCCAGACGGAGACGTGACCCTTGTCGATGGCACGTGTACCGTAGACACCACGAAAAGCCATAGTCGTTACCGGCTCTAGATTCTGCCCCACCAGGAATTCGACTTCTGAAATGGTCATGCCGCAGTCGAGCGAGGAAATCAGTTCCTCTGTCCAATGCGGCCAGCTCACGGATGAGCAGGACAGGACACCAGCGGCGAGAAGGCTGGCGGCAGCCGGAATCTTCATGGCAGCTTGCACTCCCCCGCCTTTGGAGTCGCCCCCTTTTTCGGGGGCGCCGGCGGATCATTCCATCTGGGTGTACTGCCAATGTTCTACGGCCGACTCAACCCGCACTTCCTGGGAATTGTTCCAGCAAAGGTGTTGCTGTTCGGGCCTCTGACGACCCGATACTTGCTGGGGTTTGCGTAGGAGTTAGCGGTGTCGATTACGCACCGGTCAACTTCACAGCTCTCGTTCCAGGGGCCGCAGTCGGTGTTCGGAGCACCGGGCCTGTCGAACGGATGGTCCGGTCGGACCTGGCCGGTACCCCGCAGTGAAGCGGCTACCGAAGAGACCACAGGTGCTGATCTTGCCATCTCGCTCGGTCTGGATGGAGCAGTGACGGAAGCTACCAGGAATCTTAGGGATCTTTCGGCGGCAGACCCGAGACCGCTGCCCGAGCGGATCGATTCGGACCAGTGGGTTCATCTCGGCATAACCATAGACCATCTCGATGGAGCTGCCCAGCGCCGACTGAAGGTGTTCGGGTTCACCAGCCCCAGCGGATCCGGCCGAGTGTAACTGACGGGCTGCGACCTATACCATCGGTGAAACGACTGTCCGACGCGATCTCGTCGTAACCCCGGCCGCAAGCCGGGTGCGTTCAGGGACTTGCAGCGGCCGGAGGCCCGACGCCGACGGCGGCCGAGGCTGATACCCCCTGACGCGAGTTTGCGGCCCCGGCGGCGCTGGCGCCGGTTTCTGCTTTAGCCGCTGCGCGAATCACGCCAGCAGGTTACACCTGGGGCGAGCTCGGCGCGGGCAGCTAAAGGAGGAGTGGGCCGTGCTACCCGGCGGTTGGAGACGCTCGCTCCACACGTTCTGCCAGCAGCCTGGAGCGATAGCGGTCGAGGGCGTTTCGGGTCTGGAGGAGATCTTCTTCGGCCGCGTAGACGGTGAGCCGATCTCGGATGATGGGACCTCCCCAGCCGATGTCGCCCCACTCGGTCGGCCACTGCCAGTCGTTGGCCGCCTCGAAGTGCTTCCAGGTGGCGGCACTGTCGGTTTGGCTGCTGTGCCAGGTGTCGATGAGCCGGAGCAGCTCTCGTTCTCGAAGTTCCAAGACCGCGACAAACTCCTCGAGGGTGAGTACGGGAAGCGCATCCCGGTGGTGCTCCTGCACGACCGGCCCCTGGTTGTAGCGCTCGAGCGCCTCTCGGTAGACCTCGTAGCTGTAGTCGAATTCGGGCAGGGTGGCGGCGACCGCTGACCAGAGGTAGTACTTGTTGTCGGCTCGGTCGCCACGGCGATGCATGTGCCAGAGGGCGTGGCCCTCAAAGTCGCGTGCCATTCGCCGGACTCGGCTCCGGTGACGGAGCTGAGCGGCCAGAGCAGCGCCGATGACAGTGGCCCGAAGCTTCGTTGCGTCGTCGACGTCGGCTCCATGGAGGAGTTTGTTCGAGATCTGGAGAAAGTCCTGGACATTCTCCGCCAGCTCGGCATCGAGGACATCGGCCCGGAGGAGCTCGTCGACGTGGCGCTTGGTGCTCCAGCCAGTGACCGAGCTCTGGTTCAAGGTCGTACGCGAGAGCCGGAGCAGGTACTTCTCGATGGTCAGGTGCATGCGCGCGATCGAGAGCTGTGAGGCTCCTTCCCCAAGCGGTAGGCGCTGATCGAGCATCGTCGGGACGATCGTTTCGCTGTGCTGACCCTGCTCGATCCTGGCCGCGAGTTCGGTGACTTCCATGGTGATGGAGCCGCCGGGATACTTGACCTCCCGGAGCGCGCTCAGGCGGGCTCTGATCTCTCGGCGGAAAGTCAGGACGAGGATCAGGACTGTCAGCGGCCAGGCGAGGCCGACGATGAGCTGCGTTAGGGGAGAAAGCCAGTCCACGGTGGGGCCGCTCTATGGGAAATAGGTCTGGACGACGGCGGCGTAGACGAGCACGCCGAGAGCACCCAGCAGGAGCGTGGAGAGGGCCAGGAGAAACCAGAAGAATCCGTCTCTTCTCGGCCGCTGGAAAGTGGTCGGCGGTTCCCCGAGTGCCCAGAGGGTTTCGGCGAGCTCCGGGCCGAGCCTCTTCCAATAGCGCTGTGGCATGTACCGGTCGTAGGGGTCCGACAGGTGGGGATGCTTGAGATCGACCTTGACGTCGAAGCGGCTGTGCGGATAGCGGTCCTGCAGAAGCTCTCGCAGCACGAGGGCGCAGTGCTCCCGAATTAGCTGGATGCTGTCGTAGAAATCCTTGTAGCTGGCGATCAGACCGATGCCAGAGAGCAGCACCCCGAAGAAGACGCTGAGGCTGCCGTAGCGACAGGCTCTGACTCGGATCTCCGCCTCGACGCCGAAGAGCTCTTCAAGATCCGAGGGGAGGCGGTGTTCGATGACTCGCTCTACCTCGTGGCGCAGATCTGGAAGCGGGAGATCGTTGCTCTTGCGATCGGCTCGGATCGACATCCCTTGTTGGTCGCCGGTCTGGGCGTACTCGATCTGAGCTGCCAGGACGACCTCGGGACGCTTGGGTGTCAGCCGCCTTCTCCAGCGTCTGGAATTGCTCTTCATCCCCTACCCTCCGTGATTTAGTGCTGATTGTACTGGTCTGCCTCGGTTCCCTGCTGGCCCGGCAGTTAGGAGCGGCCCTGCAGGCGGAGTGGAAAGCTGTCTTCCGCTTAGGGGTGGGAGGGCCCGGACGGGGCCAGGGAAGACCGTCTCAGCGCGGCACGGAGGCCCGGGGCGGGGCGTGGTGCCGAGAGGCACTACCCTCCAGCCGCCACCACCGGAGCCCGCCCCCAGTTGACATAGGCTCCGCTTATGTCAAGCCGAAGGCCGAGCGGCGGGGGTGGCCGAGGGCCAGGTCCGATAAGGCGCCTTATCGGACAGCGGAGACTGCAAGGGGCGTGACGCCGGGGGGCGGCGCGACCCTTGCCTGGAGCGGCTTGCCCGTGCCCGTCAGGGATGGCCACCCTCGCCGCCGCTTGGGGCGGGCGTCCGCGAAGCGGATGCTCAAAAACCAGCTGAGAACGGCTTCGCCCGGCGGCTGCGCCAGCTACGCAAGCAGCGCGACCTCTCGCAGACCGGGGTAGGAAAGCTGGTCGACCTCCACTACACTCATATCGGCCGCTACGAGCGGGGCGCCTCCCGCCCGAGCGCCGATGCCGCGCGCCGGCTGGCTGACGCGTTCGGAGTCTCGAGGGACTACCTGATGGAGGGGGCGACCGAAGAGGCCGCCAAGGCTCGGTTCGAGGATCGCGAGCTGCTACGGCAGTTTCAAGAGGTCGAAGCCCTTCCGGACGAGGACAAGCTCGTCGTCAAGAAGCTCCTCGACGTCTTCCTCACCAAGAAGCAAGTCCAAAAGCTCGCCGCGTCGTAGCGAGGCTCTCACGGCCCCCCAGCCGTCACCGAAGCCTCAAGCCTGGAAGATCGAAACGCCTAGTCGTAGAACTGGTACGTGACGATGTCGCTGACGCGGTTTCTCGCATCGAGAGCCACAATCCGAGCTCGGAAGAGGCCATCCCCGCCCGGCTCGCTGTAGTGCAGCGTCCTGGTAGCGGCTGGAGCGCGACGATCTGGCTCGCCTAGGAGCTGCAAGACCTCCTCAGCGCTCATCCCCTTGTCAACGACCGACATCCCATCTCCAGTCGCTCTGAGCACGACACCTGACTCAGTGAACGAAACGCAGCGAGGCGTGCGAAAGAAGTCCTTGACGACATAGGTAGTGCCCTTACGGACCACCGGAGATCCGCCATAGCACCAGCGCTCTGGAGAATCCTCTTCCCTGACTCCCAGCGGGCGACCGAGCAGCGAGTAGACGTCCTCGACCGCCATGCCTAGCTGGATCTTTTCGAATGCCTCATTGGTGAAGCCCGAGGCATAGATTGTGGTGTCTCGGCTACTCCACCACAGCGCAGCGGCGGTGACCATCACAACTGCTAGGGCCACCATGGCGAGAATACGAAGCGCCCACCGGAGAAGGACCTTCATCATGATCCTCCTGACCAGAAGGGGTTTGGCGGCCAGCCGCGCGGGATCTGCCTAGGTTCGGTGAAGCAAACTGGCTTCTTGTCCAGGAGAACTTCGGCCAACGCGCCCAGGATCGGGATGTCGTTGTCACAAACGAGCTCCCCCCTCCCCCCGGGATCGCACTTCAGGGTGCAAGTCATGTTGTCAGGGATCTTCAAGACGCACTCGACGCTGTACACGGCATCGGCGTCAACGCACCCCCCCAACCCAGGGGTGGGGATGAAGCTGGCCACGTCCTCGCCCAAGACCTTGATCGGCGGCTGACAGCGGCAGCTCTTGCCCCGACAGAACTTCCCTGCGCCGAAGGGCCACTGGCGAAGACCCAGAGGATCGAGGAACCGCAGGGGGTTGCTGTTCACGTAGGCGTACAGGTGCGGATCGAGCTCGGTTCTGCGCACCGGGTCGACCCTCGTATACCTGCTGGTGCCTGATGAGTACCATCGGTGTACGTTGTAAGACAGCTCTGCCCCAAACGCGGCCTCAGCCCACCGACCATCCTCCCACTGCCCAGGAAACCGCAGGAAGATCTCGTGCGCTAGAGCCCCTTCGGGCATCGCCTCCTCGGAGTCCCTTCCAAACGGCTCAAAGCCCGAGTCCCAGATCTCGACACCGGTGTCGTCCAGCGCAACTACTGGCGTGGCCAGATGGTCGTTGACCAGGTAGCGAAGCTCCTGGCCTCCAGCCCCGTCGAGCTTGAGCTGGGCGGCGGGCCTTCCGGCGAACTGGAGGTACAGGAAGCGCTCGACCGGGGCTGTGGGTGCTGACTGCCGAGCCAGCGAATGCAGCAGCCCCTCGGAGCTGTAGGTGGGCTGGGTCAGAGCGCCCGTCGCCGTGTCCGTGGCGCTCTGGAGGAAGCTGCGCCCGTCATAGGTGAAAGCTGCGGCTTCCGTGGCGACCGGGCGGGAGAGCTGGTTGAGACGGCCTTCGTCGTCGCTGGCGAAGAGCACCTGGTTTGCGCCGGCAGTGACTTGCTCCAAGTGCCCGGCGGCCCCGAATTGGTAGTCCCGCGTGCCTCCCACCGCGAGGGTGATCTGGCTCAAGATTGCCGTGTTGCCCGGCACGGGGCTCGCCGTGTTGGCGACATAGGTGTAGGTGTCGGTGGCGCCGTCGCGGGTCTCTGTGAGCCGGTTGCCTATCCGGTCATAGCTCCAACTGAGGCTGCCCCAGGGACCGTCGCCTCCCGTGAGGAAGTACTGGAAGTCCTGGTAGGCGTAGGTCTTGGTTTCGACCTGGGGAGTCTGGTTGGGGTCGATGCCGGCGACGAAGCTTGCACCGTTCTTGACCGAAAACCCCGAGCCCAGGGCGATGCGGGTGCCCGCCGTGAAGGTCGCCGAGCCTCCGGTCTCCACCGAGAAGGCCGGGCCGGCCCCGATCCCTGCACAGGTGGTGAAGCTCTCGATGCCGGTGACGGTCTGGTTGGCGAGGATCAGGTCGACTTCCGAGCACCCGATCAGCCCCGCGATCTCGAGGATGTTGCCGACACCGTCGGTGGTGTAGTCCCAGCGCCGCGGAGTCGGGGCCTCCAGCACGATGGCCTCGGGTACGTAGCGGCCGTCGTAGCTGCGGGTCTCGGTGGCGCCGTTGCCCAGAGAGAGAGCGCTCAGAGGGCCGCTTGGTAGGTAGGCGGCGGTGGTCACCAGACTCTCGGCCGGGTCGGTCCCCACCTGGACGTCCAGGGTGCCTTGCCGGTCCGCGAAGTCGTACGTGTAGCTGGCGCTCACCCCTCCAGGATAGCCGATGGTGGTGTGGTTGCCGTTGGCATCGTACTGATAGGGGAGACCGCCGTCCTGGGTCAACCCGGTCGAGCTCGTCGACCTCGCGGTTGATGGCGACGCCCCCGAGCATCGGTGGTGCTCGTCAGCTAAGGCGCTGTTGCGCAGCCTTGTGCCACTTAGATCCCAATTCCAGGAAACCATTGATGAAAGCGATTGGGCTTGACAAGCTTGGGAGGGGGCGAGATCTCCAAGTCTTCAAGCCTAGCCGTCCATTCTTGACCTGAGAGTCCCCAAGACAAAGTACCAGTGTCCTTCTCGAGAATGAAATAACCCAACCGATAGCCATCAATAAGTTCCCTATACGGCATCTCAACCTTGCCGACAAGGGCGTGCTCAAGATCTCGAACTGAAGTCACAGAAGGTCCGACAAGGATCTCTTGGTTTTCAGGACTTTCCAAGACAAACGTACTCCCACCTCCAACTCTTACAAGCTGATAGCCGTCCTGAAGTTGGATGGTGTAATCCCCGCAACTTGCTGCAAGGCAGCTAGCAAGTAGAGCAAGTACGGTCTTGATATGCCTAAAATCGACCTGTGCCTGCATCGTTCTCCGTCCAGTTTGCATTGATTGTGTATGGTGTCGCTCCTGGGAGTTCCATACCACCAGGAAACCAATCAAAAATATCTAGCGGATCCGCGAAAGGATCTTGATCTGTGAACTGGAATCTACATCGAAAGCTGAAAGTACCTGCTCCGCAATCGGCCTTGAAAGTGCAACTCGCTGTAGACTTTGTGGTGGTGTTACCTACTGCAAAGAGACACGGCTCATTCGTGACATCCGCCGCTGACCTTCCCCGGCCGAATACGGCGCCCGTTCTTGTCGTCGAGCAACCGCGGCAGGTCTCGCGAACCGTATCCAAGATATTCTTAAAAGTTTTTCTCTTGAAGCCGCGAACAGCTCTGCGGACAACAGGGGCATTCCGAAACCGCTTCAGAAGCCCTATAGTTCCAAGGTCGATTGGCCGCCCACCCCCAGTGAAGTAGTGTCGAACGAAGTCCGTTGTACAAAAAAGGCCCAGAGCGTCTGCTTGGACCAAGACGTTGGCTTTAGCATAAAGGTATAGGTTGACACCAGAGGCCAAACCGAATGGGTCGCTCTTCTGATACCGAGCCAGAGAGAATTCATACCAGCGATGCACATTGTAAAAGACCTCCGCCCCCAACGAAGCCCCGGCCCACACCCCATCCTCCCACTGTCCCGGGAACCGCAGGAAGATCTCGGTCGCCAGCGCCCCGTCAGGTGAGCCTTCCTCGAAGTCCCGCCCAAATGGCTCAAACCCCGAGTCCCAGACCTCCGCACCCGTCTCGTCGAGAGCCACCACCGGCGTACCCAAGTGGTCGGTGATGAGGTAGCGCAGCTCCTGGCCTCCGGCCCCGTCGAGCTTGAGTTGGGCCACGGGTCTTCCGGCGAAGTGCAGGTAGAGGAAGCGCTCGACGGGGGCTGCGGGTGCTGACTGCCGAGCCAGCGCGTGCAGCAGCCCCTCGGAGCTGTAGGTGGACTGGGTGAGGGCGTCCGTCACTGTGTCTGTAGCGCTTCGTAGGAAGCTCCGCCCGTCGTACAAAAGCTCGGCGGCTTCCGTGGCCACCGGGCGAGAGAGCTGGGTAAGACGGCCTTCCTCGTCGCTGGCGAAGAGCACCTGATTGGCGCCGGCGGTGACCTGCTCCAAGTGCCCAGCGGCCCCAAACTGGTAGTCCCGTGTGCCTCCTACCGCGAGGGTGATCTGGCTCAAGATTGCCGTGTTGCCGGGCGTGGGGGTCGCCGTGTTGGCGACGTAGGTGTAGGTGTCGGTGGCGCCGTCTCGG
>Ga0209956_1000007_pt1 | contig 181431 bp, 136 predicted proteins | sample SalPon2A_C_D1_MG_FD_185720 | JGI IMG/M metagenome (GOLD analysis project Ga0209956, IMG submission 185720) | Soil microbial communities from South San Francisco under conditions of wetland restoration - Salt Pond MetaG R2A_C_D1_MG (SPAdes)... | ecosystem: Environmental > Terrestrial > Soil >...
ATTCTGAGCGTCTATCCGTTCGAGAAAGTCCCTTTGTTTCAACTACTTACGGCCGCACCCGATCCGATAGACGGCAACACCTCGCGTAAACAGTTGACTCTGTTCAACTTATAACCGGACACTAGTGATATGGAGGATTTATGAAAAATACAGCCCTTCCCTTCTTCGCTCTCGTTTGTCTCGTCGTCGTCGTCGTCGGCGCCGCCGCGTCGGATGTCCCGGAAGCCGCTTCGACCGATACCCCTGACTTGACCGATACCCTCGACTTGGTCGCCCCCGAGAGCTCCACCGAGGCTCCCGACTGCAACCCGGCACTGGCCCTCGACTTGGACGACCAGGAACCGATTCTCATGTTCAGCAACAACTGCAGCGTCGGTTGTAGCACTAGCCGGTGCCAGGGCGTACCCCGCGGCAACCCCTGCTGGACGGGTGGCGGATGGGGCAACTGCAATCTTTACCTGGGCTTTCAATGCTCGGACGGAACGGGCTGGGATTGCAGGTGCTACGGAGCCGGCGAGAACATTCCGTAACTAGGTCTCCGGCATCCACAACAGGTCCCGGCCCACCGCGTCGAGGGACGGACAGCCACAAAGCGCCAGAGCCAGATCGAGCTCGTCGCGAAGCAGGTTCAGCACCTCCTCGACGCCCGCCTGGCCGTTCACCGCCAGGCCCCAGAGGGCGGGCCGTCCCACCATCACCGCCCGGGCGCCGAGGGCCAGCGCCTTGACCACGTCGGTGCCCCGGCGCACACCGCCGTCGAGCAGCACCTCCGCGCGGCCGTCGACCGCATCGGCGATCGCCGGCAGCACCCCCACGGTTGCCGGGGAGGTGTCGAGCTGGCGCCCGCCGTGATTGGATATCACGATCCCGTCGACACCGTGCTCCACCGCCCGCAGCGCGTCGTCCGGGCGCACGATGCCCTTGACCAGGATCGGCAACTCGGTCACCGAGCGCAGCCAGGCGAGGTCCTTCCAGGTCAGGGCCTGGTCCATCATCGTGTTGACGTAGGCCGCCAGACCGGAGGTTTCGGCCGCCTCGGTCACCTCGCCGTAGCCCTTGGGCAGCAGGTTTTCCACCTTGAGCCCTTCGGGCAGGTGGAACCGGTTGTACACGTCGCGCTCGCGCTTGCCGAGCAGGGGGGCGTCGACGGTGAGCACCAGGGCGGAGCAGCCGGCGGTCTCGGCGCGCCGGATCAGCCCTTCGGTGGCCGCGCGGTCCTTGTAGACATAGAGCTGGAACCACACCGGTCCGGTGGCCGCGGCGCACACCTCCTCGACGGCGGTGTTGGAGAGCGTCGAGAGGGTGAACACCGTGCCCGCGGCGCCGGCGGCCCGGGCGGTGGCGGCCTCGCCGTCCTCGTGGGCCAGCTTGTGGAATGCGGTGGGTGCCACCAGCACCGGCATCGAGACCTCGTGTCCGAGCACCGTGGTGGAAAGCGTGCGCTCGGAGACGTCCACCAACACCCGGTAGGCGAGCTTGAGGCGCTCGAACGCCGAGTGGTTTTCGGCCAGGGTGAGCTCGTCGTTGGCGCCGGAAGCGTAGTAGTCGAAGGCCATGCGAGACATCCGCTCCCGCGCAGCCTTCTCGAAGTCGGAGAGATTGACGCGGTCCATGGAGGCATTGTAATCGCGCCTTGGGCTCTGGTTGAGGTGGGGCAGTAGCGAGGCACAAGACCATGGTGAACCGGTGGTACTCTTGGGCCGATGCCGACCACGTCGCGCCTGCCGAGCAAGCCCGAAGCCAGGACGGAGAAAGTCGAGGATCTCGTCGGTTTGGTCCTCAAGGGCACGATTCGCGTCCCCACCTTCCAACGGGGGCTCAAGTGGACGCGCGAGAACGTCGTGGATCTCTTCGACAGCATCTACCGCGGATATCCGATCGGCTCGCTGCTCTTTTACAAGAAATCGGCGGAAGCGGATCGAGTCCGCGTGGGCCCTCTCGTGGTGGATGCTCCCGAGCTCTCGGAAGCCTGGTGGGTGGTGGACGGCCAGCAGCGGATCACAAGCCTCACTGCCTGCCTTGCTCGGCCAGCAGACTTGCCCACAAAGAGGAGCACCGACGATCCGTTTGTCGTTTTCTTCGACGCGGCGAACGGGAAGTTCGAGCCTGCACCCACCCATGGCCCAGTCCCCTCGGGTTGGGTGCCGCTACCCCATCTCCTCGACGCCAGCCGGCTCAGCGAGTGGATCTTCGGTTGGGAGCACGGGAACGATCGCGAGCTTCGTCAGGCCGTCTTTGAGGCAGGTGCTCGGATTCGGGAGTACCCCATCCCGCTCTATCTCATCGAGAGCGACGATCTGAAGGTCACGACGGAGATCTTCTATCGCATCAACCAAGCCGGTAGGCCGCTCAAGTGGTCGGAGGTACACAAGGCGCTCTTCGGTGGAGAGCCTACGTCCCCTTCGACCCTGGCGGAGCTCTCCGACGAGCTTGGGGACATCGGTATGGGGAGGCTCGACGAAGATCGCCTCCTCACTTGTCTTTTCGCTCTTCGGGGAAAGGATCCGACCCTCACTCTGGACGAGCACTACCGGCGGAACCCGGAGATTCTGCGGGCTGCCGTGCAGGAAGCTTTACCCGTGCTCCGACGGGTCCTGTCCTTTCTGCGGGAAGACGCCGGGATCCGTCATCTCCGGCTGCTGCCGAAGTCGATCCTCCTGGACACACTCACCCGCTTCTTCCACTTGCATCCGTCTCCGCATGCGCGCTCGAGGATCTTGTTGGCGCGGTGGTTCTGGCGAACGGTGCTGGGAGCGGGGGCCTTTGACGACCGCACGCTCCGACGACGAGGGATCCAAGCAGTAGGCGAGGACGAGGAGGGAAGCGTCCAAACACTCTTGAGGCTTCTGCACAAGGAGAGGCCCCGTTCGCCGGAGCTTCCCGCCGCTTTCGACGCCCGAGCCGACGCCAGCCGGATCGGTCTACTCGCTCTCGCTCATCTTGGACCGCGCAACCTGCAAACCGGCGAACGTCTCGATGTGGCGGGAGCGCTGGAGGAGCACGATCGGGCCGCCTTCGCCAAGATCCTGAAGGATTCGGCCCTGGAGGGATCCCGGAGCCTGGCCAACCGGGTACTTCAAGCACCGGGTCCGAAGGTCCAAGACCTCCTGATCGAGCGGATCTCGACCCGTGGAGAGGAGGATCCAACACCGGCCTCTCACGCCATCACCCCCGAGGCCGCTCGCCGTCTCGCCGCAGGCGACTTGGAGGGTTTCCTCACCCTTCGTGGCGAGGCTCTGACCCGGGAGATTCGGCGGTTTGCCGAAGGGCGGGCAGCGTGGGATCACACCGACCGTCCGTCAGTCGACCATTTCCTTGCGGAAGCGGGGATGGAGCTGTGAGCCGACGGTTCGAGGTGTTGCTCCACGATCAGGTGATTGGCCAGCTCTCGGAGCTACCGACGTCCGGTACCGAGTTTCGTCTGTTGGACTCCTATCGAGAGACGGTGCCGCGGCCCGTTCTCGGTCAGAAATTCGAAGACGACCTGGACCGGAACCACCGGAGCCGCAAGCGGGAGATCCTACCGGATTTCTTTGCCAATCTCATTCCCGAGAAGGGCAGGCTCCGCGAGGTGATCGAGGAGGCCGGAGATATCGAGCCGGGCGATGACCTGGCCCTCTTGGCGTATGTGGGAAGGGATCTGCCAGGGGCGGTAGTGGTGCGCCCGTCAGGTGAAGAGGCCTTGAGGCTGCCATTGGAGAAACCGGAAAGCCCGGAGCCCGTTGAGCTGTCGCAATCCGAGTCTCAGGAAGCTCTGCGCTTCTCTCTGGCCGGGGTGCAGCTCAAGTTCTCGATGCTTCGGGAAGAGGACCGTTTGGTTCTGCCTGCGAGACATCGTGGTGGGGATTGGCTCGTCAAGTTCGACTCGCACACTCTCCGCCAGATTCCCGAGAACGAGATCTCGATGCTTCAGTGGGCCCAGGCGGCCAGCTTCGACGTACCTGAGCTCCATTTGCACGCGCTCGACGATGTGCAGGGCTTCCCACGGCGTTTGGGACCACCGGGGAGTCATGTCCTCGCCATCCGTCGCTACGACCGCACTCCCAAAGGCCCCGTCCACCAGGAGGACTTCGCCCAGGTCGTGGGCCTACCACCCAGCAGGAAGTACGACCAAGTGACCTACGAAGTGATGGCTCGCTTGGTGCAGGGCTTCATCGGCGAGCAGGGGGTCGACGAGTTGATTCGCCGGCTGCTCTTCGTGATCGCCAGCGGCAACAATGATGCCCACCTCAAGAACTGGTCCCTCGTCTACCCCGACAAGATCCAAGCTCGATGGTCGCCGTTGTACGACCAGGTAGCCACTGTCGCCTGGGACGCTCCAGATCGTCTGCTCTCCCTGAAGCTGGCTGGGGTCAAGGACTTCGGGCAAATCGACCGGAAGGCGTTCGAGCGGTTCGCAGAGAGGGCGGAGATCGACCGACGGCGGGTGCTCGACCTGATCGACGAGACTTTGGACCGCCTGCGCCAAGCTTGGCAGGAGGTCTCCGAGGACTTGCCTCTCCCCGATACCCATGCTCAAAGACTGCGAGAGCATTGGAAGAAAGTCCCCCTGCTTCGCTCGCTGGGCCTTCCGGACTGAGTGAGGCCGCTGGGTCAAAGGAACGGCCCCCCGCTTTCCTTCGAGTGTTGGCCGGTCGAACGCTGGTGTCACCGCCTCGGTCTCAGAAGAAACTATGTTTCTAGAATTCTGAGATCTCAATAGTCTCAATAGAAGGATTAAGGAGGGTCCCATTCCATGTCTTCCAGTCTGCCGTCCTCCGGCCCGATCCCTTTGCCCGAGCCTTGGAAGGTCAAGGTCGTCGAGCCGATCCTTCTGCCCAGCCGGGAGGAGCGGGAAGCGCATCTTCGAGCGTGCGGCTACAACGTGTTTCATCTGCCGGCGGAGGCCGTGTTCATCGATCTCCTCACCGACTCCGGAACCTCCGCACAATCGGATCGGCAATGGTCCGGGCTGGTCGCGGGTGACGAAGCCTATGCCGGCGGTCGGTGCTGGTACGCCTTTGAAGCGACAGTCCAAGAGATCTTCGGGCTGCCTCACGTGATCCCCGTCCACCAGGGGAGGGCGGGGGAGCGGCTGCTGTTTTCCGAGATGGTCAGCCCGGGCGACCTGGTCCCCAACAACCGCCACTTCGACACCACCCGCGCCAACCTCGAGATCCTGCTGGCGGAGGCGGTGGACTTGCCCTCACCCGCCTCGGGCGAGCCCGGCGTCGAGCACCCCTTCAAGGGGAATCTCGATCTCGAGCGCTTGGAGACTCTGCTCAAGGAGGCCACACCTCGCCAGGTGCCCCTCGTGCTGCTCACCCTCACCGACAATGCCGGCGGCGGCCAACCGGTCTCGCTGGCCAACGTGCGAGCGGTAGGGGAGATTTGCCGGCGCTTCGGTGTGCCTTTCTGGATCGATGCCTGCCGCTTCGCCGAGAACGCCTTCTTCATTCGCGAGCGCGAGCCGGGCCAGCAGGGGCGGTCGATCCCCGAGATCGTCGCCGATCTCTTCGCCGAGGTGGACGGCTGTCTGATGAGCGCCAAGAAGGACGGCTTGGCCAACATCGGCGGTTTCCTGGCCTGCCGTGACGGAAGGCTGGCGGAGCGGCTCCGGGAGGCGTTGGTGGTCACCGAGGGCTTTCCCACCTACGGAGGGCTCGCCGGCCGCGACCTGGCCGCTGTCGCCGTGGGGCTGCGGGAGGTCCTCGACCTGCGTTACCTCGAGTTTCGAATCCGCCAGGTCGAATGGCTCGGTCAGCGTCTGCTGGAAGCGGGCATCCCCATTGTCCGTCCTTCCGGGGGGCATGCCGTCTACATCGATGCGGCTGCGCTGCTTCCACACATCCTGCCGGAGCGGTTTCCCGGTCAGGCGCTGGCGGTGGAGCTCTACCGCCACGGTGGGGTGCGCGGGGTCGAGATCGGCAGCGTCATGTTTGGCCGTAGCGATCCCGAGACCGGGGGATTCGTCCCAGCGGAGCACGAGCTCGTACGGCTCGCCGTGCCCCGCCGGGTCTACAGCCACAGCCAGCTCGGCTACGTGGTGGATGTCTTGGCCCACATTCGCAGCCGGGCCGACCAGATCCAGGGTCTGCGCTTCGTCCACGAGCCGGATGTTCTGCGCCACTTCAACGCACGGTTCGAGGAGGTGCGGGTCGAAGCCGTGGTACCCGCGGCTGCAGCCACCGCCGCGTCCTGATCTGCAGGAGAATCGCCAGCAGGAGCAGCAGCGCTCCGAGCATCTGGAGCATCGTCGCCGGGGTCGCGCCCCGGGGCAGGATCCGCGGGCTCATCGGCTCGGCGACGTGGAGCGAGGTGAGCGCGGTCGGGATCTTCTCCTGCAGGCTCACCCGTACGATCCGCTGCCGCAGCTCGGAGTCTGGAGCCCGCCGGTAGTCGGACATCCAACTTCCCAATAGAGCGTCGAACAACCCGCGGCGCACGGCCCGGCCCGGAGGGCTGTCGGCGGCAAGAATCTCCGGCTCGACCCGGCGCACGAAGCGCTGGCCGGCCAGCGCCAGGTGTAGATCGAGGGGTTGGTCCGAGTCGCTGGAGGCGAAGAGGCGCAGCATCCCGCCCTCCGGCACCCGCATACGGGGCGTGCCGTGGATCTTCAACGTCCCTCCGGGCTGCTCGATGTCCAAGATCTCCAGCACCGGCAGCATCTGCTCGTCCGCCAAGGAGGCGAGCCGGGCCGGGGCCTCGACGTCGGGCTGGAAGGTCAGCGCGCCATCGCCGAGGGTGGTGTCGAAATACGACAGCTCGTCGGCATCCGCCAGAAACAGCGTCTCGAAGGGGGCGGTGCGCTCCGCGGGGAGGCCGTTCACCTGCGGATCGGTGACGGTCAGACAGCGTACGCGGGGATCGCTACAGCCGGCGGCGTCGGCGGTGAGGACGAGGTCCTCCCAACGGGTGTGGAACCCCGCCTCGCCGGAGAAGAGGCGACGTAGCAGCTCCGTGCGATCTCCGGTGTCCAGCTCCACCGAGGTCTCGGCGACGCTGTAGACCGCGACCGGCACCTTCGCCTGGTCGAGCAGACGATCGATCAGATCGGCGAGCGCTCCGGATCGGCGCCGCTGCGAGAACGAGGTATCTACCAACAGGACGAAGCGATCGAAGGGTGTCGTCCACTCTCCGACCTCCTCCAGCGCGGCATCGTGGAGCACCACCCGCATCTGGAGCCCAAAGGCGTCTTCGAGATCGGCACCGGGGTCGCCCTCCAGAGGGACCGCCTCCGCGCGGGTGAGCAGCGGTGGCGCCTCCTCGGCCCACCACAGGTCTACCGGATGGGAGCAGGGGAAGGCGAGGGAGGCCGCGTGCGCCTGGCGGAGCAGAGTGTCGGGATCCGCGCCGTCGACACCCACCGCCCGCAGTGGCTCCTCGGTGTGGACGTGGAACATCACCGTCGAGGTGATCCGAGCGTGGCCGAGAAAGGTGTCGAGGGGAAGGCGCAGATGGGATCTCCCACGTTCCGTCGCCACCGGCAGCCGAAGCGTCGTTTCCACCTGCTGGAAGTCCTGGGCGGGGATGGGGTAGACGGAGAACGAGTGGATCGAGCCCTCGCGTTCGAGCAAGCCGGTGGCGCGGCCCGAGGCGGCGGCCTCCGCGTGGGCCCTTCGCGCCTGCTCCTTCTCTTTCAGCTCGGCGGCCAGGAATCGCCCTTCGCGCCAGAAGCCGAAGCCGGTAACCGTCGCGCCCTCGGGCAGATGGAGCCGGTAGTCGGCCTGAGCGGCCGCCGCTCCGTCGTTGGCGAAGACCTGCACCAGCTCGATCTCCGCCTCGCCCCCGGTGACCCGCACGGCGACCGATTGGGACACGAGCGGAAGCTGACGGGCCTGGGCGAACAGACCGGCCTCCCAGTCGTTCTGGGCGAATGCGGGGGGTGCGCCGGCGAGGATCGTGAGGAGATACAGGAGAGACAGGACGCATGGCAGGGCAAGAGGACTGCGCGGGCTCTGGGCGGACCGGGGTCTGGAGCGGAGCATCTCAGGCACCTCCATGGAGGACGTGGATGGGGGTGGCGAGGGGTGGACAGGTGGCCATCGAGAAACGATGGAGGCCGCCTTCCCCGGGGCCGAGGGCAAGCTCGACGGTGAGGCCGTCGGGTCCGAGACGGGTCGTGGGATCGGCGGTGAGGTCCAGGCCGGCAGGCAGGTGCACCTCGAGAGAACAGGGGAGGAAGTCACCGCCGTCGGCTCCCTGGCCGGCACCTTCAGGTCCTCCCTGTCGCACCAGGATGCCGCGGGGACCGGGAGCGCCCGGGGGGATTTCTTCGTGGTGCAGCCAGGTGATCGGCAGCGGCTCGCCGCCATGGGGGACCCCGGCTCCGGTCGAGGTCACGGTGCGGTCCAGCGCCTCGGTGAGCGCCCCTGGCTGGGCGGCGCGCACACGGCCGATGTGCTGGTAGCTGCCCTCCGTGCCGTAGGCCATGCGGCGAAAGAAAGCGATGCCCTGGGCGGGGAGAGAGCGGCAGCCGATGGTCTGGATGACGATGCGGGTACGGCGAGCTTGCTCGATCAGCTCCTCGGGGGTCGGCTCGTCGCCGTAGTCGAGGTGGGGCGGAGCGTCGCCGATGAGAAAGATCTGCCGCTCCGTGGAGTCGCTCCGGTCCCATTCCATGTCCCGCAGGGCGACGGCGAGGGCGGCGACCACGGACTCCGGTCCGTCCCCCCCGCCGTCCGCACGGAGGGACTCGAGAAAGACGCGGGAGGTCTCGATGTCTTCGGTAAGCGGCGACAGCCGGGTGATGTATTCGTCGCCGCGGTCCCGATAGGCGACGATGCCGAACCGGATCCGCTCTCCGTCGCGGGCCTTGGCGATGGAGACGGCGAGCTGTTGCACCCGCTGCTGCACCTCGCGGATCTCACCGCTCATCGAGCCGGTGGTGTCGAGAGCAAAGACGACGTCGAGATCGGCTGTGGCTGGTGGGGCGTGAAGGCCGGCGAGAAAAAGCGCGGCGGTCAGAGCGAGGAGGAGATGGGGCCGTCGGAGGCGACGGCGGCCGGGAGTGTGGAGCCTCTGGAGCATGGGCGGGACCTCCTTTCGGAATGGGCTGTCGAGGGCGGGTCGTCACATTGGGCCCATTGCACCCGACGAGGAGGGAGCGAGGATGAGGGTCCTACGGCGGTCCGCGGGCAGATTGTGGCGGTGGTGGGGCGGATGGCTCCGAGAACCTCACAAGCCCCAACGAATTTCAGAAGAAGTGAGCGACACCAGCCCTTTTCTCCGTCTGTAGATACGCAGAGGACTGCTGATCGATCGAGCCGTTGGCATCGCCCTGGTGGCAGGTTCCACCAGACGAGCTCTGCCCTTCATCGGAGTCTCGACTTCGTGGGGGTGTAAACTAAGCGTAAGGATAAGAATCATGAGCCCCAAGCTAATCGAGATTCCGACTCTGGAGGATGACGGACTGGAGACACCCGAGGTGGGCAGTTGGGCCGAAGAAAAGTACAGACTCGTCAAGCTGTACGCGAGTGTGTTCACCACGAGCATGCGGGACAAGTGGGACGAGTTGGTTTACCTGGATTTGTTCGCCGGTTGTGGCCGTGCCAGGCTCCGGGACAGCGGTCGCATCGTCCCAGCCTCACCTTTTCTTGCTTTGACTTTGGAGCATCCCTTCAGTCGGTACGTGTTCTGCGAGAAGAAACCGGCGCTTCTTGAAGTGCTTGAGGTGCGAGTCCGGCGTGCACTGCCGGACGTGGATGCGCGCTACATCCCAGGGGATGTCAACCAACGGATTCCCAGAATTCTGGGTCAGCTTCCAACGCCCAGCAGAAAACGAAAGGTGCTCGCTCTGTGCTTCGTGGATCCCTACAGCCTCAAGAATCTCCAGTTCACAAGTCTTGCTGGGCTCGCCGAGCGCTTCATGGACTTTCTCGTGTTGATTCCCACCGACTACGATGCGACACGCAATGTAGAGTTGTACCTTCGGTCCAAGAATGCCACAGTGGATCGGTTTCTGGGGGTTTCTGACTGGCGGGAGAAATGGAGCGTCGCGAAAGAGGTAGGTCAGAGCTTCGGCCGCTTCGTAGCGGATTCTTTCGGACAATCGATGGGTCGTCTCGGTTTTATCTACGAGGATATCGACCATACTCACTTGGTAAAGTTTCCTGAGAGGAATCTCCGTCTCTATCGCTTGGTGCTCTTCAGCCGTCACAAGCTCGGTGCAAGGTTCTGGAAAGAAGTGCGCAAGTACTCGTCATCTCAAGGGGAGCTCTTCTGAGGAGCCATCATGGCGCAGTTCACCTCCATCGAATGGACCGAAGCGACCTGGAATCCGGTGACCGGATGCACCAAAGTAAGCCCGGGATGCAAGCATTGCTACGCTGAACGCATGGCACAGCGCCTCCAGGCGATGGGGCAGCCGCGCTATGCGGACGGGTTTCGGGTCAGCCTCCAGAGAGACCTGGTCGGTGTGCCGCTACACTGGCGCAAACCCCGGCGGATCTTTGTCAACTCCATGAGTGACCTCTTCCACGACAAGGTGCCCCTGGAGTTCATCCAACGGGTGTTCGAAACGATGGGACAGGCGAGCTGGCACCAGTTTCAGATCCTCACCAAGCGCGGGGAGCGATTGCAGGAGCTGAGCGATCAATTGCCGTGGCCGGACAACGTCTGGATGGGGGTCAGCGTCGAGTCCGAGAAGTATCTGGATCGGGTGACACGCCTGGTCTCGGTGCCCGCTACGGTTCGGTTTCTGTCTCTCGAGCCGCTTCTGGGCCCTCTGCCCAACCTCTCCCTCGAGGGCATCCACTGGGTCATCGTCGGGGGGGAATCGGGGCCCGGTGCCCGGCCCATGCCGGCTGAATGGGTCCGCGAAATCCGAGGCCGGTGCCTCGCACAGGACGTGCCCTTCTTCTTCAAGCAGTGGGGAGGCAAGCGCAAGTCCCGCTACGGCCGTGAGCTCGACGGCAGGACCTGGGACGAGCTACCTCTGGCCAGTTGAGGTCATCGCCTGGCCAGGTGAGATCATCGCCCTGAGCTCTCCGGTTCCACCCGCACCCGCATCTCCTCCCACCGCGCCGTCGCCAGCTCGACCGCCAGGTCGGCGTCTCCCGTATAGGAGCGGGCGGGGAGATGGCGGCAGGGGACGCGGAAGGTGGTTGTGCCTGCCAGGGGAAATGGCTCCAGGGTCAGCGTCCCTGTCTCACCGTGGAAGCGCCCCTGCACGGTGCCTCCCGGCAAGCTTCCCTCGAAGGGCTCCGTCCATCCGTTGCACACCGCCAGCGAGGCCAGATCGGCAAAGGCCAGGAACGGGTAGTCCTCCTTGAGACGCTCTTCCAGCTCTTCGAGGCGCTCCGGGTCCGGAGGATCGGCGCTCCCTTCGAGGAGATCCACCAGCTTCTCCCGCCGGGCGTCCAGGGCTTCGAACAGCTCCGCGAATTCCTCGTCGCCGCGGTGCTCTTCGTAGAGCGCCCGGGCGTGGTGGGCGATCAGCAGCGCGCTGTAGGGACGGCGCTCGGCGTAGCGGTCCACCGCCCGCGGCCAGACGCCCAGCCGCTCGGGCAGGGGCAGCGACAGGAAATCGTGGGGATGCTGGCGCTCGGTGTCCAGGTGGGGAGCGGCGTCGGTCTCGCGCCAGCCGTTGTCGTGCTCGCGAATGGCGTGCAGAAGATCCTTCCGGCGCGGATTCTCGGGCAGACCGTGGGATCGCCACAGGGTCATCAGCTCTCCCGCCAGGTGCGCGTGGTCCGGCTGGGTAATACACCGGTAACCGTCCGTACGAGGCAGGACAATCATTGTCAGGGGACCATATCCCACCCGGATCCCACCCACACTTTTCCATCCTTTTGGGTGAGGGCGGAGAGCCCTCTGCGCTGATAAGGTTTTCGGGGTGCAGACTTCCCGAGCCCCACATCACAGCGCATCGCTCTAGACCGCATCAAATCGCACTTGGAAGGCCGGAAGACCATGGATCATCTCCGCATCGACAAGCAAGACGCGCTCGACTACCACTCGAAGGGCCGCCGCGGCAAGATCGAGGTGGTCCCCACCAAGCCCACCCGCACGCAGTTGGATCTTTCCTTGGCCTACACGCCAGGCGTGGCGCATCCTTGTCGTGAGATCCAGGACAACCCCCTGATGGGCTACCGCTACACCGCTCGCGGCAACCTGGTGGGGGTGATCAGCAATGGCACGGCGGTGCTCGGTCTGGGAAATATCGGAGCGCTGGCCGGCAAGCCGGTGATGGAAGGCAAGGGTGTTCTCTTCAAGCGCTTTGCGGACATTGACGTCTTCGACCTGGAGGTCGACGAGACCGATCCGGAGAAATTCATCGAGACCGTCCGGCGGCTGGAGCCGACCTTCGGCGGCATCAATCTGGAGGACATCAAGGCTCCCGAGTGCTTCGTCATCGAACAGCGCCTCAAGGAGGAGATGCAGATTCCCGTCTTCCACGACGACCAGCACGGCACGGCGATCATCTCCGGGGCGGCGCTGCTCAACGCCCTGGAGCTCGCCGGCAAGAAGATCGGGGAGGCGACCATCGTGTTCTCCGGCGCCGGGGCGGCAGCTGTAGGGTGTCTGCGGCTCTACCTGCAGCTCGGAGCCAAGCAGGAGAACATGATCTTGTGCGACAGCACCGGTGTGGTCTACCAGGGCCGCACCGAGCGCATGTCCCCGGAGAAAAAGGAATTCGCCATCGAGACCGACGCCCGCACCCTGGAGGAGGCGCTGCGGGGGGCGGACGTCTTCGTCGGTTTGTCTGTCGGCGGCATCCTCGAGAAGGGGATGTTGAAGGCGATGGCCGACGACCCGATCGTCTTCGCAATGGCCAATCCGGACCCGGAGATCACCTGGCAGGATGCCCACGAGGCCCGCGACGACGTGATCATGGCCACCGGGCGCAGCGACTTCCCCAACCAGGTGAACAACGTGCTCGGGTTCCCCTTCATCTTCCGCGGAGCCCTCGACGTACGGGCCACGGACATCAACGACGAGATGAAGCTGGCGGCGGTGAAGGCGCTGTCCGAGCTGGCCAAGGAGGACGTGCCGGACGCCGTGCTCAAGGCCTACGGTGTCGAGCGGCTGCGCTTCGGCCGAGAGTACCTGATCCCCAAGCCGACAGACCACCGCGTGCTCCTGCGGGTGCCGCCGGCGGTGGCCCGGGCGGCGATGGAAAGCGGGGTCGCCCAGAAACCCATCGAGGACTGGCACGAGTACGAGCGCCGGCTGGAGACCCTGATCTCCCGGAGCCTGGAGGTGATGCACGACCTCAAGGACCGAGCGCGGCAGGATCCCCGGCGAGTGGTCTTTCCGGAGGGGGAGCACGACAAGATCCTGCGCGCCGCCAAGGTGCTGGTCGACGAGGGGCTCGCCCACCCGATCCTTCTCGCCCGCCGGGACAGGATCGCGGGCCGTCTCAAGGAGCTGGATCTGCCGGAGGATCGGGTGACCATCCTGTGCCCCAAGACCTCGGACAAGCTCGAAGCCTACGTCGACCGCCTCCACGAGCTGCGGCGGCGCAAGGGGCTGACCCGGGAGGATGCCGAGCACCTGATGCACTCCCACAATTACTTTGGCACCATGATGGTGGAGATGGGGGACGCGGACGGTCTCATCTCCGGCATCAGCCAGCACTACCCGGAGACCATCCGGCCGGCGCTGCAGATCATCGGTACCCGAAAAGGAGTGGAGCGGGTCGCGGGCGCCTACATCCTGATCCTCCACAACCGGGTGGTCTTCCTGGCGGACACGACGGTCAACATCGAGCCGGAGGCCAAGACCCTGGCCGAGGTGGCGTTGGCCACCGCCGAGCTGGCGCGGCGCTTCGATATCACTCCGCGGGTGGCGATGCTGTCGTTCTCCAACTTTGGCTCGAACCGCCACCGCCAGGCCCGCAAGGTCCGCGAGGCGGTGGAAATCGCCCGGCAGCGGGCCGAGGAGCGGGGGATGAATTTGGAGCTCGACGGCGAGATGCAGGCGGATACGGCGGTCGTGGAGTCGATCCTCAAGGAGGTCTACCCCTGGAGCCACCTCCAGGGCCCGGCCAACGTGTTGATCTTTCCCGAGCTCAACTCCGCCAACACCGCCTACAAGCTGATCTGGCGTCTCGCCGACGCAGAGGCCATCGGACCGATCCTGCTGGGAATGGCCAAGCCGATCCACGTCCTCCAGCGGGGTGTCGAGGTGGCGGAGGTGGTCAACATGGCGACCCTGTGCGTGGTCGATGCCCAGGGCGGCCCCGCCAGCCCGTCGAAAACCCCGGAGGCCGCGGTCGGCGTGTCAGGCTAGCGCGGTCGGCTGCCAGATGAGCGGCTGCCAGGTTGGATTGCACCGGGTCGTGCCCCGCTCGCCCGTGCGAGCTCGGTCAGACCCGCTCGACGATCATCGCAATTCCTTGACCGCCACCGATGCACAGCGTGATCAGCGCGGTGGCCAGGTCTGCGCGCTCGAGCTCGTCCAGGGCGGTGCCCAGGAGCATGGCGCCGGTGGCGCCCAGGGGATGCCCCAGAGCGATCGCACCGCCGTTGACGTTCACTTTGTCGGGGTCGAGATCCAGCTTCCTCAGGGTCTGGAGCGGTACCGCGGCGAACGCCTCGTTGATCTCCCACAGGTCGATGTCGGCGACGGTCATGCCCGCCTGCTGTAGCGCCTTCTCCGAGGTCGGAGCCGGTGCGGTGAGCATGATCAACGGCTCGCTGCCGAGGGTGACGGCGGCGCGGATCCGGGCGCGGGGCTTCAGACCGTTCGCCTGCACGTAGTCCCCGGAAGCCAGCAGCACCGCGGCGGCGCCGTCGACGATGCCGCTGGAATTGCCCGCGGTGTGGACGTGGCGAATCTCCCCAGCCTCGGGGTAGCGCTCCAACGCGATCTGGTCCAGGGTCTCGCCGTTGGGTCCCACCGGGTGGGCACCCATCCCGGTGAAAACGGCATCGAGCTGCGCCAAGCCCTCCAGCGTTGTCTCCGACCGCGGGTGCTCGTCCTTCTCCAGCACCACCTCGCCGCTGGCGGGGTCCTTGACCGGGAACAGGCTCTTCGAAAACCGGCAGTCCCCTTGCGCGACCGCAGCCCGCTGTTGGGAGCGTAGGGCGAACGCGTCCACCTTCTCGCGGGAGAAGCCTTCGAGGGTGGCGATGAGGTCGGCGCTGATCCCCTGGGGTACCTGGAAGTGCCTGCCGCGGAGCCGCAGGTTGTCGCCGTCGGCGCCGGCCCGGTCGGTGCCCATGGGTACGCGGGACATGCTCTCGACGCCGCCCGCCACTACCAGCTTCTGAAAACCGGAGGCGACGCCCATGGCGCCGAAGGAGACCGCCTGGAGCCCTGAGCCGCAGAAACGGTTGAGCGAGACGCCGCTGACCTCCAGCGGCAGATCGGCGGCGAGCACGGTGTTGCGGGCGATGTTGGCGCCCTGCTCTTCCGCCTGCGAGACGCAGCCGAGGACCACGTCGTCGATGTCGGAGGCGGGGACCTCCTGGCGTGCGAGCAGGTGGACGAGGGTCTGGGCCGCCAGCTCCTGGGGATGGATTCCGGACAGGGCTCCCTTGCCCGCTTTGCCGCGGCCCCGGGGGCTGCGGACGGCGTCGAGGATGTAGGCGTCGCGAAGGGCGGTGTTCGAAAGGCTCATGGGGGGTGTCTCCTGGTGGGTTGTCTCCGGGGGCTGCGGGTCATTGCGCCCCGGGGGTGATGTCAGCGGGTGGTTTGTCTGGCTCGTTCGCTCGGCGCGACGCTCCTGGTAACGCATTCGGAGGCGGCCGCCTTCCCGCATTGGACCCCGAATCGCCGGGTGACTACACTGGACCCCGACCGCATGAGCGATCGTTCGACCCCTCCGCCCGACCCCGACATGCCCCGGGGGAGCCCGCCGTCCGGCGGCGGCTGGCGGGCCGTTGGACCGGGGCAGGTCGAGCGTCGGCTGCGGCTGGAGGATGAGGAAGCGCGCGAGCTGTTCTTCGACCTGATGGAGCGAGTGGCGGACCTGTCCGGCTTGTCCGGCGAGACCGCAGGCCGCTCCCCGACTTCGCCCGGCCAGACTGCCCGAGTCCAAGCTGCCGAGGTGACCCTCGAGGGCGAACGCGACCCCGCGGGAGTGGCGCAGCCCCTCGAGTTGGTGCTCCGGCTTCGGCTCGCCCCTCCAGACAGCTAGGAGGCCTCGAGAATCCGCCGGGTGCGGGTCTCCAGGTGCTCCAGCTCGGAGGCGACGAAGAAGGGCAGCGCTTGCCTTGCCGCTCGTCGAGAGCGCCGGCTCTTCTTCTGGTCTCGATAGACGTGAGCGAGATCGAGCGACAGCAGGGCCGCGTCCACCGCCAGACCCCCTGCTTCAAAGCTCTCCCGCAGCTCCCGGTACATGGCTTCGGCCGTGTCCAGCTCGCCGAGCCGGTGGAGGACCCGGGCCTCGGACCAGGCGAGCCGCAGGCGGGTCAGGTGGCCCAGGCCGTTTTCTTTCACCTGCCGGTAGAGGAGGCGGAGCCGTCGGAGTGCGGGGAGCGCCCATCCGGCCTTGACCATGGCGAGAGCCAGGTTCTGCTGAATCCCGACCAGATGGAGCCGATCCAGCTCATCGGTGTCGAAGTCCTCCAGCAGCTTCTCGCCCACTTCACAAGCCTGGACGGCCTGGCCGCTCGACATCAAGATGCCGATCCGTCGAGCCAGAGCCCCGGCGGCGCGCGAGCGGTCCCCGGCCTCGAGATAAAGCTCGGCGGAGCGCTCGGTGAGCGCCAGGGCCTCCGCGAGACGGCGCTGCTCCTTGCGCAGCGTAGAGAGCATGCTGAGGATCTCGGCGTGCTCGAAAACGTCTCCGGTTCCCCGGTCCAGATGCTCCCGGGCGCGCTGGAGACTGGCATCCGCGGCGCGTAGATCGGAGAAGATCCGCTGTCCGTTGCCGACCATGCCCCAGGCCATCGCCCGGAAGTCCTCGAGCAGCTTCGGGTGGTACTCAGAGGGGCTCAGACAGTCGAGAACGAGAAGCCCGAGCTCGGCGCAGGCGAGCCCTTCCCGGGCGTCTTCATGCCACAGAAACCGGCTCTGGTCGAGCAGGTGCTGGGCCATCTCGAGACAGTGGAAGCGCTTGCAATTGCGTACCAGGAGCTTGCGCCGCGGCAGCGGATGCCCGAGCAACTTCTCCAACGGTGGGGGAGCGGGGCGCCGATGGAGGAAGCTCTCGAGACCGCAGTCCTTGAGGTGGGCGAGGATGCGCTCCACGTTCTTCGGATCCCGCAGCTCCGGCAGCTCGACCGGCCGCTGGGTGTCGAAGATCTCGCGGAGAAAACGGCTGCCTTCACCGGGAAAGGCGCTGACGAAGGTGCTACGGCATTGTTCGCAGCCGAGAAGATGGAGGAGCCAGCCGTAGGCCAGGCTCACGTCGCAGGAGCGCTGCACGAGACGCTCGAAAGCATCCAACCCAAGATGATCTTGCATGGCATGAGTCACTGGAAAGAGGAGCGAAGCCACCGGGTACGTGGCGGCCGCCCGGATCGAAAGAGAGATTCGAGGAACGATCGCACCGAAACAGCCCTCGGAAAGAGCCACCGGAAGAGGGGACCATAGCTAAACCACTCCTACCCGAAACTGCTCGGGGGCATTCCCATTTGAGAGTCCTGATGAACGTGAAATCGAATCGCAGCATGGTCTAGAACCCGAGAAGCTCATCCTTTGATTACGTGAGATCCGGTGGAGAGATCCAGGCGAGCGCAGAATATTTCCGACGAATCTTGAAGCTGTGCAATTGCCGGAAGGCTCCCGGTCGTTGAGCTGCGGGTCCGTCTGACATAAGATTTCCTTGTTCCCGACAGTGGTTTCGTCTCGCGAAGCATGCGCTCAGGAACAACTCTGGAAGCCATTCAGGAACCAACTCTGTATTTGGAGGTCGATCGAGATGACTAGGAGAGAGGTGCTCGTCGTCACTGTTGCATTCACCGCGGCATTCGCCCTGCTTCTCACGGTGGCTCCCCTGGGGGCCCAGACGGGAGAGGGCGGGATGCGCTACACCATCACGGTCACCAAGTTCGAGAACCAGGCGGGCTGGCACGGTCAATGGGACCTCGGCGACGCCTGGGGCGCCGTGATGACCGACATCCTCAACCAGACCGGGCGCTTCATCGTGCTCGGTGAGACCGACATGCGCAACGAGGCGCTGGCGGAGCAGGACTTCGCCGCTTCCGGACGCACCGCCGGCGGCTCCAAGGCCCCGGTGACCGGACAGATGACCCCGGCCCAACTGCTGGTCAAGGGTGCGATCACCCATGTCCAGACCTCGACCACCGGCGGGGGCGGCGGGATCCGCGTCAAGGGTTTCCGCGTCGGCGGCTCCAAGGACAAGGCGGAGATCAACGCCGTCATGTACCTGGTGGACTCCACCACCGGGCAGGTGCTCGCGTCTACCCGGGTCACCGGCGAGGCGGACCGCAAGGGAGGCACCTTCGGCTACAGCGGCCGCGACTTCGGCGGTGACGTCGGCGCGTTCAAGAAGGACAACGTCGGCAAGGCGGTCGAGGACGCCGTGTCCCAGGGCGTCGACTGGCTGGTCGAGCAGCTCCCCGGCGTGCCCTGGACGGGCTCGGTGGCGCTGGTGCGCGACAGCCAGATCTACGTCAACCGCGGCACCCGCGAGGGTGTGTCCACCGGCCAGGTCTTCGTGGTGGGCACCGAGGACGTGATTCGCGACCCGGACACCGGCGAGGTGCTCGACCGGGCGGTCAAGGAGCTGGCCCAGCTCAGGGTGGTGGAAGCGCGGGAGAAGCTCTCCATCTGCGAGGTGACCTCGGGTGACGCCGGCCGCCTGGAGCGCGGCATGGCGGTCCACCTGCCCTGACCGGCACCGCCGGTTCGGGCGGGGTTGGGTTTGTGGGGGATTGCTGGGCACGTGGGCTCAAGTGGCCCACGTGCCCGAAATTCCGTCAGGAGCTCATCTGGGTAGATCGAATCGCTGCTCGGTGCCTACGAGCAGGAGACGATCTCCCCTGGCTCATTCGCACAGAACTCTTCGCAGTAAGACACGCAGCTATTGTAGGAACCGCAGCACCTGTCGGCATCACCATCCAGACAGCGGATGTTGAACCATTCGCAGGCGAGCAGGCCATTCCCCAGACTTTTGACCGGGGTCAGGATGCCGAGGTTCTCATTGCCCGCAGGAACTGCATTGGATTCCTGGGCATTCAACCAATTCACGAAAGAAGCGTCGTCCATGAAACGGACCGAATCTGCTGGAGGTTGAGCCATCGCCACGGACGCAGACAGGGCGGAAATGAGAACTACCATGAGCAGCAACACACGATTGGGTGCCATACATCTCCTCCTTCTTATTGGGAAACTGCAGTTGAAAGTTCTCCAGATTCTAGCATAGGGGACTTTGCTTTCCTAAAACCCTTTGTATGTAGGACAATTACAGATGGCACGACCCCGCGCGGATCCCCGCGACAGTCCGGCGGGCTGGCTTGACAGGATCGCTATCATGGCGGCCATGGCTCCGAGTCTCTCGGTCATAGGCACCCCCGTCGCGGTCGTCTCGGCTCTCTCGTCTTTGTCTCCGGCCGCGATTCTCCCCCTCGCCGGCGCGGCGCCGCCGTTTCTGGCGGAGGTGGTGCTCCTCCTGGCTGCCGGTGCCGCCATCGCCTACCTGTCGTTCCGGCTCGGGCTGGTGCCCATCGTCGGGTTCCTGCTGGCGGGCGTCCTCCTCGGTCCACACGGGCTGTCCCTGGTGCACGACCGCGAGCTGGTGGACGCGGTCGCCGAGCTCGGCGTGGTCCTGCTGTTGTTCACCATCGGCATCGAATTCAGCTTGGGGAAGCTGACCGAGATCCGGAGGCTGATCTTGGGCGGTGGGGGCCTGCAAGTCGGTCTGGCGACCGGGGTCACGGTCGCCCTCTCGCTGGCTCTCGGAGTGGGCTGGCGGGCCGGCTTGTTCACCGGATTCCTGGTGGCGCTCAGCTCCACCGCCATCGTTCTCAAGCTGCTGGGGGATCGCGGCGAGACTGCCACCGAGGTGGGTCAGACCTCGCTGGGCCTGCTGATCTTCCAAGATCTCGCCATCGTGGTCATGGTGCTGCTGGTGCCGATGCTGGCGGGCAGCGGTGAAGGGATGGGGGAGATGGCGTGGATGCTCGCCCGGGCGGTGGGCCTCATCGCGCTTCTCCTGCTGGTGGCCCGCCGTCTGGTGGCTTGGCTGCTGGACCGAATCCAAGCCACCTGCTCGCAGGAGATCTTCGTCCTCACCGTCGTCGCCCTGTGCTTTGGGACCGCGTGGATCACCAGCCTGGTGGGCGTCAGCTTGTCGCTGGGGGCCTTTCTTGCCGGGCTGCTGGTGAGCGAGAGCAAGTGGTCCGGTCACGCTCTGGGCGAGATCCTGCCGCTGCGTGTGCTGTTCAGCGCCACGTTTTTTCTCTCGGTCGGCATGCTGCTGGACCTCGGCTTCCTGATCCGTCACTGGGCCCTCGTGCTCGCCGTGGTGGCGGCGGTGCTGGCGATCAAGGCGGTGACCACCACGGGCAGCGTGCTGTTACTCGGCTACGGTCTGCCCACCGCCGCCGCGTCCGGTCTGATCCTGGCCCAGGTGGGGGAGTTCTCTTTCGTCCTCGAGCGTGCCGGCCGCGAGGTGGGCCTGGCTCCCGCGGGCAACCCGGAGCTCGGGCCCCAGACCCTGATCGCGACCACGGTGTTGCTGATGGCGATCACTCCGTTGCTGGCGACCGCAGGCACCCGACTCGGATCCGCGCTCGAGAGGCGGCGTCGGCGGCGAGGGGCGGAGCGGCTGGCCGCCGAGACCCCGGAGACCGCACCCCCGGAGATCGCGTCGCTCTCCGACCACGTTATCGTCGCTGGCTACGGGCGGGCCGCCCGCCGGTTGGTGCGGGTTCTCGAGCTCGCCGGGATTCCTTTCGTGGTCACCACCCTCAGCCCGGCCGGCGCCGACGAGGCCGAGTCCCTGGGGCTGCCGGTGCTGCGCGGCGACGCCGGCCGCGGCCGAACCCTCGAGCTGGCCGGAGTTGGCCGAGCCCGGATCCTGGTGGTGCCGGACGACGATCCGGCCACCGCCCGCCATATCGTGTCGGTGGCCCGGATGCACAATCCGGACATGTGCATCGTGGTGCGGACGCGCTACCTGGGCGATATCGAGGAGCTGCAGCGGGCGGGTGCCCGCCGGGTAGTGGCGGAGGAGCTGGAAGCCATCGTCGGGCTGTTCGCCGAGGTTCTCCACGACTACGAGGTTCCGGCGGAGGACGTCGAACGCTTCGAGCGGACGGTTCGCCAGGGTGGCTACGCGGCGCTCCAGGAGATGAGCGAAGCGACCGCCGAGCCGGCGGTCACGGGTGGGGGTGGAGACGGGCCGGTGCCACCGGAGCCACCAACGACGGGTGGCGTCGACACCGAGCGAGAGATCACGCTGGAGCCCGGGGACGGCGCCGCGGCTTGCTCGCACCTCGACCGCATCCGGCCGGTGCTGCCCTCCGCGCCGGGCTGCGAGGAGTGTCTGAAGAAGGGGGGGCATTGGGTGCATCTGAGGATCTGCATGAGCTGTGGCCACGTCGGGTGCTGCGACGACTCTCCCGGCAAGCACGCCACCGGCCACCACCGCGGCACCGGTCACCCCGTGGTGCGTTCGCTGGAGCCCGGGGAGCTGTGGGGCTGGTGCTACGTGGACGAGGTGATGCTGTAGCCGGAGCCATGGCTCCGATGCCGGCTCCGATGCAGGGCCTCCGACCGGACCTCGGCCACCCGAGTGTCCGTGGACAGCTCGGCGAGCCCCCGCGCCCGGACCCGATCGAAGACCTCGTCGTAGGCCCGCAGGTGGATCCGAACCACCGGCTCGTCGCTGTCGTGGAGCAGCAGAAAGCGATCCAGAATCCGGCGGCTCTCACTGGGGAAGCCCTGGGCCAGCCGATGCCGGCAGAGCCGGCACGAAACCAGGTGCGCCAGCCATTCGAAGGCCAGCTCGTGGGAGCAGTCGAGAGTGACCAGACGACTCATCTCGGTGGGGTGCAGATGGATGTCCAGATGACGGTCCAGATCACGATCCAGCGTCTCCATGGCGGTCTCCTTGTGCTGCGTCTCTGTACGCAGGAATCCCGTTTTCGTTTCTCATTCAAGTAACGGAATATCCTGCGGGATCCCCTCACGGAAAGTGATTTCGCCGGACCCGATCACTTCGAGGTCAGTCGCCACACCCCATCCCAGCGCTCGCCTGCCGCTCGCTCCCGCCGATCCCGACGCAGTCGCTCGACGTAGCGCTCTGCCACCGGATCCCGCCCGATCTCGCAAACGGTCTCGAAAGCGCCCAGCGCGTCCCCGGCCCGTCCGGCGCGGAGATGCTCCAGCCCCTGCCGGTAGCTGCCGAGCCAGGGTGGCTGCGGCTCACCGAGGAGCCCCAGGGGCTCGAACACCCGGACCGGGGTCCGGCGCCCGTGGACCACAAGCTCGCCGATCTCGCGGCCGAGGAAGCGATCCGCCACCTGTTTCCAGGTCACCTCGGACACCATCAGGTAGGTACCGAAGGCCTTGTTGGCGCCCTCCAACCGGGAAGCCAGGTTCGCAGCGTCCCCCAGCACCGTGTAGTCGAAGCGGGTGCGCGAGCCGAGATTGCCCACCACGACGGGACCGCTATGGATGCCGATGCGCATCTTGAGATCGCCGCCGACGCGGCCGCGCAGGCGGTCCTGCATCTGCGCCAACCGCCGCTGGCAGGCCAGCGCGGTCCGGCAGGCCCGCAGGGCGTGGTCCTCCTGATCCAGAGGGGCGTTCCAGAAGGCGAGGATCGCGTCGCCCTCGTACTTGTCCAGCGTTCCCTCCTCCTCGAGGATCCGCTCCGTCATCTCGGACAGGTACTCGTTGAGCAGGGTGGTCAGCTCCCGGGGGTCGAGGCGCTCGGCGAAGGTCGAAAACCCTTCCAGGTCGGAAAAGAAGATCGTCAGCTCCCGCCGCTCGCCGCCCAGCTCTAGCCGCGACGGATCCTCTATCAGCTTCTGGACCACCACCGGCGACAGATAGCGGCCGAAGGCCTGGAGCAGGAAACGGCGCCGCCGGCCTTCGGTCGCCGAGTGGAGCGCGGTACCCGCCACCAGGGCCAGCACCGTGGCTGCGGTGGGCTCCACCAGGGGCCACCAGAAGCCGAGGGGATAGGCGGCGAAGGCCGTCGCCACGGGCACCGCCACCCCGGCGAGAAAGATCGCCGCCAGGATCGCGGGGCGATAGAGCTGGGCGGTCGCTGCCGCGCCGGCCACCGCCAGCAGCACCAGCAAGGCGGCCACCACCCAACTCGGGGCCGGGGCCAGAAAGTCTCCGTGGATCAGATTGTCGAGCACTGTGGCGTGAATCTCCACCCCGGCGGTGAGGGGGTCCACCGGCGTGGCGAAACGGTCGAAGGTGCCGTCGGCAGTCACCCCCACCAGCACGTAGGCGTCCCGGACCTCTTCCTCGAGCTCCTCCTCCGCGGACCGCAGCGCCCAGTTGGCGCTCAGCGCCCGGTAGAGGTGGCGGTCAGGCCGGCGGAAGCGCAGCGCGGTCAGACCTTCGCCGTCGAGGGGGACCGACCGCGGGCCGATGCGCAGGCGATGCTCCTCTGCGACCAGCTCTACCGCGCTCTCGCGCACCGCCCACAGCGCCAGACCGAGAGCGGGCAGCGGCCGGCGGTCGAAGATCTGGAGCGGGTGAAAGCGTCGAACCACGGGCCCTGCCTCCCTGGCGCTGCCGCGGGCGTGGCCGAGCGCGGTCACCGCGCCGAGCAGCTCCGTGGTGGGAAACGAGGCGGTGGGCAGGAACAGCGCCTCGCGGCTGCGCGGCCTGGAGCCTGGCCGCCAGCTCTCCGAGAGGGTCAGGTGGAAGGGCTCCGGCGCTCCGGGCGGCCACGAGACGGTGGCGCTCTCCTGTCGGGGCAGCACCGGCAGCACCACCGGCATGCTCTGCTCTCCGTCTTGCGGCTCCCCGGCCTGCGCCATCGCCGCCGCAAAGCTCTCGTCCCAGCTCGGGTACTCGGCGGGCAGCGGCATGAGCAGGTCGAACGCCACGCCCCGGGCTCCCGCCTGATGCAACCGACTCACCAGCAGGCCGTACAGCTCCCGCGGCCAGGGCCAGTCGGCGACCTGCTCGAGGCTCTCGTCGTCGATCAGGATCAGCCGGATGGGCAAGTCCGCGGGCGCCGGCGTGGCGAACAGCCGGGCACGCCAGTCGAAGGTGATGCCCTCGGCGGCGGCGAGCCAGCCGCCGGTGTGGGCGGCGAGGCCCAGGGCGGCGCAGGCGAGACCCAGGACGACGGCCCAAACCGCCCGCCGGCGGGGCGTCCAGGGGCGGGCCGAAGCGGAAGGGCTCACGGGGCGCGGGCGGAGCCCAACGCCTGATGGAACCGCTCTTGCCGGGCGGCGGGCACCGGCCGGGGCTCCGCCTTGCGCAGCTTTCCCAGCTCCTCCAGCCGGCCCTGGGGCTTGGGATGGGTGCGCAGAAAGCCCTTCTTGCCGTCCTCCTCACGCCGCTCGGCCAGTCCCTCCAGAACCCGCACGAGAGCATGGGGATCGTAGCCGGTGCGTTGCAGCATCTCTACCGCCTGCGGGTCCGCCTCCTTCTCCAGCTTCTTGCCGTAGCCCTTGGTGTGCAGGGCGACGAACAGGTCGTCCGACATGCTGCCGAGGGTGAAGGCGAGCTGCGATACCACCTTGTTTCCCATGCCGACCACCGCACCGGTGCCGGCCACCGCCCAGAACTTTTTCCAGCGCTTCTCCTCGATCACCTGGCGGCCGTGCTGGCTCTGGATGTGGGCGATCTCGTGCGCCAGCACCGCCGCCAGCTCGTCCTCGGTCCGGGTCAGCCTCAGCATGCCACGGGTGATGAAGACCAGGGCGCCGGGACAGGCGAAGGCGTTGATCTCCTCGCTGTCCAGGACGGCGAAGCGGTAGCCGTCGTAGACCTCGGGACGGGTCGAGGCGAGCACCAGCGACTGACCGATCAGATTGACATAACGGAGCGCTTCCGGATCCTCGTAGAGGGGGTAGGTGGCGAGGATGTGCGCTGCCGTCGCGCGTCCCAGATAGAACTGGTCCTCCGGCGTCAGGTGATCCATCGCCTTGGCCAGGCTGTAGATCGTCTGTCCCGCCTTGATGCCGATGCGCAGCGCCCGCTCCTCGTCGTCGCTCAGACCGAAGTCGATCTGCGCCGAGGCCGGGACCGCCGGGAGGGCGAGCGACAGCAGCAGGGCCGCCAGCACCAGGGCCGATCTCGGGGCCCGGATCGTCGCCGGCATGAGAGCCACGGGCGCCGGCAGCGGGCGTCTGGAGCCTTTCATCGCCGTGCCCCCCGCTCCGGCTCCGCGCCGGAGCGTGAGCTGACCTGCACCGCCTGGCCGCCGGGACCGGTCATCGGTGTCAGCTCCCCCTCGGCGCGGAAGAGGGCGAGGTGGCCGGGGGTGAGGCCCAGGCTCTGCGTGGCGGCCACCACCCGGTCCAGCCGCGCGTAGCCCTGCGCCAGATCTTTCTTGCTCTTCTTCCTGAGCTTCTGCTCCACCTCGTCCTGGAAGGAGCGGCCGGCGAGGGATTGCTCCTTTTTCTGGGCCAGCTTCTTGGCCATCTTTTTATTGGGCGCTTCGAGGACGATCTGTTTTTCGGTCAGCGCGGACTCGAGCAGCCAGCCGGCGACATCCCGATCCGGCACCGCGATCCGGCGCCACGGCCCGGAGCTCTCCGTCACGTGGACACGGCTGGTGTAGGCGGCGCGGAAGACCACCGGTGCCAGGAACGAAGGCGCCTCGCGGACCTGCGCCTCACGCACCTGGATGGTCCACAGGTCCTTCTTCTTGATCTTGTCCTTTTTCCCCGGTTGCTCCTCGGCGGGGGCGAAAAGCAGCACGGCGAGAGCAAGGGCGGGGACGAGAAACCAGAGGGCTTCGAGGACACGGGAGCGGGACGCACGGCAACCCACGGCACGACCGCGTGCGGTCTCGACGCGACCCGAGCGTGCCGCCTTCCATCGACGGACCTTCATGACGACCTCCTGATGATCGAGACGCTATCACGGGGGATCACTGGAAGACGGGGGCTCATCGGAGCAAGCGACGCACCAGGAGCGGCGGCAGCCCGGGCCACAGGCCCTCTCCGTGAAGCAGGATGAGATTGCCGGCGTCGATGCTGTCGGGGCTCAAGCCGTTGCCGACCATTTCGTTGGTGATCAGGTCGGTTCGTCCGTCACCGTCGATGTCGTACGAGGTCGCGCTGTAGCCGAGGGTATCTCCCTCGTCGGCGCCGACCCTGCCGCGCGCTCCCCACACCTCGGTGATCCGCAGCACGCTGGCCTCTGGAAGCTGGCCCTCGGCCGTGTTGATCAGCACCGGCCAGGCTCCGCGGCGACCGAAGACCACGTGCAGGATACCTGCGCTCTGGCGCTCCTGGGGCGCCGCATGGGGCGAGGTAATGGCCAGGTCGGCGAGGCCGTCGCCGTCGAAGTCCCCGTGGGCCGCGGTGTCGGCTCCGAGGGTGCCGCGGCTGGGGCCGAGGATGCGGGTCACCCGCAGCCCACCGGTCGGTCCCGCGAGATCGAGAGTCCGGCTGCGAAGCTCGCTGGCGGAAAAGAACAGGTGGCCCAGCCCCCGGCCCTGGCTGAAGGCCAGGTCGCCGACGAACAGCTCCGCCTCGCCGTCGCCGTCGTAGTCGAGACCGCCGAGAATTTCCTCGCCGAAGGTCACGTTGGAGGACTCGCCGCGGATCCGTGTGCGGTCGCCCGGCAGGTTGTCCAGGTTGAGCGTAAAGCCGGGCTCCCAGACACCCGCTGGAAAATTCTCGTCCCAGGCGATGAACAGCTCGCCCCGGGGTGCGCCGCCGCTGCCGACCGCCGAGCCCGGTGCGCCCGCTGGCGAGATGCCGGCGCCGGAGCGGTTGAGCGCCGCGGTGGCCAGCACCTCGGCGCGGCCGTTGCCGTCCAGGTCGGTGACCTGGCATGTGGCGCCCAGGTGAAAATTCTCCGCACCCGGGGGCGGCACGATCTTCGCCAGCAGGCCGTCCCAGGCTGTGCCGCCGGCGCCGAAGCCCGCTAGGTCGACCGTCGCGCCGGAGGCCCAGTGGTCGCCCCCGCGCACTACCCACACGGCGCCCCGGTCGGTCTCTCCGAGGCCGTCCTCCTGATCCGCCCCCACCGCCACGTCCGCCACGCCGTCGCCGTCGACGTCGCCGGTGCGCACCCAGATGCCCAGGCGGTCGGTCGCCGCGACCCCCACCAGCGTGGTGATCGTCACCTCGGGTGGCGGATCCGCCAGGTCGATGGGCTCTCCTTGATGTGCCAGCGCCGCCAGCTCCGGGCCGCCTGCGATGACGGTCAGCGCTCCGGCTCCGGGACGCGCTGGATCGGGCGTGAAGTTCTGGCGGCAGATCAACAGGTCGCCGAGCCCGTCGCCGGTGACGTCGTCGATCCAGACCTCGTTGCCGGCGGTCTCGCTCTCGGCGGCCCCCAGCACCCGCAGCACCCGGGGCGGATCGGGACCGGTGTCCACCGAGTCGGCACCGAAGAATCGGCCGTCGCCGAGCACTAGGTCGACCTCCCCGGCGAAGGTCCGTCCGAGAGGGGACGAGGTGAAGAACGCCACCGCCACGTCCGGAAAGTGGTCGCCATCGACGTCCGGTCCGGCCGCCACCGGCAGACCCGCACCACCGTTCCCCCGAGCGCCGTAGGCGCGGAAGACATCGCGGCTGTCGAGCGGCACCTTCGCTAGATCCACGACGTAAGCCGGCAGAGCCGCCCAAGTGGGAAGGGTCGATCCGAGAGCGGCGACAGCCAGACAAGGGATCGAGATCAGAAACGCCTCGCGAGCTGAGTGCGACATGAGCACCATGCTACTACGGGATAAGGTGGCATGATCTGGACAAATCGGTGGGCGACCACTTGGATGGCTCCCCCCCAGGCGGCGCGTTGGTCGAGGTCACCTATCGGACGATTCATGGGTAGAGACCGCTGGTCCAGCGGCCGGGAACCCCTCCACGTAGTCAAAGGTCAAATGAGAAGATGAACGACAGGGAGCTATTATGCGCTACAGAGGCCGTTGCCGGTTGTTTTTGGAGCTCAGCGTCGTAGGGGCCGTCCTCGTTGCAATGCTGGTGGGCTTGCCGATCTGGGGTCAAGCGCTCTGCGGAGACTTCGACGGGGCATTTTACTTCTTCAACGAGTTTCCGGGCGAGAACCTGCCCTTCGGCAAGTGCAACGGGTTTCGCTGCGCCAAGCCACTGGACGGGGGGCCGTTCATTCGGCTCAGCGATCTCTTGTGCGACCCGGTGGCCGGTGCCTGTGCGGTGGAGATCGGGCGACCTCGGGTGGAGCGCTGGCAAACAACATCTTCTTGCGGTTTCCTGGACAGTGGCAGGATGGTGTGTGGGCTGGGCCTTCGTCAGGGGCGGAGATCTTCTACAACGTTCATCGCTGGTACCAACCGACTCTAGGGCTCTACAGCCGAAAAGACCCCCTTTTGACCCTCTCGGCACTTGAGCCCCTGCTCTACTCTCATATGAACCCGCTACGTTTCCGGGACATGTTGGGCCTCCAAGCGGCACCCCTTCCTTTGCCGCCCACTGAGCCGCCACCAAGCATTCGTCTGGTTCCCCCTCCTCCCCCGACATGCCAACCAGGCCCCGGTGGCCTCCCTCGGTTCGGCGCTGGTGCTGTCGGCGGAGGACTAACTGTAATTCTTGCTTGGCTCTTTGATCCCCCTCCTGCGGGAAAGCCAGGCTTCTCTGACTTCAACGATCCCAACTGTCAGCCTAAGTGCGGGGACTGTGATCCTGGTCAACACGGCTTTCTCCAAAGAGCCGTGAATCTTTCATGCAAGAGACCGCGACGTTGTAGGGGCGGAATGGGGCCAACGCAGCTTGAGGACTTCTTCTGGCGAAACATCCAATGCTTCACCTCCAGAGTGGAGATCAATACTAGGTGCTTCCGAGGGGGAGACCGAACTCACAGACAGGCGGCGAACGATGCAAGACGTGCGGCACTGAGGTGTCTTGAGATGTTGACCTCTCCTTTTTCCCAACTACGATGACCGACCCATACCAGTCAGAGCAGCAGTCTCTACTTGAAAGCCTTGATTTGGCCTTCGGATCGCTTGAGATCCCGGATGAGGCGAAGATTGTTCCCGACCCATCCGGGCGCCACCTGGAGTGCGCGCAGGTGATGAGAACTTTCGGGGGACGAAAGTGGCAGAGCTTTACGATAGATGAGTTGGAGTTTGAATCCGATGCCCTGTATTTCCTGTCACCTATGGGCTTTCGCTATTACCTTCCTGCCTTTGTTCGAGTCACCGTGCAGCATCTGGACCGGTCGGATCTCATCCCAGTAGCGATTGTCTCCTGTTTGCGACCAAGGAGTGACCCGGATTTCCGGGCTCTAAACCGAGAAAGGCTCACAGTTCTGGATGCGGCACAGCGAAAAGTATTGATCGACTTTTGTCAATTCCTGCTGACGAGAGCTGAAGAAGTGGTGCCGGTGGACGAGCTTCAAGCGTGCCAGAGAGAGCTGGGTCGAGGGCTCTCATGACAGAGACACCGACTGCCCTCCGTACCCCACATTCCGTCACCTGGAGTTGACCCGGTTTCGTGGACACATCACCCTTGAGGGTGAAAGGAGCTCACGATGTCGAGTTTTGGTAGGCGTTACCCAGCGGAGCTCCGTCGTCAGATGGTGGAGTTGGTTCGTACGGGCCGGACTGCGGAGGAGCTGAGCCAGGAGTTCGAGCCTTCGGCGGCATCGATCCGCACCGCCGCACCGTTCGATAGGCGACCACAAACCAGGTGAACGCCTCACGCCACGCCTTGCGGCTGGAGCAGGACCTTCAAAGAGCTCACCGCAAGAGATTCCATGCAAGTGCCTGGAACCTGAGGCTGGCACCTGAGGCGGCAGGCTGTACCATGGGCGTCCGTCCCGGCTTGGGGGCCCTCTATCGGATCATCCAGTCGAGCTTCCAGCAGACAGCAGTGAGGAGACCGCATGACGATCATCAGTGAGAACCCGGCCACCGGAGAACAGATCGAGCGCTACGAGGAGATGCCCCCGGACGAGGTGCAAAGCATCCTCGAAGCGGCTCACGAGGCGTTCCTCTCCTGGCGCCGGGTGGGCTTCGACGAACGCGCCACGCTCATGAAGGAGGCTGCGAAGGTGCTGCGCGACGGCGCGGGCGAGTACGCCGAGCTGATGACCCTCGAGATGGGCAAGCCGATCGCCGGCGGTCGCTCCGAAGCGGAGAAATGCGCCTGGGTGTGCGACTACTACGCCGACCACGCCGCCGACTTTCTCGCCGACCAGACCCTCGAGACGGACGCCCACAAGAGCTTCGTCCATTTCGAGCCCCTCGGCGTGGTGCTCGCCGTCATGCCCTGGAACTTCCCCTTCTGGCAGGTCTTCCGATTCGCCGCTCCCGGTCTGATGGCGGGTAACGCCGGGGTGCTCAAACACGCTTCCAACGTCCCCGGCTGCGCCCTCGCCATCGAAGACGTCTTCCGCCGCGCTGGTTTCCCGGACAACCTCTTTCGTACGTTGCTCATCGGCAGCGGTCAGGTGGCGAGCACGATCGAGCATCCCCGGGTCCGGGCGGCGACTCTCACCGGCTCGACCCCCGCCGGGCGGGCGGTGGCGTCGAAAGCCGGCGAGCGGCTCAAAAAGACCGTTCTCGAGCTGGGCGGCAGCGATCCCTACGTGGTGCTGGCCGATGCCGACCTGGAGTCGACCGTCGAGACCTGCGTCACCAGCCGGCTGATCAACAGCGGACAGAGCTGTATCGCCGCCAAGCGTTTCATCGTCGTCGACTCGCTGCGAGAGGAATTCGAGCGTCGCTTCGTCGAGCTGATGAAGAGCAAGAAGATGGGAGATCCTACGGAGGAGGACACCGATGTCGGGCCGCAGGCGCGCAGCGATCTGCGCGACGAGCTCCACGAGCAAGTGCGGAAGAGCATCGAGAAGGGCGCGCGCTGCCTCCTGGGTGGCGAGATCCCGGACGGCCCGGGAGCCTACTACCCGCCGACGGTGCTCACCGACGTGGCCCCCGGGATGCCCGCTTACGATGAGGAGCTGTTCGGCCCGGTGGCCGCGATCCTCGCCGCCCGCGACGAGGACGACGCCGTCCGCATCGCCAACGATTCGAGCTTCGGTTTGGGGGCGGCGGTGTTTACCGGCGACCGCGCCCGCGGCGAGGAGATCGCCGCCACCCGCCTGGAGGCCGGCTGCTGCTTTGTCAACGCCTTCGTACGCTCGGATCCACGGCTGCCCTTCGGAGGGATCAAGGAGTCCGGCTACGGCCGCGAGCTCTCCGCCTTCGGCATCCGGGAGTTCGTCAACGTCAAGACGGTGTACGTGGCTTGAGGGCCCCGTATTTTCGGGGATGAGCCTTCCGAGCGCGTCAGAGGCCAGGTTTTTTTCGGCACGAGCCTTCTGAGCCCGTCGAAGCCCCGGGTTTTCCGGCACCTGGGCTTCTTACCCCGTCAGAGGCTCGGACACTCCCGCCGCCGGGCTTCAGGTCCCGCACCTAGGAACGCCTCACCGCAGCCAGCGTCCGTCCTTCTGCAGCTCGCGGCGGATCCCCTCCAGCAAGTCGTCGGCCCGGATCTCCGGCGGCTCGCGGACCACCGCTTTGAGACAGGCGTAGCGCAGCACGTTGATGATGCTGCCGCCCGCGAGCTCGTGCTCCTCGGCCAGCTTTTCGAGGTCCACGTCCCGGGCCAGCGGATAGGGCTTGTCGTCGAAGCTGTCGCGCCACAGCCGCAGCCGCAGCTCGGGGCCGGGCATCGGGAAATGGATCATCGACTGGAACCGCCGCGAGAACGCCTCGTCCAGGTTTCCCTTGAGATTCGTGGCCAGGATCACCACCCCCGGAAAGTCCTCGATCCGCTGCAACAGGTAGGAGATCTGCTGGTTGGCCGCCCGGTCGTTGGCATTGCGCGACTCGGTCCGCTTGCCGAACAGCGAATCGGCCTCGTCGAAGAAGAGGATCCAGTCCTGGTGCTGGGCCTGGTCGAACAGGCTGGCCAGGTTCTTCTCGGTCTCGCCGATGTATTTGGAGATCACCTTCGAGAGGTCGATCCGGTACACCGGCAGCCCCGTCCGCTTCCCCAGCAGGCTGGCGGTGAGCGTTTTGCCGGTACCGGGCGGACCGTAGAAAAGGCTCCGGTAGCCGGCCTTGAGTCGCTTCAAAAGACCCCATTCGCCGAGCAGGAGAGCCTCGTGGCGCACCCAGGTGATGATGTCCTCGATGTCGTCGAGGGTCCGGCGGTCGAGGACCAGGTCGTCCCATTCGTACCGCGTGAAGAGCCTCTGCGCCGGGAACTCGGCGCTGAACGGAGGACGGTAGGAGCGGCCGGAGGTCAGCTTCTCGACGTACTCGGAGGAGAGCTGCAATGCCGCCGATAGCGGGGGCTCCTCCCTGTGCCGGTGCTCGATCCGCAGGATGTTGTGGCGGTAGAGATAGTGCTCAGGCTGGAGCAGCTCGTGGTACCGGAGCCGGGTCTCGAGATCGTCGCCGGCGAGCAGAAACATGGCGGTCTCACCCGAGGGGAGAAACCCGCCGTGGGCGAGCCCGGTGAGCCCACCGAACTCGGTAAAGGTGCGGTCCAGCGCCTGGTTGCGGATGAAAAAGGGGTCGAGCACCTCCGGCTTGACATAGGGCAGGTAGCTCAGGATCAGCACTAGCCGCTCCGGCGGCTCCATGGCGAAGTGACGGACCACGTCGGCGTAGGGGATCCCAGAGCCCCTCTCCGGCGAGCCCCCCTTCTTCCGGCCTCCGACGGGCAGCTTCGGCGGAGGCAGGTCGCGGATCGGATCGGCCCCTGAGCACCCGGTCGGCCCCGGATTCCCGGCCTGCGTCTTCTCCCCGGCGTGGATCTGCATCCGTAAATCGAGCACCTTCTGGAACCACTCGATCTCGCCGCGGATCCATTCGGCGTTGGCGGACAGGTCGGCCGGCGTCTCACGCCCCAGCGGCGGCTCACCGTTCGGCTCACCATTCGACATAGATCGGCTCCGGCATCCAGCTCTGGAGAATTACGGAAACGCTCCACGGGACCTGGTCGACGAGCACGTCGACCGTCTTGCGCTGGACCTTGAGCTTCCAGCCGTCGTCGCTGCGGTGTAGCCGACCCTCCCGCTGCAGAAAGGTCTCCTGCAGCCCGGCCACCGAGGTGCCCGATAGGATCTCCCAACCCGCGAGCATCGAGCGCAGCACCTTGTCACAGCTCTCCCGCTCCTCGTCGGTCATCTCGATTTCCCGGGCGACCGGCGCGCCGAGCGGTACCCCCGCGAGCAGCTTGTTGAGGACCAGCAGGGGCTCGGGGGCCGAGGTCCGCCCGTCGGCCAGGTACTGGAGCAGATGAACGGCCCGCGAGGCGTGCTCCCGGTCCGCGATCCGGACCTTGCCCTCGTCGTCGCGCTTCAGAAAGCCTAGCGTACCGAAGAGCTGGGGCAGAAACGGTCCGGTGAGCACCAGTCCGGCGTTGTCGATGTAGATCGGCTCGTCCTCTTTTATCCCGCCTCTCGCTTCGTCCCGCTCCAGACCGAAGGCCGTCTTGCGGCGGTCCTTCGGGGCTCGCGGCCGTCGTGGCTCCTCCCTCGGGCGCGAGCTCTGGGGAGCCCGTTCCGGGGCCCGCTCCGGTCCCGGCTCCTCGGCACCCGGGGTCGGCTCGGATCCCCCGGGCGCGCCGGGGCGGAAGCCGGCCATCAACCGCGCCCGATCCCGATGCAAGAGCGCCCGCAGCCGTGCGTGTCCGGCCATCTGGGCCAGACGCTCCGCGGTCTGCCACAGGGCGACGCCAGCCGCGTTCGCGGCGTCGGCGTCGGAGGTCGGGAGCCGGTCCGCCACGTGTGCGAAGAAGGCGTGCACCCAGCGCTCGAAGAGCCGGTCGGCGCCCGCGTTGCGATCCAGGAACCCCAGGGTGAAGCTCCACAGCGAGGTGCGGTCGACGATCTTCGCGGCGCCGGGGAAGGCGCTTTCCAGGGTCGCCGAGGCGAGCAGCTCGGCGGTGTCCAGCAGCGTCGCGGACCGCCGGGGCTCGAGCACGGCGGCCAGCCGGGCGAGGGTGCTCTCGGAGAGCTCGCGGCTCCAGCGCTCCCGCAGCTCATGGGAGCCGAGATGGAGGTGCAAAAATCGACGCAGGTCTTCCGGCGACCGCTCCGCCACCTCCCGCAGGACGTTCTTCAGCGAGGATCCCGACAGCTCGCCGAGCCCGAGCACCGTCTCCTCGGTTACCGAGCCCTTTGCCGCTTCTTTCGCCGGCTTGCCGAGGAGAAAGGTGAAGACCGCCTCCCGGCGGGCCACCCAGGCGGCCGCTTCGCTACGGGCGGAATCCACCGGGCGGGCCGGAGGCGCCTCCTTCGCACGCCCCTCGGACCGTGCCGCGGCGGCGGAGAGGGCCGCTTCGAAAGCCGCTCCCCAGGCTTTCCGTTGGGCCGCGGGCAGCTTGCTGGAGGTCTTCCAGTCCCGCGCGGCCTCCATCAGATGGAGATGAGCCTCCTCGGGGAGCCGCTGGCCGAAAAGCTCGCGCAGCACGTGGGCAAAGAACGCCTGCGTCAGCGTCTCCCCCCGCCCCGAGCGCACGACCTCTCCGAGAATCACCGGCGCGAGCCGCTCACGGGATCCCGGCCGGTGGGAGATGGGGATGGCGACCAGAGCGTCCTGCAGCGCGGCGAGGGGGGCCGACTCCTCGGGAGCCAGCCAGCCGAGCAGCCGATCGACGACGGCCACGGGGAGACGGCGCATCAGCGCCACCCACAGGTGACGGCGCTCGCGGAGCCCGTGGAGCAACTCCTCGGCGTCCTCCGGATGCGACTCGACCAGCGTGCTCAGTAGCCGGGCCAGCGGAATCTCGCGGATGGCGGCCGGAGCATCGCGCAGAAACCGTGGCGAGAGGTCCTCGGCCTCGCCGGTCTCCGGACCCTCCGCCGCCGTCCCTTCCAGGGTGCCGAAACGCAGACGGGTGAGCAGCGCGGCCTGGAGCGCGGCGGCCGGCCAGCGGTCCAGCGGAGCGTCCGGCTCGGGCTGGGCGACCTCCTTCGCAGACGTCTTCGGAGACGTCGCCTTCGCCAGGGCCTCCAGATCGAGCGGCTGTCCCTGGAGCAGGGTGAGAAGGACGTCGACCAGAAAGAGGCGTCGGTTCGCGGCCCGGGAGGCGTGCTCGGCGAGAGCGGAGCGAAACGGATGGTCCGGAGCCGCGGTCGCCGGCAGCAGCCGGAGGAGGACCTGGACCAGGGTCTCCTCTTCCACCGTCATCGCCAACCGTCTGCGCACCCGGGTCTCTTCCTCCCGGGAGCCCGCTCTCAGCACCTCGTTCAGCAGTGAGCGGGGAAGCCGGGCCAATCCCGCGAGAATCCGATCCGGAGTCCGCTCGGGACCGCGGAGCAGATCGGTCCACGGCAGCATGCCGTGGCGTAGGAAATGGCGCAGGCTCTCGACCAGCTCGTAGCGGCCGAGGGTCTGGAGAGGGCTTTCGCCGATCGCGGTCTCGCGAGCCCGCACGGGACGGCTCTCCGCCCGTTTCCCGACCTCGTCCAGCACTCGGGCGAGCTTGCGCACCGGGGGCGTGGCGGCGGTTCCCGTGGAAGGCAACGTCTCGGCGAGCCCGCCGATCAGACGAGATTCGGCGACGCCCGTACGCTCCGAGATCTGCCGCAGGATGCGCCGGAGCAGCTCACCGGGGCTCCAACCGGCGGCTCCACGGCGGACCAAAACCTGGAGCACGGTCTCCCAGAGCGCCGCCTCCCGGAGCCCGAACCCCTGGAGCCCCTCAGACACTCCGTGGCGTTGCAACCGGGCGCCCCGGGTCCGGGTCCGGATCAGCTCGGAGATCCAGTCCCGGTGCGTCGGTGCGAGCAGCTCCAGGAGCCGCTGCGGGAGCTGCTCTTCGAGCAGCCGTCGGACTACGACCGCAGGTCCCGGCTCGAGCCGGCCAGCGATCCGGCGGATCCATTCGCCCGCTTCCGAGCGCGCATCCGGGCCCGCGTCCAGGGCCGCACCGGTGTCGCCGCTCGGCAGGGCCGCGAGGGCAGCGATCAGGGCGTCGAGATCCTCCGGTGCCGGTGTTTCGGCTTCGGGCGCCGCCTCGTGCGGGCGTTCCCCGGGGTGATCGAGCTCCCGCACGAGCTCGGCTACCACCGCCGGCAGCGACGATTGCACCGAGCGCCGGCCGCGGGTGAGCGTCAGTGCGTGCTCCAGCGTCAACAGCAGCCGGCGGTAGTCGAGCCCCTGACCGGTCGCCAGACCTCGCAGCAACGAGCGAAGGAAGCTGCGGCGGTTGAACTGCGAGCCGGGGTCTTGCAGGAGGTAGATCTGGGTCAGCAGCCAGAGCGTCTGGGCGAACCGCGGCTCGCTCAGCGGCACCAGCCGCTCGGTCCGATGGACCTTTCGCAGGTCCACCATGTAGGCCAGGATCAATGCCGCGTGCTCCGGCTCGAGGAGGCGAATCAACCGCCGCAGCAGGGCCTCCGGAAGCTGGAGGACGATGCGTTCGAGTATGCTCGTCTGGTGCCCCAGGTGCCGCACCGTCCGCGCCAGGTCCTCCGGGGTGGCCTCCAGCATCTCGGTCACCAGGGCTTCCAGCGAGAAATCCCCCGGATCAGGCCCCCAGTACGGCACCGTGCCGCGCCGCAGATAGTGCTCCAGCAGCTCCCGGCGGTAGGCGCGCTCCGGCAACGAACGGCGATCCGGGCCGGGATCCCGCTCCGCCCGCTGCACCTCCTCCCGCAGCGCCCTCCGTAGCTCCCTTTCGAGACGCCGCTCGGCCTCGCGCTCGAAGTCGCTCTCCGACAGCGTCCCCAGGTCGATCTCCAGCCGGTCCAGCCGGAGCCGAAGGTCGGGTCGCGACACCTCGTCGAGCAGCCGCTCGATCAGCGGTATCAGCCGGCGCCGGTTGAGAGCTTCCAGCCGCGGTTGCAGGCTCAGGGCGAGTCGTTCCGAGTCGGTCTCGAGCTCGAGGCTCTGCTTGCGGATACGGTGATGGGGCCCGTTCATGTCGAGCTCGTGTCCCGAGGCGGGCTCACGTCGAATCCACGCCGGTTCGCTGCGGGCAGTGCTGGAGGAAGTGCCGCAGGCGGGCCGAGGCCCGGACCTTCTGGCGTCGGCCCCCGGACCGCAGCGCTTTCCGCCAGGTCCAGTAGAGGTGCTCGAAGCGGCGTACCTCCCAGGTGCGCAGGAAGCAGTAGCGGGTGACCAGGTGGGTCGGTGCGTTGGCCCGGATCACCTCGTGGACGAAACGACGATAGCTCTCGTCCTGGCGGAGCTGCGGCGAGACCGACAACACGGCGGTGAGGGTGAAGCTGTACTGGAACCGGCGGTGAGGGGGATGATGATGCCGATCGTCTTCGGACCCGGTGTCGCGCTCTCTCTCAGGCGCCGCTCCGAGCTCACGGGTGTCCGGCATCTCCATCCCTCTCGTCTCGTCGTCCTCACCCGCCACGTCGCGGAACCGGCCCCAGCGCAGCAGATTGTGCTCGACGATGTAGAGCTGACGGCAGTGGTGATGGAGCTGTTCCAGGACCTGGCGTAGCGAGTGGCAACCGGCCACCGCGGACTCCTCGTCCGGGTACTTGCCGGCGAAGCGCCAGCCGCCGGCCGAGGGCGACCACACCACCACCGTCACCTCCGAGTCCCCGGGCAGCCGCCCGAGACGGAAACGGTCCGGGCTTCCCCCCACGTCGAGCAGCGATTCCTCCAGCGTGCGGATCTGGAGGGGCGCCGAGGGTCCCCAGTCAGCCCCGTGGGTCTCGGCGTTGAGGCCGTTTCGGTAAGTGGTGAGTGGGGTGAACTCCTCCTCGACCAGGTCGGAATGACGGTCGAGCGCCCGGGCATGCCCCGGCGGTGGATCCGCCACCAGATCCACGCCGTGCTCGTCGAGAAGGTCCAGCAGGCCCCCGGAGCCTCCCGGGTCCATGCCGAGCTGAATCCGGCTCTTGATCTCCATGCCGGCGATGTTGCGCGGCGACGGGCGGCCCAGATAGTCGAACGAGCGGCCGCGGTCGTGGGTGCTGGCCACCAGGTGGCGGAGCAGCTCCAGCCGGGCCGTCAGCAGCTTGCGGCTGGTGTCCGGATCCTCCAGGTCGTCCACGGTCAGATCCCACACCGAGGCCGCGTCCAGGCTCTCGGCGTAGAGCGCCAGCAGAAAGCTGGTGAACCGATTGCGCCGCGTGATCACCGGATCGGAGCCGTAGACCAGCTCCCGCAGCCCCTCCCGGTAGCCGGCCTCGCCCCCCTCGAGCAGCGGCTCGATGTTGGGCACCGAGCGGGTGAGGGATTGGAAGAAGTATGTGTGTTGCAGATCCTTCTTCAGCGAAAACAGGTCCCGCACGCGGGCGAGCTGAGCGAAGAAATCCGCCAGAAGCTGCTCGAAAGCCAGAAGATAGCCTTTGAGCTGCTTCGCCTGGCCCTTGCGAACGTCGGTGGCGTCGCCGGGCAGACCGTACTCGTTGATGCCGTAGACGTTGGGGAACTGGTTCTGGATCGAGTAGTACTCGCGCACGTCGCGATGCCGGCCGTGGGGGAAGGCGAAATGGCTGGGGTATTGCACCGCCAGGGGATAGGTGCGGCGGTAGCTCTGCCACAGCTTCGACAGCTCGCGCTCCACGCGCTGCGGATCGGGTTGCACCTGGATCCCCTTGCGGAACAGGCGCAGGGAGAACTTTCCACTGCGGCGCTGGGGCTCGGTGTCGAGCTCGAGGATCGAGCTGCGGTGCACGCAAATCGTCTCGTCTTCCCGGTAGGGCTTGCGGCCGACACGGACCTCGACGTCGCTGGCGACGGCCAGCACGCCCGGGGCCCCCGAGATGGTGTCCGCGATGTCCCGCACGGGAATCTCGGTCGCCTTGGGCTGGAGCTGGCAACGGTCGATGAATCCGTTGTGCAGCAGGGGGCCGTCGAAGATCTCGGACGGCTGCTCGCCGCGACGGATCAACGCGTCGAGCGGCTCGCGTCCCAGCTCCGGTGCCAGGTAATTGCCGAGCTCGAAGAAGATGCCGGCGAGGATCGACTCCGGGTTGCGCTCGTCGCCGATGTCGACGTCGGCGGTGACCGTGGTGGTCAGGGGATGGAGCACGCGGATCGTTCGCACGTCCTCGCACAGATTGCGGTGGCGGGCGTAGACCTCGCGCACCCGATCGCGCACGTCCTCGGCGTTGTCCGGATGGCAACAGCAGCCGCCGTCGTCGAGGACGTAGAGCCAGATGTCGTAGAGACCTCCGACCCAGCGGGAGGACGGCCGCTGCCGGTTGGGGAACAGCCAGACGTTGGCCACCTTGGGTACCCGGTCGGCGATCAGCTTGCGGTAGTCGTCGTCGGTCCAGGGGTTGACCGGAAAGATGCGCTTGGGGATGAACAGCGCCTGACGCCGCGGGCGGATTCGGCCTTCGACGTCGGTGAGCAAATCGACGAGCGGAATCTGTGCCCGATAGGACAGCTCGGTCAGCGCGTAGCAGAGCTGCTCGAGGGTGGTGACCCCGGGGTCGGTCTCGTTATAGTCGGTCCAGATCTCGCCGGAGAGAGCCTGCACCAGCCGGATGCCCTCGGCCTTGAGGACCTCGAAGTCCAGACCCGGGTTGGCGGGGGGATCGGAGCTTATGGTGAGGGGTTCGGTCATGATAAGCCTGCCTTAGAAGAACTCGTAGGCATCGAATTCGGATTCGGGGGTGTGAAGAGCGAATTCTTGCAATCGTTCCAGGTAGTCCGGATCGGGAACGTACCGTGCCTCCTCCAATTCGGCAAGCTCGTCCTTTGCATCGTCCTTCAACTCGAAGACCAGGCGGGCGAAGGGAACCTCTTCTTCGAATCCTCTCCCGGTCGTGTGCTCGGTCTCTAGGTCGGGGTAGCGCTCCTTGAAAACTTCCTGATAGTTGCCAAAGGCCGATTCATCCGGGAGGTAATCGAAGTACTGCAGCAGGGGCAGATTCTGACGAATCACGGGCTTCCCCTCCTCTAGCACTGGATCCCATTTCTTGAACTTCATGGCTTTGGCGACCATGCCGGACTTCTCGGCGGTCACGATGAGCTTCCCGCCTGGCTTCAAGACCCGGACCATTTCCTCGATGGTGGTGGGATCCTTGAAAAGATCGAATCCCAAAGCGCTGATGGCATGGATCTCGTCGAACTGGCCCAGGCCCAGGACCACATTGCTCAAGTCCTCGACGAAGCCTTGCTCGAAGTACTGTTCTTCGTGAAGCCAGTACATTTGGTCCTTCCACTGCCGAGACAGCCCGGGAACCAGCTTCTCAAGAGTTGCAAGCATCGTTTCAAAACCCCTCATACCTGGGAATTTCTCGAACAGAGCTCGGATGATGAATTGCTTGTAGACAGCTTCCGTCTCCCCGCCGGAGAGATTCTCGGTCTTCTTTTTGAAGGCTGACTCTTTGAAGGGGAGGCCGAGGCCCTTCTGGAGAGCTTCGAAAGTTTGGACGGGCTGGCTCATCAGGAGCTCTGCCACGGCCATGTGACCGCTGTCGACATTGACGACGGTGTCACCGCCTCCGGGTTGCATGAGGTTGTCGGGGTTGGTTCCCGAACCGACGTTCAAGATCTTGACTCTCTGGGTGGTAGTCCCATGTCCACGAGGTGCCTCAACTAGCTCCCGGCGGACCGGAGTACGGAAGCGAAATTGCAGCGCCCGTGCCCCCATCAAGTCTGCCTCGCGCTCCAGATGGCTCTCGTCGTTGATCGGCGTGCTGCGGAGCTGGGTGGTGGCCCGGACCCGGCCTTGCATCTGCTGCACCGCGTGCCATCCCTCGTGCGGCACGTGGTGTTCCTGACCGGAAGCGACGTGGATGTCCTTGCCCTGGGTGTAGGCCTGGGCGTTGAGCTGGGCGGGCTTCGAGGAGTTGTAGTGCACGCGGACGTCGGAGAGGTCGAAGCCGGAGAGAGACTCGAGCCCGCCTTTGAGACGGTCCGGCATCCCGGTGCGGCTGGACGGGGCGGCGGCTTCGCGCTGAACCGGGTTGAGCGCGTCGCGCAGGGCAGCGAGTTGGTGCACACGGGGGCCGGCGTTGGCTCGAGCTTCGTAAGCGGCGAGCGGCCCCACGGCGGTGGGCTCGTGGGTGTCGGCTCGGGCTCTACCCGTCACGGCGCTCCTCGGCCGGTCGGTCTCCCGACGCTCTCGCCGTCTCAGTGTGCTCAGGGTGTGGCCCATGATGGCTCTCCTGTCTTTCTTGGCTCTCCGGCTTCTACTTCGACTTTGAGGTACTCGAAGTCCAGACCCGGGTTGGCAACGGGATCGGGATTGAGGGTGAGGGGCTCGGTCATGGCTTACAAGGTCTCCCCAATACGGTCGATCGCGCTCGTTCGGTACTGCTGGTAGAGAGTGGCGATCCGCAGGAGCGTGAACGGAAGGTCCGCGGTGAGACGCTGGGTGGTCTCCACCATCAGGTCGCGCAGATCGGTCAGCCCGGAGGGTCTCGACATCCGGGTGGAGCGCCGGATATCGAAGATGGGGACGAGCTGGTCGCTCTCCCCTTCCAGCTCGGTTTCTTTCCCATGCTGAAGGCGCAGAGGCTCGTTTCGCCTCAGAGCGAAGGGGTGCTCTACCCCGGTCATCACATCGTGCTCGAGCCACAACCCGACTTGCAACTGCGCCCGCTCGATGAGACGAATCAGTTGGTCTGCCTCGGCCTGGGGAGGGGCGCCAGGCTGAGGGTGGGCGTCGAACTGTCCGGAGGCCCGGGTCACCCAGGTGTTGATCGCGGTCAGCTCGTCCTGAACGACGGGCCATACCGGCGAGCTCAGCGTTCCAATGGCGAACGCGAGGGTGACGTCCGGGGCCGTCAAGAACGCGGAGCTGGGTGGGGCGAGCAACAGGTTCTCATCCGACTGCATCGGACCCCGTGGAACAACCATGAATTGAAGGATGTGACCGAGCTCGTGTAGCAGGATGGTGTCCAGACTTGCGCGGCTGGGGTCGGGGTTGATCTTCGGCTCGGAGAAGATGCCCTTCGGCTGGAAGCTGCCGGAAATCTCCTCGTCTCCCTGAGGCTTCAGCTTGGAGGAGAGGACCGAGGCGCCCACGGCACCTGATCTGACCTGGCTGCCCAGCAGATCGCCGTTGTTGACGAGCACCATGAAGTCCACGTCCGCGGGATTGACGACGTGCTGCCCGGCGATCTCTTCGAACCGCTCTCGGTTCCACGGCGTCTTCATCCAGGCCCTCGTCTCCGAGTCGTTCGTGTTGGCAATCAGGGTCACCTTCTGGGAGCTGCGCACGAGGGACATCTGAGGAGTGTCCTGAAGGGCGATCACGGCTTTGAGCAACGCTTCGTCGACGTTGGGTCCAAAAAGGACGACTCGCTGAGCGACAGCCGTTGCCGCGCTCGGGCTCGAGAGGTCGCTTCCAACGCGGCTGGTGGCCCGAAGCTGGAGCGCCCTCGCCCCCATCACGTCCGCCTCGCGTTCCAGATGGCTCTCGTCGTTGATCGGCGTGCTGTGGAGCTGGGTGGTGGCCCGGACCCGGCCCTGCATCTGCTGCACCGCGTGCCAGCCCTCGTGGGGGACGTGGCGCTCCTGGCCGGGGGCCACATGGATGTTCGGGCCCTGGGTGTAGGCGTGGGCGTTGAGCTGGGCGGGCTTCGACGAGTTGTAGTGCACCCGCACGCCGGAGAGATCGAAGCCGGAAAGAGATTCGAGCCCGCTTTTGAGACGGTTGGGCATCCCGGTGCGGTTGGGCGGGGGAGCGGCGGCTTCGCGTTGGACGGGCACGTCCATCTGCGCCTCCGGGCTCGGGTCGCCCGGGTTGAGGGCTTCCTGCAACGCGGCGAGCTGGTGCACGCGGGGGCTGGCGTTGGCACGATTCTCCAGGGCCGCGAGCTCCTGGCCTCGGCGAGTCTCGTCGACAGAGGCTTGGAGATTCCGCCTCTCCGTAGTGGTCGGTCGTGGACGTCTCGTCATGGTCTGGTGTGTCATCTGGGTCATCGGTCGTCGCCTGAATGCATCTTCGGATCGAGAAACGGTCCGCGTCAGTACGTCCCGGAGGAGCTGGCAGCTTCTTGCTTGCCTCCTGGCTTGGGTTGTTCAGCGGGGGGCGATGAGCTGGCCGCGGGATTCAAGGTAGAGCTGGCTGCACCGGATGCATCGATCTCGAACCGATGGACCTCGGTGCCTCTTTGGGTGACTGTGCCCTGATAGCGTCCACCGCCCAGCGCCGTGTAGATCACCTGGCCATCCCGGAAGCTCAGCACCACCCTTTGAACGAACGGATGCCGGGGTCCGGTGTCCTGACGCTGCGTGCCGCCGAGGACCCGGCGGACCACGACGTTGTATTCATCCAGAGCCCCCGGATCAGGCAGGGCCACGTTCTGGAAGCGGAGATTGGCAACGCGGGTGGCCCCCGGTGGAGGAATCTCCGGCACTCGGCCGAAGGCGAGTGTGCTGCCCTGGGCGGTGAGGCCGCTGAGCTGATTGGCCGCGTCCCGGAGCTGGCGCTCGAATTCCGGCTCGGTCCGCTCGCCGGAGGTGTGGATCCTCTCTTCCAGCGGCCGAGCCGAGGTCGTGGTCTTGTGCTGGACCGCTTCGACGCTGCCGTCCGGAAAGTAGAGGATCCCGTCCGCTTCGAACTCCCCCGGCGGTGCCGCTTCCACGGTGCCGGCGGTGGCATCGAGGCTGCGAGCTCTCAGGGCTGCGACCAACTGCCCTGTAGTCATCCGACCGACCTGGACGAAGGCCCCCTGTTGAGCGCCCTCGAGCAGGTGCGTCAGCTCCATGAGCCGGCTCGGGAGCTTTTCCGGCTCCACGGGTCGTCCAAGCTCCCGGCGGAGGGTCGCCTCGTCGAGAACCTGGCCGCTGGTCAGGAGCTGATCGACGAGTGCCGCATAGTCCACGAAGAGCCCACCCCGTCCGGCTAGCCGAGCCAGTCGAGCCCCGGTGATCGCTGCGGTCAGGTCCTGATTGGCGGCCACGTCCTCGCTGAGCCGCTCTTGCTCGTCCAAGATCGGTCCCAAGGCCGCGATGCTTTCCGCGGGATCTCTGGTGAAGTCGATGGCCTTCATCCGACCTCTCAGCACCTTTTGCGCCTGCTGCTGCTGCTGCTGAAGTGCCGCAATCCCGGAACCACTCAGACCGGCACTCGCCGCCTGGGACAGCACCTGGTTGATCTCGGTTTGCTGCAACCCCATGGACTGAGCTTCACGCTCTTTGAGTGCCTTGATGTCTCCCCGCGACGGCAGGAGGGGTTCGAGGGCCGTCTGCCGCTTCACGAGCGCCTGCACGCGGGCGGAATTGGCATCGATTCCGCTCAGGATTCGCTCCAGGGGCAGGCTCAAGAGGACCTGTCGCTCGTCGGCTGCCTCCTGCTGTAGCGCCAGGTACGCTCGATAGGTGCCTGTTCCCGTGGAGCCGTTGAAGCGAAGATAGGTGGCGATCTGGCCATCGAGCAGCTCGAGCAGGTCTCGAAGCGTCGTCAGATTCTGAAGCTCCTGGGGAAGGATCTTGTTCTCTCGCAAGAGCTCCTGCCGGAAGCTGGCGAAGCTCTCCTGCTCGCCCGGCACCTGGGCCAAGGCCTCGCTGGCCTCTTCGAGGAGCGCTGGGTAGAGATCGATGGCCTCCGCCGCCTGGGCGATCGTTCCCTCCTGCCGGGTCAAGGTGACTGTCGACGTCTGGCGTCTCTGTTCGAGGGTCTCGATTTTTGCCCCGAGCTCGTCTCGCTTCTTGCTGGCCTCGGTGAAGGCAGCCATCTGTTCTTTGGAGGGCTTCTTACGGGCGATGTTCTTGGGTCTCGCCGCCGCGACCTGGGCCTCTGCTTCCTCGAGCTGGCCACGAAGGGTGGGCATCACGCTCCCGATCACACCTATCGTGCTCTCGGTCTTTTCCTTGTCCAACTCGATCTGAGGCCGGGTACCTCCGCCTCCGGGCTGAAAAGCCGCGATCAAGTCGGGGAGGCGCTCGAGCTCGCCGCGAGCTCGACTTCGGAGAGTGCGCAGGACGCTCAGGCGATGCCGAAGTCTCTGGGCTCCCGGCAGCCCCCGAATCGTTCCCGCATGGTCAGAGCGAGTGATCTCGCCGTCCTCGTCCACGAAGTAGATGTGGTCGGGTAGCTCTCCCAAACGCCCTTCGAGACTCGCGATGGCGGCGCTCAACTGCATGTCCTTTTCTCCAAGAACCGCTTGGATTTGAGTCAGCGCTGCCAGCCGAGCCGCGGGCAAGTTGGCTGGCGCCGCAGCCTGCTCTACCAGGATTGGCTGCTGCTCGGGAGGGGGGGCGCCGAGCGCACTCGATTCTTCCGCGGGCTCTTTCAGGGCCTTCTTCATTTCCTTCTCGGCACCCCCGCCGGTCGTCGCTCTCTGGACGACGAGGGCCGTTCCTGGCTGGGGAGTCGTGGGGAGGTCGAGGACCTGACGCTGGTCGGCGTCCTGGCGCTGGTTGGAGCCCTTCGAGCGCGGATTCAGCACGTTTCGCAGGCCCTGGAGCTGGTGCACACGCGGGCTGGTATTCGCTCGGCTCTCGCGGGCGGTGAGCTCGCCCACGGAAACGGGCTCGTGAGAGGCATTCTGGATCTGGCCGATCGGCTCGATCGGTGCTCGACGGGCTGGCTGCTTCTGCTGACTCAACGTCTGGCCCATCTGGATCCTCCTACTGATTGAAGGTGGCGATCGCTTGCATCATGGTCACCACCCACTGGGTCCATTGATCGCGGGGGAGATCGCGAGGCAGATCGCGGAATTCGACGATGATGCCCGGCTGGTCGTTGGGGCCGACGTCCTCGGTGAACTGGAAGGCGCCCATGGAGCGGGCGGTAACCCGTTCCAGGAAGCCGCCGACGGAGGTGCGATCGACACCGTCCACCACTCCCTCGGCCCATTGCCGGATGGACGGCCCGCTACGACTGGCAAGCTCTTCCGGATCCAGACCGCTGCCGAACTTCTGGGGGAAGAGCCGGAAGTCGGCATTGATCGGAATCATCCTGCGCGAGTTGGCTGTGGCGGCGGTAGCAGTGTCGATGACATCCGTTTCCAGCTTCGTTTTCAATTGAGCCAGGGCGAGGTTGTTGCCGTCGGCGTTCTGGCGTTCCGGGGTGCGGGCCAACGCCACGCCGAGGTTGGTCCGGGCCATGACGGGGGTGATGTCCTTCTCGGTCTTGACCCCTGGCACCACCGCGCTCTGGGCGACATAGGTGGCCATCAGGGTGACGATTCCGCGGTAGGCCGCCGAGTCGTTTTGCAGACGGTTGGGCAAGTTGTTGGCCACCGCCCCCAGGGTCGCGCCCCGGTTGCGGGTGAACCGCTGGTTGGCCTGCGTGTTGGGGGTACCCATCTGGGCGAAGGCGCCGGTGATCTTGGCCAGGTCGATACCGGCGGTGAGCTGGGGCACGGCGGGCATCTCCGGAGCGCCGGGAACGATGGCCGCCACCATGCCGAGAACAGTGGAGTTGTCGAACCACACGAGGGGGATCAGCCGGTAGCGACCGCTCAGGGCAACCAGTTGGCCCGTGAAGGCGGTGAGATCGTTCATCACCATCCGCGCCGTGTCGACGTCCGTTTCGGCGAAGGGTACGGTGGCGAACTCCATCTCACCCCCGTCGTTGGTCATGTCCCACCCCAAGCCGTTGAGCAGGGGGATGCCCTTGACGATGGCCAGGGGGGCCACTTCCCGGGTGCGGTCGATACCGCCCTGGATACGGTCCCGGATGCCGCCGCCGCCCAGCAGGCTGAGGCCGCCGCCCAGGAGGGTGCCGATCCCACGGGTCAGGGAGGTTCCCAGATCGAAGACGCCGCGTACCGCCCGTCCGGTCAGGAATCCCAGCACGCTGGAGCCCTCCCTGTCGCCACCCAGCACCTCCGAGCCCTGTTGCCCCACGCTGGAGGCCAGCCCTTCGAGGGGTCCCACCGGATCCGGCACGATGTTCCAACTGGTTTGAAACTCGAAGCCCACCTTGCGCTGAGCCACGGGCTCGGCTGTGCCAGGGCTCACCCGGTCGACCTCCGGGCTGTCGGCGACCCGAAGCTGGACGGCGTCGGAGGTCCGCAGCGCCTGCGCCCCCATCACGTCCGCCTCGCGCTCCAGATGGCTCTCGTCATTGATCGGTGTGCTGTGGAGTTGGGTGGTGGCCCGGACCCGGTCCTGCATCTGCTGCACCGCATGCCAGCCCTCGTGGGGGACGTGGCGTTCCTGACCGGGTGCGACGTGGATGTTTCGGCCCTGGGTGTAAGCGTGGGCGTTGAGCTGGGCGGGCTTCGAGGAGTTGTAGTGCACCCGTACGTCCGAGAGGTCGAAGCCGGAGAGCTGCTCCAGCCCGCCTTTGAGGCGATCGGGCATACCGGTGCGGTTGGGCGAGGGAGCGGTGGCTTCTCGCTGGACCGGCTCCTCGGTGACAGGCTGACCCGGGTTGAGAACGTCCCGCAGGGCGGCGAGCTGGTGGACGTGGGGACTGGCGTTGGCGCGGGTGGCCAGATCGACCAGAGGCTCCACCCCAGGCTGCTGCACCCCAGATGAACCGCCTGCCCCCAATCGTTTCAGAGATCTGGCGGCCGCCTCGGGTCCTGGCTTGGTCCCAGCCTTTTTGGTCTTCATCGCTCGCATCTGCATCCCCTCGACGTTTGGCTTTCTCTAGAGCACCGTCCTTCGATGCACTTGGGCGCTGAGGGCTCCCAGATAGTCTTTCTCCAGTCCCGGCCAGAAGGAGAGCGCTGGGGAGATCAACTGCATCTTCTCGAGAAGCTCCGACTTGTCCGGTACCTTCGAGCTGCTCTTCGGGCTCTCCTCTTTGGCTTTCTGCTGGTAATACTCGAGGGCTTCGGTGTACGCCTTGTCGTATTCTGGACCGGACTTCTTCCCGGTCTTGAGCTCGGCCGCGTACGCCGCTTCGACCTCCGGGGGCAAGGAGAAGTCGAACTCTTCGTCGAAGTCTTCCTCGTCGACTTTCTCGACCTGGACCACGCTCTTCGCCAAGACCTCGAGCTCGTCGACCGCCGCGTCGATCATCTTGACGATCTTCTGCGTCTTGCCCTTGTCGGGGAAGCGATTCTGGTATTCGAGATCGGGTCCCTTCCCGAGCTCTCCGGTTTGGAACACGTCCTCCGCCATCCATCCCAGCAGGTGGGCGTCAAGCTCGTGAGGGAGCCGGCGGTAGGTCCGGATCCACTTCCGGACGATCACCAATTGGGTGTCCAGCTTCTTTTTTTCTTGTCGGTAGATCTCGAGGGTCACAGTGACCGGACTGAAGTTGATCTCGCTCAGCTCGTTCGTCGCCAGGGCGAGGGGCAGGGCCTGAGCCGTGGTGAAGAGAGCACGCGCCGCGAGCTTGAAGACCTCGAACTGTTTCGCCAGCTCGAATTCCGCAGCTTGCATCTCTGCCAACACGGCCTCCGGGTTCTTCAGCGATTCCTTCCACTCTTCGATGCCCTTCAAGAGACCTGGCGAAGCTTTCGCCAAATCGCCCTTGGACGCTACCGCCTGCTCTCGAACCTCGTCGGGGAGCTTGAGGGTGTAGAGCTGGATCTCGTTGCCCTCGGCGGCGTACTGTTGGGCGACCCGGAAGAACTGCTCGGCGTGTCGGGCTTCGTGATAGACGGTGCCGACCAGCTCCCCCAAGATCGCCGGATCGTCCGTCTCCAGCGGGGACTGCAGAATCTCCATCGTCCATTCCCGTTCGTTGAATTGGGCTGCTCCCCCAAGCTCGATCGCCTTGGACTCGATCGGTGGCACGCCGGCGGCCGAGAGCATCTCGTTCACAGCCTGGGTCAAGACACTCAGGCGTTCGTCCTTGTCGGTTTCGAGCAGCGCTTCACGGAGCCCACTGCCGTAGGTCGCAATCAGCTTGGGCTCCGCCAGCCCGGCACCGACCCGCTGGACGACCTGCGGTTGAGCCGAGCCGGCGTTGAGCGTGGTTCCGAGCGCCCGAAGCTTCAAGACCCTGGGGCCGCTGTTCGCTCGCACGGACAGGGAGGCGAGCTGGCTCGGGGGCTCGGAGTCCGGAACGGCGCCCGGGGGCTCGGCGACCGAGGCCCTCGCAGCACCACGAGCTCTGTCCGGTACCGGCCCTCGGAGACGCTGCTTTTCGACGGTCTGGATCAAGTTGTCACCTCACCTGTGTCACTCGCGGATTTCCCTGAGAATGGGGAGCGCTCGTTTGACGTAGTCTGCATAGGTCGCCGAGATCTTGGCCAGAATCGAGGGCAGGTCCATGGAGAATGTCTGGGCCCTGTCGACCATCTCGCTGCGGACATCCTTGAGAGTCCTCGGCCCCCTCAGAGACTCGCTCAGATCGAACAGGAGCTTCGGTTTCGCTTGCTCGCCGAGCTCGGCCTCCTCGCCGTGTCGGGTTCGGATGGGCTCACCCTTGGACAGTGCAAACGGATGCTCGACGTTGGAAATGACGTCGTACTCGATCCACAGACCCAGCTTGAGCTGGGCCTGCGCCATAAGCTCCTCTAGTCTCTGAGCTTGGGGTCGGAGATCGTCGGTTCCTGGGCGGTCTCCAAGAAAGCCCTCGGCGTCGTGGAGCCAGGACCTCAGAGCGTTGAGCAGAGTCCGGAGATGGGTCCAGATCGGATCGTCGAGCCCATCTCCGACGGAGATGACACCTCCGCTTGGCAGAAAGACTTCGAGCCCCTTTCCAGAGAGCGCTCTCTCGACCGCCAGGGACTCCAGATCTCTCATGTCCGGTGGGTGGAGCACCAGGTCGGCATCTTCTGGAACCGCCTCTTGATTCTCGCGCATGTACTGAGACACATGTCCGAGCTCGTGGAGGAGCACCGTGTCGAGACCCAGCTCAGTGGACAAAGGCTTGAAGGAAGGCTCGATCGAGGGGAAGTTGATCGGCTCGAACGACGACAAGATCGGCTTTGGAGTGAAGGCGCCGGGGCTAGTCAGCAATGAGGTCGGACTGGAGAGCTTCGAGCTGGGGGATGGGGTCGAGCTTGCGATCTGCCAGGCGCCGTAGGCTTGCGAAAGGGGGATGGGTAGGCCCTCGAGCTGTCGATCGTTGATCGTCACCAGGTAGTCCACGTCCCGCGGCCGAGACGTGAAGCGCGCGGCAACCCCCTCGAACTGGTGGCGGTTTCGCGGTGTCTTCATCCAAGCTTCGGTGGCCGCGTCCGACCGGTTGACGATCAGCGTGACAGCCGGGGAAACAGCAATGGATAGGAACGTCGGCTCTCCCTGAATCTGCTCGACTGCAGCCCCCAATCTCGGATCCACGCCCTCGCCGAGCTCGACGACCCGCTGGACCACCTGGGTGCTCGCACGACTCTCTGTACCGAGGGCTTGCGCCCCGCCGTTGAGCGTGTTCCCCAGAGCCTGAAGCTGAACGACCTGGGGCCGCTGGTTGGCCCGAGCTTCCAGGGCGGCGAGAGGTCGAGCCCTCGGCGACAGCGAAGAGAGCGACGCCGTTTCCGTCGGCTTTCGGTCGCGCCTTCGGGGCGTGCCGTGCTCCTGCTTCCGTTGCGTCTGCGTGAGAGGTCCGTGCATGACGAGGGTCTCTTATCCTTGGTACGCCTTCTCGAGCTCCAGCAGCAGGCGGAGGTAATCGACGGGCGTCTCCTTCTGGGCGAGAAGCTCCAAGGGGTCGGACTCTTCCGCCAACAGGTCGGTCACGTCGAGGCTGCCGTACTTGGTCAGGAACAAGCGGTTCTTGTAGTTTTTTTCCATGGTGAAGTGGGTGAACAGCTTCTCGGCCTCACCCAGCGGGCTGGCGGCGACCGTGTCGTAGCCCGAAGTCATCAGGAAGGACTCGTCCTCGGGGAGCTCCTTGGAGAAGGTGAACACGCCGACCTGTTGATCGCTCTTGGCTCTTTCCAGATAGGCGCGCACGAGATCCGCCATCACCACGATGCTCAAGCCGGTCGACGCGAAGTCGATCAGGACGAACCGGCGCCCCGTCCCCAGGTAGGGTTTGAGGAAGTGGTCGAGATAGGCGTCGATCTTCTCGCTCTGTTCTCCGAACACCTTGCCGTACGCCTGCCGCTGTTTTTTCGGATCGGCCGACACGGTGAATTTATTTTCCGAGCTCAGGCCGCCGAGCGGGATGTTCACCATGGTGAGCTTGGGGATCTTCCTACGCATCAGCCCGAAGTAGGCCATCAAGGGGACCGGGCTGTTGCCGAGCATGATGTAGACGCTGCGGTCCGGCGGGTACTCCTCTATGAGGACGTCGGCGAGGGAGGCGACGGCTGGGGGCAGGGCTTTGCCGAGACCGCCGGTTTCCTGTACCTGCTCAAGCTCGCCGAGCTCTTCCTTGATGCTGGTCAGACTTCCCTTGAGATCCAGGATGCGCTGCTCCCGGTTCGACGCCTTTGGGGTCTTTTCAAGCCGCCCGAGACTGGTCGCGGCTGTCTTGCCAGCCCTCTCTTTGACTCCGATCCGCCTCCCGGTCTCTGTGCCCACCTTCTCGTAGGACTCTTTCAGCTTTGGGGGCAGGCCCTTCGCCAGCTTCTTGGCGAGCCCGATGGCATCGCCCAGATCGTTGGCGTACTCGAGGCTGTAGGCGGCGAGGCTGTCGGGGACCTTGTTCTCCAACGCCCACTCGAGAAACGTCTCGATCTCCGTCTCGTCGGTGACCATCCGCTGGACCGGAGGCTCGGACGCGGAGGCATGTCGCGGCTCCGAAACCGGGTTCAGAAGGCCTTGGAGCCGGACCAGCGAGCGCACGCCGAGGTTGCCGTTGGCCGCTTCCTGGAGGCGAGCCTGGGCCACGACTCGCGGCGGGGACTGGCCCACCCGGAAGGCCCCCCGAGTGCCGTGTCGCTGCAAGGCTTCAGGACCCGCGGCTCCCGGCGGTCGCTGCATCTTTCGTTCGCGCGGCGCGTAGGCTTGCATCGGCTAGACCTCCACGTACTGTTCGAGGATGTAGTCGGTCAGCCGTTCGGCGAGGCGGTCGCGGCCTGGGGGCAGCGCTCGCAGGAAGGTTTCGAGCATCCCCCGTCTCGTGCGGTAGGGAAGACCCTGCTCGAAGGCTTGCAGCAAGTCGGGGATGTCCAGCGAGTCGAGGCCCCCGTCCTCGGCGATCTCTTCGATCGCACGGTAGGTGTCCCGGGTCACGTTGGTCGACTCGTCGTCTCGCCAGATGGGGCCGCCCTTGGTGGGTGTGTCAGAAGGCCGGACCAGGGAGCGGGAGCCGCTCGGGGCGAAGGGATGCAGACCGCTCGGGGGAGCGTGCTTTGTTCCCCGGCCAAACTTCTCGATGTCTTTGGGATCGGTGCGACAGCACAGCATCAGCCAGGTGTCGTACTGCTCCAGGCCCGGCACATCATCGATGATCGTGCTCAAGGGTGGGTACGGCGTCTTGCTGGAGGGCTCGGCTTGCGGAAAAATCCCACGCGCCTCGGGGGCCCACTCGAAATCGACCAACACCGCGAGATCGGATTTCTGCGTCACGCCGGAGAAGGGCCCAATGTCTTTCTTTCGGAGGCCCTCCACATGAGGACCGACCAGGAGATCCGGAACGCTGCCCGGCATCGAGAAGGGGGGTGCACCCTTCCTGGCTTGCAGCTCTTCGATATAGGTGTGGTAGCTGGTCGGGTCGTCATCCCGCCTCTCCAGCGACTCCCCCGGTCGAACCAGGAATCCGAAAGAGCGGGTGGTTCCCTCCTTGGTGGATCGGGGCACGCTCGAGGGTTGGAGACCGTGGGAGGCCCAGGCCAGGACGTTGGAGTGCTCGGGTCCGCCCAGCTCTTGTCTGTACAGGGCCACTCGGCCTTTGCCGACCAGGGGGATGTCGAAGCTCAGCAGCTTCATCTGGGTGCCCGGCAGCTTTGGGGCCCCCTTGGAGAGCTGTTCTTGCTCCTTTTTGAGCTTCTCGAGCGCCTCGAGCCTCCTCGACTCCTCCTCTTGCTCTCGGAGCAGCTTCTGTTTCTCCTTTTGCCGTTGGGCTTCTTGCGCCTGAAGCTGGAGGTCTGAGAGCAGGAGCTCGGCGGCACCGTCGACGCTCAAGATGGCTGGATCGGGCGCGAGCTCCTGTAGGCGGCTCCAGAATTTCGCCTGAACCGGGGGGATGGGCATGCCGATACGCCCAACACCGAATTCACCCTTACGGGCCTCCATCTGCTTCATCACCGCGGCCATGTCGCTCTTGCCCACTCTCTGGACCACATTCCGGTACACCGCGCCAGCCATGTCTGTGCGGTTGGACGGGGAAGCGGCGGCTTGGACCTGGGCGGTCCCCGGACCGGAGTCGGTTGGGTTCAAGGCCTCCCGCAAGAGGGCGAGCTGATGCACGTGGGGGCCGGTGTTGGCACGGGTCTCCCGATCGGCCAGCGACTGGGCTATCCCGCCCTGGAACGTCCCAGCCACCCGCCGGGCTCTTGCCGCCGGCGGCGGATGCTCCCTCGTCTTCCGGGTGCTCTTGACCTGTCCCACGAAAGCGTTCTCTCCCGTCAAATCCCCAGGATGCTCTTGATCTTCACGAACTGGGCCAGCGTACCGGCCAGAGCCTCCGGGTTCCCCGGCTTGTAGCTGGCCAGGTCGATCTCCGACCTCACCAGCGCTGCCATCGTGTCGTTGCCCAGCGACTCGGGCGGGATGTCGAAGCCGAAGTTGGCTCCGATGTCGACCAGCTCGCGTCCGATCTCCGCTTCGGTCACCCCGGCCCACTCCGCAGAGTCCTCGTCCATCATTTCCTCCCCGGAGCTTCCCGGACCCGCCGAGGCCGCCTTGACCAGCTCGTGCTCGCGATCGATCAAGTAGTCCTCGATATTGTCGAAGAAGTCTTCGAAGCCACCGAGGAAGACCTTGGCGGTCTCCGGGGCCATCTTTTCCGCTTGGCGATCCATCTGGTCCCCCACCGTCGCCACCTTCAGGGCCACTTCGTCGAATACCTCCGAGATCTTTCCCGGCTCGGCGAACTCGGCCGATTGCATCAGGCCCAGACCGATCTTGGAGATGTCGTCCGCGGTGAGGCCGATCACCCGGTTGATGGCGCCGGGACCGGGGAAGAGGTTGCCCAGGTTGAGATAGGCGTTGCGGTAGATCGCCATGGTGGCTTCCGCCGAGTGGGTGAAGTCTTCCTGGATTCCCATGGTCTGCGCGATCTTGGTCATGACGTCGAGCGCCTGGGGCTCGCCGATGCTCGCCTGGTAGTCGCGCTCGGCCTCGATGGCGTTCTTGAGAGTGGCGTTGCGCACGATGTGACGGATGTCCTCGCCCTTCTGGACGGCGTTGCGGTAGGCCTCCGGCCAGGCCGGACGACCCATCTTGAGAGGCCGGGTCCAGCCGCGCACCTTCTCCTTGCGGGCCCGCGCTTCCTGGACCCGTTGCACCTCGGTTTCCGCCAGCTTGAGGAAGTACCCCAGGAACTCGCCGTCGTCCATGAAATCGTGATCCGTCCCGTCCGCGACCCCTTTGAATTTCTTCCCCGATCCGTGCGGGGACAACCCGGCGGAGAACATCGCAAGACGGATCTTCTCCATCAACGCCTTGCCGTTCTTGCCGGTGGGGTAAATGTGCTCGCCCCCGATGCTCATTCTCTGGACGACGGTGTCTCCCGCGAGAGCTGGATTCGGGTCCCCGGCCGGGTTGAGCCGAGCCTGGAGCTGCATCAGGGACTGCGAATGGGGGCCCCGGTTGGCGCGAGCCTGGAGCGCGACGAGGCGTGGATCCCCGCCGACCGAAAACGAGCGCGCACCGCTGCCTCCGTCTCCGGAGCGGAGGCGTCGGGGGTCCCGCGTCGCGTTGTCGGCCTTCCGGGCCTGTTGCAGCTCCATGCTCGCGCCTTTTCGCCTTCAGGGTCTACAGGCTGAGCCCGAACGCCGCGCCGGGTCGCACCGGTCCCATGTTCCAGACGAAGCCTTCGGAGTTGTACAGGACCCAATCCGAGAGAGACACATAGAGGATCAAGCTCATGCCCTCCTCGACCTGCGGGACGTCGAGCTCGAAGTTGTAATTGTCTCCGGAGCGGGTCTTGAAGAGCACCTTGTTGTTGGCGTTGACGAGAAAGTTGCCCGGAGCCTGGTTCGGGTCGTCCACCGTGGGGACCGCGAGCTGCGCGGGGACGAAGGGCGTCTCTCCGCCGGACCAGTTGTCGATGGCTCCGGCGGTCAGGCCGTTGGGAGCAAAGGCACCGATCGCCTGGCTGGTGATGTTGAATACGTAGACGGGATGATCAGACATTCTGAGCCTCCTGGGTACAGGGTGGATTGGTGCTGGTGCCGCCGTCCTGGTGGATCACCTCGGTGATGTCGTGGGACCTCGCCGAGGTCAGGAAGTACCACTCGAGCCCTTCCCGCTCCGGCGAGTATTGAAAATCGATGGTCGCCAGTCGTTGCACGTAGGGCCGGGTGCGGATGAACTCCGCGATGGCGGCCTGCGAGGCGTAGCGGCCCTCCTTGCTCGCTCGCGCCGCGTCGTAGAACCAGGGGGAGAGATAGTCCACCAGGTCGTCGTTGAGGCGCCCGATCGAGCCGCCCCCTTCTCCGTCGTCGCGAAACTCGACGTTCGCCTCGACGGTGATCCGAACGTAGAGGGGATTGACCACCCGCAGCTCGACAAAGGGGCTGGTCCGCGCCTCCAGATAGCTCTGGATCTGCCGTAGCACCTCGCCCGGAGCGCGCGGAACCGTGGAGTCCATCGCCTCCCCCAGGTCGGGACCGGGGACCACCACGACCAGCGCGTGGCCGGGAGCGTCGCCGCCTTCGAGGTCTCTCGCCGGCAGGGCCTGGACCTTCCAGATGGCAGGGAAGCGCTCGAGGACGAGCCGTTCGTAGTCCCAGTCGAGGATCGCCCGGTCCTTGTGACGCAGCCGCTCGCCCAACCGGATCTCGTAGGCGCGGCGGTCCTCCGGTGGGCGGCCTCCGAAAGAGGCGAGGGGCTGGTCGATGCTCTCGATGTCCGCCAGGTCCTGAACCGAGCTGGTGATGGCTCCGGCGGGGATCGGTTGCTCCAGGTGCTCGCCGGTCTGGGGCGTGGCGGCGTCCTCGTCGGGGGTCCAGACCGCGGTGCCGGCGTGGGGGGTGAGAGCGAGGGTGCGGGGGAACGCCCCCGGATCTCTGGCGACCGTGGCGCGCAGCCATTGGTAGCCCTCCGGGGCCACGGTGTGATCGTCCGCGTCGTACCGCGGCAGGTCGAGCTCGAGGAGCCCCGTGTTTTCGAGGCCACCGGTGGTGTCGACGAGGATCTCCGAGGTCTCCAGGGTCCGCCAGGAATTGCCGGCCAGCACCTGCCACGTGACCTCCGGCAGCTCGACGCCGGCCACCGGATCGTCCGCGGTGGTCATCTGCACCAGCAGGGTCAGGACCTGGGGCGGGATCAGCTCCGTGAACCCGAGATAGAGGTTGCCGGGAGCGGGCAGCTCGGGAAGCAGCGGGGGAGGCGAGCTCTGGTCGGCGATCGAGGCGGCCTGATAGCCACCGAAGGGAAGCAGGTGGTAGAAGGTTGCCGGCGTGGTCGAGGCGCTGTACTGGAGGGTGACGGCCTCGGCCTGGGGAAGATACGGCTCGTTGGGGTACTTCAGGTCTCCGTCCTGCTTCGAGCATTCCGTCACGCAGTCGGCGACGCAGGTGCCGTACGCCTCGGTCAGTTGCTCTTGACAGATCGTGAGGCATTCGGTGAGACAGGTCTTGTCGTAGGTCGCCGTGCCAATCACGGCGTCCGTCTTGCACCGGTTCATGCAGTCCGAGATACAGGAGTAGCCGCGCAGGTACGGCCAGCACCGGTTGAGGCAGAGCCCCGGGTCCTTATCCTGCGAGCTGCCTACCTGGGAGGTCGCGCTCCCCCTACGGTCCCCCAGCTCGCGTAGCACCCGTTCGAGGGTCTGTGCCCGGGCTGCCCGGGGCTGGTGGCGGGCGTCGCGGACCGTCGCTTCCCACTCCCGCTTGCGCTCCGGCTGAAGCGTCCGGAGCGCGCTGAGACACCGGAGGATGCAAAGGAGGGCGCCCGCGAGGAGGATGTCCTGGCACTGCTCCAGGCAAGGCTCGATGCACGCGGTGTACGGGTCCCCGTTGTCCTCGCTCTCGCAGCGGGTCAGACAGTCGGCGAGCAGAGTCGCAGCTTCGGACAAGGGCGCGCATTCGCCTTCGCATCGAGCCTGGCAAGCGACCGGGTCCGGCAGGTCGTCGATCACCGCCTTGAGCACGTTGAGAGCGTAGAGGTCGTTGCCAAAGGCGTACGAAGGCTCGGTGAGGACGAGACGCAGGGCGCTCTCCGCCGGGTCGTAGTACGGAGGCACGCCGGCGAACGAGGGGCAGGCTCCGAGGGAGAAGTCGCTGTCGGTGCACAGCTTGCCGTCCGTCGTCGGCTTCGGATCGTCGCAGTCGTTGTCGGTGCGGAACAGATAGACGGACACCTCCGCGGGGGGATCTCCCTTACAGTCTTTGCTCGGTTCCTGGAGCCACCAGGTCCCCGGGTTGCGCAGACGGAAGGCTCCCAGGAAGGTGGTGTTGTCGAACAGATCGGCCTGGGGCTCGCCGTCGAGATTGAGCACGTAGTCCCGGTACCAGCCCTGGAACCCGTTCGAGTTGGGCGGCAGATTGAACCAGCGGATGCCGACGGTGAGGCTCTGGGGCACCTTGGAGAAAATCTCCGAATGGGAGATCTGGAGATACGAGCCGACTGTCGGAATGCCCCCGAAGACAGCGAACGGCGAGGTGGGATCGATCTCACCGTCGGTGTTGGCGAGGGTCTCCACCGGCAGACCGTCGACCCCGACGGCGAGGTCGAAGCCCACCACGTCCAGACCCGCCAGTAGGGACAGCGGGTAGACCTCGACGGTGCCTCGATCGCCGCTGAGCGTCACCGTCTCCTGGCGCAGATAGAGCTTGAGCGTGGGGGTGCCCGGGGCGGGGTTGGTGGCGACGACCTCCGGATCCTCGGTCACCGGTGCGGAGCCTTCCTCCCCCTCCGTGTCCGTCTCCTCGGTTTCCGGATCGTAGCCCTCGACCGCGGGCGCGGTGTCGGAGAGCTCGAGGGATAGCGCGAACCAGGGCACCCAAATGAAGTCGTCCGCTTGGAGAGTGCCAAGCTGGAAGCCCGGCGTCGTCGCGGTGTAGGTGCCCTCGAAGAGGAACCAGCCGTCGGCGGTGGAGAAGTAGGGCCGGAACGCGCTCCCCAGGACCATCTCCCAGATCACGACGGGCTCGAGCCCGGTGGCTTCCGCCAGCTCGTCGAGCTGCGGCTTCAGGACCTCGCTCTCGAAGGACTCGGGATACTCGACGGTGAGGGTGATCGAGCGCCCACCGCCGGTCAGCAGCAGATAGGGCGTGGCGAGGGCGAACCCGAGGCTGGCGGGCTCGGTGATCTCGGTGTCCGTCGTGCCCTCCTCGGCGGCACCGAAGGTGATCCAGCCGTCCGTGGGCTCGTCCTCCGGAAGGACGACGCTGGCGAGGACGAGGCGCGGCACGTCGTCGGAGGGCTCGTCCCCGTTCGGCACCTCTGCGTTCGCCTCCGAGATCTCCAGCTCCCGCGAGCCGTCCACCGAGCGGTCTAGTGAAGTCTCGGGCTGGTAGAGCGCACCGCTCACGACCCGCAGGGCGCGGATCTCGGAGAGCTGGGCGGTGCTGACCGCCACGCTCCGTGCGAGCTCGAACAGAATCTCGTTGCCGTCGACGTCCTCGCCCGCCGGAAAGAGCGTGCCCCGGGGCACCGACGTGGCGAGGACGTCCTCTCCGGAGGCGAGCGTGAAGGTCAGAAAGACCCGATCGGGCACTCCTCCCTGCCGTCCCTCGCGCAACACCCGGTGGTAGTAGAACCGCTGATAGCGGGTCGAGATCGTATTGATGGTGTCCTGCGCGGTGCGGAAGAGCTGGGCGAAGGCGACGTAGAGCGCGGCCTGCGGTGCCTGATCGCCGGTTTCGAGGCTTTCCTCGAGCTGCTCCGCGGTCACCGATTGCAGGGCGCCAAGGCTCGCGGAGACCGAGGTGAAGAGCTCCCGCAGGGGTTGGAGGGCGCGGTCCATGCGGAGCGTCTCGCGGCCCTCGGCATCGCTGTCGCTGCGGTAGATGGAGTCGTCCGGCACCGACCGCCCGAGCTTCCACACGGCGCCGAAGGGCCGGTAGTCGAGCCCGACGGTCTGTCCCAGGGCTTCCTCCGAGCCGGCGCCGCGGTCGTAGGCTTCGAGGCGGCGCAGCGAGGCTCCGAGCCTCGTTTCGACCTCCGCGGCGAGCTCGCGCCTCACCCGCTCGGCCGCGCGGCTCCCCCGGCCGGTGGCGAGTCCCTTGAGCCAGAGATCCGCCCGGCGACCCAGTCCGTGGAGGATCCCGAATAGGTCCCGCAGGCCGGCGTGCCGATCTGTAGGAGCCCGGGTGGCCGAGGCCCGACGCTCGGCCCGGAGGTACTCGGTCTCGACGGACGTCAGGTCCAGGGCCTCGATCGAGGCCAGGACCATCGTGGGATCGGTCAGATAGAAGGCCGTCCAGTCGCCTTCGGGCTCGTCCTGCAGGTTGTAGAAGTAGATCAGGGCGCCAAACCGTGGGGCGAAGGCCAACAGCTCCTCCAGCGACCGTCCGTCGACCCGGGCGTAGCCGGGGCCGAGGGCGCGCAGCCAGCGGCCGAGCTGGCTGGGGGCTCCGTTGAGGACGATCGCTGAGGGTTGCCGGGTCATGATGGGTGCTGGCTCGGATCAGGGCACGTGGCTCGCTCGGGCTCCACTCACCGCTCCGGGGGAGCCGGTACCAGGGTTCCTTCCTGGAGGTAGAAGGGATAGACGAGATTGGCGCGGGCGTTGGTGCGGCGGATGATGTAAGAGACCAGGATGTTGAGCAGACCGGGCTGCGTCGAGTCCTCGGTGACCTCGATCGACTCGACGTCGACCCGCGGCTCCCAGTAGAGGATCGCCTGGCGCACCGCGTCCTCCACCTCGGTCTTGAAGGCGGTCGTGAGGGTGCCGAACACGAGCCTCCACAGGTCGCAACCGAAGGTGGGCAGCATGATCCGCTCTCCGGGGGCGGTCGAGAACAGCACCCACAGGGCCTCCTTGACGTCCGCCTCGCCGCTCACCATGTCGACGCTGGAGGAGAGCCGGGAGAAGGTGGGCGGAAAGGTCCACCCGGTGCCGAGAAAAGCCTCTTCTTTCGAGCCGGTCGGCCGATCGGATGTCGTCGCCATCGGTGCTCAACCTCCGATCAGGACCATGGGGAAGCCCACCACGATGGTGCCGCCATGGGCGGTCTTGTCTCCCAGCCGGGCCGCCGGACGGCCCATGATCTTGACGGTCTGCGAGCCCTTGACGATGGCGTCCGGCACCGGGGCGACGCACACCGCGAGATCGCCGACGGCGGCGGCGGGCAGGCCCCCGATGAGCACGGTCGGTGCCCCGGGGCCGGCGATGGGGCCTCCCACGTGGGGGATGGGCGACGGGACCGCGGGCGTTTGGAGCGGACATTGGTGCATGTCGAACAGACGGGCGGCGGGGGGCATGGGATCTCCTTGTCGAGTCTCGGGTCGGGTCTCGGGTGTCAGTTGATCTTGACCGGCAGACCGCGGATCGTGAGCGGGCCGGTGGCGGTGAGCTCGGCGTTGGCGGTGCCCTTGGCGGAAAACTTGGCCTTGGCTTTGTGCGCCACCTGCAAGCCCTCCATCGAGGCGTTGGTCTTGGCGGTCAGCTTGAGGGTGGTGCCGGCGTCGACCGTGATGCTGCCTTTGGCCTTGATCTTGAGGTTGGATGCGCTGTCCAGGGTGATCCCACCCTTGGACAGCGAGATGTTGTTCTTGTTGCTGTCGCGGATCGAGACCGCCCCCGACTTGTCGTCCATCTTGATGATGTGCTTGCCCGGGGTCCGGATCTCGAGGATCTTGTCCTGGTCGTCAAAGGTGATCTGCAGCTTGCTGCGGGTGACGATGCCCTTCTTGGTGTTTTTCTCGTCCGGTGGAAGGGGCGGGCTGTGCTTCTTGCTGTAGACGCTGCCCAGGATCACCGGGTATCGGGGGTCCTCGTTCATGAACCCGACCACCACCTCGTCGTTGGTTTCCGGATAGAACACGGCTCCCACCTTGTTCGAGCCGTAGAAGGTGCCGAGACGGGCCCACACCCCCTTGCTGCCGGTCTGGAGCAACGGGAGCAGGACGTAGACCCGCAGCTCCCCTTCCGGATCCTTGACGATCTTCTTGACGATGCCGGTCTGGAGCCCCTCGATGGGAGGGAGCTGGCCGGAGGTGGCGGGGGCGGTGATGTCGGGCGCGGTGGCGGCGAACCACTTGGCGGTGAGCCCGAAGTCCGCGGTGGTCAGCCAGCGGCCCTCACTCAGGCTGTGGTGCACTCCGCACAGGTAGACGGTGCCGTTGAAGCGCTTGCCCAGGCCCTCCATTTGCAAAGTGGTGCCGGTCTTGGCCAGAGCGCTGCCCTGGAAGCGCACCCAGCCGCGGATCTTCGACAGCTTGGATTTGAGCAGCTCCGCCGCCGACCACTCCTTGAGCGAGGCCTCGGGGATCGTGCCGCCGGTCTGCTGGAGGTACTTCTTGACCTTGAATACGTCGGCCAGCTTGTCGGAGGAGACGTTCCCCGGCTCCTTCACCGTCACCGTGCCGGGCCCGGCCTCGGCGATCTTCTGGGTGGCGATGTTCCAGGTGGTGCTCTGGATGGCGCTCTTGTCGAACTGGGTGGCGGCGTCCATCTCCGCCTCCAGATCGAGGATCGAGTCGCCGTACTTGACCACCAGCTTGGGGGTCTCGCCGGTGTTGGGCGGCTCCACCGTCACGGTGCCGCCGTCGGTGAGGACCACGAAGCCGTTGAGCTCCGCCCGCATCAACAGCAGATCCCAGTCGGTGGCGTAGTACTGGACGATCGCCGGGTGCTCGGTCTGGGTGGCGGTGACCTTCTTGCCCAGACCGTTGTCGCCCAGCAGCTTGCCCATCAACGAGCTGTCCTTGAACTTCTCGAAGACGGCGTTCTTGCGCGCGAGGGTCATCTTCAAGACCTTGTCGACCACGTCCACCACCAACTTCGAGCCCTGCGTCTGGTCGATCTCGATCCCCTGCTTGACGATCACGCCCTGGAAGATCGGGGTGTTCTTGCCCTTGTAGCCGAGCGCGATGTCGACTTTCCTGCCCGGTAGGAAGGTGTCGAGGTTGCTGATCTCGAAGTCGCTCTTGGCGGGGCTGCCGTCGTAGACCACGATCTGCGCCCGCGGCACCTTGTTGACCGCATTCCAGGTGTCGATGGAGACCACCTGGAAGGTGCTCGGGATCTCCGTGCCCTCCACCTTGATGGAGTAGGTGGCGAGAGAGGAGCTGGCCAGGAGCGGGGACTTGGCGGTCATGTCCCGTCCCCGACAGGCGGAAAGACGAGCTGGGTTCCCACCGCCAGGCTGCGGAAATCGGTGAGCCCGTTGACCCGGGCGACCTGGGGATAGAGGCCGCTGTCACCGTAGATCGAGTAGCACATGTAGGGCAGCGTATCCCCGCCCTTGACTGTCAGGATGTGGGTGAGGTCCGGAGAGCTCTTGTTGGCCTGCCGCTGCAGCTCCTCCTCGTCGTTGAAGCCGACGAAGGTGGCTTTGGCCTTGGCTCGCAACGGCGTGCCGTCGGGCTTGAACAGGGTGTAGGACAGGTCCATCTTGGTGAACCGGCAACGGAACAGCAGCTTGCCCCACACCAGCTTGAGATAGTTCGGGCTGTGGAGGTTGCCCTTGTAGGTGAAGACCAGGTTTTTGAACTCTTCGATCTGGGGTGCCACGCCGTCCTCGGTGTAGGGCACGAGACCGGGGATGGCCGTCGGGATCACCCCGGTGCCGTCGAACACCAAATCGAACGTCACCTCCTCCTTGGCGATCTTGTTGAAGTCCGGTGACGCCCCCGGGCTGCCCTGAGCGGTGGTGTCGTTGTAGCAGACCTTGTAGCTGTGGGAGTAGCTTTCCGGATTCAGCATGACGGTGAAGGTCCCCGCCTGCTGGGTGAAGTCCTCGTCCCTGTAAGCGATGATCTTCATCCGCTCGAGGCTGCCGGAAAAACCCATAATCGTCCCCTATCGCTGCCGTTGGTTCTCCAGGATGCGGAGCACTCGCCGGGTGCAGTCTTCGACGATCTGCTCGCGGTCGACGTCGCCGCAGCCGTCCTGCTGGTAGGTCTTTGGAGGGCTCTGCGGCGCGGAGTCCCCACGGACGTTCATCCGAATGCCGATTTCGTTGATCTCCAGAGTCATGGGTCTCCCGTGTACGGCTCCTCTGCGGCTCCTGTCGGTCGCGGCCGGCTACAGGCTGGCAGCGAACTGCGCCAGCTTGGTGGCCGCCGACAGGCCGCTGCCCAGATTGAGCCGCTCGAAGTAGTTGTAGGAAAACTCGAGGGTCTCGGTGAGGATCTTGTTGTCCGTCGAGCTCATGGATCCCACCTCCCAGCGCAGGGGGAAGGCGTTGACGAAGCCCCAGACGATGCTGGGCATGCCGTTCTCATTGAGCAAGGTCACCAGGAGATTCTGGGGCAGGATGGGCAGGGACAGACGGGAGCCCACCGTCTGTCCCACCCACTCCGCCAGAAAGGAGTCCTTGGTCACCACGCCGCGCTTCAAGACCAGATTCGAATACTTGGCGGGTTTGGGGAGCTGATAGACGAAACGGTTCTCGCCTCCCTCGACCACGGGCTCGGTGTCGAGCTGGGCCTCGATGCCGGACACCTCCTGGAAGCTGGCGTCGATGCTGGTCAACAGCGACACGGCGGTCGCCGAGCCCAGCACCGTGACCGTGAAGTAAAACGCTCCCGGGGGGTAGTACTCGTCCGTCATCCTTGCGCTCGCTCCTCCCGCTCGCCGACTCCGTTACTCGGACTTCGTTACACCGGTTCCCTTACGCCGGCCCCATCAAGGGGCGGCTATCTCCAGCGTCTCGAAGGCGACCTCGAGGGACTCCACCGCCACCTCGTTGCCCTCGGACTTGAGGTCGGTGCCGGTGATCTTGGTCGGCCACGCGTTGTTGAGCGTCCAGGTCATCTTCGGGTTGCCCTCCTCGTCGAGAAGGCTGACGACCACCGTGCGGCGCTTGATGGTGTTCATCTTGATCTCGTTGTACCAATCCCAGAAGCGCTGGTCGTTGACAAAGATGCCCTTGCGCAGCGTGACGTTGCCGACCCGTCCCAAACCCGGCATCTTGATGGGGTAGAAGATGGGGCTGTTGCCGTGCCGGTACTCGATGACCTGGGTCTCGCTCTCGAGCCCGTCGGCCTCCTGGAAGTTCACCGAGTCGTCGTCACCGAGGGTGACGGTGAAGTAGAACTTGGGTAGTGGCCATATGTTGTCTTGGACTTCGCCTGCCATGATGCCTCCCGATTCGGGTTGTGTCGTTCAAGCCTTGTCGCCAACCTGTTTGCCAAGGCCGATGCCAGTTGGCGCGAAAGTAGATTGGCGCGAAAGTCGTTCGATGCGAAATGCGGTTGCGGCTCGCGCTCGCGCTAGCCCTCCATCTTCTGCTTGAAGGTCAGCTCGATGAACTCGGCCGGGCGGATCATCTGCAAGGTCACCTGGACGATCATGTAGCCCTCGAGGATGTCGGTCGGGGTCATGGTGCTGCCCAGACCGCATTCCACCGAGAACGCCTCGGAGGCGGTGGCGCCCATCAGCCCGCCCTGGGACCAGAGGCCCTGCAGGAAGCTGGAGACCATCGACACCACGGTCGCCCACGTGTTGCCGTCGTTGGCGGCGAAGACGAACGGGTTGAGGGCGTTCTTGATCGACTGCTCGATGTAGACCAGCGTGCGGCGCACCTGGATGTAGCGGTAGTCGTTGCTGTTGCCGTCCAGGGTGCGGGCGCCCCACACCACGGTGCCGCGGCCGGTGAACTCGCGCAGCGCGTCGACCGCCTTGCCGTTGATGGGGACGTTGAGGTCCGCCTGCTGGTCGCTGTTGATGAGAAACGTCGGGGCATCCACCGAGCTCATCGAGATGTTGGCGGGCGCGTTCCACACCCCGCGGGTGCCGTCGATGTAGGTGAACACGCCGGCCATGCCGCCGCTCGGGGGGAGGATGTCGTTCTTATTCACCACCACCCGCTCCATGTCCTTCAACAGGGGCAGCGCGGCGACGAGATTCTGGTTGAGCTTCTGGATGACCTCGGGATCCTCGCTGACACCGATGGCCTCGATGTCGCAGTAGACCTTGTCGGCGTTGGTCGTCAGCGTGGCCGAATCCGCACAATCGGCACCAGCGGTGGTCTCGCCGTAGATGTCCTCTCTTTGCCATTGCAAGACTTGCTTCAGGGTCGCGTAGGCGTTGGCGCCCGAGTCGATGTTGGTGTAATCGACGTCGGTGAGCGGCACCACCGTGGTGTCCAGGAACGGGAAATAGGCCATTCCGTAGCTGAGGCCCTTGTCGTCGACGTCCTCGCGGAACTTCTCGATCAGGGAATCCAGGGTGGGGGGAGTGTCGTTCGCGGGATCCGGTGCCGGTTTTCCCAGGTACTGTGTGCCGTAGACGTCCAGGATGGCCACCCGGTCCTGCAAAGTCTCACACTGCTCGAGCATCTGCCGCACGATGTTCTGGAAGGCCGACGATTGCCAGTAGTCCGTCCCCGAGGTGCCGTCGGCGGGTAGCAGAACGGCCTCGGGAACCACCAACATGGTGGGGCCGACCTCTTCCTGGATGACGTCGAGGCCGTTGGAGAGAGCGGTCTCGGTGACCGTGTTTTTCGTTCCGTCGGTCTGGACGTAGGGCCCGACCGACACGACGTAGCAGTTGCCCCCACCGTTGTCGTAGAAGAACCGCATGCTGTTGTAGAGATTGAACCGGGAGTCGGATTGGGCCACCAGGTTGTAGTACTTGTAGGCGGCGGTCGTCGGATCCAACACCCGGAAGTCGTAGTAGCCCGCCTCGATCTCGTCGGTGTCCGTAACCTCGACGATGTCGTAGACCGGGTAGAAGGCGCCGCCGAAGATCTCTTCGTAGTCGGCCAAGGAGCCGACCTTGATCGGCTTGTTGTACACCGGCTTGCCGCTGACCTGGGCCTGCTCGGTGTACCCGATGAAGGCGGGAACCGCGGTCTGGACCCCGACGATGCTCGGCGGGAACGACGATAGCTCCGAAACATAGACGCCGGGAGTCCTTCGAGTGACTGTGGGTGGCATGAGCACCTCGCTTTCTTGATGTGGCTATGGGGTTTGTGGTTGAGATCTCAGATGTAGACGTAGATGTCGGAGTAGTTGCGGCGATGCTCGGCTCCGCAGATCTCCAGTTGGAGCCCCTCGCACTCGGTCGGCTGGGGCTGTTCCTCGCACAGGCTGTTCTCGAGAGCTTCGCAGGCAAGCGCCGGTTTCTCGGGGAGCACTTGGCGATTCGAAGCCACGGGTAGCCGTTCCACCAACGTTTCCTCGAGCCCGTTTCGACTGAGACGTCGCCCGAACAGTTGAAATCGATAGCGGGAGTGCTGCTCGAGGGCCAGAGGCTCCTTGGAGACGAAGCGGTAGGCCCGGGAGCCATCGGCCAGGCGCACGCAGCAGGGGCCGGCGAACTCGACCCGATGGCCTCGGCTCTCGATGCGCAGATTCTCGAACGGCTCCCAACGCGGCTGGGGCACGATGTAGTAGCTCCACCAGGTCTCCCGACGGGTGAAGCGCAACACGTAGTCGACTTCCTCGACCCTCGTCTCCTGCGTTTTCCACAGATTTCGCACCGGATAGATCCCCGGCTGCTGGCCATTGGGATTGGTGAACAGGAGATCGATGAAACAGAGCGGCATGGGGTACAGCTCGGTGTACAGGACCTCCTGGGGCATCCTCGAGCCGGGCTCGTCCTCGGAGGTCAGACACGTGACCGGTTGGCATTGGGCGTCCACCTGCTCCAAGAGGTATTTGTCTTCCGGGAGCTTGGCGAAGTTGACGTACACCTGCTCCCGCTGGAGGACCCCCTCGGGTGGGTCGGGGCTGCACGCAACCGCATATCGGCAGTCGATGTCGTCGACCGGCACTCGGGTCAGGGCCTCGAGCTCGAAGCAGCGCGGCAGGCATGCCACCACCTCGCCGGAGATCGAGCTCACCCAGAGCTGCTCGGCGTCCGGACAGAATTCCACCCGAAGCTGGCTCGGGACGACCTCCAGAAGATCCGCGCCGGTCACCCGGTTGCGACCCGGAGGAGTGAGAAGCACCGCTCCGGTCGATGTCTCGTGCGCGTTCTGGTTGGAGAAGAAGAAGTTCGCCACCCCCGGATTGGTGTCGATGGGGATCTGGGTGAAGTTGAGGAAGTAGGGGTCGCTCAGCGCCAGGACGAACGACAGTCGCGCCCAGATCCCTGGAGTCCAATTCTCGACTCTCTGCTGCCAGCAGGGAGGGGGAGGTTGGGGCTGGTTCAGAGCCTCGGGCCATTGACGGCGGAGGAAAGCGAACAGGTCTTGCTGGGTCTTGAGGTTGTAGAGAATCGAGAAGCCGTGCTCGTCCTGCCGGAACAAGAGCCCCAGGTCGTGCATCAGCTCTCGGGTGGTGGGGGTCGGACGAGCGGTGAAGGAAGGACGCCGGCCCTGGGACCGGTCGTAGTACGTGTGGCGCACCGTCACCCGAGACAACCGCTCGTAGTAGAACTTGCGCGCAGCATTCTCGCCTTGGCGGGAACGATCCCGGCCCGAGCCGAGCGAGCGCTCGAAGTGCCGTCGGTTGAGCGTCCGGGGGCTCATCCTTCCTCCTGAGAGTCGGAGCTCTTGGTCTCGGCCGACTCGTCCAACAGGGCGTCCGGGCCAGCTCCCCCGATCTCTTTGAGCGCCTCGTCATCCTCGCGGTAGGGTGTCTGCAAGCCCTTGGCTGCCGGCACCTCGGCCTGCATGGCCCCGGACTGGAACGGGATCATGCGGACCTTGTAGAAGACCGAGGGCAGGTACTTCGCCCCTACCAGGCCCATCAGGTAGTTGAGATCCGTGATGTCGAGGCTGACGATCTCGAAGGTCAGCTTGTCGATGTCGTCGTCGAGGGACGGCAGGTTGTCGTGGGTGAAGAAGGGGTTCTGCTGGAAGAAGCCGATGGTCTCCGAGATGACCCCCAGGCCCTCGATGTAGCTCTTGTCGTAGAAGTTGGCCAGAAACAGCACGTAGAGGTCGATGTACAGCGGCGGCGCGACGATCGCGTAGCTGTCCCCGGAGACCGGAACGTTTCGTCGGTAGGTGCTGATCGTGGTCTCGTGGGTGATGTTGGCGAGGAACATCACCAGCTTGTCGCGGGTGGCGTCGTAGAAGCGGTTCTCGTGATCGAGGACGTTGGAGAGGATCACCCAGTCCTCGGTCCCGCGCCGGGTGTTCCGAAAGTACTCGTTCAGCTTGTCCCGAACGAGGACCAGAGCGTTCTGGATCTTTCCCATCCGTCGCCTCCGCCCGCTCCCGCGACAAGGGGTCGAGGGCCGTATTCGAGATACACTCTTCCTGAGGTCGAGACGGCATCGTCTTCGACCGCGAAGTTGCCTGAAGCTCAGGCCTCAGACTGTCCCTTCGTCCCGAACACCTGTGAGGATGGGTGGCTCAGACCCTCCCAAAGGCATTTCGACGAGAACATCGGCGCTCCTGAAGAGCGCTTCTCATAGAAACCAGCGCTCAAGCTACAGAAGGAGAAATTGTTCGTCAAGAGCGATAGAAAAGAGATATTACAAGCTCTGAATTTCTGACGGAATGCCTTTGGAAGATCCTTGGCGGGAACGGCAAATATTCGCTCCCGAGGATCGGGAATACCATGGATCGGCGAACTGGCACCACTTCGAAGATCGAGCCGCCTCCGGGCTCCGAGCTGCGCTTTGGAGGCTGCTCCCGGGAGCGGCGGCGAACCGCTCGACCAGTAGGGCGGCGAATTCGTGCTCCTCGTCGAGAAAGAGGAGGTGGTTGGGGATGAATGCGTCGTCGAAGATCACCATCGCCTCCTGGCCGGAGAAGCGTTCGATGGAGTGCACGAGCCCAAGCTACCAGCCTGCGGGACCGTTTCACCGGTGCCGGCCGCGCCGGATGGAGTAGAATTTTCGGAGCTTCGAGCCTTTGCCGTGCATTGCCTACCGGTCGTCGGAGCCGGAGGAGGAAAGATGAGTGTCTTGGTGGTCCACGATTGGAAGTTCGACAAGGTGGCGGACGCGCCGGCCGGGATGGAGGCTGCGGAGAAATTCGTCGGGACTCTGTGTCAACCGGATCGGGGTGTCGAGGCTTCGATCTGGACCCGCGATTGGCAGGATGCCCACCGTCACCTTCACATCCCGATCTACCGCGATATGACGTCCCTGGAAGCGGTGTTCGCGGCGCCGGACACGCAAGAGTTCGCCGGTGCCCTCTACCCGCTGGTCAGCGACCAAGGTGCCACCAACCCCGTTTGCGAGGTGGTGATGTCGAGCGGCGGCCGGCTGCCGGCGCTCGCCTGGGGGGGTGTCGGCGGCGGTTGCGTGGTCAACGACTTCGCCTTCGCCGACGCCAGCGGTGTGGCGAAGGGAATGGAGGCCGCCGCCGAATACCTCGAGGTCTTCGCCCGGCGCGACGAGCTGGTGTTGTCGATCTGGGCGCGGGCGATCGAAGAGCCGCTGCGTTTCTTCCACATCGTCCTGTTCGTCGATCAGGGAGCGCCGGGAGCGGGACGCCGGTGGCCCGAGACGGTGGAGTTCGCCGAGAGGCTCTTCCCCCATCTCGACGCCGACAGCGTCGAGCAGGTGTTTACCGAGGTGGTGCTGTCGAGCGGCGGCGAGCTGCCACGGATCGACCTGCGGCTCTGAGTCCAGCTCCGATCGCTGTCAGGCCCTACGCGATCTTGCGCCGTCGCCGGTCGACGAAGCGGTGGGTCAAGCGCAGGAATTCCTCGGGCATCTCGAGGATCGCGCAATGGCTCGCGCGCGGGCCGCGGAAGAGGTGGAATTCCGCCCCCGGGATCGCCTCGGCCACCTCCGCGCCGTACTCCGGTCGGACCTGGATGTCGTTTTCGCCGGTGGCGACGAGGGTCGGTGCCCGGATGTCCCCGAGCCGCTCGGTGGCGTCGTGGGTCTTGTCGGCATGGAGGTGCCCCAGCACTCCCGGACGGCTCGGCGGGGCCGGGTTGTCGTCGAAGAAGCCGCGAAAGAGCCCCGCGACCGCTTCCTCGTCGGCGAGAAAGGTCCGCGACAGGATGAGCGGTAGCGCCAGACGCAGGAAACCGCGTAGATCCCCGGCGCGGGCCGGATACTCCATGATGTCCATCATCTCGACAAACCACGGATCGGACCGCGCCCAGGCGCCGTGCAGGTGCACGGTACGCACCCGCTCGGGCCAGCGGGCCGCGAGCTCCATCGCGACCGCCGAGCCCAGCGACAGCCCGGCGACGTGAACCGGTCCGAGGCCGAGGTTCTCGATCAGCGCCGCGGCGTCCGCGGCCATCCCCGGCATCGAGTAGTCCTCGGGTCGGGAAGGCCGGCTCGACAGGCCCGTCCCGCGGGGATCCGGTGTGACCACTCGGAAATCTCGGGCGAGCTCCGGCACCAGGGAAGACCAGAGTCCATGATCGCTGCCGGTGCCACCCAGGAGAAGAAAGGGCTCGTCCCCTTCGCCGTGTATCTCGTAGCACATTCGGATCCCGGTCGGCAGTTGGACGAACGGCATGCTCTTCTCCTCTTGCTCGCGGTCATCGGTGGCCTCGGACAGACGTGTCCTCCAGTTGGAAAAACCTAACATGGAAATCTTTACTTTCAAGGCCGTGCCGGGGGAGATGCGTGGAAAACGGTAGCTGTGAGGTACGTAAGCAACTGAAACAAGAAAAGTTATCCAGCTCAATCATCTTCGTCGCTTCATCTGGACTAGACCGATATTGGTGCTCCAATCCCCATTGACAGGGCACTTTGGAATCTTCAGTCTCTTACCGCAGAGGCCGCCACAGCCAAAGGAACAACTTTCTGTCGAGGAGCGCGGGGAACGTGGAAATCGTATCGAGTGAGGTGACGAGCCAGGCCGTTTCGAAGCCGAGATCGCGGACTTTCCGAGCGCTGCGACTCGCTGTCATCGTCGTCGGCGTGTCGGTGCCCGCGGTCTGGCTGACGGCACGCTGGATCGACCGGACCGGACGCAGCTTCTACGACACCGGTCGATCCGCCGTGAGCCGGCTGGGTGAGCTCGCCACGGCTCTCGAGCAGGGCGACCCAAGGGCAGCCCGTGACGTCTACGCGGCCGACTTCGCGGGTCTGTCGCTGGGCCTGGCGGCGCCCGAGTTGGTCACCGAGCGCGACGGGTTGCGAACCTACCGGCTGCGACCCCAGAACAGTGGCGCAGAGCGGATGAACCGCGATGGGGCGCTCGCCGAATGGCAGGCGTACCTGGCGGGATTCGAGAGCATCGAAGAAGTGGGGCTGCACGTGCAACGGGTGGAGGACTGGAGCGCCGGAGAGGACGTTGTGGCGCAGGTACGCTTCGAGCTCATCGGGACTCCACGAGGTGAGCCGCGGGCCGGGATCGACCGGGCGCTGTTCCACATGCATCTGGTCAAGACCGAGTCCGGGCTGGCGATCTTCGACCAGCGCCTGATCGAGGGAGAGAGGCAGCTCAGCGCCGAGCCGCAATTCGTCGAGGTGGGGCGGAAGGCCGGAATCGATTTCGTCAACCAGTACTATCCGCAGTTCCTGAGCCTGCCGCTCAAGTTCAAGATGCTGCGCTTCGGTCCGGCGGGGATCACCGCGGCGGACTACGACGACGACGGCTTCTACGATCTGTTCATCCCCGACGGTGTCGAGGCGAGGCTGTTCCACAACGCGGGCGACGGGACCTTCGAGGACGTCACCGAGGCGACCGGCCTCGCCGGGCTGGACGGGGTCGGCGTCGGCCTGTTCGCCGATTTCGACAACGACGGCAAGAAGGACCTCTTCGTCAGCCGCACCTTCCGGCCCAACCAGATCTTCCGCAACGCGGGCGACGGGACCTTCGAGGACGTCACCGCACAAACCGGGATGAGCGCCGATTGCTGCACCACCGTGGCGTCGGTCGCCGACTACGACCTGGATGGCGACCTGGATCTCTACGTCGGTCGCTATCTCGATCCCCGGGAGGCGATCCCCACCACCTTCTACGCCAGGAACGGCGAGCCGAACCGCCTGTATCGCAACGACGGCGGATTCACTTTCACCGACGTCACCGAAGAGGCCGGGGTGGGGGAGACCGGTCTGTGCCTCGGATCGGTGTTCGGCGACTACGACGACGACGGGGATCCGGACCTCTACGTCGCCAATGACTTCGGCAGAAAGACCCTCTACCGCAACGAGGGGGACGGGACCTTCACCGACGTCACCGTCGACAGCGGTACGCTGGCCTATGGCGCCGGTATGAGCGCCTCGTTCGGGGACTACGACAACGACGGCCGGCTCGACATCTATGTCGCTCACATCCGCTCCGAGCACGGCTGGTTCGCCGAGGCGCCGACGGTGGCGCGCTACGTTCTGAACTCCTACCGCCAGGGGGTGTGGAAGACGGACATGCCTCTCTATCTCCAGATCTTCCGGCAGTCCGGATTCGATTTCGTCGACGTGTTCCAGCAAATGGCCGCCGGCAACACCCTGCTGCACAACCGCGGCGACGGGACCTTCGAGGACGTCACCTGGGAAGCCAGCGCCAACCCGCCGGGATGGTTCTGGGGCTCCAGCTTTGCCGACTTCGACAACGACGGCTGGCAGGACATCTACTCGACCAACGGCTGGGTCTACGGCGAGCCGGACACCGAGATCGAGCTCGAGTTCCTCAACAACGTCGTCAGCGAGCAGAAAGAGTACAAGACCGGGACCTTCTTCGACCCGGACAACTTCGGTGGCCGCTCTTGGCACGGCTGGGAGCGCAACCGGCATCTGCTCAACCGCCGCGACGGCACCTTCCAGGAAATCGGTCGCGCGGCCGGCACCGACCTCGTGCGCAACAGCCGCGGCATCGCGGTGGCCGACTTCTGGAACCGCGGTGTGCTGGACATCGCCGTGGCCGCCTCCACCGACCGTCACGCCCTGCTCCGCAACGAAGTCGGTAGCCGGCGCAACTGGTTGGCCGTGGAGGTGACCGGACGGCCGGAGCTCCCCGAGGGCTCCAACCGCGATGGCGTCGGCACCCGCGTCCGCGTCCGTGCAGGCGATCTCGAGATGACGCGCGAGATCGCTCTCGGAGACGGCTACGGCTCGCAGAACGCTCTACGACTCCAGTTCGGTCTGGGGGACGCCGACGTGGTCGACGAGGTAGTCGTGCTGTGGCCCCGCTCCGGTGTCGAGCAACGCTTCGAGAACGTCCCGGCCAACCGCATCCTGGTGGTGACCGAGGGCGAGCCGGAGCTGCGCACTAGAGCCCTCCCGAGCCCGCTGGCCTACGACACGATGGAGGAAGCCGATGCCGCCGCTGGTTGATCGTCGTCCCGCGGCTCGGCCAACCCGCGACTCCGTTCCCGTGCTCGCCGTCCCCGTGCTCGTGTTTCCCGTGCTCGCCGTCCTCGCCCTCGCCGTCCCGCTCGCCGGAGCGGCCCAGGAGCCGGCGCCGGTCCACGGTGTCGGCGACGGTGTCGGCGCTAGCGACGCTTCAGGCGCTGCCGGAGGTACCAGCGGCGCCAGCGGCGCGAGCAGCGCCAAGGACCGCTGCCAGGGACCCTGGTTCGAGGACCGTGCGCAGTCGGCGGGGGTGGGTCGGCCGCACCACAACCGCTCGTTCGCCAACCCCTACGCGCGGATCATGGAAGGCTACACCTCTCTCGGTGCCTCCGGCGCCGTCGGCGACTACGACCGCGACGGCTTCGAGGACCTCTTCGTCACCGACTCGAGCGTCGACGGCTCGAACCGGCTGTATCGCAACGACGGCGACTTCACCTTCACCGACGTCACCGCGGCCAGCGGGCTGAGCGGCGGCAACGACGCCGCCAACGCCTCCGCGGCTTCGCTGTGGCTCGACTACGACAACGACGGCTGGCAGGACCTCTTCGTGGTCCGCTTCGGGCAGAGCCTCCTGTTCCGCAACCGGGGGGACGGCACCTTCCAGGACGTCACCGAGAGCGCCGGACTGATCCGCCATCTCAACTCGATCGTCGTCCTCGCCTTCGACTACGACGCCGACGGCGACCTCGACCTCTTCCTGGGCAACTACTTCCAGCCGGTCAACCTGTTCGATCCGGAGACTCCCCGCTTCTTCCCCGAGAGCTTCGAGACCGCCACCAACGGCGGCGGGATCACCCTCTACCGCAACGAGGGCGACGGCACCTTCCGCGATGTCACGGCGGCAGCCGGGCTGGATCACCACACCGGATGGACCCTCGACCTGGGCCACGCCGACGCCGACCTCGACGGCGACCAGGACCTCTATGTGGCGGTGGACTTCGGCACCGACCGATTCTTCGCCAACCGGGGCGACGGCACTTTCGCCGACGCTACCGAGAGCGCCATCGGAATCGACACCAAGAAGGGGATGAACGCCGACTGGGGCGACTTCGACAACGACGGGCTGTTCGACGTTTACGTCACCAACATCACCGACGAGTACATGAAAGAAGGCAATTTCCTCTGGCACAACGACGGCGATCTGACTTTCTCCGACCTCGCCCGAGAGACGGGGACCTACGACACCGACTGGGGCTGGGCGGGGAAGTTCTTCGACTACGACAACGACGGTTGGCTCGATCTCTACGTGGTCAACGGCTGGGTGTCGGCGGGGCCGGACAACTATGTGCTCGACATCTTCGAAATGCTGCTCACCCCCGACATCGACATGGCCGATGCCCGCAACTGGCCGCCGATGGGCGACAAGAGCCTGTCGGGGTACCAGCCCAACCGCCTGTTCCACAACCGGGGCGGCACGCTGTTCGAAGAGGTGGGGGCGTGCCACGAGGTCGGGTCCAAGCTCGACGGTCGTGGCATCGCGGTGGCGGATTTCGACCGCGACGGCCGTGAGGATCTGTTCGTCGCCAACGCCAACGCCGCGCCCCATCTGTACCGCAACACGGCGCCTGCGGTCCACTGGGCGAGCTTTGCCCTGGTCGGCGGGCCCTCCAACCGCGACGCGGTGGGGGCTCGTCTGGAGCTCACGGTCGACGGGATGAAGCGGGTGGGCTTTGTCAACGGTGGCAACGGTTTCGCCAGCCAGAGCTCGCGGCGCGTTCACTTCGGGCTCGGCAAAGCGTCGGTCATCGAGCGCCTCGAAGTGATCTGGCCCTCCGGGAAACGGCAGGTCTTCCAGAAGATCGAGGCCGATCGCATCTACCGGATCGTCGAGGGACGAGCCGAGCTCGTCCCCTTCGTCCCAGCCGCCCCGAAAGCCACGGATGCCCACCAGGTCGACGACACCCCGAAGACAGACACGAAGATGGAGACGAAGGAGACCCCATGAGACGTGACCTGAAGCTCGTGTCTACCGCCCTTTGCTGCCTCCTGGCGCTGTTGCTCGCTGTTCCCGCCGCCGCGTCTGCCGAGGAGGACGTCGAGCGGGCACGACAAGCCACCAAAGCGGGCGACTACGAGACCGCCCTGGCCCGGTTTGAAGCGGCGCTCACGGCCGGGCCGAACGAGCTGATGTACGGGGCCGAGTATCGGCAGACGGCGATCGCGGCCAAAGCTTACGATCGCGCGATCGACTTCTTCGCGGGCCTGGTCGAAGACCATCCCGACGCGCCCAACGCCTGGCTCAACTACGGGTACGCCTACGTCGACAAGATCCCGGACACCGGGGCCGTCACCCAGGTGCTGCTGGCCAACCAGGCGCTGGGACGGTTCTCCAAGGCGCTGGAGCTGGAGGACACTTGGCTGGGCCGCTTCACCCGTGGCAACAGCTATCTGTACTGGCCCGCCATCTTCGGGCGCACGGACAACGCTATCGCCGACCTCGAACGGGCGATCGAGCTGGGCAACGGGGAGCGCGCCATCCACGCTCGCGCCTGGGTCGGTTTGGGGGACGCCTACTGGCGCCTCGACGATCTCGCCAAGAGCCGTGAGATCTGGCGCCAGGGTCTCGAGCACTTCCCCGACGACACCGACCTCAAGACACGATTGGCGCGGGACGACGAAGCGCTCGACGAGTACCTGGGTGAGCAATACGACCCGGGCCGGCGGGTGGCGACCGATCTGCGCGCGTTGAAGGAGGAGACGCCGTGAAGCAGCCTGTGACCTTCGGGCGCGTCGCTTCGGCCGCTCTCGCCACCGTGGCCATCATCGCCGTCGTGGCCGCTGGCTTCACCACGGCCTTCGCCGCACCGGTCTCGGCCGCCGAGATCCGATTCGTCGAGATCGGCGAGCGGGCGGGTGTGCGCCACGTCCACACCTTGCGCAACTTCGGCGACCGGCCCAAGGCACAGGTGCTCGAGGTCTTTACCAGCGGCGGTGCGGCCGTGGCGGTGGGGGACTACGACGGCGACGGGTACGACGATCTGTTCGTCACCGGCTCGGACGCCGGCTCCCCCAACCGGCTCTACCGCAACGGCGGGGGTCTCACCTTTACCGAGGTCGGCGCGGCGGTGGGGGTGGCCGGCGGTAACGACGAGCTGTCGATCGTCGCCGACGCCCTGTGGCTCGACTACGACAACGACGGCAAGCTCGACCTGCTGGTCGGCCGCTTCGGCACCCCGCTCCTGTATCGCAACCTGGGCCCCGGTGACGACGGGGTCCACCGCTTCGAGGAGGTCTCGCGCCAGGCCGGGCTGACCGCGTTCGGCAACACCATCGGGGTCATCACCTTCGACTACGACCGCGACGGCTGGCTCGATCTGATGCTGGGCAACTACTTCCAGCCGCTCAACCTGCTCGATCTCGAGACCCCGCGCGTCCTGCCCAACAACCTGGACAACGCCGACAACGGCGGTGGGGTCACGCTCTGGCACAACGTGCCCGGCAAGGAGGGGGAGCGCCGGTTCGTCGAGGTCACCCAGCAGGCGGGGTTTGCCCATCACACCGGCTGGACCCTCGACCTCGGCCACGCCGATCTCGACGGCGACGGCTGGGAGGACGTGTACGTGGCGGGGGATTACGGCACCGACCGACTGTTCATGAACCGGGGCGACGGCACCTTCGCCGACGTCACCGAGAAGGCCATCGGCTTCGATACCCGCAAGGGCATGAACGTCGATTTCGGCGACTACAACCGCGATGGCTGGCTCGACATCTTCGTCACCAACATCACGGACGAGTACATGAAGGAATGCAACATGCTGTGGAACAACAACGGCGACGGCACCCTGATCGACCTGTCGCGGGAGACCGGCACCTGCGACTCCGACTGGGGCTGGGCGGGCAAGTTCGGCGACTTCGACAACGACGGGTGGGAGGACATCTTCACCGTCAACGGTCTGCGCTCGGCCGGCAAGGAGAGCTATCTCCCCTTGCTGCTCGAAGCGATCCTCGTGCCCGACGTCGATTTCGCCGACATCCATAGCTACCCGGACATCGACGGGCGCTCGTGGAGCGGCTATCAGCGCCAGCGTCTGTTCCAGAACCTGGGCGACGGGACGTTCAAGGAGGTCGCTACGGCGGCCGGCGTCGGCAACGACCTCGACGGCCGGGGCATCGGGGTCGGCGACTTCGACAACGACGGCCGTCTGGACCTCTACCAGACCAACGCCGCCCAGCCGGCTCTGCTTTACCACAACACCACCGAGAACGCCGGTCACTGGGTGGAGCTCGAGCTGGTCGGAACCCGATCGAACCGCAACGCCATCGGTGCCCGGGTGATCGTCCACGCCGACTCCCAGACCTTCCTGCGCGAGCTCTCCGGCGGCAACGGTTATGCCAGCCAGAGCACGTATCGTCTCCACTTCGGGCTCGGCGGCGCGACCCGCGTCGATCGAGTCGAGATCCGCTGGCCCAACGGGGGGACGGAGACCCTCGCCGGCTCCGAGGACCGGCCGCCGATCCCGATCGACCGGATCACCCGCATCGTCGAGGGCAAGGGCGTGGTGCCCCGGGAGAGCGAACGATGACTCGGACGTTCCGCAGCCTCTCGAGGCTCCTCGCAGCGCTGGCCACGATGGTCCTGCTGGCCGCGTGGGCGGCGCTTGCTCCGGGCAGTGAGGCCCACCAAGCGGCGAACGAGACGGCGAAAGAGACGGCGAACGAGACGGCGAGCACCACCGCCGACAAGCTCGCCCACCACCGCAACCTGGGCAAGGCGTTCTACGAGAACCCCGCGACCCAGCACCAGGCACCGGAGGAATTCCGCCAGGCCCTCGCGCTGGCGCCGGGATCGGCCCGCGATCGGGTCAACCTGGGTCTCGCCCTGCTGCGGTCGGGCCAGGAAGAGGCAGGCGTGGCCGAGCTGGAAAAAGGTCAGAAGGCGGACCCTTCGATCCCGCACACCTGGTTCAACCTCGGCATCGCCTACAAGCGGATGGCGCGCTACCCGGAGGCGATCACCCAGCTCGAAGGGATGCTCGAGCGGGTGCCGGACGACCCGATCACCCACTACAACCTGGGGGTGCTCTACAAGCTCCAGGGGCGTGCGGAAGACGCCGTCGCGATGTTCGAGAAGGCCTCGCGGCTCGACCCGGACCTGGCCGGACCGTACTTCCAGCTCGCCACCGCCTACCGGCAGGCCCGGCGTCCGGAGGAGGCCAAGGAGGCCCTGGCGAGATTCCGTGAGAACAAGGCGCGCCAGGCAGCCGCCGACACGACGGAAGATCTCGAATGGAATTTCTATGCGGAGATCTACGAGCCGTACGTGCCGTCGCCCGGGATCGAGCCGCGGGCCCGGATAAACTTCGAGCCACGGTCCCCCGAAGGCACGGTCGGCGAGCTCGATGCGGCGACCGCGGGGACCCTCGTCCTCGACGCCGACGGGGACGGTGGAGCCGACCTGCTGGCCTGGTCGAGCCGTGGCGTCGTCCTGCTGATCGACGGAACCCAGGCCGCCAAGGCTGGTCTCGACAACCTGCGCGGGGTGGTCGACGTCGCCGCCGGCGACCTCGACGACGACGCACTGGCCGATCTGGCGGTGGTCACCCGGGAAGGGGTGTCGCTGCTGCGGAACACCGGTGGCCGCTTCACCCCCCTGGCCCGCGAGCTGCCCCGGGGCCCGTTCGCCACCGCAGTCTGGCTCGATTTCGACCACGACTACGATCTCGATCTCTTCCTTCTCGGCGCCACCTGCCACCTGATGCGCAACGAAGGGGCCTCGGGATTTCGCGACGTCAGCAGGGAGTTCCCGTTCGTCCGTGGCCGCGCCGTGGCGGCCACCCGGCTCGACATGGCAGCCGACACCCAAGGAATGGATCTGGCGGTCGCCTACGCCGATCGTCCGGGGGCTCTCTATCGCGACCGGCTCGCCGGCCGCTACCAGGCGGAGACCCTGGACGGGCTGTCGGCGCTGGAGGGCGCGCGCCCCGCGATCGTCGCTCAGGATCTCGACTCCGACGGCTGGACCGACCTGGCGGCCGGCGACGGACAGCACCTGATCTTGCTCCGCAACACACAACGGGGAGGTTTCTGGCCTCGCGCCGCACCTTCCGGTGCGCGGTCACCCTTTCTCTTCGCCGACTTCGAGGGACGCGGTGCCGATGAGCTGGTGGCGGCGGGAAAAGTCCACCGCAAGCTGCGTGACGGGGGCTTCGGCTCGGGCGAGGAGAGCCCCGGGCTCGACGGCGCCGTCGCCCTGGCGGCGGCGGACTTCGACCGCGACGGCAAGATCGACCTCGCCGCGGTGAGCGGCGACGGCGGGCTCGAGCTGCTCGCCAATCGCACAAACAGCCGCAATCACTGGCTGGGGGTCGAGCTCGCCGGCAAGCGCAATCTGAAGCTGGCCCCGGGGAGCGAGGTGGAGGTCAAAGCCGGCTCGTTCTATCAGAAGAAGATCTATCGGGGTGTGCCCCTGGTCTTCGGTCTGGGCGGCCACGAAATCGCGGACACCCTCCGCATCACCTGGCCCAACGGCCTGATCCAGAACGAGACCGAGCGGGCCGCCGGAGCCTGGCACGCGGTCGAGGAAGAGCAACGACTCTCCGGCTCCTGTCCGACGGTTTTCGTCTGGAACGGCCGGGAGCACGAATTCATCGGGGACATCTTGGCGGCGGCTCCGCTGGGCGTCGCCGCGGGGGAGGGCAAGCACTTCCCGCCCCGGCACTACGAGTACCTCCAGATCCCACAGGGCTCGCTGGTGACCCGCGACGGCTTCTACGAGCTGCGCATCACCGAGGAGCTGCGGGAGGCGGCCTTCTTCGACCAGATCCGCCTGCTCGCCATCGATCATCCGGAGCGGATCGACATCTTCCACAGCGACAAATTCACCGCACCCCCGTACCCCGAGTTCCGACTTTACGGGGTCGACCGGCGGATCTATCCGCGCGCGGCCCGCGACCACCGCGGGCGCGATGTGCGCGATCGCCTCCTGAGGCGGGACGCCGTCTACCCCGACCAGTTCGAGCGCGGCCCCGCCGCCATCGCCGAGATCCATCACCTGGAGCTGGAGCTCGGCGACGTCGCGGCGGTGGCTGCCGGAGGCGGTGCCCTGCTGGTGCTCCACGGCTGGGTGGATTGGGCCGACGGAAGCACTCTGCGCCGGGTCGACCAGGAAGGCGATCCGGGTCTGGTGCCGCCCTATCTCCAGGTCCGCGGTGCCGACGGACAGTGGCGCACGGTGGTCGCCGACATGGGCGTGCCCGCAGGACGGCCCAAGACCATCGTGGTGGAGCTGCCGAAGGACGCCCTCCCCGCCGAGGGCGAGCTCGCCGTGCGCATCGTCACCAATTTCAGCCTGTATTGGGATGAGATCTTCGTCACTCCCGGCACGGCTCCCCCGGACGTGCAGCTCAGCGAGCTGGGTCCGGCGCGTGCGGAGCTGCGCTACGCAGGCTTCTCCAGGGTCGTGACCCATCCCGAGCGCAAGCAGCCCGAGCTCTTCGTCTACGCTGACCGCGACCAGCTGGCGATGTGGAATCCGATCCCGGGCCGCTACACGCGCTACGGCCACGTCGAGGAGCTCCTCTCCGAGATCGACGATCGTTTCGCGATCATGGGCGCCGGCGACGAGATCGCCCTGCGGTTCGACCCCGCGGCCCTGCCGCCGCTGCCCGAGGGCTTCGAGCGCAGCTTCATCCTTTTCGCCGACGGATGGATCAAGGACGCCGACGCCAATGGCGCCTTCTCGCAGACCGTCGGACCGTTGCCCTACCACGAGATGCCGGACTATCCCTATGCGTCGCCCCACAGCTACCCGGACGATGACGTCCACACGCTCTACCGTGAGCGTTACAACACCCGCCAGGCCCTGCGGCTGATCCGGCCCCTGGCGGGCGCAACGAGGAGGTAACGGCGTGCCGAGCTCGACGCTCAAACGACGCTACGTTCCCGCAGTCGGTCCACGCCTGCGCAAGCTCTTGGCCGTGGTGTTCGGCCTGTTCGCCTTGCTGGCGGTCAACGCCGCGTATCTGCTGAGCGTGCGCATCCTGGAAGCGGCCACCGGCAGGACCTACCAGGACTGGTTCTACATGGTCATGTTCCTGATCCACCTGGTGCTCGGATTTCTGCTCATCGTGCCGCTCGTCGTCTTTGGCCTGACCCACCTCCGCAACGCCCGCCATCGCCCGAACCGCCGGGCGGTCAAGGTGGGGTACGCCCTGTTCACCACCGCGCTCGTCCTGGTGGCGAGCGGCCTCGTCCTGACCCGCATCGAAGGCGTGATCGTGGTCAAGGACGCGACGGTGCGCTCGATCGCCTACTGGCTGCACGTCTTGACACCACTGGCAGCAGCCTGGCTCTTCGTGCTCCACCGTCTGGCGGGCAAGAAGATCCGCTGGAAGATCGGGTTGCGGTGGGCCGCGGTCGCCGGCGTCTTCGCCGGCGCCCTCCTGGCGCTGCAGGCACAGGACCCACGGCGGTGGAACGTCGCGGGGCCGGAATCCGGCGAGCGTTACTTCTTCCCGTCGCTGGCGCGCACCACCACCGGAGACTTCATCCCCGGCGAGGTGCTGAAGAACGACCGGTACTGCCAGGAGTGCCACGCCGATGTCCACGAGCGGTGGAGCTACGGCGTGCACCGGTTCAGCTCCTTCAACAACCCGCCGTATCTCTTCTCCGTCCGCGAGACCCGGCGGGTCGCCCTGGAGCGGGACGGGGATCTCCAAGCGTCGCGCTGGTGCGCCGGCTGTCACGATCCGGTGCCCTTCTTCAGCGGCCGGTTCGACGACCCGAGCTTCGACGACGTCAACGATCCGACCGCCCACGCCGGGATCACCTGCACCGTCTGCCACGCCATCACGCATATCAACTCGGTCAAGGGCAATTCCGATTACACCATCGAGGAGCCACTCCACTACCCCTTTGCCTTCAGCGACAACGCGGCGCTCCAATGGGTCAACCGTCAGTTGGTGAAGGCCAAGCCCGAGTTCCACAAGAAGACCTTCCTCAAGCCGTTCCACAAGACGCCGGAGTTCTGCGGCACGTGCCACAAGGTGCACCTGCCAAAGGAGCTCAACCACTACAAGTGGCTGCGGGGTCAGGACCACTACGACACCTACCACCTGTCCGGAGTCTCGGGTCACGGCGTAACCAGCTTCTACTATCCCGAGAAAGCGGTCGACAACTGCGCCGAGTGCCACATGCCGCTTCTGGCCTCGGACGACTTCGGCGCCCGGGAATTCGACGACAGCGGCCGCACGACGGTCCACGATCATCTGTTTCCCGGGGCCAACACCGGCATCGCTCACCTTTTGGACTTCCCCGGCTGGGTCAACGAGGCACAGCGCGACTTCAACGAGGGAGTCATGCGGGTCGATCTCTTCGGCCTCCATCGCGGCGGTCAGATCGACGGCGAGCTCGTCGCGCCGTTGCGGCCGGAGGTACCGACCCTCGAGCCGGGCCGACGCTACCTGCTCGACGTGGTCGTCCGCACCGTCAAGATGGGTCACCCGTTCACCCAAGGCACCGCCGACTCGAACGAGGTGTGGCTCGACGTGACCGTCGAGGCGGGGGAGCGTGTGGTGGGCCGGAGCGGCGGGATGGGGGAGGCCGGCCGGGTCGATCCCTGGTCCCACTTCGTCAACATCTACATGTTGGACCGCGAGGGCCGGAGGATCGACCGGCGCAATGCCCAGGACATCTTCATCCCGCTGTACAATCACCAGATCCCGCCCGGGGCGGCGGACGTGGTGCACTACCTTCTGGACGTGCCGCCGGATGCCCGGTCCCCGTTGACGGTCGAGGTCCGGTTGCGCTACCGCAAGTTCGACACCATCTACCTGCAACACGTCTACGGCCCCGATTTCGAGAACGATCTGCCCGCCCTCGAGCTGGCCACCGACCGCATCACCTTCCCGGTCGCCCGGAGCCCCGCGAGCGCCCCGGCCGTCGACAATTCGCCGTCCCCGATTCCGGAGTGGCAGCGCTGGAACGACTACGGCATCGGCTTGCTGCGCAAGGGCGGCAAGAGCAAGGGCGAGCTGCGTCAGGCCGAGCAGGCGTTCCAGCGGGTCGAGGCGCTGGGTCGTCCGGACGGGCCGGTCAACCTGGCCCGCATCTACCTCGCCCAGGGCACGGTCTCGGACCGCGCCGTCGAGGCGCTCGACCGCGCGGCCGGATTCGAGCCGCCGGCCAACCCGTGGACCGTGGCCTGGCTGAGCGGTCTGGTCAACAAACAGAACGGCTTTCTCGACGAGGCGATCGCCGACTTCACGGGGATCCTCGAGCTCGACGACGAGGAGACCCGACGCCGGGGTTTCGACTTCAGTCAGGACTGGCGTCTGCTCATCGAGCTCGGTCAGACCCTGATCGAACGGGCGAAGCTCGACCGGGGAGAGGCGCACCGCGAGCAGCGGGACGCGTTGCTCCAGCGAGCCGTCGGCTACCTGGACCGCGCCCTCGAGCTCGATCCCGAGGCGACCTCCGCTCACTGGAATCTCTACATCGCCTTGCGCCAGTTGGGGGAGCGCAAGCGGGCGCTGGAGCACCTCGAGGCCTACAGGACCTACCGTCCCGACGACAACGCGGGCGACCGTGCCATCGCCGTCGCCCGGACCGCCGATGCGGCGGCCGACCACGCCGCCGAGGCCATCGTCATCTACGACCTGCAGAGACCCGGAGCCTACGAGCTTCCGGTCTCCGGCAACTGAGCTCGAAGGAGGAAGGAACATGGCTGAGCCGAGCACCGGGACACCGCAGCGGCAGGAGCCGGCCGAGAGCCGTCTCGTTGCGGAGAAGCTGAGCAAGCTCGTCTCGTACCGGCGCAAGCTGGAGCAGCAGCAGGATATCGACCCCGACCGGCCGGTCATTTCGCTGCTCGAGCGCGAGTTCGCCAAACGCCGCTCCGAGCTGGCCGGCGAGGCCGGGCTCACCGACGAGGAGGTCGACCGGCTCATCGAGCGGGAGCTGGAATCGCCGGAGGATGAGCTGGTGCCGCTGGACGACCGGGTGATCGGCGTCGCCCTGCGCTGGTCGCTGGTCGCCGTGGCGGTGATCGCCGTCGGCTTCGCCGGGGTCCTGCTTTTTCGTGGACGCCCGGAGCCGGAGGCCCCGACCCGCTCACTCGAAGCGGAGCCGCCGCGCACGGTGGAGAACGTGGTCCAGCCACCCGCGCTGCCGTTCACCGATATCGCCGGCCAGGCCGGTATCACGTTCGTCCACGCCAACGGGGCGACGGGCGAGAAGCTCCTCCCCGAGACGATGGGCGGAGGGGTCGCGGTGCTCGACTACGACAACGACGGCGATCAGGACCTCTTCTTCGTCAATTCGTCCGACTGGCCATGGAACCGGCACGGCGCGAAACCAGCAAACGGAGCCCGATCTGCGCTCTACGCCAACGACGGTAGCGGCCGCTTCCGCGATGTCAGCGCGGAAGCGGGTCTCGACCTGGATCTCTACGGTATGGGCGTGGCGGTCGCCGATGTCGATGGCGACGGCTGGATGGACCTCTACGTCACCGCGGTGGGCCCCAACCGGCTGCTGGCCAACCGGCAAGGTCGCTTCGAGGACGTGACGGAGACGGCCGGCGTGGCCGGAGGTGCCAAAGCCTGGAGCACCAGCGCCGGATTCTTCGACTACGACAACGATGGCGACCTCGACCTCTTCGTGTGCAACTACGTCCAGTGGTCGCGACAGATCGATCTCGATCTCGACTTCCGGCTCACCGGCGTCGGGCGGGCCTATGGTCCGCCTCAGAATTACCAGGGGGCGCACCCGTACCTCTATCGCAACGAGGGGGGCTTCTCGTTTACCGACGTCTCCGCCGAGTCCGGGATCCAGATCGCCAACGTGGCCACCGGCGTTCCCGTCGGCAAGGCCCTGGCCCTGGCCCCGATCGACATCGATCGCGACGGCTGGACCGATCTGCTGGTCGCCAACGACACGGTGCGCAATTTTTTCTTCCACAACCAGGGCGACGGCACCTTCGAGGAAGTGGCGGAGATCTTCGGTCTCGCCTACGACCGCGACGGCAACGCCACCGGGGCCATGGGCATCGACGTGGCGCACCACAACAACGACGGCAACCTGGCCTTCGCCATCGGCAACTTCGCCAACGAGATGAGCTCGCTGTTCGTCACCCAGGACGATCCGACCTTCTTCGCCGACGAGTCGATGTCGGCGGGCATCGGGGCCGCCAGCCGCCGCGTTCTGACCTTCGGTCTCTTCCTCTTCGACGTCGACCTCGATGGGCGCCTCGACCTGCTGCAGGCCAACGGCCACATCGAGGACCAGATCGAGCGGGTGGACGCCAGTCAGAGCTTCCGGCAGCCGTCCCAACTGTTCTGGAACGGGGGTCCGGATCGGGGCTTCATCCTGGTCGAGCCCGGGGCGACCGGTGCGCTCGCCACGCCGGTGGTCGGCCGTGGTGCCGCCTACGGCGATCTCGACGGGGACGGCGACCTCGATGCGGTCGTCACCCAGGTCGTCGGGCGGCCGCTGGTGCTGCGCAACGACCAGGATCTCGGGCACCATTGGTTGCGTCTGCGACTGGTGGATCGCCCCCCGAACCGAAACGCTGTCGGGGCCTGGGTCGAGGTGTCGACCGCAGGGCTCACCCAAAGCCGTCAGGTCATGCCGACCCGGAGCTACCTGTCCCAGGTCGAGCTGCCGGTGACCTTCGGTCTGGGCGAGGCCGACAGCATCGATGCCCTGACGATTACCTGGCCCGACGGCACCCGCCAGGTGGTCGAGGCGGCAGGGCTCGAAATCGACCGGCTGCACGTGATCGAGCGGCAGCCGTAAAGCCAGCCAGTCCGGCGGTTACCTGATCGTCAGGGAGCTGCCGGATCCACAGCCCCACCGGTAAAGGCCGAGCCCGGTGGGGCTCTTTTTTGGCACCCGGGGTTCATGGCTTATTCACATGTATCACTTCAAAATGCACCTATTCTTTCTTGCAAAAGTGAAGGCATGGCTTTGTCTCACAGCTCGGTCCTGTATCGAGAAAGGTAGGGACCATGGCAGAGAAAGATCCCAGCACAGGTCGATACTTCTACGATCGGCCCTTGTTCGAGCTTCGCGCTCTCGCCATCGCCAAAGGGAAGAAGGAAGCTGCCGAGATGCGTGAGGTCTTCCCGCAGTTGCAGAACGAAGGGCTTCTCCGTCGCGAGATCTGGGCCAACCCCGAGAACGAGCTCCATTTCGTGTTCGTCGAGCTCTGGCTTTCCAAAGACGCCTGGATCAAGGCGACAAAAAAATGGGGCCACCAGAGGCTGGTCGAGCTGTCCTCCACCGCCATCGCTCTCGAGCCCGTTCTCAACCAGTGAGGAGCTGCGGGACGTACACGGCTCGTCTCAGATCGGAGAGCTGCCGACTCCACGGCTCCACAGCCTTCTCGGCGAAGGCCGAGCCCGGTGGGACCTCTTTTAGTGCTGCCGATCCATGGATCGAGCCGTGTCGTTTCGCGATGATTCACTCATTGGACCGCAGGACAAACACAGCACGACCTGGGATCAACTCCCAGCAACCTGCTGACCGATCTCCAAGACCGGCTACCTCTTGATCGATTGGTAGCCGCAAAGCCAGCCAGTCCGGCAGCTCCCTGGTTGTCAGGAAGCCGCCGGATCCACAGCCTCACCGGTAAAGGCCGAGCCCGGTGGGGCTCTTTTTTCGCCTCTCGAGTCGGGGCTTCCTTCTGGGCCGCGAGCTTACCAGCCAGCGGCTCGGGCGAGAGCTATCGGGAGAAGCCGCCAAGGCCCGTGCGTGAGAAGAGCGGCCCCGGGCGCTGACCCTCGGCGACCGCTTTGAGCCGATACATCAGCTCGCCCCAGGTAGTGTTACAGCTCCAGTAGTAGTCCGTTTCCTCCCGCCAGTCGCTGTGCCAGAAGCGGAGCTGGGTTCCTCCGTTGTCCTTCTGCAGCGAGAAGCGGATGTGAGTTCCCGACCACTCGTGGCCCGAGGTGCAGGTCCACTGGACCTCCGAGCCTGGGGACAGCTTGTCGATCTGCATGACGTACACGACGGATCGATCGTAGAAGCCGAAGCGGGCTTCACCGCCTTCATGCTCCTCGGCCTCGACATCCGCCGTCCACCATTCCTGGAGGCTCGCCTCGCTCACGATACTTTCGTAGACCTTCTCCGGCGGGACGTCGATGTTGACGAGGTGTTGGATTTCAGCCACCGTAGTTCTCCTCCCTTTCTCCGTTCCACCCTGCGCCCGGCGGCGAGCGGTACCGCATCGCAGCGGCCCGCGAATGGTCTTGATCAGGTCTTGACGTGGTCCCCACGACCCGCCTACGCTACTGTTTGTCGGAATTCTTTGTCAAGAACTGTACGGTCGAGCTCGGGGCTCGTCTTCGAGCCCCTCGGACCGGTTGCCTCGAAGCGTAAAGGAGCAGGAGGACACGTCATGAGCGACGCCCGCGACATCGTCAACCAGTACTACCAAGCCTGGAGAGGGGAGCGCAGCTTCGAAAGCGTACCCATCGCGTCGGATCTGAAGTTCGTCGGATCGATCGACCAGTTCACCAATGCCCAGGACTTCCTCGCCATGACGCGTCAATTCGTACCCCAGGTGAAGGAGATCGCGATTCGCCATCAGCTCGTCGACGGCGACACGGTGTGCACGGTGTACGACTTCGTGACCTCTCTCCCCGTCGGCCCGATTCCCACGGCGGAGGTGATCCAGGTGGTCGACGACCAGATCCAGGACATCGAGCTGATCTACGATGCCCGGGAGCTGGCCAAAGTGCTCTCGTAGGCGCTGGGCTCCACGGTCTTCGCTCCCTTCCCCGTCGGTTGACCCCGGAGCGGCCGTGATCCTCGGCCGGTCGCTCGGCTCAGGCGCTCCGGCTGCGCTTGATCAGGTCGGCCCCCTTCTCTGCGATCATCGTGGTTGGGGTCTGGGTGTTGCCGCAGGTGATCCGAGGCATGATCGAGGCATCGACGACCCGGAGGCTGGGGATGCCGTGTACCCGCAGCTCGTGGTCGACCACTGCGGGATCTACGGCGTCCTCGGGCTTGGGACCCATCTGGCAGGTGCCGGCCGGATGGAAAGTGACGCCCGCAAAGTCGCGGATGTAGCTTCGAATCTCCTCGTCCGTCGGCTGACCTTTCTTCTGTGCCGGGGGAAACATCAGATCGCCCCGGAGCTGGTCGAACGCCGGATGGGCGAAGATCTCGAGAGACACCTCGATACCCCGCGCCAGCACCTCGATGTCTCGTTCGTCGTTCAGATAGTCGGCAAAGATTCGGGGGGGAGAGGTGGGTGAGGCGTCGGTCAGTCGGATCCGGCCGCGGCTGAAGGGAGCGCCACAAATCGGTACCAGCATGAACTTACTCGTGTCGGGAACCGCACCCGGAATTCCGAGCAGAGCGTGGTTGAGGATCAACTGTAGATCGGGTCGGTCCAAGCCGGGGCGTGTCTCGAGGAACAGGGCCCCCTCGATCCCGGTGTGAATCAACGGGGGTTCCTTGCCGCTCTTGTAGGAGTAGACGACCGGAGAGAGGACATGATCCTGGAGGTTTTCGCCGACGCCGGGCAGCACTTTAACCGGCTCGATCCCGTGCCGATCGAGCTCGTCACTGGGACCCAACCCGGAGAGCATGAGCAGCTTCGGCGTATCGATGGCGCCACAGCTCACGATCACCTCGAGGTCGGCCCAGACGGTCAGGGGCTTCGTCTCTCGGCTGCCCCAGCCCCGGTAGTCGACGCCGGCGGCTCGTATCGCCCCATCTCGGCTAGTGAGCTGGATCTTCGTCGCCTGGGTCTGGCTCCGGATGGTCAGGTTCTTTCGCCCACGCACCTTCGGGGTCAAGTAACCGTTGACCGAGCTCACCCGCAAGCCCTCGTCGTCGAGGTAGAGCTGATAGAATCCAGCTCCCTCCTGGGAGCCGTCGTTGAAATCGTTGTTGGTCGGATACCCGATGTCGCGGCAGGCCTGGATGTAAGCCTTCCCGACCTCGCTGTTCTCGCCGAAGTCGTTCACCCGTAGAGGACCGTCCTCGTTGTGGTAGCCCGGGCTCAAGCTCTGGCCCTGGTTGCCTTCCAGCTTCTTGAGATACGGCAGCACCTCCTCCCAGGCCCATCCCGGGTTTCCGAGTCGTGCCCATCCGTTGTAGTCCCCGGGAGTGCCCCGTACATAGACCCCGGCGATGAAAGTGCTGGAGCCGCCGAGGATCCTCCCCCGCGGGCAGTCGATTCGACGTCCGGCGAGCGCCGGGCTCGGCTCGGTCCGGTACCCCCAATCGAGCTCGGAGCGTTGCATGAGCTGGAACAGCTCCGGCTTGCGCAGGATGGCCTTGAAGCTCTCATCGATCTCGGTTTCCGGGTCCGGCCCGGCATCGAGGAGCAGAACGCTCACATCTCCGTCTTCGGTCAGGCGATTCGCCAACACGCAGCCAGCAGATCCGCCTCCGACGATCACATAATCGTAACTTTCGGCCACGAACATCTCCTTCCTTGTCGAGAGGAGCCGAGCTGGACATCTTCTATCTCCATTCTCTTCTTGTGCAGTGTTCGCGAAAATGAATGCTTGGGACTGCATGCGATCCACCTCCGGAGCACCGGATGATCCCGACACTCTGAGGACTGCATGGATCTTGGAGCTTGCGCTCCGTGGCTCGTCTTGGGAGGTGAGTCGAGTTACTGCACGCTGGAGCCGCCGTCCACCGGGACCGCCTGACCGTTGATGAAGCCCGCGGCGTCGGAGAGCAGCCAGAGCACGGCCGAGGCCACGTCGCCCGGTTGCGCGACACGTCCGAGCGGGCTCGCGAAGGCGCTCAGCTCGAGCCCCGTCTTGGCGAGCAGACGGTGGCCCATGTCCGTTTCCACGAAACCGGGGCAGACCGCGTTGACCCGGATTCCCCGGGCACCGTACTCGAGGGCTGCCGAGCGGGTGAGACCGAGGACGGCGTGCTTGCTCGCGCAGTAGGGGGCGGCGTGCGGCACTCCCTTGAGCCCGGCGATGGAGGAGACGTTGACGATCGCGCCGCCGTCGCGCTGGAGCATCGCCGGGATCTGGTGCTTCATGCACAGAAAGACCCCGAGGACGTTGACGTCCAGCAGCCGGCGGACCTCGTCGGTGCGCTGGTCGACGAGCGGTGCGAGCTCCCCCTCCACGCCGGCGCAGTTGCAGGCCAGGTCGAGTCGTCCGAAGGCGCTCACCGTGGCGTTCACCAGCGCTTGGACGTCCGCCTCCTCGGCGACGTCGGTCCGGTGGAAGATCGCTTCGCCGCCCCCGGCCACGATCTCCGCGACCAGGGCCTCCCCCGCCTCGGTACCGCGACCCGCTACGGCGACCTGCCGACCGGCCCTGGCGAGCCCGAGGGCGATGGCGCGGCCGATGCCTCGGGTGCCTCCAGTGACCAGGGCGACTCTGACTGCCGAGGTGTCTTGGCTCATCTTCGGCTCACGACTCCGGAGGCGGCAGGGCGCCGATCTGACCCATCACCCCGAGGAGGTCCGCCTCCGACCAGACTTCGGCGATCCGTCCGTTGTCGACGCGATAGGCGTGAAGCTCGGTCCAGCTCACCTTGTTGCCGGTCGGCGGGATGCCCATCAGCTCGCCCTTGTGGGTCGCCTCCGCGATGGCCCGCTCGACGACGATGTCGCCTTCCACCACCCAGAAGGCCCGGCGGACTTTGACGTCGGGGAACGCTCCCCCCACGATGTGACCGTTCGTCCGCATCCCCTCGCGCCCTTCCGGAAGACCAGGGATTGGGATGTGGAGGCCGCAGTCGTGGGTGACGAGCTCGTCGACGATGTCGTGGTTGCCTCGATTCTTGTACTCCTGTACAAAGTGTTCCACCACCGCCTTGCGCTGCTCGATGAAGTACTCGGTCATCTTGCTCCAGTAGAACCCCCACCAGCCGCGACTGACCACTTCGAGATGGTCGAGCGGGATGTTCTCGTGGGTCAAGTGGAGAAGCGTCCGCCGACCTTCGGCGGTCGGCTCGAGGTCGAAGCGGAGCTTGGAGAAATGTCCTTCCGGCCAGTCCGCACCGCGCCAGTCGAGGACCAGTCGGTGGGGACGTGAAGCCTCGACGACGGTGCCTGTGACTCTACCGTCATAAGCCGAGAATGGGGCTCCGGGACGCGGCTCCGACTGCGCCGGGGCGCCGGTCATCTGAGCGTGCCGGTCGCCGTCGGCCAAAACGTCGAAGACCTCTTCGGCCCGTGCGGCGAAGCCGATGTCCTGGAAAACGCTGCCGCTTTGGATCGCCATCAAGTCCTCCTTTTGAGGCCCAGGTGGTACCGCTTGGGACCGTCGGGCCACAGAGCTCACACCCGATCGCAGCCTCGAGACCCACGCGATGTGGCTCGCCCCCTGAAAGAGACTCACCCCCCACCCGAGAAAAATTGATTCCGTGCCCGGGAAAAAAGCTTGGCTGGCGACAAAATTTTAGAGAGGGTGCTTCTGCTTGTCAACAAGATTCTCTCGAGGACTTTCCCCATTTTTCTCAGGCAGAGCCGCAAAGAAAGTGGCCGGTCGGCGATCTACTGCCGACCGGCCCTTGGGAGGTGGGATTTTTGGCGGGTGGTTAGCCGCTACAGACGGGGACGAGAGTCACTTGTCGCCCTCCTGGATTTCGACATCCATGGGGGAGAAGACATCTCGGCCCGTGCCTTCCCCGACGTCGGGATCGAGGAGAGGCTCGACTGTAGGGATGAAGAAGTCGGCGAAGGAGGGATCCTGCCAACGCCCGTCGTGGGTCTCCTTCGATTCGTAGCGCTCCAGCACCAGGACCCAGGTCTTGTCCTCCGCGTGGGACACCATGTCCATGTGGAGCAAACCCCGCTGGGGGGTGCGGAGGATCGTTTCCCAGACGTCCTTGTATTCCTGCCACTTGTCGGGATGGATCTTGATCCAGGCGTGGACGTGGTACGCCCACCAGTACCCGAAATGATCGGGGACGCTGGAGCTCTCGATGGTCTCGACGTCGATCTCGCCGTCGCGGCAGCGCTCCAGCAGCGCGAAGTACTCGGCGTACGCCTCCGAGCTCTCGAATCTGGAGACCGCGCCGTGATCGTCGAAGATCCCGAAGTGCATGAAGTCCCGACGTTTGACGCGATTCTGGGCCGAAGCGAAGACGGGCACGCCGGGGATCTTGCGCACGGCGCTGAGAAACGGTCCCAGGGCCGCCTCGACCTCCTCCAGGTGCTCTTCCTTCACTTTGTACCGATACTGGCGGTACGTCCTGACAAAGCTGCTGATCGAGGACGAGGCTCCAGCCCCCCGGCTACGCTTGATCAGATCGGCCCCCTTCTCGGCGACCATGGTCGTGGGTGTCTGGGTGTTGGCCGTTGGAATGCGGGGCATGATCGAGGCATCGACGACCCGCAGGTTGGGGATGCCGTGCACGCGGAGCTCGTGGTCGACCACCGCGGGATCGGTCGCATCCTCGGGATTCGGTCCCATCTGGCAGGTGCAGGCGGGATGGTAGTCGACACCGGCGAAGTTGCGGATGTAGTCCCGAATCTCGTCGTCCGTCAGCGAGGGGTCCTTGCCCTTCATCGGCGGGAAGAGCCGCTCGCCGCGGATCTTTCCGAACGCCGGATGGTCGAAGATCTCGAGGCAGACCTTGACACCCCGTACCAGGGCCTCGAGATCGCGCTCGTCATCCAGGTAGTTGGCGAAGATCCGGGGAGCTGAGCTCGGGTCGGCGTCGGTCAAGCGAATCCGACCACGACTGTAGGGATCGGCGCAGATCGGTACGAGCATGTACATGCTCGTCTCCGGCACTTTGCCGGGAAAACCGAGCAGCGCATGGTTGAGGATGACCTGCAGGTCGACCCGCTCCAGGTCCCGGCGGGTCTTGAGGTACATGGCGCCTTCGATGCCGGAGTGGATCAACGGCGGCTGCGTCCCCTTCTTGTAGGAGTAGCTGGCCGGAGAGAGGACGTGATCCTGGAAGTTTCTGCCGACGCCTTCCAGCACGTGGAACGGCTCGATCCCGTGCTCACGGAGCTCGTCCTCGGGGCCCACACCGGAGAGCATCAACAGCTTCGGGGTATCGATGGCACCGCAGCTCACGATGACCTCGATGTCGGCACGGACGGAGCGGGCCTTGCCCCCCTTGTCGTTCCAGCCCCGGTACTCGACGCCCACGGCGCGCTTCGTGCCGTCCCGGTCTTCAAACTGGATCTTCGTCGCCAGGGAGCTGGACCGGATGGTCAGGTTCTTACGCCGGCGGACCTCCGAGGTGAGGTAGGCATCCGCCGAGCTCACGCGAATGCCCTGGCTGTTCAGATAGAGCTGGTAGAAGCCGGCGCCTTCGACGAGACCGTCGTTGAAATCGTCGTTCCTCGGATACCCGAGGTCCTGGCAAGCCTCGATGAACACCTCGCCAACCACGCTGTTCTCACCGAAGTCACTGACCGGCAAGGGGCCGTCGTTGCCGTGGAAGCCGGCGCTCAGGGTCTTGCCCTGGTTGTTCTCCAGCTTCTTGAAGTAGGGCAGGGTCTCCTTCCAGGTCCACCCCGGATTCCCGAGCTCGGCCCACTCGTCGTAGTCGGTGGGGGTGCCCCGGACGCAGAGACCGGCGATGAAGGTGCTGGTGCCACCGATGAGCCTTCCTCGGGGGCAGTCGATCTTGCGGCCGGCGAGCGCCGGAACGGGCTCGGTCCAGTAGCCCCAGTCGACCTCGGACTGCTGCATGAACTGGAACCGCCTGGGCTCGAGCAGATTCGGCTTGAAGTCGTCGTCGATCTCGGTTTCCGGGTCCGGGCCGGCGTCGAGGAGCAGAACGCGCACGCCGTCGTCCTCGGTCAGCCGATTCGCCAAGACGCATCCCGCGGACCCGGCACCGACGATCACATAGTCGTAACGTTCAGCCATGAACGTCTCCTTCCTTGTCGTGGCGAGCCGAGCTCAACAGCCTCATTCGACAGTCTCTGACAGTCTCTGAGCCCTATTCTTCTCCTTGGCCGAGCGCTGGAAAATGAGGGGTTGGATCTGCATACGATCCACACTCCGTGCACCGGATGGTCCACGCTGGGTCGGCCACGTGGAGCCTGCGGCGCCAATGCCCGGGAAGGCGCCCTTTGGAGGATCTCCAGCCCGCTGACAGGCGGCGCCCGGGACGCCGGATCACCCCTCGGGACCGGCGCTCTTCTTGCCGCGTAGATCTCCCCCTGAGACCGATATAGATCCTCTGGCTCATTGCGAGCTCAAGTTGCTCCTGAAGAATAGGACGGGTCAGGGATTGAGCAGTCAAACCAGGTAAAGGCTGGGTCCTTTGCCCCTTTTCGCGACGGTCCGTCCGTGGGCGACGGAGCCGTCGCGATTCGATCATGGAGGAACGCCGATGACGCCCAGTGCCGACCAGATCCGTAACCAGATCAAGGAAATCATTGCCGACGTCACTGAGATCGCCCCGAGCGAGATCGCAGACTCCCTGTCGTTTCGCGAGGATCTCGATCTCGACTCCCTGTCCCTGCTCGAGATCGCAGTGGACGTCGACTACACCTTCCAGCTCGGATTGCCCGACGAGCGCTTCCAGGAGTTCGCGACTCTCGAGGACACGGTCCGGGTGGTCGAGCAGACCCTGCGCGAAAAGGCGGCTGCGGAGCAGGTGGCCCAGTGACCACCGCCGAGCCCACCACCCGTCGACGGGCTCTGGCGCTGGTTCCGCGCTTCCGCGGACAGGGTTACAGCCGTGAGGAGGTCGACCGGCGACGGTCCTGGGTGGAGAAGCAAACCGGTTGCCGGATGGAGCACGTGGGCTCCTATACCGTCGCACCCGAAGAGCTGCGAGGAAATATCGAGAATCCCGTCGGCACGGTCCAGATGCCGCTCGGCGTCGCCGGGCCGTTGCGCATCCGCGGGCTCCATGCGCGCGGCGAGCTCTACGTGCCCCTCGCCACCACCGAGGGAGCGCTGGTGCGCTCCTACGAACGGGGCATGGTCGCCCTGACCCGGGCCGGCGGGGCCCAGGTGCGCGTGTGGTCGGACGAGAACCGCATCGCCCCGATCTTCTTCTTCGACGATGTCGGCGACGCGTTCGATTTCACCGCGGAGCTTCCCGAGCAGCTCGCAGAGATCCGCTCCGTGGCCGAGGCGACGACCCGCCACGGCAAGCTCCTGCGCCTCGAGTGTCATCCGCTCGGGCGTCAGGTGATCGTCGATTTCCGCTTCTACACGGCCGACGCTCAAGGGATGAACATGATCGTGCGGGCGGCCGATGCCGCCTGTCGCTGGATCCTCGAGCATACCCGGGCTCGCCGCTTTCTGACTTTCAGCGGCTTCGACTCGGAGAAGCGGGCGAGCGGATCGCTGTTTTGTGGCGGCAAGGGAAAGCGTGCCACCGCCGGAGCGTTGCTGCCCCGGGAGGTGGTGCGGAGGGTGCTCCACACCACTCCGGAGCGGCTTGCCGAGCTGTGGCGCTGGACCGTCATGGGGCACCTCGAAGCCGGCAGCCTGGGCTACAACGGCCACTACGCCAACGGCCTGACCGCCCTGTTCATCGCCTGCGGACAGGATGTCGCCAACGTCGCCAACTCCGCGGTGGGCTCGACTTGCTTCGAGTGCACTCCCGAGGGCGACCTGTGGGCCAGCGTCAACCTGCCGTCGCTCACCGTCGCCACCGTCGGCGGCGGTACCGGTCTCGGGACCAGTCGCGAGTGCCTGGAGCTTCTCGGTTGCGCCGGGAGCGGCAAGGCCCTGAAGCTGACCGAGATCGTGGCCGCCACCCTGCTCGCCGGCGAGCTGTCCATGGGGGGCGCTCTCGCCAGTGGCGAGTTCGTCGATGCCCACGAGCGCTACGGCCGCAATCGGCCGGAGGGGGTGGTGTGACCCCTCGCCGCCCGCCGCCCGCTGCGCCCCGACGCTTCTTCGACGCCGTCATCCAGGGGGCCGACGTCGACTCGGCCCTCTTCTGTGGACGCTTGCTCGCCCGGCGGGGCTTGACGGTGCTGGTCTGCGAGCGGGACCTCTCGCTCGCTCCCGGGCCCACCGCCGAGCTGGCGGGCCGGAAGGAGAGCCGATGAAGAACCTCGCTGTCCTGGGTGCCGGCGACCGCCTGAGCACCGCGCTGATCCACGGTATCCGCAGCTCGATATCCGCCGACTGCCGGCAGCTTGGAGGGGACGGAAAAGCGCTCGACGAGCCGCTCGCTGTGCACCGCCCCGAGGTCGTGGTCTGTCTTCCAGGCGTGCGCGGCGGAGAGGGGGGGGTTCCGGACCTTCGCCGAGCCGAGGCCGACTTCCGCAGCGTGCTCGAAGCGGAGCCGCGGCAGGTGATCGTGGTCTCGAGCGCGGCCGCCTACGAGCCCAGCCACCACCATCCCGGACGAGTCACCGAGGGCCGGCCTCCGCGCAAGGTGGCGAACCCGGTCTCCGTCCGCTGGCTGGAAACGGAGCAGCTCGCCGAAGAGCTCTTCAGCGACTCCGGAGCCACCCTGACCATCCTCCGTCCGGCGACCGTGGCGCACTCCGGCGGTGCCGACTTCCTCAGCCGGCTGCTGTCGGCGAGGGTCGCCCTCACGCTTCCCGGTCACGATCCGACGCTCCAGCTTCTGGCCGTCGAGGATCTCGCCCGCGCCATCGCTCATGTGATCCAAGCCCGGTGCGAGGGGATCTTTCACGTCGCGCCGGCGGGAGAGATCTCGCTGCGCCGTGCGCTCCGGCTGGCCGGCGTCCGACGCGTGCCCGTGCCCCGCTGGATGCAGCGTCTGGGACGCTGGCTCCTGCGCGGCTGGGCCTTGTCCCCGGCGCACCTCGACTTCATCCGTTACCCTTGGACCGTCTCCGGCGACAAGCTCGAGACCGAGCTCGGCTTCGTGCCCGAGCGGTCGAGCGCCGAGGTGGCCGCGAGGCTTTCCTCGCAGGCGGTGGACGCCGAGGAGGTCGCTCGCGCCGAGGGCGACGGCTTCGGCATGGACAAGGGGTACATCGGCGCCTACGGCAAGACCCTCTTCCGATTTCTCCACGACGCCTACTGGCGCATCGAGCACCGTGGCCTCGAGCACGTTCCCGACGAAGGCAGGGGAGTGCTGGTGGGGGTGCACCGTGGCTTCATGCCCTGGGATGGCGTGATGCTCCTCCATCTCGTGGCGCGCGAGCTCGAACGCTATCCCCGCTTTCTCATCCACCCGGCGCTGGCCAAGCCCCCGTTCCTCTGCAACTACATGACCAAGCTGGGCGGCATCCTCGCCTGCCAGGAGAACGCGGGCTGGGTGCTCGAGCGGGAGGGGCTCCTGGGCATCTTCCCGGAGGGAATCCAGGGCGCCTTCACGCCCTACCGGCGCGCCTACGAAATCGGCAAGCTGGGTCGGGACGAGTACGTCAAGATCGCGCTGCGACACCAAGCGCCGCTGATTCCGGTGGTCACCGTGGGCAGCGCCGAGATCTACCCGATCCTCGGGCGGGTGGACTGGCGCTGGTTCAAGCGTTACACCGAGTGGCCCTATCTGCCTCTGACACCGACGTTTCCGATCCTGCCGGTGCCTCTTCCTTCGAAGTGGCACACCCGGTTCCTCGAGCCGATCCACGTCGAGCGCGACTATCCGCCCGAGGCGGCGGACGATCCGCCGACGGTGCGCGCCATCAGCCAGCGGGTGCGCCACGTCATGGAGGAGGCCATTGCCGAGATGCTGCGGCGCCGGTCGTCGATCTTCTTCGGCTCGGTCTTCGAGCCGCTGGCACCGGCGGGTGACACGTCGAGCGATCCGTCCCGTGAGCCGGCGGGCGATGAGAAGCAAGGGGTCGCGTGATGGAGCTTCGCTTCCACCGGCTGCTCCGGCTGCTGGCCGTCCTCGGACGGCACGGCTTCGCGCTGGCGCGCTCGGCGGCTGGCCGGCGCTGGCCGGCGCTCGCGCCGTGGCTGCGAGCGGACGAGATCACCGGTCCACGGCGGCTGCGTCTCGTCTTCGAGGAGCTGGGGGGGAGCTTCGTCAAGTTCGGACAGATGCTCGCGCTCCAGCCCGACGTGCTGCCGCCTGCGTACTGCAACGCGCTCTACGATCTGCTCGACCGGATCGAGCCACTGCCGTACGCCGTGGTGGCACGGATCCTCTATCAGGAGCTCGGGTCGCCGCCGCATGACTTCTTCGAGAGCTTCGACGAGAGACCTCTCGCAACCGCCTCCATCGGGCAGGTACACCGGGCCCGGTACCGGGGCCGCGAGGTGGCGGTCAAGGTGCAGCGCCCCGGAGCGCAGGAGGAGTTCGCCCACGACGTCCGGCTCATGAACGCCACGGTATGGCTGGTGCGCCGACTGCGGATCAGGTCGCTGGAGTGGATCGTCGCGCCGGTCTCCGAGTTCGCCGCCTGGACCCACGAAGAGCTCGATTACCGCAACGAGGCCCGCTACGGGGAGCGCCTGCGGATGCTCAACCGCGACAACCCGTTGCAGCACGTGCCGGCCGTTCTCCGGGTCACCCACCGCGTCCTGGTGGTGGAGCTCCTCCAGGGCATGACCCTGGTGGATTATCTGCGCGCCCGCGATCGGGGGGACGAGCTGGTCGAGCGGCGCCTCGCCGCGAGCGGCTTCGACCGCCGGCAGTTCGCGCTGAACGTGATCGACAACTTTCTGGGCGACGCCTTCCGTCATGGCCTCTATCATGCCGATCTGCATCCCGCGAACCTGGTGATCCTGGACAACAACACCGTCGGCTATGTCGACTTCGGGATCACCGGGATTCTGTCGCCCTACTCCCGCCGCAACCTCATCGCGATGACCCTGGCCCTCGTCCGCGGGGACACCGGGCAGCTCTATCACCAGTTCCTGAAGCTCTCCACCTTCGACGAAAGCTCCGATCTTCCGGGCTTCCGCGCCGGCCTCGAGAGCCTGGCGCGGGTGTGGTACCGCGGCCGCGGTGTTTCCCGAAGGCTCGAGATCAGCTTCACCAAAGTGATGACCGACATGTTGGCGCTGTCGCGGCGGACCAATGTCATGCCGGAGCGGGACATCGTCAAGTACATCCGCTCGGCCATCGCGATCGACGGCTTGAACGCCCGCTTCGAGCCCGACTTCCACGTCGGCGAGCACCTGGCGGAGGTCTGTGGCCGCTACCTGTCGTGGGAGAGATTCCGCGACCGTCTCTCTTACGACTCGCTTCGAGCCTGGGGCGGAGCCGGTGGACGCCTCCTCACCGAGGGCCCGACCCGGGCGGTCGGCTTCGCGGACCGCCTGGTGCGGGGAGACCTCGCGTTGTCCGCCCGGACCGCGGACCCGTCGAGATCCGCCATGGACCGGCGCCGGGCGCTCTACACGGCGGCGTTCCTGGCCGGGCTGGGTCTGCTCGCCACCTTCGACTCGGGCCCGGCGAGCTTCGGTTGGAATCCGTTTTCGGCTCAGATCGCGGTCGGCCTGGTCGCCACCCTGAGCCTGCTGCCCACTCTCCGACGCCTCGGCCGACGTTCTTTTGCCAAAGCCGACCTGTCCAAAGCCAGTCTGTCCCAAGCCAATCTGTCTGACGCCAATCCGTAAAGGAAAGGAGAGCTGTGATGCTCGAATACACCAAGTCTCTGGGGAGCGTTTCCTGGGCTCTGTCCCTGGTGAGCGCCGACCAGGCTCTCGCGCTGCTGAAGGACCCCAACCCGGATGCGGGCGATCCCTCCGTACGCAAGCTCGAATCCATCTCGCATGCGATGGAAGGGCAGCTCGGCGCCTATCTACGTGGGCTGTACTCGGCCGGCGACCGGCTGCAGCGCAGCACGGTCGATCTGGCCTTCGCCATCGCCACTCTCCAGGCCGCCAACCCGGGCCGGGCGATCGACCTCTCGGCCGACTGGGTCCGCCGCTCGATCGACGCGCTGGAAGCGCTGATCCCCGGTGGTGAGCCGACGGACGTCGCGGGCCAGCCTTGCGGCTGGGGAGCGATGCCGGCCGAAACTTGAGCCCACCATGAGCGGAAAGCTGCGACACAACGTGCTCAGACGGCGTCCTACCACGGTCGCCGACGATCGGCGTCGCTTCGCCGAGAAGCGGCTCACCGATCTGGGGGTCGCCCTGGAACGGGGAGGGCTCGAGGCGACCGAGATTCCCACCGCACGGTTGCGTTGGGCTCTGGTCGGCCTGGGCCCCGTCTTCGTTCTTTTCGGCCGCTACCTCGCGTCGCGGCCGGACCTGGTGGCCGAGCCGATTCGCAGCCAGCTCGCGCATCTGCCGCAAGCCACTCCGCCGCTGCCCCAGGAACGGGTGGTCGAGCTCCTCCGGGTCGAGCTCGGTGAATCGACGGCGGCACGCTTTGGCACGATCGAGCCCCGGCCGGTGGTTTCGACCCCTCTCTATCAGCGTCACCACGCCACCCTCGTGGGGGGCGAGGAGGTGGAAGTCCACGTGATCCGGCCTGAGATCGAGACGGAGATCGAAGAGAACCTCGACTCCCTGTGGGCGCTGGCGACCCTCGGGGCGGATGGACCGGACGGTGGCGGCATCCTCGACCTCGACACGGCGATCGAGGACTTCACCACCACCATGGCGCGAGCGCTCGACCTGGGGGCGGAAACGCGCGCCCTGGCCGCCCTCGAGGCCGAAAAACCGGGACGCGGGCGCTTGGTGACCCCGCGGCCCTATCCGGAGCTGTCGGGACACCGGGTCCTGACTCGGGAGCGACTCGGCGGCACCGATCTGGCGAGCCTCTTCCCCCATTTGCGTCACGCTCCGGCGGCGCCGCGCGATGCCGACGACGAGCAGCCGGTGGCCGGAGAGCTCTTCGGCGACGAGCTGGCGGGCGAGCTGGCACGGGTCTGGCTGGGCCAGGCGGTCGCCGGACGGCTGTTCCCGACCGAGCTGACCGCCACCGACGTGCGGATTCTTCCCGGCTACCGGATCGGCTGGACCTGCGGTCCCTACGCCCGTATGCAGCCCGGCTCGGGACGCGATCTTCTGGACTACTTGGCGGCGGCGGCAGACCAGGACCCTGATGGCGCCAGCTCCGCCCTCGTCCAGCTCACGGCCCGGGAGGCGGCGGGAAGCGAGCGCGAGCTGCGCCGGCGTATGCGTCAGCTCGTTCCCTTCCGCGACGGCGGCCCGGGTGCCACCGACGACCTGGCCGGCTATCTGTTCCTGCATTGGGAAACGGCACGCAGGACGGGCTTCCAATCGCCGCCCGCCCTGGTCGAGCTGTACCGCGGGGTGGTCCACCTCGTCGCCGTGATCCGGCCTCTCGGCCGGCGGCGCGACCCGCTCAAGGACGGCCTCGAGGCTTGCCGGGTGTCGACGGATCTCGAGCTCCTCGTCGCCACCGCTGGTCCCGAGAGGCTCGCTACGGCTCTCGAGCCCGGCCTTCACGCTTTTGCCACGCTGCCCCAGAAGCTCGACCGGCTGTTCGATCTGGCCACCTCGGGGAAGCTGGAAGTCACTCTGCGCACAGAGAAATCACCCAGGGAGGAACGGCGCCGCGATCTCGGGGCCTGGCTTCTCGCGCTGCTCGCCGCCGCCGGTGGCCTGGCACTGGTCGCTCAACGCCTGGCCGGCTCCGGCGCCAGTTGGGGCGAGCCGGTCGCTGCAGCTCTCGTGGTCGTTTGCGGCGTCCTCGTGCTGACCACGATTCGACGGTGGAGGTAGACATGATGACAGCGATTGCCCCGGTGACCCCGCCGGCCGATTTCCGGCCCTTCCGACGGCCTTCCGTCCCTTCGGGCCAGGACCCCCTGACCTACGGTCACGACAAGGTCGAAGCCGCCCTGCGCGCGGCATACTTCTCGCTCTTCTCGGTGCCGGATCCCAACAGCCAGGACGTTCCGATTCCTGCCGAGCTGCCCTTCGGCCTCGGCTGGATCCAGACTTTGCTCGAGGCGATCCCCGGGGTGACGCCCCTGCTGGCGGGGGTCGAGGTCAACGAGGCGCCCCTGCGTCTGAAGACGGCCACCGAATTGGCGGCCTGTCAGTTGCTCGGCAATCAGCAAGTGGGCCAGTCCGTCGCCACGGTCCACATCGACTGGACTCCGATTCCGTGGAGCTACCGCGCCAACCCGGACACTCGGCCTCCCCAGACGATTCTGAATCCGTTCGCCTCGCAGCGCTTCGAGATGCTCAACGGCGAGTTCCGTTTCCAGGACAGGGATCACAGCGGTTTCCACGGATTCGGCTCGGGGCGCACCTTCCCCAACTTCCCCCGCGGGCTCTCGCTCAAGATCGGAGCGGTCATCAACATCTTGGAAGGATTTGGCGACTTCGCCGGCCACCACGGGACGATCGTGGTCAACGGGGAGATCACCCCGCCCGAAGGGCTCAATCTGAATCTGATGGTGCGGGTGGTCGACCCGGATGGCAGCTTGAGCACCCAGAAGCCGCTGCCGCCCTTCTCCAAAAGGCCGTTCCCGGATCCCTCCGCGACGTTCATGATGTTTTCCGGAGAATCGGATCCCGACCAGCCGGCGGAGCTTTTGGCGGATGAGAGCGGCGGCTGGCGGCTCGAGCTGACCGAGCGCCTGCGCTTGGTCGAGCTCGACTTCGGCGTCCCCGGCGGCAAGCTGGTCAGCCGGGCTACCACCGGGCCGGTGGTCGGCCGGGTGAGCTCCGAGTACATCTTCACGCCGGGAGGCCGTAACGCACCGCTCTCCGTACGTACCGCTCACACCGAGCTGACCTTCGGCGACGACAGGATCGGCTCCCAGATCGGCACCCTTCGGGCCGATCTGGTCGAGGGCCGGGGGTTTCCTACTCCGGTCCGCGATCTTTCCTCCCCTCTCCTGCGGGTGGGTGGCTTCGGACCGATTCAAGGTGGCAGCGGGGAGTTCCGCGATGCCCAGGGGATGCTCTCGGTCAACGGGGCGATGAGTCTTTTCCCCCGCCTCTCCTCCCATCTCTACGTCTTCCGCTTCGTCGACCCCGATGGTCGTTTGCGCCCCTATCCGGCCGACGGTGTGGCGCCGAAGCCCAGTGAGGAGGCCTGACCATGGTCGATACGACCCAGGCGAAGCCGGAGGCCGAATCGGGTCCCGGGGGCGTTCTATCCCTCCCCGTCGTCTCGCGAGTGTTCGACTTCCTGTCGCAGCTCGAGATCGACGACGTTACGTTCCTGCTCCAGAAGGGAGCCTACTTCTCGCTCATCTTCCGCACCAATCCCACGCTGGGGTTGGACCGCATGCCCACCCAGGCCCCGTATATGCCGCCGACGCTCCGGGGCTTCCAGGTCGACGAGGTGCCACGCCGCTTCAAGATGGCGGTCGAGCGGCGCCAGCAGACCTTGATGGGGGTCAACCGCATCGGGGAGCAGATGGCCCGGATTCGCTTCCAGTGGTTGGTCATCCCGGAGGGTCATCAGGGGCATCCCGACCGGCGGCCGCCGCTCTTGCCCTTCCTGCCCGACATCTCACAGCGCTTCGAGCTGTTCGACGCCGAGCTGCGCTTCAACGACCGCGAGGCCAGCGGCGCACGCCTGTACGGGACCGGACGTACCTATCCGGTGCCCAGCGCCAGCGGGCGCGAGCTCGAGGTCGGGGCGGTGTGCGAGGTGCTGGAGGGTCTCGGCTGCTTGCGCGGCCTGCGCGGCACGATGGTGCTGACCGGCAGGATCCGGCCGCCTCACGAAATGGTCTTCAACATCATCTTGCGGTTCGTCGATCCGGACGAGATGTTGCGCACCCATTCTGCGATTCCGCCGATCGCCAGCGAGGAAGAAGAGGACCACCTCGAGGAGACCTTTCTGGTCTTTATCGGGGAGCCCGACCCGGAGCGGCCGACGACCCTTCGCACCTCGCCCAGCGGTCGCCTCCTGGGCTCCAACGTCTACGAGCGGATTCGTCTGGTCGACCTCGACTTCAGCCCGGACGAGAAACAGGGCTTCAAGACCCGCATGATCAAGGGTCCGATCGTCGGCTCGGTCCGCGCTCAGCTCACCTTCAACCCTATGCGGTTGGCGCGGCTCACGCCCATCCAGACGAGCGATGGCGTCTTCGAGTTCGAGGATCTCGAAGGGCGCTCGATCGGGACCCTCGAGGCGAACATGACCGAAGGGCGGTCGATTCGAACCTCGTTGCGCGGTACCTACATTCCGGTCTTTCGCTTTGGCGGCTTCGGACCGATCCTCCGCGGCACCGGAGAGTTCAGCGGTGCGCGGGGAATGATGTCGATGAACTCCATTATCAGTGTCTTTCCGCGCACCCTTTCCAATCTCTACATCCTACGGGACGCCGGTAGGACGTTCCGCCTACAAGCGCTCAGCGCGTGGGCCTGAGGAGGGAGGAGAACACCATGGCGATGCAGATCAGCGAGCCTCCGAGCAGCGGGGCCGACCGCGGCGAAGCCCCCCTCGACTGGCGGGAACGGAACCTGCTCTCACAGGTCGATCCCTGTCTGAGAGACGGGGTGACTCTGTTCCAGTGGTGGCAACAGGCGGACAGAACGCGGTCGTTCGCCAAGACGATGCATCTGGTCGAGGTGCTGAACCGGCCCGAGGAGGGATATAGCTTCTTCGACCGGGTCGAGCTCGATCCAGGACGCGTCATGCCGGTGATGGGGGACGTGCCGATCCTGTTCTACGACCGCCCGAAGGGACGCGAGGAGGTGCGCTGGTGCCGTGAGGTCGAACGTTTCGCCCTGCGCTACTTCCTGCGCATCACGGACCAGCGATTGCCCCAGGCGATCCCCGACAAAAACCGCGGGATGGGTCCCCTCGACCGTCTGGGTTGGTGTACCCGCGGCTTCGTCAGCCGGGAGGGGTTCGGCTTCAAGCAGCTCTACTACAAGCTGCGGGGCGACGACCAGATCTACCGCTTCCCGAAGGACCAGCGCACGGCGATCATCGATACGCGGGAGCTCCTGACCAAGTACGAGTGGGTCGTCGGCAAGGTGAAGATCTTCGACTTCGACCTCGCTTTCCCGATGGACCCGTCTCTGCCGCAGGTGAGCGTGCCCCTCGACGAGGAGCAATACATCATCCTGAGCAGCGACTTCGTCACCGATGCGCCCCAGCCTTATGCCGGCGACGGGGGCAGCTTCTCCTTCGGGTATGCGATGCTTCGACCCGCCCTGGACCCGGGCATCCTCGCCTACGGACCGGGGCAGTTCGAGGCCGGGTTCCAGGTCTTCGACTTCTTCGTCGCACGCGATGGGCGGGTTGCGGTGCGCATGCCCTTCGTCGTCAATCGGCCGGACCGCATCCTCGATCTCTCCCTCGACCCCTTCGACTGGTTTCTGGATCTCCTCTATCTGGTGACGGCAGGTCGGGCCGGCTACGTCATCGGGCCCATCGAAGAGGCTCTCGAGCAGATCCCCTTTCGGCACCGGGGGTTCGATCCCATCTTTACCGGGATCCGCTTGCTGAACATCGCCACCCTGGGCGTGGCGGCGCGACAGTTCTGCATTTCTCGGGAGCAGCTCGAGAAGCTGTTCCTGATCTTCCACTTCAAGCAGTACTACTCGATGCTCGTCGGGACGCTCCAGACCTGGCGCCAGATTGCGGACTGGCTGGCCCCGGAGCAAGACCTGCCTCCATGGGTGGTCAACGGAGCCAGCTCATGAACGAGCGAGCCCAGGACGAGCGCACCGGCATCGTGCTCTCGGGGGGCGGTGCAAAGGGTGCCTTCGAGCTCGGGGTCATGCAGGCCCTGTTCGAAGGAAAGTCGTCCGCGACCGGGGGCAGACCCATCTCTCCGGGCATCTACACCGGGACCTCGGTGGGTGCCATCAATGCCGCCCAGATCGTCTCGCAGACCGGCGTTTCCGCGCTCGACGCTCTCGCCAACCTGGAGCGGATCTGGCTGGAGGTCATCGCCAACGCTCCAGGGCGCTGCGGCAACGGCGTGTTCCGGTTCCGCGCTGTGCCGATGGCCCTCTTCGAGCCGAGCTGTCTTCTCCACCCTCTCGATCAGTTGGAGAGCTTCGGGCGCGACTTCGCCTTTCTCTCGGTCCAGTCGGCGGTTCGCGGAGTGGCCTTCCTAGCCTCTGATCGACCGTTTGTTGCCCGGGCCATCGATTCGTTCGACCTCGCGGCCTTCGTCTCGAACGAGCCTCTGCGTGAGCTTCTGCAAGACCACGTCAGCCTCGACGGGCTCCGGGCAACGAAGAAAAAGCTCGCCATCATCGCGTCGAACTTCAAGTCGGGGGCACCACGGCTCTTCAGTCAGATCGACATCGCGGACAACTTCGGCCCGACGGCCCTGCTCGCCTCGGCCTCGCTCCCCGGCTTCTTCCCGCCCGTCGACATCGGGGGGGTGCCCTATGTCGATGGCGGGCTGACCATCAACACGCCGCTCAAGCCGGCGATCCAACTGGGAGCCACCATCCTCCATGTGATCTATCTCGATCCCCTGATGCCGGACATCCCTTTCCCCCGGCTTCCCAACACGGTGGAGACCATGTACCGGATGTACGCCATTCTGATCTCGGACAACTTCCGTACCGATCTGGAGCGCGCCGACGCGGTTAATCTCGAAATCATCCGTGCCCGCGCGGGCGCCGAGCCGATCGGGAAGCTGGCTGTCGAGCTCGACAAACGACAGCGAAAGGGCCGCCCGTACCGGCCCCTGATCGTCCATCGTTACCGACCCCGGACCGACCTGGGAGGCGGTCTGGGTCTGCTCAACTTCGACATCGACAACATCCGACGGCAGATCGCCGAGGGTTACAGCGTGGCAGAAGAGCACGATTGCTCCGAGGCGGGTTGCCTGCTTCCCCCTGAGGAAGAGCCCGTGAGCAAGGCGCTCGAGACGGCCGCGCCGGGGAGACGACAAAGATGACGATTCGGAACCACGACGTCGTGATTCTGGGGGGTGGACTGGCCGGGCTGTCACTCGCTCGGCATCTCTTGCTCGAGACGGATCGTACGGTGCTCCTCCTCGAGCGCCGCGAGCAACTGCCGCCAAAGCGTCAGAAGGTCGGCGAGTCGACGGTTCAACTGGCCGGCTACTACTTCTCCAAGGTCCTGGATCTCGAAGAATACCTCTGGCACGGCCAGCTCATGAAGTACAACCTGCGGTTCTACTGGAAGAGCCCGGGACACGACGGCTCCAGCTTCGAGCATTACTCCCACGGCTTCATCCGGCCGTTCTCGAACATCGCCAGCTACCAGCTCGATCGCAACACCTTCGAGGCCGAGCTGCTGCGGCGCAACCTCGAGAGCCCCCGTTTCACCTTCGTCGCCGGGGTCACCGATCTGGAGGTCGATCTGTCGGACGACGGGCCCCACCAGGTCGCATTCCACTCTCTGCACGGCGATACCTCGCTGCAGGCCGACTGGGTCGTCGACACCACCGGCCGCGGGCGGTACCTCGCCCGGCGTCTCGGGCTCCGGCAGGAAAACAACATCGACCACGGTGCCTTCTTCTGGTGGGTCGACGGGCTGGTCAACATTGACAAGCTCACCGACGGCTCTGCGACCGACATCCGCCTCAAGAAGGAGCACTCGAGCCTCGGGCACCTACCGACCTGGCTGGCGACCAACCACTTCTGCGCCGAGGGGTTGTGGTTCTGGGTCATCCCCTTGCGCCACAAGACCAGCCTGGGCCTGGTCTTCGATCGGCGGGTTCTCGACCCGGGGGACGTCTTCTCGGTGGAGAAGGCCACCGCCTGGGTGTGCGAGCGGTTCCCGCTCTTCGCCCGCGACTTGCCGCACCGCGAGGTTCTCGACTTCGGGGGCTTCCGGAGCTTCTCCTACGACTGCGCCCAGACCATCGATCCTTCCCGCTGGGCGATGGCCGGCGAGGCGGGGCGATTCACCGATCCGCTCTACAGCCCGGGGAGTGACCTGATCTCGATTTACAACACCCTGATCGTCGATGCCATCGAGACCCCGGCCGACGAGCTGGAGGCCAAGTGTGCGCTCTACGAGCAGCTCATGCGGTCGGTCTACGAAGCCTACGTTCCCTCGTACGCGACGAGCTACGACGTTCTCGGGGACCCGGAGATCTTCGCGTTGAAGTACACCTGGGAGCTCACCGTCTACTTCGGCGGCTACGTCTTCCCGTTCATCAACGACCTGTTTACCGAGCGCCGGTTCATCGTGCCTTTCCTGCGCTTGTTCTTCCGGCTCGGGCCGCTCAACCGCAAGGTCCAGAGCTTCCTTTCCGACTACTTCCAATGGAAGAAGGAGCATGGCGTCCTGCCGTCGGAGCCGATCTTCTTCGACTTCATGTCGATCCACCCCCTGGCCCGGGCGGAGAAGACTTTCTATCGGGTCGGAGTGTCGGTCGAGGAGGCTCGCGAGGTCCTCGAGGAGCAGGTGCAGAACCTGGACGAGCTCGCCCGCTTTCTCGTCGCCCATGTGGCGAGCGCCGTGGTCGGGGATCGGCGGGTGCTCACCAACAAGCCCTTCGTCGAGGCGATCGACCCGCTGCAGATGCAATTCGACGCCGAGGCGATCCGCGCTCGATGGGCGGCCTGTGCCGACTCGTCGGAAACCTACGGTTGGACGTTCGATCCCCACGTGTGTGACGACTTTCGATCCCCGGCCTCGCCTGAAGCGGAAGAGGTGGATGAAGAAGAGACCAGGAAGGAGCTGGCAGGATGACCGATCATGCCCCTCTACTCGAGCGCGCTTTCCGTGACCAGGTGGACGAAGGCTCCTACCTCGTCGATCGGATCGAGGGCGAGGTGCCGTCTTTCGTCCGTGGCAGTTACTACCTGAACGGCCCGGCCCGTTTTCGCCGAGGTGAGCTCCGATACCGCCACTGGCTGGACGGCGACGGCATGGTCTGCTCGCTACGTTTCGCCGCCGACGGGATCCAGTTCGCCTGCCGCTACGTGCGGAGCGCCAAGCTCGAGGCCGAGGCATGCGCCGACCGGCCCATCTACCGCACCTTTGGCACCCGCTTCCCAGACGACGAGCTGGTGCGCGGCATGGCACTGGCCTCACCGATCAACGTCAGCGCCTATCCCTTTGCCGGATCGCTTCTCGCGTTTGGCGAGCAGGGCCTCCCCATGGAGCTCGATCCGGAGACCCTCGAGACCCGGGGTGAGCAAACTTTCGGGGGACGGTTGGGCCCGCTTTCGCCTTTCTCGGCGCACCCGAAAATCGACCCGAACACCGGCGAGCTGTTCAATTTCGGAGTCTCCTACTCCCGCCGCGCGCCGACCCTCCATCTGTATCGGTTCGACGCCGAGGGCGGGTCGATCTATCGTCAGCGACACCGTCTCGACTTTCCGGGGTCGGTCCACGATTTCGCCCTGGGCCCCAACCACATCGTCGTCTACCTGAGCCCGTATCTGCTCGACATGGCCGCGTTGGCGGGTCGGGGGGCGACGGTCATGGAGAGCCTGTCGTGGGAGCCGGAGCGCGGAAGCCGCCTGCTGGTGGCGGGGCGTGAGGAGGGCGAGCTCCTCGCCTCGCTACCGATCGATTCCCGCTACTGCCTGCACCTGGCCAACTGCTTCGAGCTGAATGGGCGGGTGCACCTCGACCTCCTGGAGCTCGACCAGCCGATCTACGACCAGTATCAGGTCGTCCCCGAGCTTTTCACCGAGGTCGGATACGGCCGGCCGGTGCGCTACGTCCTCGATCCCGCGGACTGGTCGGTGGTCGATCGGCAGGAGCTCGACTACGCTCTGGCGCCGGATTTTCCGGCGATCGATCCCAGGAAGCAGAGCCGACCGGCGGACGATTTCTGGCTCCTCGGCATCTCGAAGACCGGGACACCGGGGAGGAAGTTCTTCGATCAGCTCGTCCACTCGAAGTGGTCGGAGGGCGGTGTGGTGGGGACCTACCAGGCGCCGCGCGGGCATTTCCTCGGCGCCGAGCCGGTGTTCATCGGTGACCCGACGGACGAAGGGGCGGGAGTCGTCGTGTGCCAGCAGCTCGACGCCACGCGCGAAAGGAGCTTCTTCCTGCTCTTCGACGCCTTCGACCTCGACCGTGGTCCGATCGCCGAGCTCGAGCTCGAGGCTCCGGTCCATCTCGGTTTCCACGCCTGCTTCGAGAGGGCGGCATGAAGCTTTTCGGCGTGTCGTTCCCCAGCTCCACGACGGGCAGGCTCGCGACCCTGGCCCTGGGCGCCGCCCTGCTCGCGGCCGGTTGCGCCGGCTACGGGCTCTTCGCCTACCGGGGGCTCAGCCTGGGGCTGCTGAACCACACTCTGCACGCCTCGGTCGGCGAGAGCCGGAACCTCGCCTTCTGCATCTTCTACTGGCTGGACTACATGCAGTACCTGGAGCTCGACGAGGCCACGGGCCTGTACGGTTTCCCGGCCGACGCCGGCACCGGCGACCTGCGCTGCACCCTGGCCTATCACCGGGGCGATTTCGCCTTTGCGGCGGCCTGTCTGCAGGACGAGATCGAGCGCCGGGGTGAGTCCGAGGAGCGGCTCTTCTGGCTCGCCCTCAGCCTCATGCGCCAGGCCGAAACGGAGAACTGCCTCACCCATCTGAAGGCTCCAGAGGGCGACGGCGCCCACGCGGAGGCGTCCCGCCGCGCCCGCTTCTGTTCGCTGCCTCTGCTCGAGGTGCACGAGCGTGCCGGCCTCGCGCAGAGTGCGGAAGAGCTTTTCATCCGCCTGCTCGATGGCTACGGCTCCGGCAACCGGCTCTATCGATGGCTGCTGAGCTTCAACGCCATGACTGCCGGCCACTTTCCCGCCGGAGTGCCGGAGAGGTACCGGCTCGACACGCCTTTTATCGACTTCTTCTACGGTGAGACGGCCCGGCGGCGCGCCGAGCGCTACGAGCACCTCCGCTTCGTCGACCGTGCCGCGGAGCTCGGGGTCGACACTTTCGACACCGGCCGCGGGGTGGCGGTCGAGGATTTCGACGGCGATGGATGGCTCGATCTGGTCACCGGCGGTAGCTTCGACTCCCTGCGCTTCTATCGCAACCTCGGGGGCCGCCGCTTTGAGGACCGAACCGTCGATGTGGGTCTGGGCGGTGTCAAGGGACCGTTCATCATCACCACGGCGGACTACGACGGCGACGGTTGGATGGACCTCTTCGTCGCCCATCCTTTCAACGTCTACCGCCTCTTCCAGAACCGCGGGGACGGCACCTTCCGCGACGTGACCGACGCTTCCGGTCTCGCCGCGGCGGTCGCGCCCGGCCAGATCGCGGCGACCTGGGTCTCCGCCTGGGGAGACGTCGACAACGACGGCGATCTCGATCTCTTCCTCGCCCAGTGGAACTTTCGGATGCCCTTCCTGTCCGGCTTGATGGCCAGGCCGAGGATGGACTCGAAGCTGTTCCTCAACCGCGGCGACGGCACGTTTGCCGATGGCTCCGAGGCCTTCGGTCTGGCGACGCTCCTGAAGGACCAGTACTACGTCGGAGCCACTTTCGGCGACTACGACGGCGACGGCTGGGCCGACCTCTTCCTGTCGAGCCCGCTGAGGCGCACCAGCGTCCTGCTACACAACGAAGCTGGATCCCGCTTCGTGCCCAGCCCGGCTTTCAGCCGCGGTGAATCCGGCTTCGTCGCGGCGTTCGTCGACGTTGACCACGACGGGCGGCTGGATCTGTTCCAGAGCGGTTTCTCCGATGCCACCTCGAGCGTCGAGATGAGCGTTTTCGGAGAGCACCTCGACCGTTACCGAACCGGCCATTCGACGGTCATGCTGCAGACGCCGGAGGGTCGCTTCGAGCCACACGACGAGTTCTTCGACATGCCCATGAGCACCATGGGTGCGTCGTTCGGGGATCTGAACAACGACGGCTGCATCGACTTCTATCTCGGTACCGGCAACCCGGAGAGCTGGTTCGTGCTGCCGAACCTGATGTACCTCGGCCAGCTCGACGGCCACCGGTGCACGGGCCGGACCGAGAACATCTCGATGCTCGCCGGCTTCGGCACGATCCAGAAGGGGCACGGCATCGTCTTCTTCGACTTCGACGAGGACGGGGACCAGGACGTCTACTCGAGCCTCGGCGGCATGTGGCCTGGCGATGCCTGGCCCAATCAGATGTTCGTCAACGAAAGCCGTCTGGACAACGCCTGGACCAAGATCCGCCTGCGCGGCCGCCGGACGAACCGATCGGGTCTGGGAGCGCAAATCGAGGTCGTGGCGCGGGCCGCTGACGGATCGCGGGTCCTGCGGCACTACCTCATGGGCCAGGGGACCGGCTGGAGCAACGCCCCCTATATCGCTCACATCGGCCTGCTCGACGCGCGCAGCATCGAGCGTGTCGAGGTCGTTTGGCCGGTATCGCGCTGCCGCGCATCCTACCGCGCCGAGCTTCGTCAACTGAACGTGCTCGACGAGGCCGACTGCTTCGAGCCGGGGTCTCGGCTGGACGGGCCTCACGAATCCACACCATCCCGAAACACCACCTAACCGACTCGGAGGTTGATAATGCGCGAGCTCACAAAATCCTTCTTGAACCTATCCTGGGCGATGTCCCTGTTCGGGGCTCGGAATCTCGGGAACCTCCTCTCAGGGGGGGAAGCTGGAAAGAAGGCCGTCGAGGACTTCGAGGCGGTCACCGACACCATCGTCAAGCGGCTCGGGGAGAGCTTCCGACAGGCGTTCAACACCGGTGAAAAGCTGCAGGACGAGATCGTCGATACCGCCTTTCGATTCTGCCTGTTCGAAGACAAGGAGAAGGCCGTCGCCAACAAGAAGGTACCGGGAGCGGACAAGCTCAGCTCGGTGCCGGCGATCTTTGGCGCCTCGAGCGGGGCAAACGAGGAAGTCCTCGTCGTTTTCACCCGTGGCCAGGGCACCTTCAGCGCGGACAAGCGTTTTATCGCTCTGGATCACGTGATGTTCGACATCGAAGGCCGCGAGGTCGGGTTCCACCAGGGGGTGTGGGAGGCGCTGTTCCACGATCCCAGGGAGCTTCTGGTTCGGCCAGCGCCTCCTGCGGGCCCCATGAACCAGCCGGTAGGTCCGGTGCCGCCGGCTCCGGTGGCGGCCAACACCAAGGCGATCTGGGCCTTCAAAGAGGGCCATTCGATCGAGTCGGTGGGCCCGGCGGCGAGCCACCTGATACCGCTTTCGGACGGCTCGTTCCTGTTCCTGGTGTCGACCGGTCAGATCATCACCGGCGGCACCGGCCGTTGGGAGGGTGCCTACGGGTTGACCCAGTCGTTGGGTGCCACCCATGTGCCGGCCGGGGTGGATCTGTTCAGCGACGAGATCACCACCTTCCCGGCGACCACCTTCGACACCTTCAAGATCAAGGTCGTCGAGGGAAGCGGCGGCGCGAAGCGCTCCTCGGTGTCGGTTTCGACGCCCGCATCGCCCCCGCCGGCCAACACCTCGTCGACCTCTGCCAAGCCGATCGTCCCGCCGCCGAGCACCCCGGCCATGGCGGGGGCGCACAGCGCTGCCGACGAGGAGGTCGTCGTCGTCTACACCCGCGGTCAGGGGACCTTCAGCCCCGACAAGCGTTTCATCGCGCTCAACCACGACCTCTTCGACGTCCACGGTCGCAAGGTGGGCAAGCACGAGGGGGTCTGGGAGGCTCTGTTTAGCGATCCGCGGGAGCTTCTGAGCCAGCCGGCGCCGCCCACGGGCCCGATGAACCAGCCGGTCGGTCCGGTGCCGGCGTCTCCGGTAGCGGCCAACACCAAGGCGATCTGGGCCTTCGACGACGGCAGCTCGATCGAGTCGGTGGGTCCGGCGGCGAGCCATCTGGTACCGCTGGCGGACGGCTCGTTCTTGTTCCTGGTGTCGACCGGTCAGGTCATCACCGGCGGCACGGGCCGCTGGGAAGGGGCCTACGGGTTGACCCAGTCGCTGGGTGCCACCCATGTGCCGGCCGGGGTGGATCTGTTCAGCGGTGACGTCACCACCTTCCCGGCGACCACCTTCGACACCTTCAAGATCAAGATCGCCAAGGGAGGCCCGGGGGGTGCATCCGGCCCGGATAAAAGGTTGGACCCCGCCTCCTGCGTGACGGGCATCGAGTCCCACTTCGCCGAGGTCAAGGGCTCGAAGATGCACTACCTCGACATTGGTGAAGGTCACCCGGTGATCTTCCTGCACGGCAACCCGACGTGGTCGTATCTGTGGCGCAACATCCTGCCCACGGTGGCTGAGAATGCGCGCTGCCTCGCTCCCGACCTGATCGGCATGGGTCTGTCGGACAAGCCCGACATCAACTATGGCTTCGCCGACCAGGTCGAGTACCTCTCGGCATGGATCGACAAGCTGGAGCTCGACGACTTCACGCTGGTGCTCCACGACTGGGGTTGCATCGTCGGCTTCTACTACGCGATGAAGAATGAGGAGAAGGTCCGCAAGCTCGCCTTCATGGAGGCCATGTACAAGCCCTACGCCAAGTGGGCCGACTTCCCGGAGCCGCTCAGGAAGACATTCAAGATGTTCCGCACCCCGGACATCGGTTACGAGAACATCGTCGTCAACAACATGTTCATCGAGCAGCTCCTGCCCGGCAGCATGCTGCGCAAGCTCAGCCCGACGGAGATGGACTGCTATCGAGCCCCGTTTGCCGATCCGGCGAGCCGCAAGGTGATCTGGCGCTTCGCCCAGGATCTGCCGATCGGTGGCCGCCCCAAGGAGGTCGCCAAGGCCACCTCGGAGTACGCCAAGTGGCTCATCCAGACCGAGCTCCCGAAGCTCCTTCTCTACGCCGAGCCTGGAGCGATCAACACCCAGGCCGACGTCGAGTGGATGGAGAGCAATCTCAAAAACCTCGAAACGGTATCCCTAGGCAAGGGTATCCATTTCCACCAGGAAGACCAGCCGGAGGCGATCGCTCAGGCCCTGGCGCGTTGGCTCTGAGAGCCGAAGCATCTGTGTTGCACGGATCCCAAAACGAACTGATATCAGGAGATCAGAATCATGCAATCGACGCAAAAGATCAACCTTGGGCTCTTCGACCCGGCGCAGGCCAACCCGAACGAAGAGGTCATCGCCCGTTATACCCGCGGCAAGGGCCGCTTCAGTGACGACAAGAAGTACATCACCCTGTCGATGGAGATGTTCGATCCGGACGGCACACGGGACGGTACTCACGAGGGGGTGTGGCGGGCGAAGTTCAAGGACCCCCGGGAGCTTCTGGCCCGCCCCAATCCGCCCTCGCGACCCCTGAACCAGCCCCAGGGGCCGGTCCAGGACATCGCGACCCGCGCTCAGACCAAAGGCATTTGGACGTTCGGGGACGGCTCTTCGATCATCGCCGTCGGCGATGCCATGAGCAGCCTCGTGGCCCAGGACGACGGCTCGTTCCTGTTCATGGTGGCGACGCTGCAGATCATCTCCAACGGTACCGGCAGGTACGAGGGTGCCTGGGGACTCAAAACCTCGCTGGGTTCCACCCACGTGCCGGCGGGGGTCGATCTGTTTTCCGGCGACGTCCAGGACTTCGATGCCACCACGGTCGACACCTTCCGCGTCATGCGTGCGGAGTTCGTGTCGCCCCCTGGCCAATGAGTCCCGAGACCGGATCGTAGACACCGGGCCGAACGAGGAGGAAGCAGCGGAAGAGATCGACGCGCCGGGCGATCGCCCGGCGCGTTCTGATCGTTCGCTCATCGCGTCTCCTCGAAGGTCTCTCCCCCGGGCGGCTCCGTCGGGAGCGTCCACCAGGCCGTGCCGCTTCCCACCAGCAGCATGACCGCCGCGATCCACATCGCCTGAAAAAACCCCTCGGTCGACACCGAGGCCGGCGTCGCGTCAGAGCGGGAGAGACCGGCGGCGAACGGCAGGAGAGCGATCGCGAGGAGCTGCGCCGCCCGCGTGACGGCGTTGTTGACGCCGGAGGCGAGCCCGACCCGGGACTCGTCCAAAGAGCTGAGAGCGGCGGTCGTCAGAGGAGCGACGGTCAGTCCCAGACCGATTCCAAAGATCAGTAGGCCGGGCAGGATGTCCGACACGAACTGGGCATCGGCGTCGATTCCGGACAGCAACCCGGTACCGACCGCGGTGATAAACAGCCCGACTGCCGTCGGGAGCCGGGGACCGATGCGTCCGGCGAGGCGGCCTGCGAGTGGGGACAGGAGAAAGAGCAGGAGCGTCACGGGCACGGTCACCGCTCCGGCTTCGAGGGCGTTGTATCCGACCACCTCCTGGAGATGGATGGCGAGCAGGAAGAACACACCGCCGAGAACGAAGTACACCGTCGCGCTGGTGGCGTTGGCACCTCGGAAGGTCTGCGACCGAAAGAGATGTAGCGGGAGCATGGGGTGGGGGCTGTGTCGCTCGATGAGGAAGAAGGCGACGAGCGCGACCAGCCCGACTCCCGTGGCGGCGAGGATCGGAGGGCTGGTCCAGCCGGATCGGGGGCCCTCGATAGCGGCGTAGACAATGCCCGCGAGAGCGACGGCCACCGCGGTCGTGCCCGGGAAATCGAGCCGCTTCGACGCCTGGTCACCATGGGTCTCCGGGACGTAGCGGCTCCCCATCCAGATGGCGACGGCGGACAGGGCGGGATTGATCAGGAACACCGCCCGCCAGGAGACGTGGTCGATCAACCACCCGCCCAGAAGCGGGCCGACGATGGTGGCCAGGCCGGAGAAACCGGACCAGGAGCCCACCGCCTCCCCCCGGTCGCTGGGATGAAAGGCGGCGTGCAGCATCGCCAGGCTGGTCGGGACCAACAGGGCGCCTCCGACTCCTTGGAGGCTCCGGGCGGCGATCAGCATGGCGGTGGAAGGGGCGATGCCGCACAACAGCGAGGCGAAACCGAAAAGAGCCGTTCCGATGTTGAAGATACGGCGCCGTCCGAAGCGGTCGCCCAGCGAGCCTCCCAACAGGATGAAGGCAGAGAGCGCCAGCAGGTACCCGTTGACGATCCACTGAAAGCCGGCGAGACCCGTGTCGAGGTCATGGCCGACCGTCGGCAGCGCGATGTTGACGGCGGTGGAGTCGAGAAAGACCAACCCCGAGCCGAGGATCGAGCTGGTCAAAGCCAGCCTGCCGGTCGCGGAACGGAGGCGTAGATAGGCCAGGGCTCACTCTTCCAGAGTAGATGCCAGGTGGTCGTAGACCTGCTCGACCGAGCCTGAGGGAGAGACGCGGGCGACGAGCCCGGCGGCCGGGTCGGCCAACCACAGGTCACCGTCCGGGGCTCGAGCCATGGCGACGGGGCGTTGGAGGCCGTCGAGCCGAGCGAGCTCGCGTGCCGGGGAGCAGGAGGCCCCGTTGCACTCGAGGGCCCACAGGGCCGGCGGACTCGGTAGAAGGAGTAGAAGGCGATGCCGAGGGGGATCGAAGGTCATGTCGGCCGGCACCGCAGGCAGGCTGCCGAGGGATTCCGCCATCGCCTCGGGATCGTTGGGATCGATCCTGTAGAGCCCACCTTGATCGTCGGTGACGAAGAGCCCGGCTCCGGAGAACAGGACCTGCCAGATGCTCGTGGCGGAGTCGAGACGTGCCAGAAACCGTGGGACCGGATGCTTGCGACCGAGGTCCGCGCTCCATACCTCCGGCTTGCCCTCGGGAATCCAGAAGCCCCGCCGTCCTGGGACGTCGAAGGTGACGGTGCTAAAACGCTCGTCGCTCTTCAGCATCCGCCTCTCTTCGATGGCGATGGAGTCGTCGCCCAGATGGAATCGGATCACCTCCGTCCGGAAGCGATCGGGCCGACGCTGATGCAGGATGGCGGAGTAGCCGAAGCCCTCGGTCACGCTCAGACCCAGATCGTCGTCCGGATCGAGCAAGGCGGGCAAACAGGAGTGGAAGCGTGGAGCTTCGTTCTCTCGCAGCCGATAGAGTCGACGCGAGCGCTCCAGAAAAAGCGCTCCCGACTCGAAAGGTACGATTCCGAGAGGCCGGATCCCTTCCGACCGTTCGATCTCGGTCGTCGAGCTCGGCTCGAGTGCCCCGGTGGCGAAGAGGAGCGATCCGAGCAAGCGAAACACATTGAAACCAAAGATCTTCGAGTGGTTTGGCACCAGGCTGCGGGGAGCCTGCATGATCCAATACGGGGTTTCGTTGAAGGCGCGCGCTTTACGGCGGATGGTGAAGCGGATTCCCTGGCCGCCGAAGACGATGTTCTCGTCTCCCGTCACCGGATCGATCTCGCGGCGCGCCGGCTCGACCGTGTCCCCGGCTACCTCCTGCGCCTCGATAACGTGGCTGATCAGGTCCGGATGGTGCCCGGGTGTCCGCGTGTAGTACTTGCGCTGCGAGGTGCTGGTGGCGCAGTAGTCGGAGGTGTATTGGCGAAACTTTTTGGTGATGCTCTTGACCCAAAGCCCGCCCGGATAGAGAAGGCGGGTCGCCCAGTCGCCGACCGAGGTCACCGAAACCACCAGCGGGCGCTCGATACGGTGCCCCTGGCTGTCGATTCGGTACAGGCGTAGGCGGTTGCGGTCGAAAACGTCGATCAGTTGCTTGGCGTCGATCGCCTGAGAGGCCGGATTCAGAAGCACCACCAAGTCGGCGGGAAACTCGGCCTGCTGCGAGCCGTCGCCGGCGGCTAGGAAGGCCACGAGAGCCTGCCCCAGCGTCCGTTCCAGGACGAGCCCACCGAAGGAGTGTCCGAGCAACACGCATTTCGACTGCGGATTGCTCTTCGCCGTCGTCATCACGCGGTAGATGACCTCCGTGGCGACCGCGTCGGCGATGCGGGTCGCCGCGCCCTTGCGATCGAAGAACGAGATCAGGTTGAGAGGACCCCGGATGCGCCGGCCACGCCACCCGACGTAGATGCCCACGACCTCCCTCGCCGATCCAGCGGGACTGCGTGCTTCCGCCTCCGCGATCCGGCGCAGCAGGGTTTCGAAGCCCTGGAGATTCCCCGAGGGGCTGTCCTCACGAGGTGAGGCGTCGTGGTTCCAGCCGTGGACGTAGAGGGCGAGGACGATCCCGACGTTGGTGCGATTGGCTCGCTCGATGTGTTGGAGGACGCTGTCGAGCTGGTCCGGCGACCAGAGCTCCCCCTGGTCGTCCAGCTCGACGAAAGACAGGGTGTAGCCGGCATGCTCGAGGACGGAGGCCCCCCGGTACATGCGATAGGGCACGCAGGAGGCGAGCCCCAACAAGAGCAGGGCGGCAAGAAACGACCAGACCCTCTCGAACGCCTTGACCTGGATCGCAGCCGAGGTGGCCTGACGGATGCGCACATGCATACCGTGCTCCTGCCTCGGCGCATTCTGAGGCCGCCCGCTCTCAAAGTGGTCGGCAGCGCCCCGCAACCGAGGGTCGGTTCCCAGAGGGGAAGTGATAAACCACCGGCTCGCCGTACAGCGAGCTCTCACAAGGCTTCCAACTTCTCCAATATCGCAAAAAGTCTAGCACAATGGAGGGCGGGAGCTCAACGCTCGAGGCCCTTCGGTTTGCCGTAGACGAGCTCGGCCCGGGGGTAGGATTCCACCAGCTTGACCCGGAGGGTTCCGAGCACCGACTCCACCAGATGCCGGTAGGATGGACGCAGATAGAGGGCGACCAGCTCGATCGAGTCGGGACGGCTCGGCTCCGGGGCGAAGCGTAGCTGCACGAAACCGATCCGGGAGGCCATCAGCCAGGTGTCGTCGGCCGGGTCCTCGATCGCCGACCTTGGCAGCAGCACCGATCCTAGACGGGCAGCCCATAGCTGATCCTGGAAACCGTCACCGCTTAGAGGCGAGCCCGCCTTTCCGGTGGCCCCGGAGACCGGTCTCTCGACAAAAGTGAGCTCGTCCGCCGACAGCTCGTCGTGAGGGAGGCGTTGCCAGCGGATCTGGTTCTTGAGCCCCAACACCTCCTCGCAGAACTGCTCGAAGGCGACGCTGTAGGTTCCAGTGCTCACCGACCAGGTGAAGCGGAAGCAGGGTGCCCGAGACCAGCGTTGGAACAGTTGCACCCAACTGCCATGGAGGTGGCGTCTTCGATAGTAGTGCAGACGGGACAGATCGAGGCGCACCACGGCGCCCTCCATGAAGTGGATCTGCCGCCGGCAGGTGCTGAAGACCCGGGTGAGGGTCTTGGCGGAGGCATCACCCTCTAGACACTGCTGCAACGCGCCGGCCTCTTCGGCTTGGATCTCCGGGTAGAGCTGCTCGACGTAGTCGGTCAGCTCCTCGCCCACCTCGGACTCGAACCGACTGAGCTGGCGATTCAGATCGACGAAGGCTTCCGGCTGACGGAAACGCGGCGCCAGGAGAGTCTTGAGCTCGGTGAACCAGCGGCCGACCGGGTCTCCGTAACGGTCCGCGTACACGTCCACGGTGGGCTCGAGGTACGAGACGCCGCGCCGGAAGAGGCTCTCGCCGCTGATGCGTCCCAGACTGCGGTAGGCGTCGAACTGCTCGGGATCGAAGAACTGGTCGCTGGTGGGCTCGTGCGGGAAGCGGCGATGGCTATATTGATAGTTCAGGACCGGCTCGGGCTCGTCGCCGCACAGGGTGGCCTTGATGTACAGGAGCTGACCCCGTTCGTTGCCGGGGTAGAGGATGCGTCCGAGGGCCGCGTGGCTGCGGCTCATTCCTTGCTCGTTGGGTCGGAGGTCCTCGAGATCGATCTCGATCTTGGTCCCGAGCTCGATCTCGGCCCGGCGGATCAGATGAGCGAGCCCGTCGAAAGCCCGGTTGGGATCGGCTTCGGCATCCGAGACGACGACATATTTGCAGCGTCGACGCAGCAGCTCGTAGGCGCCGAGATTTTCGAAGTGGCCACCGTCGGAGACGTTGACGTACCAGCCATTGATGTCGAGTCGATTGAACAGCTCGCGCAGGAGGTAGATCCGCCCGGCCCCCATGCGGAACACGCAGTGGTCTTTCCAACCCTTGATCGTCCGAGGGTTCGGCAACCAGTAGTCCAGCCGGATGTTCAGCAAAGCGAGGGCGAAGACCAGCAGCCTGGATTGACTGCCCAGGCTCGGCGTGGCAGCGGCTCCCGAGATCGCAATGGCGGCGGCGTGGGTGAGCTCGCGGTCCACCGATTCGATATCGCGGGTGTAGCAATAGCCGGTGTGCTCACTGCCGATAAAGTGTCGGCTGAAGAGGAAAGGCGCGGTGCTCCGACTCCTGAGCTCGGGATCGACCGCGGCGTGCAGATTCAAAGCCGCGTTGATCAGGGGATACGGTGCCCCGGAGCGGTCGCTGGCCAGGTCGGAGAGCCTCTGGAGCTCGGCGGAGACGATCTGTTGCTCTTCGTCGACCCGGAAGAGAAAGCTCTGGCTGAGGCGATCGCGGTAGAAGTGATGCAAAGAGGTAGTATTGGGATCCAGGTAGCGTAGCGTGTAGAGCCAGACCAGGAGCGCTGCGATCGTCAGCTCCGGCCAACCCGAGACACGGACCGTTTTGGGAAGCCCTCGGAACAGTTGCCAGGATGCGATCGGCGAATCCAGGAATGCGGAAGGCCAATAGGCGGGGGCTGCGCCGTAGATCGCCCAGCTTCCCAAGTAGAGGTAGCCCAGGAGAACGACGACCGGACCGGCGACGGCCAGGCTCGCAACCGCGAGCTTGAGGCTGAAGGAGGGTAGCTTCGAAAGGCGGCTCATCGTGGCCGCGGCGATCGCGAGAAAGATCACGGAGACCAGAACGAGTGGCCATCGAAGAGTGCTCGGGCCTCGAAGGCTCAGGGCTTCCGGATATCCTGCCAGGGCCAGGTGAAACGCCGCCAGGAGGCTAGGGAGCATCTCCAGCGCTCCGACGATCAAGAGCGTCACGAGCAAGAAGGTGAATCCCTTGGAATAGAGACCCCGAGGGAGGTGCTTCGGGTCGGGGTCGCGGCTCCCTCCGTTCGCCAACCAGCGCCAGCCTCGACCAAAGCGTCGGACGAATCCGATCCACGATCGCTCCAGCAAGGGGAAGAGGACCGCGTGGCCGAGGAACACCCACCACAGGATCGAGGTGTAGTACAGGAAGCTCGGCGCCTGGCCCCGCTGCAGGGCCGATCGCAGGCGATCGCCGCAGACCGCCTCCGTCAGCCAGACGGCGGCTACGAGATAGGTGAAGAGCACCGCGAGGTGGAGCAGGAGGCCCCGCAGAACGAGAAGAGGGACCCGAGCTGTTTCCACCGCACCGGAGGCGAGATAGCTGCTGGCGCTCCGGAGACGCCTCGCGGCCGGGCGCTCCCGGCCGATCTCGTCGAGCTCCAGGAGTTGCTCGTAGGGCGCGCCGTCCCTTTGATTCAGCAGCGAGGTCAAGGCGCCGCCGGTGAATCCGCCTCCCGAGACGGTGGAGAGATAGTCGAACTGTCGAAAGATCCCCTTCTCGATCAGCGATTGGACGACTCCGAGGGAGAAAGCGGCCGACCGGATTCCGCCGCCGGAAAGGGCCAGGCCCACGAGTCGGAGGTTGGTCGAAGGAGCGATCGCGGCGTGGCCGGTGCTCGGGCTCCGAGCACCGTTCTGGGTGACTTCCACAACGCCATGGCGCGGGCAGCCGATGGCGACTTCCTGCCGTCGGGAGATCTCCTCGAGCTCGACCGGAAAGACCTCGGTCTCAAACCGTCCGACATGTCCCTCTCCGCCCCCGTGCTCGTCCACCACGTCGCTCCTTCCCGACCAGCCCATGACGAACGACGCGAGCAGCGAATCCGCCCTGCCGACCCCGCCGGGCCTACTACGATCCTCGGCGAGAGCTGTTCTTGCGTCCATGAGCCGAGAGAGCGGGATCCCATCACCACCCTGCTCCCTTTTGCGCCCGAGCCGATCCGAGTTCCGGTCCGGTTCTTAAGGTTTGTCTCGGAAGGGGATCGAAAGAGCCGCGAAGGGGAATCCTTCGGCAATCGCAAGGGGAGCAGCCCGGCAGAGAGAACTAAACCTCTATTGATACCATCGCTCCATTGTGGCAAAGTTAAATATTCTTCAATATCTCCGTCACCGCCCTACTCGATGTGATGGCTGAGACGGGTCTGAAGTAGACGGACTGAAGTGATTATCCAGAGCCTCTGGCTTAACAAGGAGGTTCGATCATGTCCCAAGCAGTACACTTGATGGTCGTAGGCGAAAATCGATTTTTTCGCGAATGCCTCGCTACCACTCTCGCCGGTTCGGAGGGATTCGATCCGGTATCGCAGTCTGAGAGCCTGCAAGAGGCATTCATACGCCTCAAGGAGACTCGGACCCAACCTGACGTCCTCCTGGTGGACGATTTCCAGGAGTCGGGGGACAACGGCTATGGCTCGCTCAACGCGATCCTCGACGAGTTCCCCGATCTCAAGGTGGTCGTCCTCGGGAGCGAAAACGAAGAGCTCGATGTGCGCGGAGCGGTCGAGGCGGGGGTGAGCGGTTACCTCCTCCAGGACTGTTGTCTCGACGAGCTCACCCAGGCGGTGGAGTTGGTCCTCGAGGGCGAACGGATCTGCTCCTCTCGCATCGCTTCCGACATGTTCTCTCGTCTTGCGAGCCTCGCTCAGGAGCGCCGGCGACAGGAGCACTTGGAAGCGCTGGTGCTGACTCCGCGCGAGCTCGAGATCCTGCAGCTCATCGCGGACGGGATGACCAACCAGGAGATCGCCGATCACCTGTTCCTGTCCCTCTACACGGTCAAGAACCACGTCCACAACATTTTCGAGAAGCTCAAGGTGAGCCACCGAGCCGAAGCGGTGTCGTATGCGTATGGGAAAAGGTGGCTGAAACCACGAAGTCCGACGTGATCTATTGCGGTCCCCGTGCCGTTTAGAGTGATCGTCCAGGACCGAACAGGTCCCTAACCCGAGTCTTGATTGAGCCCTCAGCACTATTGAGCTGACACAGGGCTGGCACCCATCATGATTGGTGCGAAGGACTCGCTCAGCGACTGACCCACCCGGCCCTCCGGTCGGGATGAAGGTCGCCTTCAACGAGCTGATGATGATGGAGTGTCCGGTACGCGTCTACCTGATCGAGGGAAGCCGGCTTTTTAGCGAGGCCGTGGCTGGCGTGTTGCGCCGACACGAGGATTTCGAGCTGGTGGGTATCGGGAGCGATCCGGACGCGGTCACCCGGCGATTGCGCGAGGGCGGCGTCGACGTGGTGCTGGTCGACGGGAGTGTCAAGCGCCGCGAGCTGCTCGACTTGACCTCCAGGCTGCAAGAGGAATTCCCAAAGCTCAAGGTTCTGGCTCTGGGGCTCGACTCGGAAGAGAGAATCCTGGAGTTCATCGAAGCCGGTGCCCAGGGCTTTCTGGCCCGGGATGCCTCGTCCTCCGACCTCCTGCAGACGATCCGGGTGGTCGAGCACGGCTGTGGCTTCAGCTCGCTCCATCTCGCCGCGTCGGTCCACAACCGGATCGCAGAGTTTTCCCACCCCGAGGAGCCGCGGCCCCAGGGCCTGGCCATCCCGCTGACGCCGCGCGAGCTCGAGGTCCTCGAAGCGATGGCCGACGGCCTCACCAACAAGGAGATCGCGCAGCAACTGAGCATCCGCACGTCGACCGCGAAGAACCACGTCCACAACATCCTCCAGAAGCTCCAGGTACGGACCCGCCGAGAGGCGATCCGTGCCGGCTACGAGCTGGGCCTCCTCCAGATGCCGCATACCTGGTAGGGGGATGAGCAAGGGGTGAACCGGTCATTCTCTGAATCGTTCGATCTATTGCCGTGGACCGGGTCGGTGCCTAGCCTTGGGAGACCATGAATCGACAACGGGTTGTCATCACAGGGATCGGGGTCGTCACGCCCCTCGGTACCGGGCGGGAAGACTTCTGGGCCAAGATTCTCCTCGGACACTGCGCCTTCCAGCCGGTAAGCTCGTTCGACACCGAGGGGCTCCCGGTGAGCCAGGGTGCCGAGATCCGAGATTTCGATCCCACCAGCTTCGGTTTCTCCCTGGACGCCGATTCGATGGGTCGGGCGTCGCAACTGGCCGTGGCGGCCAGCCGGCTGGCGATCAAGGACGCCAGGCTCGCCATCGAGGATCTAGATCCTTCGCGTCTCGGAGTGGCGATGGGGACTACCTCCGGGGAACCACTGGAGATCGAACGCTACGACGATCTCGAGGTCGCCGGGGAGCTGGATCGTCTGGACGGCAGGTTCATCTCCCTGTACCCCTGCCACATGATCGCGGTGCACGTGGCCGCCGACCTCGCTCTGACCGGGCCCGTCGACATGATTCCGACCGCCTGTGCTGCGGGTAACTACGCGATCGCACGCGCCTTCGACCTGGTGCGCTCGGGACGTACGGACGCCGTGCTCGCCGGCGGCGCAGACTGCTTTTCGCGCATCACCTATCGGGGCTTCGCACGGCTCGGAGCCATCGCGCCGGAGGTCTGCCAGCCCTTCGACCGGGATCGCAAGGGGATGATCCCCGGCGAAGGGGCCGGGGTTCTGGTGCTGGAGCCGCTCGAGCGCGCCCTCGAGCGGGGAGCGCCGATCTACGCCGAGGTGCTCGGGTACGGTCTCTCCTGCGACGCCCACCACATGACGGGCGCCCACCCGGACGGTCCGGCACGTGCCATGCGGCGCGCCCTCGCCTCGAGCAGTCGCGCTCCGGAGGACGTCGACTACATCAGCGCCCACGGCACCGGCACCCCCACCAACGATCGGATCGAGAGCGAGGCGGTCAAGCGGGTCTTCGGTGAGTCGGCCCGACGCATCCCGATCAGCTCCATCAAGTCGATGATCGGTCACACGATGGGTGCCGCCTCCGCCATCGAGGCGGCCGCCTGCACCCTCGCCGTGGCTTGCAACCTGGTGCCGCCGACGATGAACTTCAAGACGCCAGATCCGGAATGCGATCTAGATTGCGTCCCCAACAGCGCTCGCGAGCATCCAGTGGAGGTGGCCATGAACAACGCCTACGCCTTCGGTGGCAACAACGCCTCCGTGCTCTTCGGGAAGTACAAGCCGTGAAGGGTGATCGACGGGTTCTCGTCACCGGGCTGGGGGTGCTGTCGAATCTGGGCGACTCCCCGGAGGAGCTGTTCCGCAACCTGTGTGAGCAGCGTTCGAGCCTGCGTCCGGCGGACACCTCCGGACCGACCGCCCTGCCGCCGATCCAGGTGAGCCGGATCGACGACTTCGACGCCGGCGCCTACCTCGGGAAGTCCAACCTGCGGCCCCTCGACCGCATCTCCCGGCTGGTCACGGTGGCTGCCCACCTGGCTCTCAAAGGGGCCGGTTGGGAGGCCGACGCCCTGTCGGAGACGGAGGTGGGTCTCGTCCTGAGCACGGTGCTGGCCGGAATCCACACCATCGGCGAGTTCGACCGCCGCGCCCTGATCGCCGGTCCGAGCTACGTCAAGCCGATGGATTTCGCCAACACCGTCCTCAATGCGCCGGCGGGACAGGCTGCGATCTATCACAAGCTGCGCGGCGTCAATGCCACCGTGGCTGGAGGGACGATGGGCGGTCTGGCGGCGGTGGTCTACGGCGTCGACCTGATCCGCAACGGCAATGCCGAGGCCGTCCTGGCCGGCGGCGCGGACGAGCTCTCTCCCGAATCCCTGCACGGCCTCTACCGGGCCGGGCTCCTGGCGGGGAGCAACGGCACCCCCGGGCGGCCGGTTCCCTTCGACGCCGGGCGCAACGGCTTCGTGCCCGGAGAGGCCGCCGTGCTGCTGATGCTCGAGGAGGCAGGCGCGGCACGCCGGCGCGGCGCCCGAGGGCTGGCCGAGATCTCCGGCTACGGGACCAGCTTCGATCCGGGCCGCGGGCGCGATGCCCGCGGAGCGACGGCGGTCATCCGGGCGATCGAGCTGGCTCTGTCGGATGCCGATGCCGACCCCGGCTCCGTCGGTGCGATCGCCAGCTCCGCCAACGGTAGCGTTCTCGGAGACCGCTCGGAAGCCGCCGGCATCGCGGCGGCTCTCGGAGCGGAGGCCGAGCGGGTGCCGGTCACCGCGATCCAGTCGATGCTCGGCGACACCCTCGCGGCCTCGGGGCCGCTGGGGGTCTTGACGCTGATCGAGGCGCTCCGCGGGGGGACCCTCCCCGGAATCCGCGGGCTCGAAGAGGTCGAGCCGGACTTTCTCCTGGCAAGGGCGACGGCCGAGAGCCAACCGGTCGAGCGGGACGCGGGGCTGGTCACCGCGATCGGTCTCGGCGGCGGAGCCGCGGCCGTCTACGTCTCCCGGCGCGACGCCTAGGGCTTCGAGATCTCCCATGGGACGGATCTTCCAAGGGCTGAGGACCGAGCCGCCGCAATCCCGGTACGACGCCGTCATCATCGGTGCGGGGATCGGAGGCATGGTCCTCGCCAACCTCTTGGCACGCGAGGGGATGAGTGTGCTGATGGTCGAGCAGCACTACATGGTTGGCGGCTACTGCAGCACCTTCAAGCGCAACGGCTATGTGTTCGACGCGGCGACCCACTTCTATCCCCTCCTCGGCAACCGCTCGACCCTGACCGGGGCGCTGCTCGAGGAGCTGGGGATCGAAACCGGTTGGGTGAAGATGGACCCGGTCGACACCTTCCACTTTCCGGACGGATCGCGGTTCGAGGTGCCGGCGGACTTCGCCACCTACCGCAAGAGGCTCGACGAAGAGTTCCCGGAAGAGCGGGAGGCCATGGACCGCTTCTTCAAGCTGGCGGAAGACGTCTACATGCTGGGACTTCTACGCTACTTCCGTGGCCGGCCCTGCCCACCGCTCGAGCAATACCGTCATCTGACCGTCCGTGAGGTCATCGACCGCGAGTTCAAGAGCCCCAAGCTGAAGCTCCTTTTGACCGCCGACAGCCCGCACTGGGGCTCGCCGCCCAACCAGACCTCGTTTGTCTTCGACTCGATGCTTCGGCTCTCCTACTTCCTTGGCAACTACTATCCGGTGGGGGGCTCCCAGGCCTTCGCCGACGAGCTCGCCCGGAGCTTCGAGGACCTCGGCGGCCACATCCTGATGAGCACCCATGCGCATCGCATCCGGGTCGAGAACGGGAGGGCGTGCGGAGTCGAGCTCGAGACCCTGCGCGGCAAGCTCAAGGGAAGGTACGACGTCGAGGCCGGCGTGATGATCTCCAACTCCGATCTGCTCCAGACCTGCGAGAATCTGCTCGGGCCGGAGCTGGTGGACGACGCGTACCTCGAGCAGGTTCGCGGGATGCGCCCGAGCCATCCGTGCTTCCTGACCCACATCGGCCTGCGGGACGTCCCTGACGAGGTGCTCGACGAGGCCCAGGGCTACTACTGGAACACCTGGAACTCGGACCTTCTGGGTCAGAACGGCCTGCGCTGCAAGATCTTCGCTCCCACCCTCTACGAGCCGGACCTGGCTCCGGAGGGGGGCCAGATCGTGATCCTGCAGAAGGTCCTCGACATGGATTACTTCCTACCCGAGGGTCTGAAGAGCCTGGACCAGAAGGGTTGGGCGAGACACAAGCAGCGGGTGGAGGACTTCGTCGTGGCCCACTTCGAGAGAGTCGTTCCCGGCGTCAGCGAGAAGATCGTCGTCAAGCTGAGCGCTTCGGCCCGGACCTCCTGGCGCTTCACGCTCAACCTGTCCGGGGCGATGCTGGGGTGGGAGATGTCACCCGAGCAGCTCGGGGACAATCGGCCCGGGATCGAGGGTCCGGTCGACAATCTCTATCTGGTCGGCCACTGGACCCAGCCCGGCGGCGGCATCACTCCGGTCATCGTCTCCGCGCTCCAGGTGGCTGAGGCCTTGACCAGCTACCGCCGGGCCAAAACGGGTGTCGCCCGCCCGGCGCTCGTGTGATCCCGTCAGACGGCAGACGAGGGGGCCCAGGGCCCCCTCAGTCCCCAGGGTACCTCTCGCCCTGCTAGTCGTCACACCCCTCGTCTTCGTTGACGCAGAAGCCGTCCGCTTCGGTGAAGGTCGCGTTGTCGTCGACACCGATGGCGCCGACCTCGATCTTCACCGGGGTATCGGCGGGCAGCGAGGCGAGGTAGTCGGCCGGCACCGTCACCCAGGTCGTCGCCGGTCGCCCACGAGATCACGCTGCCGTCGAAGTCCTCGTCCCTGGGAGCCGCCGGCAGCTCGTAGGTGAGCTCGGTCTCGCCCTCGGACTTCTCCCCACCGGCGGACATGCCGGTGAAGAGGTAGGTTCCCGCGGCCCACCGGTCGAGAAGCCGCGCTCAAGCCGAGAGCGAGCACGGAAGCCACTGCGACTCGCAGGATCGTGCCTTCGCTGTGGGAGACAGGGGGAGACAGGGCTGTTTCGGCTACTTGCAGCGGTCCTCCCGCCTACCTGATAGCCAAAGCCAAGCCGACAAAGCAAGCGACGCCCCTACGACCAGCCAGCCAAGAAGGGCCAAGCCCGCATACACGAAGCGAGCGCCATCGTGGTACACCACTGACGACACAGCGTCGAAATACCGACCCTCGTCGTTATAGGTAAACATGAATCGCTGGAGGGTGATCGACGTAAGAGGCACAGCCCCGAAGCTCGCCCCCACACCCAGGAAGGCCAAGAAACACCCAATGCCATCTCGAATCTTCATCTTCACACCTGCTCGGTACCGCACAGCTCGGTTGGACCCGAGTTGGACATCTCGCGACGCTTGCTTCCGGGATACCGACAGGTCTTCGAGGCGGTGCGGCGGCAGGTCGAGCAAGTCGAGATCCGGGATCGATCCGCAAACAACCTCCTCGACGAGCTGGCCGCCGCGAAGCAATGAACGTTCGCGTCACCTACGCTCGGAAGCTCAGCTCGAGTGCTTACCAGGAGCTTACCGACTGGATTTTGGAGCCGAAGTCCATTTCTCGTAAGCTATTGCTTCTAACTATTGCTTCTAAATGGTGAGCCGCCAGGGACTCGAACCCCGAACCCGCTGATTAAGAGTCAGCTGCTCTGCCAGTTGAGCTAGCGGCCCACAAGATCCTGAACGATACCAGGACACCCCAGGGCTGACAACCCCTGAGCAAGCCGCCAAAACGGCCCGAATCTCCCGCCTCAGCCGCCCCCCAACAGCCAGTGCGCCTGCACCGTCGCCACCAGATTCACCCCGGCGTGAAGCACCATCGGCAACAGCGTCGATCTCGTCGTTACCCGTGCGGCTCCGAGAAAAGCTCCCAACCCGAACACGGCGCACACATCGAACCAGTCGTACTGGAGATGGATCACCGCGAAGATCCCACCGCTGAGCAATACGGCCACCACCGCCCCCCATCTCTGCTCGAGGCCCGGAATCAGGAAGCCCCGGAACAGAAGCTCCTCGAAGAGCGGTGCCATGATCACCAGCGCGATCCATAGGACCCACAAGGGCTCCCCGGTTTGGTAGACGTTCCGCATGAAGTCGGGAATCGGCGGCCTCCCGAGCCAAGCGCCCAACAGATCGAAGGCGCAGAGGAAAGCCGCGATCACGATCGCCCAACCCAGCGCCGGCTTCCACCTCGCCCAGCGCAATCCCAGGTACCCGCGGATCGAGCCCCGGGCACGCGCCAGCAAGACGACCAACAGGGCGAAGAGGGGGGCGGTCACCCCGGTCGTGATGGCGACCAGGAAGCCGACATGAGCCTCGACCCAGCCGGAGACATCGCTCACGCCGAGCCCGATCGCCGCCACCACGCCGATGATTGCCGACAAAAGAAATTGTCCCGCGAAGTAGCACGCCAAGACGGCGAGCGTCAGCCCCAGGGTCCAGCCCGCGCCCCAGGGTCGCCAGGATGGCTGCGGGAGCGGCTCTGCCTCTGGGCGCAGCTCCGTTGGCAGCCTTTCCCCCGGCTCGCTCACACCTCTACCTGCCCGCCGCTCCGCTCAAGGCGAACCCGGCGAAGAAGGCCAGCACGAAGATCAGGATCAACAGGCCGATGCTGACCAGAGCGATGATGCCGAGCAGCCGCCAGAATTTCCACTGGTACCCCAGCGCTTCTTCGATGCTCTCGATTCCTCCGCCCATGCCGACCCTGCGCGCGGACTGGCCGAAGTTGAAGAGCTGGAGGGACAAAACGAGGTACAAGACGCCGAGGACGGCATAGGGGACGAAGATGAAGAGCGGTGAAATCCCGGCCGCACTGGCTCCGCCCATGCCAAACACCGCGGACAGCGCGATGAGCACGGCGGACAGAAAGAAGAGAGCCGCCATCAGCGTCACCCAGGGGCCGGTCTTGGACAGGTGCTCGATCATGACGTCGGTCACGGGACCCTGAGGATTGCCAAACGATGGCGCCCCCGGGACCGCAGCGGTGCTCCCGGTACCGTGGCCAACGGCAATTGCGGGTGAGGCGTCCGGCTCGTAGAGCCCGGTCTCAGCGGACGAAGCAGCGGCCGGCGGTTGGGATTGCGACGCTGGTGCGGGTGATGACGGGGGTTGGACCCTGACCGGTGGATCCCCGTTGGTCCGGTACTTGGTGGGGATGACACCGCAGTACGGACACTCCGGCGCGTCCGATGGGATCTCCTGCTTGCACTTGGGGCATGGTGTGTTGTCCGACATCGAAGCTTCCTCCCACAGGAACAAGACAAACTAGATGAGCTCTGAGACGTGCGTACTATCATTCTGTCATGTCCAGGTTTCTGGCGGCAGCGGTGCAGCTCTCTTCCACCTCGGACGAGGAGGCCAACTGGGAAAGCGCCCGCTCGCTGGTCGAGCGCGCCGCGGGCTACGGCGCCCGTTTCGTCGGCACGCCGGAAAACACCAATTACCTCGGACCCCACGCCGACAAGGTGCACCGTGCCGAGCCCCTGGACACCGAGCGGGGCAAGACCTGCCGGCGATTCTCAGGTCTCGCCGCGAAGCTCGGCATCCATCTGCTGCTGGGCTCGTTCAACGAGAGGAGCGACGAGGAGCACCGCTGCTACAACACCAGCGTGCTGTTCGGTCCGGACGGGCGGATTCTCGCCGTCTACCGCAAGATCCATCTGTTCGACGTCGACCACTCCGAGGAGGTGCGTTTCCTGGAGTCGGACACCGTCGTGCCCGGCGAGCAGGTGGTGGTCCGGGAGACACCGCTTGGAGCCTTCGGTCTCTCGGTGTGCTACGACCTGCGGTTCCCGGAGCTCTACCGCCGGCTACGCGACGGTGGGGCGGAGGTGATCACGATCCCGTCGGCTTTCACCCTCACCACCGGCCGGGCCCATTGGTATCCGCTGCAACGCGCGCGGGCGATCGAGACCCAGTGCTGGGTGATCGCCCCGGCCCAGCACGGGCGCCACGACGACGGCGGCCTGCGCGAGTCCTACGGTCACGCGATGATCGTCGATCCCTGGGGTCAAGTGGTCGCCGCCGCGCCGGACGGTCCCGGTCTGGCCCTGGCGGAAATCGATCTGGACCGCGTCCACCGGGTGCGCGAGGGCATGCCCGTGGCGAAGCACCGGAGGCTGTAGATCCCCCGAGCCATCACGCCCGGCAACTTCTCACTCGCTCACCGTCAAGACCACCTTGCCCACAGTCTGCCCGGATTCCAGGGCCCGGTGGGCTTCCGCCACCTGCTCGAAGGGCAGCGTCCGGATCGGTGGTGTGCGGATCTTCCCCTCCCCGAGCCAACCCAGCAGCTCCGCCATCACCTCCTGCAGCAGGTCGAGGCGGTCGAATTGGTAGCTGAGGTTGAAAGCCAGCACACTGCGGTTGCGATTGGTCAGCCGTAGCGGATCGAAGCGCGGGGTCTTCCACCAGGCGCGCAGCAGCTTCCACCAACTCGGCCGGTCGCGGCCCATCTCCAGCATCGTGTGGAAGCCGTAGATCACCAGCTTGCCGGGGGAGCCGACGTGGCGCAGGCTGTCGCCGAGGGTCTCCACGCCGTTGGCGTCGAAGATCACGTCGTAGCGGTCCGGTGCCTGACGGCGGGCCTCCGCCCACAGGTCCTGTCGGGACTTGTCGATCACCGCATCGGCTCCGAAGCTCCGGGCGGTCTCCACCTTGTGGGAGGCGCCCACCACGCCGACCACCCGGCAGCCCGCCAGCTTGCCCAGTTGCACCAGCGCCCCACCGACGCCGCCGGCGGCGGAGTGGACCAGCGCCGTCTCGTCCCCCCGTGGGTGCACCAGGAGGAACCAGGCGTAGTAGGCGGTGAGAAAGGCGGTGGGCAGCGCCGCCGCCTGCTCCAGCGTCAGCGTCGTGGAAAGCGCCTCGGGGATACGGAAGACCTGGAGCCGGGGCACTGCCACGTGGCTGGCGTAGCCGCCAAAGCGGGGGATGGCGAGCACCGGGTCGCCGATCCCGAGGTCTTCGACACCGTCGCCCAGGGCGTCGACCCGGCCCGCCACCTCGAAGCCCGGGGTCACCGGCCAGCCCACCTGGTCCTTGGAGGACTTGTACAGCCCCATGCGGATCAAGCAATCGGCGTAGCCCGTGCCGACGGCCCGCACGGCGACTCGCACCTCGCCGGGGCCCGGCTCCGGGGTCGGATGCTCCTCGATCTCCAACCGCTCGTGACCGCCCGGACGGTGGATGACGACTTTTTTCATCAGGGAGAGCTCATCGTCCGAGGACCTGCGCCAGGACTTCGATGCCCCGTTCGACCACCTCGGGCTCCGCCGACGTGTAGCAGACCCGGACGTGGGTGGGGTAGGGGCCAAAGCTGGGTCCCGGGGCGACGAACAGCCCGCGGTCGACGCAGTCCTCGAGAAACCCCATCAGCCCGTGTTCATCGGGTCCTTGGAGGTCGCCCCCACGGTCGTCGTCTCGGCGGCTCGCCAGAAAGTCGGCGACGTCGAGGAAGAGGAAGGTGCTGCCCTGGGGTGCGGGGAGGCCGAGCCGCGCGGCGGCTTTCGTTCCCAACTCCCGGTACTTGTCCCGGGCCTGGGCGATCCACGCGTCGCCGGGCCCCCGCAGGGCTTCGAGGGCCGCGAGCTGGCCCGCCGTGGGCGCCGAGTAGAAGGTGTGGACGCTCACCTTGCGCACCTCTCGCATCGCGTCTTTCGGGCCGACGATGTAGCCGCAGCGGTTGCCCGCCATCCCCAGCGCTTTGGAAAAGGAGTGGGCGGAGAAGGTGCGCTCCGGGGCGAGTGGCCGGCAGTAGGGGTGCTCGCCCTCGTAGAGATAGTCCTCGTAGACCTCGTCGGAGATCAGCCACAGGTCCTCGCGCCGCGCCCACTCGGCCAGCGCTTCCACCCAGGACCGCGGCATCGCGCGGCCGGACGGGTTGTTGGGCGTCGAGAGATAGAGCGCGGCGGTGCGCCAGGTGCGACGGCTCGCTACCGCCTCCACCAGGGTTTCCGGGGAGTCCGGCGCTTCGGCCACGTCGAAGATCGGCACCGGTACCGAACGGGCGTGGAAGGAGCTCACGATGCCGGCGATCAACGGCCAGTAGGGTGCCAGGATCAGCACCTCGTCGCCGGGGTCGACCAGCGCGCCGACCACCGCTCCGAGTCCGCCGGTGGCGCCGGTGGTGAGCAGCAGGTGGTCCGGCGTGGTGGCGACGCCGGTGCGCTCGCCGATGCGCGCCACCAACGCGTCGAGCAGCTCCGGCAGCCCGTGGGGCTGGGTGTAGCGGTGCATCCCCGGGAAGCGCGCCACCGTCAGGTCCTCCATCCGACAGCCCTCGGGAGGCTCCATCCAGGTGTCTCCCACGTGGAGGGGATAGACCTCGCCCTCGTGCCGGCTCAGCCGATGGGCCAGCTTGGAATAGGGAGACGCGGGGACCGTGGCGACGGAGCCGGAGTACGCGGGGTAGCGGGGCATGTCAAAGGAAGATTAGCAGCCTGCCCGACCGCTAACGTAGTCTCCAGCGCTCCACTGCCTCCCTGGTAGTCTCTCAAGGTTGCTTCCGCGATTCTCGAAAACAGTATTTCGTCGGAGGTTTTGTGGCCAGGAGCCAAAGAAGGAGCCGACTGCGACGATGGCTCAGACTGACAAGCGAGGCTACGGCGAACAGTTGGAAGACTTCTTGACCGCTCCCTGGCTTTACCGCTCCCTGGCTTTACCGCTCCCTGGCACTGGTGGCGATTCGGTTGTGGCTTTGGGTTGAAGAAGAAGTGACATCGGGCTCAAGTTCATGAAGAACGTCCTCAGCTCCAAGGCTTCGCGGGCGCAGCCGCCGACCTTCGACGACGTGCGCGCCGCCGCCGAGCGTATCGCCGGCGGGGTGCACCGCACGCCGGTGGCGACCTCCGCGACCCTCGACCGTCTCGTCGGCGCCTCGTTCCATTTCAAGTGCGAGAACCTGCAAAAGGCGGGTGCCTTCAAGAGCCGGGGGGCGGTCAACACCGTGCGCTCGTTGCCGGAGGAGGAGGCGGAGCGCGGGGTCCTGACCCACTCTTCGGGCAACCACGGCGCCGCGCTGGCCCGAGCTGCCCGGCTGCGGGGGATTCCCGCCTGGGTGGTGATGCCGGAAGGCGCACCTCGTGTCAAGCGGGAGGCGGTGGCCGGCTACGGCGCCGAGATCGTCTCCTGCGCTCCCACCCAGGAGAGCCGTGAGACCACCGCCGAGCGGGTCTTGCAGGAGACCGGCGCCGCCTTCGTCCACCCCTACGACGACCCGCGGGTGATCGCCGGCCAAGGGACCGCGGCCCTCGAGCTGCTCGAGGACGTGTCCGATCTCGACCTGCTGCTGGTGCCGGTGGGTGGTGGCGGGCTGGCGGCGGGCTCGGCGCTGGCGGCGTCGGGGTTGGCCCCCGGCTGCCGGGTGGTGGCGGTGGAGCCCGCCGGGGCCGACGACACCTGGCGCTCGTTCCAGGCGGGCAAGCGCCAGCCCCTGGGCACCGTACGGACGATCGCCGACGGGCTGCGCACCCGGGTCGGCGTGCGCACGTTTCCGATCCTCAAGCGGCTGCTCGACGACGTGGTGACCGTCGACGACGAGGCCATCGTCCACGCCATGCGCTGGATCTGGGAGCGGATGAAGCTGGTGGTCGAGCCCTCCGGTGCCGTGCCCCTGGCGGCGGTGCTCGACGGGAGGGTGGAGGTGGCGGGCCGCAAGGTCGGCGTGATCCTCTCCGGCGGCAATGTCGACCTCGACGCCCTGCCCTGGTGAGCCGAGTGTAGCTCTCTCTCCACAACGATCACGAGCCCGACGGCGAGCCCCGGTACCCAGCGGACCCGACAAGGCCAGCTCCATTCACGGGCAGTCTGGAGACCCGCTGGGACGGGTAGGATGCTATGTTATAGACAGCCGTCTAATACGACATGTAGGTAGAAGGATAGAGAAAGAGAAAGGGAGGAGCTACGTGAGATACGACCGTTTTGTTTGTGCACCGGCGCTGTCTGTCGCACTGTTGCTGGTGCTTCTGCTTCTGGCTGGGGTAGGCGGCCCGATCTCGGCTCAGCCTTCTGACTTCGGCATCGGTGTTTCGCTGGCCGATCCCGGAGCGGAAGGTCCAGTGATCGTGAATCAAGCGGACTTCACAGTTCGACCGAGCGTCACCACGAGCACTCTTGGTGCAGGCGAGCAGACCCTCGATCTGGTGGTGTTCTGTTTCGACATCTTCACCGGCCAGATCCTGCCCTTCTGCGACGTCCAACTGACACTCGCACGGACTCCGCAGTCGGGCGGACACGCTCATGACGATGCAAATCGGCCCATCGGTGCCTTCGAGCCCGATTCCGGCAATACCGGATCCGATGGCCTTTTACCGGTGACCTATACGGCACCGGAAGTCTCGGGACTTGTCCAGACGACGATCACCGGAACGACCCAACAAGGCATTCCGATCTTCCCGAGCCTCTTCACCATCGGTGTCGAGATCAGCGGGTTGACGGCGCTGGGGGCGGGTACCAACTACGACCTCGTGGGCGCCACCACGGCGCACGGGGACAATCACTACGGTACTTCGAGCTTCAACAGCTCGCTGGTCACGCTCGCTGACAAGTACGCGGCCGCCTTCCCGGGATCGAAGTTGGCGTACAACGACATGAGCTTGGTTCAGGGCGGTCTGTTCGACATCTCGGGGGCCTGGGCGCCTCCACATCGCTCCCATCGATTCGGTGTGGATATGGATCTTCGGCTGGTGCCGGCGGCGCGACGTAAGAAGCTACGGCAGCTCATCAATGCGGCCGGGATCGCGACCATCCTTGTCGAAGGCAACCACTGGCACATCCGGCAGTAAGGGACCGTCCCGAGAACTTCACTGCATTCCAGGAGACTACGAGATGTCAAATACCAAGCTCATTTTGCTCGGGACCCTCGCTGCGGTTTTTGCCTTCGGCCCGAGTCCCTCCTCGACAGCTCAGGTGATCGTCGAGCCTACGCCAGCCGATCGCGCTTCCGTTTCGGTCGAAGAAGATGTCACGTTCGATTCCGCGTCCGGCCTCTACATCTACAGCTACGAGCTGACGAACGCCGCGACCAGTGAGCAGGCGGTCTGGATGCTCGCCATCGAGCACGACTCCGAGCTTTCCGAAATCACGGCACCCGAGGGTTGGACGGCGGAGCAGCACGTAGACCGGCCCATCTTGAGCTGGGCGGCCACCGACACGCCGCTGCCGCCGGACTACGTGGACGACGGGAACATTCCGCCGAGCCCCTTTTCGGTCCAGCCGGGCGCCACCCTGGGCGGCTTTTCGTTCCGCAGCCCGGACCCACCCGCGACAGCGGTGTTCTTCGCGCAAGGAGACGTTCCCCTCGCACAGGTCGCGACGGATGTGGGTGAGTTGCCGCTTGAAGGGGAAGAAATCGGGGATTTCACAGAAGACAGCTTCGTCGGCAACACGATCAGTCCGAAGGTCCTGGAGCCCCAGGAAGTCTTCGGAGGCGGGAGGCGCCCCGCGGTCGACGGCTTCCTGGGCTTTGTCAACATCCGTGATCGAGACACCCGACAGGCGCCGTTCTCGGTGATCGTCCGATTCAGCGTCAATGGCGAGACGGTCGATACCGCGACCTTCAGCGCCACCCTCAATCGCGTCGACGTCACGGCGGCGTTCCAGCCTACGGGCGACCCCAACGAGCGGGTGGCGATCTTCGATCTTGCCTCGACCCCGCTCGAGCTGGGCCGCAACGTGTTGCTGACCTCGGTGGACGGGATCGTCTCCGGCACCACCCGGACAGCCTCGGATGTTGATCGTCTGACGATCCAGGTGGAGTAGCGGCAGGCGAGCGGGCTGAGAACAGCCCCCGGGAGGGGAAGAGAGCCCCGCCGCGCTACCAGGACCGGTGCCGAGACGGCAGGGCTCTCCGACCTGCTCGGAAGTCCCATTGCAGAAAAAAACAACGCTCTGACGGGCTCCGAGATGCCGTGTCAGAAAAAACTAGCCCTCTGACGGGCTCAGAACCCGAGCTCCAAAAAAAACAAGGTCTCTGACCGGCTCGGAAGCCCTGTGTCAAAAAAAACCAAGGCTCCGACCGGCTCGGAAACCGGGTGCCAGAAAAAAACTGCGCTTCGGAGTGGCTCGGTCGACTTGCAATACAGACCCCGACCGGCTCGTAGGGCCCCATGAGAGGATTCTCTTGGAGGATCCCTCCTCACCGGACGAGCTGCCATGATCGACCCTGCCAGCCACGACCCAGCCAGTCAAGACCCTGCCGGCGACGGCGCTTCTGATCCCGCCCACGATCCGGCTCGCGACCCCACCCAGGTCTGGCGCTTCCAGCGCTACTTCCTGCTCGTGGCGCTGATCGGGGTCGGGGTCCTCTTCATCTACACCATCCGCATCTTTTTGCTGCCGATCCTCTTGGCGACCGTCTTCGCCACCCTCTTCTACCCGCTCTACGAGTGGGTGCTGCGGCGCAGCCGAGGGCGGCGGGTGGTGGCGTCGCTGCTCACCTGTCTGGTCCTGGTCCTCGGTTTTCTCGGACCCCTCTACACCGTCGGCCACCTGGTGTGGCTGGAGGCCAAGGACCTACGGGTCAACATGGACCAGTGGTGGGACCAGGTGCAGGCCCGGCAACAGGCGGCCGGCGATGGCTGGCTGAGCTATTTCACCGACACCCTGACCGGCTGGCTGGAGAAGATCCCGCTGCTCAACCAAGTGGATCTGGGCACCATCAACTGGGGCGAGCTGATCAAGACCCTCGGAAGCCAGGGCGGCCAGGTGCTGACCGCGGTCGCCGAGCGCACCGGCCGCGGTGCCTTCCAGGTGGTATTGCTCACCTTTGTCACCCTCTTCACCCTCTTCTACTTCTTTCTCGACGGACCTCGGCTGGCCCAGCGGAGCCGCGACCTGATCCCTCTCGACCCGTCGCAGAAGCAGGCCATCGCCGACCGCTTCGTGTCGGTGTCCCGGGCGCTGTTCAAGGGGACGCTGCTGATCGCGCTCATCCAGGGTGTGCTGGGTGGGCTGACGCTGTGGATCTTTGGGGTGCAGGGGGCGGTGCTCTGGGGGGTGCTGGTGGCGATCCTGTCGATCATCCCGGCCATCGGTCCCTGGTTGGTGCTCTACCCGGCAGCGGCGGTGCTCCTCTTTACCGGCCAACCGTGGAAGGCCCTCGGGGTGTTGCTGGTGACGGTGGTGGTAATCCTCCAGGTGGACAACCTGCTGCGGCCGCGGCTGGTGGGATCCGGCGCGCGCATGCACGACCTGCTGATCTTCTTTTCCACACTCGGCGGCGTCGCCGCCTACGGACCCATGGGATTCATCGTCGGCCCGGTGGTGGCCGCCCTCTTTCTGGCGCTGCTGGAGATCTACGGCGAGGAGTTTGGTGGGGAGCTTGGAGGGGAGCAGGGAAGCGAACCCGGCCGGGAGGTGACCGCCGGCTGACGATCCTTTCCGCGGGATAGACTCTCCCCGCCATGGACGAGCTGGAGACGGTGGCCACCTTCGACACGCTGGGCGCGGCGGAAGCCGTCCGGGGAGTGCTGGAGTCGGAAGGGATCCGCGCGACGGTGGATTCCCAGGAGATGCTCGGGATCGACCTCTTTCGCAGCGATCCCAAGAAGCCCATCCGTGTCAAGGTGCGCGCCAGGGATGCCGAACGGGCACGGTGGATCTTGCGAGAGAACTCAGGAGCGACAGCGGAGTAAGCGCGCCCTATTGCGCCGTCCGCCTGGGTTCGAATTCACTCTCCGCTCAGAGCGGCTCGCCGATGGTCTCTTGCTCCCGCTCTTCTGCTTGCGTTGCTCTCTGGCTGTGGGTCGTCGGGGCTTCAGGACGTCGCGACGCCGGGGGGTCTCGCAAGGGTCTTGGGAGCTTCGCTGATTTGACCCTCCGGGGCTTTCCCGTTCACTCCGGATAGATCACCACGCGCCGGTACGGCTCCTCGCCGCGGCTGCGGGAGGTCAGACCGTGGTCGTGCACCAGCTCGTGCTGGAGCCGGCGCAGATAGGACATCTGGGGTGGCAGCTCCACCGGGTGGTCGTTGTCGCGGACCTCCTGGATCCCCTGCTCGACGGCGGCCAGGGCGCGTTCCTGCTCGGCCCCGGCGTCCTGGGGGCGGAGATTCAGCTCGCGGATCAGAAAGTTCTCGATCTGGGTGACCGTGTTGCTGCGCACCACCCGGATCGGCGTACCGCGGGCCTGGGCGTCGCGCAACCGCCGTGGCTGCCGCCGGTCGTGGGCCTTGGTGGTCAGCACCAGGTCCGCCTCGGGCAGGTCGTTGACGATCCGAGCCGGAGCGTGGAGCTTGCGCATCGCTCGCTCCAGCTTGCTGCGGCTCACCGCGTAGGGAAAGATGCGTACCCGGCGCTGGAGATGGCGCAGATCCCGGCGACCCCCGGGGATGGAGATGGACGAGGGACCGGACGTGACCTTCGACCCGCCGTGCGACCGCTGCGACCGCGGCGGCTCGACGCCCGGGAAGCGCATCGGGGGCGCGCTTCTCGGCCCCTGGAGCGACCCTGCCGGCGGGCGGTCCGGATCGATCTCCGGCGCTTCCTCGATACGCACCTTGCCGTCGCGGGTGCGCACCCGCAGCTCGGGATTGAGCGGCGCGCCACGCAGGAAGTAGTCGATCTCCTCCGCCACCTCGTGATGTACGGCCAGGCGGTCCTTCTGCTGGATCTCGATCACCACGTCGAAGGTGGGCGGAGCCTTGCGCTCCAGCACCGTTTTCTGGGTGCCGCGGCGGCGTGCCTCGTCGTCCGACAGGGTCACCGCCTGGATGCCCCCGACGAGATCGCTCAGGGTGGGGTTCTGGAGCAGGTTCTCCAGCGTGTTGCCGTGGGCGGTGGCGATGAGCTGGACCCCGCGCTCGGCGATGGTGCGGGCGGCCAGCGCCTCCGCCTCGGTGCCGATCTCGTCGATGACGATGACCTCCGGCATGTGGTTCTCGACCGCCTCGATCATCACCGCGTGCTGCTCGCGCGGCGAGGGCACCTGCATGCGCCGGGCGCGGCCGATGCCGGGGTGCGGAATGTCCCCGTCGCCGGCGATCTCGTTGGAGGTGTCGACCACCACCACGCGCTTACCCAGATCGTCCGCCAGCACCCGCGCGGTCTCGCGCAGCAGGGTGGTCTTGCCGACCCCGGGGCGGCCCAGCAGCAGCACCGAGCGGTCCGCTTCGATCACGTCGCGCACCACCTCCAGGGTGCCGAAGACCGCGCGGCCTACACGGCAGGTGAGCCCCACCACCGTGCCGTCGCGGTTGCGGATTCCGGAGATGCGGTGCAGGGTGCGCTCGATGCCGGCGCGGTTGTCCTGGCCGAAGCGACCCACCCGCTCGACCACGTAGTCCAGCTCCTCGCGGGTCACCGGCTGCTCGGCGAGGTCGGCGACCGAGTCGGCGAAGCGGGCCTCCGGCGGGCGTCCCAGGTCGAGGACGACCTCGATCAGATCGTCGCGCTCCGTGTGCTCGTCCAGCCGGCGCCGGATCGCCGGCGGCAGCACCTCCAGGAGGAGGCCCAGGTCGTCCGTCATGCGGGTCTCTTGGGTGGGGGAGTACGTCTTCGGAGTCTCGGCGGTAGAGCTGCTGGGTGAAGTCAAAAGAGCATCGCCTCCAAGCACATTCTATCCGCTCAGGCTTCGTCCGCCTCTTGGGTGTGGCGGATGTGGCCGTAGTTCAACACCGCGACGAACAGGCTGCCTCCCACCAGATTGCCGACCGCCGCCAGGCCGATGAAACGCAGGCTCTGAGCCACCGTCAAGTGGTCGCTGAGCAAGAGGGCGGTGAGCATCTCCACGGCGCCGGCGATGGAGTGGTGGAGCCCACCCAGACCGATCAGGAAGGTGACGATGTAGATCGAGACGATCTGGCCGACGCCCGGAGCGCTGGCGTGGATCAGCCAGGCCCCCAGGGCCATCAGCCAACCGGCCAGCAGTGAGCTGGCGAAGAGTGAGGGAGCGCCGTACTCCACCAGATGGTGGCCGATGGACAGGTAGCCGTCGCGCGCTTCCACCACGGTCTCGGCGGACACCAGCAGACCGGCGCTGGCGAGGGCTCCCGTAAGGTTGCCCGCCAGCACCAGCAGCCAGAGCCGCAGCATCTGGAGCACGCTCGCCTTGCGATCCATCACCGGGTAGACGGCGGTGGCGGTGTGCTCAGTGAACAGCTCGGTACCGCTCATGATGCACAGGACGAAGCCCAGGGGATAGACGAAGGCGACGGCGAGCCGCTGGACCAGAGCTGCAGAGTCGCCGTCGGTGACCACCGCCATCACCGCCACCGCCATGGCGGTGAAGCCGAGGATCAGCCCCGCCGCCACCGCCGAGAGATAGAGCGACAAAGTCGGCCGCTCGAGCTGCTCGAGCCCCTCCTCGATGGCGGAAGCGAGGATGTCGTCGGGATGACGCCGGGACTGGTCCGAGCGCTTGAGGATGACCGGGACGAATTTCGCCTCTTCGCGAGAGCGCTCGAGACCGCGCTCGGTGACCACGCCGTCGTCGGGAGCCTCGACGGGCTCCTGAGACGAGGCGTCCTGGAGCTCCGGATCCTGGGGGCTCTTGTTCTTGGGGGGAATGCTGGCCATGGGGGAATGCTAACCTGACCGCGCATGAGCGGATCCGTAGAGTCCCCGACCGAGTCCCGGGCAGAGTCCCGAGCAGAGCCCCGATCCCTTCCTCTCCGCGCCGTGTGCGTGTTCTGCGGCTCCAGCCCGGGACGGCGGGGCGAGTACCGCTCGCTGGCGGAGGTCCTCGGCCGGACCCTCGCCCGGCGCGGTCTCGATCTCGTCTACGGCGGTGGCCGGGTGGGGCTCATGGGCGTCGTGGCGGATGCCGTGCTCGATGGTGGCGGCCGGGTGATCGGGGTGATTCCCGAGGCCCTGGCGCGCAAGGAGGTGGCCCACGACCGGCTCACCGAGCTCGAGATCGTCGACACCATGCACCGGCGCAAGGCGCGCATGGCCGAGCTCTCCGACGCCTTCGTCGCCCTCCCCGGCGGGCTCGGAACCCTGGAGGAGCTGTTCGAGATCTGGACCTGGGGACAGCTCGGCATCCACGGCAAGCCTCTGGGGCTGCTCGACACGGTGCCTGACGGCGACGGAGGTGGCGATGGCGGCGGCAGCGTCGAAGGCGGCGGCTACTTCGACCACCTGGTGGCCTTCCTCGATCACGGGGTGACGGAGGGTTTCATCCGGCCCCAGCACCGCGCCATGGTGCGCCGCCACCGGGTGCCGGAGGACGGCGATCCCGGCGTCCTGCTCGACCACCTCGGCACCTACCGGCCCTCGGGGGTGGAGAAGTGGCTGGATCGGTCGGAGGCTTGAGCGAGAGACCCGAGACCGCTCAGCGTTTCTGGATCTCGCCGGTGACCACGCCCGGCAGCCCGTCCACGAAGTGGACGCCAAAGGCTTTGGAGGGAGTCCAGGCACCGGGCTCGACCTGTCCCGCCAGCACCCGTCGCACGCATTCCACCGATGACGTGGCGGTGAAGCTGTACCCCTCCGCGGTCTCGATGGAGGCCCAGACGCTGTGGCCGCCGCTGTTGCGGACCTCTCCCCACAGATGGAGCCGGGCGTTGTTGCGGGTGGTGCGGTCGGGTCCGGTCACCGTGCGGTCCACCCAGCCCTTGAGCGCGTTCTTGACCCACTTGAGCCCGAGCACCGGCAGCAGCGGCCGCATCAAACGCATCCGCCGGATCGTCTTCGGGTGCATACCGGTGAACACGCGGATGTTGGGGATGCCGGTGGTGTGGTAGGCGGTCGAGACATCGCCCCAGGGGATGGTCACCGTCCTCCGCCGTCCCAGGCTCGGAAAGTCGATGTCGCGGGTCAGGTAGGCGAGGGGCACGGGGACGATCTCGCCGTCACGGCGCACCGCGCCGCTGGCCGGGAGATTCTCGATCACCGTCTTGAGCGTGCCGCGGCTCCATTCGGCGCCCTCCCCGACGAAGGCCAAGTCGAGATGGGTGGCGTCCGGTAGAGCCTGCGCCAGCCGTGCCGCCAGGTTGTCGCTGGGTACCACGTCGAAGCCCACCCCGGGCAGCAGGGCGACGCCGGCGGCCCGCGCCTGGGTCTTGTGGGCCAGCACCCGCTCGAAGACGGTGATCTCGCCGGTGATGTCCAGGTAGTGGGTGCCGGTGGTCAGGCAGGCTTCCATCATCGGCCGGCTGGTGACGACGAAGGGTCCGGCGGAGTGCACCACCGCCTTGACGTCCCACAGCGCCTCGGCGATGGCCCCGGGCTCGTCCAGACCGAAGATCCGGTGGGGCAGGGACAGCTCTCCGGCCAGCTTCTTCACCTGCCCTTCGCGGCGGCCTGCCAGGAGAGGCTTCTCCCCTCGCTGTACGGCTTCGCGCGCGATCAGCTCGCCGGTGAAACCGTTGGCGCCGTAGATCATCCACTGGTTCTTGGGAGCATCGGACATGTCGGAGCCTCCGTCCCTTCCTGCCTTCACGACTGGCCTTCACTACCTGCCTGCTACTCGAGCTCCACCTCGCCTCTCGCGTCCCGGGGTGGATGTCGGCCCTGGTGCCGGCTATCCGTTTCCTTCGCGCTCCAGGATACGCTCCACCCGCCGCAGGGCCGCGCGCACCGGCGATTCGTCGCGGTCCGCGGCCTCCTCGAAGATCTCGTCGAGGGCGTCGCCGATCTTGTCGATGCGGGCAAACAGGATCTCGCGGTCGTCGACGCCCTGCTCCATCATGCCGAAGGCGATCGCGCCGCCACCGTTGGCGATGTAGTCGGGGGCGTACAAGATGCCCCGTTGGTGCAACAGGTCGGCGGCCTCCGGGCTCGCGAGCTGGTTGTTGGCGGAGCCGGTGACCACCCGGCACTGGAGGCGCGGGATCGTCTGGTCCGACAGCACGAAGCCCACGGCGCAGGGCGCGAACACGTCGCATGGGGTGTCGTAGACCTCCGCGGGCGGTACGATCTCGAGCCTCCCATCGGCGGATTCTTCACCCTCGGAGCCCAACTCGGCGGCCAGCTTGTCCTGCCGTTGCTCGTCCGTGTCGCTGAGCAGGACCCGGGCTCCGGCGTCGACCAGGTGACGTGCCAGCGGCGCTCCCACATCTCCCAGACCCTGGACCAGGATGGGGCGGCCGGTGAGCTCGTCGTCGCCATAGGCGGCGCGAACCGCGGATCGCAGGGCCGCGAAGACCCCGCGGGCGGTGAAGGGACCCGGATCCGTCATCTGGCCCTGGGAGGCGCCGATGACGTACTGCGTCGTCTCCGCGATGGTCGCCATGTCCCGGGGGGTGGTGCCGAGATCCTCACCGGTGGCGAAGCCCCCTTTGAGCGACTCCACCAGCTCCCCGTAGCGGTGCAGCAGGCTCTCGCGCGCCTCGCCCTGGATCGGGCCGGGCACCGCGAGCACCGCCTTGCCCCCTCCGTAGGGCAGATCCGCGGCGGCCCACTTGTGGGTCATGCCGGTCGCCAGGTGCATGGCGTCGTTCAGACCCTCGGCGGGAGACTCGTAGCGGCGGATGCGGGTACCGCCGGTGGGACGTCCCAGGGTGCGGTCGTGGAGCGCGATGAAGATCCACGTGCCGGTCGGGGCGTCGAAGTGGGTGACGACGGCGAAGCCGTTCCAGCTCTCGATCAGTGTTTGAAGATCCATGAAAGCTTTCCCTCCGAGGGGCCTGCGCGCCGAGGCCGAACGCCGCGAAGTCGCGGGAACAGGAGCGTCATCGTATCAAGGAAGTCATGCTAGGGTGAGCCGCATGAGCGATCCGCCAAGCGACGATCGCGGTTTTGATTACCCTCGCCTGATGCGCGAGGCGCTGCGGCAGGTACCCCGGGAAGCCCTGCGGCGTGTCGAACGGTACGGGCTCCCGGGGGCGCACCACTTCTATCTTTCCTTTCGCACCGATCACCCGGAAGTCGAGATCGCCGACTTCCTGCGCGACCAGTACCCGGAGGAGATGACGGTCGTCCTCCAGCACCAGTATTGGGATCTGGAGGTCGATGACGAGGCCTTCTCCGTGGGTCTCACCTTCAGCGGCCGTCCCGAGCACATCCGGATTCCCTTCCAGGCGCTCACCGCCTTCATCGATCCCTTCGCCGAGTTCGGTCTGCGGTTCGACGGCATGCCCCCGCCTTCTCCCGAGGACGGGTCGCCGCCGAAGGAGGACGACTCCGCCGACTCCGAGCCCTCCGCCAAGCCGGCCGTGGCCCGCGTGCCCGCCGAAGTGGTGTCGATCGACAAGTTCCGCAAGAAGTAGCCCGAGAAGTCGCCTCGCCTGCCGTCTCGCTGGATTTCTGGCATCGGGCTTGCTGTTCTCCTTGGGTGGAGCGTCAGTGGAAGCGCCGGATGGCGCCCCGGATGGCGCCAAGGAGACACGATCATGACCGAAAGCCAGAGCTCTTCGTTCTTCACTCATACCCCTCGTAATACTCACAGCACCCTCCTGCGCAGCTCCGGGCCGGTGGGCACGTTGGCGCGGGTCGTTCTTCTCGGCGCCCTCCTTCTGGGTGCCGCCGCCCTCGCCGCCTGCGGCAATCCGTTCGCCGAGGCGCCCGATGCCGGCTCCGGCGACGCCGCCACCGCTGGAGACACCGCGGCGGACGAAAGGGTGGCTCCGGAAGACCAGCCGTCGACCGTCGAGGCGGTCACCCTGCCCGAGGATCCGGGCTCCGAGAGCCTGGAGGCCGAGCAGGCCGCGGCCGACGAGCTCGCCGCTCTCGACAAGGAGCTGGAGCTGCGAGAGCGCGAGCTGGCCCTACGTGAAAAGGAGCTCGAGCTGAAGGAGCGCGAGCTGGCGCAGCGGCGTCGTGAGAGCCGCCCGGCCCCGCCTCCCACCCCGGTCGCCGAAGAGCCCGCCCCGACCCCCGAGCCGGCCCGTGAGGAGCCCGCCGAGGTCGCGTCCGTGCCGTCTCCGGAGCCGGTCTCCGAGCCCGCCCGGGAGTCACAACTCCTGCCCGTCGTGACCTGGCTGGAGGTTCCCGCCGGTCGGGAGATGGACGTCGAGTTCCTGACCCCGCTAGCTTCCAACACCAGCCGTACGGGCGACAGCTTCCGTACCCGGGTGCTCGACCCGATCTACGCCCAGAACGGCGAGCTGGCGATTCCTGGGGGCTCGGAGGTGCTGGGCCACGTGGTCGAAGCGTCGACCAACGACCGCCGGATCGGCGGTCGTTCCCGGCTGGAGCTGGAATTCACCGACCTGGTGCTGCCTTCCGGAAGCACGGTGCCAATCGAGGCCTCGTTCGCCGAGGAGAGCAAGAGCGGCAAGAAAAAGGACGCTGCCACCATCGGCGGCGCCGCGGCCGTCGGCGCGATCCTGGGCCGGATCCTGGGGGACGGCGACTCGGCGGTGGTGGGAGCCATCATCGGCGGCGCCGCCGGCACCGCGATCGCCTCGCGCAACAAGGGTGAGACCGTCGAGATCCCGGAGGGCTTCGCCGTTCGTCTACGGTTGGACGAGGCGGTGGCGGTGCGGGTCGTGCGGTGACGTGTCGGGAATGCCCTAACCGCTCACACCCACTCGGGATCGGGGGTGATCTCGTCTTCGGGCGGCGGCCCGGAGTCGGGCCACCCCTGCTCGGAGGTCAGCAACAGCGGTTTGACGGTCATGTCTCCGTCGACCAGGATCTGGCAGGACAGACGGACGCCGGCGAGCTCCTTCTGCTTCAGCTTCTCCTTCTCGGCCCGGGTCATCCTCTCCGGCTCGCCGGCCTGGAATTCCACCCGGCAGGTGGTGCACCCAGCGTAACCGCCGCAACGGTGGCCGATGTCGACCCCGGCGCCTTCGATGGCTTTGACCAGACGGGTTCCCTCGGCGACCTCGACGGTGGTGTGACCCACGATTTCCAGCTTGGGCATCGCTCTCCTCCGAACCTCGATTCCCGGATGTGCTCTCGGCGGATGTGCGCTCAGTCCCGCGGCGCACCGCGGGAGGACTCTGGACATCGAGCCCGGGGAAGGCTAGCAGATTGGGGTGAGGGCCAACCGATCGAGGGCGTAATACTGAAGCTGTGCTGAAGCTACACTGAATCGAGAGGCTCGGCCAGAAGCCCGATAGGATAGAAAAATGGCTGAAGTCTCCGAGCTCACCCGCCTGCGTGGCGGCTGTAAGATCTTCGCGGCGGCGGCGTGGAGCGTCGTCTGCTATCTGCCTCTGGAGGTGACCAATGTGGTGCTTCGCCCCTGGCCGCGGCGGCGGGCGGCGGTGCAGGCGTTCTTCCTGCGCCGCTGGGGGCGGACCTTCGCGGCCCTGCTGGGGGCGCGCATCGAGCGTCACGGTCCGTTGCCCACCCCGCCGTTCTTCCTCGTCGCCAACCACCTGAGCTATTTGGACATCGCCTTGCTGGCGGAGACCGGCGGCTGCTTTATCGCCAAGCAGGAGATCCGGAGCTGGCCGGTGGCGGGGAGGATCTGTGCTGCGGCCGGGGTGATCTTCGTCAACCGGGGCTCCAAGCGTGATCTCCTGCGGGTGGGGCAGCTCCTGGAAGAGGCGATGAGCGCGGGCCGTGGGGTGATTCTCTTTCCCGAGGGCACTACCGGCCGGGGCGATGCGCTGTTGCCCTTCCGGCCGTCGTTGATGGCGGAGGCGTCGCGCTCCAACCGGCCGGTGCACTACGCGGTGATCTCCTATCACACGCCCCCGGAGGCACCGCCGGCGGACGAGGTGGTGTGTTGGTGGGGCGACCGGGCGTTGTTGCCCCATCTGCGCAAGCTGGTGGTCCAGCCTCCTTACCGGGCGCGCATCGAGTACGGTGCCGAGCCGATCGCCGCGGACGACCGCAAACAGTTGGCCGAGCGTCTGCACAGGGCCATGGCCGAGCGGTTTCGGCCTTCGGGGCACCTGCCACCGAAGGCGAGAACGGAAAGGCCCTGGAAAAAGCCGGACGAGGCTCGAGCCGAATCCGGATTGGCGGGGAAGGACGTGCCATGACGGATCACCAAGACTCGGCCCTCAGCCGGCCGTTGCTGGTCTTCGACGGCGACTGTGGCTTCTGCACCACCTCGGTCAACTGGGCGGCGCGGCACTTCCGCCAGCCGGTGGACGTCGAGCCCTGGCAGCGTCTGGACCTCGACGCCCTCGGGCTCACCGCTCGCGACGTCGAGCGATACGCCTGGTGGATCGAGCCCGCCGGTGAGTCCGGGAGCGATGAGCTGCGCAAGTGGCGCGGTCACCGGGCGGCCGGGCGGGCCTTGCGGTCCTTCGGAGGGCTGTGGCCGTGGGCGGGCGCGCTGCTGCTGGCTCCGCCGCCGCTCTCGTGGCTCTGGGCCACCGGCTACCGCCTGGTCTCCACCTTCCGCGGCTACCTCCCTGGAGGCACGCCCGCGTGCAGGCTGCCACCGGCCAAGCGATCCGCCGATGATCCTTGAAGGCACACTACTTTTCATTTAAGAAAATATGTCTTAAGGTTTCCCGGTCTTGCTTGCCGGGGGCGGCACTCTGTCCAGCCCTCGGCAAATTTGATCTGAACCGGAGCCCTCGATCTACGGCTCCATGGACTGGGAGGAAGTCATCATGAGACGAGCCCTACTCGCTTTCGTAGCTGTGCTTCTCGCTGTCGGCGCTTCCATCACGGCCTCGACACTGGGTAAGGAGGTCGACTCTGCGACGTTGCGGGTCAGCGAAGCCATCGACATCCAGCCTGCAACTGTGGACGACCTCGAATCGATCCGCTCGCCGGAGCCTGTCTTTCTCGATGCTTGTACTACAGCATGCACTGTGGGCTGGATAGATTGCATCGAACGATGCTTGACTTTCAAGTGCCGGCAACTCTGCGATCTCGCGAGAGTCGAGTGCTTGGATGGATGTTCCGGTGGTGGTGGAACCGGAGACGGTGGCGGTACCGGCGGAGATGGCGGCGGGACGGGTGGATCCGGTGGCGGAACGGGTGGCGGCGGTGGGGGCCAGCTACCTTGAGCCCAGCCGGTCGCTGAACGCCTGACGGGGCACGTTTCGGCGTGCCTCGTCCGGGTCGGCCCGAACGGCGACGTTAAACAGCTCGGGCATTCATGCCCGAGCGCTGGTGGGCCACGGCACTTTCAGGGTGATTTTCGCCAATTGGGATTGCCTCAGGGTCGACCCCGCAACACTCGCTCCCGCGCCTCCTCTACCGTCACCCCCAGGGCCGTCAGATGACCCATCTTGCGCCCCGGGTGCGGCTCCTGCTTGCCGTAGAGGTGGAGATGGACCCCCGGCTCGGCCAGGACCCGGTGCCAGGGGGGAGCGATGGGGTCGAATCCCTCATCGGGGTACCACAGATCGCCCAGCAGATTCGCCATCGCCGCCGGGGCGACCGGCTCGGTGGAGCCCAGCGGCAGGCTGCACACCGCCCGGAGCTGCTGCTCGAACTGGCTCGTCACGTGCCCCTCGATCGTCAGATGCCCCGAGTTGTGGGGCCGGGGGGCGAGCTCGTTGACCAGCAACCGGCCGTCGCGGGTCAGAAACATCTCGACGCACAGCACGCCCACGACGTCCAGCGCCTCCAGCACCCCGTGGGCGATCTCGATCGCCTCGCGGGCCATCTGCGGCGGGATCGGCGCCGGGGACACCGAGACGTCGAGGATGTGATCGGCATGATCGTTGGCCATCACGCCAAAATGGGCGAAGGCACCGTCGAGCCCGCGGGCGGCGACCACCGAGACCTCGCACTCGTAGTCGACAAAGGCCTCGAGGATTCCCGCGTGCTCGTCCCCCTGTTCGGCGTCCCGATTCCCGAGCCCGGTGGTCTCCCAGGCTCGCGCCAGCGTCCCCTCGCGGTCGGTCTCCAGCTCTTCGGGCAGGATCGCCGTTTGGCCCTTGCCGTCGTAGCCCCAGCCGGCGGTCTTGAGCACCGCGGGAGCGCCGATCTCGGCGAGCGCCGGGGACAGCTCCTCCTGCGAGCGCACCGCGTGAAACGGAGTCACCGGAAACCCGTTGGCCGACAGAAAGCCCTTTTCGCGCAGTCGATTCTGGGTGGTGTGGAGCACCCGGTGGGCGGGTCGCACCGGGGCGTGCTCGGCTGCCGCCTCGGCCGCGGCGGCGGCGACGTTTTCGAACTCGAAAGTCACCACGTCGACCTGCGCGGCAAAGTCACGCACCGCTTCGAGGTCTTCGTAGAGGGCGCTGACCTCGCGGTCGGCCACCTGACCGGTGGGGGTGTCGCGGCCGGGGGAAAAGGTGTGGAGCCGGTAGCCCATCCGCCGGGCGGCGAAGGCCAGCATGCGGCCGAGCTGACCGCTGCCCAGCACGCCGATCGTTGCGCCCGGGAGAATCGGCCCCCTCACGGCAGCTTGGCCTCGCGGACCGCCGCGGTCTGCTCGTCGCGAAACCGGCGCAGCTTCTCCTTGAGATCGGGCCGCGTGGTGGCGAGGATCGAGACGGCCAGCAGTGCCGCGTTCTTGGCTCCCGCCTTGCCGATGGCCAGCGTCCCCACCGGCACGCCGCCGGGCATCTGGACGATGGAGAGCAACGAGTCGAGACCGTTGAGGGCACGGCTCTGGACCGGCACGCCGAGCACCGGGAGCAGCGTCTGGGCGGCGACCATCCCGGGCAGGTGGGCGGCGCCACCGGCGCCGGCGATCACCACCTCGACGCCGCGCTCCTCGGCGTGGTGGGCGAAGTCGCGCATCCACTCCGGAGTCCGGTGGGCGGAGACCACCTCGCACTCGTGGGGCACGCCAAAGGACTCGAGCGTGTCGTGGGCATGACGCAAGGTGTCCCAATCCGAGGTGCTGCCCATGATCACGCTGACCAGGGGGGCTGGATTGGCGTGGCCTGCCGAATCGTCGCGGTCGCTCATGCGCGAGACGTTACCATCCGTCCGTGATCTGTCCGAGAGCGGTCCGGTGCTCCAATGTCCCCGCTTGGGAGCGCGGGCATTTATGCCCGGGCGGGGTGTGGCCTCGGTTATCTCCGGCCGCCAAGTCGGCCGGTCTTGACAATCGGAGGCCTTCTCATGGAAGGGCCAGGGGGTGAGGGCCGCAACGGAGCTACAGCCCTCCGTCCTCCAACCCCCAACCACCGTCCCCTGAGAGCCACAGCGCACGTCCATCCCTCGATCGAAGAGCGGGCGGGACGACGCGCCGTTTCCCGCGTAAACACTGGTAGAATCAGCCGATTCCGCCCGGAAGGGATGCTTCTGGCACCGGGTTTGCTCCTTATCAACGATACATCCAGGGCGCTTACGCAAGCCCGATCCGGAAGCACGACCACAGGAGATTTCAGATCCATGCTCAGACCCAACTCCCAGCAGATCTTTCGCAGTCCCAGCAAGCGTCCCCACCAATCTGTGCTGAGCTTCAGCCTCCTTCTCGCCGTCCTCTTCGTCACTTTCGCCCTGCCGGTGCAAGCCCAATACGGCCGCAGCTCCTCCCGGGCCAACGAGATCCGTCTGCGGGTGGGTCTGTTCAAGCCCGACGGGAGCTCGGAATACTGGCAGTTCGGCGAGGCCGGTGATCCGTTGGCGACCGTCTTCACCGGCGAGCCGTCGGATTTCGAGGACGTGTCCTTAGGGGTCGAGTACGTCCGCCATCTCAGCCCACGGCTGGCCTTCACCCTGGGCGCCAGCGCCTGGGAGGGAAATGAGGACCAGGCGTACCTCTTTTTCGAAGACCAATTCGGCAACGACATCGTGCACAACACCAACCTCGAGATCGGCACGCTGACGGCGGGATTCCTCTTCCACCTCGTCGATCGCAACCGGCGGATCGTGCCGTACGTGGGGGTCGGCGGTGGCTTCTACGTCTGGACGCTGACCGAGGAAGGAGACTTCGTCGACTTCAACGCCTTCCCGCCGGAGATCTTCACCACCCGATTCGAGGACGACGGCGAGACGTTCGGTTGGTACTGGAACGCCGGGGTGCGCATCGGGATCACCCGCAACTGGTCGTTCCTGGCCGAGTATCGAAAGCACGACGCCTCCGACGGCCTCTCGGGCGATTTCGAGGGTTTTGGCGACATCGACCTGTCGGGCGAGGAGACGTCCGGCGGCTTCGTCTGGACCTTCTGAGCTCCCCCTCGGCCCCCCTTCACTTGAAGGGGGGACGCCCTTACCCGCTTCGTCACCCCAGGGACTTCAGGTCCTCGTCCCCCTCGATCAGACCCTTGTCCTTGAGCCATGTCTCGTTGAGCTTGGAGAGATAGCGCTCGCCGGAGTCGCACAGCAGGGTGACCACCAGGTCGCCCTCGGGGAGCGACTGGGCGACCTGGCGGGCGGCGGCGACGGCCGCCCCGGAGGAGGAGCCGGCGAAGATGGCCTCCTTCTGGGCCAGCTCGAACACCGCGCGATAGGCGGTCTTGTCGTCGATGGTGATCACCTCGTCGATGTAATCCCACCACACCGTGGACGGCATGAAATCCTCGCCGATGCCGTCGGTGAGGTACTGGTGGATCTGCTCCTCGGGCGGCAGCTCGCCGTGCCTGCAGTAGTAGGCGTAGACGCTGCCCACCGAGTCCACCCCGATCACTCGTACGTCGGGGTTCTGCTCCTTCAAGTACTTGGCGGTGCCGCTGATGGTGCCACCGGTTCCCATCCCCGCCACCCAATGGGTGACGCGGCCCTCGGTCTGGCGCCAGATCTCCGGTCCGGTGGTCCGGTAGTGGGCCTCCGGGTTGGCCGGATTGTGGTACTGGTACGGCAGGTAGGCGCCCTGCTCGTCCCGGATCTTCTCCGCGACCTTGTAGTAAGACTGGGGGTCGTCCGCCTCGACGTTGGTGGGACAGACGATCACCTCGACTCCGAAGGCTTCCAGCAGCGCCACCTTCTCCTTGGGGATCTTGTCGGCGGCGGTGCAGATCATCCGGTACCCCTTGAGCACCGCGGTCATGGCGAGACCCAGCCCGGTGTTACCGGAGGTGGGCTCGACGATGGTGCCCCCGGGCTTCAGCAGACCGGCCTTCTCGCCGGCTTCGATCAGCGCGGGGCCGATGCGGTCCTTGACGCTGGAGCCCGGGTTGAAAAACTCCACCTTGGTGGTGAGCGTGGCACCCCTGGGGCTGAAGCGCGAGAGCTTGACCAGGGGCGTGTCGCCCAGGGTCTCCAGAATGTTCTCGTAGATCTCCATCAGGTCCTCTCCAAGCCAGCTTGATCGGGAAACGTGCGGATCGTGGGGCGGTGAGATGGTAGCAGGAAGGCACAGCCCGCCGCCGGACGGGCATTGTATGGCATGGCGGGGCCTGGCTCTCGACTCGGCCGCCGTGTTCTGTTCGGCCTCGGGAGCCATCGTCGTTCACCCGGGCTATGTCCAGGAGACCCTCGAGACGTTCGGAGGCGAGGACAATGGGGACGGCACCTGGTGCCCCGCTCCGACGTGATCCTGGCTCGTTCTACCGAAGGCCGAAGGTCCCGCGCGGAGTATGATGACCGAGATGGAGCGAGACGCCAACGCCGTGGGCGTCCGGGGTTTTGACCGAATTTCAAGCTCGCAGCAAGGTCAGGAAAGAGGGGGTGTCTCATGGCGGCCAAATCTGCCAAGTCATCTGATTTCAGGCTCTTGGGGAAGGGCCTCTACTCTCTTGCAGAGGCGGCGCGGATCGCGTCCTTTGCTACCCAGAAGAGTCTAACTTCTGCAGCTATCCGCAGATGGTTGTGGGGATACAGCTACTCTGCTGCTGGGGAATCCAAGATGGCGGAGCCTCTCTGGGTGCCTCAATTGGCACCTGTGACGGAGTCCAGGGTCGTGTCCTTCCGAGATCTCGTCGAGATTATGTTTGTCGCCACCTTCCGAAACGAAGGAATCAGCCTTCAGACGATCCGCAGAATCATCGACAAGGCCGCAGAGCTGATCGAGGGAAGGTACCCACTTTCTTCCTTGAAGTTCGCCAGCTACTCCAAGACCATCGTAGCCGACACGGTGGATCCCGAGGAAAGGAGATCGGTGTTCGATTTGGACACCGGCCAGTATCTCTTGGAGACCGAGTTCGCCAGATTACGAGCGGCGCTCGATTACACGGATCTCTACGCCTCCAGATGGTGGCCCCTGGGGAAAGGTCGACAGATAGTTGTGGATCCTAGCCGGGGTTTTGGCCGTTCGATCGTGGCTGTGGAAGGTGTTCCGACGGCCGCTCTCCAGGGCGCGTACCGAGCGGAGGGCTCGATCGGCGCGGTGGCCCGATGGTTCGATGTGTCCGAGGAGTCCGTCAGGGACGCCGTCGAGTATGAAAATCGGCTGTCCCAAGCGGCGTGAGATATCTTCTGGACAACACCCTGTCCTATCGAATCGCACAGGCTCGACGCTCTCGTGGGTCACGAGGGTCACGAGGTTCGGGCTCTGCGCGAGCTCTTTTCTGAAGATGAGGAGGACGAAGACTGGCTTCCCGCCCTGGTAGAGCAGGGGGATTGGGTGATCATCACCAACGACCTGGCGAAAAAGGACAAGAATCGCGAGATTTGGTTGAGGTCGGGCCTGACGACCTTCTTCTTACACAAAGCCTGGTCTTCCGGAGGCTACCAGCTCACCGACATCTCGTATCGGCTGCTGAAGTATTGGCCTCGGATAGTTGAAAAAGCGGCCAGTAGGCCGCCGGGGACCTGTTTCTCGGTCGCGATCAACGGGAAGATCTCCGAGGTGTCTTCTTGAGGCCGGTCAGCTCCGCCCGGCTTCCTGCAGGCGCCCCTTCCGCACCTCCCCCAGCCTTCCGGCGCCCAGAAACTCCACCGGCAGCTCGGTGCCACCGTCGAGCGCCCAGTCGGCCAGGACCCTGCCCAGGACCGGCCCCAGCTTGAAGCCGTGGCCGGAGAGGCCGCAGGCGTAGGACACCCGCTCCGGATGCTCCGGGTGGCGGTCGATCACGAAGTGGCCGTCCGGGCTCATGGTGTAGAGGCAGACACCGAGGCTCAGCAGATCTCCCACCGCGTCCGGCACATAGCGCGCGACGTGGGGCAGCATGCGCTCGGCGTCCTCGCGGTCCGGCACCCGGAAGCCGGAGCGGCCGGGGTCGACGATGGGGCCCGGGAAGTGATTGCCCACCTTCATCCCCGGGCGGGACGACAGGTGGCCCAACATCGGCAGGCCGTACCAGAGGCCGCCGGGATCGCCCTCACCCTCGCTGTCCATCTTGCCGGCGTTCTCACTCTCGACGGCCCACACGGGCAGCTCGTCGAGGCCGAAGCGCTCGGGTCGCTCGCGAGGCCAGACCCACCCGATCACCTGGCGCGTGGTCTTGAGATCCACCGACAGCCCGACGCCGTCGAGCAGCTCGGGGCTCCAGGCGCCACCGGCCAGGATCAGGTGCTTGGCGACGTAGTGCCCGGCCTCGGTCTCCACCAAGACCTCCTGGGGATCGAGGAAGAGCCGGGTGACCATCTCTTCTCCGTGGATCGTGGCGCCGGCGGCGAGGGCCTGCCGGATCTGGGCGCCCAGGGCCTTTTCGGCCAGCAGAAGACCCGCCTCCGGCTCCCACAGCCCACAGTAGCCCTCCGGCAGATCGAACACGGGAAACCGGCGGCGCAGCTCGTCGCCGTCGAGTAGCTCGTGGGCAAGCCCGTGCTCGCGGGCGGCGCGGAGCGACTCCGGCACCAGCTCACCGGGGCTCTCCATGCGGCCCATGTAGAGCCCACCGGTCTTGAACAGCAGCCGTTCGCCGGCCTCCTCCTCCAACTCCTCCCAGCGACGGTAGGCCTCGCGCAGCAGAGGCACGTAGTCGGGGTGCTCGTAGTAGGCGAGTCGGATCATCCGCGAATCGCCGTGCGAGGAGCCGAAGGTGTGAGGGATCGCGTGCTGATCGAGGCCGAGCACCCGGGCGCCGCGGCGAGCGAGCTCCCGGCAGGTGGCGCTCCCCACCACGCCGAGGCCGACGACGATGACATCGAATTTTCCACTCTGCAGCTCGCGTGGGCTCATGGCTCCTTCCCTCCACAGGGGACCGTTGGCCGATCGGATGCCGTCCCGCCCGGAGCCGCCCCTCAGACGAGCTTGTCGAGCGTCCCGGTGATCTGACTCACGGACTCGAGGATACCTGCGATGCGGGAGGGCACCTCCGCCATGTTGCGGATCTCCCGGATCTTGGTCTGGATGTCGGAGTTGGTCTGGCTGAGTCGATCGCACAGACCGCTGACCTGGGTGATCCATTCCTGGGCGATGGCGGCCCGCAGGCGGTCGGTTGCCTGCATCAGCTTCTTCGACGCCTGGCGGACCTTGGCGAGCTGATCGGTCTCTCCCCGCACCTGGAGCTCGAGCTCGAGGTTGAGGAGCTTGCCGAAAGTGCGGCTCGCCTGACGCAGGATCTCCCGCTTCTCGTCGGTGCTGACGGACTGCCCGGCCTGGTCGGCCAGGGCTGCGGCGTCGGAGGTCGGATTGTCGGCTCCGTCGCTCATGGCGTGCCCTCGCTGGTTGTCTCACCGGGCGCCTGTGGAGGCTCGGTGGGCGTCTCGGAAGGGGATTTGGCGGGAGTCTCGGCCGGAGTCGAGGCCGGTGTCTCCGGCGAGGCTCCGGTTGGAGTCGCGGTCGGGGTTTTCGTGGACGTCCCGGTGGGAGCTCCAGGGGTGGTTCCCTTGGGTGTCGCGGCACCGGTCGAGGTCGGTGTCTTGGTGGTGGTCTTGGCCGAGCCGGCCTTCCCGCCGGTCTTCTCCAGGCTGTCGGAGAGCTTGGCGAGATGAGCCGCCCGCCCCAGAAAGTCCTCCACGCGGTGGGATCGAGCACCGCCTGACGAGGTCGTTGCCAGCTCGCGGTGCGCCGCTGGCAGCGCCCGATACGACCCATGGAGCAGCGACAGCACGTCGAGCGTGCTTTGCGTCTGCTGGTTGAGCTCGAGGATCTTCTCCAGCGCCTCCGGTCGCTTCTCGAGGGTGGCGGCGACGAGCTCTCGCTGGAGATTTCCGAAGGAGGACTGGTACTCGAGGCCGATTCCCGCCGCCACGTCGGTCATGAGCTGGGCGCCCGCGTCCGAGAAGGCCTGCACCGTGCTCTGATTGACCTCGATCGCTTGCTTCAGGCGCTTGCGTTTGCGGTGCTCGACGATCTCGCGGGCGATCTCCACGAAGCCGAGGGACAGCAACTCGGTGACCCCCGCGGCCGGTGTCGCACCCAACGCCGAAAGAAACGCCCGGGAGCTGGCGTTGATGCTCTTCACTTGCTGGTCGAGCTGGGCTTCAGGGAGCACCTGGACCGAGGCGAGATCGAGCAGCAGCCCGGCGTACGAGGCGAACGCGTCGTTGAGGTGCTGGACCGCCTGGTTGCGCATCTCGAGGGTGGTGAACAGCGGTCCGTTGGCGGGATAGCTCCACTGGAACTCGGGGTCGCCGAACTGGAGCTGGAGGCCCGAGAGCCCGAGGGGGTTTGCCACCAGGTCGCTCACCGCCCGCTTCCGCGCCTGCTCGACCTCGCTCTGGAGCGGCTGTCCCACCCCGTCCCGAAGGGTCTGGGCCCCTAGTTGGAAGGTCTGGAAGGGGCCGGGATCGACGCTGGCACAGCCGCTGGCCAGCATCAGAATCACAGCGGGGATCGCGAGCCCGGCCGGGATCGTGCTGGCGGCTCGGAGCACCGGGCTCCGGTCAGAGCTCCACGGCATTCGATCTCCTCGGAGTTCTCTCGAACGGCTGCTGGACGAAGGCTACGCAAGGGCGACGGCCGCGGATAAGTTAACTCGGGGGTCGAGAGGAGGCAAGGGCCGCCCGAAAGTCTGTTGCTCAGGAGGGATGCGACTTGGGGCTCTCGGCGGCGCAGGATGCTGTGAGGTTACCGCGAAACCGGCCGGTGTTGGGGCGAATCGTCAACCCGAGTCTCGGCAACTCTCTCATCGGCTCGACCCGCTGCAAAGGCAGCTCGGATCGCAGGGTCGTTGGCGTCCGGTGCCGTGGGGAATCGGAGCACACGCTTCCAACTGTCGAGCTCGTGTCGGCTGTAGCGGTGGTCGAGATGACCTGCCGTGGCAAATCTGTTGTGGATGCGGATCATGGCGTCCGTGGGGCGAAGGTCTGTCACGTTGAGATCGGCGTCAAACTCGTAGTAGAGGAGATTGTCATCGGAGCTACGGACGTTCGCGGAGAAGCGATTTTGCCGGTGTCGCTGAAGAGACTTGACCCCGAGCAACTCGGTGTGGACGTCCATGGAATCGGGTCGCGGAAGGACAATGTAGCTGTGCTCACGGCTGTTCTGCGGTCCGAACAGGTTGGGATGGTTGGAGGGAGCTTTGAACGGGAGGTCGAGGACGGCGATGATGGGGTGGCCGGGGCCGTGGTCGGGGTTGTTGGTACCACCCATGAGCAGCTCTGGGGTGCCGTCGTTGTGGACGTCGAAGGTGAGGATGGCGTTGAAGTAGCCAGGATGCCAATACTCGCTGATTGTTTCGCCCGTCTTCGGGTCGAGGAGGAGTACTTGCGTTGGGTACCACAAATGGTGTCTGGCCACGACGAGAAGATAGGTCGTCTGACGGGTCTCGATCCAACGGAGAAAGTGAGTGAGGTAGTAGGGAGTAAAGGCGCGTCCACGGATCGTCTGGGGGCGCCCCAGGGCAATTTTCCACCGGAGCTCTCCATTGGGGGTGTAGCAGTGAAGGTGTTCCGTTGCACTCCGAGGCTCGGGTTGCTGAACGGAGAACACAACCTCGCTCCGTCCGTCCAGGTCAACATCCCGCACGAGCGGTTCTAGCAGGTGATCGCCGAGGTTTGTGAACGGGACTGACCATAGCGGACGTTCATCAGCAAACGCGACCAGTTGGCCGTCGACCACTCGTGCGTGGGTCGGTGACGACGCCTGTAGCACCCCCAAGCCGAACCTCACCAGGAGTACCAGGAGGACGAGCACTGCCCCCAGCAAGTACACCGATCGGAGTGGCAAGGGTTGGGGTGGCGCGTTGTGCGTCTCTTCTAGTCCGTCGATGGGGTCTCGAGGCTCTTCCGTCGACCGGTCCGCCAAGGCCTGGCGTCTCCCGGTGAGCTGCTGCCGGAGGTGGTCGACGTTTTCCGGGTCAGCGACTTCGTAGGTGCTCGCTGCGGCAAGCGCAACCAGGTCGCGGTAGTCGAGCTCGTACAACTCGGCATAGTGGCGGAGCGTGTCTCCGTCCGGTATTTGTTGACCGGTTTCATGCTTGGAGAGGGTTCGCGAGGCGACATGGAGCCCGCGGAGCTGCAGTTTGGTGGCGACTTCCTTCTGGGTCCAGTCGTGGCGAAGTCGCTCGCCGCGCAGGAACCTACCGAGTTGGTTTCTCGAGGACATCTCGGATTTCTGTCAATTTGCCCAACAAAGAAAACGCTGGTCGGATACCAGCCAATGAATTCCTGCCGACGATTCTACGATTTCGGTCTGAAATTCTCTACTAAAGGTCCCCGCAAGACCTGGGGAGTTTGGAAGAGTCCCGTTGAGAGGGATGAGGGCCAGGGGTTTGTCCAACATTCAGCCCGCCCCTGGAGCCGATTGTTTCAGGAAACGCTGCCAAGGAGTCTAAAATGTACATAAAGAAACCAAAGCATTTCCTGCTGGTCTGGATGGTGAGAGGCCTCCTTCTGTACTCCGTTGCCATGCAGACGGCGGAAGCTCAAGGCTCAAGGACGAGCTCCCCGATGATGACCGGGGAATTTGCCGCTCCCACCGTCGCGGAGGTCTTCGCCGCTTGGAAGGGCGCTGACCCCTCGACAAAGCAGCTCGTCCTGCAGGACCTGCTTACGCGGGGAGAGGAGGCCGTCGAGGCCGCACGCACCAGGCTGCGGAAGACAGAGGATCGAGACGAGGCGTTTCTGGCGATCGAGCTGCTAGTTCGGCTGTGCGGCGTCGACTGCACGAATGACTTCCTTGAAGCAGCTCGCTCTAGCCGCAACGACGCCGTGCGAGCCGCCTCCCTCCAGGCACTCGCGGTGATCGACGCGCCTGGCGCTCCGGAGATGGTAGCGCCCTTTCTGACCGAAGAGGAAGACCTCGGCGTTGTTGTGGCTGCCCTGACCGTCGTCGGGCGGCTGGGCACAGCACACCATCTTGCCCAGGTCAAGCCGTGGATGGCTCACCCTGATTCAAAAATCCGTCTCTTGGCAGAGTTCGTTTATGCCGGACTCAGCAGCTCCGGCGGCCGTCTCGATGCCCTCGAGAGAAGGAGTCGGGGTCGGGGCCCGGGAAGTCTTTCCCCCGCATCTGCCACAGCGCTGGCGCTCGTGTCCGACTTCATTGCAGAGTGCGAGCGTGTGCTCGAAGACGAAGGGGGGCGGACCCTCGCGCAGGACTATGCCCTGGGCAAGAAGCATCTGATCGCCTTCAGCTTCTCCATCCAAACCGTGACGGTTCAGCTTCTCCTCGATCTCGACGATCTTCTGGGCCTGTCGGTCGAGGGACAGGAAGGATGGATTACCTACTGGATCGACATCAAGACGAGCTTCAGTATCAGCACCAGCATCTTTGGAGTGCCTCTTCCCGTGGGTCTCAGCTTGGTGGTCCACGAGCGGGAGCCCGGGGTCGACGATCCGCTGCGCCGTCTCCATTTCACGGATATCTCCGGCTCCTTTGGTGGAATCGAAATCAAGGCCGGGGAGGTGGGCCTCGGTGGCACGGAGGTGTTCACTATTACCCGAGCCGACCTAAGCACCGACATCGCCTCGGGATCGGTTCTTTCCACCAGTGCGACGGTCCTCAAGGGCGAGATTGGCCGCGTGGAGGTCGAGGGTCTCCTCGGGGATGTTCTGGCGGACGAGTCCGGAGGCGTTTCGTGGTCGCGGGTCGCCGAACAAGTAGTTCTGAGGATCGCGCACCCCCTGGGGTTTCTTCATCACTTCGATGTCCTGCTGAACCCCTTGGTGCATCGGCCTTTCACGTCGAGTGACGATCCCCCGGATCCAGGGACCGGCAATCCTCGTGCGCTGACCATCAGCGAAGTGCGGGCCGGACTGGATGCCGACGGCGACGGGTACGCCGACGAGTATGTTCCTCCGAGCGGAAGTGGAGCCAACCCGACGACACTGTGGGACCTGGACGTTTTCTTCTTCTCGGACAACCTGGTTCAGGACGATTTTCGGATCCGGGCCGGGGATCCGCCAGACGGTTGGGTGATCGCGGCCCGGGGTGCCGACGACGAACAGTTCGGTGATGTCTATGACGTGTTCAACGCCGAACCCAACGGCCTCTTCGGTACCGAATGGTATATCGGCTGCACCCCGAGCGCACCTCAGACCATCGGTGTCGATTTCGAGTTGCTCGAGAGGCGTACCTTGTTGCCCGACAAGCTGCTGGACACGGTGACGGCGGCCTTTACTTGCGAGTCCCCGCCGCCCCCGCCGAACAGCTCCACAGAGCTCGTGCTGACGTTGGAGAAGGTCGGTGCGAGCCTGGACGGAACAATCACCAGCGTTCCGGCGGTCGTGTCCTGCGACTCGGATTGCACGCGGGCATCGGCGACCGTGAGCTCCGGAACCGTAGTGGCGCTGAGCGCCAGCCCAAACGCGGGCACGATCTTCTCCGGCTGGGGTGGCGCGTGCTCAGGTACTGGGACCTGCACGGTGACGATGACCGAAAGCCGTCGGGTTACCGCCAGCTTCAACCCGTCGACCGTTGCGACCACTCCCCCGGCTGCGCCATCGAGCCTGCAATCGACCGCCGCTTCCACCCATGAGATCGACCTGACATGGTTCGATCCCTCCAACGACGAAGAGGGATTCAAGGTTCAAAGACGGGATGGCCCCAACGGAAATTGGTTCCAGATCAAGACCCTGGAAGCCAACGTGTCGAGCTTCACGAACGTATCGCTGCTCCCGGACACGACCTATTCCTATCGGGTGTACGCATTCAACGAGGGAGGGGACTCCGGCTACTCCAACTCCGCCGGTGCGACGACGTTCAGCGACGCGCCGAGAGCGCCTACCAACCTGCGCGCTTGGGCTCTGAGCACGAGCAAAATCGCATTGAGCTGGGACGACCGGAGCTCCGGCTCCGCCGCCTTCGAGATCGAGGAGAGCGCGGACGGCTCGACGTGGTCGGTGGTGGGGTACAACGGTACGGGTGACACTACCTTCACACGGAGCGTCAACCCTGTGAGCACCCGGTTCTTCAGGGTTCGCGCCTTTCGATCGAGCTCGGGCTACTCCGGCTACTCGAGCTCGATCTCGGTGGCCGCCTGTGCGCCCCCCCACGATCCAAGACTGGAGGATCCCTACAGCGGCGAGGACGATGTGCCCCTGGACCGGGTGCTCGAATGGGACGGGAACGACGAGGTCGCCACCTGGGATCTCTATCTGGGAACCTCCGATCCACCGGGGCTCTTCGTTCAGGCCATCGGAAACCCGAGCCCAGGCGACGACATCCTTTTTGATCCGGGTACTCTCAGTGCGGGAGAGACGTACCTCTGGAAAGTGGTTGCGCACGCTTCCTGCAATCCAAGCCTCACCAGCTCCAGCACTGTGCGGTTCTTCAGCACGCTTGGTGCTCCAGACCCCGTCCAGTTGCTCAAGCCGGACAACGGTTCGGTGGATCAGCCCACCGGGCTGGTCTTGGATTGGGAAAACGTGTCGAGCGATGGATCCACTGTCTACGACCTCTACTTCGGCACCACCAATCCGCCCCCGTTGTTCGAGCACATGCACACCCGCACCGAGAAGCTCATGGAGGGGCTCTCCACCCAAACGACCTATTACTGGCAGGTGGTCGCCAAGTCTGCTGAAGACCTTTCGCTGACCAACCCGAGCCCGATTTGGGAGCTCACCACAGGATCCTCGTCAACGATGACCGTCCAACTCACGGCGACCGAGGATGCCGGTCTGCGGGGCGGATCGTTTGGGAGTCGGAGCTACGGAGGCGATCCGAGTGGCCCGGCAGAGCAAAAGGCCTTCGGCCTCGGAAACGACGACAACTTCTACTTGGATGCTGGACCCGCACCGTTGAGGGGAGCCCTGAAGCTCGATCTGTCGTCGATTCCAGCCGGTTCGAACATTGTGAACGCGACACTCACCCTGCAGTTTGCGGGGGGCTCCGGCTCTCTGCCGAGTGCGCTGGCCATGTTCTTCGTGCCGTACAATGCCTCTTGGAGCGAGAGCACCATCACCTGGAACAACCGTCCGTCGGTCAACCCCTCTCACCAGGTTGAGGGGTCCTTTCCGCTGAGCGGGTTCAACCCGACTCAGAACGATTTGACGCTCCTGGTGCAGAAATGGGTGGATGGGACCATCCCGAACCATGGCATCGAGATATCGATTCCCGAATGGGAGTCCGCGAGCTCGAAGGCCAGGTATTTCTACCAGAAGGAGTGGTCCAACAGCTTGGTGGCGGATCTTCAAATCACCTACGGCGAACCCTGCGCCGCACCTCCGGCACCTAGCTCACCGTCCCCCACGTCCGGTGCTGCGGATCAACCGTCGCCCTTGACGCTCGACTGGACGGACAGCTCCGGTGCATCGAGCTACGACGTGTACTTCGGTCCGTCGGCCACACCCGCTTTCCATGCTCTCAGAGCCTCCTCGGACGTCGAGGTGACCGATCTGGCCCCAAGCACCACGTACCACTGGAGAGTCGAGGCCCGGGCCGGCTGCGATTCCAACCTGACGTCGACCTCGCCCACTTGGTCGTTCACGACCAGCTCCTGTCTGGATCTGGCGCCGCCATCCCTGGACTCGCCAGCTCACCAGTCAACCGGTCTGCCGAGAGAGCTCACGCTCGCGTGGGACCCGGTGACCGGAGCCGGTGACTACGAGGTCTATTTCGGGACCTCGAACCCACCCACCTCGTTGCTTACGACGACGTCGGGGACCAGCGCAACAGCCACGGTCAAGCCGGGAGCTATCTACTTCTGGCAGGTGAAAGCGATCGCGTCGTGTGATGCTACCCGCACTTCGACCAGCGGGATCCATGTCTTCCAGACCGCTTTGGCCCCGGAGGCGGATGCGGGCCCCGATCGGGTTGTGCCGGAAGGGACCTCCTCGATGATTGGAGGCTCGCCGTCCGCAAGCGGGGGAGTCGGACCGTACTCGTACATTTGGAGCGTCAGTCCCGAGACCGGGGCTATCTTCGACTCAGCCACGGTGGCGAATCCGACGTTCACCGTCAACGTTCCGGCCAACTACATCGCCCAGCTCGTCGTCACCGACTCGAACGGCTTCAGCTCGCTTCCGGGACAGGCGCTGATCGAGGGGCCGTGCAGCAATCAGGACGTCGTGCTTATCGGGGAGACCATCGTGGGCCCAGCCCTGTTCGAAGCCTGCAAATCTCTGATGATGAGTGGGAGCGTTATCGAGGGTTCCGGCGCGCTGACGTTGAGGGCAGGCCAGAAAATAATTCTGGGGAATGGGTTTCAAGTCGAGCAGGGGGGAAGACTCACCGTCGAGGTAGATCCTTCTCTGACTCCTTGAGAAGACTGGCCATGTGCTGCGTCACCGCTCGGTCCCAGAACACCTCCTTCAAGCTGAACAGCTCGCCGAGGGGGTAGTTGACATAACCCACGAGCGACGAGGGCAGCACTGCCACCGTCTCGCGGGTGTAGAGGGAGATGTAGGGAAGGTCGTCGCGGAAGATCTCCTGCACGCGCAGATAGAGCGGCCGGCGCTCTTCCGGGTCGGTGAGCCGGGCCGCGGTGTCGACCAGGCGGTCGAACTCGGCGTTGTGGTAAAAGCCGCGGTTCTGACCCTGCGGGGGCACGTTCGCCGAGTGCAGGATCAGCGAGTAGATGTTGGGATCGATGGCGCCGAAACGGTTGAGGCTGAACATCTGGAAGTTGCCCTGCCCGATGTCCTGGTAGAAGGTGGCGAACTCCATCGAGCGGATCTCGATACCGATGCCGACCTCGGCCAGCATGCGCTGGATGATCTGCGCCTGGAGCACGTACTCCTCGGTGGTCGAGGTCTTGTACTCGAGGGTGAAGCGCACCGCCGGCCCGTCGCCGTCGGGATCCGGATAGCCGGCCTCGTCGAGAAGGGCGCGCGCGCGGGCGGGATCGTAATCGTAAGGCTCCAGGTGCTCGTTCCGCGCCCACAGACCCGGTGGCAGCACCGTCTCGGTGACGATCCCCAGACCGCGCCACAAAGTGGCCACCAGGAGCTGGCGGTCGATGCCGTGGGCCAGGGCGCGACGCACCCGCACGTCCGAGAGGATCGGATCCCGCAGATTGAGCCCCAGATAGGTGTAGACGGCGCTGGGATCCTCGGCCACCCGGTAGCTCGGGTGCTTCCGGAACAGTGGGATCAGATCCGGGGGAAGGTCGTTGATCACCAGTTGCACCGTCCCCTTCATCATCTCCAGAGCGCGCACCGTCGAGTCCGGAATCTCGCGGACCACCACCTTCTGCAGGTGAGGAGCACCGGCCCAGTGGCCCTCGAAGCGGGCCAGGGTGACCGTCTCCGGTGTCTGGGACACAAAGCGGAACGGGCCGGTGCCGACCGGATGGGCGCCCATCGCGTCCGGCAGCGTGCCGGCGGGGACGATCCCCTGGGCCGGGGTCAGGTCCACCAGGAAGGAGCCGAAAGGCTCGTCGAGCACGAAGTCCACCGTGTGGTCGTCGACGGCGACCAGCTCCTGGATTCTCTCGAAGGCAGCGGCCTTGAGCGTCGACACCGTGCCGTCGGTGATCGAGCCGAAAGTCCACACCACGTCCTCGGCGGAGAAAGTGGAGCCGTCGTGGAAGATCACGCCGGTGCGCAGATGGAACCGCCAGCGGCGCCCCTCGTCGAGCACTTCCCAGGACTCGGCCAGATCCGGGATCAGATTGCCCCGGGGATCCTTGGTCACCAGACCGTTGAAGACGAGCTGGGCGATCTTGCCGGAAGCGGCGTCGGTGCCCACCCGGGGATCGAGATGGGTGGGAGCGTTGGTCTGGGCGAGCACCAGGATGTCGTCCTCCGGCCACTCGGGATCGAAGCTCACCGAGCAGCCGGCGAGCACCAGAAAGCCCAGGAGGCCGAAGGTGGGGACTTGCTTTGCTATCATCGCCTCTCGCATCGCCTCTCGCATCGCGTCTCGACTCGATCTCCCCGATTCCACCACATTCCACCCTGCAACGTGCCCTGCGAAGTGCACCCAGACCACGGTTGATCCCCCGAGTGAAGAACATGAGTGAACAGACACCCTTCCGCGTGCCGCTCCTGTCCACCGCACGGCGCCACCTGCTCCTCGTGGCCCGTACCCTGGCACCCGTTCTGGTCCTCTTCCTGGCTCTGGTCCTGACGCCGGCGTCGGGTCTCGGGTCCCCGCTCGAAGCGCAGCCGCCGGCCGGGGAGCCCCGGGTGGTGATCCTGGGCTTCGACGGAGTCGACGGCGACCTGACCCGGCAGTGGATGGACGAGGGCCAGCTCCCCAACCTGGCGAAGCTGCGCGATCGGGGAACCTTCTCGCCTCTGCGCTCGACCGTGCCGTCCCAGACGCCGGTTTCGTGGTCCACCTTCGCCACCGGTCTCAACCCGGGTCGCCACGCGGTGTTCGATTTCTTGAAGCGGGACACCCAGACCTACCGCCCCGCGTTCGCCGCCTTCGACGAGCGCTCCGAGCCCTTCCTGTGGGGAGAGGCCAACCCTGTCGTGGTCGCGTCGATCCTCTTCCTGGTCCTCCTGCTGGTGGTGTTTCTCTTGCTCAAGCTCTTCCGGCGCAAGACCGTGACGGCTGCCGTGGTGGCGGGCGTCCTGGCGCTCGTGGCCGGGGGCGCCGGCTATTGGGTGGCCGACCATTGGCTGCCCAAGCAACGGCCGGTGGCGTTCAACAACCGCCAGGGTGTCACCTTCTGGCAGTACCTCGGCGAGAACGGCAAACGGGTGCGCGTGGTGCGGGTGCCGGTGACCTTCCCGCCCAAGGCGTTCGAGCACGGCGAGCTGCTCACCGGTCTCGGCACGCCGGATCTGTCGCTGCGCATCGGCAAGCCCTTCTACTTCACCTCCGAGCTCTTCTTCACCCCCCTCGGCGGCGGCGATTTCTCGCTGGAGGTGGTCGAGCTGATCGACAACCAGGGGGAGATCCCCACCGAGATCGTCGGCCCTCCCAACAAGCTCTTCCCGGAGGGTGAGGACTACATCAAGATTCCCATGACCCTCACGGTGGCCGAAGACCGCTCGTCGCTGGACATCGACGTCTCCGGCAGCCGGCTCACCCTCGAGCCCGGTCAGTGGAGCGGGTGGGTCCCGATCTCGTTCCCCTTCAACCCGCTCATCCAGCTCCACGGCATCGGACGCTTCTACCTGATCGAGCTGGAGCCGGAGGTGAGGCTCTATCTGTCACCGATCCAGTTCGATCCCACCAACCTGCCGCCGATTCTCGACATCACGACGCCTCCGAGCTTCGTCCACGAGCTGACCGACCGTTTCGGGCTGTTCAAGACCATCGGCTGGTCCATCGACACCTGGTCCATCGACGAAGGGACCATCGACGAGGAGATCTTTCTCCAGGACACCTGGTTCACGGTCGACAAGTACAAGGAGATGCTCTTCGGTCTGCTGGAGGACGACGACTGGGACGTGTTGGTCCACTACTTCGAGTTCACCGACCGGGTGCAGCACGTCTTCTACCGCCACTTCGACCCCCAGCATCCGCTGTACACCGAGGCCGGTGGTGCGCGGTGGGGCGACACCATCCTGAAGGCCTACCAGAAGATGGACGCCATCGTCGGCGAGGCCATGGAGAGGATGCCCGAGGACGCGGTGCTGTTCGTGCTCTCCGACCACGGCTTCTCCTCGTTCCGCCGCGGCATGAACTACAACACCTGGCTGGCGGTCAACGGCTACATGAAGCTCACCGGCGAGGACTCCGAGCGCAAGAATCTCAAGGACCTCTTCGACCAGGGTGACTTCTTCACCAACGTCGATTGGTCGCAGACCCGCGCCTACGCACTCGGGCTGGGGCAGATCTACATCAACCTCAAGGGCCGGGAGTCCAAGGGCATCGTCGAGCCGGGGGAGGAGTACGATCGGCTCACCCAGGAGATCCGAACCGGGCTGGAGTCCTTCATCGACCCGGTGACCGGCGAGCACCCGGTGGCCCACGTGTGGACCCGCGACGAGGCCTACGGAGTCTACGATCCCGAGCTGATCCCGGATCTGATCCCGTCCAACAGCGACGGCTATCGGGTGGGATGGCAGGACTCGCTGGGCGGCATCGCGCGCGAGATCGTCGAGGACAACACCCGCATCTGGAGCGGCGATCACTGCTCGGTCTATCCGCCGCTGGTCGAGGGGATCCTGTTCGCCAACCGGGAGCTGGACGTGACGGAAGCCTACATGGGGGACATCATGCCAACGCTGCTCGAGCTCTACGGTCTTGAGCCCCCGACCAATCTCGATGGCCGCAGTCTCTGGCCCGGCTCGCGGCAAGCCTCCCGACCGGAGCCTGCTGAAGCCACGGAGGCTCAGCTGCCGGAGGCTTCTCCGGCGGGGTGAGGGGGCGCTTCCTCGAGGGAGCCGTAGAGACCAAAGAAATAGGGACGCCCACGATGGGCGTCCCTGGAAAGTGCTGCAATAGAGGCCCAACAGCCGGTCGCCAGCCGGACAAAAAAACGGTCCTTCACACAATCAAGTCACCCGACCACCTCACGAGCCCGGTGGCGGCGGGATCGGGTCGAAGTTGGGCATCGACCCGAATGCCAGCGGCGCCACGCCGTTGAGCCGGTGCAGAAACTGGTTCTCGTGCACCTTGGCGGCGTGGTCTCGGGCCACCTCGAAGAACGGGATGTCCCCGAACTGCGGAGCCACCTTGTAGAACATGCTCTCGGACATGGCGTCGAAAAAGTTGCGCAGCCAGACCACGGCATTGTTCTGCGCCGGATCGATGAAATTCTCGACCGGATTCTCCTGCAGCGCCTGCCACCAGGCCACGTACAGCGCCTGGTAGTAGTCGAGGGCGCGGGTCACGTCGCTGGCGTAGGCGACGTTCAGATGGCCCGGGTTGAGAAAGTCGTAGTTGCCTTCCTCCCCGGCCAGATGGCGTAGAAACAGGATGAACCCGTCCATGTTCTGCACCACACTGGCCTCCAGAAACGTCAAGCGGCCCGCGTGGACGAAGTCGACGGTGTGCATCACCCGGTCCGGCGTCACGATGTAGCTGTCCGCCGGGGTGTGAGCGACCGTCACCGGCGTGACCATGCGGAACTTCCAGCCCTCGAACTTGAAGCTCCCGAAGCGGTCCCGCACCAGCTTGGTGGGAGTGGCGATGGGGTAGCCGAACATCGCGATCTCCTCCGCCGCCCACTCACTGGCGACGATCTCGAGGCCCGGCAGCGCCTGCGCGAGATACAGGCTGTTCCCCACGTGGTCGGTGTGCGGATGGCTGTAGACGAGGTAGGTGATGGGCAGCGGAGTGATGGACGCCACCGCGTCGATCACCGCCTGGGCCTCGGAGGGTCCTCCGTGGCCTCCGCAGTCGATCACCAGCACGCCCTGGTCGCCGACGAACACGGTGGCCGAGTAGAGGTTGATTTCGACGAAGTACGTGCGATCCGTCAGCCTCTGGACCACGAACGGGGTCTGAGCGATTTGCAGATCGCTTCCCAGCGCCAACCGTTGACCGGGGGTCAACGGGACGGTGGCGGAGGGGGCCGCATAGGTTTCGTTGGGGTCCGGCGCGGTCTGGTTGTAGATCGGCTGGACCACCTGGGGTTGTGGGGTTTGTGCCTGAGCCAGGCTCGCGGGCCCCGCGATGATGCAAACAAGGCCAACGAGACAGACGAGCACACGGAGGTCAGAGGTCAACTTGAGGACCATGGTCTAGTCTCCCAAACAGCAAGGTGAACAGAATCAGAGCAACCCGCGAGGCGCCGTGGCGGGCCGGCATGCCCCGAATCGCGTGCCGGTGCCTCCCCCGCGGTCGCCCTGAGCGGTGTAACCAACCTTTCAGTGCGATTTTGATCCAAAAGCGCGACGTTTTCGTTTCGAAAAATGTCGTTAGTTGCAACTAATTTGCATTTCGAAGCTGAATTATCCTTGGGACTCGCGACTCCTCGTTTCAGTCCCGGTGGCGGGCTTGCGCCCTTCCTTGCGTAGACGCCGACGCCTGGACCGACAACGGAACCCAGAGTGACACCAGCGACGACCAGGAGGTCCTGGGCAGCCTGTGGAACGCCACCTACGGCTGGGGCTACATGGATCTGTTCTGTTCTGCGAGGGGCTTTTCTAGCTCTCGGCGGACTCCTCGACGCTGGACCATCCCAGGGCGGCCTTCGGGTCGCCCTGTTTGTTTGGGTGCGGTCGCAAGCTCGACCGCCCGCGTCGCGGTCGGTCGGCGCCTACATTCTGGGCACTGACGGGAGCGAACCGTCCGCTGGGCTCGCCCAATTGTGGCTCCTGGCGAGTTTCCCTTGCTCGTCCCTCCTGGCATGCTCCGTGCTCTTCTGGTCAGCAGATGCCGAGTAGTAGAACCCCGAATCGCTTTCGAGGAGGCCACGACCATGACCGCAATCCTTCGCAAGATTCGACCCGCAATCCACATCCCCTCGACGACGGCTCTGCTGGCTGTCCTGCTGCTGGGCGTGGCGCTGCTCGCCCCGCCGGCAGCCCGGGCGGAGCCGATCAAGAATCTCTCGATGGACCTTTATCTTGCCGGCTGGTACTCCAACGCCTCGCGTGGTGGGCCTTTAACCTGTACGGAGACCTGCAAGCAGAAGGCGAGCGCCGTAGCCGAGCACGAGCCGAGCGCGGAGCCGACCCCCAAGCGGGCGTTTGTATGCCGGGTCCAGGGCAAGCCCAAGGGGAATCTTCGGACCTGGCTGTACGGCAGTCAGTTCGACGACCGGGCCGCCTGTTACACCGTGGGTCTCAATCTCAAGGGCAGCTACGAGGACAGTTACTTCTGTCTGTGCGTGAATCCACGGCCCCGGCGTATCCGCTGATCGGGTAGCGCTCGTCGTCCCCGCCCGGGAGACACGACATCGGGAGTGGGATCGTTGGAGGAGCACAGCGCTTCGAGGCCGTCGGAAGAACGAGGTTTGGATCGGTTGCGCTATGGTTTGGCGCGCATCTTGAGTCGAAATGTCCTGCCAAGCTCTCGGAACGGCTTTTTCGGCCGATCTGTCACCTTTCTGGAAGGAGGATTCTCTCTTCATGCCTCTTATCTTTTCCCTTCCCAATCTCCATCCTGCGGTCGTTCACTTTCCTGTCGCTCTGATTCCGGTGGCGGCGTTGTTGGACCTCGCGGTGCTGTCCGCACGCTCCAGGCGATGGTTGGACCGAGCCGCCGCCACCGTCTGGGCTCTGGCCGCGATCGGGGCCGGTGGAGCGTACTGGGCCGGCCGCCAGGCGGCGGACTCCCTGACCGGCGTCCCGCCGCAGGTCCAGCCCCACATCGTCGAGCACAGCGACTGGGCGTGGTGGACTTTGTGGGCGGTCGTGCTGCTCGCGCTCGCTCGGTTGGCTGTGACCGCCTCGGACGCCGGGGCCGACCGGCTGCGGAAAGTCCCGCTGCGCTGGCTGATCTGGTTGGGGAGCCTCGGCTGTGTCGCTCTCGTCTTGTACACGGCGGATCTGGGAGGCGGTCTGGTGTATCGCCACCAGGTGGCGGTGGGCACGGTCGACGAGGCCGAGCCACTGGAGACAAACGGCGACGAGGGCTCGGAAGACCTGGCCGCGACCGGCGCTGCGACCAGCACCTCGACCAGCAGCGAGCCGAGCGGCTCGTCCGTCTCCCCCCACGACCGCTGGGTCCAGGAAGAGGACGGCACGCGGGTCTGGCGCCCCTCGCCGGAAGACGGCGCTGCTCTCGGCTCCGTGCTCACCGCCGCGGAGGGCTCGTCCCTCGAAGCCGTCGCCGCCGGATCGGGCCTGACGCTCCGCGTGGACGGTCGAGCGGTGTTGGTGCTCCCGGGCGAGTACGGTGACGTCCAGGTCGAGGCGGATCTGGATCTCTCCGGGCTCGACGGCTTGGCCGGCGTGATCCACCACGTGGCGGACGCTTCGCATTTTGGCGCCTTCGCTCTGGCCTCGACCGGTGAGGCGGTGCTGCTGGATGTGGAGGAGGGGGAGCGAAAGAAGCTGGCGACCGCCTCGGTCGAGCCCGCGGAGGGCGCGGTGACCCTTGCGGTCTCCGCCGTGGGGAGACATCTCAAGGGATTCGTCGACGGCGAGCAAGTGACTCACGGTCACACCGGCGAGGACCCGGCGGGCGGCGCCGGGCTGCTGCTGGAGGGCCGGGGCGAGATCCGAGTCCTGGAGGTGAGGGTGATCCCTCTCGGCTGACGCGAGGTCGCGGACAACCCGCTATCGGGCGCTTTCCCGGCCGCGTGCCTACCGTCGGCCGGGCAACTGCCGGACCAGCTCTTCCACCTTCCGCCGCAGGTCGTCGAGGGTTCCGTCGTTGACCAGAATGCGATCCGCCGCCGCGCGTCGGACGTCGCCGTCGCCCTGGGCCTCCAGGCGCGCGCGGGCGTCCTCGCGGTCTTGACCCCGCTCGACGGCCCGTTGGATCCGGATCTCCTCCGGCGCCTCCACCGTCACCACGAGATCGAAATCCCCCGCGAATCCGGCTTCGGCCAGCAGCGTGGCCTCCAGGACGACAATGTCCTCGTCGGCCCGGCGAGCGATGTCGGCGAACCGCTCGCGGACCAGAGGATGGATGGCGGCTTCCAGGCGCCGCCGGGCGTCGGGGTCGGAGAACACCCGGGCGGCCACGGCGGGATGGCTCACCGCGCCCTCCCCGGTGAGCGCCGGGTCGCCGAACAGCTCGCGCACTACCCGGGCGCCCGGCTGTCCGGGCCGGTAGAGATCGGTGACGATCTCGTCCGCGTCCACCACCCGGCAGCCCAGATCGGCGAGCCTCCGGGCCACGGTCGACTTGCCGCTCGCCATGCCGCCGGTCAGCCCGAGCAGATACGGACGGTTCTCCCGGTCCTCCCGCCGTGCCCCCGTCGGCCTGGGCGTCATCGGCCGGTGCGCATCCGGTACGCCTGGACCGTGTTCACCAGCAGATGCGCCACGGTCAGCGGACCGACCCCTCCGGGGACCGGGGTGATGGCCCCGGCCTTCTCGCGGGCACGGGTGAAATCCACGTCCCCCACCAGCAGGAAGCCTTTTTCTTTGAAGGTGGCCTGGCGCTCCTCGTTGTCCGGGTACAGGCGGAGCACCAGGTCGCGGTCGTCGATCCGGTTGGTCCCGACGTCGACCACCACGGCGCCTTCCTTCACCGCATCGGCGCCGAGCAGCGCCGGGACTCCCACCGCGGCGACCAGCAGGTCCGCGGTCCGGCACACGCCGGGCAGGTCGCGGGTACGAGAGTGGCAGATCGTGACCGTGCAGTGCTGCCCCAGCAGCAGCGCCGCCATCGGCTTGCCGACGATGTTGCTACGGCCTACGACCACCGCGTGCCGCCCCTTGAAGTCGAAACCGTCGCGCCGGAGCATGGCGAGGATCCCGGCAGGGGTCGCCGGCGCGAGCGCCTCCGCGCCGGACCACAGACGCCCGACGTTCATGGGATGGAACCCGTCGACGTCCTTGGCGGGATCGACCAGCTCGAGGATGCGGTGTTCGGCGGCGGCGAGGTGGTCGGGCAGTGGAAGCTGGACTAGGATGCCGTCCACCGCGTCGTCCCGGTTGAGGCCGCCGAGGACCTCCAGGAGCTCCCTTTCCGAGATGTCGGCGGGCAGCCGGAGTGTCTCGCCGTCGATTCCCGCCTCCTGCGAGGCCCGGGTCTTCATCCCCACATAGGAGACGGACGCGGGGTTCTCGCCCACCAGCACCACCCGCAGACCGGGCGGCCGGTGACCGGCTTCGGTCAAGCGTAGGACGTCGGTCTTCACCTCCGCGCGCATCTGAGCGGCGAAGGCGCGGCCGTCGAGGATCCGGCCTCGGCCCTCCCGGGCACCGTGAGCTTCGGTTTTCGTGGTCGGGGTCATGCAGGGGTCCTCCCGGTGTACAGGCAGACGATGCCGCCAGTGAGATTTCGCCAGCGGCAGCCGGTCAGCCCGGCCCGCTCCATGCGGTCGGTGAACGCCTCGCGCCGGGGAAAATCCAGCACCGAGTTGGATAGATAACGGTACGCCGAGCCGCGGCGCGAGATCAGCGCTCCGAGGTACGGCAGGAGGTGTCGGAAGTAAAAGAGGTACGGGGCGCGCAGCCAGGGAGCCTGGGGAACGGCGAACTCGAGGACCACGAGCTGGCCGCCGGGGGCCAGGACGCGGGCCAGACCGCGGAGGGCGACGTCGAGGTCGGCCACGTTGCGCAGCCCGAACGACACCGTGGCGGCGGTGAACGAGCGCTCCGGGAACGGGAGCGCCAAGGCGTCCGCGGCCGCCAGGCCCGGTCGGAAGGGGCGGCGGTCGCGATGGAGCCCCTGACGCTCGTGCTTACCACGGGCCAGCGCCAGCATGGGCAGACAGAAGTCGGCGGCGGTGACCCGGGCGCCCCGGCGGGCGAGGGTGGTGGCCTGGTCACCGGTGCCGCAGCACAGGTCGAGCACCCGCCGGTGGTCGGCCTTCGTCAGCTCGCGGACCGCCCGCCGGCGCCAAAAGACGTCCATCCATCCGGAGAGCACGTGGTTGAGCAGGTCGTAGCGGGGTGCCACTCCGGCGAACATGTCGCGGATCGTGCGCCCGCTCTTGTCGAGAGGGCTCGCATCGAGCCGCGGTGGGCTCGCCGGGGAGGCGGTCGGTTCCGACATGGGCGGCAAGCATACCGAAGCCCTCCCGGCGAAACCACCGGAGGCGAAACGACCGGAAATGGCGCTTTGCACACGTCGAGCGGTTGTGCTACTCTCACGAGCCCCGGGTCGGGTAGCCCAGTCCCGGTGCCCGCAGGTGATGCCCAGAGGTGGCCTCCCGGTGCCTGGACATGGCATCCCGATGCGAGACCCGGAACGATGGGCGTGCGACCCGCGCGACGCGGTCGTCTTGTGCCTGCCGACTTGACAGGGAGAAATTCCAGCGCCTAAGATTGGGGTTCTTTGCGCCGCGGGAAGCGGCGTGTTTCAGTGAGGGCTGTGCCGAGTCGCGGACAGCGGGCGATGGGACAGCGGGCGATGGGACAGCGGGCGATGGGACAGCGGGCAACGAGCAGGATGGCGGGCAAGCAGCCGGTACAGCAGACGGAGAGATCAGGACCATGACCAAGACGTACAGCCCGAAGGCTTCCGAGATCGAGCAGCGCTGGCACGTGGTGGACGCTGACGGGGTGACCCTCGGCCGGTTGTCCTCGGTCATTGCGCGGTTGCTCACCGGCAAGCACAAGCCCACTTATGCGCCCCACGTCGACACCGGCGACTTCGTGATCGTGATCAACGCCGAGAAGACTCATCTGACCGGACGCAAGGAAGAGCAGAAGGTTTACTACCGCCACAGCGGTCGTCCGGGCAACCTCAAGGAGGAGACCGCGGCCGAGCTGCGCCAGCGGCGCCCGGCGCGCCTGGTGGAGCTGGCGGTGCGCGGCATGCTTCCGAAGAACCGACTGGGTCGTCGGCAGCTCCGCAAGCTGAAGGTCTACGCTGGTCCCGAGCATCCGCACCAGGCGCAGCAGCCCCAGGATTTCAACGTCGCCGAGGCCCTGTAGGTGTCTCCTGGGGTCTCCGTCAGAGCCTCCGCCCTCCGGCCGAAGAGCGAAGAGAGTAGACGAACAAGGAGCAAATCGTGAGCCCGTCGAGCACGACGCAATGGTATGGGACAGGGCGGCGAAAGACCGCCACGGCGCGGGTGTATCTGCGCCCCGGCGCCGGTGGGTTCGCCGTCAACGAGCGAGCCCTGGAAGAGTACTTCGACAGCGAAGCCCTGCGCATGATCGTCCAGCAGCCCCTCCACCTGACCGAGACCTCGGACAAGTTCGATCTCTTCGTGACCGTCTCGGGCGGCGGGCAGGCGGGCCAGGCCGGCGCTGTGCGCCACGGCATCGCCCGCGCCCTGGTGGAATACAACGGCGAGCTTCGCGAGAAGCTCAAGGGAGCCGGCTTCCTGACTCGCGATCCGCGCAAGAAGGAGCGGAAGAAGTACGGTCAGAAGGGCGCGCGCGCCCGCTTCCAGTTCAGCAAGCGGTAACAAGGAGGCATTTGTGTTCGACGTCACCATGAAGGAGCTGCTGGAAGCCGGGGTCCATTTCGGGCATCAGACCCGCCGGTGGAACCCCAAGATGAAGCCGTACATCTTCGGCAAGCGCAACGGCATCTACATCATCGACTTGCAAAAAACCGTGCGCCTGTTCGAGCAGGCGGCCCGCTTCGTCTACGACCTGGGTGGCGCCGGCAAGCGGATCTTGTTCGTCGGAACCAAGCGTCAGGCGCAGGAAGCGGTCGCGGAGGAGGCCCGCCGGAGTGGCGAGTTCTTTGTCACCCACCGCTGGCTGGGGGGAACGCTGACCAACTTCGTCACCATCCGCAACTCGATCCAGCGGCTCAAGGAGATCGAGGCCAAGCTGGCGGACGAGGATCCGCTGGGGATGACCAAGAAGGAACGTCTGCGTCTCGAGCGCGAGCGCGAGAAGATGACGCGCAACCTCGACGGTATTCGCGATATGCAGGCGCTCCCGGACGCCATGTTTGTGGTCGATCCGAAGAAAGAGGCCATCGCCATCGCAGAGGCCAACAAGCTGGGCATCCCGGTGATCGCCATCGTCGACACCAACTGCGATCCCGAGCTGATCGACTACATCATCCCGGGCAATGACGACGCCATCCGGGCGATCCGGCTCTTCACCTCGAAGGTCGCCAACGCGTTCCTGGCGGGCGCCGGAGAGTTGGAGCAGGAGATGGTCGACCAGGGTCAGGAAGCCGAGACGCCGGTAGCCGCCGCCGAAGCCCCGGCCGCCGAGACCGCCGCCGCTCAGGCTGCGACCGCCGACTCGGCGGATGCGACAACGCCGACCCCGACCGCCGACGCGTCCTAGCCCACCGATCCGAGGCCGTCCGCCGGCCACGGATGGGCCGCCTTGCGATCGACAGCCGTAGTGGATCCGGGGGATCCGGGGGATCCGGGGGATCTCGGGGATCCGACCGGATCCTCTCGCCGTCTCTGCGCATCGATATTCGAATCGACACTCGATTCAAGCATTCCGGTTCAAGGAGAGAGTCACCATGAAGGTTACCGCCCAGATGGTCAAAGAGCTGCGCGAGCGCACCGGCGCACCCATGATGTCCTGCAAGGAGGTGCTGCAGGAGGCCGGTGGCGATATGGACAAGGCCGTCGATCTGCTGCGCACCAAGGGCCTCGCCGCGGCCAAGAAGAAGGCCGGTCGCACCACCGCCGAGGGGGCCGTGGGCTCCTATATTCACGCCGGAGGCAAGATCGGCGTCATGGTCGAGGTCAACTGCGAGACGGACTTCGTGGCCCGCACGGACGAGTTTCAGGACCTGGTCAAGGACATCGCCATGCACATCGCCGCGACCGACCCCCGCTACGTGAGCCGCGACGAGGTCACCACGGACGATCTCGACAAGGAGCGTGAGATCTATCGCCAGCAAGCCCTCGACGCCGGCAAGCCGGAGAACGTCGTGGACCGCATCGTCGAAGGCAAGCTGGGGAAGTACTACGAGGAAAGCGTGCTTCTCGAGCAGCCCTTCGTCAAGAACCCAGACCTCTCCGTAGGTGAGATGATCGCCGAGAAGGTGGGCAAGATCGGTGAGAACATCCAGGTTCGCCGCTTTACCCGCTATATGCTCGGGGAAGGCATCGAGAAAAAAGACGACGACTTCGCCGCGGAGGTCGCGGCGATGGGGAAGTAGGTGACGGAGCCACCGGCGGATCGAACCGGCTACCGACGCGTTCTGCTCAAGCTCTCCGGCGAGGCCCTGATGGGCCGCCAGAGCTTCGGGATCGATGAGCCGGTGGTCGCCGAGATCGCCGACGAGCTGCGCGAGGTCCACCGGCTCGGCGTCGAGCTCGCGGTGGTCATCGGAGGCGGCAACATCATCCGCGGGCTCGCCGCGAGCCACCGGGGCATCGAGCGGGTGACCGGCGACTACATGGGGATGCTGGCGACGGTGATCAACGCGCTGGCCCTCCAGGACGCTCTGGAGAAACGCGGTGTCGACACCCGCGTCCAGACCGCCATCGACATCCGGGACGTCGCCGAGCCGTTCATCCGGCGGCGAGCCATCCGCCACCTCGAAAAGGGACGCGCGGTGATCTTCGGCGCCGGCACCGGCAACCCCTTCTTCACCACCGACAGCGCGGCGGCCCTGCGGGCCAACGAGATCCACGCCGACATCCTGCTCAAGGCGACCAAGGTGGACGGGGTCTTCGACGCCGACCCGGAGAAGGTCCCCGACGCCGTGTTTCTCCCCGAGGTCACCTACCAGCAGGTGCTGGAGCAGGATCTCAAAGTGATGGACGCGGCCGCCATCAGCCTGTGCCGCGAGAACGATCTCCCTATCTGCGTCTTCAACCTCATGAAGCCCGGCAACGTTCGGCGCGTGGTGATGGGGGAGACGGTGGGATCCTTCGTTCGCAACGCGGTCTCCCGCTCCTGAGCGCGGCCCGGGCGGCACCGCGGTTTCCGGGAGTCGTGTCCGCGCGTCGTTGACATCCCGGCCCCCTGAAAGAGATCATCAGGTTTCGTTCCAAGATTCCGAGAGGAGGGGCCGCGATGAAAGAGGTATTCCAGCAGATCGAGATCGACATGAAGCACGCGGTGGATCATCTCCACCACGAGCTCAAGACCTTGCGGACGGGACGGGCCTCGTTGTCCATGCTCGACGGGGTGACCGTCGAGTACTACGGCACGCCTACCCCCCTCAACCAACTCGCCAACCTCTCCGTGGCGGACGCCACCCTGATCACGGCCCAGCCTTTCGATCCCACCCAGATTCCGGCGATCGAGAAGGCCATCCTCCAGGCCAATATCGGTCTCAATCCGTCCAACGACGGCCGGCTGATCCGGATCCCGGTGCCACCCCTCACCGAGGAGCGGCGCAAAGAGTTCGTCAAGAAAGCTCACGAGATGGCCGAGAGCTCGCGCAACGTGGTACGCGCGGTGCGCCGGGCCGGCAACGACAAGCTCAAGAAGATGGAAAAAGACAAGGAGATCAGCCAGGACGAGGAGCGCCGCGGCCACGACGAGATCCAGAGGCTCCACGACCATTACATCGGCGAGATCAACAAGTCCCTGGAGACCAAAGAGGAACAGATTCTGGAGGGGTGATGTACCTGTACGGGTTTCACCCGGTCCGCGAGGCCCTCCGACACCGCCCGGAGCGGGTGGAACGGGTGTGGGTGGCTTCGAATCGGGGAGGGCGCCGGCGCCGGGAGATCGAGGACCTGGCGCGGCAGCAGGGGGTCGAGCTGCAGACGGCCGCCCCCGCTCGTCTCGACGCCCTGGGTCAGGGGGTGCACAACGGGTTCGTGGCGGAGATGATGGAGCCCGTCGAGGTGGTCCCCGCGCCGGAGATCCACGCCGGCGCCGATCCGGAGCTGGTCGTGCTGGTGGAAGACGTCCAGGATCCGCGCAATCTGGGGGCTCTGCTGCGGGTGTGCGAGGGAGCCGGTGCCGGCCGGGTGCTGATCCGGGACCGGGGCTCCGCGCCGCTCTCGCCCACCGTCACCAAGACCTCCGCCGGAGCCAGCGAGTGGCTCCACGTCGAGCGGATTCCCAACACCGCGCAGGCGCTGAAGGAGCTCGAGGAGCGCGGCTACTGGATCTACGGTGCGGCGGCGGAGGGCAAGCCGCCGTGGGAGCTCGATCTGACCGGCAAAGTGGTGCTGTGCTTTGGTGGCGAGCAGAAAGGGCTGCGACGGCTCACCCGCGAGCATTGCGACGAGCTGATCGGTCTGCCGATGAGGGGCCGGGTCGAGTCGCTCAACCTCGCCACCGCGGCGGCGGCGGTGCTCTACGACACGGTGCGCCAACGGATGGGATCCCACGACCGCGAGCCGTGACGCCCCCGGGTCCCGGGGTCCCGGAGCGCACCGGCGGCTTTCGGTTGCCTCCTGGATGCCTCTCGGGTGGCTCTTGCCACGGCAAGTCGGAGCGGCTATGCTCTCACCTCCCCGAAAACGGGGCGGATCGCCTCGGACCGGAGCTTTCGAGGGGCACGGGCCGGCATAGCTCAGTTGGCAGAGCAACGGTCTTGTAAACCGTAGGTCCCCGGTTCGAGTCCGGGTGCCGGCTCCACTGGCATCGAGCCCGCTTCGCGAGCGTCGGGGCCTCTGGTAGCATTTGAAAGTCCGGGGAGGTGTGGCCGAGCGGTCAAAGGCAGCAGACTGTAAATCTGCCGGGCTAAGCCCTACGGTGGTTCGAATCCATCCGCCTCCACCATCCGACCGAGCGGGAGTAACTCAGTGGTAGAGTCTCGGCCTTCCAAGCCGTTGGTCGCGGGTTCGATTCCCGTCTCCCGCTCCATTTCCCTCTCTCACGCAGGAATAGCTCCCCCTCTCACGCAGGAATAGTCGGGTCGCGCACGGTGTTGTCGATGGGGCTGTGGGGACCCTGGATTCGGACAGCTCCAAGGGACGCGGTGAGGACGGGGCAAGGGGACACCGGCGGGGCTGGACAGCCCCGCTCCGATCTGTCATACTCGCTCCCCTTCCGCGGCGCTTCCGGTTCCTGGAAACGGACGCTCGCGGAGTTCTTGCGGTCCGAAAAAGGGGCCGCGAGGCCTTTACAGCGAACGGGGAAACGCATAGACTCGCAGGGTTTGACACTCGTTTCCGCCCAACCGGGACGGAACGGGAGTGCTTTGACAGGCCCACGTGGCTCAGAGGTAGAGCACTTCCTTGGTAAGGAAGGGGTCACCGGTTCGATTCCGGTCGTGGGCTCCATGGCGTAGTCGTCAGTGGAAGGCGCCAGTTGGAACGCGCCAGTTGGAACGCGCCAGTTGGAACGCCAGTTGTAATTCGTAGGCCAGGGCGGTGCGGCGAGCTGCAGACCTGCGCAGGGGCGCCGGGCGCGATACGACTCGACGAATCTCAAATACGACACCCCGGTCGGGAAGGACTTGGATTCACGGACTCTCGACGGACCGTGAGCGCGGGCTCCGAACGTCGCGGGCTAATCGCATTCAGGAGGCAAGGAACTCGTCATGGCCAAGGAGAAGTTCGAGCGTACGAAGCCGCACGTGAACATCGGTACGATCGGTCACGTGGACCATGGCAAGACGACGTTGACGGCGGCGATCACCCGGGTGTTGGCGTCTCAGGGTCTTGCGG